>ERZ825384.17-NODE-17-length-213962-cov-14.499554_pt1 | contig 213962 bp, 167 predicted proteins | sample MGYA00519931_ERZ825384 | MGnify/ENA primary metagenome ERZ825384 (study PRJEB31778, sample SAMEA3449200) | human gut metagenome | biome: human gut; feature: human-associated habitat; material: faeces | place: United Kingdom | collected 2010/2012 ...
TGGATTCAGCCCTAATTTTTCAACTGCTCAAAAAATTTTTAGCGGACAGTAATAATTGGTTATATAAACTGCATTGCCGGGAACCTGTGTGGATAATCCAAGCTGATTGAGAGCCTGGTCGCCGGTAGGAATTATTTTCACCCTGTCGCGTTGCGCCAGTCGTTGGGCAATATCCTCAACTGAAGGAGGGATGACATCAAGCCCAAGAGCAGGATTTGAGCGCGGATAACAATAAATGCCACGGCTAACTCTGATTATTTCACCTCGTTTTACCATACGGCTCAGTGTTTGACGAATTGCCGTGTCTGTGGCAATTTCCTCAAAGTCTGAAGGAAAGAACACCGAGCCTCGTTTAAGATTCAAGATTCTTTCGCGAACCGCATTATCGGAGTTATACATAGTAAGTGCGATTTGGTGTCACAAAATTACGGTATTTTTGTGACACCACCAAATTCTAAATTCAGTCTAAGAGTTTTTTCCTCAGGCACAAAAATTTCCGACCGGTCTGCGAGGGAAAGGGGGCAGACCGGTCGGAAGTATTCTGTGTTGGAATTATTGCAGGGCAGCCAACGAAGCCTCAATGGCTTCTATCTTGGCGGTGGCGTCGGCAAGTTTCTTTCTTTCGAGAGCCACTACAGCCTCGGGAGCATTCGCCACAAACCGCTCGTTGGATAATTTCTTCTCCACACCGGCTTTGAAGCCTTTGAAGCGCTTGAGGTCGACTTCGAGTTTGGCCCGTTCCTCAGCCACATCCACATTGCCGGCCAACGGTATGGCATATTCAGTAGCCTCAACACGCCAGGCAGCCGCCATGGCCGGTTTCTCATCCACAGCCTTTATGGCGCTGAGATTGGCCATCTTCACCAGGATGGAATCGAGCATGGGGTCATGCTGTCCAAGCACAAGCAGCTCGAGCGGATTCTTCTGGGGTATCTGTTTCTGCTTGCGCACTGTGCGCACACCGGCCACAATCTCTTTGAGGGTATTGAAAGCCTTGAGCAGGTCGGCGTCGCCGGGCTGAATATTGATGGCGGGCTGCTGACTTACCATGATGCTCTCGCCCGTCTGACGCGGGCTGATATGCTGCCACAGCTCCTCGGTGATGAAGGGCATGAAGGGGTGCAACAGTTGCAGCAAAACGGTGAAGAAGCGGCGCACATCGGCCATTGTCTGCTTGTCGAGCGGTTGCTGATAACCGGGCTTGATAATCTCCAGATACCATGCCGAGAACTCGTCCCAGAAGAGCTTATAGAGAGCCATGAGAGCCTCCGAGATACGGAATTTGCCCATGAGGTCATCCACCTCGGCCATTGTAGCCTGCAGCGCGGCCTCAAACCACTTGGCGGCCAGGCGCGAGTGTTCGGGCTGAGCAAGAGAGTCGTCAACGGTCCAGCCGTCGATGAGGCGGAAAGCGTTCCATATCTTGTTGCAGAAATTGCGGCCCTGCTCACACAGCGAATCATCGTACATGATGTCGTGCCCGGCCGGAGCATTCAGCATCAGCCCCATGCGCACACCGTCGGCGCCGAAGCGGTCGATCAGTTCCAGAGGATCGGGCGAGTTGCCAAGACTCTTGCTCATCTTGCGGCCTAACTTGTCGCGCACAATGCCGGTGAAATAGACATTGTTGAAAGGCTGATTGCCGGTGAACTCATAACCGGCCACAATCATGCGGGCCACCCAGAAGAAAATGATGTCGGGGGCCGTTACCAGGTCTGTGGTAGGATAGTAATACTTGAACTCCTTGTTCTCGGGCTCCAGAATGCCGTTGAAGAGAGATATCGGCCAAAGCCAGGAGCTGAACCAGGTATCGAGACAGTCCGGGTCGCGGGTCAGGTCATCGAGCGTCAGAGCAGCGTTTCCGCTCAGCTCAATGGCTTTCTCCAGCGCCTCAGCCGTATTCTCGGCTACCACATAACGGCCGTCGGGCAGATACCAGGCCGGAATCTGATGACCCCACCAGAGCTGACGGCTGATGCACCAGTCTTTGATGTTGGTCATCCAGTGGCGATAGAGATTCTTGAACTTGGCCGGCACGAACTTTATCTCATCCTCTTCCACGCCCTTCAGAGCAGGCTTTGCCAGTTCGTCCATACGCACGAACCACTGCGTAGAGAGCTTCGGCTCAATAACGGCGTCAGTGCGCTCGGAGTGGCCTACCTTGTTGACGTAGTCTTCCACCTTCTCCACCAGGTTGCGAGCCTTGAGGTCGTCCATGATGAGTTTGCGAACCTCGAAACGGTCTTTGCCCACATACATTCCTCCGGCCTCGGAAATGGTGCCGTCGGGGTTGAAGATGTCAATGCTGGGCAGATTGTGCTTCAGGCCCAGGTTATAGTCGTTGACGTCGTGAGCCGGAGTAACCTTGAGGCAACCGGTGCCGAAGTCCATCTCCACATACTCATCTTCTATAATCGGCACTTCCCTGCCCACCAGCGGCACTATGACGCGTTTGCCGCGCAGCCAGTGATAACGTTCGTCGTTGGGGTTGATGCACACCGCCGTATCACCTAAGATGGTCTCCGGACGCGTTGTTGCAACCACTATATAACGGCCTTCGGCATCATCGGCAACGTAGTAACGCAGGTTGAAAAGATGGCTCTTCTCCTCCTTATATATCACCTCCTCGTCGCTGAGAGCAGTGAGAGCTTTCGGGTCCCAGTTCACCATTCGCGCACCGCGGTATATATACCCTTTGGCGTAAAGCTTGTTGAACACCTTTATGACGCTTGCCGACAGCACCGGGTCCATGGTGAAAGCCGTGCGGCTCCAGTCGCACGACGCGCCCAAGCGTTTGAGCTGCTGCAGAATTATGCCGCCATACTTATGCGTCCAGTCCCAGGCGTGCTTCAGGAACTCTTCGCGAGTGAGCTGCGACTTGTCAATGCCGTCGGCAGCCAACTTTGCCACCACCTTGGCCTCGGTGGAGATAGCCGCATGGTCGGTGCCCGGCACCCACAGAGCATTCTTGCCCGTCATGCGCGCGCGCCGAACAAGTATATCCTGAATAGTGTTATTCAACATGTGGCCCATGTGCAGCACGCCCGTAACATTGGGGGGCGGAATCACTATCACATACGGTTCACGGTCGTCAGGCTCCGAATGAAACAAATCATGCTCCATCCAGTACTCATACCATCGGCCCTCCACGGCATGGGGGTCATATTTTGCTGCAAGTTCGTTTATGGCCATATTGATTTAATTTTTCAAGATGCAAAGGTAGCAAAAATTTCGCAAAAAGCATTCTTCAAAAGTTGTCAACCCTGCAAAAAAGCAGTAATTTTGCGGTGATGAGAACGCGCATAATCATAATGTGGCTGTCAGCGGCCCTGTTGACCCTCTTCTTCAGCGGCTGCACCCGAAACGGCGGCGCCGACATCGGCACACGCCCCACTGTAACGGTGAGTATTCCGCCGCAGGCCTTCCTGCTGCAGAAGATTGCCGGCAACAGCCTCAACATCAACACTATGCTTCCGCCGGGTGCCGACGCCGAATCCTATGAGCCGTCGATGCAGGCTCAGCGCAGCCTGGAGGAGAGCGGCGAATATGCCATGGTGGGTACGCTGCCTTTTGAAGAGAGCATGGCGCCGAAGCTCAAAAACATATATCCGCAGCTCGTGGTCAGCCGCACGTTCGTATGCGCTCATCCGCATCATCATCACGACGAGGGCGAAGAGCATCATCACGACCATGAGGGCGACGACCCGCACGTCTGGACAACGCCGCGACAACTGCAGATAATGGCCGACACGCTGCTGCAAGTGGCTGTGCGCGCCAATCCTGCTCTCAGGAATCAGTATGTGAGCAACCACACCGCGCTGAGTCGCGAGCTGACGCGCCTTCAGCAACAAATGACCAACGACCTGAGCCCTCTGCGCGGGCAGGCGGTGGTGATATGGCATCCGTCGCTCAGCTTTCTCGCCCGCGAATACGGCTTCCGCCAGACTGCCATTCAGGAGGGTCATAAGGAGCCGTCGCCACGGCAAATGGCCGATGTGGTGGATGAGGTGAAGGCTCACGGTGCCGTGGCTTTCATCATTGAACAGGAACACTCGCCGCGCATGGCCGAGGCCCTCAACGCCGACCTGCAACTGCCTCTGATAAAGACTTCGCTGATGCAGCCCGACATCATAAGGTCGCTTTATGACCTGTCGCGCCAGCTCAACTCAGCCTACTCTCAACAAAGCCGCCAATGAATCTCTGCAACCCCATCATAGAACTCTCTGATATAAGTCTGCGCTACGGCCAGGAACAAATTTTCAGCAATGTCAGCCTGCAGGTTTGCCGGGGCGATTTCATGGCTGTGAGCGGGCCCAATGGCGCCGGCAAGACTACTCTGCTGCGCATCCTGCTGAAGCTGCTCAAGCCCACGTCAGGCCGCGTTACTTACTTCGACGCCCAAGGCAAGCCTACCAAGCGTCTGCCCATTGGCTATCTGCCTCAGAAAAGCGGTATCGACATTCATTTCCCCATCACGGTGCGGCAGATGGTGCTTTCGGGCCTCATCACAGGCTGGGGTCTGCGTCAGCCTGCCGATGCTGAACAACGTCTCGGGGAGGTCAGCGAAAGGCTTGGTCTGGAGCCGTTTCTGCACAAACCTATCAATGCTCTCAGCGGCGGTCAGCTGCAGCGCTCTCTGCTGGCAAGGGCCATTATTTCGCAGCCTGAGGTGGTGGTGCTCGACGAGCCTCTGTCGTACGTCGACAAGCACTTTGAACAGCAAATCTATCACATTGTGGCCGACTTGGCAAAGAGCAGCACTATTATCCTCGTAAGCCACGAAATGACGGTGATTTCGGGCATGGCCAATAAGCACATCATCGTAAACAGGGGTGTGGAGGTGTGCCAGAATACGCACCACGGGCCGCGCTCGCCGTATGCGGCACTGAAGTACCACAACAGGGAGTGAGCCCGGGTGATGGGAGGCATGGGAATGATGGGAGTTTTGGGAGTTTTGGGAAATTAGAAAGAGGCCGCGTCCCCGACGCGGCCTCTTGGTTATAGAGCTAAGTGCTTGTTGTAAAGCGGGTTATCAGAGTTGCGGGCCTGCTGCTACGAGGGCTTTGCCGGCGGGGTTGTTCTCGAACTTGCGGAAGTTGTCGATGAACATGCCTGCCAGTTTCTTGGCCTTCTCATCCCATTCGCGTGCATCGGCATAGGTGTCGCGCGGGTCGAGAATCTTGGTATCTACGCCCGGCAGCTCGGTGGGAATGGTGAAGTTGAAGTAAGGCAGCACCTTGGTGGGAGCTTTGTCAATGTCGCCGTTGAGGATGTCATCGATAATGCCGCGGGTGTCGCGTATGGAGATACGTTTGCCTGTGCCGTTCCAGCCGGTGTTCACCAGATAAGCGCGTGCACCGCTCACCTGCATCTTCTTAACCAGCTCCTCGGCATATTTGGTGGGATGCAGGCTCAGGAAGGCCTGTCCGAAGCATGCTGAGAAGGTGGGAGTCGGCTCGGTGATGCCGCGTTCGGTACCTGCCAGTTTGGCGGTGAAGCCGCTCAGGAAGTAGTATTTGGCCTGTTCGTTGTCGAGCAGCGATACGGGAGGAAGAACACCGAAGGCGTCGGCGCTCAGGAAGATAACCTGCTTGGCAGCCGGACCCTTGGAGATGGGTTTAACGATGTTCTTGATATGGTAGATGGGGTAAGAAACGCGGGTGTTCTCCGTAACGCTCTTGTCGGCATAGTCGCAAACGCCTTCCGGACTGCGGAACTCAACGGTAACGTTCTCGAGCAGAGCGTCGCGGCTGATGGCGTTGAAGATGTCGGGCTCGCTTTCGGGGTCAAGGTTGATGACCTTTGCGTAGCAGCCGCCTTCGTAGTTGAATACGCCGTCGTCGTCCCATCCGTGTTCGTCGTCGCCGATGAGCAGACGGTTCGGGTCGGTGCTCAGAGTGGTCTTACCCGTGCCGCTCAGACCGAAGAATACGGCGGTGTTTTTGCCCTGCAGGTCGGTGTTGGCCGAGCAGTGCATGGAAGCGATGCCGCGAAGCGGGTTGAAGTAGTTCATCATTGAGAAGATGCCCTTCTTCATCTCGCCGCCATACCATGTGTTGATGATTACCTGCTGACGGTCTTTGATGTTGAACGCTACCACAGTTTCAGAGTTCAGACCTAACTCTTTGTAGTCGTGGCATTTAGCCTTGCTGGCGTTGAAGACCACGAAGTCGGGGGTAAAGTCTTTCAGCTCCTCTTTGGTGGGGCGGATAAACATATTGGTAACGAAGTGAGCCTGCCAGGCCACTTCCATGATGAAGCGAACGCGCAGACGTGTGCCGGCATTGGCGCCGCAGAAGCAGTCAACAACATAGAGAGTCTTGTTGCACAGCTCCTCAATGGCTTCCTCTTTCAGGCGGTCCCATACCTTGGGAGTGATGGGTTTGTTGTCGTTCTTATAGTCGTCGGAAGTCCACCACACGGTGTTCTCGGTAACGTCGTCGCGCACCAGATATTTGTCTTTAGGCGAACGGCCTGTATAAACGCCGGTAAAGACGTCGACCGCACCGTTGGAGGTAAGGATGCCACGCTCGTAGCCTTTCAGCTCCGGGTTCAGCTCGTCGCGGTACAAGTCGTCGTAGCTTGGATTGTAGATGATGTTTTTGACATCTTTGATGCCATACTGCGACAAATCTATTTGTGCCATAGCTTAATTTAGTATTTTGACCTCCCGGGCCGGGCAATACCTTGCCGTCGCCCGCGGGCCTATTGGGTTAATATGTGTGTTTTCTTTTCTAAAGGGTGCATGGCAGCACACCTTTCTTTGCTATTACCTGTAAAACGTTGGAAAGGCCTCTGCGGTTGCCTTATCCGACCGCAAAATTACTATTTTTATCGCTATTGTGCAAATGTTTTCACCGCTCTGCGGCACGGAAAGTTTAAGTCGGTGTTATATGATTATCTATTTTTTGTTAACTTTGCATAATAATTCTGACGACATGAAACGGATATTGACAGCAGCGGGCCGGATTTTCGTGGCGGCGGTTGTGCTTACCGCCTTTGCGCAATGCGGTTCGCAGACGGAAAAAGCGGAACAGGATGAGGCGGCCGATGTGGCGGCACAGATGGAGGGTCCCCTGCCTGACCCGGCCACGGAAGCCCGCGCGCAGGCCCGCAAATTCGCCCAACGCCAGTGGCCCGATTCGCTGAGGCTGCACGAGGCTTTGCTCGAAGTGAAAGCCGCCGAAGGCCGTTATATCCTTACCGACGACAAAGAGGGCGCCGCCCTGTTCGACTCGGTGTTCATATCTGATTTGCGCACGGTGAATCCGGCTCTCGCAGCCGAGATTGAGCCGGCTATGAAATAATATAAACGCGACTATGGAAAATCAAGATACTAAAAAACGTGTGCTTAGCGGCATCCGCGCCACCGGCAATCTGCATCTGGGCAACTATTACGGCGCCCTGAGCAAATTCGTAAGAATGCAGGATGACTATGACTGCCGCTTCTTTATCGCCGACCTGCACGCTCTCACCACTCATCCCGACCCGAAAATGCTGCACGAGAACGTGAAGCAGATTCTGGCCGAATATATCGCCGCAGGTCTCGACCCGGAGCGCAATATTCTTTATGTGCAGAGCGATGTGCCCGAAATTTCGGAGATGTACTTGCTGCTCAATATGCACGTGGGCATCGGCGAGCTGATGCGCACGGCATCTTTCAAAGACAAAGCCCGCAAAGCGCTGGGCATTGCCCGGAAAGGCTGCCCTGAGGAGACCGATGACAACGACAATATTGAGAAGGACATCATTGGCAACGAAACAAGCAACAAGCGCGTCAACGCAGGTCTGCTCACCTACCCCACTCTGATGGCCGTTGACATCCTTATTCACCATGCCGACTATGTGCCGGTGGGTAAGGACCAGGAACAGCATCTGGAACTGACACGGCGTTTCGCCCGGCGTTTCAACGCTTTCTACGGGGTAGACTATTTCTCGGAGCCTGTGAATTTCAATTTCGGCGGCAAAGCGGTGAAAGTGCCGGGACTCGACGGTTGCGGCAAGATGGGCAAGAGCGAAGGCAACTGCATCTACCTCACCGACGACGAAAAGACGCTGCGCAAGAAGGTGATGCGCGCCACCACCGATTCAGGACCCACGGAGCCTAATCAGCCTGTCAGCGAGCCTATAGCCAACCTCTTCTCGCTCATGGAGCTGGTTTCAGCCCCTGATGTTCTGGCTCATTACAAAGCCGCTTACGCCGACTGCAGCATCCGCTACGGCGACCTGAAAAAGCAATTGGCCGAGGATATCCTCAAGGTTACGCTGCCTATTCGCGAGCACATCATGGATATCCGCGACAACGACGAGTACCTGAGCCGCATAGCCCGCTACGGCGCCGAAAGAGCTCGCGAAACTGCCGCCAAGACGCTTGCCGAGGTCAAGCACATAATGGGTATCAGAAAAATCTGATAACCCTGCTCCTCAGCCCAAATATTAAGGAGAGTGTATCGCAAAAATCGAAATGCGATACACTCTCCACTATTCTAAATGCTTGTTAATCAGGTCTTTAAGGTGCTGATTAACGTACCATCACTTTGGCAGTGGTGCGACCCACGCGTACTAAATAGCAACCGGGTTGCACGCTCACGGTGGCCGAACCGGTGCCCACAGGCACATCGGCTATCTTGTTGCCCGAGATGGAATAGATATTGGCCATGGAGCCAGGAGTGGCTTCGATGATGATGGAGCCTATCCCGGTGTTGACACTGGTTGCGGTGGCGTCGTCGTCCAGGTCGTTAATTCCAAGCGTGACTTTTACAGGGAAGGGCATGGATTCGCCATTGTCGTAGAGCGCGGTAACCAAATATGTGCCGGCAGGGCCGTCGTTCTTATACTTACATTCGGTGAGCGGGGCGGAGTTGAGCAGCTTGCCATTGTAATAGACATTGTAGCCTTTCAGCTTTGCTGTGCCCTGACCGGCAGGGATATAGCTGACATTGTCGAAAGCCTGCAAAGGAGGCGTGCCGCTGATTCTGGAGCGGAGTGCAAAGTATTTGCTTCCTTCGGGCAGCTGATAGGCATATCGTTTCCACACCATAGCCTGACCGTCTGTGCGTACCGGCATAAAATCGGCAGTGTCTCTGCCGGTGGTGGAATAAAGCACCACCCATTCGGAATTGAATGTGAAGAAGGAGAGCTCATAGAGGTCGATGGTCTGAGCGCAACCGTTCAGCTCAGGTGAAATGAGCCAGTCGTCAGCCGCTTTCTTTTCAGGAGGTATGGGATTGAGGGCGATAAGGAACTGATTGCCGCCTCCGGGTATGGGATAGAGGTTGTTGGTAACGTCGGAAGGAAAGCGGGGATGCGAGAACACGATGAAAGGCGTATTGTTTTCTTTAGGTATCACGGAGTCGTTGAGACCCTGAAATCCGTTGGTGCGAGCCTTGTCGCAGTCAATGTTTAACCAGGGCGAGAGATTAGTGGTCCAGGGTGAATATGTCTCAAAAGATTCGGTTACTCTGTCTTTCGGGATGCGTGTGACGTCGGGAGCTTCCCAGCTGATATTGACATGTGAGCTCTCCGTATTTAAGGCGTTGCGCACGGGCGGCATCACTGAGTTGACGGCCACAGCTTCGCTTTCCTGCACCTTGTTGTCAGTGCCATCAACGTCGTTGGGCAATGAAATCCGGATGCCATAGGAGAGGAGAGAATCATTACCGACCACAGGCACAAGGTCGGTGAATTCTATGTTTTGGGCAGTTGAGGCAGGCACAGACTGCATGGTCTTCGAGTCCACTTTAGCCTTGGAGCGGTAGAGTTCGGCGGTATAGGACCCGGAAGGAACGCCTGCGTAGTTCAACACAGTGGCGGAGATTTTTACGGGAGAGCCTTTCTCCACTGCAGGGTTGACTCGAAGGTCGGCTATGGCAAGGTCAGCCTTGTTCTGCTCGCCTATGTAGACTCGGTCAAGATATAATGCTGTTTTACTGTCATTGAAAGTGAAGGCAAGCTTCACGTTTTCCCCGCTTGTTTTCAGCGACGACAGGTCGACGCTGACTACGTTCCATCCCACATTTGGCAGCTCCTTGAGATTGAACAACTTCAACAGACGGATGCCGTTGGGGCCTTCGGCCTGAAATTCCACTTTGACATCGCGGTTTTCGGGCTCGCGCAGGAAGTTGACGATGCACACCGGTGATGTGAGGTTTTGAATGTCAACGAGCGGGAAGGTTAAGGATGTGGACTGAGTTTTATCTGCGGTAATCAACAGATAGCCGTCGAGGGGGTCGCTACCTTTCAGAGCGGGCATGCCTTCTTCAAGCAGCACTGTGTAAGAACCGGTCTTACGACTCTTAACCGGACCTAAAATCAAACTTTTGGAGATAGCATAGTTCCAGTAATAATCGAAGGATTCTACATAGGGGACATCCAAGGGATTGCCACAGCACACTCTGAGCCGGTTACGGCGCAAACAGCTCAACAGAGCCAAAGACAAAAAAGAATATGGGGGGGGTGATAATTTGCCTATGGCAAAGGAGCCTCAACGGGTCGGATTCTTTTCAAAGTGCTGATAGTCTTGCAGCGACTTCCAGGAGCCGCCCCACTCAAAGCCATGCTCTATAAAGAGTTTGTAAAGAGGGTCGGAAGTGGTGATTTTATAGGGATAATCGGCCTTTCGGTCGCTGTAGGCGGCTGCCTCAGGTGGTGAGACATAAGGTGCTTTGCCCGGCTTGCGTTTGACGTAGGGATTATAAAAGGGATTAACGTCGATGGCAAGTCCGCGGGCATGGTTCGACAGCTTCTTGGAGCCGGCCACGACCCGATAGTTGAAACACGAGGTGTTGTTGTGGTTCATGGATTCAAGGTCGTCGGCGTTATAGTCGTCAATCAGCACCATGCGCTCAATGGGGTACTCCATGGCGAAGGCATGGCGAAATATGTCGGTGAGGTCGTTTGCTATGGAGCTGTCGCACACCAGCTCACCCATGCGTATGGCGCCGTGGCCATCGTAATGAGGCACTGTGAGATAGCGTAACTGAGTGCGGGGTATCAGGCAACCTTTCTTATAGCTTTTGCCCTGCATACGCGCAAAAACGGAATCGGGAATATGAGAGGCGGTGAAGCACTCCATTAGGACCGCGTTGTCCGTTTGGGGGTCAATAGCTTCCCCCGGTTTCCATTGAGCCAAAAGCTGCCGGGGAGTGAGGGCAAAGGATTGCGCAAGCCCTAACATGAGCATGGCAGAAAGGGCGATGAGGAATTTTTTCATCAGCGTATATAGACTTCGAGTGCGCGGAAAGAGCTCTTTTCGCACGGTGTTATTTGCAGCGAATGGTCGGTGGCCGGCAGCAACACCGTGTTACCTTGCTCCAGACGGAGCGTGCCCGAAGGGGCCTCCAACTCGGCACAGCCTTCAATAGCCATTACCGCCACGAAAGAGTCAAAAGCCGAATAATCGCGAGTTAGCGACTCCGAGGCGGCTATCATATTCACCGTAAAGCAATCGCTGTCGATGATTTCAGAGACGCCCTGACTCACCTTCTCATACTCCAGCGCAAAACCGCTAACGTCGCCGTAGTTGATGGCCTTTCGGGCTTGCGGCAAATGCAACGGACGGGGTTTGCCGTCGCTGCCCGGTCGGTTGTAATCGTAAAGTCTGAACGTGTCATCGCTGGTCTGCTGAATCTCGGCAATGAGTATGCCGGCACCTATGGCATGAACGCGACCCGAGGGGATATGAAAGGCAGAACCCGGCTCAACAGGGATGTAACGGAGCACATCAAGAATCTTGCCGCTTTCCACCAGACCGTTCAGCTCGGCGGGGTCAATTTCACGGTTAAACCCTGATGCCAGACGGGCTCCCTGATTGGCCTCAAGCACCATCCACATCTCGTTTTTGCCAAACGGATGCCCCATGGTCTGCGCCATGGCATCGTCGGGATGCACCTGAATAGACAGGTCTCTGCCGGCGTCTATTATTTTTATCAGCAAGGGGAACCGCGACCCGTAACGGCGCATAACACCTTTACCCAACAGCTTTTCGCCGTATCGGGCAATGAGCATATCGAGGCTTATACCTTTGTCGGGTCCGTCGGCCACCACCGAGACATTATCAGGCACATCGCTCACTTCCCAGCTTTCGCCTATAGGAGCATTGTCAGGAATCTCTATCGGGCCGTTTTTGAACGAAGGTATGCGGTTTCCACTCCAAACCGGATGTTTATATATGGGTAAAAAGGTCCACATTTAGCCGCAAAGGTAATAAAATTATTTCATACCCCAAGCAACGGCATCAGTAGATAGGCACAAACGGCTTTGCTTTGCGCATATGTCTGTTGGCCTCACCGCATACATTGAGACACTCATAGGTGGTGAGTTTCAACACCGGAGCGCCGGGACGCAGGTCGCACTTAGCCAAATCTATGTAATAAAAACCGTTGGCTGTGGCCACGTCGAAATAATAACGCAAGTCGCGCAGATTGCTCAACGAGCGCCATTGTGTGGATGAAACGTTAGGCTCGCCGTTCACCGTATAGAGATAAGGCACAGACACATTGTTCATCACCGAGCGGGTGATGTAAGCGCCCAAATCGGCATCGGCGGTTTTGTCGACATTATCGACAAAGAAGGACGCCCTGACGCAGCGGTCAGCACTGCGGACTGTACCCGGCAACATATTAGTGCCTCCCACACCCCGCCAGTAATTGACAATGGCTTGCATGGCAGGCCATTCGGGGTCGTTGGTCATGGCATGGATGGAGTCCGGACGGTAGATGCACAAATTGCCGTCGGTGAATTCAAGGATAGCCTGCGCTCCGTTGCGGTCGGTAACACCAAAATGCAGTTTGGTCTCCGTGCCGCCGTCGAAATCGGAGCCAGACAGGGTGAAGTCCTGGGCTTTGACCTGATTGATGACCTCCTCCACACTCTGATTATTATCGAGCAGCCAGGCCACAAACACGGCAAGCGATACGGGGCGCCGGTTGTGATTCTCTTTGTTGGAATAGCGGGCAGTTTTGCAAAACAGACCTGCCACCTGAAGCCCCTTCTCATTCATGCCCTCGGTGATGCCGGCATCATAGCTCACGGCATAGACACAGCCATATTTGGATGTCCAGCTGAAGGCTCCCGGTTTGCCGGAGCTGACAAAACGGCTTCCCCGCGGGTATACATACAAGTTTGTGGGAATGGGCGTTTTCCAGTCGAGCGAGCGGCCGACAATATACAAAGAGCTGTCGCCGTGATAAACGATACGGGTGCAGGCATGGGAGTCGGCAACGCAAATGCCGACCAGAAGCAGCGTCAGAAGCAGAATCTTTTTAATCATTGCAATGTATTTTTTCTTATATAACGAAAAAACCTCGCCGATGGTTGTTCAATAAAAAAATTATAATTACTTTTGCATCGGTAAAAGCAAGACGCTAACTCAATTAACTTTAGGTTCAACCAATACTTTCACAAAAAGAATGACCCGAATTAACCGTATCCTCGCGGTATTAGCCACCTTTTTGCTGATTTTCCAGGTCCGTGCCGACAACACCTACGGACTGCCGGAAAACATACAGGAGGGCAACATACTGCACTGCTTCAACTGGACGTATCAACAAATTCAGGATGAGCTGCCCAACATTGCCAAAGCCGGCTTCACCGCGGTGCAAGTGTCGCCCACACAGGGCAGCTGTTCCACCGGCGCCGAGTGGTATTATGCCTATCTGCCCTACGACCTCAGCTTCGTGGCCAACGGCACCGGCACAAAAGCGCAACTCAAAGAGTTATGCACCGCAGCCCACAGCTACGGCGTGAAAATCATTGTAGATGTGGTAGCCAACCACGTCAACCCGGCCAGTGGTTATCATCATTCATGGTGGGATGCCAACGGCAGAGTACGCTGGGGAGGCGGCATAGATTACTCCGACCGCAACTCCATAACTCACGACCAACTCGGCAGTTACGGCGACGTCAATTCTGAAGATTACGAAGTGCAGCAACGCGCCCTGAGCTTTATCTATGAGCTGAAAGGCTCCGGCGTGGACGGTATCCGCTGGGATGCCGCCAAACACATAGGCTTGCCTTCTGAAGGGTGCAACTTCTGGAACACCGTTACGGCAACCGGTCTGTATAACTACGGTGAGATTCTTGACAGCCCCGGAGGCAATAATGCCTCGCAACTCATGAAGGAATACACCGGATATATGTCAGTAACCGACAACGGTTATTGCAAGGGTGTGCTCAACGCTGTGAAAAACGGCAGCGTAACGAGCGGATATGGCGGCTGGAGTGCCGGAGGCGTGGCCAGCAATAAGATTGTGTACTGGGCCGAGAGCCACGACACCTATTCCAACGAGAACTACGAGACCACCTATGTGCCTCAGGATCAGATTGACCGCGCCTGGGCCATCATAGCCTGCCGTGCAGGTGAATCGTCGCTTTATCTGTCGCGCCCCTCAAAAACCACTTACAACGAAATCCGCATGGGCGTGAAGGGCTCCACGCATGCTCTCGAGGCACCCGAAATTGCCGCCGTCAATCACTTCCGAAATGCCGCAGCCGGAACGCGCGACTATTACGTGGGGGCTAACGGCGTGGCAACGATAACACGCGAAGGCTTCGGCGCCTGCATAGTGGTGGGCAACGGGCAGAGCAAGTACGTATCGGTGGAGAATGGCGGAAGCTATTGCCCCGCAGGCACTTACGTCGACAAGGTGAGCGGCAATGAATTTACCGTTACCGACAGTAAGATTTCAGGCACCGTGGGCAACTCCGGCATCGCGGTGATATACAACAAGGCCGAAGGCCCGAGTCTGACCCTCAACCCCAACGGCGGCACTTTCTATAAATCCGTCGAGGTGATGGTAACCCTTGACCGCGCCACAAGCGCCTGGTATCAGGTAGGCAACGGCGAGAAAAGGAACATCACCGGCACAGACATCATTTATCTCGGCGAGGATATGGCCGACGGAGAAAGCGTTACGGTAACATGGGAGGCCACCGACGGCACAACCACCAACTCCGGGTCGGCTGTCTTTACCCGCTCAGACACCCCTGAGAATGCCATATATTTCGACAACTCGGCATCGAACTGGGCAGATGTCTATGTGCATCACTGGGGCTCCAACGACAGCTCATGGCCCGGCAAATGTATGGAGAAAATTGCCAGCTCAGACCATATATACAAATATGTATGTCCGGAAGGCACCACAGGTCTGGTGTTCAACAATAACAACAAAGGAAGCCAGACAGCCGACCTCACCTTCCAACGCGGACATATCTACAATCACCAACAGGATTTGGGCGAATACAGCGGCGCCGAAACGCCTAACCAGTTTTTCATCATCGGCGATTTAAGCCACGACGCATGGAACCCGGCAACAGCTCTGAAACTGACCCGTCAGGGCAACACATACAAGTCGACAAGCGTGGAATTAGTTGCCAGCAGCGACCAGATAAGCAGCTTCTTCAGCTTCCTGACCTATCGCGGTTCAGACTGGACCAGCACCAACAAATATGACCGTTACGGCGCCGAGTCAAAGGATTATGTTCTGAAAGACGGCATCCCTGCCAAGATGGTGAAATTCGAGGCCGAAGGCCAAAACACCGCGCGCATGGCCTCCGCAAGCAGCACATACAGCTGGAAACTTGCTCCCGGCACCTATCTGGTGAAAGCCGACTTTGACAAAATGACCGTAATGGCCGCCAAAATAACATCTGTGGAAAGCCTCTACGACTCTTCGGCAGATTATACACCGGAATATTACACCCTTCAGGGCGTGAAAATCAAGACACCGCATAAGGGCATAATCTACATCGTAAAACGCGGCGCAAAAGTCACCAAAGAGCTTTACTAAGACCCCAAAAGCCCGTAAAAACGAATAACATTGTTGCCATAAAGGTGCGCCGATTCCGGAGCCTTTATGGCAACAATTGATTTCAACGCATTATTCCCCTCAGCATTTACTTCAGCCGTAAAACAGCCTGAGCAAAGAGCAAAGCCCCATTGGTGCTTTTTGTGTATATGCAAATTAATTTTTATCTTTGTGAAAATTTTGAGTATTTCGGACTGTGCCGCCCACAAGCAGTGCAGAATGATGTATCGCAAAAATTGCACAAAGACGCGTAAATGCCTGAAAAGCAATACGTTAGAATCCTTATTTACGAAACGCTGACCAGCCGGGTATATGACACCGACCGTTGAAGCAAGTGAAAGAGAAGGACAGTTTTTGCAAGCTCTTAATTCTTAAAAATTGTTAAAATAACAGTACGTACATAATGATTCTTTTCAAATCCACATTTGCAGTAATGGCAGCGCTGGCGGCCATTATTCTGGCAAGTTGCAGCACCCCGAAAAACATTGCCTACTTGCAAGACACCACTGTGGGGGTAACCCAAACAGCTACGCAGCAATCCAACATCGTGGCACGTCCGGGCGACAGGCTGATGATAATGGTGAATTGCTCCGACCCGAAAACAGCCGCAATGTTCTCTCTGCTCGTACCGCAGCGGTCAGTGAACAACTTAGGCGAAGGCGGCCTGGAAAACAACAATGTCCGCACTTCAGATTATGAAATTGACAGCAACGGCAACATCGACTTCCCGGTGTTGGGCACGATTCATATTGCCGGACTCACCTCACAGCAAATAGCTGAAAAGATTCGCAAGGAAATAGTAAGCCGCCAGCTGGCTAAAGATCCGGTGGTGGTTGTAGATTTCACCAATATCCACTACTCGGTATTAGGCGAGGTCAACAACCCGGGCCGCTATGTGATTGACAACAACAGAGTAACACTGCTTGAGGCACTTGCCACAGCCGGCGACATGACCATCTTCGGACGGCGCGAGAACGTCAAGGTGATTCGCGAACAGGATGGCCAGCGCATGACTTACTCTGTGGATTTGCGCAGCTCGAACCTCTATGACTCGCCGGCTTACTATCTGCAGCAGAACGATGTGGTATATGTAGAGCCGAATCAGGCCAGAGCAGGTCAAAGCTCTGTAAACGAGAATCAGTGGAAACAACCCGGACTGTGGATTTCCATAGCTTCGTTCCTGACCACAATCGGCGTTTTGATTTTCAAATAAAAAGGATTTCAAACCCGTTTACCACCAACGTAAAAGAAAAATCGGATGGCCAATCAGATTAAAGAAAATGAGGCTGCTAATATAAGCCCCTATTACGAGCAGGCAGCCCCGGCATCGCTGGTAAGCGTACAGGGCTTTCTCAGCTTTGTCAGGCACCGCTGGTATTGGTACGTGATTTCAGTGGCAGTATGCGTGGGCATTGCATGGCTGATGCTGGCCCGCTCGCCGCGCCTCTACACAAAATCAGAAACCATACTCATAAAAGACCCGACTTTCGGCAACAGCGCCTCTTCGGTGGACCTGTCGGAAGTGGGTGTGATGCCCAAATACGCCAATCTGGAGAATGAGATTGCCATTTTCACCTCTCCCGACCTGATGGAGAATGTGGTGAAAGCCTACAACCTCAATAATTTTTACAGCTACAACGACGGCTTCAAGGATGTAGACATCTATCATCAGGAACCGGGCATTATCTCCAGCCCCGATGCCGCCAACGCTGACGCTTCTTACAGTTTCAAGTACATTGTGAAGCCCGACGGCACCGTCATCCTCAAGGATTTCAACAAGGGTGGCACGGAGCTGCCCGACAAACCGCTGTCGTGCAAGCTGGGTGCCACTGTGAAGACTCCGGTAGGCGCAATTGCCATTGACAGACCGGAATGGGTATCGGATTATGTTGACAAGACGATTCATTACTCTCACGTTCCGGTGCGTCCGGTGGCAGAAAGCATCGTCGGCGGTCTGAAGGCCACGTACGAAGCCAAAGAGGGCACTCTGATAGCCCTGAGCTACACGTCAACGTCGCCTTATCGCTGCGAGGATGTACTCAACGGCGTGGTGCAGGCTTACAACGACCAGTGGATAAACGACAAGAAGGCTATTGCCGACGCAACGTCTGACTTCATCAGCGAACGTCTGAGCGTGATAGAACAGGAGCTTGGCAATGTGGACTCCGACATATCCAGCTACAAGGCACGCACCATGAGCCCCGACCTGGAGGCTCAGGCTCAGATAAACATGGCCCGCTCAAGCGAGCTGCAAAATCAGCAGTATGACCTGTCGAACCAGATTCAGATTCTCAATTATGTGCGAGGCGAACTCAGCCGCGAAGGCATCGACGAGACTCTGCCGTCGAACATGGGCATTGCCAACACGGGTCTGGAAAGTCAGATTCAGGTCTACAACCAGCAGGTGATAGAGCGCAACCGTCTGCTCAAGACCACAGGCGCCAACAACCCGCAGGTTGTGGAGAAGGATGAGGCCCTGCGCACCATGAAGCGCAATATTCAGCACACTGCCGCCACCTACGCCACCAGCCTCAATACGCGTCTGAGCGGTGTCCGCAGTCAGGAGAGCGTCACCAACAGCCGTCTGGCCACTGCTCCCCGTCAGGCCAACTATCTGCTCAGCGTAGAGCGTCAGCAGAAGGTGAAAGAGAGCCTCTATCTGTTCCTGCTGCAAAAGCGCGAAGAGAATGAGCTGGCTCAGGCTTTTAAATCGTACAACACACAGGTGGTAAGGCAACCGGCCGGCCCGGGCGCTCCCATCAGCCCCGTGTCGACAAATACGTATCTGATTGCGTTGCTGATAGGTCTTATCATCCCGTCGGGTGTTTACGTAGTAAAAGCCAACCTCGACAACAAGGTGCGCTCGCGTGAGGATGTGGAGAACATCGGTATTCCTTTCATTGGCGAGATACCGCAGAAGGGCAGAAAGAAACTTGGCAAAGACAGTTCGTCGGAGCGTCAGGTTGTGGTCCGTGCCGACAGCACCAACGTTATCAACGAGGCTTTCCGCGTGGTTCGCACCAACCTGGATTTCTTCCTGACGTCAGACAAGAAGGGTGCTCAGGTAATCATGGTAACGTCGGCCAATCCGGGTTCGGGCAAGACCTTCATCACCATGAACCTCGCCGTGGCTCTGGCTCTGAAGCACAAACGTGTGCTGATGATAGACTTCGACTTGCGCCGCGCTGCGCTGTCGAACGCATTCGGCTCACCGCGCGAGGGCATTGCCAACTATCTGTGTGGCGCAGACCAGATGAGCGACATTGTGCAGCATAATGTGAATGACGTTGAGGGTCTCGACCTCATCGGTGTGGGCAATCTGCCTCCCAACCCGTCGGAGCTGCTCTACTCAGAGCGTCTGAAGACCCTGCTAAGCACAATGGAGCAGGAATACGACTTCATCTTCTTCGATTGTCCGCCTATAGAGGTTGTGGCTGACTCGAGAATCCTGAACGAGTATGTGGACACCACCATCTTCGTCATCCGCGCCGGCCTGTTCGACCGCCGTATGCTCAAGTCGATTCGCAATCTGTATGCCGAACGCCGCTACAACAATATGTGTCTGCTGCTTAACGGCACAAGTGTGGGACATAATTACGGCTATGGCTACGGTTATGGCTACGGCTATGGTTATGGCTATGGCTACGGTTATGCTTACGGCGACGACAATGATAAGAAGAAAAAGAAAAGAAAGAAGAGTTAACGGAACTGCCTTAAGGTGAAGATTCTAATTACGGGCGCAGCAGGCTTCATTGGCAGTTTTCTGCTTGAGAGTCTGGGCAAGCAAGGAGTTGATGCCGTTGGCGTTGACAACTTCAACCCGTATTACTCTGCAACTTACAAAATGCAGCGTCTGGAGAAAGCAGGCTTCAACGCTGCAGAGATAAATTCAGCGGGGATGGGCCTTTCGGGGCTCTATCCCTCGCTGAAGTTTTATACCCTCGACATCTGCGACGGCAAAAGGCTCGACGAGCTGTTTGCGACAGAGGAGTTTACGCATGTTGTGCATCTGGCGGCTCAGCCGGGTGTGCGAAGGTCGCTGACTCATCCTTACGATTATCTGACGAACAATATCGAGGGATTCCTGACGCTGTTAGAGACTCTGCGGCATCACAAGGTTGAGCATTTGGTTTACGCCTCGTCATCGTCAGTGTACGGCACCAACAGCAAAGTACCGTTTGCAGAGACGGATGCGGTGAACAACCCGGAGAGTCTGTATGCTGTAACGAAACGCACCGACGAGCTGATGGCTCAGGTGTATAATCATCTGTATGGCATACCCTCAACTGGATTGCGCTTCTTCACGGTTTATGGTCCGTGGGGACGGCCGGACATGGCTCCGATACTCTTCGGCAACGCCATTCTGCGCGGCGAGAAGATAAAGGTGTTCAACCATGGCGACATGAAGCGCGACTTTACTTGCGTGCATGACATTGTGGTGGGCATAGAGAAGGTGCTTGCCGGCGGATATAAGTCGGACGGAGCGCACGTCTACAACATAGGCCATGGCTCGCCTGTGGACCTGATGGAGTTCATCAGGATTCTTGAACAGCATATCGGCAAGGAAGCGAAGAAAGAGTTTTTAGAAATGCAGCCGGGCGATGTGCCTGTGACGTATGCCGACACCACGCTGCTTCAGCGCGATTATGGCTATGAAGCGACAACCGATTTGAATAGCGGCCTGGCGGAGTTTGCCCAATGGCTAAAGACAGAGAGGCATGACGACTGAAAAGCAAACGCACGCGATGACCCTGATGCGGGTAATGGCAGCAGTAACAGCGTTGCTGCCTTTTGTGCGTTTTTTCATGCGGTCGTCGGCAGCGATGTGGGTGTTCTACATCGTGTTAGGCATTATGTGCGTGGCCACGATTATAGAGTTGGTGAAATATCCGGCCGGATTGCGCACAAGTCGGCTCACAATATGCTTTTTAGCCATCTGCGCCATAAGCATCTGCTTCAGTCTGCACTGGAGGCAGTTCATGGCCTGGCAGCGGTTAGGAGCGTTTATTCTGCTGCTGTTTGCCGTGGGACCGGTTGTGCAGACGCGCTTCATCAGTAGGATGAAACGCCGCGCATTGGGATATATAGGTTGGATATGCGTGCTATGTGCGCTATATTACAACGGGCTGTATGTATTCATGATAGTGCATTATTGCTCGTGGCTGTCGCCTTATTCGTGGGTGTTTGATTACAGCATGAGCATCTCGATGCTGTTTGGAGCGCTGAGCGCTATAGGGTCGATATATACAGCTTGGCTGTTACTGAGTCTGCGCTGGAAAAGGAACAACGACAAGAGCGTATTGAGCAACAGACGCGCTCTGACAAAGGGCCTGTTTATCTTGGCCGCGTTTATAATAAGCTTCAACTCGCTGATACTCACATCCTCGCGCTCAGCCATCGTCAGCTTCGTTGCCGCCCTTTTGGTGATGTGCGCCATGAGATGGATTCGCAGCAGAAGGGTGCCTTGGGTTGGATGCGTGGCTACTTTAGCCGTGGCTGGATTCAGCTGCCTGTCGGTTGTGGTGCCCATGACACCCAATATGGAGGTGAAGCTGAGTAACGTGGAGGCCAACAATGACGATTATCTGGCCTCGCGCAGGGACTTATGGAGCGACCGGAGCCAAGAGATACAGAAGTTCCGCGTGTTTGGCACCGGCTTCGGCTGTGTGGATGAGTCATCGACACATTCTTACAAAGCCACAACCTCAAAGTTCAATTACAGCATTGATCCGCAAGACGGTATAATAGAGCCGGGCAGTTCGTGGATGTATGTGTTGTCGGCCACCGGCATACCCGGCTTTATCATCTTCACCCTGCTGCTTGCGTTTGTCTTTCTCGGCACATTGCGCGGCAAAGGACTCCTGGCCGGACTGCTGTGCTTCTTCGCCATACACATGATGGCTGAAGGGTATGTGCTGTCGTCGGGTTCGGTGATGACGTACATTTTCTGGCTCACGATGGCCTGTGCTTTCCCGTACACCAACAAACGCGACAAGCTATGGCGGGCGATAATATGAAGACATATATTGTGGTGACGCCCTTCTTCCCTACCCCTGATTCATATCGGGGATGCTTTGTGCTTGACGCGGTGAAAGCCATCAAACGCAATTCCGACTATCGAGTGGAAGTGTTTGTGCCTTATCAGCCGGGCAGGCCGCAACCCGAGTATGAAGTGGATGGGATAACGGTGCATCGTTTTCCAATGCTTCAGATGCCGTCATATTTCTTCAACGGGTTCAGCAACGGTCTGAATGGCCGACTATTTGTAAAGGCACTGGAGAAAGCCGGCATACAGGCGAGCGATGTGAGCGTTTGCCATGCCCACACTTCCGTGTTCGGCGCTTTGGCGCTTGCGTTGAAAAGGAAGAACCCGAAGATAAAGACGCTGCTTCAGCACCACGACCTGGACCCTTACACCATACGCAACGGTAAATTAGCGTCATGGCTGCCCAACCTTTACTATCGCGCGTCAGCGGCACGCAAAGTGGCAGAAAAAATTGATTTGCACGTATGCATAAGCAAGGCTGTTGAGCGGAATCTGCGCCATTTCCCCGAGCTGAATCCGCAGATACACTTTGAGCCGTATAACTCCAAGTTGCGCAAGCTCAAACGATTCCGCACTCCCGCCATAAAGGCGTCGGGAGTGCTTTATAATGGAGTAAACACCGCCGTTTTTAATGCCTCAGGACGCACCGGGCACGACGGCTTCAGAATCGGCTGCATTGCCAACTTTCAGGACCTGAAAGATTACAGCTCTCTGCTCAAAGCACTGAAACTTCTGCGAGACAAGGGAATTGATTTTCAAGCCGAGCTGGTGGGCAGCGGCGGTGAGCTGCAAGGTTGTAAAACGTTTGTCGAGGACAACGGCATGCAAAACATGGTGACCTTCGTTGCGGAAATGCCGCACGACAAACTTGCCGACTTCTACCGCAGCCTCGACTTGTTTGTGTTGCCGTCCGCGTTCGAGGGCTTGGGTTGCGTTTACACCGAAGCTTGGAGCTGCGGCACTCCCTTCATAGCTTGCCAAGGACAAGGCATCGCCGACTACATTTATCCGGAAGATGCTCATCTGTGGTTAGCCAAGCCCGGCGATTACAAGGATTTGGCCGCCAAAATTGAATACTATATTCAGAACAGACAACAACAGAGGCTGTGTCATCCGGTTGACATAGACGTTCTGATGAAAGCTTTTATCCAGAAATTGCAATGAATTCTCTCTATAATACACCCGATACACTCAGTCCAAAGAAAAAGCGTCTGCCATTAAGCGGCAGTCGCACATCCTTGGTAATAGCAGTAATAATAAGTGCCATAATCCCGCTTTGGCGCTGCGTCTTTTTCCTTCCACAGCCTCCTGTGATGTTTTATTACGGAGCATTGGGCATCCTGGCCATTATGGCCTTATTGAGCGCCCGCAGCCGGGTAAACTGGTCGGCAATCTGGTTCCTGTGCTGGTGCGCCGGCTCCATTATGCTCAACACCTTCTCCGGCTATTACTCGCCCTGGTCGCGACTGTTTGGCCTTACTATGCTGCTGATTGCCGTGGGACCTATGCTTGCCAACCATCGACTGCTTGAATGGCGCAAAAAGGCGCTTACAGTGCTTTTATGGGGATGCGTGGTAATCTCGGTAATATCATTCCTTCTTTATTACATCGCAAGGCCGCTTACCCTGTTTCAGGGATTTATGTTTCAGGGCATAACGCCACAGCCTATGCTATTGTCGCCGATAGCCTTTGTCGGCACCCTTTTCCTTGTTCAATATTACATGAAGAGGGTAAAAAATGCAGGCTTGGTTTATAAGATACTTTTATGGGTTGGAGTGGCAATTTGCCTCTTTGCCGGCATCCTTTCAGGCTCGCGCAGTGCTCTGCTGAGCTTTTTGGTCGCTTTTGTGGTTTGGTTGGGACTTTTCCTGCGGTCTACAAAAAAATTCCTAATCGTAATAGGAAGCATCGCCCTTGTCTGCCTTGTATCCTTCCCTACATGGTCAAGCTATACAGAGACCTTGCAAGATAAAATGAAAGCGAGTGAAAAGGCCGGCAGCCTTCTCAGTTCGCGTGAGAATTTGTGGGAACAACGTTGGGACGAATTCAAAAGCAAACCTGTGTTCGGCATCGGATTTTCTCAAGTAAAATATACAACCGAGGGTGTAGACACCTCTAAATGGGCAGAAGGCAGCGGAGTGGTAGAACCGGGCAACGGATGGCTGTTTGTGTTGTCGTCAACCGGCATCGGTAGCTTTATCCTCATAATATGGATATACCTCAAAAATGTCTGGAAGCTTGTCAGGCTCCGCTCATTCGAGGCAATGTTGGCCCTAAGCATGCTCATATTCATTGGCGTCCATAACTTTGCCGAAGGTTATATGCTTTCTTCGGGAAGTTTCTTCTGCCTTGTGTTCTGGCTTTGTTTAGGATTGTCATACTGTTTGCCACAACCTTATAAAAAGCCGAAATGGGAATGAAGCGCGATTACGACATAGTATATCTGACAAACACCCCTTCATTTTACAAGCTCAATCTCTGCGAGGCCATTGCAAAGAGAGGAGTCAGAATAATGCTTGTACTCTACGGCTACGGCGCTGAGGCTGTAAACCGGCAAATGGAACATGGTGAGTGGAGCTTTGACTACCATTTTCTGCATGAAGGCGACAGCCACAAACGCAATAAGGCAAAGACATTCCTGCGTCTGTGCAGACTGATGCATGGCATCAAAGCCCGTATGGTGCTGTATGCCGGCTGGCTCGCTCCGGAATATAACCTCTACTCGCTCTTCTCGGCCAAGAAACGCAACGTTGTGATAAACGAGAGCCGAGGAGAGGATGTGGGTCTTGAAGGGCTGAAAGGTGCGGTAAAGCGCTGCGTCATCAATCGCATGAAAGGAGCGCTTCCCTCAGGCATTCCTCAGAAAGAGCTTTTTACGAAGCTCGATTTCAAAGGCTTGATTGAATGTACGGGGTCTGTGGGTATTATACGCAAAGAGCCTTTTACCCCTAAAAAGAACCCGAATTATCCGCTGCGATATTTGTATGTAGGGCGACTTGTATCGGCAAAAAACCTTGCCTTGCTGATTAGAGTGTTCAACAGACTCGGACTGCCGATGACAATTGTGGGAGCCGGCTCAGATGAAGCTATGCTAAAGAGTATGGCCGCACCAAACATCACCTTTCAGGGCTTCGTAAATAACGATGAATTGGGTGAGATTTATCAGCAGCACGATGTCTTCATCCTTCCATCAAACTATGAACCGTGGGGATTGGTTGTGGAAGAGGCTCTCTACTGGGGCTTGCCGGTAATAGTAAGCGAGAAAGTGGGCTGCGGGCCGGATATGGTCAGAGCATACGGCAGCGGATTCTTCTTCAAGCACGACGATGAAGAGAGCTTGGCCGTGGCAATCGGCGAGATGCAACGCTGTTATCCCGACGTTAGGAAAAAAGTGCTTGCCATAGACTGGGATAAGAGACAAAATGACCAAGTTGAAGCATATCTGAAAATTCTTAAGAGCCTATGAAAATTCTGCAGACCATAGCCGGCTTCGGGCTGCACAGCGGTGGCACCACAAGCTGCACTTACGACTTGCTTGAGGCCATGAACCGCACATCGACCACTGCAGACCTGCTCACACCCGACATCGCCCCCGGCGTCAATGATGTGTTAGCCGGCAAAGGGGAGGAATGGGTTAAGGCTGTGCCGTTCGACTGCCAAACTCCATACGCCTTTTCATCCAACTTCCGCCGGTATTTGCATAAGAGTAAATATGACCTTTATCATACCAACGGGATGTGGCTCGACGCCAATCACGCCACCTGCTCTTACGCCCGCAGACACCGGAAGCCATACGTCATCACACCTCACGGAATGCTCTATCCGCAAGCCCTTGCCATTTCTCCGACGCGCAAAAAGTGGATGCGCCGTTTGCTCTTCGACCGTGATTTGAGCAAAGCAGCCTGCATACATGCCACTTGCAGCCAGGAAGCAGAACATATACGGGCTTTGGGCATAAAGACACCGATTGCCGTAATTGCCAACCCGATACGCATTCCCGCCACTCTCGACGAAGCCATTGCTGCGGGCGCCCCGGAGCGCGAGAAAGTTGCGGCAATAGGTTACCTCGGTCGTTTGCATCCAATTAAGAACGTCGATAGGATTATCAAAGCCTTTGCACAATCGGCTGATAGTGAACACCGTCTGATTATAATGGGCAAAGGAAGTGCGGAGTATGAGCAGGAACTAAAAGACCTTGTCAAAAGCCTTCACAAAGAGGGACAGATAATCTTTGAGGGCTTTGTTTCGGGTGATGAAAAGCTGCGAAAATTAGCCTCCTTACGGTCGCTTATCGTGGCAAGTGAGTCTGAGAATTTCGGCATGATAGTGGGAGAAGCTCTTTTATGCCAGACACCCGTTATATGCACCAAAACAGCGCCTTGGCAGGATTTGGAAGTATACAAATGCGGCCATTGGGTTGACAACGACGTAGAGACCCTCTCCGACCATATCTATAACATATTGCGTCTGCCCCTTTCGCGCATAGAGACCATGGGGCGTAATGGCCGCGACCTGCTAGAGTATGACTATAACCCTGACATCATAGCCCAACGCATGATTCGCCTTTATCAATGGTTGCTCGGCCAAGGCGACAAACCGGAATTCATAACATCTTGAATAGAATTAGGATATAAGAAAATAAAATTCCAAATATAAAACTAAAAATTGGTAATTAGTAAAACACAACCTAAATATTATGACATCATTAAACACTTCGATCTCAACTTCCCTTCAAAATAACTCAACAAGAGAGTGGATTTACTATTTTGATGTAATGAAAGGTATTGGCATGGTACTTGTCGTCTTGGGCCATGTTATGCTCTTTACTTTTGGTATTGAGCCACCCCAAGCCGGGAAATTTTTATATTTCCACATGCCTCTCTTCTTTTATATTTCCGGTTTTTTGGCATATAAACAATTTGATAATATAAAAGTAGTTGGAAAACGTTTCTTGACTCGAGGTTTGGTTTTGCTTGTTCCATATATAATTTTCCTAAGCCTCTATAATATTTTTGCCGGGAAAAGCAGTGAAATCATTCATAATCTGTTGGCAGGTGGAGGTCGTTATTGGTTCTTATACGATCTGTTTATACTTTCTTCTTTCTTCTTGCTATACGAATATTGCTTACGCAATATTAAAAAGGATTGGATATATATATGTTTATTTTTACTCCCTTTAATAATATTGATAGCTGCCAAATATACTATCAGTAGGCTTAATTTCTTGGACTCTGATGTGAACTCATTACAATCTATTATCACCGGACTGGTTAATTATTATCGATATTTCCTTATTGGCTATCTATGTAAAAAATATATTATCTTCAATAATTTTTTGTTTAAAAACTCAATAGTATGCGCATTAGGTTTTTTGGCATACTTTGTGGCATGGTACTTCTATGATTTACATAATATTGCCTTAATTTTTATGGGGACGTTAGGGGCTTTAATAGTTTTACAATGGTTTGTGATAAATTATATGCCCGATAACTCAAAATGGACAAAATTATGGATTTATATAGGAAGATGTAGTATGGGTATCTACGTTATTCATTATTTCTTTATACCTGATTTATCAAACCTTTTACATCCATATATGCAGTGTGTAAATCCATTTGTTTGGCAAATCTCGCTGGGCTTACTCATTACTATTCCCATTGTTGCTGCTTCAATATTCACATATAAACTTATCGAGATGAACAGATGGTTATATATGCTTTTTTTCGGGAAAATCTTCAAGCGTTAGTTGTAACTAAAACACTTTATACCGATACATTCGTATAGTTCACCAGGAGATAATATCTCCCGGAAGTAAGAATAAGGACTAAGATTTACCCCCAAAAAACGCACTATTATTTGAATGTCACCATAATTTATATGATTTCCTATAACCTTTACAATACCTAATTATGTGAAACAGTCTTGCTTTACAGCGTCCGACTACATGCCTCAATTTTTTGAGTGTCGATTCTTTAATTAGGTGTTGAGAACGGCCAATTTCACCTAATCCTTCGGGATAACTCACAAGATGAGGAACTACTCCATAAATTGTCAATCCCAATTTTTGAAATTCGGCCCATTCATCGGCTATAAATCGAATCGGGAACAAAACAGAAGACAGAAGTTGAGCCGCAGCTTTATTTATGATGTAGCCGGAAGTCATACAGCCATTTTCAACTTTGACAATAGAGGTGCCATTGCTTGTTTTTGAAAGACATTCAGACTTATGATAAATAAAATCTGGTGTTAATAAAATAACCGCCGGACTTCCAACTTTATTTATATATTCTTCTATTGGCTGCAATTCGTTAGCTAACTTGGGAGACAAAATAGCGTCATCCTCAAGAATTAGTGCAGATTCTTCTGAGGCTTTAGCCATTTTATTGTAGAGGTTAAAATGAGACATCGAACATCCAAATGCTGGCAATGTCCCAAAATTTCCATATTTGGCTTTGAATTCAGGATACCCCAAATGCTGCAAAGCTTCATTGCTCATTTTCCGACCTTCCACCGCTTGAAACAATTCCGGCACAAGCATTGAAAAGGTGCTGATTTGCGATTCTATTAATGCACGTTTGGCCGTATCTTTGACCATATTTATATAATAAGCTTTCATCTCTTTCTATTCAGTAACATCAAAATTCGATACAACAATACATAGAGCCTGACATCTATATTCGCTGCCTTAAGAGAACCGTTGTCGATATGGGTAAACCCTAATTGCTTGAGTTGTGTTATCCACTGATTATAAATCCGCCCTATCTCTTTTTTGTCGGTCTCAGGCAACATCGTAGCCGATTGCAGAAAACTTCTTATTCTACCGGCTAACAGTACATTCAACCATTCCCAATGCTCAACATTATGTGTCTTCAGATAATCAATAAGATTATCCAAGATACATTTATTACTTTCGAAATTTTTTAAATCAGTATTTGATTCTCGGCTTGCCGAGCCTTCTCTTTCCCTAATATGGTAAAAGTTAAATTCTATTGCAGCCGGTTTAAGGCAATGTATAAGATATTTATATTGAAATTCCAGATCCTCGCCCATTGTTACACCCGGAGTAAAGCAAATATCTGCATCTGTTATGATACTACGTTTGAAAATCATCAGCGGATTACAATAACAAATATGCTTCTGTAAGAAATTTGATTTATCTTCAGTAGTATATTTGATATTATCAATGCACTCTTCAAATTCATTAGGTCCGAAAAAAAGCACATCGCATTTGCTCTTATCAATCACCTTTTTAATGTAAGATAACGCCTTAGATGATGACACATAATCATCCGAATCTACGAACCATATATATTCGCCTTCGGCCATTTCTATAGCCTTATTACGGGCCACAGATACACCTTGATTTGTTTGATGCAGCAATTTAACTTTATTGCAAAAGTTTGTCTTGTATTCATCACAAATTTCTGCACTTCCATCTGAACTTCCATCGTCTACAATACAGATTTCAAAGTCTTGACATTCTTGCTGAAGAATAGAATCAAGACATTCGCGCAGATAAGGAGCGACATTATAAACAGGTACAATGAAGCTTAAGAAAACATTTTGCTTCATATCGATTCTTTTTTAATTCGACGTAAGAAATGTTTATATGCCTTTTTCAACCATACTTTTTTTAAATTGTATATGGCTTTTTTATTTGCTTTTCTGTCTAACTTAAAGCGGCGCTCTATATACCCTTCCGTGTAATTCCCGATTACGTCTATACGCTTTTTCTAATGGTTGTTCAAAAATATGAATCAACCATTCTTCAAATTTAAGCCTTTCATCTTCTATCGAAGAAGAAGTCAACAGAGCCGGCGTCTTTAACATTTTCAAGTACAATTCATCGTCAGAATCAACTTTTTCGATAAATTCTACGAGTTTCTCTGTATTTTCGAATGAATATGCATCAATAAAGGCTTCTTTGTTAAAAACTTTGCCAATATTGGGATCTCCCCAATATATGGGCACGGTTCTTGCCGCAAAGGCCTGAACAATTTTTTCCGTAGTATAACCGCTATGTGCCCCATTTTCGAAACACAAAGAGAATTTATGCTTACTCTCGAACTCGAGTTTGTTGGCCACTTTATAGCCAATATTATTAAGATAACCTCCGCCTGAATTTACTTTTTTGTATTGACATAATGAGTAAAATGCAGCGTTACGCTTTGAGTTACGATGATTGCTTACCATAAAACTGCAGAAGTCTGTCTTTTCAGCGGTAAGATCCCAACCTTGAGGCAGTTCATGCTTGTGCTCCATTTTATACAGCATGTCATCGTCATAAAATAGATAATTGGGGAATCTTAAATATCTATCCTCATAGTTCATCCATTCAAATCCTATGGCGTAGTCACATGCATTAAAATCCGGAACAAGATTTTCACCCGTCTGAAAAATCTTCACACAATGATCCGGAACGCTCCAATGTCTTTCTCCCATTGTAGAAAAGAAAACGTAATCTGCATCGTCACAGATTATAACGTTATAGTGTTTCCGCAGAATCCTCATGATTAGGCAGTCTTCTATTTCTTCAGTATAGAAACCACTCCAATAATCAATGAACTTTATTTTAATTGTCTTTTTATCCATCCGTTGATAGTATTTGAAATCTATTCGTTAAATTTTATGTTTCATCCATTGGAGAGTTTTCAATCCCCAATCTATAAATTTATACAATATACCTTTCCTTTTATAGAGAGAATAAAAGGTCGTTCCCATTAATGTCGACAAAAAGTCTTCTTTCTCCTTCGACATATACATAACAGGGGCATAGAATGCGGTTTTACAATTATCAACAAGTTGCCTTGTTTCCTCACTTATATAACCGGTTTTTTTGATCTCCTCATATAAGGAATCCTTAAAAAAAGGAGATATTTCTTCCTTACCTTCCCATTGAATATTAAAGAAGTGTATTATTTTAGCACAGGCAAGGTATTTAAAATTTGTCAGGATTTGGCAATTAAAGCCTCCGTTAAGCTCTTTAATTAAATGTCCATTTTCGATATCGGCCATCATCATTGCAGGCTGATCATAACATTCTTTAGGGCTTGTATGAGAAGCTTCCCAAAAATTATGCCAATCATCAAAAAACTTATGTACCCCCGGAGTATCTTTCATAAAAATGACACCTGAATTAAAATAATTTCTTTCCTCAGAGATGTCAACCCCGTATACATCATTTATCCTTCTCACTATTTTGTCTTTATCCCTCCTCTGATAAAGAGGACAATTGTAATCATTTACGCATGCGATTTGGGCTTCAATATTTTCTACAGTTCTGACATCTTCAGCTATAACTGTATCTGAATCTATAAAGAGTAACGGTCCTTCTAAATGATGTCTAAACGACGTTTTTATATAGCGCGAACGTTCTTTAGGCAAATACTTTTGAGGTACATCTATTACTTTAATCTCAGATACAAGTGTTGAAAGCTCAGCTCTTTTACCCTTTAAGGTTGCTTTAGTTTTATCATCAACCAAAACAACAATATTTATATCGGGATTATGCTTTCTCAACGAATATACAGAGAGCAACGTTTGCTCGTAATATAGGTCTTTCTCCGAACTTATGAGAACATATACAGCTGTCAACATGGTTATTTTATTTATTTGTTAAACTTAGAGGATGAAGGAGAGAATATATAAACAATTTTATTCCATATAAGTATTCTTATTGAGTCGAAAATTGTAACCACTAAATAGAGCATAATAGCTAATATAATCACCTCAATCCAATAAAGGATTCCTCCATTTAATGAATAGAGGTAAGCGAAAGCTTTACGATATAACGGTAGAATGTTAGGGTTAACATAAACTAAATATACCGCAAAACTGCTCATTGCAAGTCTGTTGATAATTGTACTTTTAAAATGTATCTTTGAGAATAAAGCGATTATAGCTGCCGCCATTAGAATTACAGTTGGAGAAACATACGTTAGGAAATTATAGCCCAACACAGTGTTAAATCCCATAAAGGCAGGCACGATACATATTGTGGGTACAAACAATATTATGAATATGATCAAAAGGTAATCATTAGATCTTCTTTTGAAAAGGAAATTAGGTCTGTAAAGATTCATATATCGAGCCAAGAGATAAAGTCCAATAAATGAAATTGTAGAATAACCACCATTAAACCAATCTGTAGAGGAGGGAAATATCCACCCATAAATTGATTGGAAAATGAAGAAAAATATAAGTACCTTCCGAAATAGTTGCTTGGAACTATGTGCAACAAAATAATTCAGAACGGGAGCCAAGATATATAATAAGATATATGCTTTAACAAACCAGTTACCACTTGTAACAAGAATTAAATCTTTGATACCTTGATAATTTATTGCGGTGAATCCACATAATAAAACAATCACATATACTACAATCAAGTAGTAGCCAGTCTGAAACAGCAGGTTGCCAATTCCCTTTTTTGACGGATTTATTCCAAACCAGCCAGAAATCGTCACAAAAACATTAACTGCAATTATTGTAATTGTTTGAAAAACAATCTTTAATCCGGAATTTAACGGGTCGTTAATAATTGTAGTTGCATCAGGGCCTCCAACTGATAAGAAATCAGCATGAATTATAAGAACCATCAATATAGCGATGATTCGAAGTAATTCAAAATTTGATTCCCTTTGAATTTTAGTCCTTGATAAATCTATTTTTGGCATCGGCTTCTCGTTTGTAATCTATATTACATTCATATTGACACATTCTTTGCATCTTGTTTCGACACCTTCTTTTTAATAAGTTGAATAATATTATACTGCTTAGTAATATGAATTAATATTACAGATGCCAAAAATGTAATTACAAGTTTTACTATAAGACTAACAATGTCGGGTGTATCTTTTAACAAATGATTTGCCACTACAAGTATTCCACCTAATAATATTAGGATAAGAGCAGGCCGTAAAAATTCTTTCAGCATAGGCTTTAAAGGCGCTTTTAATGCATATCTGTACATAAGCCAATATGTACAACCGAAATTAAATATATGAGTGAGTGTCCATGCCCATGCAACTGCAACTATTGTTCTGAAAATGATAGCAGCCAACACAAATCCGGATAATGTAACAATCATGTTACGCATTCCATTCCAAAATAACAGTTTTGTATTATTACAAACAGTAAATATGCTACCTTGCGTAGCAAAAATCATTTGGAATGGCAGAGACAAAGCTAAGACTCTAAAAACAGGTATAGCAGCATCCCATTTATTGCCACAAAACACATGTATTAATTCTGAAGCCAAGAAAAAACACATAATACCTATCGGGAAAGAAAGGGTCGCGAGAAATTTAATGATTTTGTTATACTCTCGGCTTAAGCCAACTTTATCATCCTGCAAATCCTTTAAAACCGGTTGTAACACAGGATTAATCACAAACGATATATTCTGCATCGGATATTGCATTAATCGATAAGAAACATCATAAATACCCAACGCTGTAATATTAATTGCTTTACTTATTATCAACTTGTCGAAATTTCGCGAAAAATAATTAACAAAATCAAACAAAAATTGATATAATGAAAACGAGAATATCTTTTTTATAGGACTAAAATTAAACAATTTACACACTATTTTTACCGGATAATAGTGTCTGTTCCATAAAAATATACACGTTGAAGTAATTGTAGGAGAAATAAGTAACGCATACACACCGGCGCCATAATATGCTGCTACGATTGCCAATGGGCCACAAATGACTTGCAAAGTGAGATTTCTACGAGCCAAATTTTTAAAATGTTTATCTCGGCTCATCAATGCATTGGGCACCATATTAGCAGCAGAGAAAAAAACTTGCAGACTGAGAATCTGACATACCGGCACCAATATGGGCATCTTATAAAAATCAGATATCCACCATGAACAACTGAAGAATATCGCCCCAAGAACAAGCCCTACAATCAGTGTAAAGGTAAATATTATGTTTATGTCTTTGGGCGTCAGGTCTTTGCGCTGAATTACAGCCGGTCCAATGCCCATTGTACAAAACATTGAAATAAAATTGATAAAAACTACCGCAATGGCAACTACGCCGTATTCTTTTGGCGAAAGAAGTCGAGCAAGCACCATAGATATGCATATACCTATTATTACGCCCGAATATTTTTCGACAGCGCTCCAAAAAACACCATGTATAAGATCGTGTTTGACGGATGCCATATACTTTTAACTGCTATATTGATATATGCATTTATGAACAAAAAGAGCTCAGGCAAACTACTCAAGTTTTACACTAACTGCCCTAATATTTTGGGTGCAAAATTAGCCAAAATTTTTAACATGGCAATAGATTTAAATTAAAAGTATCCTAATGAGCCTTATTGAAAGAATGGCGTGAATTCAAGATTGATTTGGAGGGGTGGAGGGATTTGAGTATCTTTGCAATCTCAAAAGGAGGCGCGGGGTTGCAACAGAATGTGGGTAAGAAACTCAGCAGCCTTTGAGGGACAGGGCGCTGACGCTTTCGGCAGACAAAAAAATGCGGAAAGCGTCGGTGGTAAGTTTGTAATATGTAAAATCGGGTTGATTTATTCACGGATGTAAGGAATGGAAAAGAAATTGCCGGTGGCAGTGATTGTGCTGACCAAGGATGAGCAAATTCATATAGAGCGTTGCATCAGCAATGCAATGTGCGTCAGCAATGAGGTGTATGTGGTCGATTCAGAGTCGACGGATAACACTCGCTCTATTGCGGAAGGTATGGGCGCCAAGGCTGTAGTGCATCCGTGGCCCGGAAATCAGTCTGAGCAATTTAACTGGGCTTTGGACAATCTGCCTCTGAAAAGCGAGTGGGTGCTCAGGCTCGATGCCGACGAGTATCTCACCGACGAGCTTATAGAGGAATTATATGAGAAAGTGCCTCAGTTGCCCGCAGACGTCACAGGGGTGGAGTTTCCGCGCGGATATATATTCTTAGGCAAAGAAATACGTCGTGGCACGGGGCGGATAAATCAGTTGCGGCTGTTCAGACGCGGCAAAGGGCGTTGCGAACAACGTCTGATGGATGAGCACATTGAGCTGACCGACGGTACAACAGAACAATTTAACGGCGCCTTCTTCGACGATAACCTCAACAACCTGAGCTGGTGGACGCAGAAGCATGTGGGGTATGCCATTCGCGAGGCGGTGGATTTGCTCGATATGGAATATGACCTCACCGGGGCTGCCCGCGGCGATGAGAGCCGCCATATCTCGGAGCAGGCGCAGGCCAAACGCATGAAGAAGCATAAGTATGCCCGCCTGCCGCTGTTTTGGCGGTCAACGGCTTATTTCCTCTACCGATACATTCTGCGAGGCGGATTCTTAGAGGGCAAAGAGGGCTTTCTGTGGCACTTCCTGCAAGGCTGGTGGTATCGCACGCTCGTCGACGCCAAAGTTCTTGAGCTTAAGCGCAAGAGCGGCGGCGACCGCAAGAAAATAATCGAAATCCTAAACAACGAATACGGCATACGGTTATGAGCAAGCCTTTAGTGAGCATCATCACGGTAACTTTCAACAGCGAGGCCACGGTGGCCGACACGCTGCGCAGTGTGGCCAGTCAGGATTACGACAATGTGGAGCATCTGATTGTGGACGGTGCCTCCACCGACGCCACCCTGCAAATCGTGGAGCAGTGGCGCCCGGAATACGGGTCGGTAAAGGTACTGAGAGTGAGCAGCAGTCCCGACAAGGGCATCTACGACGCCATGAACAAGGGACTGAAAATGGCCAAGGGCGAGATTGTGGGTATCCTCAACAGCGACGATTATTTCTCGACAGAGACGTCGCTCAGCACCCTGATTGACGCCTTCGACGATGACACGGATGCCGTTTATGCCGACCTGCATTACATTATGGACGAGCGTCCCGACCTGGTGGTGCGCTATTACTCGTCGAGGGTGTTTTCGCGGCGCAAGATGCTCATGGGTTTCCAGCCCGCCCATCCCACCTTCTATTGCCGCAAACAATGTTACGACCGATTCGGACATTTCGACATCGACTTCAAGGTGGCCGCCGACTTCGAGCAACTGCTGCGAATGATTTACAAAGGCCGCATACGCACGCGGTATGTGCCCTTCGACTGCGTAACGATGCGCATGGGCGGTGCCTCAACCTCGGGCATGAAGAGCCACCGACAGATTATGCGCGACCACATTAAGGCGTATCGCAAAAATCGCGTGCCGGCTAATCGTTTCACCGACGCTCTGCGTTATTTCTGGAAACTGGGCGAGATGGCAGGTGCCAGAATCAACTGGCATCATGAAATAATCGACGATTCGCCGAGTTCATAAATAAATATGCCGATGACCGACTCACGCCTCCGTCTGCAATACCTCGACGCCCTGCGCGGCTGGGCCATCTTCATGATGGTCTGGGTACATTCCACCTGGCTGTTGCTGGGAGCCAACGAGTGCTATCTGCAGCTGTTTGGCGAGTTGTATGTCATGCCCCTCTTCTTCACCGTGTCGGGCTGGCTGCGGGGGCGCCACCGTCGGCGGCAAGCCCTTCTCTGGAGCCGCTGGATAAAGATGCTTGCCTGTCTGGCGGCCGGAAGCATCGGCTTCGCGGTTTGCTTCGGCATGCCGCTGCACCTGATGTTCACCGACTGTTACTACTACTGGTTCTTCACAGCCCTGCTGCTGTGCGAGATGATATATGAGCTGTGTGCCGCCCTTTCGCCACGCATCCTCCCCGAGCATTTCCGCACACCCTTTTACGCCGCCGCAAGCATCGGCATAGCCATTGTCTGCGGGCTCATCTACCGCCGCTATGGCATGAACACCGGCGGCATACCCTGGTATGACATGACCCTCTATCTGCCCTTCTATGCCCTGGGCATACTGATGCAGCGTTATGGGCGCCTTGGCCAACTGCTGACGTCACTGCCGGCGGCCATCGCGGGCTTCCTCGTGTTAGCCCTTGCCATCATCACCTGGCAGCAGCCCCCTTCTCTGCCGGCCTACATAGGGTCGCTGGGAGGCGTTGCCGTATCCTGGTATGTGATGCGGCTCTTTGAAGGGCGACTCAGACTCCTGGCATGGACAGGCCGACATTCGCTGGGCATCTTCCTGCTCTCATACTTCGTGCTGAGAGGGCTTGAGCCGGTCGGTATGCTTGTGCCCCGGTCATGGGTCGACTCTCCCCTGCAAATCATAAGCGCTTTCATTGCCGCCCTTATGCTCACGCCCTTCATGGGACTCGTAGCGCAGGGTGCATCGCGCGCCTCCTCCCTCCTCATCAACCTTTGCAAAAAAATATCTTGACAATATGAAGAAAAAAGCTCTTATCACCGGAATCACCGGACAAGACGGTTCTTATTTGGCGGAATTCCTTCTTAACAAGGGTTATGAAGTTCACGGCACCATACGCCGGTCGTCAACCGACTATCGCGAACGCATAGCACATCTCGAAGGCACCCCCGGCTTCCACCTCCATTATGCCCATCTTGAAGATTCAATGAGTCTGCTTCAAGTAATAGGCAAAGTTCAGCCTGATGAAGTCTATAACCTGGCGGCGCAGAGCCATGTGCAGGTATCGTTCGACTCGCCCGAATTCACCGCCGACGTCGACGCCACCGGCGTTTTGCGCGTACTTGAGGCCGTGCGTCTTTGCGGTCTCACCTCAAAATGCCGCATTTACCAGGCTTCCACATCCGAGCTTTACGGCAAGGTAGAAGCCGTGCCGCAGGACGAAAACACACCCTTCCACCCCTACAGCCCCTATGCTGTAGCCAAGCTCTATGGCTTCTGGATTGTGAAGGAATATCGCGAGGCATATAATATGTACTGCTGCTCGGGCATCCTCTTCAACCACGAGAGCGAACGCCGCGGCGAGACTTTCGTAACACGCAAAATCACCCTCGCCGCCGCCCGCATAGCACAAGGCAAGCAAGACAAGCTCTATCTGGGCAACCTCAGCTCCCTGCGCGACTGGGGCTATGCGCCGGATTACGTAGAGTGCATGTGGCTCATCCTCCAGCACCCCACTCCCGAGGACTTTGTCATTGCCACCGGCGAGCAGCACTCGGTGCGCGAGTTTGCCACCCTGGCCTTCCATTATGTGGGCATCGAGCTGCGCTGGGAAGGCGAAGGCCTCAACGAAAAAGGCATCGACACCAAAACCGGCAAAGTGCTTGTGGAGGTAAGTCCCGACTTCTATCGTCCCACCGACGTGGTTAACCTGCTCGGCAACCCCGACAAGGCCCGCCGTGTCCTGGGCTGGAACCCGTCGAAAACGCCCTTCCCCGAGCTGGTACGCCGCATGGTTGAGGCCGACATGGCCAACATTGCCGTGGAAAGCGCCGGTAAAAAAATACGTACCAATCTGGCCGAATACCTCGAAAAGGGAATTGTAAAATAGCAACTCACCCCCATATAAGAAGTGCCGCCCATGGATTGCGGCTGGTGGTGTTCGCCGCTGCCTCAGTCGCTTGAGAATCAGATCTCCACAGCTCTGATGATGGACTATGAGCTGCTGGCTGAAAAGGGCCGAAACGGCCGTAAGCTCATCCTCGACAAATACTCCACCGAGGTAGTCAGCAACCAGATGATTCAGCTGTATAAATGGCTCCTCGGCGAAGGTCCCAAACCTTCATATATCATTTAGCACATTAGCTAAGCAACGGGGGCGCAAGCCATAGCCACGCACCCTCGTAAAAGCTTCATAGAAGGTTTCTGCCGCCCTTTCTCGGGCCAAATGAAGTTTCTCCTCTTATATGTCGTAAAACACCGTAAAAGTGGCCGAGAACGGCGCATTGCGCGCCCCGAAGCCCGGCAGGAACCACGGCTGCGAAGAGGAGCCGTCTGACACGTGCATGCGGAACTTATAGCGAAGCGACCAGCCAAGACTCAGCCCGCGGTAGATATGCACCTGTAAGCCGGCAACAACCTCGCCCCACAGTGCCGAGGCCTTCTGTTGAGCCATCTCCACAGGCTGAGAACCGGAGCCCCAATAATCATTCGGAATAGAAATGTCGGTAATGTCGTATTTGAAGCTCGAATACCCGAAACGCACTCCCAACAGCGCCTTATAAGCCGGATTGGAGTTATAGAGAAAATTATAATCCACGCCTACTTTGGCGAACAGTGTCGGCGAAGTCTTGTACTTGTAATTCTTTCCTTTGGGCTTATGGTCGGCAAAACCGAGACCCACTTCCACGGTCGGGAAGAACCAGTTGTGCATATTCACCGCCCCGCTCACAAAATAGTTGGCATAGCTCTGCCCTGCCATCTGCAGAATGCCGTCGAAGAAATTCACGCCCACCGTAACGCCGTTGTACAAAGGCATTTTCGGAGCGCGGCTCACCTTCACCGTATCTTCGTCAATCCATACCGCCACTGGTTCGTCGAGCGGTTTGCCGTGCTTGTCGTAATAATGCAGCTGAGGTTTTGCCGTTAGGTTATCGCGGTTTTCTATGGGCGTCACGGTGCGCTGCGGCATCTTGCGCGCCGCTGTGTCAATCGTATCGGTTAGCGCCTGACACCACATCACCACAGGCGCCACAAGGGCTAAGAAAAGCATCGTCAGCCTCATTTTTCCGCCTCCTCTCTGAAATAGATTTCAATATTTTGGCCATTGACGTTGGTGATGACGCCGCCGGGCACCGCCACAGAGTCCATCAGATAACGCGTATGGCGGATGCTGTCAACGCGGAAATGATACACAACCCCACATTGCTCGGAGGCGAACCACGGCTGAGTGGCGTAGTAGAAAGTCAGCGTATCGGCCACTCCGGTGTCGCCGTAACGGAACTCAAACGATGTGCTCGGGCTTTGCGGCCTGAAGGGCAGATAAACCTGCTCTACAGCCGCGGAATCGGTCAGCAGAGAATCGCCGGGAGCGCCTATGCCCGCCACGGTGAGATGCGAAAGGGTAACAGCGCGGTGTGTTGCCATATCACGGAAACCGGCCAGCGGCAAGGTATTCTGATTCTCATAACACTCCTTGCCGGCGCATGCCGCTAACAGAAACCCTCCGGCAAATATCGCTGCCAACGTCAGTCTTTTCATTCGCCTATTACCTCCGCTATGCCGTATACGTTACGCTCTGAAGAATTGCGCAAAAGAAGCTCGCCTATGAAACCGGTGGTGAAGAACTGCAGTCCAAGCACCAGACACAGCATACTCAGATAGAAATATACCGACTTAGTAACATAGAAGTTGAAATCTCCGTTGCACATACTCACAATCTTGAGCACGAGTACCGCAAGGATTGCCAGGAAGCCTATTACGAACATTATTGAGCCTAACAAGCCGAAAAAATGCATAGGCTTTTTGCCGAACTTGGTCTGGAACCACAGGGTGCCCAGGTCAAGGTAGCCGTTTACAAAGCGACTCAGGCCGAACTTCGATTTACCGTACTTGCGTGCCTGATGATGCACCACCTTCTCGCCAATCTTGTGGAAGCCGGCGTTCTTGGCCAGATACGGAATATAGCGGTGCATATCGCCGTATACCTCAATGCTCTTCACCACATTCTGGCGATAAGCCTTCAGGCCGCAGTTGAAATCGTGCAGATTGTGGATTCCGCTTACACGGCGAGTGGTGGCGTTGAAGAGCTTGGTGGGTATAGTCTTGCTCAGAGGGTCGTAACGTTTCTGCTTCCATCCGCTAACAAGGTCATAACCCTCCTGCGTTATCATGCGATAAAGGTCGGGAATCTCGTCGGGCGAATCCTGCAGGTCAGCATCCATGGTTATCACCACATCGCCGCGGGCAGCCTGGAAACCGGTGTGCAGAGCCGGTGATTTGCCATAATTGCGCATGAAGGAAATGCCCCTTACCCGGTCGCTCTCTTTTGCCAGCGACTTCACAACGCTCCACGAATTATCCGTAGAGCCGTCGTCTATGAACATCACCTCGTAAGAGAAGCCGTTGGCCTCCATCACGCGTTTTATCCAGGCAAAAAGTTCGGGCAGCGATTCCTCTTCATTAAAGAGAGGCACAACTACCGATATGTCGATTTTTTCGTTATTCATCCGTTTACAATTTATCACTGAAGCTTAACTACAATGCGTCGGAAAAAGCCGGTATGGGGCAAAATCAGCGCTAAAACAAGGCTCAGCAGCGAGCCGAAGAAGCCTGTGGCCCAAAACATGGAGCTTACAAACTCCATCGGGGTTGGAATCACTAAATCCTTCAGGTCCGGTTTCGGAGCGTTGGGCTGAGCCATAATCTGTTCAACTAAATTCCTTACATATCCGTCGAGATAACCCGGCTCTAAGAAGAGCAGGAAAATCAGGGTCAGCAGCGAGCAAATCAAAGCGCCGCAAATGTACATTACAATGCCGCTCATCCACAGGGCTGCAAAGCCTGAATAGGCCTGATTCACCCGTGCCACTTTTGCCAGCGCAAAGGGCAGATACAACATTGCCAAAGAGCCCAAAATCACCAACAAAAGACTCAGAGCTCCTATCTGAAGACTGTAAAGCAGGCAAGCCGACATACATGTAAAGAGTATGCCGAACCTCGTTCCCTGACGTCCGCTTTCATAAAATAAGGGTCCTAACGGTGCTCTCTCCATAATTAAGCCTCACAAATGAATCTCAAACCGTTGCTTTGCGGTTTAATTTGCAAATTTACAATTAAACCTTCAATTAACCAAATCCGCATTTTCAGCGCTTCATTTTGGAATCTTCGCAGCGCTTCATTTTGTCATCTGCACGCCTCTTCGTTTCAAAAGCTAATATTACGGTCTTAACCGCCTGTTTAGAAATTGAAAGACGGCGATATGCTTCCAGCATATCGCCGTCGAAGGTGTTATCTGTTGTCAGAACACCGGTGGTAGATTACCAGAGGAGTTCGCTGACGTCGATGGCTTTGTTGTAGTCAGATTCTACGCGCGGGAGCATGAATACCCAGTGGTTAACCTCATCGGGAGCGATGTCCATGGCGTAAGTTGCCGGGCAGTTGCCTGAGGTAGGATCGTTCTCAACCCAAGCACGACGTACGTTATGCTTGTTCCAGCGTTTGAGGTCGAAGAAGGTTGTGCCTTCGCCCCAGAGCTCTATACGACGCTGAGTGCGGATGAACTCGATGAGTTCGTCGCCGGTCAGAGTAACGGCTGCTGAACCCGGAACACGCATCTGAGTCAGTTTGCTGATGAGTGCCTGAGCGTCACCGGTCTTGCCCTGCATTGCGCAAGCCTCGGCCTGGGTGAGGAGCATCTCAGTGGCACGCATAAACGGATACTGGCAAAGCTGCATGGAGCCGCCCATTGCATAGAACTTAACCTGAGCGCCGAATACGTATGTAGGAGCGGTGCCACGGCCACCTATGTCGGTGTAAGCGGTAGCTACTTCAAGACCACTTGAGGGTGTGGGAGGAGTTGCCTGCTCCATGAAAGTTGTGATGGCAGCTAAGATCTGACGGTTCTTCTTGTTGCTGCCTTCAAAGAACATAGTTGTCGGGTTAATGACAGTAGCTTTGTAGAATTGAGCTTTGTCAATATTGATCTGGTCGGGTATCAGGAAACGGGTACGACGGATGTCTTTCGGGTCCATCTGCTCATAGAGGTCGATATTGATGTTGCCTGAGCCAATCTGCCAGTAGTTAGGATAGTTACCGTTGCAGGCATTGTAAGCTGCCCAAGAGATGTTGGTAAGACGGTCGTCCTGGTTTACGGAGTTTGTCCAGAGGTAATCGTCGCAAGCCTCCATGAAGCCGCCGCACCACTGTGCGTTGGTCATGATTTCGTGGCCTTTCTGAGCCTCGGCAGCCCATTTCTCGGCAGTTGCCCAGTCCTGTTTCAGAAGGGCTGCGCGTGCGAAGGTACCACATGCTACCTCATAAGTAGGAACTGACCAGTTCGGACGCTCGTTGTAAGTAGCGGGGTCAGCGAACAGAGTTGTGGCCTCGGTGCAGTCAGCGTATATCTGATTCAGCACCTCGTTCATGGTTACGAGGGGTAAAGCCTCGGTGCCCTGATGCAGACGGAGAACGATGCATTTGCGCTCGCCGTTGTTGCTGTCCTGCCAGCGCGGACCAAAGATTTGGAGCAGACGTACGTATGCGTGAGCGCGGAACGTAAGAGCCTGAGCCTTGATCTGGTTGCGCTGTCCTTCGATGGATTCTTCTGCGCCGTCAACCATGTCGAGGATGGCATTGGCCTGACGGATGAGAGTGTAGTAGAAGCCCCATGCTTTAGCCTGCGAATAGTAGCTGTTGTTGGCTACATAAAGCATACGGATCATATCGCCGCCCTGGAAGACGGCGAAGTGATTCTGATATGTATCCTGGCCGTAGCAGTCGCCGAAGTACGACATCATGTAGGGTTCACCGGTTGTACCGCAGGGATAACCGCCGCCGTTTACTTCACCGTTGACTACCTGAGGATAGTTCATGAACCAGCCGATGCCGTTTACGGCCTTCATCAGATCTTCTGTTGATTTGCCTACCTGTGCGTTTGTTACGCTGGCTATCGGCTCGGTATCCAGATAGTCGGAGGCACATGACGCCATTGAGCCGATAAGCAGTAAGCCAAGGGCGCCGTTGATTATGATGTTTCTTTTCATCTTGTACTTTTTTTGTTGTTACTTAGAACTTGGCGTTAATCTGGAACGAGAATACGCGTGCGGTAACGAAGTTGAGCGACTGACCACCGCTGAAGCTGTACTGCGGGTTCATACCCTTACGTGCAGTGATGGTGAAGAGGTTGTCAACCGAGAAGCCGATAGAAAGCTGGTTCATGTCGAGAGCGCGAACCCACTTCTGCGGCAGAGCGTAGCTGACGTTCAGGTTCTTGAATACCAGATAGTCGGAAGAGGTGAGCCAACGGTCTGAACCGCCGTTGTTGTCAACCTGCTGAGCGAAGTTGAATACCGGAGTTCCGTTGGGGTCGATACGGTTGGGGCTTTCAGCTGTCATGCCTTCCGGAGCTGCTGTCCATGCTTTGAGCACGTCTTTGTGGAGAGCTGAGGTGAGGCTGTTGGGCTGAGAAACACTCATCAGAGAGCTGTAGTTGCTGTCCCAAGTTTTGCCGCCGAGGCTGTAGGTGAAGAGCATACCCAGGGTGATGCCTTTCCAGTTGAAGTTGGTGCCGAACGAACCGTAAACGGTGGGAAGGGCTGTGCCACGCCAGTCGCGAGATGCGTTGTTGGTGGTGGTTACATAATATTTGCCGTTGATTTCACGAAGCTGGCCGGCTGAACGTGCATTTTCCAGTTTGGTCTGGAAATTCTTTTCGCCGTTGGCTGAGCTTCTGAATTCGTAAGCGTTGGGGTCGAGTTCATAGAGAGCGTGGCCGTCCATCTGGTCAACACCTGCGTAATGATATGTGTACCATTCGTAGATTGAGTGGCCTTCAGAAATACGCTGTGAGCCGTTGTCGATGTCGTTTCCGCCGGGGAGTTTCTTAATGGTGTTGTCGATGAACGAAGCGTCTAAGCTGAGGTTCCAGGTGAAGTCCTGAGTGCGGAGAATGTCTACGCCGAACTGAAGTTCCCAACCGGTGTTGAGCATCGTACCGATGTTGGTAGGAATCGTAGGATTGAGCCAGCTGGTGTTTGAACCGGCTGAACGGGGCTGAGCCACGTTGAAGATAAGCTCGGTAGAACGCTTGTCGAAGTAACCGATGGTGAAGTTGAAGCGGTCGTCGAAGAGGCTGCCTTCCAATGCGATGTCGAAGCTCTTGGTGGTCTCCCATTTGAGCTTGTCGCTGGGATAGTTGGTAGGAATTACCAGTGATGTTCCGAAGTAGTTGCCCAGACCATAGTTGGTGTAGTAGCCATAGAGACCGGCTGAGATGTCGTTACCTACAGTACCGTAAGCGGCACGAAGTTTCAGATAGCTTACCCAAGGAAGTTCTTCCATGAATTTCTCTTTGGTGATGATCCAGCTGCCGCCTAATGACCAGAAGTTACCCCAACGGTTGTCTTTGGAGAAGCGTGAGCTACCGTCGCGACGGAAGCTGACTTCACCGAAGTACTTCTGATTGTAGTCGTAGCGTGCGCGTCCGTAGTAAGATTCGCTCTTATACTCCTGTGCGCCGCCGTCGAGGCTTACCAGGTCAACGAAGTTGGTCATGGTGTAGATGCCGTTGAAGCTCTGGTCATACTTGCTGCCGCCGAAGTAGTCATAATGAGTCTGATAGTTCTCATGACCCAGGATAACGTCGATGTGGTTCAGATCGTAGTTCTTTGACCAGTTGATGTTCTGCATGAATGTGGAGAAGCGGTTGTCCTGAGCTTGCTGCTGGAAGATACCGTTCATGTTCACGCCGTTACCGGTAACGTTGTTGGTGTAGATGTTATACTGTGTCTTGGCACGGTTGATGTTGCCGCGAACAGTAGCTTCGAAACCGTAAGGAAGAACTGCGGTTGCGTAAGCGGTGGCGTTGATGTTGTAGTATGTGAATTCCTGATAGTTCAGACGCAGATACTGGCCGATGTTCTGACCGCCGAGGTAGTTGGCGTCATTCCATTCGGGTTTGCCTTCTGCAGTGTACTTGAGTTCACCTGTTTCTTCGTTGTGCTTGTAGTACGGGAAGATGGGTGAGTACTGGTCGGTGAAGAACGGGTTGGAGGTGTAGGAAGTACCTGCGTTGTCGTTCTGGTTGCCTTTCTGGATTGCACCTGAGAGGTTTACACCAACTTTGAGGTATTTGTTAGCTACGAGGTTGGAGTTGATACGGCCGGTGTAACGCTCGAAGTCGGTCTGCAACAGATAACCTTTCTCTTTCAGGTAACCGATAGAAGCGAAGGTGTTGAAGTTTTCGGTTGCGCCGGTGGCGTTGAGGGTGTATTCCTGACGGTGACCTGTGCGGGAAACTACATCCCACCAGTCGAGGTCGTTGTACTGAGGCAGTACTGAGCGGGTCAGCTTACCGTTTGTGTCGAATACCGTTTCCGGATCTCCGCCGTAAATGTTGGAGGGGATGTAGGTTGATGACATGATGCTGCCAACCAAGTAGTTGGCTGCATATTCGGGAGTCCAGTCAGTTGTTGACAGCAACTGGTTGTAAACACCTGTCCAAACCTGTTCCATCCACTGGTTTGAGCCCAGAGTTTCGTATTTGGGCAGACCGCGGTTGTACATACCCTGGCTGATGGTGAGGTTTACGTCAACTTTGCCAACTTTCTTAGCACGCTTGGTGGTGATAAGGATGACACCGTTAGAACCTTTGTTACCGTAGAGTGCGCAGGAAGCAGCGTCTTTCAGTACGGAGATAGATTCGATGTCGTTGGGGTTAAGGTCGTTGATACCGGTGTCCCAAGGCATACCGTCGACAACGTAAAGGGGGTTGTTGTTACCCGTTACGGAGCTGAAGCCACGGATGCTGATCTTAGGTTCGCTACCCGGGGTGCCTACGGTGTTGTTCACACGTACGCCGGGAGCATTACCTTCCAGAGCCGAGGTGGCGGTGGTGATAGGACGGTCTTCGATCTCTTTGGAACCTACAACAGCAACAGAGCCTGTCAGAGACTCTTTGTTGGCGGTACCATAAGCAACAACAACCACGTCTTCGAGGTTAGTGGCTGAAGATGCCAGATAAACGGTCATGCCGGGAGTCAGGTTAACTGTCTGAGCTGTGTAGCCCACATAGGAAACCTTCACCTTGGTGACGGATGACGGAACGGTGAGTTTGAATTTACCGTCCATGTCGCACGAGGTACCCTGGCCGCCGCCGATAGGCATAACGGTAGCGCCAAATAGGGGCTCGTTGTTCGCTGCGTCGAGCACTGTACCTGTTATGGTCTTAGTCTGTGCAGACAAGGACCAGCTGCAGGCCAGCACCGCCATCAGAATTAGAAACAGTTTTCTCATACTTGTTTTTTTTGATAATGAATTGTGTTTTTTTCTTTGTCATTGGTTTCAAAGTGGTCTGCGAACAAACCTCTCCGCACCTGCTGCCGTAAGGCGAACAGCCCGATAACCTCTATCAGAGAGTGCAGTGAGCTTATTCGGAATCGCTTTTTCCATGCAAGGCCACTTCAATGTCATGTTAGTTTCGCGGTTGTAGTTAAAGTCAAAAAAGTTGCACTTGCAAATTTAATACTTTTTTTCCAATCTTTCACACTGCTGCAAAAATTTTAACATAAAATTCACTTCCGGAGGTTCAACGACGGGAGAGATGATGGCTAAGCCCTCGCCTGCCGGGCTATTCCACCGGCTTGAGCAAGCCCTATGCCAATCACACCTAAACACCTGAAAATAAGCAATATAAATACTTTTTGACATGCTCAGACACTCCCCTTTCCCTCCTCGCGTCCCATCATCTCAGCCTACCGAATTTTTTACATCATTAGCGTTAAATATTATTCACGCCCTCAAAGTTCATGATTTTTAGTTAAATGGATTTATAATTTAACATTTAGAACCGCCACACTGAGCCACAGCCAAGCCTCAGCCGAGCCGATTAGCGGTGCCTAAAGCGTATTTTCTAACAAAACAGGGGCAGAAAAAGCAACTATAACGCTTTTCATGTTTTAAAAATGAAACTTTTTAGGGCTTTGCAATGTTAATTTTATAAACGTCTGTCTGACGTTGTAAAATTCGGTAAGCTGCAAGGCATTATATCACACTCAAATGAACGACATCAAGATACTCTCAATAAACCCGGGTGCCAGAGAGCACATTCCGAGTTTCACGGCCTCCAAGAAGCCCGAGAGAATCATTGTGCCGGTCAGCGACCGTTTCCAACAGTGGTTCGGGATATCTTCAGCCGACTCCTTCAGCAACTCCTTCAGCCGTCTGGTGGTTCGTCTGGTGGCTATGGTAGCTGTTTGCACTGCAGCGCTGATGCAGATGAACGGAAGTATCTCAATCTTCGGAGTGTCGCATATCAGCTATGCCAATGAGTGGCTGAGTTCCGATGTCTCAGCCAATCTGCCGGCTTTGCTGTTCGGCATAGCGGCGTTTGTCTTGGGGCTGATGATGGGATTCGGCATCATGGGACGCTATGCGGCGCTATGCCTGTCGCTCCTCACGGTGGCCTCGCTCATCAACTACGCATATTATAATGGTGGCGTGGCCGACTTCTCGGCTGAGAATCAGCTGGCTCTCTTCTTCGGTTTTCTCACGGATGTGGTGGCCGTTACGGGCACAGGCCGCATCACGCTCTACAATCTGCTCAGGTATAAATCGCGGTATAAATCTCGCGCCACACAATATTAATATATGAGGGAAGCTTTATTATAAAAAGTAGCTCTCGCAAGCGCGGTTTTTAACTCTTCCGGGGTCGTCTCCACAATATGGTGCCGTAACATGCGTTTTCTATATAGCAGCGTGTAACCGGCTATAAATCAAAACGTTACGCTGCCTCATGATTTGGAAAACCTCATAAACCACTCAATAGAGTTTTTTAATTTCTGCGATACGGCATTGCTGCTCGGGCTCAACGGGCATCATACGGCCTTTCTCGACTGCGTAATGGACATCGTCAGCATGCGGCTGGTGTGGGCTCCGTTATACATAATTCTGCTGACAATGGTATGGCGGCGCTACGGATGGCGCGGCGCCGCGGTCTGTCTGCTGACTACGATAATGGCGGTAACTTTGGTTGACCAGGTTTGCGGCTCGGTGTTGCGCGGCATGGTAGGCAGAATGCGCCCGTCGAACCCCGACAATCCGCTCAGCGCCTGGATTCAGATTGTTGACGGCTACCGCGGCGGCAAATATGGCTTTCCGTCGTGCCATGCCGCCAACACGGCTGTGGTGGCTGTCTATCTGTCGCTATGGCTGCGCAGCAAGGCTCTTTTCGCAGCATTATGCGCCTGGTGCCTCCTGGTCTCTCTCTCGAGGGTCTATTTAGGGGTGCATTATCCCAGCGACATTTTAGCAGGCATGACCATAGGGGGAGGCGTGGCGTACGGTTTCTACAAACTTTTGCACCTTTGCAAGCCTGTGTATCCGGCTTTCCTCCTCAGGATAATGCGACTGAAGTGGTAAGGCCCCATCTAAGACCCCATCTAACTTCCGCTACTCTTTATCTTTGAAATCGTCGGGCAGAATGAGGTGGCTGTCGGTCTCCTTTTTATGCCGGTTCACAATATACTGGTCGTAATACGAGAGCAGCAGTGTGGTCAGCGGCAAGGCGATTATTAATCCGATGAAGCCGAGCAGGCTGCCCCAAACGGACAGCGACAACAGGATAATGGCGGGGTTCAGACCCATGACCTTACCCATGATGCGCGGCGTGAGATAGAGGTCCTGAATACACTGCACCACAACATAGACTGCCATCGCCTCCCAGAAGAGGCCCCAGAAGGGTGTGCCCATGCTCACCGAACCCACTACGCAGAGCAACGCGCAGAGGGGCAGCGAGATAAGCTGCAGATAAGGCACCATGTTGAGTATGCCGATGAAGAGACCGAAAGCCACGGCCATGGGCAGTTTGATGATGACGAAGCCTATGCAGAAGAGTATTCCCACCAGCATCGACACTATAAACTGACCGCGGAAATAGCGGTTCATGGCATTCTTGACGTCGCGCGACACCTTAAAGACCCGGTGGCGGTATTGATAAGGCACCAACTGGCGGAAGCTGAGCATGAGGCGCTCATAGTCGAGCATGATGAAGATGACGTAGAGCACCACGATGAGCCAGCTGAGTATGCCGGCAATCAGCGCGATACCCGACGAGAGGAACGACCACGAAGAGCTGATGGCCTTCTTGCCCAACTCCACCCACTCGTCGCGCGAGAGCATACGACCCACCGCGTTCCAGTCGATATTCTCGCGCAGGAATTTGTGAATATCCTCCGACAGGAAGGGAATTTTCAGCTGCGTTGAGGCATATTTCTTCACAATGTCGGCCATGTCCGAGACCTCGTCGATGAGATAAGGCACCACCACAAGGCAGAAGACCGCGCCCAACACTGCAGCCTCGAGCAGGGTCATGACCACGGGCAGGAAACGCTTTTTGGTATGCAGCAGCTTTTTGTTCCATCCCACCACAGGCTCAAGGATATACGCTATGAGGCACGCCACCAAGAAGGGCAGCAGCACGCCCTGCAGCATATCAATCACAAACAAGGCCAAAGCCAGCCCGCATATCGAGAAGAAGATGCGGACTACCCGGTCGAAGGTATAGGGTCTGCGCAACGAATTGTCGGCCATGTTGAACGGGTCTTATTCAGGCAGGCGGAAACTTATCACTACATTGGCAGTGGCATCCACAGGAGCGCCGTTGTTGTCGGCCGGAATCCACTTGGGCATTTCGCGCACCAGGCGTATGGCCTCTGCCTCCAAATCAGGGTCAATCATTCGCGTAACCTTGATTGAAGAGATGGTGCCGTCGGCCTTCACAATAAACTGAATAGGCACATTGCCCTCAATGCCGTTGTCCTGAGCCTGTTTGGGGTAATGCAGATTTTCGGCGAGGTACTTGTTCAGCGCCTGATCGCCGCCGGGGAACGAGGGTTTGTCGGCTGCATAGAGCGCCACGGTTGCTATGAGAAGCAATAAGGTTACAAGAGTGCGTTTCATTGCATATCTTTTATTTGGTCAATCAAACATTGGCAGGCATCTTCAAGCAGGTCGAACACCAGCTCGAAGCCTTCGGAGCCTTCATAATACGGGTCAGGCACATAGTCCCAACCGGGATGCTGACGCAGGAATCCGGCCATACTGAAAATCTTGGCCTCATCCTCAAGGGTAGGCGCCAGCCGTCGCAAGTCGCTGATATTGGCGTCGTCCATGCCGATAATAATGTCGAAATCGCTGAAATCGCTCTCACGCACCCTTCTGGCCCTGTGAGTAAGCTCATATCCGCGACGACGGGCATGAACTTTCATGCGCGGGTCGGCGCCCTGACCGGCATGGCCGCCGTAAGTACCTGCAGAATCGACCTCTACGGACACACCCTGTTGCTGAGCCAGCGACTCCAGCACGCCCTGAGCGGCCGTCGACCGGCATATATTGCCCAAGCAGACAAACAGCACCCGCACTTTCGATTTGTCGGGCAACGTGTCTGCAATGCCTTTTAAGTTATGGATTCTTCTGCGGCTTGTCATTGATGTCAGTCTTTCTGAGGCCAAACCTCCCATCCGGATGCAAAGTTAATGAAATTAATCCGAAGCAGCGCACAAATTGCTGAAGTTATTCCTGCGGATACATCGACTCTATTTCGGCGGCATAGCGCTTGGCCACCACCGGACGGCGCACTTTGAGGGTATTGGTAACCTCGCCGTTCATCACTGAGAAGTGATGCGGCAGCAGTGCGATGCGCTTGATGCGTTCGTAGGGAGCGAAACGCTGCTGATTCTCCTCCACGCAGCTCATCATGAAATCCTGTACCTTGGGGCTGGCGAGCAACTCGGCCGTATCGGCGTAGCTGATGTGATGACTGTCGGCCCAGCGGCGCAAGTTGGGGAAGTTGGGCACAATCAGCGCGCTGACGTATTTGCGGCCCTCGCCTATCACGGCCACCTCGTCGATATATTTGTTTTCAGCCAGATGCGACTCCAAGGCCTGCGGCGCTATGTATTTGCCGTTGGCCGTTTTGAAGAGGTCCTTGATGCGCTCGGTAAGCACCAACGCGCCTGAAGGAGTGAGATAACCGGCGTCGCCGGTGCGGAAATAACCGTCGGGGGTGAAGGCCTGCGCGTTGGCTTCCGCATTTTTGTAATAGCCGCGCGTCACTGTGGGTCCCTTCACCAGAATCTCCCCTTCGTCGCTTATCTTCACGTCGAGACCCGGCAGCGGCACACCCACCGTGCCAATCTCATACCCCACATCGGGGAAGCAGCTCACGGTGGCGGTGGTCTCCGACAGTCCGTAACCAATCTTTATGTCTATGCCAATGGAGAGAAAGAACTCGGCTATGCAGTCGCTGAGGGGGGCGCCGGCGGTGGGGAACATATTCGGATTCGGGATGCCTATGTTGCGCTTCACCACGGCAAAGAGCCTGCGGTCCCAGAAGCGGTAACGCATCTCGAGCAGACGGGGCACCTTGAGACCCAGGCGCCGATAATGCAGGTTACGCCGGTGGCCGATGCGAAGGGCATGCGACACCATGACGCACTGAAGCCGGTTCATCCCTGACAGCTTCGACCGCACGGCAACATACACTTTTTCCCAGAAACGCGGCACACAGCACATCAGGTTGGGATGAACATGATGTATGGTGTCCTGGATGATGCGGGGGTCGTAGTTGACGGCAATGCGAATGCCTCGGCTGAGGCAGAAATAACACCAGGCCTTTTCCAGGATATGGCTCATGGGCAGGAAGCTCATGCTCAAATCGCTGTCCGTCACCGTGTGCAGAATCTTGAAATGCGCTTCCACGGCGGCATCGTAATTGGCATGAGTAATCTCCACACCTTTAGGCTCGCCTGTGGTGCCGGAAGTGTAAATCAGGGTTGCCAGGTCGTCGGGCTGTCCGCTCATGGCTCTCTGTTCCACCTCATAGCGCACCTGCTCGGAGGCATGAATGCCTGTGCGCACAAAGTCATCCCACGAGATGCTGATGTCATCGTCGGGTTGCAACTCCAGGTCAACGTTCTTGAACACCACAATGCGCAACAGCTGTGCGGGATGCGTTTTCCAGAAGCTGTAAGCCAGCGGATATTGCCCCTTGTCGCCCACAAAAATGATTCGGGCATTACCGTTGGCGGCAATAAAGTCGAACTGCTCCTGCGACGAGCCGGAATAGACGGGTATGGCGGCAGCCCGGTTGCGAAAGGCGCCGAACTCGGTAATCAGCACCTGAGGCGTGTTGGGCGAACAGATGGCTATTCGCTCGCCCGGTTTCAGACCCATGGCACACAACGCCCTGCCGGCCACATCTATCTGGACTCTGAATTCTTCCCAGGAAGTAGGAAGCCACTCCCCCTCTTTTCGCCAACAGAAACGGTAGGCTTCGCGGTCGCCGTAACGCAAAGCCTGCCGTTCTATCATTTTCACCAATTTGTTTCCCATATTATTATTAACGCGTTGGTGAGATGCTTGTTCTAAGACCCCCTTTGTTTCCGGGGGTCTGAATTATTTCTTTTATTTCTCCTCTCTCAGCTTTGAGAAGTAATAATCGAGTACCTGATGCGCTGCGGTGAAGCTCGACTGCTCGTTGTTGAGCACGCGAATCTCTTTCTGCTCAAGCAACGCGCGTACGTCGGGGCGGCGGTAGAAATTGGCCTTCAGCTGCTCGTTGATGCTTTCCACCATCCAGTATTTGGCCTGCTCGTTGCGCTGACGTTCGAAATAGCCGTTTGCGCGGGTGAACTCAAAATAGCGGTCAATCATATCCCAGACCTTGTCTATGTTCAGCTCATAATATCCGGAATAAGTCATCACCTCAGGCATCCAGCCCGACGGTGTAGGCGGAAACAGATGCAGCGCCGAACGGAATTGACCGGCTGCCAGCTCGGCCCGTTTTATATTGTCGCCGTCGGCTTTGTTAATGACAATGCCGTCGGCCATCTCCATGATGCCGCGCTTTATGCCCTGCAGCTCATCGCCGGTACCGGCCAACTGAATCAGCAGGAAGAAATCGACCATGGAGTGGGCTGCCGTCTCGCTCTGCCCTACTCCCACCGTCTCCACGAACACCGTGTCGTAGCCAGCCGCCTCACACAGCACGATTGTCTCGCGCGTCTTCCTGGCCACGCCACCTAATGAGCCGGCTGTGGGGGAAGGGCGTATGAAGGCATCTTTCTGTTGCGAAAGTCGTTCCATGCGCGTTTTGTCGCCCAAGATAGAGCCTTGCGTACGTTCGCTGCTCGGGTCAATGGCCAAAACAGCCAGTTTGTGTCCCTGGCCTAAAACGTGCATGCCGAAAGCATCGATACTCGTAGATTTGCCGGCGCCAGGAACACCCGTGATGCCTATGCGGCGCGAATTACCGGTATAGGGCAGACACTTCTCAATAACTTCCTGCGCCAGGGCCTGATGGCGGTCAGCCGTCGACTCTACCAACGTAACGGCTCTGCCCAATATGCTGACATCGCCTTTGCGGATGCCTTCCACATACTCGGCGGCGGTAAGCTGACGCACTGCGGCGCGAGGGCGACGATAAGGATTAACGGAGGGCTGGCTTATTACGCCGCTGTTAACTTGTAATCCTTTATATTGCGAATCATTTTCGGGATGCTCCATGGTATCTTCTTTTGGTCTGCAAAGTTAACAATAATCCACGTCTTTGCAAAACTCCGGTCAGCTATGTCAAAGCGCCCGGATATCTGCGGTCAGGGAATGTTGAGGAAGCGGTGAAGCTGAGCCGAGAGTGTCCAGCGCGGGTCGGCAATCACCCTCTCCACAGTGCGGCGGATGTTGGCCTGCCGTTCCTTCTCATCAGCCACGAAACAGGGCTGAAGATACATCAGGGTGCGCGGTGTGCGGCAGCCAAGACTGAAATATGGATCCAGGGGCTGACCAGTATCCACCACTTTTATCTCATCGGCCCTGTCTATGCGCAGAGGCAAATCCGCTTCACCGCAGATGCCGGTTTTCGGCGACAGGGTAATCCAGTCGATGCCCGGCGGCAAAGGATGGGTGCCATTGGTTTCTATGGCCACTTTTTTGCCGTTCTGATGCAGCAGATCCACCAGTTCCTGCTCGGCCTGAAGGCTCGGCTCTCCCCCGGTGAGTATCACCCAAGGAGCGTTATAACGGCAGGCTTCGGCGGCTATTTCCTCGTTGGTCATCAGGGCGTAAGCGGCATGGTCGGTGTCGCAGAAAGGACACCGGAGATTGCATCCGGAGAAGCGTATAAAAACCGAAGGAACACCGGCATGGTGCCCTTCGCCTTGTAGTGATTGGAATATTTCGTTAATCCGAGGCATAGTCAGATTTCGTAGGCTGCCGTATTCCCTTCGCTCTCCTGCACTTCACACCGGTAGCAATGCGGCACGTTTTCCACCACCCAGCGGGCTATGTTCTCGGCCGTGGGGTTGAAAGGGAACACATCGTTGAGCACCCGGTGGTCCATGGTGTCGAGAATCAGTTTCTTGACGTGGGTGAAATCCACCACCATGCCGTCGGCATTGAGTTCCTCAGCCTTACATTCCACCGTCAGAATCCAGTTATGACCGTGTAGCTGGGTGCATTTGCTGGGATAGCTGAGGCAGAGGCGGTGAGCTGCTGATACTTCTATTTTCTTTTTTATGTAATACACAGTCAGTTGTCGGAATATATTGTGGGGTCGTCAACGCCGGCTTCAATAAAGGCTTCGCGGCGTTCGCGACAGGTGCCGCACTGCCCGCAATGCTTCTCGCCGCCTTTATAGCAGGAATAGGTGTCGGCATAATCCACGCCCATACGGGCGCCGCGTTCAATTATCTGCGCCTTGGTGAGATATGTGTACGGGCCTTCTACACGGATGCCGGGGTAGGTGCCCTCTTTGGCGGCTTTATCCATGGCTTTGATGAACCCGGGACGGCAGTCGGGATAAATGTCGTGGTCGCCGCCGTGATTGGCTATCATGACGCTTTTCAGACCGCGGCTCTCAGCCAGACCTATGGCCACGGAGAGCATGATGCCGTTGCGGAAGGGCACCACAGTGCTGGTCATGTTCTGGTCGCTGTAATCGCCCGTGGGTATAGCCTCTGAACCGCTCAGCAACGACGATTCAAAATACTGTCCTATGAACTTCAAAGGTATCACTATATGCTCTATGCCGAGGCTGCGGCACTGGCGTGCGGCACATTCAATTTCGCGGGCATTGTGGTTTGAGCCGTAGTCGAAGCTCACTGCCAGAGCCGTGCGTGCGGCATAGTCATGGAGCAGCGTTACTGAGTCGATGCCTCCGCTGAGCACTACCAATACATCTTTCTTCATTCTTTTCACTGTTATTTGCCGGGGAAATTATCGAGCATACGCTGCTTGCAAAGATGCTGATGCTCCTCATCTGCGCGGCATGCAAAGGGATTGATGCTGATGCCGCCGCGGGGCATGAAATGGCCCTGCACCTCAAGATAGCGCGGCTGCATCAGATTCCACAAATCATTGAGGATGATGTTTACACAGTCTTCGTGAAAATCGCCGTGGTTGCGGAAGCTGAACAGATACAGCTTCAGGCTTTTGCTCTCGACCATGCGCACAGCCGGTATATAATTGATGTAGAGATGTCCGAAATCGGGCTGTCCTGTCTTGGGGCACAGGGTTGTGAATTCCGGACAGTCGAGACATACCAGGTAATCACGGTCCTGATGCTTGTTGATGAAGGTCTCAAGCAACGACGGATCATAATCCACCGGATATTTTACGCCCTGATTTCCGAGTAAGGTCACGCCTTCAAGTTCTTCTTTGCTTCTCACTTTTCACCTGTTATAAGTACGTTGGCAAAAGCGGCTATACCCTCCTTGCGTCCGGTAAAGCCAAGATGTTCGGTGGTGGTAGCCTTCACCGCCACAGCGTCCGTCGGCACCTCCAACAGCGCAGCCACACAGCGGCGCATGCTTTCGATATGCGGCATCAGTTTCGGCGCCTGAGCACAGATGGTGATGTCGGCGTTTGATGTATGCCAGCCGGCGTCGGCAAGCATCTTCACCACTTTCTGCAGCAGGATTCTGCTGTCGATGCCCTCCATCTCCGGGTCCGTGTCAGGGAAGTAATAACCAATATCGCGCATGCCTGCGGCTCCGAGCAGAGCGTCGCAAAGGGCATGCAGAGCCACATCAGCGTCGCTGTGCCCCAACAGTCCCTGCTCAGCCTCCGGAATCAGTATGCCGCAAAGCCGGAGCTTGCGCCCCGGCTCGAATTTATGAACGTCGATTCCTAATCCTGTACGAATCATTTCATACCTTTCATTTACGCCGTTTGCCCAGCAAATCGCGCAGACCGTCGAGGTCAAAGCTCAAGGTGAAACGCAGGGTCTGGTCCAAAGGCGAGTTCTGCGACGTGGCCAACAGATACGAAGCGTCGAGGCGCACCACATTGAGGCTGAAGCCGGCACCGAAGCCGAAGTATGAACGGCCACCCTTGTTGGCATTCTCGTAATAGTAGCCCATGCGGCCGAAGAACTGCTGGTTATAGGCATACTCGGCGCCGATGCTCCAGGTTATCTCCTGCAGCTCCTCCTTGAAGCCGCCGGGGGCATCGCTGAAGCTCTTGAAGATGCCGGCTATGGGACTCTGGTCGTTCCATTTCTGCACAGCCTCCTCATATTCAAGCTGACCCTCGGGGGTTGTCATGTCGTAGTCTTTGGAGCGCGGCTTGGTGGGTACAAGCAGCTTGTTGGCATCCACGCCGAACGCCAATGTGTGGTAATCGGCGAGCGGGAACATAAAGTTGGCACCTATGCGCAGGTTGGTGGGCAGGAAGGCGTTGTTGGCGCCATGGTCATAGCTCACCTTCGTACCGATGTTGGAGATGTTGAAGCCCCAGGCAAACTGACATTCGTTGCGTCCTATCATGGGATACGAAACGTAATATCCGGAAATGTCGGCCGAGAAGGCTGACGCCGCCGAGTTCGACTCCGACGTATAGGTGTCGGTCCACGAAAGGTCCGACAGGATATAACGCAGCACAACGCCCATGGAGAATTTCTCCGAGAGTTTGCGCGAATAGCCCACGTCGAAGGCCATTTCGTAAGGATTGATGGTCTGCACGGTGCCTCCGCCTGTGCTGTTGCCGCCGAAGGTTACCTCACCCAGCGAGAAGTAGCGGAACGAGGCTGAGATAGCCTGATTGTCGCCGCTGCCGGGTTTCCAGAAGCCGGTAAGCTCGGCCAGAAAGATGTCGTTGACAATCTTACGCAACCACGGTGTGTAGCTCAGCGCCAGGCCACCCTGCGAATATCCGAACGCATACTTCGACGGATTCCAGTATTGAGAGTTGACATCAGGATCTGTGGCCGCGCCAAGATAGCCCATACCCGTGGAACGGGCATCGGGGGCTATGCCTAACGTGGTAACACCGGTGTTCACCGGGTTGAAATCATTTTCCTTGATGTCATCGTTGCCGCCCTGAGCCACTGCCACACAAGGTGCCATGAGCATCAGGACTGACAGACAGATTAGAATTTTCTTCATTGTTTAACCGGAGAGGTGTTGGCCCTCTCTAAGTTATTAACTCATTATGCGGCCATTTATTGCATAACGCTGTTCTTGCCCAGCACGGGAACGTAGACGCCCTGTGTTACTGCGCTGCGGCCGTAAGAGTCGGTGAAGCGGACAAAGGCTTTATAAAGGCCGGGAGCCACCTGCACATTCTTGGTGTCGTTGAGCTTCCATACGTTCTCACCCTGCATTGACCAGTTCTGGATGCGGATGATTTTGCCCAATGCGTTTGTTACCACAAGCTGAGCGTTGTCGCCGATGCTCTGCAGCACGTCAGCCTCGAGGGTGAATGTGGCCTGTTCGCGGCAGGCGCGCTCTGCCAGCAAGGGGGCGGTGATTTGCTCCGAAGTACCCACCTCGAAGCTGAATTCCTGACGGGTGATGTTGCCGGCGTAATCGGTTACGCTCAGTATCACGCTGTGGCGTCCAGAGCCAAGGGCCTCCATGGGATAGCGCAGAATCATACGCTTGGCGCCATTTTCCATCTTCACGAAGTTGGCGATGCCGGTGGGCATAGTCTTGCCGTCGAGGGTCATCATCAGCGGGCCGTCGATAGCTTTTTCGTCAATTCTTATGCCGGTGTTGTCGGTAACGTCGGCCACCAGGGTGAAAGCCGAGGGGAGCATATCGCCTTCATGCTGACCTTCTGCCATCATGCTCTCTATCACGGGAGCCTGATTGTCCACGCCGGGAGTTGTGCTTGTGGTTGAGTCTACCACTACGTTGAAGTTCCAGCTGCCGCCCAGGCGTTTGTCGGGGTCGTATGCCACCACGCTGACGCGTATGGTGTCACCAATATACGAGCGGGTCATCTCGGGCACGTTGGCCTTGATGCTGAAGCGTCCGTCGGCAACGTTAAACGACTCTACGGCAAAGGCTGTGTGGTCATATTCCACTTCCACATTGCCCGGGTCTTTGGCAATCTTGCTCTTGGCTTTGCTGATGTACGAAGGCTCGTACCATTTCATCACCATCTCGCCCTTGAAGTCCTGCACGTTCATGCCGGCCGGCGTAGTGACGCTGCCGGAGAAGGTATATTCGTCGCCGGGTTTCACCACTGACGGGGTCTCGGAAACGGCAAACTTCAGCGTGGGACGGATGTAACGCAGCATCGGGTCGCAAATCAGATGATACTTGTATTTGCCCAGATAGCCGGAGGTCTCATTCTTGGTGCGACGAACTATCTCACCCAATTCCTCGCAGCGGCCGGTGCTTCTGTCATAGAGGGAGGTCGACATACGGCCGAAGTTGCGCATGAACGCGAAGTTATCGCCCGAGAAGGCGGTGCGCACTGTGCCGAGGCTGCCTATGAGGCCGCTGTTGGTCGACAGCACCAAATGCTCTGCAACGCCGCGCCAGCCAAGTTCGTAAAGCGACGTTTCGCACGAGGCAAAGGCCATCAGACCCAGGCGTCTGTTGTTTATCATGCTCATGTCCGACGAGTTGAAGATGGCCACATCATGACCCAACTGGGTGCATGAGCCGTGTCCTATGTATTCGGCCAGCGAGAAGCCCTCGTTGAATGCGTTGTAAATGGGGCGTTTGACCTCGGGGTAGCCGAACTCTCCAACGTGTACTTTGTCGAGGGTAAGGTTGTTGCCCGAATAGCGGTTAAGCTCGTTGCCAAGGATGTTCGACTGGTCAAGGTGGCTGTTGCCGTCTTTGTCATCGGCGGTGAGCAGCACGCGTTCGAGCCAGTAAGCGCGGGAGTCGTCGAAGGTGTAGTTCACCACCTTATTATAATAGCGCTCAGCCTCGCTCTCGCTCAGCACAGGCAGCGACGCCACGGCAATGCTCATCTGCTCTGTTTCTATATATGTGCGCAGATAATCGCTGAACATGCCGTAAATGTCGGTCAGAGCCAGCCAGTTGGCAACACAGTCGGCCGACGGGTTCTGATAAACGATGAGAGCGTCGGGAGCGTCGGCACCGTTCAGGCCGCGCACATCGCTGCGCTGCGGGCCATAGAGCAGCACGCCGCGCAAACGGTTGTTCTTCTTCTCATAGACCATACGCAGCATTGTGCGGTAGGCCATGGGGTCGGGGCGGCCGGCCGAGAAACTGTTGTAACAGTCTTTGTTGGTTACCACGCTGATGCGTGTGCCGTCGTGCTGACGGTGGAAATCGGCCAGCTTCTCGGCCTGGGTGCGGAAGGCCTCGGTGGTGAGGATGATGTATTCGGGATTCTCGTTCAGCAAACGGGCTCTGAAATCCTCAGGCTGCACGCTTTCTATCACAGTGGGCTCGGGCAATGCTTCGCCGCTGCGGAAATAGACTAACTGGCGCGGTCCGTAAGGCACCAGGCCAATGCCCTTGTCATTGACCAGATAACGCGGGTTGCGGTTGTCGGTAACATCCCATACCATAACGTCGTTGTCAGAAGGTATTGTTACCGCCGGAGTATCGGTTATCACGGTCTGCACGGCAAACTGCTTTTCGCCCGGCTCAAACTGCAGACGGCGCGGATACGTCATCAGCAGATAATCGAGGTAAGCCTGTGCCTGATACAGTGAAATCTGACTCCAGTAAAGCTCAATCTCGCCTTTCTCTTTCAGCTTGGGCAGCGTATAGCGGTTTATGCTGTTCTCTTTCACATAGCAATAAGCATCCGGACGCGGCTCAATATATGACGATGCAATGTCATTGCCGTCCACTGCTATTTCCAGATACGAGGCGCCCCAGCTCAGGCCGCAGAAACGCACGTTAAGCGCGCCGGGAAGGGTGTCGACGAGGCCGGGCATGGTGTACTGAAATTTCTGCCGCAGCTTGTCGGTGGCTGCAAAGGCCTCGCCCCAGAAGGTCTGGCCGCTGTGGCTGTTGCCCTGCGTAATATCTTTTTCATGATAGAAATAAGCCTGTCCCACTTTCATCGGATTGGAGGTAACGGAGCTGCTCACATCCATCGCCTTTACGGATTTCTCCGGGCCCTGGTCTGAGAGGAAGTACACTCCCTGTTTGGTATAAATGTTCTGACCTTTGTTCACAAACAAACCGCCGGACTCATAAGTGTCGTCATATTCCCACGACAGATTTTCCGGACCCCGGCCGTAGAAATACAACTTATTGTCGCGGTGCATACAGGCAATCTGCGGCATGGTGTCGGGAATCTGACGGCTCAGTGTGGTGGCGTTGATGAAGTCGCGGGGATACATCTCACCGCCTTCGCCCCAAACCCTCACCTTTGAAGGGTCGCTGAAACCCATCTCGCGCAATTTGGCATAGCTTATGGCATAGATGCCGTTTTTCGGAGTACCTATCTTAACCCATTTCCCCTCGGTTATCTGCGAGTGGTCACTGAATGTCAAATCGCGACCCCACAGTGTTGAGCTTGCGGCCGCCAAAAGAACAAAAATTAAAAATCTTATCGTTTTCATTTGATGTTAAAGTCGAGTATCTTGTCAGATGTCAGATTGTTCGTATTTATGAATTTGCCACATACGTGGTCATTTATTTTCACAGAAAGTCCCTTTCCGAGAGCCGGCAAAATCAAATCGCCGGTACGGAAGGTAAACAAACGGCTCATCTCGCTGAGGCGGTTACGCCAGTCGGGAGCGTCGGTGGCCGTCTGCCACTGCACGCTCTCGCCGCCTGCCGTTATGCTTATCTGCAGCGCGTCCATAACCTCGGCGCTGAACGGCACTGTGGCGCCGCGCGGCACACTGAAGTCGAAGCTGCAAGCCGTCGTGTATGGCAAGCCTAACGCGCGACAACGCGCCAGCTCATCCATATCCCACAGCACAGCTGCTATGGTGAGGCTGCCGCAGTAACGGTCGGTGAAACGAGGCGCAATCTTCTTGCCCGTATTCACCGTGAGTATGCCGGCCGAAAAGCTCATTACATAGCTGTGCTCTGCATGAGGCAGAAAGAGGGGTTTCCCTCCTGTCAGCACCGAAGCGTCGGTAAGGGCGAGGATGCTCCGAGGCTCCCTCTGCCCGTCCGTTCGTTCCGTGTCGGTCATTGCCAGCACCTTCATCTCTGCAATTATTGAGCTGTTACCGCCAGTTTATTGGTTTTCGACACCGAGATGCCCTCATCTGTCATTATGGTGGCACGATAGAGATAGATGCCTCGCGGCACTCTCCGTCCGCTGCCGTCGGTCAGATCCCAGCTCACCGTTGAGCCGCCCTGCTCCAGGTCATGCACACGACCCGACAGCTTGCCGGTCCATATCTTGCGGCCGCTCAGGTCATACACTGCCACATTGCTCTCCGTAACCTCGCTCAGACGGTCGTGCATCAGGGTGAAGGTTACCGATGTGGTGGCCGGGTTACAGTCGGTGGTTACATCATAGAGTATCGGTTTCTTGTTCACCGAAACGGCAAACTCCAGCGACTTGGTAGTGGCGTTGCCCAGATTGTCGCATACCTTGAAGCACAGGGTGTGGCGTCCCGGCGCCAGGTCGCTGAGCGGATAGGCCAGCGAGCCTGCAAAGCTATCATCCGTGCTCGGCAGATAATACTCCGTCAGGTCGGTATAATAATCTTTATCGTCAATACATATCTCCATTGTGGTGCCTATGCCCAATTTCGATATGTTGATGCCGCTTTCATCCTTGAACGAGGCGAAGAAGATAGGATTCGCCGTTACGTGGTCGCCGTTTTTGAAGTTGTACGTGTTCAGACCCATGCCGGTAATCTCCGGACCCTCGTTGTCTGCCTGTTGCTCATCGAGGCCGTAAACATAGAATTGCTGACAAATGCCGTTTGCCTCCTGCCCTTCGTCGGAGTAAGCATACATATAGAGTGAAGCCGGCTGATAGTTGTTCTCAATATCGGCGCTGATAGGTATCTCAGCCTCCCAGCGACCCTGAGCCACCTTTACTCGGCCCTCATACAGCTTGTTTGTGCGGGCATTGAAATCGAGAGGCTCTTTTTGAGTTTCATCCTGCGTGGTTACCACACGTTCGGCGTCATACAGCGTCAGGCACATTGTGCCGTTGAAATCACGCGCCACATTTTTGCCGCGTTTCACCACACCCTGGAACTTAACCGTGCTTCCTCCCTTGAATATAGGGTAATCAGGTGCGTTGACGGTGTCCGGGTTCACGCCTCCGAGGATTTCCACTTCAGCGTTCATCGTTGGCAAACTCAGACGCATAGCCGGATCGCCTATAACCTGATATATCAGATTGTTGTTGTCATCTTTTGTATTGTTTTTTGCCAGCCTCAGTCCTTCGCCTATACTTAAAGTTCGGCCGGCGCTGTCCTTGCTGAAGAAATACCGGCTCATACTTTGTGTAATATGGTCATTACCGCTCATAAAAGCTGTACGGACTGTAGAAATCAGGCTTATGGCGCCCGATTCCGGATGGCTCCACAAAATCTCTCCGCCCGACACATCATTGGCATCCCAACGCGTAAATTCACACGTTGCCGTCATAAATACCGGCCAGTATGTATTATCGAGATTACAGATATCGGTGTAAGTGAAGAAATTCTCGTGCGTCCATTCGCGGGGATTGGCATGGCCTATATACCAGACAACACCGGTGCCCTTCTCCAGACTCCTCATGTACTCTGCTTTCAAAGTCGGGAACTCCTTGCCCGTAGTGGTCATTGTGGGCTTTAAAGTACTCAAAAATATAGGCTTATACAGCAGTTTTTCGCCGCCGTTTTGCAACAGAATTTCCCAGCTGTCCAGTGTCTGCCTCAGATGGTCAAGGTGGTCGCCGTCGTCCGCCACCAAAGTAACAGTATTTCGCGCAGGTCCCAATTTGGGATTTTCGCAATAATTAATCAGCTTGTCCACCATTTGGCGTGCATGTTCAACGCCTCTGAAAGGCATTCGTCCCACAGCAATCGACAAATCCAGATTTGCCAGTTCTATCGAGCTCCTGTTATTGTCTTCAAGCATCACAATATAGTCGTCAGTACAAATAGAGAAGCTTTTCGATGTAAAACTTGAATGGAACATATCGGCTGTCTCTTCACCCGGCGACTGATATATCAGCGGACGCGGATAATTTGTTTTCACATCATTCGTTATCTGACGCTGGTCGTAAGTGGGACGGCCCAGTATCAGACAGTATTTCAATTTCTTCGGGTCGCGGTCATACCACATTTTCAGTGCCTTGCGATAGGCCGTAACGTCAGGAGCGCCCGACGAGAATTCATTATACAGAGCCTCCGGAGTAACGATATAGGTATCCATGCCGTCCAGGCGGTCGTGCATTTCTGCAATACGCTTAGCCTGCTCCAGGTATTCGCGCGGCGATATTATCACCATATCGGGCACATCCTGGCCATGAACATTCTGGTTCGTTATATATGCGTTAACCGGCGTAGGGTTCGTCTTTACAGTACCCGGATTGAAGGCCACATATTCGCGATATGACGATACTCCGGGCGAGAAGAGGGCTTTGCCGTTTTCAAGCTTGTATTCAATACGTGCCGGAGCCTCGGGCTTGGTCACGTCCCATATCTGGGTCTGCTCCGTAGCGCCCGAAATCTCATATACGCACGGCAGGTTATAGTGAGCTGTGTTGTAGAATGTCAGCGGGCCGTCGGTGATGTCGAGCTTGCGGTTGTAATTGACTTCAATGAAACCGAGACGGGCGAGGTACAAGGTGCCGCCGGGTTTGTAGGTTATTGAAACCGTCATATCCTCTTTTGCCACAGGCACAAGCACGGGGCAGAGGTTGTAATTAATAAACTGCGCGTCGCCGTCGCAGAGTGGAATTGTCATACCCGTCTCCTCAGCCAATGGCTGACCGTCGACAGACACGGTGTAGCTCGAAGCCGCCATCCTGGTGTGGGTGCCGAAACCTATCATCAAAGCGGCGGAAGTATCGGCCAGACCGGGAAGTTTGAATTTAAACTCGCGGGTGTTCTGCTGGGTAAAATCCTCCCCAAGCATCCAGTTGCCTGTGTTCGACGGGGCATATTCCTCCTTTTTGTGAAGCAGACGCTCCACAAAAGTGGTGGTATGTTCTTCTATCGTCTCGTTGGGCTGCCAGTTCAGCACCGGCATCTCGAATACCGAGTCCGGCTCCACATCCGACACAAAATAATAGCTGTTGAGCGAATACGGATTCAGAATCGGCTTATACGGTGTGTTGCGGTTGGAAAAGAGCTCCCAGCTCATGGTGTTGACGCCATAGAAGATAATGCCGTCGGCGGTGCGCACCACAGGCTGCTGAGGCACGTCGTCAACATATTTGTTGGTATTCAGCAAATCGCTGACCTTGCGGCCACCATAACCGTAAACGTTCACCTTGGCGGGGTTGCTGAAGCCCATGGTCTTCAGCTGAGCATTTGTAATCAACTGCATGCCGGTGGTTTTCACCTCCACCTTGCGCCAGCGTCCGGAAGCCAGACGCGAGTTGGCCGCATAATGCTCCACAGGCATAGCCTCGGCAGCTCCGATAACTGTCAATACCGAAACCGCCAGCAATATGACTTGCAATCCCCTGCGGGTTATGTTGTTAAATAGTCGTTTCATAATCAATCCGGTTACTGTTTAAATTCCGGGTTACATATATGGGCGGTTGCGACGAATCTCAACCGAACACTACTTCACCGTTTCTTTAACGTATAATGTGTCATTTTATTGCTCACCCTGTTACGCCTTTCAACCCTTTGTTTTCAACCCTGCTGTCAATGTTGCTTCAATGCTGTTGTCAACGCCGGATTCTCAGTGCCTGTAACTTTTATTATGCAGGTCAAATTGTTCACCGTGCATTTTGCTGAGATGGTCAAACCACTCGTTCCTGGAGCCGTTGAACGCGTTGAGGTCAACGTTGCCGTTGATACCCTTTACGCGCCCTTTGTGGCTGTATTGCCAGAAAGACCAGTCCCTGGCAATGGGCGGATTGGAGAAGGAGCATATCCACAGCGGTCGGTCGCCGAAGCTGTTGTCGATCAGCTCATAATACCCGTCGCGGTTGGAATAGAGGGTTACGTGATAACCCTTCATGCTCAGATATTCCACCATTGCCGACAGACGGTCGGTAATCAGCGCCGGGTCCACACCCTTGGCATTGCCGGTTTCCTCAACATCCACCACCAGGCCGAGGTCCAGATTCCTGTTGCCCACCCTTTTGAGGAAATTGATGGCTTGCGGCACTCCCTCCACATCGAATCTGAAAAAGTGATAGGCGCCGACTTTCATTCCGGCTGCCGTTGCTTTTTCGTGGTTGAGGGCAAAGTTCGGGTCTCCGAAGCTCTCGCCCTCCGAGGCTTTGATAAAAGCGAACTCGATGCCGTCGGCACGAGCTGCCTCCAGATTCATCATACCGTTATGCGACGATATGTCTATGCCACGCACCGGAAATCTGGCTTCGTCCAGATACGGCGGTGTCTCCATGTACTCTCTGACGGCATACCATACTGCCCCCAGAAAGATAAGAATCACAACCAGGAAATCGGCTATCAGAAACAGCTTTGCCCGCCTCAGCAAGCCCTTGCTGCCGGAAGCCTTTGCAGACTTCGGCTCTCTGACTTCTGATGCGGTCTCGTCGTCAGACTGACGCGTTTTGCCCTGCAAAACTTTGTCTTTCTCTGATTGACGCCCTGTTTCCCTATCTCCCATCGCGCTGTAATTCCTTGATATGCAAAGTTACAAAGAAATTGGCGCTCTTGCAAATTTCAGGGCCCTATTTCTTCACTATTTTTCTCTTACCCCTCTCTTCACCATCTGCTCATCTCCTCCCCTCTCTTCTCCGTCAGCTCGCTTCTTCTCCTCTCTTCTCCGTCAGCTCCTCTCTTCTCTCTCTTCTCCGTCAGCTCGTTTCTTCCCACTATTTCTTGGGAGGCACCGTGGTGAAGCTGTAAGCGAAGCCGAAGCTGAGAATCTCTTTAAGCATCCACTTCTTCCAGCCTTTGCTTTTACCGGGCGCCGAGGTATCGTATCGGCCGTGCAGATACACTTGCGTCGACAGAAAGCGGTTGATGGTGAAATTGAACGTATGCTCCCAGTCGCCGGTGAAATAGTCGTAATCGCTGAAGAGATAGAGTCGCTGCCTCCAGCTGATGTTGGGAGCTAACTGCCAGGTCATTGTCAGCTCGGCATTCGAACCTATCTCGCTACTGCTCTTGCGGCCTGCCTTGATGTTGAAAAGGGTCGGGTCAATGTTGCTGTCGATGCATGTTTTCAGGTTATACGACACCGGGGCAATGGAGGTCTGAAAGACTATCTTGCGCCGTTTGTCTTCCTTCTTGTATGTCATACCCAGGCCGAGGTTCAGCTCACCGGGCGACAGGAACGAGGCTTTGCGCTCTTTGCTGTTCGAGGCGTAGTTGTTGAGCAGCTGAGTCTTGAACAGAAACGAGAAGCTGTAGTACCAGTGGCGGAAGGCTTTTAGACCGGCCGTGAGGTTATACTGGAACAAATCCTCGGATATGGCATACTTATGCTCCTCGTCGTGAGGCGTGGAATATAATCCGAGCTTATACTGCAAGTTGCTTTCCAACAGCAGGTTAGGATGATAATTCTGGTTCAGCTTCACGTTCCAGCGGGCGTTTGCCAGCACCGTAAGACTGTTGTCGCCGCCCTGATACCAGTTGGGCGACAAGTATGCCTGCGAGAACTGCATGCCGAAGTCCATGATATGCAGCCAATGGCGGGGTTTTATCACCTCTTCGGGGGTTGACGTCATGCTCGGCAGGGCTTCGGGTATCGACTCCATGGCGGGCATCACCGGGGCTTCTGTGATAGGGGCCAGTTCGGGCGGGTCGGGCAGCTCCCAGGCAAAATAGTCTATGCTGTGCGCCGGACCGGTCATCAGGCGCTGTTGCAGATAACGCGATGCCCTCCACCGGGCGGTGGCCTCACCGAGCCATTGCGGATTCAGCAGCGAGTCGGCAAAAAGGGGTTTGCGCACAGGCATCACCGTGGTCGGCACGGAAAGCCGCAACAGGGGTTGCGAGTCATACACAGCCTCCGTATAAATCAGAGGTGAGACGGGCAGCGACGGCGCCGTGTCGGTATACACAAACTGCGGCAGCCGCTCCAATATCAGCTGCGATTCTATGTTGACGACCGTGTCGGGCAACACTCCGGCAGGCAAAGCGGCCGCGCCCATGGCATATACCGTGAGCGCCGCCGCTGTAGTCAGTAATTTTTTCATGGCTTGCTATGCACCTCAGAGGTCTATAAGCTCCGGACGCTTCAGCTTGGCATCATATTCATCGGTGGTAATCAGCTTCAGCGCCGCCTTGTAGATGTCGTTGTTTGAGTTCAGAATCCTGTAGAAGAGATTGTCGTCGCCATAGACGTCGCGGGCTATGATGGCCTTGATGACGTTTTTGATGGTCGGCTCCGACCGTTTCAGCATCTCAGGCTTAGGCTCTATGCCCTCTTTTTTAGCCATTTCCACAAGCTCGTTTATCATAGCCTGGGTGATGTTGAAGCGCTGCTCAAAGGCGTTGGCATCCTTGTATTCAGCCTTTATCTTCTTGCGGTTGGTGTCGGTGTAGCGTATGGCGAACTGGTTAATCAGCCCTTTGGCATTCAGGTCTCTGTAATAGTCGGAATAGAAAGTAGTGTCGAGGGGCACAAAGACGTCGGGGGTGATGCCGCCGCCTCCGTATATGGGACGTCCAAGCTTCAGGGTATGCACCTTCAGTGAATCGGCATAATGAATGGAATCGGCATGCTGCAGCTCGCCCTGGTTATAGCGTGTGATGATGTCTTTGGCATACTCATCGCGGTTTCCTTTGGTGTAGGGTTTCTGAATGTCGCGGCCCGTGGGGGTGTAATAGTGCGCTATCGTCAGGCGAATCATAGAGCCGTCGGGGAAGGGGAAGGGCCTCTGTACCAGGCCTTTGCCGAAGGAGCGGCGCCCCACGGTGAGACCGCGGTCCCAGTCCTGCACAGCTCCCGACAGAATCTCGCTTGCCGAGGCCGAATACTGATTTATCATCACCACAAGCCTGCCTTTGCCAAACAGGGGAAGAAGGGCTTTGGGGTTGGCTTTGATGTCCTGACGGCGCGAGTTTTCGCCTTCGGTATACACAGTCAGCGAACCGGGAGTAAGCATCTCGCCCAACAACGCAGTTGCGGCACTGAGATAGCCGCCGCCGTTGTCGGTGAGGTCGAGTATCAGATTCTCCATGCCCTGCTTGCGCAGTTTCTTCACTGCCTCGCGGAACTCATCGGGAGTGGTGGCGGCAAACTTGTTGAGCCTTATGTAACCGGTTTTGTCGTCGGCCATATAGGCGGCGTCAACACTGTGGATGGGTATCTCGGCGCGCGTCACCACAAAGTCTATGAACTGGTCGGCTTTGCCGGCGTTGCGGCGCAGCACACGCAGCTTCACTTTGGTGCCTTTGGGGCCGCGAAGCTTCTTCATAATCTTTGAGGTGGAAATCTTCACCCCGGCAATCGACGTGTCGTTGACAGCTATCACACGGTCACCGGGAAGTATGCCCACGCGCTCCGACGGGCCGCCGCTGATTACCTGAAGCACATAGAGGGTGTCCTGATTCAGATTATAGCTGATGCCTATGCCCGAGAAGGAGCCTTCCAGCGGCTCGTTCATGGCTTTTGTCTCTTCGGGATTGCTGTAAGAGGAGTGCGGGTCAAGCTCTTTGAGCATACCCACTATGGCGGCCTCCACTATCTTGTCTTCGTTCACCGTGTCAACATAATAGTTGGCCACCAGGCTTTCGGCCACACGCAGTTTGTCGTTGGGCGAAAGGGGCGAACGGGCCACACTTATCACAAGGCCTGCGGCGAGTGCCGTCAGCACTATGAGTATTTTCTTCATATAGGGTTTTCTCGATTGTATCTGTTAAACTAACGTATCAGCGTCGCTCTGTGGTATATGGTGCTGTATCAACACCGGGGGTTTTTACGTCAGCTCCCTGCTATTCTGTATCAGACGCTGCCGTGCAGCCTGGCAACGAGCGGCCGTGAGCGGCGAGGTCGCGCAGCAGCGTCGACGAGATGCAGGCCAGTTCGGGGCGCGCCGGGAGTATCACTGTGTCGAGGTCGGGGTCGAGCAGCCTGTTGGCGTCGGCTATGTTGCGCTCATACTCAAAGTCCACACCCGAACGGGCGCCGCGCAACAGACAGCAGGCTCCGGCCTCTCGGGCAGCTTCCACAGTGAGGTTGCTGTAAAGCATGACGCTGACGCGAGGCTCTTCGGCATATCGTTTCGCGATATCCTGCAGCCGCCGGCGTGCCGTGTCCATGCTGCCGGGTTTTTCATTGTTCACGCCTATGCCAATCACAATCTTGTGAAAAAGGCGCAGTCCGCGCTCCACAATGTCGGCGTGCCCCGGGGTGAAGGGGTTGAAACTGCCTGCAAAGAAAGCTGTCCGCATATTTCTGTATTAATAACGATGTCGGCGGGAAGGTGTTACACCTCCTCGCGCAGATTGTCAATGATAAAGTTCTGCCTGTCGGGCGTATTCTTGCCCATATAGAATTCCAGCAGGCGGTCAACGGGGTCTCCGGGATGAATCTTCACCTGGTCAAGACGCATATTCTCGCCGATGAAATCGGCAAATTCCTCCTGGTTTATCTCACCCAAGCCTTTGAAGCGTGTTATCACGGCGTTGTCGCCTAATTTGGCAATAGCCTTGAGGCGTTCCTCCTCGCTGTAACAATAAGTGGCGCCGGTGTCACCGCCGCGGCGTGTCTTCACTCGCTTCTCCTTGCGTTTGTCGCGCACGCGGAAGAGCGGGGTCTGCAGTATGTAGACGTGTCCCTGGCGCACCAAATCGGGGAAGAAGCGCAGGAAGAAGGTGATGATGAGCAGGCGGATGTGCATGCCGTCAACGTCGGCGTCGGTGGCTATGATGACGCGGTTATAGCGCAGGCCCTCTATGCCGTCTTCAATGTTGAGAGCTGCCTGAAGCAGATTGAATTCCTCGTTCTTATACACCACTTCGCGGGTGAGGCCGAAGGAGTTCAGGGGCTTGCCGCGCAACGAGAACACGGCTTGTGTCTCGGCATCGCGCACTTTGGTGATGGTGCCGGATGCGGAATCGCCCTCGGTGATGAAGATGGACGAGATGTTGCGTTTGTCGTCGCCCTCCTTGGTGGCTTTTGTGCCTTTCAGGGTGTCGTTGTAATGCACGCGGCAGTCGCGCAGCTTCTTGTTGTGCAGACTCACCTTCTTGGCTCTTTCGCGGGCCAGCTTGGCCACTCCCGCCATTGCCTTGCGCTCTTTCTCGGTGGCGGCTATCTTGGCCATCATGGCGTCGGCGGTCTCGGTGTGGCGATGCAGATAATCGTCCAACTCCTTCTTGATGAAGTCGCCCACGAACTTGTTTATGGTCAGGTCGCTGTTGGGGGCCACCGTACGGCTGCCCAACTTGGTCTTGGTCTGCGACTCGAACATCGGCTCCTGCACCCTGACGGCCACTGCCGCCACTATGCCCGAACGGATGTCGGCATATTCGTAATTCTTGTCGGAATACTCTTTTATGGTACGCGAAATGGCTTCGCGGAAGGCTGCCAGATGGGTACCTCCCTGGGGTGTGTACTGGCCGTTGACAAAGGAATAATACTCCTCGCCGTAATGGTCGGTGTGGGTGAGCACCACTTCTATGTCTTCTCCTTTGAGATGAATTATGGGATAGAGGGTATCGCCAATGAGATTCGCCTCAAGCAGGTCGAGCAATCCGTGGCGACTGAAAAAGCGCTCGCCGTTGAGGGTCAGCGTCAGCCCCGAATTCAGATACGAATAGTTGCTGAGCATGTTGCGCACATACTCCATACGGAATTTGAATTTGCCAAACAGCTGGCTGTCGGGCAAAAACTCCACAAAGGTGCCGTTGCTGTCTTTGGTATCGGCCGGCGCCGACTGGTTTTCGCTCACCACGTCGCCGCGCTCGAAGTTCACCGTAACGCTCTTGCCGTCGCGCACGCTGGTTACCACGCACTCGGCGCTCAGGGCGTTTACGGCTTTCAGGCCAACGCCGTTAAGACCCACCGACTTCTGGAAATTCTTGTTGTCGAACTTGCCGCCGGTGTTGATTATGGACGCCACGTCAATGACTTTGCCCAAAGGGATGCCGCGTCCGTAATCGCGCACCGACACGCGGCCTGTTTCCTCGTCGAGCCGGATGTCTATGCGTTTGCCGGCCTTCATGTTGAACTCGTCAATGGAGTTGTCTATCACCTCCTTGAGCAACACATAAATGCCGTCGTCGGAATGGCTGCCGTCGCCCAGCTTGCCTATGTACATACCGGGACGAAGGCGTATATGCTCTTTGTCGCTGAGGTGCTTTATCGATTCCTCGTCATACGACCCGGCACCCGCGACGTTATTTTCCGACACTATTGTTTGTTCCTCCTGTATCTCTTCTTGCTTCGCTGTCTTTGCCATTTTATTCTACCGGCTGCAAAGATACAAATTTTTCGCTATCCTTTTGTTGCCGAAGTCCAAAAAAGGGTTAAACAGAGGGTTTAATGGGGTATTAATAGTAGGTAATTTCGCGTATGTAGACCGACGGCTCCCCGTTGCCTGACGAGCTTGTCATCGAAATCCAGTTGCCGTGGGAGTCGTACTTATAGGTGTAGGTAGTTACCTCGCCGTCATGCTTGTAATTGGTCTTCTTCACCATATTGCCATATTGGTCTTTTACTCTCTCAACTTGCTTTTTGAACTGACCGTTGACGTATATGCCGCTTATATCGGTGTTGCCATTGTGCTGTATGAAGATATGTTCCGAATTGGTCTTTATCTCCGTAGGCTCTTCGTTCTCATCCATCAGGATATGTCTGCCCATTATCAGCTCTGCTATGGTCTTGTCAGGCCGAAGCACCATCATGGTAACGCTTTCATTGCCAGAAGCGGCGTCACGATGCCTCACGGTCATCTGCAGGTTGCCGTTGGCAAGTTTGCTGTAAGTGTAGGTCTCTGTAAAGATTACGTCATTGTCGCCGTTGACGGCTTTTCCCGTCTGCGGAAAGCCGTTGCTGTCCTGCACAATCTCATACCGGCGGCTGCTGCCGTCGGAGTATTTGGTGTTCTGCAGGGTGGGAAGCATTGAGCCGTCAACGCCATAGACGTACTTGTTGGTGCGCTCGAACACGGCATCATACTCATACGTTTTGCGGCCCTGACGGTCGAAACGGGTGTCGGTAAAGAGTTCTTTCTGATACTTGGGGAGCTCCTTGCCGAGTTTCTTATAGAGCGCCACGGTGTCGGCGTCATAATACTTCTGCTTGCTCAGCAAATATTCTCTGACGGACTTTACCGGGCCTTTCAGGTTCTCTTTCTGCCTATCGGAGATGACGAGGCTTATAGCGCAAATTGCCGGCATTGTCACCATCATCGCTATTATAAGTATTGCTATTCGTTTCATTTCTTTCATTTTGAATCAATTGTTAGTTTTGGTTTTCCCCTGTGGTTTTGACACTCCTGAGGAGGGAATGAATCTCCGGCTGACGTACTCTGACGTGCTTTGCAATGTGCTTTGCAATGCGCCGGGAGTGAGGAAGACAATAAGACCAAACGACTTTATACAAGAAAAGAACGGCCTCGCGGTCATTCTTTCCTTGCGCTTCAGGATGGGCTTGAACCAACGACCCCCTGATTAACAGTCAGGTGCTCTAACCAACTGAGCTACTGAAGCAGTCTGGGGCATTCCCCTTAATTGCGATGCAAAAGTAGTGGTATTTTTTGAATTGTGCAATTTATTGGTGAAAAAAATGACTTTAAAATGAAAAAATCATAAGCCGGAGGAATACTTGTCTCCATATTTTGCTACCGTATGGTTGAAATGATTAAATTTGCGGTATGAAAAAGATATTCTTAGCTGCGGGGCTTTGCTGCATGTCGGCCGTTCCCGTGTCCGCCCAAAAGGACAGTAACCATAACTTCGAGATTTCAAAGAATCTGGAAATCTTTAATGACATTTATAAGCAACTGGATATGTTCTACGTCGATTCCCTGTCGGCCGATACGGTGATAGAATGGGGGATAGATGCCATGTTGCGGCAGGTGGATCCTTTCACGGTGTATTATCCGGAAGAAGGAATGGATGAACTGAAAGAGATGACTACCGGGAAATATGCCGGAATAGGGGCTGTGATCCGATTCTATAAGAAAGAAGACCGGGTGATGGTCATAGAACCCCAGGAAGACAGCCCGGCCATAGAAGCCGGAGTGAAAGGAGGGGACTTGATTCTGTCCATCGACGGAAAGGATATGAAAGGAAAGAGCACGCAGGAAGTAAGCGAAAACTTACGGGGCGATGCAGGTACGACTTTTGAACTGACGGTGAAGCGTGCCGGAGTGGAACATCCTTTGTCGTTCAAGATTACGCGCCGGAATATCGCGATGCCCCCCGTGCCTTATTACGGAATGGTGGCAGACGGTATCGGTTATATTTATTTCGAACGTTTTGTTGACGGTTGTTCGCGCGATGTCCGCCGGGCCGTGGTCGATTTGAAGGAGCAGGGTGCCAAGGCGTTGGTGATAGACATGCGTGGCAATCCGGGCGGACCGTTGAGCGAGGCCGTAGAGGTGACGAACTTGTTTGTGCCCCGTGGACAGAAGGTCGTGTACACGAAAGGCAAGTTGGCTTCGGTCAATTCGGAACACTACACGAAGAAAGAACCCTTGGACGTGGATATTCCGGTGGCTGTGTTGGTAGACGGTTCTACGGCATCCTCGGCCGAAATCGTTTCCGGGGCATGGCAGGATTGGGACCGTGCCGTGATAGTCGGTGAGCGTACTTACGGTAAGGGGTTGGTGCAGATGATTCGTGAGGTGCCTTATCACGGAAGTCTGAAGGTGACGACGAGCCGCTATTATATTCCTAGCGGACGCTGTATTCAGGCGTATGACTACCGTCATTTGAATCCGGACGGCTCTGCGAAGACTTTGCCGGACAGTCTGACGAAAGCGTTCAAGACGGCCGGTGGCCGCGAGGTTCGCGACGGTGGCGGCATTAAGCCGGACGTGGTGATTACGCCGGACAGTCTTCCGTCCATCGTTTATGACATAGCCACTTCCGATGTGTTGTTGGACTACGTCAACCATTATGTGCAGACGCATGCTGCCATTGCGCCGGCCGGGGAGTTTTCCTTGACGGATGCGGATTACGCTGATTTTGTGAAGATGGTGGAAGGGAGTGATTTTACTTATAAGCGTCGTACAGAGGAAATGATGAAATTGTTGGAGCGGACAGCTCGCTTCGAGGGATGCTATGAGGGAGCCAAGCCGGAATTCGAGGCGTTGGCTGCAAAGATGAAGGGCGGTGTGTCTGCCGACTTGGAAGTCCCGAAAAACAAGGAAGAAATCAAGTCGGTGTTGGAAAGTGATATCGTAGCCCGTTATTATTTCAGGCGCGGGGTGGTCCAACAGCAATTGAAAGCGGATAAGGACTTGAAAACCGCTTTAGAGATTTTGACAGATACGGAACGTTATGCAAGTTTGCTTAAACCGGTGAAAAAATGAAAAAGAGAAGGGCGAATCCTAACAAGGGCATCATGTTCGGTATCATGGCTATGGCCGTAGTCGTGTTGGCGGTTGTCGTGTTCTTCTGGATGTGGTGTTTCCCTGACGGGACGCATGGAACGGAAGAGGCACGGACGGAGTATCGGATATCGTTGGATGAAGGTTTCCGGGGCGATAGCGTGCTGTTTCAAATCAATGACAGCGTGGTGTTTAGTCGAAGGGTGGCCGCAGATTCATTGGAAGTCGTCGTGGCGGTGCCTGATAAAGAGAATTTATTGATGGTGGTACGCCCGGAAGCAGATGCGGTCAGTTCGTTCGAATTGCCTTCGGAAGGCGGGCGTGTCGTGTTGCGAAACCATGACGAAACGGTGTCTATGGAAGCCTTTTGAACCGGATTTTCTCAAATGATATAAAATAACTGTTTGAAAGCTTGGCAGATTGATGCTTTTTGCCTACTTTTGCAGTCGTATGATGAAGTGAGGGGCTTGACAAGGCTCCTCACTTTGCATTTAATAGTGTAATCGCATGATAGAAAAGAGCATTGTAAAAGGGTTAGTGGAAGAATGGCTGGAGGGCCGGGATTACTTCCTGGTGGACGTGGCCGTGAGCGCGGACGACCGCATCGTGGTGGAGATAGACCACGCCGAAGGGGTATGGATAGAAGACTGCGTGGAGCTGAGCCGTTTCATCGAGAGCCGCCTGAGCCGCGAGGAAGAGGACTATGAACTTGAAGTGGGCAGCGCCGGGATAGGGCAGCCGTTCAAGGTCCTGCAGCAATACGTGAACCATGTGGGGAGCGAGGTGGACGTGCTCACGGCCGACGGGCGCAAGCTCCACGGGGTGCTGACGGCTGCCGGCCCGGAGAGTTTCGAGGTGACGGTGAAGGTCAAGAGGAAGCTGGAGGGGGAGAAGCGCCCCCGCCTGGTGGACGAAGCGGTTACACTACGGTATACGGAAGTAAAGTACACGAAGTATTCAATAAGTTTTAAATAGAATCATGGCAAAGAAAGCAGAAACCATCAGTTTGATTGATACATTTGCAGAGTTTAAAGAGACGAAGAACATCGACCGCGCCACGTTGGTGAGCGTGTTGGAGGAGAGTTTCCGTAGCGTCATCGCCAAGCTCTTCGGCTCGGACGACAACTACGACGTGATCGTGAATCCGGACAAGGGCGATTTTGAAATTTACCGCAATCGTACGGTCGTGGCCGACGGGGAGGTGAAGGATGACAACCGGGAGATTTCCCTTACGGAGGCACGCCAGATTGACGAGGATTATGAAGTGGGCGAAGAGGTGAGCGAGAATGTGGACTTTGCCAAGTTCGGCCGCCGCGCCATCCTAACCCTGCGCCAGACGCTGGCCAGCAAGATTCTGGAGCTGGAGCACGACAGCTTATATAATAAGTATAAGGACCGTGTGGGCGAGATCGTGAGCGCGGAGGTATATCAGATATGGAAAAAAGAGATGCTTTGCGTGGACGACGAGGGCAACGAACTGATATTGCCCAAGACGGAACAGATACCTTCCGACTTTTACCGCAAGGGTGAGGCCGTGCGTGCCGTGGTGGCCCGCGTGGACAATACGAACAACAATCCCAAGATTATCCTGAGCCGTACCTCTCCCGTTTTCCTGCAACGTTTGCTGGAAGCCGAGGTGCCGGAAATACATGACGGCCTGATCACGGTACGCAAGATTGCACGCATGCCGGGAGAACGTGCCAAAATAGCCGTGGAGAGCTATGACGACCGCATCGACCCGGTGGGAGCCTGCGTGGGCGTGAAGGGAAGCCGTGTGCACGGCATCGTGCGTGAGTTGCGCGGCGAGAATATCGACGTGATCAACTACACGCAGAACATCTCGCTGTTCATTACCCGTGCGTTGAGCCCGGCCACGGTGAACAGCGTGCGTATCCACGAAGAGGAGCGCAAGGCGGAAGTCTACCTGAATCCCGACCAGGTTTCGCTGGCCATCGGAAAGAGCGGATTGAACATCAAACTGGCCAGTATGCTGACGGAATATACCATAGACGTGTTCCGTGAAATAGAGGGAGCCGAAGGAGAAGGTGACGACATCTATCTGGACGAGTTCGTGGGCGACATCGACCAGTGGATTATAGACGCGTTGAAAGGTATCGGTATGGAAACGGCAAAGGACGTATTGAATGCGCCGCGTGAAATGTTGGTATCCCGTGCCGATCTGGAGGAAGAGACCGTGGACGAGGTATTGAGAATCTTAGGAGAAGAATTTGAGGAAGAATAAGTAACGTATGAGTATAAGACTAAATAAAGTAACCAAAGAATGTAATGTAGGGCTGCAGACAGCCGTCGAGTTCCTGCAGAAAAAGGGTTTCAGCGACGTGGAAGCCAATCCCAACACCAAAATCTCTGACGAACAGTATCAGATGTTGGTGGCCGAGTTCAAGAAGGACAAGGGGTTGAGGGACGACGCTGCTATCATCAGCCGTAAGCGGCAACACAAAGAAAAGAAAGCGACCATCGCGCTTCCCGAAGAGAAGCCGGTGGAGATCAAGACCGCGACCGAGGCCAAACTCGGAAAGGGGCCGAAAGTCGTAGGACGCATCGACTTGGATAATCTGGGGGCGCGCAAATCGGTTGCGGCTCCGGAGAAAAAGGATACTCCGGCTCCCGCCCGTCCGGCAGAGGTAAAGGCGGAGGCTCCCGTAGCGGAACCGGCTCCGAAACAGGAGGAGAAGCCTCAGGCAGAGAAAGAAAGTCTCGTGGTGCAGGAACCGGTACGCCAGCTGGAAAAAAGCAGTGCGATCGGTACGGAAACGGACGGTGTGTTCCGTCTGAACCATACGGCGCAGGCTGCTCCCCAGCTCAAGGTGAAGGGACATATAGATTTGGCGGCTTTGAACCAGTCTACCCGTCCTAAGAAAAAGACGAAGGAAGAGAAACGCAAGGAGCGCGAAGAAAAGAACCGCCAGGCAGGCGGAGACCGTTCGCGCCAGGGCGGAACGGGGCAGAATGCGTCCGAAGGCAAGAAGAAACGTGTCCGTATCGGCAAGGAACGTGTGGATGTGAATGCCGTAGCGGGCCAGCAGAATGGGAAGAAACGGGATAATGCCCCCGGGGCCAACCAGCAGGGTGGCGGTAAACATAATAAGAACAAGAACCGCCAACAGCCGGTCATCAAGGCAGAGGTTTCTGACGAGGACGTAGCAAAGCAGGTAAAAGAGACGTTGGCTCGTCTGACGAACAAGAGCAAAGCCGGAAAGGGCGCCAAATATCGTAAGGAAAAACGGGAGAATGCCCGTGCCTCCATGGAAGAGCAGCTCGAAGAACAGGCAGCAGAAAGCAAGGTGTTGAAACTTACCGAATTCGTTACCGCGAACGAATTGGCCGTGATGATGGATGTGCCGGTCACTCAGGTTATCAGTACGTGTATGAGTATCGGCATCATGGTCTCTATCAACCAACGCCTGGATGCCGAGACCATCAATCTGGTGGCCGAAGAGTTCGGTTTCAAGACGGAGTACGTCAGTGCGGAAGTTTCCGAAGCGGTGAATGAGGAAGAAGACGATGAGGAAGATTTGGTACCGCGCGCGCCGATTGTGACCGTCATGGGGCATGTCGACCATGGTAAGACCTCTTTGCTCGACTATATACGCAAGACGAACGTGATTGCCGGAGAAGCCGGAGGTATCACGCAACATATCGGTGCCTATAACGTGACGCTGGAAAGCGGGCGTCATATCACCTTCTTGGATACTCCGGGACACGAGGCGTTTACGGCCATGCGTGCCCGTGGCGCACAAGTGACGGATATTGCCATTATCATTATTGCGGCGGACGACGACATCATGCCGCAGACGAAGGAGGCTATCAATCATGCCATGGCGGCGGGCGTGCCTATCGTGTTTGCCATCAACAAGGTGGACAAGCCGGCAGCCAATCCCGATAAGATCAAAGAAGGATTGGCGGCCATGAACTTCCTGGTGGAAGACTGGGGCGGCAAATACCAAAGCCAGGACATATCAGCCAAGAAAGGCATCGGTGTGGAAGAGTTGCTGGAGAAGGTATTGCTTGAGGCCGAGATGCTCGACTTGAAAGCCAATCCGAACCGTAAGGCAACCGGTTCCATCATCGAGTCTTCTTTGGATAAGGGACGCGGTTACGTGGCTACGGTATTGGTGTCGAACGGAACGTTGCGTGTAGGCGACATCGTGTTGGCCGGTACGAACTACGGTCGTGTGAAGGCCATGTTCAATGAACGTAACCAGCGTGTGAAAGAAATCGGCCCGGCTCAGGCAGCTACGATTCTGGGCCTGAACGGTGCACCGACAGCCGGTGATACGTTTCATGTGATGGATACGGAACAAGAGGCCCGCGAAATCACGAACAAGCGCGAGCAGTTGCAGCGTGAGCAAGGTCTGCGTACGCAGAAGATTCTGACCCTCGACGAGGTGGGCCGCCGTATCGCTTTGGGTGGTTTCCAAGAGTTGAACGTCATCGTGAAGGGAGACGTGGACGGTTCCATCGAAGCCTTGAGCGATTCTTTGATCAAGTTGTCCACGGAAAAGATAGCCGTGAATGTGATTCACAAAGGCGTGGGACAGATTTCCGAGAGCGACGTGGCTCTGGCTGCGGCTTCAGAGGCCATTATCATCGGTTTCCAGGTGCGTCCTTCGGCTTCGGCTCGCAAAATGGCCGAACAGCAAGGTGTCGACATTCGCCTTTATTCAATCATTTATGACGCGATAGAGGAGGTGAAGTCTGCCATGGAAGGCATGTTGGCTCCCGAAGTAAAAGAAGAAGTGACGGCTACGGTGGAGGTGCGTCAGGTTTACCATATCAGCAAGGTGGGTACGGTAGCCGGTGCATACGTGGTCGACGGCAAAGTGCAGCGTAGCAACAAGGCTCGTGTGATTCGCGACGGTATCGTGGTACACACCGGACAAATCAATGCCTTGAAACGTTTCAAGGATGATGTGAAAGAGGTGGGTACGAACTTCGAGTGTGGTATCAGCCTGGTGAACTACAACGATTTGCGCGAAGGCGATATGATTGAAACCTATCAAGAGGTGGAGGTTAAGGCCAAGCTGTAAAAAGGTGATGAATGCGCTGGATATTCTGATTCTGGCCGTGGTCTTAGTGGGCTTTGTCAAGGGACTGATGTGCGGTTTTTTTCGTCAGGTCGTCTCCATTGTGGGGTTTTTAGCGGGGCTGTGGGTGGCCTTCATGCTTTATTCCGTGTTGGGCGATTGGATAGCTCCCTATATAGGAAGCGACGTATCCGTAGGACGGGCGTTGGCATTTATCCTTTTGTGGATCGGTGTTCCGGTCGGGCTGTCGCTGTTGGCGTATATGCTGACAAAAGCCGTGGAAACCGTGAAATTAGGAGGGTTGAACCGTTTGGGGGGAGCTTTGTTGGGCGGATTGAAATACATGGTGTTTCTGAGTTGTGCGTTGAATGTCGCGTTCAGGATACATCTGATTTCCGGCTCTACGGGCGAGCATTCCCGTCTGTATCATCCGGTCCGTGCCATGTCCGATAAGCTGTTCGACGTGTGCAAGACCCATGTGGTCAGGGTTGTGGAAGATGCGGCTTCACCGGCCTGCGGGCAAGACCCGAAAAAGCAGTTAAGGTAGCTATTACCTTATTACATAATACGATGAAGGGCAGGAATGCGGTCATAAGGTGTACTTATGGAGCATTCCTCTCTTTGGCTATAAGTGAGAGATATGAAAGAAATGTATAAAAAAGAAGAAGATAAGAGAAGTGGGGACGTTCCTAAGGACGGACAAGGGCCGAACGAAGGGAAAAACCAGTTTGTCCGTGAGGTGGCGCATAAGAAATATGAGTACGGTTTCAGTACCGACGTGCAGACCGAAATCATAGAGCGTGGCCTGAACGAGGATGTGGTGCGTCTCATTTCGTCCAAAAAGGAAGAGCCGGAATGGTTGCTTGAGTTCCGTTTGCAGGCTTTCCGTTATTGGCAGACGCAGAAACAGCCGTCGTGGGCGCACTTGAAGATGCCGGAGATAGATTACCAGGCCATTTCCTACTATGCCGACCCGACGAAAGGCATGCAGAAGGACGGGCCGAAGTCTCTGGACGAGATAGACCCCGAGTTGATGAAAACCTTCGACAAGCTCGGAATCCCGTTGGAGGAACGTCTGGCACTGAGCGGTACGGCGGTGGATGCCGTGATGGACTCTGTGTCCGTGAAGACCACCTTTAAGGAAAAACTTTCGGAGCGCGGCATCATATTCTGTTCCATCAGCGAAGCCGTGCGTGAGTACCCGGATTTGGTAAAGCAATATTTAGGTTCGGTAGTCCCTTATCGTGACAACTATTTCGCGGCGTTGAATTCCGCAGTGTTCAGCGATGGGTCCTTTGTCTATATTCCCAAAGGCGTGCGTTGCCCGATGGAACTTTCCACCTATTTCCGAATCAACGCGCGGAATACGGGACAATTCGAACGTACGCTCATCGTGTGCGACGACGGGGGCTATGTGTCCTATCTGGAAGGTTGTACGGCACCGATGCGCGACGAGAACCAGTTGCATGCAGCCATTGTGGAAATCGTGGTGAACGAAAACGCAGAGGTGAAGTACAGTACGGTACAAAACTGGTATCCGGGCGATGCCGAAGGGCGCGGCGGCGTGCTGAACTTAGTGACGAAGCGAGGGCACCTGCGCGGGGCGAACAGCAAACTTTCGTGGACGCAGGTGGAGACCGGTTCCGCCATTACCTGGAAATATCCCAGTTGCATCTTGAGCGGAGACCATTCCCAGGCAGAGTTCTACAGTGTGGCTGTGACCAACAATTACCAACAGGCCGATACGGGCACGAAGATGATTCACTTGGGGCGCGACACGAAGAGTATGATTATCAGTAAAGGAATATCGGCCGGCAAAAGCCAGAATTCCTATCGTGGGTTGGTGCGTGTGGCGCCGAAAGCCGACGGGGCACGCAATTACAGCTCGTGCGACTCTCTGTTGTTAGGCAGCGAGTGCGGCGCGCACACATTCCCCTATATGGACGTACGTAACGAGACGGCCATCGTGGAGCATGAAGCCACCACGTCGAAGATTTCGGAAGAACAGTTGTTCTATTGCAACCAGCGCGGCATCCCCACCGAGGAGGCCGTGGGACTGATTGTGAACGGTTATGCCAAGGATGTAATCAACAAACTGCCGATGGAGTTTGCCGTAGAGGCGCAGAAACTCCTGAATGTGTCATTGGAAGGCACGGTAGGATAGACAAACTTAAAAGACAGACATTATGTTAGAGATAAAAGATTTGCATGCCAGCATCAATGGCAAAGAGATATTGAAAGGCATCAACCTGACGGTAAACCCGGGGGAGATACATGCCCTGATGGGGCAGAACGGAGCCGGAAAGAGTACGTTGAGCAATGTATTGGTGGGAAATCCCGCATACGAGGTGACGAGTGGCAGCGTGACGTTCAACGGCAAGGACTTGTTGGCCATGAAACCGGAAGAACGGGCGCACGAAGGACTCTTCCTGTCGTTCCAACAGCCGGTGGAGATTCCCGGTGTGTCGATGGTCAACTTCATGCGTGCGGCCATCAATGCCAAGCGCAAGTATCACGGGATGGAACCGATGAGCGCGGGAGATTTCCTGAAGATGATGCGCGAGAAGCGAAAGGTCGTGGAACTGGACAGCAAACTGGCCAACCGTTCCGTCAACGAAGGGTTCAGCGGCGGGGAGAAGAAGCGTAATGAGATCTTCCAGATGGCCATGCTCGAACCCAAGTTGAGCATCCTCGACGAGACGGACTCCGGACTGGATGTGGATGCCTTGCGCATCGTGGCCGAAGGTTTCAACAAATTGCGCACGCCGGAAACTTCGGCTTTGGTCATCACCCATTACCAACGTTTGCTGGACTACCTCAAGCCGGATGTGGTGCACGTGCTGCTCGGCGGGCGCATCGTGAAAAGCGGAGGCCCGGAACTGGCCGTGGAGATAGAAAACAAGGGTTTCGATTGGATCAAGGCCGAAACTTCGGCCGTTTAAAAACATGAGAGGCAATGAATAGCGAACAACAATACATAGATATTTTCACCGGATGCCGGGAAATGCTCGACAGCCATAGTGCAGGGGCGATGAACGCCTTGCGCGACAAGGCTTTTGAGGATTTCACCCGCCAGGGTTTTCCTACGCAGAAAGTGGAACGCTATAAATATACGGACGTGCCGGCGGCTTTTGCGCCGGACTACGGGCTGAACTTGAACCGGGTAGAGTTTCCCGTCAATCCTTACGAGGCCTTCCGGTGCGACGTGCCGAACCTGAGCACTTCGCTTTATTTTGTGGTGAACGACGCTTTTTACCGGAAGTCGCTGCCGGCCGCTACGTTGCCCGAAGGCGTGGTGGTATGCTCCCTGAAGCAGGCGGCCGAGGATTATCCCGACCGGGTGTCGGCCTGCTACGGCAAACTGGCCCGTACGGAGAAAGACGCGATTAATGCGCTGAACACGATGTTGGCGCAAGACGGACTCTTCATTTACGTGCCGCGTGGCGTGGTGGTGGAACGTACGTTGCAGGTGGTGAACATCCTGCGTTCCGACGTGGACCTGATGGCCAACCGTCGCGTATTGGTCGTATTGGAAGAAAACGCGCAGGCGCGGTTGCTCTTCTGCGACCATGCGATGGACGACCGCAATTTCCTGACCACCCAGGTGGTGGAAGTCTTTGCGGCAGAAAACGCCCGTTTGGAGTTGTATGAACTGGAGGAGACACACGTGAAGAACCGGCGTTTCAGCAACATGTATGTGCGGCAGCAGCGCGGCAGCGTGGTGAACCTCTACAGCATTACCTTGCACAACGGTCAGACGCGCAACCGTACCGATTTGGTGTTGGACGGCGAAGGAGCCGAGTCGAACCTCTGCGGCCTGGTGATAGCCGACAAGGAGCAGCGCGTGGACAACAACACCCTGATAGACCACCGTGCCGAGTATTGTGTCAGCAACCAGTTGTATAAATATGTGATGGACGAACGTTCCGTAGGCGCCTTTGCCGGACGGATTCTGGTACGGCAGGGCGCGCAGCATACGATTTCGAACGAACGCAACGCCAACCTCTGTGCCACCAAGGAAGCCCGCATGTACAGCCAACCCATGTTGGAGATTTATGCCGACGACGTGAAGTGCAGCCACGGTTCCACGGTGGGACAGCTTAATGAACAGGCCCTGTTCTACATGCAGCAGCGCGGCATCAGCCGCGAAGAGGCACAGATGTTGCTCAAGTTCGCTTTTGCGGGCGAAGTCATCGACGCCATCTCCTTGGAGGCCTTGCGCGACCGCCTGCACCATTTGGTGGAGAAGCGTTTCCGTGGCGAGCTGAGCCGTTGTTCGGGATGCAAACTATGTAAATAAGAGAAAGATGTACGACATACAAGAGATACGGAAAGACTTCCCCATTCTGGAGCGCGAGGTTTACGGGCGTCCGTTGGTCTATCTGGACAATGGGGCCACGACGCAGAAGCCCCGCTGCGTGGTGGAAGCCATGACGGACGAATACTACAACGTGAACGCCAACGTGCACCGGGGCGTGCACTTCCTTTCGCAGCAGGCCACCGAACTGCACGAGGCGGCCCGCGAGACGGTGCGCCGCTTCCTGAATGCCCGCTCGCCGGCCGAGATAGTGTTCACGCGCGGCACGACGGAGAGCATCAACCTTGTGGCTTCCTGCTTCGGCGAGGCCTTCATGCGCAAGGGCGACGAAGTCATCCTCAGCGAGATGGAGCACCACTCCAACATCGTGAGCTGGCAACTCCTACAGGCGCGCAAGGGCATCAAGTTGCGGGTAGTTCCGATAAACGACCGTGGCGAACTGATGCTGGACGAATACGAACGGCTCTTCAACGACCGCACGCGCATCGTCAGCGTGACGCACGTGAGCAACGTGCTGGGCACGGTCAACCCCGTGCGCCGGATGATTGACATCGCCCATGCCCACGGCGTGCCCGTATTGGTGGACGGTGCGCAGAGCACTCCGCATTTTGCAGTAGACATGCAGTCGCTCGATGCGGATTTCTTTGCCTTCAGCGGACATAAGATTTACGGCCCCACGGGCGTGGGCGTGCTTTATGGCAAAGAGACGTGGCTCGACCGGCTGCCGCCTTATATGGGAGGCGGCGAGATGATCCGGCACGTCACTTTCGAGCATACCACCTTTAACGGACTGCCGTTCAAGTTCGAGGCCGGCACGCCCGACTACGTGGCCACCACGGGGCTGGCGCGCGCCCTCGATTACGTTTCCGCCTTGGGCATGGACAACATCTATGCGCACGAGCAGGAACTGACCCGTTATGCACTGGAGCGCATGCGCCGGGTTCCCGGCATGCGCATATTGGGCGAAGCCGAGGAGCGGGATGCCGTCATCTCCTTCCTGGTGGGCGGCATCCACCACCTGGACATGGGCACGTTGCTCGACCGCCTGGGCATCGCCGTGCGCACGGGCCACCACTGCGCCGAGCCGCTGATGCGCCGCCTGGGCGTGGAGGGCACGGTGCGCGCCTCCTTCGGCCTCTACAACACCCGCTCCGAGGTGGACGCGCTGGCGGAAGGGATAGAGCGGGTGGCCAAGATGTTCTGAGATTCCCTATTTTGTTATACATCCGTGCCCCGAGGACAGGTTGCAATGCCAAGTCTTCGGGGCACGGATGGTTTGATACGCTTTTTAGTTCCACTCCTCCCACGTGTACATTTCCCTTTCTTCGTGCGTCAGGGTGTAGAGTGCTTCGTAAGCTTCTTCTTCGGTTGAACCGTAAGCATAACAAGATGGATTTTGCAGTTGATAAGCTAAAAATCCGTCAGTTGTTTCTTCAATGCCGAATGAAATCTGTGTATCCATAATCTTTATGATTTTTAGTCAGGGCAAAGGTAACCGTTTATTGTTTCAAACTCGTGAAAAAGACGATAAAATCCCTTTTCATTCCGCGTGTTTGAATTTATAACGGACGAGTACGGGATTGGATACGTCCGTCAGCCGTGCGGCCGTTTCTTTCAGTTCTTTTCGGTGGCGCGGTTCGGGGGATATGCGCGGCATGAAATGCTCCACATGCATGAGGAAGTCGAAAGCCGGGCAGATTTCGTATACGTAGCCGTCTTCCATGGCAAACTCACACAGCCCGATGCGATACGTGTGGTTGACATCCAACGTCCGCCCATGCTTCACCACTTCCTGCCGTTCACGGTCGTAGACTATCCAGTTCCAGTCGTCACCGTAGTGGTATTGCAGGAAAACAAGCTTTCCGTTCCCGAAAATCCTGTTGATGCCCGTCACGTATTGCCGGTAGAGTCCTTTGCGCATGATTTCCAACAGGTTCAGGTGATGGTATTCCTCCGGGAGGGCGTGCCGCCCGAAGTCGATGTGCACGAGTGGCGTGCATCCTTCCGGCGTGACGAGGAACACGGTGTCGTCCGGGGCTTGGCAGAAGAGGAGGCCGCCTTGCCCGTCCGTGTCATATTCCTTGCTTGAGCCGAACCCCCTGTCCGGATTGAAGGGGATGAACTTGTTCCTAAATGCGCCTTCGCGGTTAAACTGGAAAACGTGGAAAGCCCCGGCTTCGGGCGTGCTGCCTTCGTTGACGAGGAACAAGGCTTCGTCTGTGGCAAAAATGCCGTTGGCATAATAGCCGTCTATGTCCCTCTTCCGGATGAACCGCCCCAGTGTGTCACATTCCAGAATCTTTTGCCCGATATGGTCCAACAGGTAAAGGCGTTCGTCCGTGGCATGGAAGTCCGAGAGCCACAAGTACTCGTTGCCCGCCTTTCCGCGCCGGTCTATGGAGAAGTCGAGTGTCCCGTCCGCGTGGAACACATGCAGGCAATGCGTCTCTTCGTCCTGAATGTATATCTTGTCCCCGTGTGTCTTGAGCCGGGTGGCGTTTGTTATCGGTTTTTCCGTGTCGGCCAAGGGGATGAGGGCGCAACCGGCCGTGTCCAGCCACTCGTCGGCGGCAATGGAGTTTTCTGCTTCGTCCGGGTCGATGCGGACGGAAACCGTATGTCCTTTTTGGGACGCGTGGTGGCAAGACAGGAGGAGCAAGACCGCGAAGAAGTAAAATGCCTTTTTCATAGGATTATGTCTTTTCATTGCGGAAGCTTTTTTAAGTCGTTATATAAAGCCAGACCTTTAACTGTGAGCAAGTATTTTTGTCTTGGATGATTGGGCTTGTCGGGGTAAAGTACTTTGAGGATACCGGCTTCCAAAGATGGAGCTATATAATTTCCCAAGAATGTCGGACGGTGCTTCAAACCGACTTTTTCCATCAAGGTTTTTAATGGCAACTGTCCGTCAGACAGGGCGAGCAATAGGGCACGAACTTGTTCGGTTACTTGTACGGTAGGTTGTTCGGTACTTGTTCGTGTTTCGTGTTGTGTCTGTTCCGTAACCCATTCTTCCGGTGCATGGACTATCATATACCGATTTCGCAATTCATTGTTTTCTCCCAGCAGCAAATTGCGGAAAAAGCGTTTCAAATACTCTGAATCACGCATAATGCCTTTCTGGATATTCTGGTAGTTGGCTCGTACCAGTGCATTACGGAAATACCACGAGTGGTGGGCGAATAGGTCGTTCGTTACATTGAGACCCATGGAACGGAGATAGAGAATTGTAAATACGGCAGTCGTTCGGGTGTTTCCTTCACCGAATGGATGGATTTGCCATAAACCCGATACGAATTGGGAGATATGGTTCACCAGTCCGTTTGGGTCTACTTTGGAATAATCGAATTGGCGTTCTTGTTCCAAATCGTACTCGATAGCCTTACGAATATCGGGGGCGGAAACATATAGTACCGTATCGCCACGAAGAACCCATTCCTTTTTAGTAATGTTGTAGTCGCGTATCTGTCCTGCAAACTTGAATATACCTTCAAAGATCCGGCGATGAATGGATGTCAGTCCGACCAATGTAAAGGCGAAAGTTTTTTCGGTAAGAAGTTGGCGGATGTGGGTCGATGCGGTATCGGCTTCGTACGTTTCCGAATCTTCGGGGGTACGAGATGCTTTCGATTGGTAATAGCTTCTTATCAGTTGTTTGGCTTCATTAAATGTAATTTCGCCTTCAATATCTTTGCGTGCTGTCTCGATGAGGTAATCGGATGGCTTCAGACCGTCTACAGCTTGTAGGCCGATGGCTGTTTGCCATGCGTAACTTTTCTCTCGCTTTTGCGGTTCGCCTTGGCGTATATATTCGTCGAAGTCAATCATATAAATCTATTGTTTCAGGTGAATTTGATATCGAAAGATGATTCTTAGTGGTCAAAATTACAGAGATTTATTGTATGTCAGATGCTTTTTGCAAAGAATTTGTTTTCGGGTAGGAAAATAAATACGAAGATAGGAGGCGGCTCGGCAGTTTTTCGCTCAAAAGCAAGCTTTTGGCTTGCAACTGCTCTCACCTTTCACTATCTTTGCCACCATGTTATTACCGTATTTAAATCCAGATGTGACAGAGGCCGGTCTCGACGAGGCCGGGCGCGGCTGTCTGGCCGGGGCGGTGTACGCCGCGGCGGTCATCCTGCCGAAAGATTACCGCAATGAGATGCTCAACGACTCCAAACAGTTGAGCGAAAAGAAGCGGTATTTGTTGCGCGAACAGATAGAGCGGGACGCGTTGGCATGGGCCGTAGGTGTCGTCACGCCGCAGGAAATCGACGAAATCAATATCCTCAACGCTTCGTTCCTTGCCATGCACCGGGCACTCGACCAGTTGGCTGTTCGTCCGGAGGCTCTTTTGGTGGACGGAAACCGCTTCAAGCCTTATCGGGACTTGCCGCATACTACCGTAGTGAAAGGCGACGGGAAATATATGAGCATTGCCGCCGCTTCCATTTTGGCCAAGACTTACCGCGACGATTATATGCTTCGCTTGCATGAGGAATATCCCGTGTACCGTTGGGATTCCAACAAAGGTTATCCGGCCAAGGCGCACCGTGAAGCCATCCGACGCCATGGCGTGACGCCCTATCACCGGATGAGTTATAACCTGTTGGGAGACGGACAGATGGAACTCTTTGCTCCCGCCGAGACGAAAGGGCGATGACCGATGGAACTGGGTATTTTTGAACGGCAGTTGAGGCTGATGGTGCTGCTCACGCAAAACCGTGAATATTCCCTGGACGAATTGTGCCGCAAGCTGGACATGAGCCGCCGCACGTTGTATCGTTATCTGGAACTGTTCCGCGACATCGGTTTCGAGGTGGTCAAGCAGGGTAACGTTTACCGTCTTGATAAGTCATCGCCTTTCTTTAAGGAAATCACCCAGTTGGTCCATTTCACCGAGGACGAGGCGCTCACGTTGCGGCACGTGCTCGATATGGCCTCCGGCACGGATGTACAGGTGCGTCATTTGCGCCATAAACTGGAGCGTATTTATGATTTCGGGATATTGAATGCGGTGGAAGCCGACCCGGGGCAGGCAGAAAAGCTTCAGCAGTTGTACGAAGCCGTGAAACTACACCGTCAGGTGGTGTTGCACGATTACAGTTCCGCCCACAGCAACCGGACGAGCGACCGTGTGGTGGAACCCTATTTGTTTCTGGACCATCACGACGGAATTCGCTGTTACGAACTGCAAAGCGGCGAGAACAAGACGTTCAAGGTGAGCCGTATCGGCAGGGTGGAAGTTTTGGATTTGTTGTGGAGCCACGAAGAACAGCATGCGAGGGTGTACACCGACCTGTTCCGTTTCAGCGGCGAGGAACGCCGCCGGGTCGTGTTGCGGCTCGGCCGTTTGGCGTGCAGCCTGTTGAAGGAAGAATGCCCGCAGGCCGTCCGCTCGTTGCAGCCCGACGGGGCGGATCATTGGTTGTTGTCGACGGATGTGTGTAGTTTTCAGGGCGTGGGACGGTTCGTGTTAGGGCTGTTTGAGGATGTGGAAGTGCTGGAGTCGCCCGAATTCAAGCTGTTTTTGCAGGAGAAAATCAAAGATTTAACAAAAAAAGTAGGTGTTGTGTCGTAGATTGACACGGCGGTATCGTTTCTTTGCGTCATGAAGTTCAACCTTTAAAACTTTACGATGATGAAGAAAGAAATGATTCTGCCGTCCTCTTCCGTCCGTTCCGGACAGTATGCGGCTTCCCGTCCTTCCGTATTTGCGGCTCTCAAAGGTTATTGTTTGCGCAGCAAGGCGGTGCACTCCCTTTCCGCGTTCTACAGCCGTTTGTTGGAAACCCGCGTCACCCCTTTGCAGACGCTGCATCTCCTTCATGCACAACTGGCTTTTGTCCTGATGGTTTTTCCGCTCCCGTTTTCTCCTTTTGTCCGTTTTTTGTTCTTGGGATGGTTTGCCTTGACGGTGGCGCAGTGCCGTCGTGCGGGATTGAAATAAACGGTACGGTTGGAGGGCTTTGATGACTGTCTGACCTGAAATGCCGAGGGATTGCAATGGATTGTTTATGAATGCATTATGTTTCTCCTTAATTTCGGATTTTTTTCTGCGCCAAACGGAAAATCAGTCTCAGGCGATTGATTTTTCGTTTGGCTGAGATTGATTTTCCATTCTCAGCACGTCGTGGAAACGAATGGCAGGGGCTTGAAAAAGTTTTGTCTTTTTGCCCATCGTACCAGGAGGTATGGGGAGGGCGTAGAGATAAAAGGTGTGAAATTCCTTCGCAGGCGGGAGTATTCTCGAAAACTATTCGTAAATTTGCACGGATAACAAAAAAGGATGATCATTCTAAACAATAAAATTATGGCAAAGAAAGCACTTTTAATGATTCTCGACGGTTGGGGAATGGGTAATCACGGCAAGGGTGATGTAATCTTCAACACTCCGACACCGTATATGGACTATTTGGCCCAGAATTATCCGATGTCGCAGTTGCAGGCTTCGGGTGAGAACGTGGGACTGCCCGACGGACAGATGGGGAATTCCGAGGTGGGTCACCTCAATATCGGCGCAGGCCGTATCGTGTATCAGGATTTGGTGAAAATCAACCGTGCCTGTGCCGACGGCAGCATCTTGAAGAATCCCGAAATAGTTTCTGCCTACGAATATGCCAAGCAGAACGGCAAGAGCGTGCATTTGATGGGATTGACCTCTACCGGTGGTGTGCATTCCTCGTTGGACCATCTGTTCACGTTGTGCGGCATTTCCAAGACTTACGGCATCGAACATACTTACGTGCATTGTTTCATGGACGGCCGCGACACCGACCCGAAAAGCGGTAAGGGTTTCATCGAACAGTTGCAGGCTGAATGCGAAAAGACGGGTTGCGTCATCGCTTCCATCATCGGCCGTTTCTACGCCATGGACCGCGACAAGCGTTGGGAGCGTGTGAAAGAGGCCTACGACCTTTTGGTGAAAGGCGAGGGCAAGCAGGCAACGGATATGGTGGCTGCCATGCAGGAGTCGTACGACGAAGGCGTGACTGACGAATTTGTGAAGGCTATCAACAATTCTACGGTCGACGGAACTATCAAGGAAGGCGACGTGGTGATTTTCTTCAACTACCGCAACGACCGTGCCAAGGAGCTGACCGTAGTGCTCACCCAGCAGGACATGCCGGAGCAGGGCATGGCGACGATACCGGGCTTGCAGTACTATTGCATGACGCCGTACGATGCCAGTTTCAAGGGCGTGCACATCCTCTTCCCGAAAGAGAACGTGCAGGACACGTTGGGCGAATACCTCAGCAAGAAGGGCTTGAAGCAGTTGCACACGGCTGAGACGGAAAAGTATGCCCATGTGACGTTCTTCTTCAACGGAGGGCGTGAGACTCCGTTCGAGGGTGAAGACCGTATCTTGGTTCCGTCTCCGAAAGTGGCTACGTACGACCTGAAGCCGGAGATGAGTGCGTACGAGGTGAAAGACAAGCTTGTAGCTGCCATCAAGGAAGATAAGTATGACTTCATTGTGGTGAACTTTGCCAATGGCGACATGGTCGGCCATACGGGTATTTATGCAGCCATAGAAAAAGCGGTGAAGGCCGTGGACGAATGCGTGAAAGAAGTAGTGGAGACGGCCAAGGCCATGAACGATTATGAAGTGATTATCATTGCCGACCATGGCAATGCCGACAATGCCGTGAATCCGGATGGTACGCCCAATACGGCGCATTCATTGAATCCTGTTCCGTTTATTTATGTGACGGCCAACAAGGAGGCTAAGGTTGAAAATGGTATTCTGGCCGACGTGGCGCCTTCCATCCTGCATATCATGGGGTTGGAACAACCTGCCGACATGACGGGCAAGAACTTGATAAAAGATTAAATTCTCAATATAAGACTCTTCGGGCAAGGCTTCCGCTGTCAGGGGCGTGGGGGCCTTGCCCTTTTTTGTCCTCTCTTGTGTGTCGGCATTTCTTCTCTATCATGGCGTGGAGAAGCCTTTGATGTGCCGATGGTCTCAAAAATGGGAATAAATCTCCGGATTACCGAAAAAAAGCTTTATTTTTGTCTTTCTAAAGAAAGAGTTTATGGATGTACAAATAGAACCGAGCTGGAAACAGCATTTGGCTCCGGAATTTGAGAAGCCTTATTTCGTGAAGTTGACGAATTTCGTTCGTCAGGAGTATCGTACGACGACTTGTTATCCTCCGGGAAAGTTGATTTTTAATGCTTTCAACCTCTGTCCGTATGACAAAGCGAAGGTGGTTATTATCGGACAAGACCCTTATCACGGGCCAGGGCAGGCGCATGGTTTGTGTTTTTCCGTCAATGACGGAGTCCCCTTTCCGCCGTCCTTACAGAATATATTCAAGGAAATACAGACGGATTTGGGTACACCGGTGCCGCAAAGCGGGAACCTGACCCGTTGGGCGGAGCAGGGTGTGTTGTTGCTCAATGCCACACTGACGGTACGTGCCCATCAGGCCGGGTCGCATCAGCGTCAGGGATGGGAAGAGTTTACCGATGCAGCCATCAAGGCACTGGCCGAGGGGCGTGAACATCTGGTTTTTATACTTTGGGGGTCTTATGCCCAGAAGAAAGGGGCGTTTATCGATCGTAGTCGTCATCTGGTACTGGCTTCGGCTCATCCGTCTCCGTTGTCTGCCTTCCATGGTTTTTTCGGGAACAGGCATTTCAGCTTGGCCAATGCTTATTTGGAGCAACATGGGGAAACACCGATAAACTGGTAGGATGTCATGAAGAACGACCGTATACCTATGATTCAGATAGACGATACCATTATCTCTATTGATTGCTTGAGCGAGAAGTTTTGTTGCGACCTCGATGCATGCAAGGGGGAGTGTTGCATAGAGGGAGATGCGGGTGCTCCTGTGGAATTGGACGAAGTGGCCGAACTGGAGGAGGCTTTGCCGGTGGTATGGCCTTGGTTGTCGGCTTCGGCTCAGGCTGTGATCGACCGGCAAGGGGTTGTCTATACGGATGAGGATGGCGATTTGGTCACCAGCATTGTCAACGGAAAAGATTGTGTGTTCACGTGTTATGACGAGCGCGGTTATTGTTATTGTGCTTTGGAGAAAGCTTACCGCGAAGGGAAGAGTTCGTTCTACAAACCGTTGTCCTGCCATCTTTATCCCATCCGTTTGAAGAAGATTGGTGATTGTGTGGCGTTGAACTACCATCGTTGGGATGTATGCAAGGTGGCCGTGATGAAGGGCGGGCATTTGAATCTTCCGGTTTACCGTTTCCTGAAAGAACCGCTCATACGCCGTTTCGGCGAAGAATGGTATACGGAACTGGAAAGTGCAGTGAAGGAATTGAAAGAACAGGGCTACTTGGAATGAAATCCGATATGCAGGGATGATGTGAATCGTAAACCATCTGACAGTATAGGCTTGTTCTGCGAAAGTAAAAAAATATCAGTCGCTCTCTTCCCAAGAGAGCGACTGACGTATTTAAAACATTATGAATGAATGCCAGACGATGGTGCCAAACCACATGATTTAAAGCAGCTTGCTCATTTTGTTGGACAATGCTAAAAGATTTTGCATTGTTCTTTCTTCTTTCTCAAATAATTATGGTATTTTTGCATTATCAGTCGCTCTCTTGGGAAGAGAGCGATTACTTATTAATTAAAAACATTAAGTTATGAAAAAGTTAAGTTATTTATGGACATTGCTCTTGGCTTTGATGGTGGGAGTAAGTTTTGTGTCGTGCGACGATGATGATGAGGGAGACGTTGGTGTACCTAAAGAGTTATTAGGGACATGGTTGTGGTACGGAGAAGAAATCACATTCAATGCCAATGGCAGTGGCGTGCTTGTAGAGGATGGCGAGAGTTATCCGTTCTCGTTTACTTATGATGCAGCTTCTAAAACGTTGACCGTCTCGGCCGATGGTGAAGTTATGCGTTGGACTATCGTTTCGATTTCAAACTCTAAAATGGTTGCTGTGGATGAGGATGGATATGAGGATGTTTTCTTACGTCCGGGAGCATCCGGAGGTGATGGCGAAGAAGGGGGCGATGTTTCTCAGTCGGCGCCTGAGTATGATACATCAGCTCCGGTTGATTTGCCTGATGCCGGACGTTATGCGGACGTAAGCGGAAAATATGAAGTCAATACGACTGAAATACCTTACAGTTCTATTGAACTGACGGCTAGCGGGCAGTATGTGGCGATGAAGGCTTCGTCTTATCCTTATAGCGTGAAGGCCGTGGCGCGTAAGACTACAAAGGTGGCCGGTTTGTTCAACCGCCGTCCGGTGTTCAAGCGCAATTTCGATAATTCGATATTAGTGGCTGGAAGTTTTGAACAAATCAGTGACAATGAATACAGCCTGGAGGGATTCGGCACGTTGGTGATAGACGGGCGTGACGGGAACGGCAATATATCGGCCTTCAAGCTGATAGGCAGTGATGGTACGGTGACGGATGTACCCGTCCGGAAGGCTGCGAATGTAGACGATGACCTGACGGGAAATTCCGGCAATCTCTGTCGCATGTGGACTGCTGTGGAGGAACGTGCACAGTATTATATGGAGCGCATAGCCATATATGATGCCATTTACCGTGTGGATGCCGATGATGTGACTACGTATGTGAACCGTTACGGTATAGATTGGGCGGAAGACGGTATTTTTGATACAGGAGGTGATGCAATGGTACGTGTGCTTTTCTCACAGGCAGGTACTTACTTGCAGTTCTACCGTGACGGTTCGATGGAGCTTTCCTATTGGAAATGGGCAGACAAGGCCAATGGTACATTGTATGCCTATGATGAGGGTGAGATGGCCGACGGAGCCACAGCCACAGCCGTTTTCTATGGAAACCGTGTCAATGTGATAGAGAACTTTACGGACTATTCTGAAGAAGATGATCTCGTTCTGAGAAGTATCTATACCACCGTATTGGAAGCTGCCTATTGATGGCGGGAAAAAAGGCCTGTTTTCTTATGAGAGGTATGAAGGCTTACCTCTGACTATTAAGCCGCTTTAGCTTCGAACGATGAGCTAAAGCGGCTTAATAGTTAAATGAAGATTATAGGCTGCTTATGCGTCGATATTCGCATAAGTAGCGTTCTGTTCGATGAACTCACGGCGTGGTCCGACATCTTCGCCCATCAGCATGGAGAATACATAATCGGCTCCGGCTGCGTCTTCGATGGTGACTTGCTTCAACAGGCGGGTTTCCGGGTTCATGGTAGTTTCCCATAACTGTTCCGGATTCATCTCTCCCAAACCTTTGTAACGTTGGGTCGTCATACCTTGTTCGGAACCGTTGTTATATTGTTGCATGAAGCGCAGGCGGTCGGCTTCCGTGTAGCAATACTCTTCGATTTTACCCTTCTTGCAACGGTAAAGCGGAGGAGTAGCGATATACAAGTGACCCTTCTGGATGAGTTCGGGCATGTAGCGGTAGAAAAGTGTCATCAGCAGTGTGTCGATGTGGGAACCATCGACATCGGCATCGGTCATGATGATGACTTTGTAATAGCGTAGCTTTTCATAATTGGCTTCCTTGCTGTCTTCGCCTAAACCGAAACGTACGCCCAAAGCTTGTATGATGTTGTTCACTTCCTCATGTTCAAAGGCTTTGTGCCACATGACGCGCTCCACGTTGAATATCTTACCGCGGATGGGGAGGATAGCCTGATATTGACGGCTGCGCCCTTGTTTGGCAGAGCCGCCGGCCGAATCACCCTCGACGATGAACAATTCGCAGTTGGCTGCATCCTTGTCCGAACAGTCGGCCAGCTTGCCCGGCATGCCACCGCCCGACATCGGACTCTTGCGCTGTACGCTTTCACGGGCCTTGCGGGCAGCCACACGTGCTGTCGCAGCCAGAATGACTTTGTCCACAATCAGTTTGGCTTCTTTCGGATGCTCCTCCAAATAATAGCTTAAGGCTTCGCCTACGGCTTGCTGTACGGCGCCGGCTACTTCGCTGTTACCCAATTTGGTTTTGGTCTGCCCTTCAAACTGCGGTTCGGCTACTTTGATGGAAATGACGGCAGTGAGCCCCTCGCGGAAGTCCTCGCCGGAGATTTCCACCTTGTTTTTCTCCAGCTTTTCCAATTCCTTGGCGTATTCGTCTTCAGCGTATTTCTTCAGCGTACGGGTCAGTGCCGTGCGGAAACCGGCCAAATGCGTACCGCCTTCTATGGTATTGATGTTGTTGACGTAAGAATGGATGTTTTCCGTATAACCGTTGTTGTACATGATGGCTACTTCGATAGGAACCCCTTGCTTTTCCGTGTTCAGGTATATCACGTCGTTGAACAGGTGGATACGGCTGGAATCAATGTAGCGCACGAATTCTTTCAGACCGTCCTTGCTATGGAATGTCTCGCTGCGCGGCACACCGTTCTCGTCCTTCTCGCGCATGTCGGTCAGGGTAATTGTGATACCGGCATTCAGGAATGCCAGTTCGCGCATACGGTTAGCCAGAATCTCATATTTGTAAGTCGTAGTAATGAAGATGCTGCCGTCCGGCCAGAACTGTTGGCGTGTGCCTCGAAGTTCGGTTTCGCCTACGACCTTGACCGGATAGAGCGGCTTACCGCATTCGTATTCTTGCTGGTAGATCTTGCCTTCCCGGAAGACTTGCGAAAGCATGTGGGTAGAAAGGGCGTTTACGCAAGACACACCGACACCATGAAGACCTCCGGACACCTTATAGGAGCCCTTGTCGAACTTACCGCCCGCATGAAGTACGGTCATGACGACTTCCAGTGCGGACTTGTGCTCTTTTTCATGCATGTCTACCGGAATACCGCGGCCGTTGTCTTGTACGGTGATGGAGTTGTCTTCATTGATAGTGACTTCTATGTGAGTACAATAGCCGGCAAGTGCTTCGTCGATGGAGTTATCCACGGTTTCATAAACCAAGTGGTGCAAACCTTTCTCGCTGATGTCTCCGATATACATCGCCGGACGTTTGCGTACGGCTTCCAGTCCTTCCAGCACCTGAATGCTGCTGGCCGAATAATTTGTGCCTTTTATTTCTTCTTCTGACATAGTTTTAATTCGTTCATATTTAACGCACAAATATACGCAAAAACTTTGAAAGGGGAAAGGAAAAAGGAGGGTTTTGCCCTTTATGTAATCGTGAAAATCCTATAGGTTTGTCGGGTTTAGACGAGGATGTTTGCTTGCGTCGGTCGAAAAGTGTAATTTTGCCGTTTAAAGAAGTTGCCGGGGCGTGATGTCGATTTTTAATAATGAGAAAAAGAGGTGATGGATAATTATCTGGAGATAGCCGGTACATGTGTCGGTCTGATTTACCTTTGGCTGGAATACAAAGCCAGTATTTATTTATGGATAGTAGGTGTAGTCATGCCGGCCATCTATATTTTCGTGTATTATGAAGCGGGATTGTATGCGGATTTTGCTATCAATATTTACTATCTGTTGGCGGCAGCATACGGATGGTTGAGCTGGAAATACGGACGGGGCGGAAAGGAGGACGCTGCTTCTGCTCTGTCGATAACCCATACTCCTCCCCGGATTTATGTGCCTTTGTGCTCGGTCTTTGTGGTCACTTTGGTATTGATTGCCTGGGTCTTGACAGAGTTTACCAATAGTGACGTGCCTTGGTCGGACAGTTTTACGACGGCTTTGAGTATTGTGGGAATATGGATGCTGGCCCGTAAATACGTAGAGCAGTGGTTGGTGTGGATTGTAGTCGATGTGGTTTGCTGCGGATTGTATGTCTATAAGGAACTTTATTTTACGGCAGGGCTGTATGGCCTTTATGCCCTGATTGCTATCGGAGGATATAAGAAATGGATACGAATGATGGAGGAAGAGAAATGAGACGGGTCGATTGGGATTTCGTGCCGGAAGCGGTAGTTGTGGGGAACGGGGAGTTTCCTGTGTCGGCTTTGCCGTTGAGGATGCTGGATACAGCTTCTTTTACGGTATGTTGTGACGGAGCGGCCGACCGTTATTTGGCATCGGGACGCGTGCCGGATCGGATTGTAGGGGACGGAGATTCGTTGAGCGTGGAAAATCAAAAAAGATATGCGGGTATTATCCGGTATAATCCGGACCAAGAGACAAACGACCAGACTAAGGCTGTGAACTATCTGATGGAAAAGGGATTTCGCCGGATTGCCATCGTCGGTGCCACGGGGCGCAGGGAAGACCATACTCTGGGGAACATCAGTCTGTTGATGGAATATATGCGGATGGGGGCAGAAGTACGTATGTATACGGATTACGGCTTTTTCGTACCGATGAAAGGGGATTGCCGTTTTTTCTGTCGTAAGGGAGTACAGGTTTCGATTTTTGCTTTCGGTACGCAAGGCTTACGTGGGGAAGGTTTGGCCTATCCTTTGCGTGATTTTACCAACTGGTGGCAAGGGACATTGAACGAGGCGATCGGTGAAGAGTTCGTGATACGTGGGGAGGGGGAGTATTTAGTGTTCATTAATATGCCGTCGGTTTCTTAGGGTCGGCTTGCCTGATGCGTACGGATACAAAAAAAGAGTTGAAGAAACTCCAACTCTTTTCTATATATGATTATTATCTATTATCCCAACTTGTTGATATAAACGGCCAATTTAGATTTCAGATTGGCAGCTTTGTTCTTATGGATAATGTTTACCTTAGCCAATTTGTCTAACATTTTTTGTACACTGGGATACATCGCTGTAGCCTCAGCCTTATCTGTCGTAGCGCGAAGCTTACGTACAGCATTACGCATGGTCTTCGCGTAATATCTGTTGTGGAGTCTTCTTTTTTCCTCCTGACGTATTCTTTTTACTGATGATTTATGGTTTGCCATCTTTACGTTTAAATAATTCGTTCAACTTAGTAGTCCCTAGGAGAGTCGAACTCCTCTTTAGAGAATGAAAATCTCTCGTCCTAACCGATAGACGAAGGGACCAACGCGATTTGAGCTTTCGCTCTTTTGCTTTCTGAAACCGTTTTCAAGTCATTTGCAGACTACCGTTCTCATTTGCGATGCAAAGGTATGGCTTTTCTTTGAACCGACAAAATAAATCGAGGAAAATCTTTCAAAAAAATGTGTTTTTGGTGATTTTTTCCCGTATTTCGGTCGTTTTTCCTAATTTTAGTCCCCAAAAATGGAGATTTATGCAGGAAAAAACGCAAGGCGTGGTGTTGCGTACGCTAAAATACAACGACAATTCTTTGATTGTGGATATCTATACGGCCATACGTGGGACGGTGTCTTTCATGGTAAAGTTGCCAAAATCGCGTAAGGCGGCCCTCAAAGGTGTGTTCTTTCGGCCGCTTTCCATTTTGGAGATAGATTTCGACTACCGGCAGAAGTCGGCTTTGCAGCGCATACGGGATGTGCGGTTCGATTATACTTACCAGTCGCTGCCGTACGACCCGTATAAGTCTTCCATCGCTTTGTTCCTGGCCGAATTCCTGTGCCGGGTGTTGAAACACGAGGCGGGAGGCGGCCCGCTCTTTTCCTATATACTTTATTCTTTGCAATGGCTGGATGCCAGCGAGCGGGCTTTTTCCAACTTCCATTTGGTTTTCATCACGCGGTTGACGCGTTTTCTCGGCTTTTATCCCAATGTGGAAGCCTGGCATGAAGGGGATTATTTCGACATGATGAATGCCTGTTTTGTCCCTTCCCGTCCTTTCCATCATGCCTATCTGGAACCCAAAGAAGCGGCGGCCATTCCGATTTTTATGCGGATGAATTACGACTCCATGCGTTTTTTTGCGATGAACCGCAGGGAACGGGAGCGCTATATCGAGGTGTTGAATGATTATTACCGGTTGCATGTCCCGGAATTTCCCGAACTGAAATCTTTGGACGTATTGAAAGAAGTCTTTGCCTGAATCCTTGTTTTTTATTAACTTTGCCTGGTATGCAGACATTTATTCTTATCACCATTGTTGTTATCGCCACCATTCATTTGATGATGGCCTCCGTCTTGTCGTTGTATTCCCGATATAAAGTACAATATCTCTCCTTGGCGTGGATTATGGGTATATTCGGTGCTCTATGCTGTGTAGCCATACCGTTCAGTTATCTGCTCAGGTTTGAAAATATCGGTTTGCTTCATCCTTTCATGCTTCTGGCTTTGGTGGGCACTTGTTTCCTGCAAGGTATTTATCCTCTGAGTATTCCTATGCCGGGATATTTGCAGTGGGGACGAATGTGGCGTTATGCTTCGCCGGCCATATTCCTTATTATATTGTATGTCGTCAGTCTGCTTTTGGGGAACCGTCCGGTAATTGTTCATACCTATTCCGAACTGGCAGACTGCTGGTGGGGACCGGACATGTTGTTCCGTCTGGCTGGTTTGGGATTGTCTGTCTATTATGTGGCCAATATACTTCGTCTGCCCCGCTTGTTGGTCAAGAATGCCGAGATACCCCGTTATTTGAAGGGTTACGTAACCGCCATGGGGCTGAATATGGTGTTCTATATAGTAGTGACGGCAGTGTTCAATGCCATGTTGTTATTGGTCTATTTCTATTTGTTCTGTCTCCTGAATATGTATTTGTTCTATCGGACATTGGAGACCATGGCCATCCATTTGCCTAAGCCGGAGATAGTAGAAGTGGATGAAGCACCCACGGAGGAGGTTATCGTGCAGGCCGAAAAGGAGGACTTCAACGAAGCCAACCGGCGTCGTTTCGAGCGGGTGGAGTTCTTTATGCAGCACGATCGTGAGTGGCAAGACAACACATTCGGGCGCGACCGCCTGTGCGAGGCTACGGGAATCAACCGCCATTTGTTATTGCAGTGCCTCCGAAGTCAAGGTTACAATAATTGCCACGACTACATCAATTCTTACCGTATCAGTGCGTTGAAGCGCGGTGTGGCCGAAGGTACGATTCGTTCGGTGAACGACTGTGTAGTCGTAGGCTTCGGGTCCTCCAAAACAGCCCGAAGCTGTTTTGAACGTATGGAAGGCGTAAGTCTGGATGACTATTTGAAGAGGAAGTCCGTATATCGAGGCTGACAGGTCGTCCGAGGGAATAACAGTCTCTTAAGGAAGAGATAAAAAGCCGCATCTTTTTCCACGGAATGGAAAGGATGCGGCTTGGCTATATAAGCGTTCGTTGAGGTTTAGAAGTCCCAGATATTCTGGTTGCTACGGAATTCTCCGTTGAAGATGTCATCTTGCATTCCCACGTCGTTGCGGTCACCCGTGCCCAAGCGGTCGGAACCTGATAAGATGTTCCCAGTGGTTTCCACTTCCATGACGTTTGTGACGGGTGTGGTATAAAAAGCTTTTTTCATGTTGTTTGTCCTTTTTCTTATTTTACAATATGTTTTTTCCCGTTGATGAGGTAGATGCCTTTGGGCAGGCCGTCGGTTGTGGCGGCTTGGCTGCGCACCTTGATGCCGTTCAGGCTATAGATGTCGAAAGCCTGACCGTCCTGTCCGGTTTGCACGCCGGAGATGCTTGTTTCGATTCCGTCCAAGCGGAGGTGCAGGGAATTCACTTCAGAGCCACTTACGGTGAAATAGGCTCCTGTGCTGCCCAGTGTACTGCCCGCTCCGCCACGCATGATGTATTGCGCACCGTCCTTCTCGGCCACGCCGTAAAGGCCTTCCATGTTCCTGCCTGCTTCATAATTGCCGGTGAAGGTTACGTTGCCGTGGGTTACGGTCTTCGGGCTGCTCGCTGTCACGCCGTTCACGCTAAACCACGGGGTATCGCTTACGGTCGTGGCTTGCTCGAAGTATATTAAATAAGGAGTGTGTGCGTCCATCTTTCCGCTTGCCACTTTCTCGAAAGTCAGCGTGTTACCGGTGTATTCCGTGAAAGCTTGCACTTGTGCCGCCCCGAGGGCTTCCACAGTGGTGGCATAGGGCAGGCAGATGGTGCTCCACCCTGCAGGGAACGAACGGTTGAACGTCACGTTGTACAGGCCGTCGGTCTGCAGGTCGATGCCTGTCGTGCCGTCGATGGTGAGGGAGGGTGCGAAAGTCACATTGACAGACATTGTACCATTTATTACAGAGATGGGCAATGTTGCCACCAGATTCCCATCCTTTTCAATGGCTGACAGTTTCACTGTGAGAGGCAATCCCAATGCTTCAAGCGTCATGTCTTGTGTTCCTGTATAAGTTACCGTTCCGTTCTCTTCCGTCCTCGTGAGGTTAGTCATCTTGATGTCTCCCAAAAGTATCGAGCTTCCTGGGACAATCTCGAATGAGAAGTTCGGCAAGAGGAAAGAATAGCTGTCATCCATCTCTTGGATGAGTATGATGCTTTCCTCGGTGGGAGCTATTGTACTGCCATCAACATCTACCAAGAGGCTATTGGTATAGGTGGTCATGGCTTTGGCGAATTGGAACGTATAGGTATGGAGGTTCCCCGCATTGACGCTGATGTCGTTGCCTTTTACAGTGACAGTCAGCACACCTGTTTGTTCGTTATACGCCGTTTCGATGGTGGCACCCTTGCCGTTGGACACGCATTCCAACTGTTTGCTACTGCCGTACACGGCAGGGACTTCGTATGCATAAACGCCTTCGGTCGTGTTGATGGTTGTGCCGTCATACGTCAGCCTGGTCAGTTCGGAGTTGTAAACAAACTGTACATCGTCAATATGCAATTCGCTGTTTCCTTTTAAGTTTGCTCTTGTCCAATAGTCTCCTGCGGAGAAGATGACATTTAATTTCTCGGGGACTGAATTCGACTGATAGTTTAACGGAATTGTAACTTCTTGCCAAGTGGTGGTTGTTTCTGTTATTTCATAATCTAAAGAAGCTATGAGTTCGCCTTTGGTGTTGATGCCGTCGGTTTGTTTTCCTAATACTACACGGTCTACGTCGTCCAGTTGAGTGTAATTCGTTATTGTACCATTCTTGTCGCAAGCAGAGGGTACGTTGGAAGTAAATGTGCCTTTCCATAAATAAGCTATGGCATGAGCCGTTTCTTCTGTCGTGCTGGGATGTTTGTATTTGAACTTCAGTGCATCCGGTTTATATGCAAACTCGATGCCACCGCACGAACCGCCATCGCCAAATTTTGCATAATTCATCATATCAAAACCGCTTCCATAGGCAAAAACCCATGGGCTTCCTAAAGTGAGGTAGGCGGGAACGATTTGGCCGAATGCATTGTAGTTTTTGAGTTTTGTGTAATTCCCTTCATCCGTGCCTTGTGTGCAAAGGGCGGTGATGTTCATGACTTGATTAATGTTGCTTCCGCTCCAACCGGCAGGTTCGTCTCCCGGTCGGTTTTGTTGGTTTGATGTTGCTGTTGTTGCAGTAAGATAGGTGATACCGCAGTTTCCCTTTCCTTTCCAGGAATCAAAGCCGAAGTTGGGTAGAGCCTGTGCTTGCAACAGGTTCGCTGCGCTTACGCTTCCCATTAATAATAAAGTAAAAAGTTTCTTCATCTTTTCATTCTTTCTTTTTTGTAGTTCGTAAATAACCGGTTTTAGTTTGTTTGGCCAATACAAAAGTAGGCAGAGGAGTGAAAAAATCGTTTCCTATTTCGGTAGAATTTTCGGTATTTACGGTAGTATTTTCAGTAAAAGTATGGGAGTACCGTTTTTGCAGAACGAGGGATGGGGAGGAGGATGAAAAGAAGGATAGGGACGGGGTTTTGTCAATATAACGAAAAGCCGGATGCCATTGGCAGAAGGGGGCGAATCAATCTCAGGAGATTTGAAAATTGATCTCAGGAGATTGAAAAATCATTCTAAGCAGATTGATTTTTCGTTCTCCGCAGATCTGTACGGAAGATTGTGGCGGTGGGGAAATGGCTTGTATTCAGTTATTTATACGACAAATGCCGATGGGGAACCCTCCATCGGCATTTGTCTTCTTTTTTTAGGGGAATCGCAGCCCGTTGCTTTATTCTTTGATAACTTTCTTGCCGTCTACAATATAAATGCCTTTCTGCAATCCGTCTAAGGCATGGGCCTTGGCTACGTTGCTCTTTACCCGCATGCCTTGCAGGGTATAGACGTTTGTGGTCTCTGTTTGCTTTCCGGCCCATGTGGAATGGATGGAAGACTCGAAATCGTCCTTACCGAAAGTCACGTGGATGATTTGAGTACCGAAAGTGAGGTCGAGCGTGCAGTAGAGCTTGGTGTCGGATATTTTTCCGGAGATGTCAATGGGAAGCCCATTCGGAAACAAGAGTGACCACATCCAAAGGGTGCCGGGGTCGCCGTCGCTGAAAGTAGCCGTTTTCTGTTTCAGGTCGAAAACGTTGTAGTCGCCTTGTGGCGTGACCGGGACTTCGCTGACATGTATGTTGCCTACGGGGATGGGGTCTGCGCCTTCCATCTCCAATGTGAAGTTTTTCAGCTCGATGTTGATAAGCCCTTCTTCCGGAAACTCTATGGAGACAGTGGTCGGCATGGGAGGAGTGGAGAAGTTGTCCACGGAAACTACCAAGTCGTCCGTATAATCATGTGTCGTGTTTTGGGCTTGTGCACCAAGCCATACGCCGCAGGCGGTGAGTGTTGCGAGTAGTAATTTCTTCATAACTTTGAAATTTTATGATTGATAATATTTTTATGTATTAATAGTAGTAAGCCATTCCGAAAGTGGCATAGAGTGGGAAGAGTGAGAACGTGACGGTTTCAAAGTCGCTTTTGAACACATCGTTCATACCCCAGTCCAACAGTCCAAAGACGTTGAGATGCTTCTTTATGCGGAAGTCGGCGCAGAATTCCATCCCCCAAGAAAAATGGCGCATGTTGTCGCTGAAGTCGTAAGAAGCCGGATTGTCGGTACCGATGGTTATCTTTTGTCCCACGGGTGAGCCTTCGCGCAAATAGCCGTCGAAGACTTCGCCGTCGAAGTCACGATAAATCCAATAGCTGACGTAAGGGCCGAGATTGAATGTCCATCTGGCTCCTACACGGTAGGTGGCCGTTACGGGAATCGTAAAGCCCGTCATGCGGGTCTCGGTAATGTCCGTCCCCGTGAAACGTCCTTCTACCACGTCTTCGCCCATCACGATGGCCATGTTGTAGTTTTTCACTTCAGCCCCCGTGCGCATGCCTTGCATGAAAAAACGAAGTCCGGTGGAAAGTCCCCATCTCGTATTGAAATACTTATATCCGTCTATTCCTAAACTGAAACCGCCCTTCGGAGCGAATTCGTTGATTTTACGGATTTCCTTGGGAAGAGGAAGAGGAGTCGTTCCGCCCAGCACGAATCCGGCCCTGACGACATAGCCCATACCGTCGTGGTCGGATGTCGGTCCCCATTTCGCATAGTTGGCTTCCCGGTTCTCGCGGTTTTCCTTCATCAGTTCTTTGAGGTCTTGTGCCTGTAACGTGCCCATGGCTGATGACAGGGCAAAGATTAGGATATATTTCAGATGTTTCATGTTCTCTTCTTTATTATGGGTTATTCTTCACAAACCACTTTCACTTCATCTACCAGCAGCGTGCTTCCAACGGCGCCGCAGAAACTGGCTCCTTCGATGCTGGAAGTGAAGACGACAGCCAGGTTGTAGCCGTAAGCCTTTAGTAGTTTCTCGTTTACGTTGCCGCTATATTCAAAGGGGATGTCAAAGCGGGTCCATGTGTTGAAATCATGCACCGGATTTTGGATGCGTGCCAAAGCCACGATGTTAGGGTGGGTCAATACGTCATCGCCTTTCAGGGTGACAGGTTGCCCGTGCCCGTCCGTGTTCTTGTATAATACGGCATATAAGTCCGGTTCGTCAATGCGGTCTTCAATGATGGTGCCTTTTCTGTTCTGGAATTTTTCGCCCGGCTTGAATTTGTAATATCCTTCAAAGCGCAATGGTTTTTTGTTGAACGGCAGGCCGAAGCGCGTGGCGGCCATGGCATCTTTCAAGGCGTTGGCCACGTCGAACGTCCCGATAAACAAGTTGCCTGCTGCGATGCGCATATTGACCATGACACCGAAAGGACCGGTGTCACACGTTTCGAGCTTGACGGATTGTCCGTTTATGGCATCCTTTGTCCACGGTATCGTAGGGAACTCGTCGGGTTTGGCTGACGAACGGCTGATGGCGTAACCCGGGTTGCCGGTAGCCCATTGGGGGACGTCGTTGCCGTGTGCCGATTTTTCGAACCACTCGTAATAACGTCCATTGGCTTCCATCTTAATGTTTTCAAAAGAAAGGTCGGTCTCTATGGGCTGTATGAGTGCAAACTTTACATGATAATCCCGGTGCCATTGCCGGTCTTCGGACATGACCCGGTAGCGTATGCCGCCGTGCGTGAAGTCTTGCACACTACCGTTTTCGGGTGTGATGGAGGCACCCGGAGTGAGCTTGAAGTTTATTTTCAACGCTTGCAACTGCGTGGAGTCTGTGAAGTCTTCGCGCAGATAAAACACGATGGACGTGTCGGACGACGCCACGTCCTTCACTGCGTCATTCGGGGTGAAGAACAAAGCCTCCTCGTCAGATGCGAGAACATAAGCCTCTTCTATATCACACTCAGAGTTGGCGGGTTCGTTTTGTATGCAAGAGCTTAACGAAAAAGCGGCAAAAAGAGAAAGTCCGCATAAGATTTTCTTCATGAATATACAAGTCTTAGATTAAAACCAAGGCAAAGGTAATGAAAAAGGTTGGTTAAATCGCAAAAAACGGTATAAAGAGTTATTTTACCATTATTTCCTTTCGTGCGCAGGCAGACGAATAGAAAAGAAAACACCGATGAAATCGGATGTTTTTAATATAATCCTGGCAAATGCTGTCTTTTACCTGTTGTTCCGGCCTTCTTTGATTTTTGTTCTACCACGGCATGCAGGATTACGATGTCGGTTTGCGGGCGGTCGTGGGAGTCTGTCGCGGTGGATTGGATGTTTTCTACCACATTGAGCCCTTCTATGACTTCGCCGAATACGGTGTATCCTCCGTCTAACCCGGGTGTGCCTCCGGTGGTGAGGTATTCTTGCTCCATTTCCCTGTTGGTTTCAAAATCACCGTACACACCGCCTTTCAGCGCGGTCCAGGCAAAGGCCAGTTCCCGGGGGCGGTATTTCTTTCCCCATACGATGTAAAATTGCGACCCGTTGCTTAGGCGGTCCGGGTTGTTTGCGTCATTTTCGCGCGCCATGGCCACCGCTCCTCTTTTATGGTATTGGAAAGGCAGGTCTATTTCGGGAGCCAACATATATCCCGGCCCTCCTTCTCCCAATATCTTTCCGCCCGGAGCCTGTTTGGAATTCGGGTCGCCTGCTTGAATGACGAAGTCTTTCACGACGCGGTGGAAGAGCGTTCCGTCGTAGAATCCTTCTGAAACTAATTTGAGGAAATTATCCCGGTGGACCGGTGTTTCGTCGTTCAGCGCGATACGAATGTTGCCCATTGCGGTTTCCAATCGTACAATCGAACGTTTTTCGCGGATTTTCCCTTGGGTGTGAAATGCGGTTGTTCCTATTAGGAATACCAATAACAAGAGTTTTTTCATAAGGTTTCAGTCTAACTGTGGGCAAAGATAGTAAAAACTATTTCTGCCGGGAAATAAATCGCTCTTTTTCTTGCAGATGCCTCGCGTTCTTTCTTCATGGAGTTATTAACAGCATGTCGATAAATATTTTATTATAATAAGGTGTATGTGTCTATGAAAATTCGTACCTTTGACCTCGCGTAATGTAAAATATTGATGGAAGAAGCAGTTTATCACGTCCCTGTCTTGTTGAAAGAATGTGTAGACGGTCTGGTGGTCAATCCTGCCGGGGTATATGCCGATGTCACTTTCGGAGGAGGAGGGCACAGCCGGGCGATTGTGTCCCGACTGGATACGGCCGGGCATTTGTATAGTTTTGACCAAGACGAAGATGCCGAGGCGAATATCGTTGCTGACGGACGTTTTACGTTTGTCCGGAGCAATTTCCGGTACCTGAAGAACTGGATGCGCTATTACGGCGTGGGAGAGTTGGACGGCCTGCTGGCTGATTTGGGCGTGTCGAGCCACCATTTCGATGATGCGGGACGGGGCTTCTCGTTTCGTTTCGACGGGAGGTTGGACATGCGGATGAACCAGCGGGCGCAGTTGACAGCGGCGGATGTGTTGAATGATTACGCGGAAGAGCGGTTGGCCGACATTTTCTACCTGTACGGCGAATTGAAGAATGCCCGTAAATTAGCCTCATGGGTGGTGAAAGCCCGTATGCACAGGAGGATGGAGACGACGGAAGAGTTCATGGAGGTCGTAAAGCCTTTGTTTGAGCGTGACCGGGAGAAGAAAGAATTGGCTAAGGTGTTCCAGGCTTTGCGTATAGAAGTGAACCAGGAGATGGACGCCTTGAAGGAGATGTTGACGGCTGCGGTCGAATTGCTCCGCCCGGGAGGCCGCTTGGTGGTGTTGACCTATCATTCTTTGGAGGACCGGATGGTGAAGAATTTAGTCAAAACCGGAAATGTGGAGGGCAAGCGGATACAGGATTTCTATGGCAATGTGGATTGTCCGCTCAGGGCTGTCCATAATAAAGTGATAGTGCCGGGAGAAGAGGAGCAGCGTGCGAATCCCCGTAGCCGCAGTGCCAAGTTGAGAATCGCGGAAAAGAAATAAAGGATGAAGGAAGAACTGGATTTGGAAGAAAAAACGGACGTGGAACTCGTCGGTGTGCCCACGGAGGAAGCTGCCGGAAGTCCCGGAGCAGAGGAGGCCGAGCCGGGCGGGGGGCTGTCCGAGGGGGATGGCGTGGTGCCGGGCGACGAGGAAAAGGCAGGGCCGGGTGAACTGTCTCCTATCAAGGCTTTCACGGAGAGTGAGGGCGTGGACCAACGTCCTAACGTGTCTTTACGCGAGATATTGGGTGGGGATATCCTTACGGCCGGGTGGTTGCGTCGCCAGATGGGATTGATTTTACTCTGTACGTTTTTTGCCATCATTTATATCACGAACCGTTATTCCGCAGAGCAGGAGATGATTGAGATTGAAAAGTTGAAGACGGAATTGACGGAGGTGAGATACCGTGCGCTGACCCGTTCTAGCGAGTTGACCGTAAAGACACGGCAAAGCCAGATAGAAAAAAGTTTGAGACAGACTCCGGACAGCGTGCTGCAAAGTCCGAAAGAACCTCCTTTTTTGATTAAATCCCAAAACGAGGAAGAAGAATGAACTTCGACAATAAAAAGATAATGCCCCGTTTCTTCGTGGTCATCGTACTGATGAGCTTGGGCGGTTTGTATATATTGGGCAATGCGGCCTACCTGATGTTCGTGGAGAGCGAGTATTGGACGCAGGTGAGCCGTAAACTGGTAAAAGAGAATGTGCCCATTCCTGCCAAGCGTGGAAACATCCTTTCGGCAGACGGGCAGATTATGGCCAGCTCCTTGCCGGAATATAAGATCTATATGGATTATGTCGCATCGGACAAGAATCCGGAGACGGCCAAGGAACTGCAGGCTTGGAGGGACAGCGTGTTGATGGCCGACTTGGATTCCATTTCCCGGGGGTTGAGTAAAATCTTTCCCGATAAAACCGCCGGATATTTCAAGAAACGGCTGAAAAAGGGAAAAAAGTTGAGACGGAGGAACTGGCAGATATACGGTCGGCGAATCTCTTATATCCAGTATAAGGAGTGCAAGAAACTGCCGTTGTTCCGTGAGTCTCCTTTCAAGGGCGGGTTCTATGCAGAGAAATTCAATCAACGAAAGAAGCCTTACGGCTCATTGGCCACGCGTACGTTGGGGGCTTTGTATGCCAGTAAGGATTCGGCGCGTTACGGCCTGGAGCTTTCCTACGACTCCATTTTGAGGGGCAAGGAAGGCGTGTCCCATCGTGCCAAGGTGCGTAACAAGTGGTTGAGTCTGGTGGATGCCCCTCCGGTGGATGGTAATGATATTGAAACGACCATCGATGTGTCCATGCAGGATGCGGCGGAAAAGGCGTTGTTGAAACAGTTGAAAAACATCAATGGCGACGTGGGCGTGGTGGTGCTGATGGAGGTGGCCACGGGAGATGTGAAGGCCATTGTGAACATGACGAAATGTGCGGATGGCGAGTACCGCGAGGTAAAGAACAACGCCGTGTCTGACTTAATGGAGCCCGGTTCTACTTTTAAGACCGCGTCCATCATGGTGGCACTGGAGGACGGAAAGATTTCGAAGAATGATTTCGTAGACACCGGTAACGGACAGTGGGAGATGCACGGGCGGGTGATGAAGGATCACAACTGGCGGCGTGGCGGTTACGGAAGAATCAGTGTGCCTGAAGTGCTGATGTATTCTTCCAATATCGGGGTCAGCCGCTTGATAGACGACAACTATAAAGACCATCCGGAAAAATTCGTGGACGGGCTGTATCGTGAAGGAGTGGGCATTCCCCTGAATATACCTTTGATGGGAAGCGGAGAGCCGCGGGTGCGCCGCCCGAAGAAGGACGGCAGCAATTGGTCGAAGACGGCCTTGCCGTGGATGAGCATCGGGTATGAGACCCAGATACCGCCGATAGCCACATTGACTTTCTATAATGCCATAGCCAACGGTGGAAAGATGGTACGTCCGCGTTTTGTAAAAGCCGTCCGGAAGAATGGCGAAATCGTGCGCGAATTCCCGGTGGAAGTCATCAAAGAGCGGATATGCTCTCCGAAGACCCTGAACGACATTCAGGAAATACTGGAAATGGTAGTAAGTAAGGGACTGGGCAAGAAAGCCGGATGCAAGGATTTCAAGGTGTCGGGGAAAACCGGTACGGCACAAGTGGCCCAAGGCAAGGGCGGCTATCATGGAGGCCGGATGAAATATCTTATCAGTTTCTGCGGCTATTATCCTTCAGACCGGCCGAAATACAGTTGCATCGTCGCGATACAAAAGTCCGGCCTGCCTGCTTCGGGAGGGGGGCATTGCGGTCCGGTGTTCAGCGAGATTGCCCAAAGCGTCATGGCGAAAGGGGTATATCGCGATGTGTCGGAAGCATCAGATTCGGCTTCCGTCTTCGTCCCGGATGTGTTGGACGGTGACTTGAATGCCACGCGGGCAGTACTGAAAGAACTGGATATTCCTTTTAAACAAGACTGGAGCACGGACAAAGGTGGAAAGAGCGTTTGGGGGAAAGCGGTGAACAGCGGGAATGCCGTGACGTTGCGCGGTGACAATACGCCGATGGAAATCGTACCGGACGTGAAAGGCATGGGGGCGAAAGACGCCGTGTATATGTTGGAGAGCCGGGGATTGAAAGTGAAATTGGAAGGCGTGGGGCGTGTGGTTTCGCAGAGCATCCCGCCGTACGTCAAATATAAGAAAGGGCAAACCATACAGATTAAATTAAAAAGATAAGAGGGAAGCATGATGATGGAGTTAGATATTTTGCTGAAAAGCGTGAGTGTCGTACGGGTCGAAGGCGATACCGCACGGAACATTACGGGAATCAATATGGATTCCCGGCTTGTGCAGCCGGGCGATTTGTTTGTCGCCGTCAAAGGGACGCAGGCCGACGGTCACGCTTATATCGGCAAGGCGATAGAGAAAGGAGCCGTGGCCGTAGTGTGCGAGGCATGGCCGGAGGTGCAGGCTGAGGGGGTGACGTACGTACAAGTGAAGGATTCCGAAAGTGCGGTGGGGCGGTTGGCTACGGTGTTTTACGGTGACCCGACCTCCAAATTGCAACTTGTCGGAGTGACCGGTACGAACGGGAAAACTACGATTGCCACCTTATTATATAATATGTTCCGGGTGTTCGGTTATAAGTGCGGACTTTGTTCCACGGTTTGCAACTATATAGATGACGAGGCTGTCCCGACAGAGCATACCACGCCAGACCCGATTACGTTGAACCGTTTGTTGGGGCGTATGGCAGACGAAGGATGCAAATATGCTTTCATGGAAGTCAGTTCGCATGCCGTGGCCCAGCACCGTATCGCAGGTCTGAAGTTCGCAGGAGGTATTTTTACGAACCTTACGCGCGACCATCTGGATTACCATAAGACATTCGAGAACTACCGCGATGCCAAGAAGGCATTTTTCGACGGTTTGCCCAAGGGGGCTTTTGCCGTGACGAATGTTGACGACCGTAACGGAATGATCATGGTGCAGAACACAAAGGCCGTCGTGAAGACTTATTCTTTGCGTGCGGCTGCCGATTTCAAGGCAAAGGTGTTGGAAGAGTCGTTTGAAGGAATGTGTTTGGATGTCAATGGCAAAGAGGTGAGTGTCCCTTTCATAGGCCGTTTCAATGTGTCCAACTTGTTAGCTGTGTACGCTGCAGCCGTTTGTATGGGGCGCGGGGCTGAGGACGTTTTGGTAGCCCTTAGTACATTGCGCCCGGTGAACGGACGTTTCGAGACGATTCGTTCTCGGGAGGGAGTGACAGCCATTGTCGATTACGCCCATACGCCGGATGCGTTGGTCAATGTGTTGTCGACCGTGAACGAGATACTGAAACGGCGCGGCGAAGTCATTACGGTCTGCGGTGCCGGAGGCAACCGTGACAAGGGTAAGCGTCCGATTATGGCGCAGGAAGCGGTGAAAAACAGCGACAGGGTAATCATTACCAGTGACAATCCGCGTTTCGAAGAGCCGCAGGAAATTATCAACGATATGCTGGCCGGACTGGACAAGGAGCAAATGCGCAAGGTAATCTCCATTGTCGACCGTAAAGAGGCCATCCGTACGGCCTGCATGATGGCACGTCCCGGCGATGTGGTGTTGGTGGCCGGGAAGGGGCATGAAGATTACCAGGAGGTGAAAGGCGTGAAGCATCATTTTGACGACCATGAGGTAATAAAAGGAGTATTTGGCATTTAACCGTTGCGCGCATGTTGTATTATTTGTTTCGATTTTTAGGAGAGTACGGGATTCCCGGTTCGCACATGTGGACCTACATCTCTTTCCGAGCTTTGCTGACCTTGATTCTGTCGTTGGTCATTTCCGTCTGGTTCGGGGAATACTTCATCAAATGGATGAAACGCCACAACGTGAGTGAGGCGCAACGCGATGCTTCCATAGATCCCTATGGTGTGGAGAAGAAGGGTGTGCCCACGATGGGCGGTGTCATTATCATTGTGTCCATCATCATCCCCTGTTTGCTTTTCGGGCGTTTGCGTAACATCTATATGATACTGATGCTGATTACGACTGTGTGGTTGGGCGTTTTGGGGTTTGCGGACGACTATATCAAAATGAAAGTAAGCAAGGATGGTTTGCGCCCCATTTACAAGTTGGCGGGACAGACCCTTTTGGGACTTTTTGTCGGCCTGGCATTGTGGCTTAGTCCCGACGCAGTGATCCGGGAGAATGTTTCGACACAGCGCTTGGGCAATACAGAAGTCGTTGTGCACAAAAGCGAGAAAGTGAAATCGACTATTACCACGATTCCGTTCGTGAAGGACAACAATTTGGATTATGCCGAGATGATGAGCTTTTGCGGAAAATACAAGACGGCTGCCGGGTGGTTCTTGTTTGTGGTCATGACGACCTTGGTCGTGGTAGCCGTGTCCAACGGGTCGAACCTGAACGACGGCATGGACGGCATGGCGGCGGGCAATTCGGCTATTATCGGTGTGGCGTTGGGCGTATTGGCCTACGTGTCCAGTCATATAGCCTTTGCCAGTTATCTGAATATCATGTATATACCCGGTTCGGAGGAACTGGTCATCTTCATCTGTGCTTTTGTCGGGGCATTGGTCGGTTTCTTGTGGTATAACGCCTATCCTGCCCAGATATTCATGGGGGATACGGGCAGTTTGTCCATTGGAGGCATCATTGCCGTGACGGCCATCATCATACATAAAGAATTGCTTATCCCCTTGATGTGTTTCGTGTTCCTGATGGAGAGCCTGAGCGTGATTCTGCAAGTGAACTATGCGAAATGGGGGAACCGGAAAGGACTGAAGTTAAGAGTGTTCAAGCGAGCCCCGATCCATGATACTTTCCGGGTGCGCCCGGGGCAGTTGGCTCCGGACGTGAAAGTGCTGTGCAACTGGCCTAAAGGATGTTGGTTAGAGTCGAAAGTTACGGTCCGTTTTTGGATTATCACGATCATCTTGGCGGCCATGACGATTATAACGTTAAAAATTAGATAAGGAAGAAGCTATGGGGAAAAGAATGGTAATATTGGGAGCGGCCGAAAGCGGCGTGGGTGCTGCAGTGCTGGCTCAGAAAAAAGGCTTTGATGTCTTTGTTTCCGATATGGGAAAAATCAAACCTCATTATGTAGACATGTTGGACCGTTACGGGATTGCGTGGGAAGACGGCGGCCATACGGAAGGATTAGTCCTGAATGCGGACGAGGTGATAAAAAGCCCGGGCATACCGGAAGATGCCCCGATGGTGTTGAAAGTGAAAGAGGCCGGTATCCCTATCATTTCGGAAATCGAGTTTGCGGGACGTTATACGCATGCCAAGATGATTTGCATTACGGGCAGCAACGGCAAGACTACCACGACATCCTTGATTTACCATATCTTCAAGAAAGCGGGTTACAATGTCGGGTTGGCCGGGAATATCGGCCAAAGCCTGGCCCTGCAGGTAGCCGAGAAAGATTATGACTACTATGTGATAGAACTGAGCAGTTTCCAGTTGGACAACATGTACCGTTTCCGGGCCAACATTGCCGTATTGCTCAACATCACGCCCGACCATCTGGACCGTTACGACCATTGCATGCAGAATTATGTGGATGCCAAAATGCGCATCTTGCAGAACCAGGAAGAGACGGATGCCTTCGTTTATTGGAATGACGACCCGATTATCCGGAAAGAATTGGAGAAATACCAAATCAAGGCCAAGAAGTGTCCGTTCTCCATCTTGAAGAAAGAAGGGATGATAGGTTATCTGGCCGACGGGCAATATGTGATAGAATACCCCACGCCGTTCAACATGGAACAGGAGTCATTGGCTTTGACCGGGAAGCACAATATGTATAACTCTTTGGCGGCAGGCATCACGGCCGACATTGCCGGGGTGAAGAACGAGGTGATTCGTCAGAGCCTGAGTGATTTTGAAGGCGTGGAACACCGCTTGGAGAAAGTGGTGCGTGTGCGTGGCGTGGATTATATCAACGATTCCAAGGCCACCAACGTGGATGCCTGTTGGTACGCATTGGAGAGCATGAAAACGCCCACGGTATTGATTTTGGGAGGAAAAGACAAAGGGAATGATTATGAGGCCATAGCCGAACTGGTGCGGAAAAAATGTGTGGGACTGGTGTTCCTTGGGGCAGACAACGGGAAACTGCATGCCTTTTTCGATTCATTCGGTATTCCCATTGCCGACACCCATAGCATGAAAGACTGCGTGGAGGCATGTTACAGAATGGCCCGTCCCGGCGATACCGTATTGTTGAGCCCTTGTTGTGCCAGCTTCGATTTGTTCAAGAACATGGAAGACCGTGGCGAACAGTTCAAATCATTGGTAAGGGCGTTGTAAAGTAAGGGAGCGAAAGGATGGTCACACCTGTAAAAGTTTTAAAGAAGTGGAGCCTGTTCGAAGGTGACAAGGTCATTTGGATGATTTTGTTCTTCCTCGGCATGATATCCATCATAGAAGTGTATAGTGCCTCCAGTAATATGAGTTACAAGACAGGGTATTATTGGAAGCCGATTCTGCAGCATGCCTCATATTTCGTCGTAGGCGTGTTGGCCACGATTTTGGTGCATAAGATACCGTGCCGTTATTTTAAGTTGATACCTTTGGCCGGCATACCGTTGTCCGTATTCTTGCTTGGGATAGCCATGTTCACCACGAAGGTGAACAACGCGAGCCGATGGCTTGAGGTGGGCGGTATCGGTTTTCAGCCTTCCGAGATAGCCAAAGGCGTATTGATAGCCACGACAGCCATGATTCTTTCGAGCATGCGTGACGAGGCCGGTGCGCAACGTCGTGCGTTCAAGTGGATTATGGGCGTTTCGATGGTAATCTGTGCGCTGATTGTCCCCGAAAACTTCTCTACGGCCGCCATGACTTTCCTGGTCATTTTGGTGATGATGTTCATAGGCGGGATACCTTGGAAACAGTTGGGCACCTTATTGGGCATTATCGTTATTGCCGGAGCCGGTTTGTTCTCATTTTTGCGTTTTGCACCGGACTCTACGACAGAATCCATGAGCGAATGGCCCGGCTTGCACCGTTTGCCTACGTGGGCCAGTCGTGTACGCGGGCATGGGAATATACCGGAGGATGCGGCGGATTACGACCTGACCAAGAATCCGCAGGTGACGCATGCCAAGATAGCCATTGCCACATGTAATGTGATAGGCCGGGGGCCGGGAAATTCCGTGGAACGCGATTTCCTGCCACAGTCGTTTTCCGACTTTATTTATGCCATCGTCATAGAGGAACTCGGATTGGGCGGCGGAGCTTTCGTCATGTTCCTGTATATCGTGTTGCTCTTCCGGTCGGCCAGGATAGCCAGCCGGTGCGAGCGGAACTTCCCGGCTTTCCTTGTGATGGGGCTATCGTTGATGCTCGTCACGCAAGCCATGATTAATATGGCAGTGGCCGTCGGGGTCTTTCCGGTGACGGGGCAACCCTTGCCGCTAATCAGTAAAGGGGGTACCTCCACTTTGATTAATTGCGTGTATATGGGAGTCATCCTGAGCGTAAGCCGTTCGGCCAAGAAAAAGCCCCAGGTAACGGAAGAAACTGAAGATTGAAGAAAGATTCACATGAGGGACGGTAATGTTCCCGGGAAGGGAACGGACTTTCCTTTATGTCATGATTTATGATTCTCCATCCGCTGCTTGCCCTTTGTGGAAAGCTTGTGGGTGGTTTCGTGTATAGAAGGCTTGTTTTCAAGAGGTTGTATTCTTTGGATTTCTTGCCGTAGATTGGAAAACCGGTCTCAGGAGATTGAAAAATCGTTCGACTGAGAATGAAAAATCATTTGGCGCAGATTGAAAAAACGTTTGCCGCAAGTGGGTGGGACAATGGGCGGAATCAAATGATTTTGTAAGGAATAATTCTTATCCGGAATAAAATAAGGAAGAAAAAAGGATAGAAATACCGGATTTATTATTATTTTTGCTGATAAAATTCAGTTTCATGAGAGAAGAGTTAAGGATTATCGTGAGCGGAGGAGGAACGGGCGGACATATATTCCCTGCCGTGTCCATTGCGAATGCCATCAAATCGCAGCATCCGGAAGCCGAGATATTGTTCGTCGGAGCCGAGGGGCGGATGGAGATGCAGCGTGTTCCGGCTGCCGGTTATCCTATCAAGGCATTGCCGATTTGCGGTTTCGACCGCAAGCATTTGCTGAAGAATATTGCCGTGCTTTTCAAGATTTGGAAAAGCCGGAGAATGGCGAGGAAGATTATCCGTGATTTCAGGCCGATGGCAGCCGTGGGAGTAGGAGGCTATGCCAGTGGTCCCACGTTGAATATGGCCGAGGCGATGGGAATCCCCACATTGATACAGGAGCAGAACTCGTATGCCGGAGTGACCAATAAGTTGCTGGCCAAGCGGGCCGATAAGATTTGTGTGGCTTACGACGGAATGGAGCGTTTTTTCCCGAAAGAGAAAATCATCCTGACGGGAAACCCTGTCCGTCAAGGTTTGCTGGAGAACACCAAAAGCCGCGAAGAGGCTTTGGCCGACTTCGGCCTGTTGCCGGGGCTGAAAACGGTGCTCCTGATAGGCGGTAGCCTGGGAGCGCGTACTTTGAACGAGAGTGTGCTCGCTAATCTTACGGCCATCTCGGCTTCCGGTGTGCAGTTTATCTGGCAGACGGGAGGTTATTATTTTGCCCATATACAGGAACAGTTGAAACTGAAGGGACAGCCCGACAATCTGTTTGTGACGGATTTCATCGCCAAGATGGAAGACGCATACGCGGCTGCCGATTTGGTTATTTCAAGGGCCGGGGCCAGCAGCATCTCGGAATTGTGCCTGTTGGGTAAGCCGGCCATATTGGTGCCTTCGCCGAACGTGGCCGAGGACCACCAGACTAAAAATGCGTTGGCCCTGGTTGACAAACAGGCCGCGCTTTACGTCAAAGATGCCGAGGCCGTGAACAAATTAATCGGTCTGGCTCTGAATGTCATCCGGGATGCGGACAAGTTGTCCGCATTGAGCCGGAATATCAAAGCCATGGCCTTCACGGACTCTGCCGACCGCATTGCGGAAGAGGTTTGTAAACTCGCTGTGGCATATAGGGACAACCGCGATTAAGCGAGCGCGGAGGCAAGCTCGCTTGCCTCTGCCGAGCGGGAGCGGTTTATTTAAAGGAAGAAGTAGAAGATGGAAATGAACGCGATAAAAGCAGTGTATTTCGTAGGGATAGGCGGAATCGGCATGAGTGCCATCGCCCGTTATTTCCTGCAGAAAGGGCTTTGTGTGGGAGGTTACGACCGCACGCCTTCCGAACTCACGCGGAAGTTGCAGGAAGAGGGTGCCCGGATTCACTATGAAGAGGATGTGGAACAAATCCCTTCCGCCTGTCGGGACAAAGACACTTGCCTGGTGGTTTATACACCGGCCATCCTCGGCGAGCATGCCGAGCTGGCCTATTTCAAGGCGAACGGATTCGAGATAGAGAAACGTGCGCAGGTGTTGGGTACGTTGACGCGTGCCCATAAAGGGCTTTGTGTGGCCGGGACGCATGGGAAAACCACTACATCGTCCATGGCGGCTCATATCCTGCATCAGAGTCACGTGGACTGCAATGCCTTTTTGGGCGGCATCACCAAGAATTACGGTACGAATTACATTCTTTCTCCGAAGAGCGATTACGTGGTCATCGAAGCCGACGAGTTCGACCGTTCTTTTCATTGGCTGACGCCATACGCGTCTGTGATTACAGCCACTGACCCCGACCACTTGGATATCTACGGGACGAAAGAGGCCTATTTGGAAAGTTTCAGAAAATATACTTCCTTGATTCGTCCGGGAGGTTTCCTGGTCTTGCACGAGGGACTGGAGATGCAGCCGGATGTACAAGAGGGGGTGACAACCTATTCTTATAGCTGGGGACACGGGGATTTCCATGCGGAGAACATCCGTATCGGTGACGGTGAAATATATTTTGATTTTATCTCTCCGTTAGGGCATATCAAGGATGTGCAGTTGGGAGTTCCCGTAAGCATTAATATCGAGAACGGGATAGCGGCTATGGCCTTGGCGCAAATCAGCGGCGTGACACCGGAAGAGATAAAGCGGGGTATGGCTTCGTTCAGAGGAGTGGACCGCCGTTTCGACTTCCGGTTGAAAGACGATAAGGCCGTTTTCCTGACAGACTATGCCCATCATCCGGCCGAGATACGCCAAAGCGTGATATCCATCCGCGAACTGTACCGGGGAAAGAAGATTGCAGCGATATTCCAACCCCATCTTTATACGCGTACGCGTGATTTTTATAAAGAGTTTGCCGAGAGCCTCTCGCTGTTGGACGAGGTGATTCTTACGGATATTTATCCTGCCCGTGAAACGCCTATCCCGGGCGTGACGAGCCGGTTGATATATGACCGTCTGGCTCCTACGGTGAAGAAATGCCTGTGCCGGAAGGAAGACGTGCCGGAGATAGTGCGGCAGTCGGATGCGGATGTATTTATATTGTTAGGAGCCGGGGATTTGGAATCCTATGCTCCGCAGATTACGGAGATATTGAAAGAGAGATGATTAAGAAGCTGGCCATTATATTGTTGTTGGTGGGACTGTTTTGCTATTTTATCGCAGCAGTCACGGTGTTGAACAAACCCAAGGAAGGGCTTGTGTGCAATGGCGTGGAGGTTGTGGTCGAAGACAGTCTGCAGACCGGTTTTATCCAGTCGGGAGAAGTGTTGAGGCTGTTGGAAAGCCGCAAATGCAACCCGACGGGACAAAAAATGGACCAGGTGATGTTGAGCCGGATAGAAGAGGCTTTGCGGAAGAATCCTTATATCGAGGACGTAACAAGCTATAAGACGCCCGGCGGGAAGGTGTGTGTGCGCGTCAAGCAGCGTCTGCCTATATTGCATGTCATGTCTTCCGACGGACAGAACTACTATCTGGACCGTGCGGGCCGGCAGATGCCGAAATCGTCCTATTACGCCGACTTGGTCGTGGCGACCGGAGATATCACACCGCAGTATGCCCGGCAGAATCTGACTCGTCTGGGGAGGTTGATACAAGATAACCCGTTCTGGAACCACCAAATCCAGCAGATTCATGTGCTGGAGAATGGCGAGGTGGAATTAGTGCCCCGAGTAGGGGAACATACGATCCTTTTGGGGCGTCCCACAAATGTGGAAGACAAACTGGGCAGGATGAAAGAGTTTTATACGGAAGGACTGAACAAGGTGGGGTGGAATAAGTACTCCCAGATCAGCCTGAAGTATAACAATCAAATTATTTGCAAGAAAAATAAGAAATGATATGGCTGTAGAGAAAGAAATCATTGTAGCGGTAGAATTCGGCTCCTCGAAGATACGAGGTGTGGCCGGGTGCAAGAATATAGACGGCAGTGTGCAGGTGCTGGATATCGAACAGGTAGATGCACGGCACTGTATCCGAAAGGGTGTGGTTTATAATATAGACAAGACCGTGATGTGTTTGAAACACATTGTCGACAAGATGGAGAATGCACTGGATATGCGTGTGCGTAAGGTCTTTGTCGGGATAGGAGGCCAGTCGTTACGGGCAAAGAAGAACACGGTGTCACGTCAGTTTGCCACAAAAACCGTGGTTTCGCAAGAGTTGGTGGATTCTTTGCTCAAAACCAACAGGAATACGGTATATGCCGGCTATGAAATACTGGAAGTGGTTCCGCAGGAATATCATGTGGGTTTGGATACTACGGTAGACCCGGTCGGGGTCTTGAGCAGCCAGATAGACGGAACCTATCTGAATATCATCGCTAAAACGGAAATCAAAGAATATATTCTGAAATGTGTGGAGGCGGTCGGGCTTGACGTGGCCGGCATGTTTGTGGCACCGATGGCTTTAGCCGGCTGCGTGCTGACGGATACGGAGAAGCGTTCGGGCTGTGCTCTTGTGGATTTCGGTTACGGAACGACTACTGTCGCAGTATATAAAGGCAACTTGTTGCGTCATCTGGCTGTGATACCGTTAGGAGGAAATAATATCACTCAGGATCTTTGCAGCCTGCAAATTGATGAGGATGAAGCGGAAGGGCTGAAAATGAAATACGGTTCGGCTTATTCCGATCTGAGCAGTGAAGAACTGGCCAAGAATCTTTTGGTGAACAACGGTCGTACGATTGAGGAGCGTTTGTTGGTGGACATTGTAGAGGCTCGTGAGGAAGAAATCTTGAGCAATGTGGCAGCGCAGATTCGTAATAGCGGCTATCAGGATAAGTTGTTGGCCGGAATTGTCATTTCGGGTGCGGCATCCAATGTGAAGAATCTCGATAAAGCGGCTTCAGTCCGTCTTCATCCGGATAAAACGCGTTTTGCACGTATCGTACCTTTTGCGTTACAAGCTGTTCATGCCGAGCAGGTGGTGAAGGACGGTTCTTTAAATACTTTGTTGGCGTTGATGAACGAAGGAAACCAGAATTGTGTGGAACCCAAGGTCGTAGTGAAGGAGGAAGTGCCCGAGGAGGTTGTAGAAGAAAAGGAAATACCGCAGACTGCTCCCAGTTTTGTTCCGGTAGAGGAAACGCATAAGGAAGTCTACGAAAGAGAGGAACCGAAGAATAAAGGGGGAATTTGGAAGAAGTTTAAGGAGAAACTTGTGGATTTGACTAAAACGGTAACTGAAGAATAACATAGAAAAACAAAATAGATTATGCAAGAAGAAACAGATATTCGGTTTAACTTCAAAACGAACAGCCCGAGCATCATTAAGGTGATCGGAGTGGGAGGTGGCGGAGGTAACGCCGTCAATCACATGTATAAGGAAGGTATTCATGATGTGAGTTTTGTGCTGTGTAATACCGACAATCAGGCTTTGAGCGACTCTCCTATCCCGACACGTCTGCAATTGGGGACAGAAGGCTTGGGAGCCGGAAACCGCCCCGAGCGTGCGCGTCAGGCGGCCATGGAGAGTTTGGACGGTATAAAAGAAATGCTGAACGACGGAACCCGTATGGTTTTCATTACGGCTGGAATGGGAGGCGGTACCGGAACCGGTGCGGCTCCCGTGATAGCGCAATGTGCCAAGGAAATGGGTATCCTGACGGTCGGTATCGTGACTATACCGTTCCGTTTTGAGGGGTTGAAGAAAATAGACCAGGCATTGGACGGGGTGGAGGAAATATCCAAGCATGTCGATGCGCTGTTGGTTATCAATAATGAACGCTTGCGCGAGATTTATCCGGAGCTTACTGTACTGAATGCCTTTGCCAAGGCAGACGATACGTTGTCCGTTGCCGCCAAGAGCATAGCCGAAATTATTACGGTACATGGTATTGTAAACCTCGACTTCCAGGATGTGACCACGGTGTTGAAAGACGGTGGTGTGGCCATCATGAGTACTGGATTCGGAGAGGGTGAAGGACGTGTGCGCCAAGCTATCGAAAGTGCGCTTCATTCTCCGTTGCTCAATAACAACGACATATTCAACTCCAAGAAGGTGTTGCTGAGCATTTCGTTCTGTGATCAGGAAGAGAGCGACCAGTTGACCATGGAAGAGATGAACGAAGTGCATGAATTCATGAGTAAGTTCGGTGATGATGTGGAGACGAAGTTCGGACTAGCCACGGATGCCACGTTGGAGAAGAAGGTGAAGATCACGGTGCTGGCTACCGGATTCGGTCTGAAGAACGTGCCGGGCATGGATAATGTGATGGCCAAGCATGGCATTGAAGATGAAGAGGCACGGGCTCAGAAAGAGGAAATAGCCGTAAAGAAGGCCGAACGTCGGCGTGAGTTTTATACGCATGACATGAATCAAAGAGAAATCAAGCGTCCGCATCATCTTTATATTTTCGGAGAAGACGATTTGGATAATGACGATGTGATTTCCATGGTGGAAGATACGCCTACCTACAAGCGTAGCAAGGAAGTGCTGGCCAGCATCAAGAGCAAGACGGCCGGGATGGATAACGCGGCCGATAGCATGGCGGCAGGAACTAATGGAGAGGAAAAGTCGATGATAGTTTTTTAGTATATAATAAAAGGAATAAGATATGGCACTTTTTGAACAAATCAGCAAGGATATCGTAGTGGCCATGAAGGCCAAGGATAAAGTCGCGTTGGAAGCGTTGCGGAACATCAAGAAGTTCTTCCTGGAAGCCAAAACCGCTCCGGGGGCAAACGATGAGTTGACGGATGATGCGGCTATGAAGATTTTAGCCAAACTGGCCAAGCAGGGTAAGGACACTGCAGCTTTATACGTAGAGCAGGGACGCCAGGACTTGGCCGATGAAGAGCTGGCCCAGGTGGAAGTCATCAGCCGTTACCTGCCCAAACAGCTCTCGGCAGAAGAACTGGAACAGGAAATCAAAGCCATCATAGCTGCCGTGGGCGCTACGAGTGCCAAGGATATGGGCAAAGTGATGGGTACGGCCACGAAACAGTTGGCGGGCAAAGCTGACGGTAAGGCTATCAGTGCCTTAGTAAAGCAATTATTGGCCTGACGGTTGGGAATAAAATTAACGGAGGCCGGATGTAACGATACGGAATGAAAGTAGAGTAACATCCGGCTTTTGTTGGTTCTTATCCGGTTTTGAAGGGCAGGATATTGAAACGGAAATGAGAGCGGAACGGGGATTTCAAACCTTATATGTCTAATATTTCTTAAAATATTCGGTCTTCACCTTGGATACTGATAGTTTCATTCTATTTTTGCAAAATAGAAGTTAATTTTAAACGTAATGTGTAGGTATAGTTGGAAAAAGGTTAGTTTGTGGGCACTATTGACGTTCTTTAGTACCGTAAGCGCTTCGGCTGTAGACCGCGTGTCCATCCGGGCTAAAGCCGATTCGGTAGGACGTGATGTGTCTTTTTCCGAATATACTCATATTTACAGAACGAAAAGGGTCTCTTCGACTTATCCGATTAAGATTAAGATGAAGGGAGGTTCGTTGTTGGTTACGAGCCAACATTCCCAGATGCTTCCGGTGTATAAGGGCAATGGTGTATTTTACGGGTTGTTCCGACTGAACAAAGGGACAAACTGGATTAGTGGATTGCCGAAGGGTACTTATATCATTAACAACTCTAAAGTGACGGTATCGTGAGACATCTTTACGAATATGGGAGATTAAGTTAAAGATGGAGGTTTGCTGTTGCAATGGAGACAAAGGAAAGAATCATGCCGGATAAAGCTGTGACATTAATCGATCTTGATGACATCATACGGACGCGTGCCGGAAAGAAAGCCAAATATATTCCCGGTTTTCTGATTAACGGGCTCAAACGTCTCATTCATCAGGATTTCATTAATGAGTATCTGCGTCAAGGTTATGTCGGTGTTGACTTTTGTGAACACACACTGGCTTATTTGGATGTGAAGGTAAAGGTGGACGGTTTGGAAAACATTTCCGATTTATCCCGAAAATATACTTTTGTGTCCAACCATCCGTTGGGAGCCATAGACGGGGTGACTTTGGGAATGGTGCTCGGCCGTCATTACGACGGGAAGATTAAGTATTTGGTGAATGACCTTCTGATGAACCTGAAAGGATTGGCTCCCCTATGTATACCTATCAATAAGTTGGGGAAACAGGCGCGTAACTTCCCTCAAATGGTAGAGAATGCTTTTCGTTCCGACGACCAGGTCATCATGTTTCCGGCCGGCATTTGTTCGCGGCGTATGAAAGACGGTAGCATAAGGGACTTGGCATGGAACAAGACGTTTATCGTGAAGAGTGTGGCTACCCGGCGGGATGTGGTGCCTATACATTTTATAGGGCAGAATTCCGACCGCTTTTATTCCATCGCGGAATGGTGCAAGCGGTTGCATCTCAAGTTTAACCTGGCCATGCTGTTTTTACCCGATGAGATGTACCGCAGCAGGCATGGCGAGTATCGGGTCGTAATCGGGAAACCGATACCATGGAGCACGTTCGACAAATCCAAAAGCCCCCAACAGTGGGCGCAGGAAGTGAAGGAACAAGTGTATAAGTTATAAAGAGAAGAAAACAGATTGATGATATGGAAGAAATCATAGCTCCGGTGAGTAAAGAACTGCTGAAGGCAGAACTGACCGCGGATAAGAGGTTGCGTTATACGAACAAAAGCCACAATGAGATATACGTGGTGACGTGGCAGGATTCACCGAATGTGCTTCGTGAAATCGGCCGTTTGCGTGAAATCGCTTTCCGGGCTGCCGGTGGAGGTACGGGGATGTCGCTCGATTTGGATGACTTCGACATGATGGAAGAACCCTATAAGCAGTTGATCGTGTGGGACCCCGATGTAGAAGCCATTTTAGGCGGCTATCGTTACTTGTTGGGGGCAAAGGTGAAGCTGAGTGAGGACGGGCAACCTATTTTGGCCACTTCCCACATGTTCCACTTCTCGGAAAACTTTATGAGAAACTATATGCCTTATACGATAGAACTCGGACGTTCGTTCGTGACGTTGGAATACCAGAGTACGCGCCAAGGTTCAAAAGGCCTGTTCACTTTGGACAACTTGTGGGACGGTCTGGGGGCATTGACGGTTTTAGTGCCTGACGTACGCTATTATTTCGGCAAGATGACCATGTATCCGTCTTATAACCGTTATGGGCGTGATATGATTCTGTATTTTCTGAAAAAGCATTTCGAGGATAAGGACAGGCTGATAGTGCCGATTCATCCCTTGCAACTGGAAGCCGATACGGAAGAATTGCGTAAATTGTTCGTTTACGAGGATTTCAAGGAAGACTATAAGATATTGAATTCGGAAGTTCGCAAGCTGGGTTATAATATCCCGCCTTTGGTGAACGCTTACATGGGGTTGTCGCCCACGATGAAGATGTTCGGCACGGCTATCAACGACGAATTTGGCGACGTGGAGGAGACCGGCATCCTGATTGCTGTGGACGAGATTCGGGAGGAAAAGCGCAGGCGGCACATTGAAACCTTCTCCGGACGCGGATAACGGAAGAGGGCGGCCTGATCCTCTCGGTTATACGAAAGGCAGGCTCATGCCATTGATTTTACGATATAAATCCAACGCATATACGTCCGTCATGCCGGAGATGTAATCCAATACGGCCATGATGCGGTCGTAGAGCCGTTCGGCACCGATGTCGTACTGTTGCGACACGCGGTTGATGAGTAACTGCGAATACGCTTTTTCTGGGTGGCATACCGCTTCTGTCATGAGTTCCAACAGCGTGGTGATAACCTGAAAACCGGCCAGTTCGATATCCACAACATCCTTGCTCCGGTAAATCTTGGCGTATGCCATGCTTTCGCAAGCTTTGTAAGCCCTTCGCGGTGTTTCGGAAATATGGTCGATGAGGCAACCTTCAAAGGTACCGGCCAGGATTTCTTCTTCATTGTCCAAAAAGACCTTTACGCATTCACTTTCCAGGCAACCGATGACACAGGAACGCAGGTAGACGATTTGTTCGTTGATGTCGCTGACGTATTGCAGGTTTTTTCGGATACTTTTTTGGCGTTCTTCCTCGAAGAAGCCCAGCAATAAGCTCTGAGTCTCGTCCGTACTGAGGATTTTCAGTTTATGCGCATCCTCGATGTCCATAATCTCATAACAAATGTCATCGGCCGCTTCTACCAAATATACGAAGGGATGGCGCACATATCGCAGGCTGCCTTCTACGCTGGTCTGACGAGGAATGCCCAGTTCTTCAGCTATCCGTTGGTAGACGGGGATTTCGCTTTGAAAGAAACCGAATTTGGCATGTCCGCCAGCCAGATTGGACGAAAAGGGGTATTTGACGATGGAAGCCAAGGTGGTGTAAGTCATGACAAAGCCTCCGTCGCGCCGGCCTTTGAAGTGGTGGGTCAGCAACCTGAATGCGTTGGCGTTTCCTTCGAAATGAATCAGGTCGTTCCATTCCCGTTCGCTGAGCCGGTCCCCGTTCGTGGGGTCGCAGTAGGTCTTCAGCCAGTTGCCTTTGCCTTCGCTGAAGAACGTCCCGATGGCTCTCTCGCCCGAATGTCCGAAGGGCGGATTTCCTAAATCATGTGCCAGGCAGGCGGCCGATACGATGGCACCGGCTTCGCTCAGGTGGCTTCCGGACAGTTCCGGATGCTTTTGTAGAAGTGCCCGAGAGATATCGTTGCCCAAGGAACGTCCTACGCTGGACACCTCCAGACTGTGGGTCAGCCGGTTGTGGACGAATACGCTTCCCGGGAGCGGGAACACCTGCGTTTTGTTCTGCAAACGTCTGAACGGTGCAGAGAATATAAGACGGTCATAATCGCGTTGGAATTCCGTGCGGTCGTCTTTCCGGACCTGGTGATATTTTTCCAATCCCAGCCGTTTGTTGGATATCAGTTGCTGCCAATTCATATTCATTCCTGTAGATTCTTCACAAAAGTAATTAAAAAGGTTGACATTCGCTCTTTTTATCTAAAAATCAATGGCTGTGTTCAGAGAATTGGTTATTTTTGTACCTCAAAAACAATCATTTCTACATATAATGGAAGTACGTGTTATTAATAAATCCCATCATCCGTTACCTCAATATGCCACTTCGGACTCGGCAGGAATGGATCTTCGTGCCAATCTGGACAGACCCATCGTGTTGAAACCTCTGGAGCGTTGCCTGGTACCGACGGGACTCTATATCGCCTTGCCGCACGGGACAGAGGCACAAATCCGGCCGAGGAGCGGACTGGCCTTGAAAAAAGGGATTACCGTGTTGAACTCACCGGGGACGATTGATGCGGACTACCGGGGGGAGATTTGTATCATTCTGGTCAATTTGTCGTCCGAGCCGTTCGAGATACGGGACGGAGAGCGGATTGCGCAGATGGTCGTGGCAAGTTATGAGCAGGCCGGATGGAAGCCTGTGGAGAGTTTGGATGAGACGGAAAGAGGTGCGGGTGGTTTCGGCCATTCGGGAGAAAAATAAAGTCAGTGAAGAAGATTACAGTTTTGATATGCGGAGTCTGGGCCATGTGGTCTGCCTGTTTCACGTCTTGTGCGACGGGAGAGAAGACGCAAGGTATATCGGCCGAGGCACAACGCCGCTTCGATTATTATTATGCCGAGGCCGTGAAGAGCAAGTTGGCCGGGCGTTACGATGATTCTTTCGAGTTGTATAAACATTGTTTGGACATCAAGCCCGATGCGGCCGAGGCGTTATACAATCTCGGATTGTATTATCTGGGGATGGACGACTCTGCCCGATGCGCGTCGCATCTGTCCCGTGCGGTGGCTTTGGAGCCGGACAATATATATTATAAGGAAGCCCTTGCGTCTTTTTATTTGCGCAACCGGGATGATGTGAAGGCCGTGCCTGTACTCGAAGATATGGTGCGGTGCAATCCGACCCGTTCGGATGTATTGGCGCAGTTGGTAAACATGTACATGGATCGTGAGCAATACCGCGAGGCAATCAGCGCACTCGACCGCATAGAGACGCTTGAAGGCAAGAATCTGTCCATCAGCATGGAAAAGTTTCGTCTTTATCGTGAATTGAAGGAAGACGATCAAGCTTTTGCCGAATTGGAAAGTCTGGCGCGGGAGAATCCTAATGATTTGGCTTATCGCGTATTAATCGGCGATCAATATCTGTTGCTGCAACAGCCGGATAAAGCTCTTGCCGTTTATGAGGAAGTCCAGAAAAAAGAGCCGGGAAACCAGGCTTTGCGCATGTCCATGCTCGATTATTATAAGCAGACGGGCCAAGATTCGCTTTATCAGACCCAGTTGGATGCAATCTTATATGGAAAAGAGACTGACGAACGGGCCAGGGTTATGCTCATGCGTAACTATATCGTAGACCAAGAGAATGCGCATGCCGACAGCACTTTGGTATTAGCCGTTTTCGACCGCATCTTCGATTCTGTCCCTGAGACGGTGGATATGCTGACGCTTTATGCCTCTTATCTGCAAATGAAACATATAAATGACCAGCTCGAACCGGCTTTGGAACGTATTCTGAAGCTTGAGCCGGACAATCAGGTAGCTTTGTACCAGTTGGTGCAACTGGCTGTCCATGCCAATGACTATCCGAAGGTGGCGGACATTTGTACGCGTGCCATCATGCACTATCCGGAACAATTACCCTATTATTTCTATTTAGGTTTCTCTTATTATCAGCTTGAACGTCAGGACAAGGCTTTGGATGTGTTCCGCAAAGGCGTGCGGCAGATTAAACCGGATACGGACCACGGCATTGTGGCCGATATGTATTCCATCATGGGCGACTTGTACTACAGCAACGGACTGAAAGACTCGGCTTTCATTGCATACGACTCCTGTCTGGTGTACAACCCGGAGAATGTCGGTTGTCTGAATAATTACGCTTATTATCTCTCATTGGAAAAAAAGGATTTGGACAAGGCTGAAGAAATGAGCCACCGCACGATTGTGGCGGAACCGGGAAACAAAACCTATATCGACACTTATGCCTGGATTCTTTTTATCAAGGGAAAGTATGCCGAAGCCAAGCTTTATATGGACCGTGTCCTTGTAGGGGATATCGAGAACGACGAAGAAGTGTCCGGTGGGGTCCTGGAGCATGCCGGGGATATTTATGCACAATGCGGTGACATGGAGGGCGCCTTGAAGTATTGGAAGATGGCGCAGGAAAAGGGGGGAGATGTTTCCCAGCTTTTGAAAAAGAAGATTCAATTGAAAAAGTATATTGAAGAATGAAGAGAATGAATTTCGTATGGGGCGTCCTGATTGCCGCTTTTGTATTGTTGCTCTCAGCTTGCCGTTCCACTAAAAACATAACGCAGACGGAGCCGCAAGGTGAAGGAAGTGCCGTAGAATGGGTAGATAAGATGGCGTTGTCCGGTTTGAAGGAGGGGACTGTCACTTCTAAGATGAACCTTGATTTGAATTTGGGCGGGAAATCTTTGTCGGTGGGCGGAAGCTGTAACTTGAAACGGGATGAGGTGATCCAGCTTTCGCTTGTGGCCATGGGCTTTATGGAAGTAGGACGTCTGGAATTTACGCCCCAATATATGATGATGGTCAACCGGATGGGAAGGGAATACGTAAAGGTGGACTACGCAGACGTGCCTTATTTGCAGCAGGCCGGTGTGGATTTTTATACGTTGCAGGCTCTTTTCTGGAGCGATGTGTTTGTGCCGGGACAGGAAGGCCGGTGGCAAGAGCAGGACTTTACCATCTCGAAGAATCAGGAAAGTACGATTCTGACTTCTAAGGCCGGTTCGTTGTTGCAATGCCAGTTCGTGGTCGACTTGCTGACCGGCTTGATTCGCAATACGTCTATTGTCGCTACAGTTCAAGGTTCCGTGCCCCGTCTGAACTGGACTTATCAGCATTTTGCAAATGTGGAGCAAAAAAGTTTTCCCGATAAGATGCAGTTGTCTGTCACGGGAGCGGGGAAAGACTTGACGGCTGTCTTTTCGCTGAGTAATTTGAAATGGAATGCGAAAAGCATCGAGTTGACTCCGGAACCGGGTGGAAAATACAAGAGGGTCAGTCCCGACCTGATTTTAAAACAACTGATGAAATGAAATGTAGGTTAGTCATGTTTTTTACGGTGTGGATGCTCGTGTCCGGCGGAGAAACGCTGGAGGCGCAGACCAATCGTAAGATCAAGGCACTGCAAACTCAGAAGAAAGAAATACAGAAGGGCTTGACCCGTTCCCGGAAAGAACTGAAAACGACAGAGAAGACCGTAGCCACCAAGCTACGTGACATCAGCATGATAGCTAACCGGCTGGAGGCACGTCAACGTTATATCGACACGATGGAGGTGCAGTTGAAAAAGGTCAGCGACCAGGTAAATGCACTGGAACGGAAAGTGGAGCGTACGGCAGCCGAATTGGAAACAAAGAAGGCCGATTATGCCAAAGCCTTGCGTTATGCACGGGCTTGCAAGTCGGTGGGAAGTCCTTTGCTTTTCGTGCTTTCCACCCGTTCTGTGACTCAGATGTACCGTCGTTCGCGTTATGCCCGGGAATATGCCAATTATCAGCGTACGTTGGCTGAGCAAATTGTACGTAAGCAGGATGATTTGCTGGCACAGAAGAATGAATTATTGGGGGTGAAAGCGGAGAAAAACCGTTTGATTGCCGAATGTGAGCAGCAAAAGGCTTTGTTGCAAAAGCAGCATGACGAAGAGCAAAAGAACGTAGCTGGCTTGCGGCAGAAGCAGAAACACCTGAAAAAAGAGGTGGAACAACAGCAACAGCAGCTTTCCGCTTTGGACAAGAAAATAGACCAGATGATAGCCTACGAGGTGGAGCAGGCACGCAAGAGAGCCGAGGCTGCCCGTAAGAAAGCCGAAGCCGAGGCACGCCGGAAAGCGGAGAAGCAGCGGAAGCAGGGCCGTAATCAAGCCGCTTCGGGAAAGAAAGAAGAGAAAAAATCTTCTTCCATCCCTCCGGAGTATAAATGGATTACGCCCCAGGACCAGGCTTTGAATGGCAATTTCGTCCGGAACAAGGGGAGGCTGCCGGTACCTATTACGGGGAGTTACATGGTAGGCAGCCATTTCGGAACCTATAATGTGCCGGGCTTGAAGAATGTACGTTTGGATAATAAGGGAACCAATTACGTAGGGCGTTCCGGAGCTATGGCACGTTCCATTTTCGATGGCGAAGTCTCAGCCGTCTTCCAGTTTGGAGATACCAAGAATGTATTGGTACGCCATGGCAGTTATATTTCTGTTTACTGTAACTTGTCTTCCGTACGGGTAAGCAAGGGACAGAAGGTCAAGGCGCGTGATATTCTGGGTACGGTGGAAAACGACGGTACGGGTAATTGCGTGCTGCACTTCCAGTTGCGAAAGGAGACTCAGAAACTGAACCCCGAAGTCTGGATAGGGCGTTGAGAGGCTTTCAGCCGGAGCCGCAAATCTTTCTTTATATCTGTAGGCCGTCTAACAGCTCGATGTATAAGGCTATGGCCTCCCGGATTTCCGTTACGGTGATGTATTCGTCCGCTGTGTGGGAACGTGAGGATTCGCCCGGCCCCATTTTCAAAGACGGGAAGTGCATCAGCGCCTGGTCGGAGAGCGTAGGCGAGCCGAAAGGTGTGCGTCCCAAGGCTTTGGCTTTGGCCACAATGGGATGGTTCTCGTCTATGCGCGAAGAATTCAGGCGGAAAGAGCGGGCTTTCACTTCACCGTCCGTATGGGCGCAGGCCGTCCGGTAGATTTCTTCGTTGGAGTAGTTCTCATTGCTGCGTACGTCTACGGTGAAAACGCATTGGTCCGGCACGACGTTGTGTTGCGTGCCGGCATGGATGACCGTTACACTCATTTTCACGTCTCCCAAGAGCGGGGAGGTCTTCGGAAACCGGTACGTTCTGAACCACTCCATGTCCTTCATGGCTTTGTAAATGGCGTTTTCCCCTTCGTTGCGTGCCGCATGCCCCGACTTGCCGTGGGCAGTGACGTCCAGTACCATCAGCCCTTTTTCGGCAATGGCCGGTTGCATGCCGGTAGGTTCGCCTACTAAGGCCAAGTCGATGTGCGGCAACAAGGGGAGTGCCGATTCTATACCGTTCTTTCCCGAAACTTCTTCTTCGCACGAGGCCAGGAAGATGAGGTTATAGGGTTGTTCCTTGCCGGATAACGTGCAGAAAGCCTGCCACAAGGCGACCACGCTGGCTCCGTCGTCGTTCGTGCCTAATCCGTAAATACGTTCGCCTTCCCTTGTGGGGCGGAACGGGTCTCGCGTCCAACTTGCAGCCGGTTTCACGGTGTCGATATGAGCGTTCAACAGCAGGGTGGGGCGCCCGGTCCGGTAAAACGGCGAGATGCACCAAAGGTTATGTCCTGTACGGTGAGGCGTTTTGCCCCGTTCTTTCATGAAATTTTCCAATAAGTCGGCCACTTCCTTTTCTTCTCTGCTTACGGAGGGAAGGCTTACCATTCGTTCGAGCAGGCCGACGGCTTCCTGTGTCAATGCTTCAATGTCCATAATTGTGTTTCTTTGAGGCAAAGTTAAGGTATTTTGGAGAAAAATTAAATATTTTGAGGTTTTCTTGTGCATCGTTTCATTTAAAACCATATCTTTGTATAGATTAAAAAGTCAAAACTATGCTAAATACAAGTCTTTTCTCAGTGCTCGTCCATGAACAGGCCAAACGTTATGGCGACAAAACGGCCATGAGCTATCGCGATTATGAAAAGAATGTGTGGGTTCCGGTTTCCTGGAATCGGTTTTCGGAAGTCGTACGGAAGGTATCTGCATCCCTGTTGGCTTTGGGGGTGGATGTGCAGGAGAATCTGGCTGTTTTTTCGCAGAACATGCCCGAATGCTTGTACGTGGATTTCGGGGCTTACGGCGTGCGGGCCGTCACGATACCGTTTTACGCTACCAGTTCGGAGAGCCAGGTGGTTTACATGGTGAACGATGCCGAAATTCGTTATGTGTTTGTCGGCGAACAATACCAATACGATATCGCTTTCCGCAGCATGCCTCATTGTCCGACGCTTCAGAAACTGATTATTTTCGATTCTTCCGTGGTAAAGAACCCGCAGGACACGGTGTCGGTTTATTTTGAGGAGTTTTTGCAAGCCGGTGTCGGACATGAAGAGAATGAGGAGTTGAAGCGGCGTGCGGCCGAACTTCGGATGGACGACTTGGCCAATATACTTTATACCTCGGGAACCACGGGGGCCAGCAAGGGGGTGATGCTGAGCCATAGGATGTATCACGATGCGATTATCGCCAATGACGCGGTCCTGACGCTTGGGGAAAAGGATGTCGTGTTGAACTTCCTTCCTTTCACCCATGTGTTTGAGCGGGCGTGGTCTTACCTCTGCTTGTCCGAAGGTGCGCAGTTGGCCGTCAATTTGCGGCCTGCCGACGTGTTGCAGTCGTTGCAGGAAGTGCATCCGACGTGTATGTGTGCCGTACCCCGTTTTTGGGAGAAAGTATATGCCGGCGTGCAGGAGAAGATAAGGCAAAGCAATCCCGTGCAGCGTAAGTTGCTGCATGAAGCACTCCAGGTGGGCAAGGCGTATAATGTGCATTACAAGATGCGCGGTCTGATTCCTCCCGTTTCACTGAGGTTGCGGTATGCGTTTTTCGAGAAAACCGTAATCGCTCTCTTAAAACGGACTTTGGGGTTTGAGAACGCTAACTTTTTCCCTACTGCCGGAGCTGCCATTCCACCGGTAGTGGAAGAGTTCGTCCATTCGGCCGGCATCAATATGGTGGCCGGTTATGGATTGACGGAGTCCACAGCCACGGTCTCTTGCGACTGCGGCGGGCAACCCAAGACGATAGGGTCCGTGGGGCGGCTCATCGGCGGATTGCAGTTGAAGTTCGGCGAGGACAATGAGATACTGCTGCGCGGAACGTCCATAACCAAAGGATATTACCGGAAGGATGAGGCGACCCGTGCGGCCATCGACGAGGACGGATGGTTCCATACCGGCGATGCCGGTTATCTCAAGAACGGTGAGTTGTTCCTCACCGATCGGATTAAAGATTTGTTCAAGACCTCTAACGGGAAGTACATTGCTCCGCAGATGATAGAGTCGAAACTGGTGGTAGACCGTTACATCGACCAGATTGTAGTGATTGCCGACCAGCGTAAATTCGTATCGGCGCTTATCGTTCCCGAATACAATCTGTTGAAAGATTTTGCCGAACGCCATCATATCCGTTTTACCGATACGGCGGATTTGTGCCGGAATGCCGACATCAACAAGATGTTGCTTTTCCGTATCAATACCTTGCAGCAAGAGTTTGCCCATTATGAACAGGTGAAGCGCATCACGTTGCTGCCCGAGCCGTTCAGCATGGAAAAAGGAGAGCTGACCAATACGTTGAAGGTGAAGCGTCCGGTGGTGAACCGTAACTATGCGGCCGAGATAGAAGCCATGTACGTGGAGGATACGCCGCCGGAAGTTCCTTGTCCGCCACCGGTGACTCCTTCTGTTTGAGTGTAAAACTCTGCCATTATGGCAGAGTTTTGAGAACATTCACAGACTAAAAAAGGATAAGAAGTATCGTTCTGGAAAGAAATCTTGTATAAAAATACGGTTTTTCAGGACTGAAAATGCAAATATACGGTATATATGCAAATCATTGTGCTGAGAACAAAAAATCATTTGGCTGAAAGCGATTTTTTGTTCTCAGCATGTTTTTCGCATTTTCTCAGTACAACGGGGAATAAGAGGGCTTAAAAGGGAATAAAGACCTCTTGTTTTGGGGTGTTTTTTCTTTATTAGCCCGTTTTTCGATTACAAAAATCCGAAACAGATTGTCGTGCCGAGGGACGAAATGGAATCATCTCGATGGCGACATTGCCGCAGGTTGACGGAAATACGGCTTCTTTTGTCAAGCCGGATGGACGAACGGCTGACGGTTTGATAAAAAGACATGCTTTGAGATTCGTTTATAGACGGGCAAGGACGCGGATGCCCTCAAATAAGCGATTCTCAGGCGATGAAAACTGACAAAATGGCAGACTTGGGAAGTCTGCATACCTTTGTCTATGCTTGTCCTCTTTTATTTTTGAGTGGAATAAATAAGGTTTTTGTTTTTTATATCTATCTTTGCTTATGCGAAGATAGGATGCGGCTCGGCATAACCAAGCCAGAAAACTGCGTTTTCGCTTGTCTCTGCGCTCGCCTTTCGCTATCTTTGTTACACGAAGATAGGATGCGGCTCGGCATAACCAAGCCAGAAAACTTCGTTTTCGCTTGTCTCTGCGCTCGCCTTTCACTATCTTTGTACCAAAGTTTTTAGTTTATGATAACCATTGAGCAACTGAAAGATGTAAAAACGCGTACTGAGGCGCTTTACCGCTATCTGGATATTGAAAACAAGAAAATCCAAGTGGAGGAAGAGCAGCTCCGCACACAGGCACCGGGGTTTTGGGACGATGCCAAGGCTGCGGAAGAACAGATGAAAAAAGTAAAGGGCTTGCAGAAGTGGATTGACGGTTATAAGGAGGTCAAGACGCTGTGCGATGAGTTGGAACTTGCTTTTGATTTCTACAAGGAAGAGATGGTTACCGAAGAAGAGGTGGACGGATTGTACAGTCGTACGGTGGATGCCCTTGAAGACCTTGAGCTGCGCAATATGTTGCGGCAGGAGGAAGACCCGATGGACGCGGTGCTGAAAATCAATTCCGGTGCCGGAGGTACGGAAAGCCAGGATTGGGCATCGATGCTGATGCGCATGTACATGCGTTGGGCTGAATCCCATGGTTATAAATGCACCGTCAGCAATTATCAGGACGGCGATGAGGCCGGTATCAAGACGGTGACCATGCAAATCGAGGGCGAGTTTGCCTACGGCTACCTGAAATCGGAGAATGGCGTGCATCGTTTGGTGCGTGTGTCGCCTTACAATGCGCAGGGCAAGCGCATGACTTCGTTTGCATCGGTGTTCGTGACGCCTTTGGTGGACGATTCCATCGAAGTGTATGTGGATCCTTCCCGTGTGTCATGGGACTTGTTCCGTTCCGGAGGTGCCGGCGGGCAGAACGTCAACAAGGTGGAGACCGGCGTGCGCTTGCGCTACCAATATAAAGACCCTGATACGGGCGAGGAAGAAGAAATCCTCATCGAAAACACGGAAAGCCGCAAGCAGTTGGAGAACCGCGAGAATGCCATGCGCCTTTTGAAGTCGCAGCTCTACGACCGTGCCTTGCAGAAACGTAAGGCCAAACAAGCTGAAATCGAGGCCGGAAAGAAGAAAATCGAGTGGGGGAGCCAGATACGCAGTTATGTGTTTGATGACCGTCGTGTGAAAGACCACCGTACGAATTACCAGACATCGGACGTGAACGGGGTGATGGATGGGAAATTGGATGGCTTCATCAAGTCCTATCTGATGGAGTTTGCCGGAGGAGAATGAGTTTTACCTTTAAAACGATACGACTATGAGTGTGAAAAAACAAATGAGACGTGCCGCTCGTGCCGCCCGTGAAGAGAAGAAGCAGAAACGCGCAATGGGAGCTTTGATCGGTGCCTTGGCGGTGCTGATTGTCTTGGGTATCATTGCTTTCGCCATCATGGGAAATGAGTTTTGAAATAGAACGTAAGTTTCTGGTCACGGGTGACTTCAAGTCGCAGGCATACAGTAGCAGCCGTATCCGGCAGGGCTATATTTCTACGGTGGGGAAGGCTACGGTGCGTGTCCGTATTCGCGACGACAAGGGGTATCTCACGATAAAAGGCCGTTCGAATGAAGCGGGCATCTCGCGTTATGAATTCGAGACGGAAGTACCCTTGCAGGACGCGGAAGACCTGATGAGGTTGTGCGAACCGGGTGTAATCGACAAGACGCGTTACCTTGTGCGGTCGGGGCGGCACGTGTTCGAGGTCGATGAGTTCTATGGCGACAACGAAGGGCTGATTATGGCCGAGGTGGAACTTTCCGACGAACAAGAAGCTTTTGAAAAGCCCGGTTTCATCGGACGGGAAGTCACAGGCGATCGCCGTTACTACAATTCCCACCTTCGTACTTATCCGTATAAACTTTGGCGGGAAGGATAGGGGTGCGAAGGCGTAGCGTGCGGCGAGCTATGCTTTCTTGCGCATTTTCCGGGTGAGCATGCCGCTGAGGACAATGCCGGCCAATGCTCCTATGGCATTGGCGGCCAAGTCGAGCCAGTCGCCGCTCCGGTCGGTGGTGCAGTAGGCTTGTGCCAATTCGATGAGTCCGCTCATGGCTACCGGTCCTATATAGAGGGCAAGGGCACGTGGCATGGAGGGGGAAGCCTTCCGCACACGCCAGTCTTCCATCCATAAGACAAATGCCAACGAACCATACATCAACAAGTGCGCCCACTTGTCAATAAAGCGTACGTTGGCCAGTTCGGTCTTGGGTGGGGTAAACAGCGAGAGATACCAGATTACGAGAATGAGGATAACGCTAATCGGATGTCTTCTTATCCATTTTGTTAGTTCGTGCGTCATATAAATAACAATTTATCTGCAAAAATAATTCTTTTTTCGTACTTTTGTCGGCATTACAGGTCTAATTTTTAAGAACGGGCTTATGTCGGCAAATGAAAGAGTGAATTTTGGAAGTAAGATCGGGATTATATTGGCTTCGGCCGGGTCGGCTGTCGGGTTGGGGAACATCTGGCGTTTTCCTTGCGAAGTGGGCGAGAACGGCGGGGCTGCCTTTATTTTGGTTTATATCCTGTGTGTGATGTTTCTGGGCATACCGGTGATGGTTTCCGAGTTTCTTATCGGTCGCCGTTCACGGGCCAATACGGGAGGGGCATACGAAGTGTTGGCACCGGGCACACATTGGAAATGGGTCGGTATGATGGGGGTCGTGGCAGCTTTTCTTATCTTGGGATATTATGGCGTAGTGGCCGGATGGACATTGGAGTATATGGTGGCATCGGCTACGGGGCGACTTTCCGGGAGCAAGGACTATACGCTTTTCTTCAATGACTTTGTCGGCAGTCCTTGGAAACCTGTACTCTATATGGCGGCTTTTATCCTGTTGACACATGTCGTCATCGTCCGGGGGGTAAAAGACGGCATAGAGAAGTTCTCCAAAGTCATGATGCCGTTGCTGCTGTTGATTATTTGTGTCTTGGTGGTTTGTTCCTTCTCCATGCCCGGTTCGTCCGAGGGGTTGGCTTTCCTGTTGCGTCCCGATTTCAGTAAGGTAGACGGCAAGGTGGTGCTCGATGCCATGGGGCAGGCTTTCTTTTCCATGAGTGTCGGCATGGGATGTCTTTGTACGTATGCTTCCTATTTTACGCGTGATGCCAATCTGGTAAAGACAGCCGGAAGCGTGGCGTTGATAGACACATTCGTGGCCGTGTTGGCCGGTTTCATCATTTTTCCGGCAGTCTATTCCGTTCCGGGGCTGTCGCCCGATGCCGGTCCGGGATTGGTGTTTGTCACTTTGCCCAATGTTTTCCAGTTGGCTTTCAAGAGTGTACCGTGGGTGGGCTATATCTTCTCGCTCATGTTTTACGTATTGTTGGTGTTGGCAGCGCTGACTTCCACCATTTCTTTGCATGAAGTGGCTACAGCCTATCTGCACGAGCGTTTTAAACTTTCCCGTAAGAAAGCTGCCACCGTGGTGACCTTGGTTTGTATGACGTTGGGGGTATTTTGCGCTTTGTCTTTCGGGCTGTTGAACGGAATCCGTTTGGGAGGAATGACTATTTTTGATCTTTTCGATTTTGTCACAGCCAAGCTGATGCTGCCTTTGGGCGGGATGTTCATTTCTATCTTTACCGGTTGGTATCTTGACCGTAGGATCGTGCGGGAGGAAGTGACGGATTGGGGGAAGCTCCGGATACCGTTTTTCGGCTTCTATATCTTTCTGTTGAAATTTGTGGCCCCAGTGGCCATTGCTTCCATTTTTGTAAACGAATTGTTCAAATGACCGGAAAATGAGGCGGACGTGGCGTAATCTCTTCTATTTTTCGAAAGCGGACAGAAGGGCGGTCTTGCTGTTGGCGGGCGTATTGATGGGGATTGTGTTATCCACTTCTTTTTTCTTGTGGTTCGACCGTCGGACACCGGCGAAAGAAGACAGCGGAGACTCGTTGGTTTATGAACGCTTTTTTGCCGGATTGAAACCGGATACCGTGGTAGTCGTACGTAGCGGGCCAACCTATGGACAACCTGTTAAGGCGAAACCGGCTACATTCTTTTTCGACCCCAATACGGCTGATTCCACCGCTTTGCTCCGTTTGGGCTTGTCGCCATGGCAAGTGCGCAATATTTATAAATACCGGGCACGTGGCGGACGTTACCACCGTCCGGAAGATTTTTCCAAACTTTACGGACTGACAAAAGGAGACTACGAAAGGCTGTTGCCTTATATCCGTATCGCTGATAAGTATAAGTTGATGTCGGACTTGTACCCTCACGGTCTGCCGGGAACAGACACCGTGGAACTCCCTCCACGGCAAGAGAAATTCCCGGAAGGCATACGGGTGGAACTGAACACGGCCGATACGGCTACATTGAAGAAGATTCCCGGTATCGGCTCTTATTATGCGAGGCGGATTGTGGACTACCGCAACCGTTTGGGCGGTTTTGTGTCTGTGGCTCAACTGAAGGAGATGGGGGAGTTGCCTGAAAACATCGGAAGATGGTTTACGGTATCTCCGGCCGTACATCGTCCGTTACTGGTCAACCGGATGTCGGTAGAAGTCTTGCGCTGTCATCCCTATTTGAATTTCTATCAGAGCCGGGTGATAGTGGAGCATCGCCGTAAATACGGGCCTATAAAAAAGCTGCAAGCGTTGTCGTTGTACGAGGAGTTTTCCCCTTCCGATTTGGAACGCCTGCAGCCTTATGTGAGTTTTGAGGAATGATTCGTCCGCTATGATTTTTCTTTCATGAGTCGTATGGCCTCTACGGGGTGGTCGGTCGTGACAAAATCTACTCCCAGGTCGCGCATTCTTTTCAGGTCTTCTTCTTTGTTCGTCGTCCAGGCATTTACTTTCAGACCGCAACGATGCGCTTCTTCTACCCATTCGGGATGTTGGTCGAACACCTTGAAATTATAGTCTATGCCGGTGAAACCTTTGGCCTTGGCTTCCTGGGGCGAGAGGTCTCCGTTGATGTAGAATATCTCGGAGGCTCCGTTGGTGGCTTTGACTAACTGTTCGCATACGTTCAGGCTGAAAGAGATGTATTCCGTTTGTTTTTCCATTCCCATGTCTTTTACCATTTTTACGATGGTTTTCACGGCTTGGTCTTCATGTTCTTTGTTTTTGTTCTTCTTGATTTCAAGAATAAGCTGCAGGTCTTTCAGCTTGCGTCCTTCCTCTAAATAAGCTTGCAAAGTGGGTAACGTCTCCCCGTTTTTGAGTTTGCTCTCTTTGATTTGCTCGTAAGTAGCCCGGGATATGGCTGTCGAACCGATGGTATTGTCATGATTGACAACCACGATGCCGTCGGCAGTCATTTGTACGTCGAATTCACTCCCGTAGACTTTCGCTTCGGCCGCTTTTCTTAAAGAGGCCAATGAGTTTTGTGCCGAACCTTCGGCTTTCCAATAACCTCGATGGGCGATGACTTGAGTCTGTGCCTGGATGCTTAGTGCGGCGAGGCAAAGACAGGCTGTAGCAATGGTTTTTTGATAGATGTTCATTTTTATCAGGCTTATAGTTCGATTTGTTGTGTGTAGTTTTCATGAAAACGGTTAGTCGCTTTGACCGTGATGGTTCGGGCCGACGTGGAAGGTTGGGCACGGAAAAGATGGCGGGTGTGGTAGCCTTCTGCTTTTCCGTTTTTCATTGTGATGAAGTCCTGGTCTTCATCTTCGAATGGCTGCATCGGGCCTTTCGGTTTTCCGTCTTCGAACCATTCTACTTTCCAGTCCGGATCCCAGTCCCAGATGTTGGCCACGACTTGTTTCGGTTGGCTCTTGAATTCTCCCGGCTTATAGGTGCGGAATTGGTAGTCAGAGGGTTTCCCGGTAGCTTTGTAGTGCCATTTCACGTTTTTGTCGTCTACCTCTACTATAAGGTATCCGTTGGGAGCCCCGCAACGGTTCACGTGTCCGGCCCACCACGCTCCGCAGGCGGCTCCTATGTTGTGCTCGTAGATGTTAGCCGCAGGTTGTGCGTTTTCGTAGAAATGGGTATGGCCGGCAAATATATGTACCTGGTAATCTTTGAGAATGTCCAACAACTCTGATGTATTACTTGTGTTTCCACTGCCCTCTGCCGTTGTATTGGAAGTAGGTGCGTGCAGGTTGAGGAACACGAGGCTGCCTTTGGGCACGTAGCTCAAATCCTTTTTCAACCATGCCAGTTGGGCCGGAGTAAAAGCTTCTTTGTATTTCTTTCCGCCTTGGTAGTCTATGTCTTTCATGGTTACGACATGTACCTGGCCGATGTTGAAAGAGTAATCGGTAGGGCCGAATGCTTTGTGGTAATCGGCTTCTCCATAACCCGATTCCGGAACTGCCGTGCGTTCCATATCGGCATACTTAAGGTTGAAATCATGATTTCCGATGGCTTGGAACATCGTCAGTCCCAAGTGGGAAACACATTCTTTATATGGTTCTACCAGGTTCATGGCATCCCAGACCAAATCTCCCACGGCCATGCCTACCACTTCTTGTCCTTTGAAAGAATCCACAGTGCATTTCAGGTCGGGAACGGTTTCTTTCCGGAAACGGTCGAGATGGGCGTCGGTTTTCACTTGAGGGTCGGAAATGGCAATGTACACAAACCGGCGGGTAGGGGTTTCCCGTGGTTCAAGCGTGAAATTACAGGTGTTTTCTTGCGAATCCGCTTTTTGGAATTGGTAGAACCTGTCAGCAATTCCGTCGGTTGCCGGTAACTTGTAGGCAGATGGGGTTGAGATGTAAACCAACGGTTGGCGTTCTGCATCGCTTTCCATGCGGTAATGTCCCGTGCCATCGGTCGTAGTGAAATTACGTCCGTCTGTCACGACTACTTGGGCTACGGGTTTTCCTTGGGTGTCGGTGATACGGCCTTTGACGATTCCCGGGGCTGCCGAGGTCTGGGCAGCCATCAGTCCGCATAAAACAAACGGGAATAGGATATGTTTATAGTTACGTTTCATAGCTTTTTAATGTTTTCTGAGTTTTACTTTATCGAATAGGGCGATGATTGCTTCCGGTCGGTCGGCCGAGCGCAAAGCTTGCTCTAAGGTTTGGGTGTCTTGTTCGAAGCAGATTACGTTGGCGCAGTCCAGGATATGGGCCATGTTGGTGATGGCGGCATCGCGGCTAATCTGATTTTTGTTGACGGCTTTCTTATAATATTTATTCACCTTGTTGACGGCTTTGTATACCGCCGGTTTGACTATTTCTACCGATGTGTCGGAGAAACCGACGGACATGTCGTATTCGTGAGTATAGTTATGGACGAAAGTGTCCCATTTTTTAGCGATACCCTCTCCGAGGAAGTGGTCGGATTCGAAAACTACTTTTGCTACGGGAATGTCGCCATATATGTCGAATACAAACTCCGTGCCTGACGCTTCTTTACTCTCGGTGTTTCTTTTTTCCGGATGGGACGTGGAGACGGTTGTTTCCGTATGATTCTCCGGACGGGCTTCTACGGGGACTGTTCCTGCGCAGCAGCAAACAGCCATTGCTACAATAATTTTTTTCATGTTCTTCTATGTTTTGCTTTACTTCTGCCAAATCAATTTGATGGAAAACTCATCGCCGCCCATGTTTTTTTTGGCTTCCTGGTAGTTTGCCATATTGGTACGTTGCACGGCGGCCGGATATTTAAACCTTCGAGGCATTTGGTTGTGGCTGATTTGTATGCCTTCTCCTACGGGAAGAACCGGATACCCCGTGCGGTTGTATTCGAACCATTGTTGATAGTCGCAGAAATACAAGGCCACGAACTTTTGATTCATGATACGCTCCAAGGAACCGTCGTATCGGGCTTGGGGATTATCGAAATAATCGGCGGGGAGTGTGGCGTTCCACTGTTCCACAGAAGCCTGTACACCTTTCTTGTAAGCGGTTTCAGCTTCTGTGGCACCTCCGGGGAGGATTCCTTTTTGGAACAATTCTGCCTTGATGAATTCCACTTCTGCGTACGACATCAAGGTAAGCTCCATAGGAGCCTTTGCCATGCTTTGGTTGGGGAGGGAAGCTGTTATGGCCGGTAGAGTCAGATAACCACTGGGAAGTCCCACGTAGGCTTTGGTACCGTCTTCCTGTTCCACTTGGGTGGCAAATACCGGCAGGCGCGGGTCATTCCAAGAGTTGAGCAGGTCGATGAAGAATTCAGATAAGTTGACGTATGAAGTGAAATCTTGAGGGCGTGCCATGGGTGCCTCTTCAGGGAATACCCCCGAGATGCCCAACATGGCAGCATCGTCATTAGATTCGAATACGGGATACGTAGCCGGATTATTGTACATTTCTTGTAATTCGGCTTGTGCGTTAAAACCTTCTGCATCCAAGAGCCGGGTCAAGGTACGCATGCGGAGCGAATTACAGAATTTCTGCCATTTCTTGATGCCTTCTCCGTCGGTAGTGCTGTAAAGCATGTCTCCGGAAGTGTTGTACACGAGTCCGCTTTCTGTGTCGAACAAACTGTTGGCCGTTTTCAGATTGTCGAGGATTTGCCGGTAGGCTTGTTCTTGCCGGTCGAACCGGGGAGCAAGAATACCTTGGTCGGCCGAACAGGCTTCCGACATGGGAATGTCACCGAAAGCATCGGCCAATATGCCGTACATCCAGCTTTGCAAGGTGAGGGATACAGCCTCGTAGTTCGGTTCTGGGGAAGCCAGTTGGGCATTGAGCCGTTGGATTTCTTTGGCATTGTTGATCCATTTGTAGTAGGTGTTCCATGTTCCGTCGCCCCGGGAGTCTGTCATGTTCCACCATCCGACCCCGCTTGTGCCGTTATTGCTTACGAGACATTGCATCAAAGGAAATGTGTAGTCGTAATAGCGGTTCCAGTTATAAGTGCCCATGTCGTAAAGAATCGGGTCGAGCAGAGTGCCGGGATTCACCTTTTCCATACGTGTGGGGTCTGTATTCAGTTCATCGAAGTCGGTACATGACGAGCAGGCAAAGCCGCTTAATACCATTCCGAGTGTGATATTTCTTAAAAGATTCGTTCTTTTCATTGTTTTTGTTCTTTAGAAAGTAAGATTGAGGTTGAAGCCGAAAGTTCTTGTAGTAGGCAGCGAGCCTGTTTCTATACCGGATACCATGGAACTGCCATCCAAGGCTACGGATTCCGGGTCGAAGAGAGGATAGTCAGTGAAACACCACAGATTGCGTCCGTATACGGCTATCGAGGCTTTTGAGAATGGAGATTTTTCCAAGACTTTCTTAGGGAGTTCGTATTCCAATCGGATTTCTCTGATTTTCAAGAAAGAGGCATCGAACGAGTTGGTTTCTACATTGGCTCTCCGATAATACTCCTTATAAAAACTTTCGATAGTTACCACTTTCGTGTTGGGCGAGAACGTTCCGTCGTCATTCCGTACCACGCCCGGTGCTATCATGTACATTCCGCTTTGGGGCGTGTAGCCGGCGGCTGCAATGCGCGGGTCGTTGGCATCCATATAATACTCCGTGCCCGGAAGGCGTCCGTTCAGGGATTGTGTGAGTTTGCCTTGTTCCATCATTTTGTGGAATGACATGCTGTAGATTGTACCGCCTACTTGTCCGTCAAGCAGGATTCCTAATTTAAAGCCTTTATAAGAGAACTCATTATACCATCCGGCTTTCCAGTCGGCATAGGCTGTACCTACATATTCGATTTCGTCGGCTTGTTCGGGTAAGCCGTTGTCTCCGATAATCACGTTGCCCTCGGGGTCGCGTACCAGTTTGTAGCCCCATAAATCTCCTGTGGTACCTCCTACACGTCCGATGATGGATGCGGTTCCCACAGTGCTGATGACCTGGTTTTCGTCTGCTCCTTCAGCCAGTGAAAGTATTTTATTGTCATTCTTCGACCATGTGAGCGTCGTGTTCCATCGGAAGTCGCGTGTCAGGACCGGCGTGGCCGTGATTTCCAATTCATATCCCCTGTTACGGACGCAGCCGGAATTGATTGTGCCGCGGCTGTATCCTGTGGTCGGGTCGAGAGGAGCATCCAAAATTTGGTTTTTAGTGCGATTATAGTAAAACGAGAAGTCTACACCTATTCGATTGTCGAACATACGGAAGTCGAAGCCGGCCTCGTAGTTCGTCGAGATTTCAGGTTTAAAGTCTTGATTGTATAAAGTGGAAGCCACTTCGGCCGCCCCCGGAAAATTGCTGTTGTCGTAGTAAGCGGAGGTCTTATAAGGGTCGGTGTCGTTACCGACTTGGGCAAAAGAAGCCCTGAGCTTAAAGAAACTGACGGGGTCGGGCAGGGCGAATAATTCATTCATGACGGCACTGGCGCTGACCGAAGGATAGAAGAAAGAACGGTGGTTACGGGGAAGGGTAGACGACCAGTCGTTGCGTCCTGTCACATCGAGGAACAGTTTGGACTGCCAGGATAGGTTGGCGGTGAAATAAAGGCTGTTCAAAGCTTTCCGTCGGATGGTATTCACGACGTTCGGGTTAGAGATTCCGTTAGACAGCTTGTACACACCGGGGGTAATAAGTCCGTTGACGGAAGCCGACAGTAAGTCATAACGTTGTTGCATCATGTTGCCTCCTACGGAAGCATTGAGGTGGAATCCTCCGTCGTATGAATCATGATAGGTCAACAAGGCGTCGCTATTCAATTCGTAGTCGAAAACGTTTTCTTTTTTAAAGAACCCGTTGCGGAATACCACGTCGCTGATGGGGCGATGCTGTTCGCGTTGGTCGGCCGAGAGTTGTATGCCGGAACGTATCATGAAGTCGAACTTGCTGCTTAGCTTCAGGTTGGCCGATACGGTAGAGACGACGTTATGCTTTTCCGAAGGGTTCTCTGCTTCATACAGCGTGACAAAGGGATTACCGATGTAGCTGCTGTAAGGCTGCAACTGTTCAAGTCCTTCCTGCCCTTTTTTCCACATGGGGCGCAACCAGTCCAGGTTCACGTTCGGATTCTGGAAGATGAGGAAGTAGGCAATGGAATTACTGTTGTATCCCAATGCGGGAGTGTTGTTGATTTTACGATAAGTATAGCTCGTTTTGAAGTTGACACGTAAAGCACGTGAGATTTGTTGGGCTGCCGATACCATGGCCGATACGCGTTGAAAGCCGGTATTGGGCAATATCCATTCGTTTTTGGTATGTGTGATAGAGGCTCTCAGGTTGCCCCGGTCTGATTTTCCGGTCAACGCTACGGAGTTGGTCAGTGTATAACCTGTTTGAAACAGGTCTTTCCGGTTGTCTTTGTAAGCCACCCAAGGAGTCGCAGCATCGGCACGGCCTTGGTTCTCCGGAGAGTATTGATAGAACATCTGTCCTTCGAAACGCGGACCGAATGCGCTGCTGGTTCCACCGGTACTGGGGGTCCCGTCCGGACCGGCACCGTATGAATAGTAATGTTGTCCGGCGTATGCCGTACCTTCCGCACCGATGTTTTTGGCTTGTCCTTGTCCGAATTCATATTGATAGTCGGGCCAGCGCATGACGTTATCCATACTGACGTGGGCACTATAAGAAACGCCAAGCCCCTTTTTGGCATTGGCTCCCGATTTGGTGGTTACCATGATGACGCCGTTTGCTGCGCGTGAACCGTACAAGGCTGTGGCACTGGCTCCTTTCAATACCTGGATACTTTCGATGTCTTCCGGATTCAAGTCTGAGAAACCATTGCCGTAGTCTACCGAGAGTTCGGCTGCATCGCCGGCTCCGTAGGCCATTCCCGGGTTGGTCATCGGGCTGCTCAGGGGAACACCGTCTACGACTACCAAAGCATTATTGCCATTCGCATTCAGTGAAACATCTCCTCGCACGGATATCCGGCTAGTACTTAGAGGTCCTCCGGAAGAGATGATGCTCAATCCGGCCACTTTTCCTGTCAGAGCCGACGACCAGTTAGCCGGCATTGTACCGGTGATTTGGCTGCCTTCCACTTTCGTCGTGGCGTATCCCAAACCTTTCTCGTCGCGTTTGATTCCCAATGCGGTTACCACTACCTCATTGATTTCTTCCGCGTCTTCCTCCAAAAGAACTTGGAGGACTTTATTGGAATATTCGATTTCTTGCGTCTTGAAACCTACATATTTCACCTCCAGGCGGTCCTTGGCTGTCAGCGTCCGCTTGCTTTCGAACGAAAACTTCCCGTCCAAGTCCGTGATGGCTCCTTCTTGACTGTTCTTTACCTTGATAGTGGCGCCCATTAACGGTTCACCCTTTGTGTCCGTCACTTGCCCTCTCACCAAGCTTTGAGCCTGTATGGCATGGGTCGTCAGGCTGCTGATAGTCAGGATAGCCATGCTCTTGCCCAATCTCGTTAAAACTTTAGTTTCCATTTTTCTCTATTTGCTATATGTATTTGAGTCGCTTTCTAAATACACTGCAAAGGAACTAAAGTCTTTTTAAGACACTGTAACGTTCGTTTTAAATGTTGGTTGCAATGCTATGTCATTCCTGTTAATGCAAATAAAATCAGGTATATATGACATTTGAAAAAGAAAAAAGAGAAGTACGGGGAACTCCTTCCTCTACTTCTCTTTCTATTTATAGGTTGTGTGTTTTGTCTTCCTTATTCCTTGTAGCCCGCTATTTCAGCTATCTTTTTAGGGATTTCCGTGTTGTCGATACGTCCGGTGAATTCTTCGGCACCGGCTCCTATGGCAAACACCGGAACATAGCCGTTGGAATGTCCTCCGCTTTGCCATCCTACCATAGCTTTCCGAGCCATGAGTTGCCGTGCTGTAGAGGCAATGATGTTTTCGCTTTCATACAATGTCTTCGTGTCTTTGGCCACTCCTTCACAGAAATTCTCGTATGCTTTTTTGAGTTGCTCCGTTTCCCGTTCATCCAATGGTATTTGAGACCAAAATCCGAAGTTGTCCTGTAACTGCTTGCGTACGAAATCCCACGTGAACTTTTTGCCCTCTTTCTGGTGTTGTGCGGCTATCATTTTACTGAAGGCTCCCGCACTTTGTTTTTGGTATTTCAGCAGGTCGGTACGCAGTTCGTACTTACCTGTTCCCAAAACAATCCCTCCGGTCTCGTGGTCGGCTGTGATGATAATCAGCGTTTCGTCAGGATGCTGTTCATAGAACTCGTATGCCACTTTGATGGCATTGTCCATGTCTATAACCTCTTTAAAAGCTGTTGCCGCATCGTTGCTATGGCAAGCCCAGTCGATTTTTCCGCCTTCCACCATCAAAAAGAAACCGTCCGTATCCTTTTGGCTGAGGAAATGGATGGCTGCCCGAGTAATATCCTGTAAGGTAAGGTCATTCTTTTGACGGTCTATGGCGTAGGGGATACTGGTACGGTCTGCCTTGTTGGCCGTTTCGGTTTGCAACAGGAGCATTTTATCGGCTTTTTTTGCCTTTTTACGGTAGTCGGCATATCCGCGTGCGATGGTATAACCGGCCTCCCGGCATTGTGTGTACAAGTCCTTATTTCCGCTCAGTTCATTGTTTTCCGGTTGCAGGAAATCGGAACCGGCATAGAAATCGAACCCGGCTGCTATGAGGTCTTTGCCGATTTGATGATACATGTTCCGGTCTTTTACGTGGGCATAGAAAGATGCGGGAGTGGCATGATCCACGGATACGCTTGTAGTGACGCCCACGGCCTTCCCCTCTGATTTGGCCAAAGCGGCTATGCTATTGATGCGGGTGGTCAAGTCGGACTTGATGCCCAATGCTCCGTTTTTCGTTTTGTTTCCGGTAGCAAGGGCCGTTCCTCCGGCGGCAGAATCGGTTACCCCGTTCGTACCGGAATACGTCGTGACAAGCCCCACGTATGGAAATTGTGCAAAGCAGAGCGGTGATGTTCCGATACGCCCTTCCACGGCAGCCATATAGGTCTCCGTTCCGTTTACTTGGTTGACTCCCATTCCGTCACCGATAAAATAAAATACATACTTGGCTTTGCCCTCAGCCATTACGACCAGTGCCATACAAAGGACGGCACAAAGTGATAGTAGTCTTCTTCTCATGATGATGTCAATGCTAATAGTTGATGAGCCAAAGTTACGGAAAAATCGGTTCGATGTCCATATGAATTTGGATTATTTACTGATGTGTGGCAGGGAAAGCCGTATTAATATGTCAAACGTACGACAAAAAGACTTTTTTCCTACCTATGAGATATGGTTTTTCTTTTATGGCAAGCATTAAGCATTTTTATTACCGGTTTATTGCCCGTATCTGTATTATATCATAATTTTGCATGAATTTTGTTATAATTAATAATGGGACGGGGAATTTGCCGGAAGCTTTTTGGGTGGCTGATGGGCTATTTATATAAGGTAATAAGATTATAAAGATTGTAGACATGGTAAAACAATGTACGATTTTGTTCGGCTGTCTGGCTTTGGGCGACTTCGTGGTGTGGGCCACGGGGGTAAAATTGCCGGGTAGCATTATCGGTATGCTTCTCCTGACCGCCTTCTTGCAGATGGGATGGGTAAAGCTGCGTTGGGTCAAGGGTATCTCAGATTTCTTAGTAAGCAACATGGGGTTCTTTTTCGTTCCGCCGGGAGTGGCCCTGATGCTTTATTTCGATGTGATTGCCGCTGAGTTCTGGCCGATTTTTACGGCCACGGTGGTCAGTACGGTATTGGTTCTAGTTGTCACGGGGCACGTGCATCAATGGGTAAGAAGACATGGAGTATTTAGAAAGTGATTTTTTCCTTATCGCGCTGACGTTCGGCGTGTATTTTCTGGCCAAACGTTTGCAGGCGCGTACAGGCTGGGTGGTGTTGAATCCCATATTGTTGGCCATATTGGCCTTGATAGGCTTCCTGAAAGTTACGGGTATTTCGTACGAGACGTATGCCGGGAGTGCTTCCATCATCGACTTCTGGCTCAAACCGGCCATCGTGGCTTTGGGAGTACCTTTGTATCTGCAACTCAAGAGCATCCGGCGGCAACTGATGCCGGTGTTGGTTTCCCAGTTGGTCGGTTGTTTTGTCGGCATTGTTTCGGTGGTATTGACTGCCAAATGGATGGGAGCCTCCGATGATGTGATTATCTCCCTTGCGCCCAAGTCGGTCACGACTCCTATTGCGATGGCCGTGACGGAATCGTTAAACGGTATTCCTTCCCTGACGGCTGCCATTGTCGTGTTGGTCGGACTGTTCGGAGCGGTATGCGGATTTAAGATTCTTCAGGTAGGGAGGGTGAAAAGCCCTATCGCCCAAAGCCTGAGCATGGGCACGGCTTCGCACGCCGTCGGGACATCGCGTGCCATGGAATACGGGCGTATTTATGGGGCGTATGCTAGCTTAGGATTGATTCTGAACGGGTTGCTGACGGCTCTTTTTACGCCTTTGATGTTGCATTTATTAGGTATTGTTTAAGAGGAGATAAAGTGAGCCGGTTCGATTCACATGGTTCGAACCGGCTCATCACAAAACATTGTATTAACTTAAACAAGAAGTTACTTGACTATCACTTTCACTGACTTCTTGGTGCCGTCGCTCATCAAATCCTGACGAATATAGATACCGCGTTGTTTCGGCTCATCTACACGTACGCCGTTGATGGTATACCATGCTGTGCTTACTACGTTTGCCTTGCCGTCGGTAACAGCATCTTCTATGGCAGAAGTGAAGTCTCCCGGTTTGTTAGCATCTCCGTCACCGTAATAATAGAGGCGGAAATTGTCAAAGATAGCCCAGTCGTTAGGAATTACTTCTTTTTTGCTGACTCCGATGGTGACAGGTTGCCCGTTCTCCGATACGTAGAATGAGAAGTTACCTTCGTACAATCCTTCGTCGAATGCAGCTTTCGTCCCGTTCACATTGTTCACCACAAAGTGGTAAAGTTTGTCTGATTCAGGGAAGAGGCTGTCAGCCAATGCGAAATCACCGCCATCATACTTGTATTCGTTTACGTGGTCGAAAATGGAAGCCAGTTCTTTGCTCCATTTACCATCACCGGCCTCTACATAGACTTTCGCATTCCGGGCATCCGTGCTGTCGCGGTGTGCAACGGCGGCTTCCACTGCTCCTCCGGCTCTGTAAAAGCCGTTATAAACCAAACGGTAGTATCCCTTGGGTAAGGCATACAGTACTTGGTGAATGTCTGCATCGCCCTTGCCCACGTAGAACTCATAGTTCTGTGCACCGGTCGCGTTGGCGTTGTTGCCTTCCGTGGTCACCCATCCCTTGATGGAGGAGAGTTCCTTGGAGGGGTCGTTCGGGTCGGGAACGGAGAAACTCGGGCTTTGTATCATTGCGGTGACATCGGCTGGCGCGTTGATGCTAGCTCCGGTGAAGTCGATGTCCGTGCTTACCATCGTGGCGTAAGCCTTGTCGATTTTCATGGTGGCATCTTCAATCCATTTTATGGATTCCAGGCTTTGTGCCAGTGCCGGTTCCATTTCATCCAACAATAGGTCTTGGAATTTACCGTATTCTGCTTTGGACGAGTATGGGTCGTATACGCCCGTGTCGAAGTTGTTGATATGCTCTGTTACCAATGTCTCGAACGCGGAAGCTGCCGACATGGCATCATGTCCGCCCTTGATGGCAGCGTTCAAAGCTTCGTTTTGTGCTTTGTAGGTTTCGAGGGTCAAGCCTTCAGCTATGGCATTGTTGGCAGCTTCGATGGCTGCGCCCAGTGTTTGTTTGGCTTCTTCTGTGGTCAGGGCTTCTTCGTTGTTAAGCAAATCAGTGGCTTCTGCAATCAGGGCGTTGATGGTAGAAACGGCACCGCTCATGTCATCAGCTCCGGCGTATTTGATTTGGAAGTTGTCAAACAAAGCCCAATATCTGGCTAATCCGGCCTGTGGAATGGTTATTCCCACACGGAGTTTCCCGTCATCTTCCACATAACATTTGAAAGAGAGCTTATAAGCATCGGGGTTGGCTTCCATGATGGCTGCAGCACTGGCCATGCCATTGGGAGTCCACTTTCCTTCAAGTTCCGCTCCACCGGCTGTCAACTGCTCGCAATTGTTCACGGTATTGGTGTCTTGTACGCATTCAAACGGGTGGCATAGCTTGGCTTTTGTGTTGTTGCCGAAAGCATAAGCCAAAATGTCATTCGTGGTATCGCCTTCCAGGCCCCATGCAGATGCGCAGGTGCTATTCAATGTCGGGCGGTAGAACCCTTGCAAAGTGACTTCATACGTGCCATTGGGCAAGCCCTCCAACTCCTGGTATACGTCACAAACCGTTTGATAAACTTCACCCATGTTATAGCCATAGTTGAACTTGTTGTCACCAGACACGAAGTCGTATTTCCACCCGTCCTTGCTGCCCGTAAAACCGGGATTATTCATTATCCCAGTCACATTGTCGGTATCCCCATTTAGTAAGGCCTTCTTTATTCCCGACATCCAAATCCGGTCGGCGCGCGGTTGTATGCTGTCTACTTCGGCGGGATTGAATGTCCTGCCATCCCGTGCCGTTTCCAAATCTATGAGGAATTTCTCGTAATCGGGGAGGTCTAAATCGACATATGCCCCGTTGTCCCATGCATTTGACAAATCCAAAATTTTTTGGTTCAAGGTCTTGTAGGCGTTCACATCAGCAGTCAGCGTGTCCATGCCGGTTTGTACCGTAGTGAGTAACATGCCCAAGGTCTTGTCATCGACTTCCGGGTTGGAGGCCGCATCTTTAGCGGCTTGGAGCATCTTGGTGAACTTTTCCTCTCCGGCTATTGAGTATTTTTCTTGGTTGGTGTCATATTTTGCTTTTAGTTCTTCGGCTTTGGTGATGACCTTGTTCAGTTCTTCTGCCATGCCGCCTTCGACCAGACCCAGATATTCGAGCTTGAAATTGTCCACGCCCACCCAGTTGCAGTTTGTGTTGACGGTCTTGAAGCCTATCTTGATAGAGCCTTCCAAGGCGAAGAATTCCAAGATTACATTGCGCGGAGAAGGAGTGCCTTCAGCAGGGGCTTCAGTACCTCTGATTCCACCGAATTCGATGGTGTGTGCTTCGGCACGGTATTCCGTCCCGTTGTTCTCGGCAAAGACGTAGACCCCATGGGGCACGGTATTTTGCCAGTCGCCTTGCCAGTATCCGATGGTGTTGGCCGTGAGGCGGTATTTTCCCACAGGCATGTTTTCCAAAGTTTGGGAGATATCCATCGGATTGCCCGAAAGGTTGCCGTTGTTGGCAGAAGTCACCCATTTTTCGGAGAAGTGATCCATTTTGTATTTGTTGTCGGCAGTCTCGTAGCTCGTTCCGCTTTGATGTCCGATGCTTCCCACTACATTCCAACCGTTGTTCCCGTCAGCAAACGAATTATTAGCGATGGCGTTAGTGAATTCTACGGGTTTGTCCGGTGTGGCTTCCGAACTCTTCCAGTTTACGATGTCTTGCTTTAAGGCTTTGGCTGCTTCTTCGACTTCTTCAGCCGTGGCGTTAGCCTTATTATAAATCTCGGCATACTTTGCATAATCGCTGAATCCGGCCTCGTCAGCGGCATTCAGTTGAGTTTGCAATTCTTTCTTGGCTTTATAGACCGTATATACCTCGGAATCCACGAACTTCCAATCCAAGCTGGCAGTTTCATGTCCGGAAGTGGATGTGTCGATGGACGGGGACACTTCAAGCTTTCCTTCGTCTATTCCCATGTAGGCATTGGCGTACAAGCCGTCGTTTGCTTCCGTGCCATAAAGCTTGTCTTCATCTATCATCTTTATGCGGTAGACCTTGTTGGCCTTGTCCTGTGCCACAATCTTCCATAAGATATGTCCCTGTTTGTTGTGGTCTACCCAAATGCTGGCGGCTGCATCGTTGAACAACTCATGGAAACCTCCGTTGGAGTGAGCTTTCATCATACTTAAGCGCCAACCGTAGGCTTCCGAGTATTCAGGGTCACTCTCCGCACGGCGGCTCAATTCAAAGTCTTGCCCGTAACTTAGGGTTACTTCTTGTCCATCGTCTGCTACTACAAGACGTGTGCCGTATGGTTGTCCGGCGGCCATGAACTTTTGTGTGGCTACGTGGTAGATGTAGAACACCCCGCCTCCGGTACCATCGGTAGCTAAGTTCGGTTCTGTGAATTGTAGTACGGGATCATCCCATGCGGCCCACAAGGGAAGTGTTGACGAAGTCGCACCGCAAAGTGCCATTAAGGCAAGTAATCTTTTTTTCATTTTGAACAGAAATTAAGTTAATAATATTAATATTCTCTATTTCCTTCCGGAAACGGTGTCAAATATACGATAATTCCGTTTACCCCCCCCCCCCGTTTTTGCAAACTTTTGTATTTTTTTGCATTGAGCGTATTCCACGAATAGTTCCCGCTCCATAAACGGAACCGTCCCGGAAAACAAGGGAACTGTTTTCCGGGACGGTTTAGGGTGTGGTCGTGCGCATCCACGTTAAGGATGCCGTACCGTAAATTTCCTGCTGTCGTTCGCCTGTCCGCACCGGGCTTTCAGGATATACATGCCGTCAGGAAGTCTGCTGACATCGAATGAAGTCGTGGCTCCGTTCGTGCCTCTTTGGGTAAGTTGCATGTTGCCTTGCAGGTCGTAAATGTGGAAGTCCACTCTTTCCGGACCGTTGTCCAACAAGTAACGCACGTCGAGGCGGCGGTCGGCAGGCAACGGACCTACGTCGAACGTGCCTGGCTCGTCTTTCGGCGTGCCGCAGATACGGGTGGTGCCGTCTGCGAGCTTCTTGATGTCTTCAGCACTTAAAGCATAATCGTATATACGGAAGTCGTCGATACTGCCGTTGAACAACGGGTCGGCTGCAGACTGGCTGCGTCCGATGTAGTTCAGCAACGGGTGGAAGTCGGAAGGGCGCAAGGTCATGTCTTTTGAAGAAGCCATAAGTGCTCCGTTCAAATAGAGGCAAACTTCATCTTTTCCTATCGTGACGGCCAGATGTATCCATTCCTTGCGGTATGGCGTGATTCGTTCGCCGTCTAATTGCTGTTCGTCTCCACCGTTTTTGACGGCAAACCGTATCCGGCCGTCATCCGAACGCACGGTGAGGAACATATATTCGTCTTCCCCGTTTCCGAAGTCAAACACGCGCTGCCAACTGTTGCCGCCTTGCCAGTACACCCACGTTGAAATGGTGGTTTCCTCATGGTCGGCCACGTTGGTCGGCAGTTGCACGTACTGGCCAAAACCGTCCAGAGCCAAAGCGTATTGGCCGGATTTTCCTTCGGTGTACACACCATCTTCCGGCATGACCCCGTGGCGGATGTTAAGGGTCGTGTCGTGGAGGTTTTCTTCAAATTCATAGCGTGCGAAGAGGGCATCCGTCGGGGCTACGCTTGCGCTTACGGTCAAGGATGCCGGGGAAGTATTCATCGAAGCATCCACAGTCTTGACGGTGTAATAATATGTCTTTCCCTCTTCGGCTTTGTTGTCCACAAAAGCCGTGTCCTCCACGTAGCGTGCGATGATTTCATAACCCTCCTCCGGATTTTCCGAACGCAGCACGGTGTAGGTCGGGGCTGTGGCGTCTGCCTTTTCCCATGTCAGGAGTACGGAGGATGCGCGGATTTCGGCTTTCAGGCCGGTGGGAGCATCGATGTCGCGGATGCGCGGACGGATGCCGGTCGGGATGAAGCGCCAGAGTTGCGCTGCGCTTTCTTCGTCTGGTTCGGCCTGTACGATTTTGTTGCCTGATGTCTTGAGGCACAGCGAACTGTTGCGGTTGCGGATGCGGAACCATCCGTCGCCTGCATATTCCAAGTACCATTGTTGGTTAGTGCCCTTGTTGTTTTGGTAAAGTATGATTTCCGTGCCGTCGTCCATCGACCAGTTCAGTACGTCGAGCGTCTGGTTTGAAGTGCCCGAAAGAATCTGGTGGTAGCTGAACGCACCTCCGATGCGAGCGTCTACCGGATTTACATGCCATTGCAACGACTTTTTGCCTGTGGAATAAGTGGATGAGGTGAGGGAGCCGTTGTCGTTGTCCAACAGTTTTAGGTTGCTTTTGTTGATTAATGCGTAGGTGCCGTCCACCACGGGTTGCACGTCATCGCCCCACGTGATGTTCACCACGGTTTCGGCATTGGTCTGCCCGTCTTGGTAACTTCCCGGTGCTCCGCCCGGAAGCTCCATGACGTATTCCCGTTGCGGCCCGTGTCCGTCGAAGAACACGTCGCGCTCTTTAGAAAGGAAGCGGTAGGAGGTGGTGACGGCTTGCCGTTCGGATGTCCCGCCGAACGCCTGTACCTTGCCGTCCGGTGCACGGTAGACCGACGCTGCCGTCCAGTTGGGACGATGCTCCGCGTAGGCCAACCGTTCACCATGGCTCGCCTTGCAGAACTCGCCACGTGTGTATTCTGCCCATCCCCACCATATTCCGGTTTGCATGCCGTATTCCAAGCCTACCATGGCTTCCATGACGTTGTGCATCTCGTCACCGGTGGCATGTTTGCCGTCTTCTCTCACCGTGGTGAAGAATTGGGCGAAGTTGTCGAAACTTCCGGCCAGTTGGTGCGTGTTTCCCTCATCCAGTTGGTCTTTCAAGTAATTGTACCACGGCAAGGCCTGGTCGGAGTTCAGCGTGTTTCCGCCACACATGCGGATATTATTGAAACGTTCTTTTTGCTTTAATTCCGTGATGATTGCGGCAAACTCGGCTTTTCGTTTTGCCTCATTAGGTGAACCTTGGTTGTTGTACAAGTAATCCGGTTCGTTGAACGGGGCGACAGAGACGACCTCGTAACCGGCATCTTGGTAATATTGGGTGGAAAGGTCTATGATTTCTGCCCAATGGGCGGCGTTGGCTCCGTTCTCGTCCGTGTAATAAGTGCTCATGAAAGGCGCGTCACAATTAATCATGAGTTTGACATCGGGTTTGACCCATTTGAACATGTTGACGCGCATTTGCAGTGTGTCGATTGTCCCCTGTTGCATTTTTCCGTCCACGATGGGCAGGTCCGGTTGGAAGGATGTGCGTACCACGTCAAGGTTGTCCTTGCCCATGAAGGCGGCACTGCGTCGCAGGTTGTTTTCATCAAGCCATGCAATGTCTGCCCCCCATTCTACATATTTATGGGTGATGCCCTTGTCCGAAAGCCGGAAGGGTACGACGCGGTCTGCCGTGGGTTGGGGCTTCAGGTTGCTGCTTGAGCTGAAATTTTGTGCGAGGGCCGGGAATGTGCTGCACCCGGCTAACAGGATTGAAATCAGGTGTAATGTTTTGTCTTTCATTGATTGAAGTATATTGGATTGCTGTGGCAAAGAAAAAGATTTTTGCTGATTTAGGCAAGCGAATGGCCGTTTTTTTATGGGGGAATGGAAAGCATTGTAAAGGAAAGCCTCGTCCGAAAATCATTCTGCGCCAAACGGGAAATCAATCTCAGGAGATTGAAAAATCGTTTGGCGCAGAATGGAAAATCAATCTAAGCCAAACGATTTGTTTGTTTCATTATGTTGGTATACAGAGCGTTATAAGGAAGTGCTTTTCTTTTCGGTTGTCATTTTATTTCTTGATAGCCTTTTCGGTGTAGCTGTGTTCCGGCGTGTCCACCCTCACCACGTAGATGCCGGGTGCCCAAGCAGACGTGTCGATGTTCCCACCACGGTGCTGGCGATACAGGATTTGCCCGTTGCAAGCCGTGATACTGGCGTAGCGGATGTCTTCGCTGCAAGAAAGATGGAGCCTGTCACAGAAGGGGTTGGGATGTATGCGTAAGTTTGGGGACGTACTTTCTTCCACACGGTCGGGGCTTCCCTTTTCCATGTCGAACTGGTAGGTGCCCGATTGCAGTTCTATCACGGCCTTTCCGTCTACTATGCCTTTGAAGTCCACGCCTTCTGCTTCTTTCAGGTCTTTTCCACTTTCAGTGATGTTGTCTGTCTTTTCCATTAGGGGCAGATAGAGTGTGGCTGTAGTGTTGGCCGGTACGGTGGCCGTATAGCTGATGCGTCCGTCCTCTTTGTATTGCCATTCACTGCTGATACGCCCGTATCCGGACAGATGAGATGCCTTGGCCTGCGTGATGCGTTTTTGTCCGGTGGGGAATGCCGTCCTGAAGTCCGGAGTGGGTTGCAGGATGATGTGTTTGAATCCGGGTTGTGTTTCGTCTGCCTCGATGCCGCCCACGTAACGGAACATCCATTCCGACACCACACCGTAGGAGTAATGGTTGAAGGAGTTCATGATCCACGGGTGCTTGTTGAACCCGCCTTCCTTGGTGTAGGAGTCCCAACGTTCCCAAATAGTCGTGGCTCCTTGGTCTACGCTGTACAGCCACGATGGGTTCTCGCGTTGCAGCAGCAGGTCGTAGGCCAAGTCATCCATGCCTTCCGCGCTGAGTGTCTGGTTTAGGATGCTCGTGCCGAGGAATCCGGTGCTCAGTTTGTAACCGTTGTCTGTGATTTTTTTGCGCAGCACTTCGCGGGCTTTCCCTATGGCGGTTTCGGGTAACAGGCCGAACTTCAAGGCCATCAGGTAAGAGGCTTGCGTGGATATGTTGGGCAGGCCGTCGGAATTGAGATACCTGCGTTGGAATTCTTCCTTGATGTTTTCGTAGAGAGTGCTGTATTTCAGTGAATCTAAATAGAAACGGTCGGCCTGTGCCTCGCTCAGCACTCCTGAAATCTTGCTCATCAGTTGGGCCACGTAGGCATAATAGCATACGCTGACGTAGCGTCCGTCCGTGGTCTCGTAAGAGAGCCAGTCGCCTGTGGCCGTACCGGCACCGTTGTACTTGAAGCCTCCTCCGCTTTGTGTGGAGAGCCAATCCATGTAGAGGCTCATGGAAGCGTAGCTTTCGCTCAGTACACTTTGGTCGTCGGTCATGAGATAGACGGTCCAAGGTACGATGACTCCGGCATCGGCCCATCCTGAGTTACCGAAGCCCCAGAAGTTGCAGAACGGTGCGATTTCCGGATATGCCCCGTCTTCGCGTTGGCTTTGGCGCAGGTCATTCAACCATTTACGGTAGAAGGCACGTGTGTCCGTATTATAGGAAGCCGCGCGTGCGAACACTTGTGTGTCGCCCGTCCAACCGAGGCGTTCGTCGCGTTGCGGGCAGTCGGTGGGCACGCTCAGGAAATTGTCGCGTTGGCTCCAGATGATGTTGCTGTAAAGTTGGTTTATGTCCGGATGGCTAGTTTCAAAAGTAGCCAGTTCTTCGAGGTCGGAACCGACGAATTCTCCCGTAAGTTTACTGATTTCCACATCCGAGGTGGTTGTTACTTCGCAGTAACGGAAGCCGAAGAAAGTGGTGGAGGGTTGGAATGTCTCGCCCTCTTCCGTTCCTTTCAGCGTGTAGTGGAGTGTGGCTTCCGCCGTGCGGAGATTGTAGGTGTAGAGGCTTCCGCCCGGTCCGTCATTGGCGCGGTCGGCTGCTCCCGTGTCGTTCAGCATTTCCCCGAACTTGAAGCGGAGCTTCGTGCCGCGTTCTCCTTTGGTCGTGAACCGTATCCATCCCGTCATGTTTTGTCCGAGGTCGAAAAGGGCGGTTTCACCGGCTTTCAGCCGGAGGGTTTCCGTGCCTTCCAATGTACGGACCACATTGATAGTGCCGTAAGTGGTGCCGGAGGCTTTCGTGCCTTCATATACGGTGATGGTCTGGGGCGTGCGGCGCAAGAAGTCGCGCACCTTGACCGTGGGGCTGCGGAAGGCTGTGATTTCTCCGTTGAATTCTGTGTTTTCAGCTGTGGCGAACCATTCGGAGGTATCATATTCCGGCATGCTCCAGTCGCTTTCGCGGCGTGCGTCATACGTCTCGCCGTTGTAGATGTCTCCTGAAATGACGGGGCCGCAGTAAGAACAGCTCCAGTCCGTTCCGGTTACGATGTTTTCTATCGTGCCGTCTTCGTATTCAAGCCTTAGTTTGGCGATGAACCCGAGCGAGGGGGAACCGTACATGCCATGTGCGATGGCTCCGCCCCACCAGCCGTTACTCACTTGTGCGCCGACTGCGTTTTCGCCTTCTTGTATAAGAGGGGTCACATCGTAGGTCATGTAGTTGATTTCTTTCCGGTAGTCGGTCCAGCCCGGTTTCAGTTCATCATACATGGTCGTACCGTCTTGTCCGACGCGCTTTCCGTTAATGAACAAATCGAATACCCCAAGAGCGGATGCGTAGATTTTAGCCGATTTCACCGTGCTTTTTGCAGTGAAAGCCTTGCGGAAAAGAGGGATGCCCTTTTCTGTACCGGTCTGCATGGCACAAGTCTCTTCGTAAGTGGAGTGTACGCACAGCATTTTGCTGCCTTTCTTCGTTATCACGGTACCGTCGCTGAATGCCATTCCGGCTCCTTCGAAATCTTCGGAGAAAGTCACGGTACCTTGCGTGCCGTCCTCTTCGTCGTAGGTGGTCACTTTGATGTTGTCATAATACGCCATCTCGTCCATGGTCAAGTCGTGGTAGGTGCGGAAGCCAATCAGGCCGTTTTTCAACCGGCCGGACGTGTCGGTATAGGTGTCCACAAGTGTCCCGTCGATATAGGTCTCCACAGTCGTGCCATTCACCTTGAGGGTCAGATGGTGGAGCGAGCCGGTGAGTTCGGCCTTAGTGAAAAACTTGCCTAAATCGGCATCGTTGGAGCTGAACGCACCGTTTGTTTTCACGTGGCGGCGCAAGAACGGTGTTTCTTTGTCGCGCACATTGATGCCCCACAGGTGGAAATTGTCCGTGTCGTAGCCTGAAAAGATTATGCCTGCGTTGTCACGCTCGATGAGGAAATCCAAATCGAGTGCATATACCGTTGGAGTGTTCATGGGATTGTACCAGGAATAGGAGGCTTCGATGAACAGGCGTCTGTCCTTGATTTGTCCTGTGGTAAAAGGGTTGTTTTCGTCCGAGAAGTCTTCGTGAAGCAATATTTTTGGACTCTCTCCCTCTAAATCGGTTACGGTAAAGTTGTCGAAATAAGCACGTTCCGTATCATTGTAATTGTTTTGGGCGCGGTCCTGGCGGATGCCCACCGTGCCGTATCCGTAATCTCCACCGTCGGGATTCGTTCGGGTGTCAATCAATACGTCGTCGATGTACGTACGCGCCACGTCACCGTCCACTTCGATGCGCAGATGGTAGGACTTATGCAGTTGCACGTCGATGAACGGGCGAAGGTCTATCTCTGCCAGGCAGGTCGCGTCCGCGAGGTCGGGGCCGCGCCAGATGTGTGGGCGGAAACGGGGATAACCGGCTTCGAGGTTCACTTGCCACATATGGTAATGGCTGTGCTCGGCATTCGAGGCAAAGATGATTCCTGCAGAAAGGTTGTCGATTTCGAAATCCGCCTCTACGGAATAGTGCGTGATGGCATTTTCGGATGTAGCCAGTGGCGTGTCGGTCGCTTTGATCCAACGTGCGCCATCCCATCCGCTGCCGAGCAGTCCGGTTTCAAAATATGCTTCTTCGGACGAAGTGGATTCACGTCCTTTGTTGTCCCATACGGTCACAGTCCAATAGTAACGGGTGGAAGGAGACAATGGGTTGCCGTCATAAGGCACGTCTATCTGGCAATCGGATTCGATTCGGCCGGAGGTCCATACCTGTTCGCTGTGGGCGGCATCGGTGAATACGGAGATTTCATAGGCAGTTTGCCAGATGCCCCGTTCATTGTCTGCGTCCATCATCCAACTGAACATAGGTTTTTCCACATCGATACCTACAGGGTTTTTCACGGCTTCCGTACGTAGTCTTTCCACTTCCATGGCATAGGTGGAGTGCATGCCCAAAAGGCCGATGGCACACCATAAAACGGTATGGCGGAACAACGAAAAAGATCGTGTGCGGTCTTGCATTCGGTTCATTGTCGGGCGTTTTGGGGTATGCTCCGGAAAGAATGTGCCGGGAGATGTCCGGCGTTGGTCTTTGTCTTGTTTCATGATATCATTATATCTAAAAATGTTTTCGGGGGCAAAGCTAATGGAATCCGGGCAAAGACAGGTGTAACAGATTGCCAAAAGGGTGGAAAATCGCGGCAAGGCGTATTTTTCAAGGGAGATACGCACTTGTCATGCCCGATTTCCCATGTCCGGCCTGTCTTGGAACTGGCTAGGCGTTTGGCCGTATTCCTCCTTGAAACACTTGGCAAAATACTTCGGGTCGTTGAAGCCTACGGCATAGGCCACTTCGGACACGGTCATGTCGGCTTGCCGTAGCAGGCGGCAAGCCGACCGGAGACGGATATTCTTTACGAAATCCATCGGGGTAAGCCCGGTCATGGCTTTGAGTTTGCGGTTCATGGTTGATTTGGACAGCTTGGCTTCTGCGGCGAGGCAGTCCAGATTGAAGTCGCTGTCCGTGAAATGGCTTTCTACGGTCTTCACCATGTTTTCCAGAAAGGTCTTGTCCCGGTTCTGGTAAGGTAGGACATCGCAGTCTGTATCCGGTGCGTGAAGGAACTGTCGGCTGCGTTGGCGGTATTGCAGGAGCAGGTTGTCGATGCGGGTGGTGAGTACGCGAATGTCAAAAGGTTTGGTCAGGTAACCGTCCGCTCCGGCTTCGTAGCAGGCCGCATGGGTGTCGTCCGTGGCTTGTGCCGTGAGGATGATGACGGGAATATGGCTAGTGGACAGGTCGTTCTTCACCTCTCGGCAGAGTGTCAGTCCGTCTGTGCCAGGCATCTTCAGGTCACACACCATCAGGTCTATATTTTGGTCTTGGAGCCGAGAGAATGCCAGTCTTGCGTCGTGGGCTGTTATGATGTGGTAGCGTTGTCCGATTAAACGCCCGATGGAATCGGTGATTTCAGCGTTGTCGTCCACGATAAGTATGGTCGGACACAGCCTTGCGGACGGAGAATGTGAGAGTCCGTCGATTGACGGTCGTGTTGTATCGGTATTCGGATGGTTCATCATCGGTGGTTGGCAGATTTCTTCTGGTTGGTAGGCAGTTTCTTCTAACGGCAGATCGATGGTAAAACGGCTGCCTTTGCCTGGTATGCTTTGCAAGTCCAATGTGCCGTGGTGCAGGTAGACTAATTCTCGTGTCAGGGACAGCCCGATGCCATTCGATTCGGTTCCGTTGGCTTGAGGGGCGCGGTAGAATCGGGTGAATACTTTGGTTTGTTCTTGGGCGGAGATGCCGATGCCTTCATCCCATACTTCCAACCGTAAGTGCTTGCCATCGTCTTTCTTTGCAGTACGTAGCCGTATGCCGATGTTATGGCGGGATGGTGTGTACTTGACGGCATTGGAAAGAAGATTGAAAACCATTTCTTCTAATTTGTCCGCATCGTAGAAACCGTAAATGTCCTCAGGGAAGATGTCTAGGTTTAAGTCAATCTCTTTTTTGCGGGCCAGTAATGTGAAGTCCGTTTGTGCAATGTGGCGTATAAAAGCCGCCACATCACCGTAGCTTGCCTGCAAGGACAGGCTTTTCTGTTCGGCTTTCCGGAAGTCGAGTACTTGACGGATGAGCTTTTTCAGGCGGAGGATATTGTCGCGCAGGCCACGGGTTATAGGGGAACCGGAGGGGCTGTTTTGTTCGATTTCATCGGTCAGGCAGGACAGGACGGTGAGCGGAGTGAGCAGTTCGTGGGAAACGTTGGTGAAGTATTCCAACTTTGTCCGGGCGATTTCTTCGCGTAACAGTTGTGCGTTCTTTTTGCGCAGGTGTTTGGCGTAAAGACGGAAACCGCATACGCACAAGACAAGAAACATGACGGCATAGGCTGTATAAGCTGTCCAGGTTTCAAACCATCGGGGGCGTTTGACAACGGTATAAATGGTGCTTGGACCTGTAGTGTGCCCGTTTTCGTCCATGCCCCAAACCTCTAATGTATAGGTTCCTTTAGGCAGGCGGTCGTAGAAAGCCGTGTGTACACCGGCTCTGAGTTGTATGGGGTTCCGGTCCAGGTCGGCAAGCCGGTATGCTATGCGGATGTTTCCGGAAGAAGAATATGTAAGGGAAGAAAACCGGAATTCGATGCGGGAGGCTTCCGGTGGCAAGGCAATCAGTCCGTTGTTCCATGAAAATCCTTTGCAAGGGTCGGTCTGCATGCTTCTGTCTTCGATACGTAAGTCCGTGAGAAATATCTTGTCCGGCTTTACTTCCGGTTGCGGTTTGTCGGTACGTATGGCGATGAATCCTCCATGGCCTCCGGCGTATAACAGTTTTTTATGTCCTGTACACGATGCGTTGTTGCGGAAGGCATATACGGGGATATGCTTGTCTTGTGTGTTGTAAGTATGCCGGGTACGCTTCTCTGGGTCATACCGGATGACGGCACTCGGCGTGACAAGCCATAAGTCTTTACCGATGGCTTCCAAATGGAGCACCGGTGACATGTCAGGCAAACCGGACAAGGTATGGTCCGACCATTTGGAAGCCTTTGGATAGAAACTGTAGAGGCAGCCCAGTTCCGTAGCCATCCAGATGTGTCCGGTGCTGTCGCAGCAAAGGTGCCGGATGCGGTCGTGCGGGGACAAGGGTAGTTTATAGCGGGTTGTGGGGCGGATTCCTGTGGGATAGGTATGCATGCAAGAGAGCCTGCCGGTAGCATCGCTTATCCATAGCCGGCCTTGTTGGTCTTCGCAAAGGGCATTGACGTTTCCGGGGAGGTTTGTGACTGCGGCGAGAGGATGGCCGTCCGGTTTGAATACGAACAGTTTCCTTTCTGTCATGACCCATAAACGGCCTGCCGGGTCTTCAAGTATTCCGGTGACATGGCCGGTTTCTGCCTCGTCGTGGGCTAAAAGCAGCGTATCGGTGAAGCGAATGTCCATACCCTGACGTTGTGCCCGGAACACGGTCGGGACAAAAGCCGAGGCGATCCATACCGTGTTGGGAAACCGGGAACGGGCGATGAGATTGACTTCCACATTCCTCTTTTGGGAATAGGGATGGAGGTTGTAGGTCCCGCTATCCGGGGCGTACAGCCCGATGCCGTTGCGTTCTTGATTGAACCATAGTACACCGCCCTCATCTTCGTACATGCAGTTGATGTTGGTATCAAATCCTAATGTTTCTTTGATGAAAGGCAAACTGTGCCCCGATAGCTCTTCCGGACAGAAAGATATATGGTAGCCTGCGTCGAATGCTCCTAACCAAAGGTCTCCTTCCCGGTCTCTCAATAGAGTGGAAAACATCCGGTTGCGGTCGAAAGGGACAGATGCGGACGAGAAATGCAATATGCCGTCTGTGGGACGGTTGAATATGTGCAAAGCATTATAGGAAAGCATCCAGAGTTGTCCGTTGTGCCCGTCTTGTTCTATATCGAAGAAAATGTCGTCTGCCACGTCCTGGTGTTCGTACATGTCCGCGCCGTTCCGTTCGGGATAAAAACGGAAAAGCCCGTCGCCCCATGTGCCTAACCAATAATGTTCGTCGCGATCTTGAAACAAGACAAAAGGTATGTTGGCGTTTCCTATGGCCGGATAGCCGGTGAAATGGTCTTTTTCAGCATCCCATCGGAACAAACCTTTGCCCCAGGTCAATATCCATAAGTGTTGGGCGTGGTCTTCATAGATGGAGGTGACGGCGGCTTTCAGGTCATATCGTCGAAGGATATGCAATTGTTCGTCGCATCGGTACAAGGCTTGTGCCGTGGCAATCCATAACTGCTGTTTTTTGTCAGTGTACACATATTTGATTTCCGTATGACAGAACGCTCCATTCAGGACGGGCATCCATTTCCATGTTTGTTTGTCGAACAGGTTCAGTCCGTTTTGTGTACCGATGAATACGCGGTGTTCCGTGTCGGTAATCAACGTAATGGAGTTGTCCGTCAGTAGGTCGGGATGTAAGGGATCAGATTTGAACACTATGGTTTCGTATCCGTCATAACGTGCTACACCATGGGTTGTGCCAATCCATATCATGCCTTCGCGGTCTTGATGAAGGGAAGTGGTTTCTCTTGAGGGAAGCGAAGAGGCAAACGGAAGGGGCGTGGCCGAGTAATCCCGTGCGTGCAGGGTAAAGAACGAAAGGAACAATCCGGACCACAGGAGCGTGAGGAATATGGAATCGCGGCTTTTCATGTAGGATTAATTTGTACAAAGTTACGAAAAGAAATGGGATGGGACGCATTTTTGATGAAAATATGTTCCTTACCCTCTTGGTGGAATTATAATTATAAATACCCGTTGGCAGAATTAACATTAATTTAATTCTGCCAACGGGTATTTTCTGCTTTATTTTACGTCGAGGCTGACGGAAGCCTTTTTCAGTCCCTTGCCCTTTATGGTCAGGGTGAGGCGGCCTTTTTCCTGCCCGCTCTTCACAACGGCCATGGCACGGCCTTTCCAAGCCTTGCGTTCCGGAGCGGTGTAAGCCGTGCAATCTTTTAAATCGGCACTGCATGTCGCCAACAGTGTACCGGGACCTTGGAGTTCGAATGCCAACAGATTGTCGGCATTGGGTACCACCCGTCCTTGCTTGTCCGTGATTTCAGCCACGACATAAACCAAAGACTCGCCATCGGCCGAGATTTCCGTGCGGTCGGCCGTCAACCGGATGCGTGCCGGTTTTCCGGCTGTTTCCAAAGTACGTGATTCTTTCTCCTGCCCGTTTTCTACGCCTGCGACACGTAGGGTGCCCGGTGCGTATGGCAAGGTGAAGATAGCCTTGAATTCTTCTTCCCGGGTCGTAGCCTTTTCACCGATGAGTTTGTCGTTCAAGTACAAATGTACGGATGGGTAACGGGAGTAAATCTCCACGTCGATATTCTTTCCCTCATGTCCGGGCCAGTTCCAATTCTCCCATGTGGGCCAAACGGACCATTGGGTTTCCTTGATTTCTCCGTAGTATCCGGAAGGTTCCTTTACGGAGAGGAACAGTTTGTTGCGTTCGGGGAAGAAGAGCATTTCGCGGTAGTAGGATATGGGTTTACGACACCCTGTAAGGTCGATGTCACCGCAATAGGCACCATGCCACGGGAATTGGTTACGTTGGTAGTGTTCGCCTTCGGTCTCTCCTTTATAGAAGAAGCGTCCGATACCCGATTCGCCGAGGTAGTCGATAGCCGTCCACACGAAATCTCCGATGATATAGGAATGGTCGTTGACCCGTGCCCAGTTGGCGAATGCGTCGCGTGGGTAAGATTCCGTCTGCATCATGATGCGTGAAGGGACGCGTTCGTGGTCCGACGGTCCTTTGTGCATCATGTAGTTGTAACCCACGATGTCATGTGCGGCAGCCAACGGGTCGTAGATTTCCCAGTCGCTGTCCCATGCCGCAAGGGCAGATGTCACCGGACGGCTCGGGTCGAGACTGCGTACATGTCCTGCCAAGGCGTATGCCGTAAGGACGGCTTCGGGCGTTTTGCGCTCGATGATTTCGTTTCCGATGCTCCAACAGAAGATAGACGGATGGTTGCGGTCGCGCAGTACCATGGACTCGATGTCCTTCGTCCACCATTGGTCGAACAGGACGGAGTAATCTTTAGGCGTTTTGGCCGACCTCCATCCATCGAACGATTCGTCGATGATCAACAGTCCCAAGTGGTCGCAAGCATCGAGAAAGGCTTCTGATGGAGGGTTGTGCGAGGTGCGCACGGCGTTGAATCCGGCCTCTTTCATCAGCCGTGCCTTACGCCATTCTGCATCGCGGTAGGAGGCGGCACCGAGCGGACCGTTGTCATGATGGAGGCATCCGCCGTTCATTTCTATGGCCTTACCGTTCAGAACTAATCCTTTTTCGGCATTGTATTCCACGTGGCGCACCCCGAACGTAGTGGTGACCGTGTCGGTCGGTTCTCCGTTGGCCGGTACGAGGCAACATACCATCCGGTAGAGGTTCGGTGTTTCAGGACTCCAGAGCTTGGCGTTTTCAAAAGGAAATTGCAGTTTGATTTTGCTTGTCCGGTTCGCTTCAAGGGTGACGCTTTCTTTTTGTGTGAGAACGGTGTGGCCGTCCAAGTCTGTGACCGTGCAAAGCAGTGTGGCCGGGAGGGCGTTATTGCGGTTGGCGAGCGTGGTTTCCACTTCCACCTGCGTCTTTTGGTCCACTTTTTCGGTGGTGATGCCGATGCCCCACGGTTCAAAGTGTGCTTTAGGGGTACGGATAAGTTTCACGTTGCGGTAAATGCCGGAACCGGTGTACCAACGGCAGTTCTTCTGTCCCGAGTTGTCCACACGCACGGCAATGACATTCTTGCCTGCTTTGAGGTAAGGCGTGATGTCGTGGTAGAAAGATGAATAACCGTAGGGGCGTATGCCGAGATTATGTCCGTTGACGAATACTTCCGCGTTCATGTAAACCCCTTCGAAATAGAGGGTGGTTTCGGGATGTCGGCTATCCGGAGTAAAGTTGAATGTCTTGCGGTACCAACCGATGCCGGTGGGGTAATACCCTCCATCGTTACCGGCCGGATTGTCTGCTTCAGGACGGCCTTCGATGCTCCAGTCATGGGGCAGGTCCAACGTGCGCCAATGGTTGTCGTCGAAGTCCGGATGCGAGGCTGCAGCGGTATCGCCTAAAAAGAATTTCCAATTCCTGTTAAAGTTTACTTCCCGGTTTGAACGTGTAGCGTTCGGAATGGCAAGCTCGTCTGCACGGGAGAAGTTGGCAGAAACCGGGAGGGCGTTTCCGATTCCGAATGCGAAAAAGAGGGCGGCCACCCACTTCAGCCGGCTACTCCGGTGTGTACGTAAGTTCGTTTTCATTTGAATCTGTATTTTTTTATGTGTTTTGATTGATTTGTTTGCAAAACTATATGAAAAGGAAGGTTACAGAGGAGTAAAAAACTGCCAGAAAGGGGGTAAAATCCTATTCTGGCAGTTTTTTACCCCCTTCCCGACTGTTTTTTGCCTGTTACGGTTTTATTTTTCTTTCTCTTGGTATTCGCGGGGTGTCAGTCCGAACTCTTCTTTAAAGCACTTGGTGAAATATTTGGGCGAAGAGAAGCCCGTGGCATAAGCGATTTCACTGATGTTCCGGTCGCGGCGTGAAAGCATCTCGCAGGCATACTTCAGCCTGATGTTCCGGATAAATTCCAAAGGTGTAAGCCCGGTCATGGCCTTCACTTTGCGGTGGAGGGTGGATTTGGACACATTCAAATGGCCGGACAGTTGTTCCAAATCGAATCCTTCTTCGGCCAAATGGGTGTGGATACAGTCTGCCATGTCCTGAAGGAACTGGGTGTCGTTGGAAGAATATTCCAGTTCGGCCAGACGGACGTGGTCTTCCATCCTGAAAGCCTGTTGGCGGTTCCGGTAGGTATGGAGCAGGTTGTCTATCCGGGCGGCTAGCACTTTCAACTCGAAAGGTTTGGCCAAATAACCGTCCGCTCCGGCTTCATAACAATCTACCCGGTCATCCGCGCTCTGTTTGGCTGTCAGCATGATAACGGGAATGTGGCTGGTTTCGAGTTGTGATTTAAGTTTCCTGCACAAGGCGAATCCGTCCATGCCCGGCATCATGACATCCGATACGATGAGGTCTACGGCGCTTGCCTTGAGTTGTTTCAGAGCCTCCAACCCGTTTTCTGCCGTGAGCACCCAGTACTTCGTGGCCAATATCTTCTCCATCATTTCCAACAGTTGCGTGTTGTCGTCCACAAGGAGGATGGAGGGACGGTCGTTTCCGGGTTCTCGGGCTTCGGGAGACGGCTCTTGCGGCATAGGGGAGAAACCTTCTGGTGAAGTGAAGTCTTGTGTGGGTGCTTCAGCATCTATCAGCTGTATTTCGAGGTTTTCTTTTGCGGAGACGGTGGGCGGAAGGTCCAGGGGAAGGGCCACGGTGAAACAGCTTCCCTTTCCCGGTTCGCTTTTCAGTGTTAATCTGCCATGGTGCAAGGTGGTCAATTCCCGTGCCAATGCCAACCCTATGCCGTTCGATTGTCCGCTACGCCCGTTGCTTCCGGTGTAGAAGCGGTCGAATATCCTTTGTTGTTCTTTGGCCGGTATGCCGACACCCTCGTCTTGTACGGTGAATATCACGTCTTTTTCTGTTCCGTTTTGCCGTATTTCCACGATGAAATCGACATTTTTTCCACTTGGCGTGTATTTGACGGCATTGGAAAGCAAGTTGTAGAGTATCTTGTCTGTTTTGTCAAAATCCAGTGTGCCCCGGCATTCGCCTTCCGGAATTCGGAGGTTCAGCCGTACGCCTTTCTGTTCAGCCAAAGGCCAGAAATGGTGGGTACACAGTTGACGGGCGAAAGCGAAGATGTCGCCTTCTTCGGGACGAAGTACCATGTTGCCGTTCTCGGTCTTACGGAAATCCAGGACTTGTTGCAGCAGGCGTTTCAGCCGGTAGATGTTGTGGCGCAGCACCGTGGTCTGGCGTTTTTCGGTCGGATACTTCCGTTCCCAGTAGTCACCTACGCAGGATATCACGCTGAGCGGCGTAAGCAAGTCGTGGGAGATGTTGGTGAAATAATCCAGTTTGGCTTGTGTCAGGGCTTCTTGGAGTTGTAATCGGTTGCGGCTGCGCAATCGTTGCAAGTACAGCCTCAGGAGTACGTAGATGAGAAACAGGGAAACGGTTACGTAGGCCGCGTAAGCCCACATGGTTTCGTACCAAGCCGGAAGTTGCGTGAGGCTGAGCAGCGTGGCGGGAGCCTGCCATTGCCCGTTACGGTCTGTGGCTTTTGCGACCAACCGGTAGTATCCCTTGGGCAGTTTCTGGTAATAAGCCGTGTTTTCTCCTTCTTGCAGGTAGTTCCAATCGGTATCGAGGCCTTCCAACCGATAAGCGTAACGTACTTTTCCGCTTCGTGCATAATCTAATGTGGAAAAACAGAGGGAAAGGTTGGCTGCTTCAGGTTGCAAGGTAAGCGTGTGCCGGTCGGGCTGTCCGGACGCGTACCGCCCGGAGGGATTGAACAGCATACTGCGCGTACCGCTTTTGAAGTCGGTCAGCATCACCGTACGTGAAGGGGCTTTAGAGCCGGATGAAGATGGGGGAGTGACTGATACGAAACCGCCACGTCCTCCGGCGTAGAGTGTACCGTCGGCCGAAAGGAATGCAGCTTGGTCGCGGAAGATAGGAGTGGACATATTGCCGTCCGAGGAAGTGTATTGTTGCAGGTTGTGGCGCTGTGTGTCGTAGTGGATGAAACGATTGTGGGAGACGAGCCAAAGGTGGTGGTTCCGCCATAACAGATTCAATATCGTCATGCCTTGCGTGTCGAAACGGTCGCTGAAATCTTGGAAAACCGAATCCTCCGGTTGACCGTACAGGATGCGCCCCATACTGGTGGCTATCCAAAAGCCGCCCGAGTCATCAGGACAGAGAAAGCGCACCTCCTCGTCCTCGTGGTTCTGAAAGGCAAGGGGGTGCGGAATACATGCCATACGTTTCCCTTTCACCTTTATTATATATAGACGTCGGGAAGTGGAGGCCCAGACGGACACAGCGTCTCTATGGGCAAAGGCGGTAAAGTGCAGGCTATCGGGCGTGGAGAGCAGGGACGTGCCGTCGGCAGGCTGGCAGAGCATACGCCCTCCGCTACGCAACCAAAGTTTGCCGTCCGATGTTTCTTCCATCTGGTTGGCGGGAACATAATCACCGGAAGCGTCGGACAACCGGATGCGGCGGTTTACCTTAAATGTTCCTTGTTCGTATGTCAACAGGTACACTTGGTTGCGGTGGGGAGCTGCTACCCATAAGCCGCCGCTGACAGGACTGGATGCCGTGACGCGGGCATCTACCGTCAGGTTCTGGATTTCGGGGGTAGCGAAAACGGTTTTTCCGTGTTGCGGCCCATGGAGGCAGAGACCGAAGCGGTCTTGGATGAACCAGAAGCGCCCCTGGGTGTCGCGGTTCAAAGTGAGCAGATTGGGCATCCTGTCCAAGGTCTTGCGCAGGTCGTCCAACGGGTAGCTCCGTATGGTTTCCGTATGAAACGTGAGCAACGTGCCCCGGTCGTAAGAACTGAGCCACAGGTTGCCATCATGGTCTTTCAGGATTTTGGTGTACATTTTGCCCGTGTCTATGTATTTGGGTAAAGCCACGGGGATCAACTTGCCGGTACGGTCGTCATACCGGAATGCGTACAGGTTGTTATAGGACAAAGCCCAAATGTAACCGAATGTATCGTCTTGGGCTGTACTGAAAAATTTACGGTCTGCCACTTTTCCTCGTGGTGACTGTATGTCCTGATGGATATATTCCACATGTCTCAAGGTTTTATCGGTCAGGAGTTGCCACAGTCCTTCTCCCCATGTGGTGAGCCAGTACCGCCCGTCCCTGTCTTGGAAAAGCGTGAAAGGAGAGTTGGTCTGTCCCACCGGCGGCAGGTGGCGCAGGTGTTGTGTACTGTCCGTATAGACGAAAATCCCATTCGACGTGCATATCCATAGGCGTTCTTTTCCTTTTTCATAAAAGAAAGAGTTGATGTAAGACGGTTTGCCGTTTGGGGAAGGTAGTTTGATGGAGGTATATTCATGGTATGGGAAACGGGACTCCAATAGCCGGTCGTTTAAGGCTACCCATATGCGTTTTTTCCCGTCGGAACAAAGAGAGCGGATGTAGGCGGTCTGTAACGGGGCTTCTCCCGGTGTGGTAATCCGGTAAGTCTGTTTGTCGATGAGGTTCAGTCCTTTTCTCGTTCCGATCCAAAGGTATGCACTGTCTTCCGCAATGCAGGTGATGTGGTTGTGGGTAAGCCGGCCCGGATGTCGGTAGTCTGTTTGGAACGTTTGCAGGCGGTAACCGTCGTAGCGCGACAAGCCGTTCGTTGTGCCAATCCAAACAAAACCGTCTTCATCCTGATAGAGTTCCGTCATTTCGTTGGATGGCAGTTCTCCGGCGAACGGGAAATCCGCCGACCAGATGGCTTGTGCCGGAACTCTCAGGGAAAGTCCTAACCAAAACAGTAACAGGTAGAAAGTATTTTTCATTCGCATCCCATCCGAAGTATGATGGACAAAGGTAGTGAAAAAATAGGCTTATTCGTCAGATTTTTATAAAATCCTCAACTTTTCCGTCTTTGGCTCTCATTTTTACCAGTAAAAAGTGTAATTTTGCAACTATAAGTATATTTGCCGATAATTATAAGCTAAGAAGATTTTATAATATACCTTCCTTAAAAAGTATAGAATGAATGATGTTTTTGACAGGTCTAAGCATGTGTATAAATCGAATGCTTTTGAAGAAATAATAAAAGATACCATACGTTTTTTCAATGGTACGCCTGTTCATGAATTGCCACCTCCGGAAAATTTCATAGGTACAGGGGTGTATGCTCTATATTATATAGGGAAGAATCCTTATTATAAGATACTTTATGATTTAAACAGGTTGGAGTTTAAGCAACCGATTTATGTAGGTAAGGCCGTGCCGTAAGGTTGGAGGCAGGCAAGGACAGTTGGGAAATCTCAAAGTTCGCATGAACTTTACAGAAGGTTATGTGAGCACGAAAATAGTATCAACCAGGTGCATAATTTGGATTTGAAAGATTTCCATTGTCGTTTCATGATATTGGAAAATGCCGCTTGTGATATGATAGGAACTATTGAAGCGGCATTAATCCGTTGTTATACTCCGGTATGGAATAGCTCGATAGATGGGTTTGGCAATCATGATCCCGGAAAAGGACGATATAATCAGTCCAAATCAGATTGGGACGTATTGCATCCAGGACGGAGTTGGGCTTATAAGTGCCAAGGTAAGGCTTTGCCTTTGGTTGATGTAGAAAGGAAAGTCTGTAAGTATTTATCGGGAGAGTAATATGATTAATAGTTTGGAAATATTTTCAGGTGCTGGAGGTTTAGCAAAGGGTATTGAAATGGCGGGTGCTCGTCATCAGGCTTTTGTTGAGTGGAATGGAGATGCTTGTAAAACTTTAAGATGGAATTACTCACCTGATATTGTTTTTGAGACAGATATACGGGATTTTCAATTTTCTCAGTTCAGTAATATAGATGTTATTGCGGGAGGTCCTCCATGCCAACCTTTTTCTTTGGGTGGAAAGGCTTTGGGATACAAGGATGATAGGGACATGTTTCCATATGCAATTTCCGCTATTCGACAGTTAACGCCTAAAGTTTTTATTTTTGAGAATGTAAAGGGCTTGCTGAGGCAGTCATTTGCTCGATATTTTAGTTACATCATCCTGCAACTTACTTATCCTCATGTGGAGTTGAAAAACTTGGACTGGGAGAGAAATCTTTCATTGCTTGAACGTATTCATACAGAAGGTTCTTATAAAGAATTAAAGTATAATGTAATATTTAGGTTGCTAAATGCGGCAGACTACGGTGTCCCACAAAGGCGTGAACGTGTGGTTATTGTCGGCATCCGGAATGATTTAAATGTGGCTTGGAATTTTCCAGAAGGAACGCATTCGCAGGAAGCATTACTTTGGGATAAGTATGTAACTGGAAGTTATTGGGAGAGGCATAATCTCATCCCTCCTTTTGGGGAACAAAGACAACAGGCCTTGCAAAAGGAACGTTTATTGTCTCAATATGGAATGTTTCCACCGGTAAAGGCTCCTTGGCAGACTGTACGTGATGCTTTGCAGGGCTTGCCTGTTCCGCTTGAAGCAAGTGAATCGTACAATGAACATCTGTTAAGAACCGGTGCAAAAGAATATGCCGGGCATACCGGCAGTGATATTGATCAGCCGTCCAAAACCATAAAGGCTGGAGGGCATGGGGTACCGGGAGGGGAGAATATGATAAAGTATCCTGATGGGAAAGTACGTTATTATACCGTGCTTGAAGCGAAACGGATACAGACATTTCCTGATGATTATTCCATATCTGGTTCTTGGACGGAAGCGATGCGACAGATAGGTAATGCCGTACCTGTGAGGTTGGCCAATGTGATAGCAGAATCATTGTTCAAAAGCGTATTTGAGTGTTGAAATGCGTTTTGCATTTTTTTTGTATGAAAACAAATTGGGATGAAGAAATTTTTCTGCGGATGGCTCTTATGTAGTCTCTTGGTGGTGCAGGCAGTTGCACAGTCTTCTTTTCGTGTGACGGGCAAAGTGATAGACCGGACGAGCCGCCAACCGGTGGTAGGGGCTTTTGTGTTTCCTACTTCGATGGACACCTTGCGTGCGGTGACTGATACGGCCGGTGTGTTCGTATTACCTCACGTGCCGCCCGGTATTTTTTCATTCCGGGTGACGGCGGCCGGATATGTGCCGCAGGATACACCGGATTATATCGTTTCGGCTGTCACGCCCGAAGTGAACGTTGAATTGGAGGAAGATGTCAAGTCGTTGCATACTTTGACTGTACGTCCTAAGTCGTATGGCAAGACAGCTGAGGCTCCGGTGAGCGTGCAGGTCATAGGGCTTCGCGAGATAGAGAAAAGCCCTGGAGCCAACCGGGACATTTCGCGTATCGTGCGCGGTTATCCGGGTGTGGCCTTCTCTCCGGTGGGATACCGTAACGATTTGATAGTGCGGGGCGGCGGTCCGTCGGAGAACCGTTTTTATATGGACGGTATAGAGATTCCGAACATCAACCATTTTGCCACGCAGGGAGCTACGGGAGGCCCGGTGAGCATCGTCAATGCCGATTTGGTGCGTGAGATTAAGTTTTATACGGGTTCGTTTCCGGCCGACCGTGCAGGAGCCTTGAGTTCCGTGCTCGATTTCCGTTTGCGCGAAGGCTCTTCGGAGCGTCAGACGTTCAAGGCTACTTTGGGAGCTTCCGAGGCCGCCTTGAGCGGGAGCGGCCATATCGGGGAAAAGACGACTTACCTGTTCTCCTTGCGCCAGTCTTATTTGCAATTACTTTTTAAAATGATAGGTTTGCCTTTCCTTCCGAACTATATCGACGGGCAGTTTAAGGTAAAGACCCGTTTGACGCCGTACGACGAACTGACGGTGATGGCATTGGCCGGAGTAGACCGGATGGAACTGAATACGGATTTGGCGGGAGAAGACGACGGTTCGGATTATATTTTGAGCTATCTGCCCAAGATAGAACAAGAGACTTTTACGGTAGGGGTTTCTTACCGGCATTATGCCGGAAGACATGTGCAGACGTACGTATTGAGCCACAATTACCTGAACGACAAGAATCTGAAATATCGGAATAATGACGAGAGCACTGAGGAGAATCTCACGCTTCGATTGCGTTCTACAGAACAGAAGACCACGTTCCGTGCAGAGAATATGACGACATTGCCGGGTGGCTGGACGTTGAAAGAGGGTGCGGAATTGAACTACATGGATTATACCGACCATGAACGCCGTCTTTTGTCGGTCGGGGACTGGTCTGTCTACCGTACCCATTTGGGGCTTGTCGCCTATGGAGCCTCGTTCTCTGCGGCTTATACGGCTCCGGAAGAACGATGGAGTGCGTCGGTCGGGGTGCGGGCAGACGGCAATACTTATTCATCGCACATGTCCCGTCCGTGGGAACAGCTATCTCCGCGCGCTTCTTTCCGTTATGTTTTCTCACCCCATTGGTCGACGGCAGCTTCGGCAGGCTGGTATCACCAATTACTGCCTTACACGGCGTTGGGCTATAAAGACGCGACAGACCGGTTGGTCAACCGGGATTTACGTTATATGAATGTGGCGCAGGCTGCTTGGGGCGGCGAATGGAAAGCCAATGACCGTTGGGCTGTGTCGGTAGAAGGGTTCTATAAGTCTTATCACCGTGTGCCGCTTTCGTTGGCCGACGGGGTTCCGTTGACTTGTAAGGGTACGGATTATGGTGTGGTAGGTAATGAGGCATTGGTGTCTACGGCACAAGGCCGTGCCTACGGAGTGGAAGCCTTGATGCGTTGGACTTTGCCCGACCGTCTGAACCTGACCAGTTCTTTCACCTGGTACCGCAGCGAATACCGTGCCGACCGTCATGCCGCTTATGTTCCTTCGGCGTGGGACAATCGAGTGATTCTGAACATGAGCGGTACGTATGATTTCCCACACCGTTGGAGCGTAGGATTACGGTTGAGTTGCATCGGCGGCTCTCCTTATACGCCATACGATGAGGTAGCCTCGTCCTATGTGACGTATTGGGATGCGAATGGGAAGTCTGCCTACGATTACAGCCGTTATAATGCAGAGCGGCTACCGGGTTATGCCCAACTGGATGTGCGGGTGGACAAAGAATTCTTTTTCAAACGTTGGCGCCTGGGATTGTATCTTGACTTACAGAATGTGACCGTCAGCAAACTACGTCAGCCGGACGTGTTCATGAGTACCGGCGTTGTGTCGAATCCCGAAGCTCCTTTGGAGGATCAGCGTTATGTGATGCGGCGTGTAGAACAAATAAGTGGGACACTGTTGCCCACGTTGGGGGTGACGGTGGAGTTTTAGGTTGTCAATCATAAACAGCGTTATTGCAGTTGCTACGGCAAAGGTACGAATTTACCATTTGAATCCTTATTTTTTATGGGAAAAAATCGAAAGGCTTTTTCTCCGTTCATTCATAGAGGATTGCGGACTTATGGTCTACGCTCCAACGGCACGATCCGGTAACGGTTACCCTTTTCCGTGTGCTTCCGTTCCACGCCTGCGGCCACGAGGGCGCGGCTGAACTCCTGCATGCCGATGCCCGTGAGCGTGCCCGGCTGACGCTTGCGCAACAGGGCGATGAGTTCGGGAAGGGAAACGGACAGGGCCTCTTCGTCCGGACGGGCGGCACGGAAGTGGCGGGCAAAAGCCTCTTCCGCTGGGCAAGTACGGTAGAAAGCCACGTTGGCACGCTGGATTTCCGCCTCTTCTTCTGCCGTGAACCCATGATGTTCGCCACCGAGGAGCATGGCTTTCAGCTGGGCGTAGATTTGAGCATGTTCGATATTTGTGCTGTCGATGGGACGCTCCACCTCCACGCAGAGGAAACGGCGGCTGCCCGAAGGGTCGGAGAGCAGTTCGTGGCTGTTGGACGTGGCGATGAAGGAGGCGATGCGCGGCAGACGTAGCGTGTCGCGTCGGTAAGCCTTGCGCACGTGCAGGTCGGTGAGCTGCATCACGTTCTTCAAGGCCGGATGGCGGCGGACGGGGATGCGGTCGAACTCGTCCAGGTTGATGAGCCCCATTTCCACCAAGAGCTGTTCCATACGGGCGGTGTTCGCCACGTCTACGCTGTCGGTGTAATAGGCGGACAGTTCGGGTGGCAGGAGGTTGCGGCAGAATGTGGACTTTCCCAATCCTTGCCGCCCGCTCACCAATACCGGAGCCATACTGTTGGCATGGTCGTCTCCCATCCTCATCCATTGCGCGGCCACAGCCAGCATCCATCGGCGGAATCCGCGTACCCACAGCGCACGGTCCGACACGCGCCGTGCCAGTGCGTCGAGACGGTCTTCTCCGTCCCACGGCTGCAGGCGGTCGAAATAATCGCGGAAGGGATGATAGTCGGGCAGGCGGTCGGAGGCCACGAAGCGCGACACATCGCGGTCCCAGCACGGGATGCCCGCCTCATGGGCGGCGAGGCAGAGGGAGTTGAGGTCGCGTGCCGTGAGGGGGAAGAAGGCGGCCGCATCCTGTCCTTTGGGGCGGAATTCCGCCTGCCTCGTCAGCAGGTTGTGGCGCAGGTCGTAACGCTCTTCCGCAAAAGTGGCCAGCCGGTGGTCGAGGTGGGCAGGTGCGTTGTTTTTCGCATCGTGGGCTTCCGCCTTCCGGGAGGTCGGCCTTGTGAAGGCTTCCGGTCGCGATTCGGTGACTGTTGTTTCTTCGATATGACCGGTCACGCTTCCGGCAACTCCCAAACGTCCGGCTTTTCTTTTTGATAAATCGCTCCCACTCGGCAGAGGCAAGCTCGCTTGGTTCTGCGCTCGCTTATTCGCGATTTTCTCCGCCCATCGACGTACCGCTCTCTTTACGATGTGTTTCAGTTCCATGTGCTTCGTTTTTTACGGCAAAGTTAGGGAGACGCACGGCAGAGGTGGCACATTTGTGCACGTTTCCGCACATTAGTACGCATTTCTGCACATTAGTACGCATTTCTGCACATTTCTGCGCTTCTCCGTGTCACTCTTCTTCAAAGAAACCGGATAGCCGTCGGACTCGATACTCCTCATTCCTTTCCCTCCTCCATACTTTTCCGGAAAATGCCTTTCATCTTTCAGGATGCCCCGTAACTATCTCAATACAAATCGGATACATCCTGAATTTTCAAATCTTTATCTTTCAGTCCATGTCAGTCATAAGTCGGGCTGAATGCCGCTTTTCGTTTGGCGCAGATCTGCGTTTCGTTCTTCTGAGATTGAAAAATCGTTCGGAGCACAACGGAAAATCGTTTGGCTTATGAGGACTATCGTCCGTCACCTGAAAGAGAGCTGAAAGATGTAGGTTCCATCCTTCAGGGAGCTAATATACATAAAGCGAAGGGTTTACATTGTGTTCTGAAAGATGAAGCTTGTTTTTGAGAAAACGTAGGGAGAAGTTGGGCTGAGAGCATAACCCGTCTGTTTGTCAGTAGTTTAGGAAAGGACATAGGAGGGAGATAAATATTATTCCCGTTTATACTAAACGGAATCAGGATGCACTATCTTTTCTTTGGCAGTGCATCCTGATTCCTTTTAGTATAATCCGTGGGTTACTGGTTCTTTTTCTTCATCACGATGGCATCGATGACCGCTACGGCCGTGATGTTCACGATGTCGCGTACGGAACTTTCGAAGTCGGTGAAATGAATCGGTTTGTTCAACCCCATCTGGATAGGGCCTATCATCTCTATTTCGTCTCCATTCAGAGCCTGGAGCAACTGGTAACCGGCATTGGCCGAACTCAGGTTCGGGAATACCAAGGTATTGACCTCCTTACCCTGTAGGCGAGTGAACGGGTACTTACGGTCGCGCAGCTCGTTGTTCATGGCGAAGTTCACCTGCATCTCGCCGTCGATGGGTAGGTTCGGGTAGTTCTCCTGCATGTATTCTACGGCTTTATGGATGCTGGCCGGGCTTCCGCATGTGTCCGTTCCGAAATTGGAATAGGACAACATGGCGATGACCGGTTCGTGATTGAAGAAACGCACGGTCTTTTCGGATAGCCGTGCAATGTCTATCATCGTTTCCGTGTCGGGATGGCGGTTGATAAGCGTGTCCGCCAGGAAGTACGTACCTTTCTTGCTGTTCATGATGTGCATGGTACCGAAATGGTTGTATTCCGGTTGTATGCCGATGACTTCTTTGGCGACCTTGATTGTATTGGAATATTTGGTGTACACGCCCGTGATGAATGCGTCCGCTTCGCCAGTCTCTACCATCATCATGCCGAAGTAGTTGCGCTCGAACATCTTGTCGTTGGCCTCTTCGAATGTATAACCTTCGCGGGCTTTCTTCTCGGCCAGTATCTTAGCATAACGTTCGCGGCGTTCGGCTTCGCGGTCGTGGCGCAGGTTGACGATTTCGATGCCTTCCAGGCTGAGGTCGAGTTCCTTCGCCAGTTTCTCGATACGCTCGTCGTTACCCAACAGGATAGGATGGCAGATGCCTTCAGCCTTAGCCTCCACGGCGGCTTTCAGCATGTTGGGATGGATACCCTCGGCAAACACCACGCGTTGGGGATTGCGGCGGGCCGTATCTCTCAACTGGCGGGTCAGTTTCGACTCATACCCCATCAGTTCCTTCAAGTGGAGGGCGTAAGCGTCCCAGTTTTCGATGGGCTTGCGGGCCACTCCGCTTTCCATGGCAGCTTTGGCCACAGCCATGGACACCTCGGTGATGAGGCGCGGGTCTACCGGTTTCGGGATGAAATATGAAGGACCGAAAGTGAGGTTGTTCACGTGGTAAGCCTCGTTCACCACGTCCGGCACGGGTTGTTTGGCAATGCCTGCGATAGCCCGTACGGCGGCCAGTTTCATTTCTTCGTTGATGGCCGTGGCACCGGTATCCAAGGCGCCACGGAAGATATAAGGGAATCCGATGACGTTGTTTATCTGGTTCGGATAGTCGGAACGTCCGGTAGCCATCAACACGTCGGGACGCGAATCCATGGCGTCCTCATACGAGATTTCGGGTACCGGGTTAGCCAATGCGAACACGATGGGCGACGGAGCCATGCTGCGCACCATGTCCTTGCTCAACACATTGCCGCGCGACAAGCCGAGGAATACGTCGGCGCCCTTGATGGCTTCTTCCAACGTATGGATGTCTGTACGACTGGTGGCGAAGTAACGCTTCTGCTCGTTCAGGTCGGTACGGTCTTTTGAGATCACACCCTTGCTGTCCAGCATGACGATGTTTTCCAACCGTGCGCCGAGCGACACATACAGTTTGGTGCAGGATACGGCCGAAGCTCCGGCTCCGTTCACAACGATTCTCACGTCTTCGATTTTCTTTCCTGCCACTTCCAGCGCATTCAACAGTCCGGCACTGGAGATGATGGCCGTACCGTGCTGGTCGTCGTGCATGACGGGAATGTCGAGTTCCTCTTTCAGACGGCGTTCGATTTCAAAGCATTCGGGTGCCTTGATGTCTTCCAGATTGATGCCGCCGAAAGTCGGCGCGATGGCTTTCACGGCCTGGATGAACTTTTCGGGGTCTTTCTCGTTCACCTCAATGTCGAACACATCGATGCCCGAATATATCTTGAAGAGCAGTCCTTTTCCTTCCATGACCGGTTTACCGGCCAGCGCACCGATGTCGCCCAACCCAAGGACGGCGGTACCGTTGGATATTACGGCCACGAGGTTGCCCTTGGCCGTATAGCGGTAGGCATCCTGTGGGTTCTTTTCTATTTCGAGGCACGGTTCCGCCACGCCGGGCGAATAAGCCAATGAGAGATCCGTTTGTGTGCTGTGGGGCTTGGTTGGCACCACTTCGATTTTACCCGGCTTGCCCTGTTCATGATAGTGCAAAGCCATTTCTTTGGTTATTTTTGCCATTTTGTAATGTTTTTGAGTCTATTTTTTCGTCTAACTGCACGCAAAGATACGAAAAAATTATATTTTGAAGCATGGCTCTCCGGTTTTTCATTATATTGTAAGCTTGTTGCTGTGAAACCAAAAGAAAATGATACCTTTGTAGACTATAAAAAGGAAAGAAATCATGCTGATTAGAATTTATCCGGAAAACCCGAATCCCCGTGAGATGGCCAAGGCCCTTAAAATGCTGAGGGACGGAGAGCTGATTATTTATCCTACCGACACGGTGTATGCCATAGGATGCGATGCCCTGAACGTACGGGCGGTGGAGAAGATTTGTGCGCTGAAGGGGGTGAACCCTCAAAAGAGCAACTTGTCGATTATTTGTTATGACTTGTCCAATATCAGCGAATATGCTCAAGTCAGTAACGCCGCTTTCAAACTGTTGAAGAAGAACTTGCCGGGGCCGTTCACGTTCATCCTGCCTACGAGCAGCCGGCTTCCTAAAATATATAAGAATAAGAAAGAAGTAGGTATCCGTGTGCCGGACAATAGTATTGCACGTGGACTAGTGGACGGATTGGGGAATCCCATCCTCACGATGTCGGTGCACGACGAAGACGAAATTATCGAGTACTCCACCGACCCCGAGTTGATTCATGAGAAATACGAAGGCCGCGTGGCTTTGGTCATCGACGGGGGATATGGAGGCAGCGAGGCTTCGACGGTGGTGAATTGTGTGGACGACGCTTTCGAGGTCGTACGTCAGGGCAAAGGCGAGCTTCTCTTTTAGAAAAGCCCGCCTCGTCACCTTGTGTCTCTTTCTTCAATTTATTCTTTCTTCAACTGCAACCCTATCACGTAGTGGTGAGGGATATGGGTCAGGATTTCCGCTTTCATTTCCGGGCCTATCTCGTTTTCACCACAGAAACGGAAGAAAGTCGTTCCCGGTTCCGCCCATACCGAACCGTACAGCAAGAGGGGGATTTTCATTTCATCGGCTGTTTGTACCGCACGTGCGGCAAAAGGCCGCGTGTGGTAGCTGATGAACTTCTTTCCGTCGGCCGGGTATAGCGTGAACGGGAAACCTTGGATGCCCACATTGGGACTGGAGATACGGATGGCGGCAGTGGTGTCCGTCCTTTCCTCTTTCCTTATATATATGGAAATCTCCTTGATGTTGTTCCATTCTTTTTTCCCGGCGGGGATTTGGTATTCTTTCCGGAACCCTTTTCTGTGTTCTTCCGGAATCTCGTCTAACGAACGGATGTTTTTGCCCAAGTCGAAGTGGTGCACTTTCCCCGTCTTCTGGTTATTCTTGTATTCTTCCACATAGATTTCCACGTGATATGTGGCATCGAGGAACTGACTCACATCGAAACGATGTATGTAGATGTCCATGTCTTCGAGTACGTTGAGTACGTCCTGCAACTGGGTGTCCACCAGTTTCACCGTATGGGTGGTCTGGGCCTGTGCCGCAGCGAATAAGGACGTGCACAGCAGTGCGGAGACTAATATCCTTTTCATAATCTGCTATTGATGTAAGATTCCTTATTTCTTTAACTCTTCTTTCAATGTCTCTTCCATCAGTTTGTGGTTACGGAAGTCGTTACGCAGCTTGTATGTCCCCGACTTGTCCACCAACACGTAAGACGGGATGCCGTCTATCTTGAATTTGTCGCACAGGTAGTCCCATTGTTCCTGGTTCAGGCGGTAGTGCAAGCCTTGGATGTCCGGAATCATGGTCTTGTATTTCACGATGGGAGAGGTTTCGTTGGCAATGTAGATCCATACGAGGTCATCGCTTTTCAGACTGGAGGATTTGAGCGGTTCGTTGGCTTGGATGGCTGCACGGCACGGGCCGCACCAGGTATTCCAGAAGTCCACGAGCACCACTTTGCCTTTGTGGGGCGCGATGAGGGCGTCGAACAGCCGTTCTTTGGGCACGTCGGGCGTGGTTTCCACCTTCGACTTGGCTTCCACTGCGGCCAGTTCGTCTTTGGCCTTCTTTTGCATGAGGGTGAACGCTTCGAGGTAGAACGGGTTGTCCATGGCTTTCATTTGGGCAAAGTCCGCATCGGTGAGCGCGACATTCTCCGCCTTGGCCGGGTAACCGGCGATTTGGCGCAAGTCCTTTACCAGTCCTTTTTGGATACCGGCCAGTTGCGGCCAGTCGAAAGAAGATGAGCAGGCGGCACTCACATAGTCCAGCACGTTTTCGCCCATCAGCAGTTTGGGATCGTTGATGTCGAACAGTTGGCAGATGGCTTTGGCATCCTCCGGTTTCAATGGTTCGATACCTTCCACCTTGAAGTTGTAGTCCCATTGACGGTTTGTGTATCGGTAGTTATGTTCGCGCAGGTAATTGCCTTGTGCCATGGCCGAGAGAGCATCCTGTCGAAGAGCGAGCAGTTTCATTTCCTTTTTGAGCGGCGAAAGGTTGCTTCGGGCGATGCTGTCTTCGAGGGTCTTGTAGGTGTCCACGACATGGGCGGCATATTCGGCCGAGGTCATGCGGTAGTCTGCAAATTCGCCCGTAAACAAGTCCATGCCATAATAAGGACTGTTGTCTAATTGGTTGTCGATGTTATTCAGGTTGGCATACGTGCCCGAGGAATAGAGCCGTTGGAAAGGAGCCGGATATGTCGTTTTCTTCTTTTCCTCGCGGCGGAGCGAAAGGTAATACCCCAATGCACGCATGTCCACATACAGTTCGGTCGTTTCGCCCGGAGCCAACCATGCGCTTCCTGCCGCACTGTTGTTGAGGACTACGGCTGCTTTCGCCGTACCGCATTGCAGGAAGCTGAACGAAGCCTTGCCCGTTTCGGGGTCGATGGTGGCTGTATAAGGCTGTTGCGTCCCGAAGAGGGTGTTGACGTAGAGGTTAGCCTCTTTGCCTAATTCCGGACGATAATGCAGGAAATGGACGTTGACGGTCGTGGTGCCCGTTTTGAAAATCGGGTCGGGCACTGCCGTATCCCCGTCGGCCTGCCGCAAGTCTTCGGGCACTTCGTCCGGCGTGTCGAATGTCTTCTTTCCCGTCAGGTCTATTCCGAAAAGCTTGAAACAGTCCTCACAGTCGGACTCGATGAAGTCGAACGATGGCGTACCGGAAGGGAGCGGCTCGAAGCGGAGGGTAAAAGAAGCTTCGCCCGATTCAGGCATCCAGAAAAGCGAGTCCGGAGTGATTCCTTCGGCACCGGTCAGCATATACCGTTTTCCCCCGGCTTGCAGATACGATTCCGAAGAAATGCGAATCCAATTGTGGGGACGGTAATACGCGTCGGTGTGCAGGATGGTAGCTGAGTCCGTCAGTTCCACCTTTGCGATGTCGAGTGCGTTGGTGTTGGCCGTTTCAATCAAGGGGTATTCCACCGTTTTGTTGTTCGGGCCACAGGAAGCGAGCCATGCCAAGAGGGTCAGTACGCCCGCTCCGGTTCTCCACTTGGGAGCATGCATAAAGAAATGATTCATGATATTGATGTTTAAAAAGGGGATGCCCTTTTGGATAATCAGGCATCCCCCGGTTAATATTTTCAGGTATAGGCGCCTTTATTGTTTCACCAACGTCAACGCTTCCGCGCCGTTTTCATCCAACAGGGCAGCCGTATGCTCGTCTTTGACGATAAAGCTTCTCACTTTGTTCATGGCTTCCAGCACTTTGCCTTCTACCGTCATGCCCGGCCCGGCCATCATCGTGGAAAGCAACTTGTCGAACTTCAGTGAAGCGGGTTTTCCCTCTTCCTGTTCGATGCCGCCATTTACGATGTTGCATCCGGCATTGCCGTGCAATGTCTTTTTGTCGGCATTGAATTCAAGGAACGGTGTTTTCTCCGTCTTTTCGATATCTTCTACCGCTTCGTCGTAGACCTTCGTGATATTCCATTTGCCGTTCAAGGAAGCCAAAGTGGCGGCGGGACGTTTGCTCAGTGTGAACAGGGCGTTGCCGTTGCCGTCTGTCAGGGTCAGTTCCTGTTCCGTACCCTTATAGCCGGTTACGTTTTCCAAAGCTTCCAGCACGGCACGTTCGGTAGCCATGTCGCTGCAAAGCATCCGTGTGGAAGCCACCTGCCCGAAAGACAAGTGCCCGGCTTTGTCTTTATCCACCTGGATGGCTCCCATGATACGGTTACATCCGGCACAGCCGTATACTCTGTTCTCTTTCAGGTTCAGCCCGATAAAAACATCCTTATCGGCCGTAGCCTCTTTTCCGTTTACGGTGATGATATTCCATTCGCCTTCCAATGCACTGGTTTGTAGGGCGTTCTTGCTGCTTCCACAACTGCTTGCCAATACAATGGCGAGAAGGGCTACTCCCATTGTGCTTAATTTCTTCATTTTCATTTTTTGAATTGATTTGATATTGTTAGATGCAAATATACTTCTTTTTCCTTGTATCCTCTTCCTTTTAAGTTGTTTTAATTTACAGAAACGATTGTTTTCGTTAGCAGGCGGGACAAGGAAAGGCGTGTCGGAAATTACTGTGCAGACTTTACGGTTTCAATCTCCTTCGATCGGAAAATCGTTTGGCTGAGATTGAAAAATCGTTTGGCTGAGATTGATTTTTCATTCTGCTGAGATTGAATTCGGGGGTTTTGTATGTGGTGTAATAGGTTTATAATGAGTGATTTAAAATAACTTTGCATTGGAATGCCGATTTGCTTCGAAAAAATGTTATCTTTGCAGAAACGTTTGTGGAAACAAGGTGTGAAAAAGACAGACAAATAAAGATGGGAAAAACAAAATATATGCAGGCTGACGAAGCCTTCTTCAAACTTCTGCGTTTAGGAATCGGGACGTGCCACGATCGTGATGTGGCGTTGGACAAAGCCGGATGGGCGGCTGTGTATGACATGGCGTGTAAACAGGCTGTGGCTGCCATTGTGTTGGATGGTGTGGAGCGTTTGTCCATCATTCAAAAGCCCCCGATGGATGTCGTGATGCCTTGGATCGGATTGGTGCAGCAAATAGAAACCCGCAACCGCAGGCTCAACCGGACGCTCGTGATGGTGTATGACAAGTTTTTGAAAGAGGGAATGGGCACCGTCCTGTTGAAAGGACAGGGTAATTCTTTGTTTTATCCCCGTCCGCTGCATCGTATGCCCGGCGACATCGACTTGTGGATGAACGACGGGCGCAAGGTGGTGGTGGATTATGCCCGGAAGTATTGTCCCGGTGTGGAGGTGGTCTATCATCATGTGGACTTTCCCGTATTGAAGGAGGCTGAGATAGAGTTGCATTTTACGCCTTCATGGATGAACAGTTGGAGGATGAATCTCAGGCTGCAACGTTATTTTAAGGAATGGAAAACGTTGTCGTTGCTTCATAAGGTGCAGTTGCCCGAACGGGTGGGCGAGGTGGCTGTGCCCACTCTGGCGATGAACCGTGTGTATCTGTTGGTGCATATTTACCGTCATTTGTTTGATGAAGGTATCGGTTTGCGTCAATTACTGGACTATCACTTTGTGTTGAGGCAACCCTGTTCCGAAGCTGAGCGGGAGGAAGCCGTGCGGTGCTTGGAGCGTTTGCATCTCAAGCGTTTTGCCGGTGCGGTGATGTATGTGCTGCAAACGGTTTTCGGACTGGAGGACGAGCATTTGTTGGTGCCGCCGTCGCCCGGACGAGGGCAGCGTCTTTTGGCAGAAATCATGAAAGCCGGGAATTTCGGGCAACATGACGAACGCATACGGCATGATGCGAATGAGACGCCTTTCGGCCGTTTCCGCCGCAAGGTGTCGCGCAACATGGGATTCCTGACGGATTATCCCGGTGAAGTCCTTTGGAGTCCTTTGTTTAAAATATGGCATTACGCGTGGCGGTCGCGTCACGGTTATCTTCCACCGAAGAAATAATCGGGAAACGGCTTGCGGTTCACTTTTGTTTCCGATAAGTCAGAAGAGCCTTCAAGGTTTCGATGTCTTCGGGCAACGTGAGCTTGAAGTTAAGTTCGGAACCGGGTGAGATGTAGAGTTTTTTCAGAGGGAAAACTTCCGTAATCAGAGTGTACAGGGATTGACTGCGGCTGATTTGGATTTGCTTTGCCCTACGGAACGCTTCTGTCAGGTCGTCCAGACTGAAGGTTATCGGGGTCTGTGCGCGATACAGCAGTTCGCGTGGGATGCACTTTCCCGAAGAAATCCCGTCGGGGCTTACCATGTAGGCTTCTTGGCTGCGGACGGCGGTGACGGCATTTCCGTGTGTGCGGAAAGTATTCAGGTTGAGGCTGATGATTTCGTCCGTCACCAAGGGACGCACGGCCTCGTGGGTCAGGACGGCAGGGTTCTGTTCCCCCAGTTCTGCATGCAAGCCTGCGATACCGTTTCTCAGGGAGTCGATACTGGTGTCTCCGGCCGGGAACAGCGTGTGAAGCTTGCTAATTCTGCCGTTTCGGGCCGTAGTTTTTACAAATTCGTTCCATTCCGGATTGCAAACCACGTAGATGCGGTCGATTTCGGGATGGCGTTGAAAGGCTTGCAGGGTGTAGGAGATGACCGGCTCGCCTGCAATCTCCATGAATTGTTTGGGGCGGTCGGTGTGCATGCGGAAGCCATGTCCTCCGGCTAGCAGCAATACGACGTTGAGTGGCTTATCCATTTTCTATCTCCTTTGTAAACCGGTCGCAAAAAGTTTCATGTACATGGCGGGTGTAGTAACGCAAGGCTTCGAGTACGATAATCTCGAAAGCAAAGAAGAGCCACGGCATATTGATGAACAGCGATACGAACAGCACGATGACTCGCGTATCAAAAGTCAGGATGTTCGTGTATTTCATCAAAGGAAGGCTCGCTGTCCGGAACTGCTCTTTCAACGTCTGTGGCAACCCGTCCGGATAGCGTTGCTGGACGAGGGCATAGAACTTTTGGAATTTTGGGGTTTGCCGTTCCTGTCCTCGCGTGTAGTTGCCATAGAAATAGAGGTATATCTTGTGAAACCATTCCTTGCGGTTCCAGGACAACGACCGCATCAGGGCGCTTTGCTGGGCATAGTTGTCCAATTCGCTTCCCGATGCTCCTTTGAGGAAATAAAGGTGGATGTTGCGGTAGTAGTCGGCCATGGCGCATTGTTTGGCATGGCAGTGGAAACCGGAGAAGGCGGCAATCAGCCAAATCCATATTCCCCACGGTTGCCCCCACGGAGCCGGTTCGCCGGTGAGACGCAGGCACAGGAAAAAATAAATGGAGAAGAACCACACGTCGCCGGCAAAGCCGTCCAGAATGCGTCCGATTAGCGTCTTTTGTCCCGTCATGCGGGCCAGTTGCCCGTCGGCGCAGTCGTACCAGTTGGCCCATATCAGGAGAAACATGCCGATGAGGTTCATGTATAGGTCGTCCCACCAGAAAAAGTAACCGGCCAATGCCCCGATGACGATGGAGAGCAGCGTGACGGCGATGGGGTGGATATGTAGTTTCTTGAACAGCAAAGCCCAAAGATAGCCCGGAGTGCGCGTGACGTAAAGTTCGAACGTCCCTTCCGTGTCTTCCGATTTCAGCGTGGCTTGTACACGTTCTTTCAGTGTGGATGATGTCATATTTTGTGAGCCTCCTAAAGTTCTGAGTTTTCCTCGCTTTCTAAAAGTGTTGCAATATTCGTAAAAAAAAGCGGAATCTGCAAGCTGTCAGGGGAAAAAGGCCGGAATAAAAGAACGAAACCTTTGTTTTTGTGGGTATTTTATGTAGAAGACGAGAGGAAAACGCAAAATGAGGCAAGGGAATAGAGAAGAGGCATTTGGGGAGGTTTGTCGGTTTTCTTGAAACGCCATGGTCTTTTATGGCTCCGTATCTGAAGTAGGGACTGCACTGTCCCGCTTGGGGTTTTGTTTTTCCCGTTTCAGGTAGATCATGTCCTTCAGTTGCATGCCTCCTTCTATGATGGGATGGTCATAATGTCGGGTGAAGAAATCGGGCAAGGTGTGTGAATATGTAAATCCGCAACTGTGGTAAAACGGCAGGGTTAGCGGGCTGTCGCCCGTGCCGACCAACAGGGTACGGCAGTCTGCGTAGTAATGCCATACGTGCTCCACCATCATACGTCCGTAACCTTTGCGTTGGCAGGCGGGAGCTACGGCAAGGTTTTTAAGTTCATAAATTCCTTGCCCCTCGCGAGTGACTACGGCTACGGCTTTTGCTTCGCCTTTTTCTTCCATGACGAACAAGTCGCCCCGTTCTATATAGCGGTCTATCATCGACTCTTGTTCATCGGCCAGAAGCAACAGGTCAAGGAAACGTTTCTTGTCAGATTTTACAAGTCGGATATGCATGGTTTTCTTGGGATGGTTGAGTGGTAAAGATACGAAAAAATACGGTACAATGGGCTGATGTGGGGCTGATAAATCAGACAAAGTAGATGTCGGTGTTATTTCGGTTAAAACATTGGAGGAAACATTTCTTGTTTTATATTGCATTTCAGCCATATTGGAACAAAAAAAAGAAAGTTACTGTAGGTAACTTTCTTTTAGTGGTGCCACCAGGAATCGAACCGGGGACACAAGGATTTTCAGTAATAAATAGATAAGCATTGAAATTACTGCGTATCAATTAGATACTTGTTCCCTCTCTCTTATGGTTAATGCAGTGGATAAAACAAAGAGTATTTTCAAGTTAATACTAAGTTTATTTTTATATATAATAATTGTACTAATCTGAATATTGATTCTTTGGTTTCATAACCCGTCTCCTTTTAGTATAATAATGTAGAAGGGGAGTATTTTTGAATAGGTTTATAATCAATCAATTCATCGCAATGTCCCCGTATATATTGTGCTATCTTTGTCTTGGGATATTTTCTCACCGCAGTCTTATACATATTCCATTTGTATAAAGCATTTGCAGCTCTTTCTGTATCGGTAAATAACTTGAAAGCATTTCCTATTATTCTGTAGGAACGTTTGGCAATGTTGTCACGCAAATGTATTTGATACATGCTATGGAAAGGATAGCATATCCATTCTCCATCATAATATGATGTAAGCCTCCAACAATGGCTTATGGAATTTTGCAAACCACGGGCATATTCAAGCATGAGTTCTGCCTTGTCATTTGGATTTATTGCGTCCTTTATACTTTTTTCTAAAGCATACATCTTTTTTGCAAAGTCTAATTTATAAGACTTGCCATTTTGATTTTTTATATAACCACTACTAAACGCGTCATATTCAATGGTTTTGTAAATATTTCTTGTTTGAATAAAATTGTCAGGAATCAATGTAATGTATTGTATAGCTTCTTTATATTTCATTTCTGCAATGAGTTGTGTGCCAATAATATCATAGATATAATTTATGTCATTATAGCTGTATTTATATAAAAAATGGTCTAATTTGCATAATGGATTCCTCATCCTGTATGCCAACCGTTTGACATGCTTTACTCCTATGGAGTCCAGATTGATGAAAAAATCCGTCTGATAGTCATATTCATTGTAGTCGGACCATTTTGATGTCTTCCAGTTCGCATGGCTTCCTCGTAATTTCCAAATGCAGTTGTCTGCATAATTTAGATATTGCAGTGCACGGACTTTATATCCAGAAGTGATGCATTTAGGTACTATTTGCGAAATTACTATCTTCCTCATCATGTCATTCCAATAATACTGACTGAACCCATCCCTTTGTTCTGAAGCTTTCACAACTACTGTAGAGTCTAAATTAGAAACAATTTTTTTATGAAGCCACAATAAGTCATTGTAAAGGTAATCTTCCAAATAACTGTCATATTTAGGAGCACATTTGACAGTTAAGTAAGTACGGAGTACATGAATAGCATCTTTCAAGTCTTGGTTAGCTCTGTATTTTGAGGCTTGCCTTATAAAATTCAAAGCCACAGAACTGTATCCTTGCTTGTCATAAGTATAGGCTGCAAGATAATACCAAGCTGCCTTATATATGGCTGTCACTTTTGGAATGGTTTCCACTGCAAGCTTATTTAATGTAGAATAGTCATAGCTCTCTTTATACCCTTCAATAGTATGGATTATATATTGTAGCAAAGGTAATATTCTGCTGTCATTAATATCATTTTTGCATAATAGCGATAATAAATCCAAGTTATTATAAGGTTTTCCCTCCATTTGTAAGCAGAATATATAAGAATAAATATCTCCCACTTCAATGAACATCCTTTTTGCTATTTCTGTTTCTCCTAAATGAAAGAATGCGCCTGCCACATATCCTTTGGCCATGTTAAGGATAACCTTCTCTTGAAAATCCGGTTTTCGTTCCAACCAAAGATTTAAACACTCGCTGTACTGCCGCATAGATATAAGACATCTCATTATTTGAAGTGTATATCGGTCTAAAAGCCTTTTGGAATGATATTTTTTTGCTTGTGTGCAGATTTCAGCCAATGTCATGCTTTCATTGTCCCCTTTTACAGGATAATACCATTCAGAAGCCTGTTGGTTACGTACCATCTCGCATTTTTTTGTAAGTAATAGGTAGGATGTGACCTCTGTATCGTTATGTTTAATGAGCCAATGGGCAAATGCATTGTTGTATTGTGTGTATATTCCATTGCTCGTACAAGTATGGAGTTGGCTCAATTGCTCATAATTCCAATCATAAACAACCGCTTTTATGTCGGAAATAGGTATGTCTTTTGAAGTTATTTTCCCCCAATATAGGCAATTTTCTTCAATACATTTTTGATTTTTTTGTTTCAAATCTTGTTGTGGAGACTTTAATCCATTCATGTTATAGCCACAGATACGGAATGTATAATATTGTTCCGGTAAGTATAACCGGTCAAAGGGGCCACAAGCCAATGAATATAGACATGGCAATGTCAATAATAAAATGAAGAAGGAATGTTTCATGAACTACTATTTATAAATAAGACGAATATTTTCTTCTGAATATTGGGCTATGTTTAATGAATCCAAATGGTATAAGATGATATTGCGAGGATGTCGCCTAATTTTGGAAAAGGCCAATTGCTTTACTTTTATTATGTCTTCCAAAGGTGATGTCTCCAAACGAATAATGTCACCTTTTTTAAGGTGATGTCCTTCCAAATAGTGTTCTTTTGAAACAACGTATTTCCATTTGTCCATTTGCTTATAATACAATGTATCCGTAAAGTCAGTTTTGTGGAGAATAGACTTAAAGTCATTCTGCCGCATCCATATACCCCAAGAATATATGGGGAAAGCGACATCTAATGGCAACGCATATTCTTGTTTGGAACTTAAATAAGGCTTCACGTCATTATAATCCAAAATGGAATTTGCATTGGAATTGTATAATGAGCCGGTGTTATACAACATAAGTACTCCGTAATCAACAGGAGGGCATTCTTTCTCCAATTGGTGTAATCGGATAGTTGCACTAAGGCTTAGACTGTCTTTATGTAGTATGTTGCGTAAATCCTTACATAGCTTGAAAAAAGAGTCCTTGGTGCTGTTTGTCCAATCACAATCTACTTGAATCTCATGTATATTCCTTATTTTATTCCGTTTAGCCATAGCTATAATCCTTTTGTACATTAATTGGGCGAATGTAGAATCAGCGTTTATGGCTTTGGTGGTTATGTAAACGGTAGGTACAACCTCAATTTCAGCAGGTATGGTATCATGGAACAAAGTCGTGGCTATGGGAAGTGCCTTAAATAGGCCGTCTTTATCTTGCCCATAGTCAACATCAAAGAATCTGATATATATTTTTCTTATATCATGTTTCTCAATAAAGGACTTTTCATAATTATTCAATTGAAATTGAGTTTTCCAATAGTATATGGCATTGCATGGTTTCATATCCTTATCTTCATCAGATGCTTTTTGGAACTTCAAATACCAAACTATACTTGTTAACACAACAAGCATGGTGCATATTCCCATTATTATATACTTCTTCATTTTTGATTTGTTTTTAGAGTTTTCCATTTATTATTCCACAAATCTGTTGACCCACAGGGCCTTTGTCCACAAAGAACAGCATAGTATAAGGACATCCCTCATACTCAAATTTGAATTTGACAGCCTTACACTTCTTCAATTTATTATCCTTACAAAGGCCAACCTTCTTCCCCACATAATGGAATACATCATTAGTGCTAATGGAGTTCACATATTCAGAAAGAAAGGGTTGCAAATGGTCATAGACAGGTTTTGTATTCACTTCTCTTATATTACTTTCTGGAAGTGAATACATCGGCCTCTTTCCAAAATCGAAGAAAGCCAAGAATGCAGGACTGATAAGGTTGTGCTTCATTCTCTTGTCAAGAAGGAATACAAAACCAATGCCTTTTACTTTGATAAATATTTCATCCTTTTCTATATTCATATCCATACATGCTTTTGAATTTTGCTTTTTCTTCAATTATATCATCAGGTTCAAACTGTGCATATTCATCTTCTGACCTCAGTTCCCTAACAATTAGCGTAATCTTGATACATTATGGAAAGATTGCCCTTGTATCATTTCGCCTGTTTGAGCACTACAAATCATCACAGTAAAATTATCTGGAATAAACTTTGATTTTGCCAAATTGTACTCTTCAAATATTTGTAGTGGAACTTTATAACCGTTAAACTCTTGGATAGCAAGATATACAACAAGCTTTGTATTAGAGTCCACTTTTTCCTCTTTCTTGCGTATAATTAGTCCTGTATGGACCTCTTGATCTCCAATTGTTATAGATATCATCTCTTGGTTTCCAAACTTTGCCAATAAAATAATACCTTGTGCTTCCATAGAGTCTTTTGGAACTCCATTGCCATCTAGATAGACAATAAGGCCATACTTATAGACAGCTTGTTTCTCAATACTTTGTGCATTGGAGATAGTAGCAGATAATGCTAGGATTAGTACTATAAATAATCTTTTCATAACAACTATTTCATTTCCATTAATCTGCTATCAGCAGGACCAAAACTAGACATTCTGATATTTACATAACCTTCTGTGTAAGAAAGAAAAACGCCGACAGCTTGACCTTTATAATTAAAAAGAAAAACATCAGCTCCATCTGCATTTTTCTGATAGAATGGTCTTACTTGTCTCAATAAGTTTGCTGATGATTGAGGGGCAAGTCCACTTTTAGGAATTACAATCTGACAAACTATGCTCTTGTTATTCGTATTACCAGCAAAATATGAGAACCAATTAATTTCAGCATTAGCAAGATGAGCGTCCAAGGATTCTCCGTTCCAATATGTAACCAAAGTTCCTCTGCTGTTCCTTTCATAATACTTGTATTTCTTCATTGTTGACTCAAATTGGTCAAGGGTACAATTCATCAAGACAAATAGATTCTCAACATTTGGAATTACTGTGTAAATGTTTTCTTTCTTTGTTGTTTGCAATTCTTGAGCAGAACAATAAAAACAAGAGAGACTTAATAATACGATAGTGATTATTTTTTTCATAATTATAATTGTTTTGATTTTTCTTCTACATCAACAAAATCATCATATGTCAATCCATCCTTTGACAAAATAGCGAATAGCTCATTTGCCAAAGCTACCTTTTCTGCATTATAAGGAGTCAAATAGTTCTTGGGATTGACCTTCTCTTTGAGATCAGCCAACTTTTCAGAGTCAATAAGGATAATGCTTAAATCAGCCACAGCTTGCAACCGTATCTCCTCCAAAGCCTCTTTGTCCTCTGCTGTAATCTCCATAAGCCTTTTGTAAATCACATTAGCTTTATCTACTTTTTCCTTATCATAGTTTCCCCCTTTAATAAAGTTTGCAGGATTACATAAACGCTTTAACTTGTCATACAAAGACTCCTCCTTTATTTTGTTATGTTTGGCCTCAATAATCCACAATGGTATTACTACTATCAGCAAGAGTACAGTGAGACCTATAGCCCAGTATATCCATAAATTTTTCTTATCTTGCTCATCAGGTCTCCATCCCCGTTTCTTTATGGTATAGGTTTGAGGCTGAGTTGATGCAATAAATACTTTGTAAAAACCATTGTACATATATCCATTTTGATAAGAGTGGTATTTACCATCTGTTGGATGTTTCTCAAAAAGAGGTTTACCCATTATGTTAAAGCGAGATGTTTTATCCTCTGACATATAATAGTACTCATTTTGAGCATCATTGATTTGTGACCACACTCTATTAAAACAACCTTTTTCAAAAGAGCCATAATATGAGGATTTGTTATTGGTTGTATAAAACTCAAAAGCATCATTCACAGCACTAGCTACACTAGGTAAATAAGAGTCTCCAAAATAATAGTCTTGTTTGAAATACCCTACAGCATAAGGAAAGATGCAAGTCTTATAAACGCCCTCATAGTCGTGCTCTAGTACAACCAAGTTCCAACCATCCTCATAATCAAAGTCACTATCCCAATCTGATCTCAAATAGTGAGTTCTATACATTTTAGTCAACTTACCATAGTTATCCTCATATTCATTGCCAATTTCTTTAGATATACTACCCAAGAGTCCTGTTGTATCAGCATTAATAAGGTCTTTTGATGGCTTAGGCAATGTTGGTATAGGTACTTTTTCGTATCCAACTTTGTAGCCTGAGTATGCAACATCTACATATTGTTTTCGGCCTTGAAACAGCTCATCAATCTTATCGTGCATTTCTCTACGGAGTCTATTATCTTTAGACTCTATATATTTCTCTACACCAAAAAACATACCAATCATTGCTACAACATATGTAGCAAATGCTATTCCTATGATTGTTGTCCTTTTCATTGTCTATTTTTTTTGCCAAAGTAATATAAAGCACCACCAATAACCGTAAGCAACACAAAAGCATTAAATTTCATTGTGGTTGCTTCTGATGGAGCATTGTTAGCTATTGCTTCAATCATCTTATTTTTATCCGTGACAGGTTCCTACTTACCCATGATTAACTGCATCAAACTCATTACCAAGGCAGAAATAATTAAGGCAATCCATGTTTTCCAACTGCCTAAACCTCCCTCTCGCGAAATTTTCAGCTTGTTCCTAACTTCTTTCGGAAGCTGTTTTATCTCATCTTCTTCAAGAAGTTCAATAACTTGGTTTGCAACCACGTCAAGTTGTTCTTCTGTCATGCCATTAAGCTGCTCAATGGTCAATGAACGCAATTCTTCTTTTGTCATGTTGTATAAGTCTATTGTTGTTTTGAAAATTACATTTTATAGTTTCCAAAATTCTTTAGCCGAAATAATCAACCCATCTTCTATGCTGAATCTGATGGATTTAGGTAAACCATTCAAAGAACAAGCAATACCCTTAACATTTGTGTGTGTGTAATAAGAACAAAAAGTATCACCCCGCTCTTTTATTGTCTTAAGTGTACATTCCCACCATATGATATATTCTATTTTATTTAGTATTTTATTCCCAAACACTTCTCTTCCCTCACAAAGAATGTATTTAAAATCATCAGCAAGGTATCTTTCAATAAACAAAGCATGACCATTGTTCCATTCTTCTGCTATTTGGCTGAGAATAAGCAAGGCTTCATCAAGCATCCTAAATTCTTTGATTTTATTTGGGTTTGTTTCTATTTCTATTATTACATTTTCACTTTGCCGTTTTATAATTCCAACATATTTGTTTCTTATGTGTTGGAATTGAATGTGATATTGAATGTCAAGCCCTCTATCTCTATAAGAGAGAACTTCTCGCATTAACTTTAGAATTAATTCATGTTTTGAAACAGGCTGCTCCCCTTTACCTCCATTCATCCGGAAGGTAAGATTATCATCCATAAAACGATAGAGAGGAATGAAATTGTATGAACGTATGCACCCCCCGATAAGAGTAAGCAATTTATATTCTCGGTTCAATGAAAAGTGTGCTAAATCTATTGAAAAGTTTGTTAAATCTATTGGGGCTTCATATATTCTAAACCAATCATCCCTACTTTCTGATAATTTATGAGCAATAGAACAATTATCATATATAATATTTATGTCTATCAGGTCTGTAAAACAGCTAAACTTTTTATCTTGAATATGTTTCTGACATAAATCCCATTGTAATTCGGTATCATACCCAATTCCACCTTGATCACTTGGAAATGACATGGGACGGATAGGCTGCTTAAATGGAGATATAGAATAAATGTGCGAAGGAGATGTAATTTCAGAGCCTTTATCCTCTTCTATTGTTTCTAACCACTGAACACTTATGGGAAATCCATTCTTTTCAAATATAACATAATCCACATTCTCTATATATATTGTACTTTTATATCCATAGAATCCTTTTTTGTCTAAAAGGTCACAATAGGCATATATATTATCCTCCTGAAAGCAAGAAATAAATACAAGATTTCCATCATGGCCATAAATGCTTGTTATGTGATTGAATTTTTTAGCGCCTTGCATGAAAGAATAATCATCAAGAGTACATACCTCCTTGGGTTCAATTGTTTCAATATAGGTGATTTGGGGTTTGCTGAATAAAGACTTGAACCAATTGTCTTTCTTTTTCACCTCTGTTTTTATTTTTTCTACGGGTTTAGGAAAGAATTCTTTCAGGAATGCTCCGAAGTTATTCTCTCCATATATTCGCTTGATACTATCAACTTTGATGATAAGCGAAAAATAATTATCATATATTTTTATTGCCATTGTATTATTTCCTTATAATCAAATTTTCAAAATCTATTATCCATTTATTTTCTAAAAGAAAATTGGTACTTAGGATACCATGAATTTGCATCCCTGTTTCTTCTTGTATTTGTTGCACAACATCAGTAGCATCAAGCACAGAAAAGATAGAAGTGTAATCTATTCCCTCAAAATTGAATGTTGCTTCAATAGTAGGGGTTTCTTTGTAGTGTCCCTCTATACCCATTATATTTTGCTTCTCACTTAAGGTCTTAAACTCATCCTTAAAGTGTTCATATACATAGGAAAATAGGACATTATGTGTAGCTCCTGTGTCTATAAGAAAGCACAAGTTCTTTAGTTTCCCTGATGTTATTATCAGGGGTAAACCTGTCTTTCTCAATCCGAATGTAAGTGAAAATTCCATAACTTTCAAAAAAGACCGAACATACACAAATCTCCTTTTACAACTTTCCCTTTTTTTATTTTAATCACATAAAATACAGGCTCTCCTTTATTCTGTTGTATGCTAATAACACCTTCCAGCTCGGAAACTGAAACTATCTGAACATCTATATTGTTTCTATTTCTTCTTAAAGTTTTAAATTTTCCTCGTATATATTTTATATATCCCTTATAATCTAAGGATTCAAACACCCATTGGGAGTCATAAATAAAATCGGATGACAAATGTTTTTCAATCAATTTGGTGTTGAGTGTTTGCCAAGCTTTTGCAAAATCCATTATTATGTCTTTGCTACTTGCAGATTTGCGCATATTAAATATATTGAACATATTATATTGTATAATTATTAAGTTTTTTGGTGAATATTATTGTTTCACAATTAATAGACATTATGAGTAGCTCCTGTGTCCATAAGGGAACATAGGTTCTTTAGTTTTCCTGATGTTACTATTAGTGGCAAGCCTGTCTTTTGCAAGACTAAGGTCAGTGGAAATTCCATAATCAATTTAATCTAATGCGCCTGAGAATAATAGAATTAAAGGCAAAACCAAAACAAGAAACCCAAAAATCAATAGAAAGATAATAAGACATCCTTTATCATTACTATTTATTTTCTTCATCTGTTCCTTATAATCATCTGTTCTTTCGTAGGCTTCCATTAAAGATGAAGCCAAGTCCTTTTCATTAGAAAATCTTGCAATAAATTCAAACTCACTTGGATGAGTTTTGTAATAAGATATGCATGATTTCCAGATATGTTTTCTAATATAATCTGAGCTTGATACGGAGTAGTAAGTATTTATATCTACTTGCTTACCATTGATATAATATAAGGTTTTCATTGTTTCTTTATTTAGTCTATGTTCCAATAATTACTCTCATCACCTTCAAAAGCATCAGCCAATCCACTTTCAACATCTTCTCTACTCCATCCACCGTAGTAAGCTTGTTCATCCCCATAAGGGTCATTCCAATCATCTGCATCATTCATTTTTCCTGTCTCATAGTCCCAAAAAGAAGTTTTATTTGAGTGTGTTTTTGGTGTAAATTCCTTTTTAATAGGAGCTTTAGCTATTTGTAGTGTCACTTTCCCTATATCTGACTTATCCATCAATAAAGGAAAAATCTTACCATTGCTATTTGCAACAATAGCTATCACCGGTTCTTTAGGAATGCCCTTACCTGCGACATATCCAATATTACAACCATGCGTAAAGAAAAGTTGCCTTGAAATAGGCATAACCTTGACAAATATCTTCTGACAATTGGATAATTGCTTAAATGCTTCTACTGAATATGCACAGATATAATTTAGTCCATCAAGAATTATTTTATTGGCTGATTTATATAAGTCAATTTTCTCTTCTATATCACCTATAAATGCTTTGATTGAGAAAAGGTACTCTTCTTTTATAGCCCATATTTTATCATATTTCAATGGAGCAACAATGCTCCCCAATGTATCAATAATACCCCATAGATTCTTTTCTTCTAAATAGTGATATTCCATTACACGGGCATAACCACAAGTAAATTGAGGGTCACACCAAGAATATTTGCCAAAAGGAATCACTTGCTTGTTGTTAATATCAATGTAAGCATACTGATATTGATGATTTCTAACCAATGACAATCCACAACTAAATGGCTGCATTTCCATATATTGAGGTGGAATAATAACTTTTCCCTTTTGGTCTTTAGCTCCAAATAAGCCATCTTCTTGAAATATGATATACTCCTTATCCATGCTGCCTTTCTGTAGCCATACCACAAAAAGAAGGTGTGGGCTAATCCTTGGGTGTGTATCAGAAGGTATCGCCAAACACCTATAACCATACAAACAAGGAAAGCCCACACCTTGTGGTGCGAGCATTCACTTACCTGCTTATGATGGTTATATCCTGTTGAAATTGGCGATTTCTCTGATAACATCAAGCAAGAAGCAAACACTTCTTTTTCAATATGTCTTGTTAAACTTCTATTTCATTGTTCACTAATATAATTGTCTTTGCAAAAATACGATAATTTTGCAAGAAACAAACAATCAAGTGGCTAATTTTATAGAATCCAATCCATATTGGTGTCCGAGGTGTGGGCTATAGCTTGTCATGAAGGGATGATTTATATCTCTCCTTGTATTATACAAAGGTACATCTTTATCACATATCTCTAATTCTCATTGCATTTTAAATTAAAGAAGCCCCGAAATATTGATATACTCCGAGGCTTCATCCAACAATCAAACCATAAATCATGGTTTCTTATTGCTGTCAGAGCCAAGAAAACAGAGTGCAAAAGCTCCTATCAGCAGGTTTATAATGGCAAATATAATTTCTCCCATAGGTCAAAACTGAAAATTTCCTACCATAATGAATACATGAATCTCGGGACATCTGTCACTGGATGAACCAAGCATATTCACTATCACCATAAAGAGCCTTGTTCAGCCCATCTGCAAGTTGAGTTGCATTATAAGCCCTGTCCAAGAAGTTATCTATGTAGGATGATTTGTTTGCCCCTGTAAGCAGGTTGTACACATTCCACATGGATATTTCATTCCCATTCTCAATGGTTGAAAAATTCTCGTCATTATAGAAAGACTTGGCTACTATGCCTATCTGTGTATCAGTCATAAGCATTTGTGGGAGCTTCTTCTTCTGTTCCACAGGAAGATATTGATATAACCTGCACTTGCCCAAGAACTGTGCAAACTGGTGTTCAGTCATGTAGCTGTCCTTGAAAGCACCCATATAATAAAGGTGTTTGGCTGCATTGTATTCCTGAAAGAGTTGCATGGCAGCATTGAACAATCCATGTACATCCATTACTTTTAGTTCTGACTTGAAGCCATCAGTGGAGACACACATATTGCAGCATACCATGTTCTTAAAGCCTATGAATATCTTGAACTTCTCAGCCCCTTTCTTTGAATAGAGGTTCTCATGGTTGTAAGCCCTTACTCCTCCAATGGTCAGGTTAAGTCTGTTGCCCATTATGTCCTCATAGATGGTGGGTATCTCAAAACAAAACATCATCCTCTCATAGTAGATGGTCTTATCCTCTTCCAACAAATCCCTTACTGGTTTATGGATGGCTTCGGGGGTTCTGCCTTTTATTATATGGCTCACCCTGATTTCAGGAGTTTCAACCTGCTCACTGGGAAATACCCTGTTGGCTGCTTCCCAAACAGATTCAATGAAGTGGGGATGGCTGATTGTGATTTCATTGTCCTTGCTGAACACAGGTACAATGCAATCATTTTTCAGATGTTCGATGGTCACTTCTTTTGTGTTGGCTTCAATGAAAGGAAGTCTTTTTACTTCCCTTCTTGACAAAACAGGCTCAACTTCAATAATATCCTGTTGCTGGGATAATTCCAATGTCCTGTTTACCCTGCTTGGATAAATCAGATTAGCCTTGACTGGCTGTAGCTGCATTGCTTCCATATCTTATAAAATTGGGGTTATAGTTAATACTCGGTTTATTCTGTTCTTCTTGCAACTGCATTTTCTTCTGCATGAAGCCAGAGGTCAGTTGTTGATACCATTCGGGATATTTATGATAAATGGCTGTGAGTTCCTCTATGGTTTTAGCCGTATTTATCTGTTGTCTTATCATTTCAACAGTCACACCATCATTACACCAATCAAGGATTATTTGTCCCGTGGTTGGTGTGATGGTAAAGTCTGGCTTTCCCATAAAGAGATTTGTCCTGTCCTTGCTTGCAATGGCTTGGTGCTTCATGTTGATGTCAAAGACTATGGTAAACTCATAGTCTATGCCATCCCTCATCACAGCCTTTAGACCAACCTTTTCAGGAATCATCTTGCCATTCTTCTCATTGAGGACATAATCCTGCTTGCATCTCATGGTGCAAATGACATGCTTTTCACTTTGCAATATCTTCCGCATGAAAGCATTGATTCTTGGAGTGACCTTCTGCCAATTAGTGAAGCTGTTGCCTTGCAGGTTGGCATGATATTCCAACAGATTATCCCAGCATTGGGATATGGAATCTATTATAATGACCTCCATTCCAGCATTTTCACATATCCCAATGGCTTCCATATAGGTCTCGGGAGTAAAGTTGTCTTGAAGGGCTAACACATTATAATTGCCTAAATTGGCATATAAATCTGCACTTCCATTCTCACTGTCAATGATGGCTATTTTGCCCCAATCATTGCACAGTCCATAGGCTAAAAGGAGTGCTGACATGGTTTTACCACTGCCTGCACAGCCCTGTAAAGCAAGTTTTATCTTAGCCTGCTTCTTTGATGAAACTCTTAACTGCATCATATGAAAAACTATTAATGGTTTTACAATCAGAAAAATAAAAGGGCAGTCAGACTTTCATCCAACTGCCCATGTAAGACATGCAACTCGTATATCACAAAGTTGCCAATGTAGGTGCTCCACCGTCCCCTTGTTGATGAAGCATGTAGAACATATCCCCTGTTTCAGGAGAACAAACTTGTGAGATGACAGGCTTTGTGATGTCTCCTTTGAGGAATCTTTCACTCACTGCACCTGTTTCACAGCCATACACAAAGAAACATTTCCCCGTATGAGGATTCTGTTTCACATCAATTCTTTCCACTTCCATTTTGGTCTTGAAGTCTGCAACAGACATTGTTTCAATGAACTTTAAGCTATCCATAAATTTATGATTTTAATTGTTGTGAGGGGGACTATCCCCACTCTGAATGATGGGGAGGGTGATTGGATGGTGTAACTCATGCTCTTAAAGACAAGAAAGTTGCAAAAAAAAAATCAGAAAATTTTTCAACTTAAATTCATTAGCTCGACTATTCTAAAATAAAAAGCATTATGAGAGGGAAGAAATTTCAAATGAAAGTAATAGTCTTGATGTATAAAATCCAAGATTTTGGGTGGATGAATATATCTCAATTTATATTTGATTTATATGATATTGTAATGTGGCTGATTCAGTATATATAGTTATGCATTATTGATGTTTATGTATAATAATCCCCTGTACTCAATAGTGAAAACAGGGGAATATGAATAGGTGTTTACTTATGGGAATATAAACAAGTCTAAAAGGCTGACATCACTTGTTATATATTGAAGAGGGGCTGGTAAATCTAAAGGATTTAATCCTAATATCTTGTCAACACTTCCACTCCTTGAGGTCTTAAAGAAACAGGAGAAGAACTCAGGTATCACATCATTTGAGAGGTCCGTTTTCCTTAATTGGATGCGAAACACATCTTTTATTTTGGATAATTTTTCCATTTTCCTGACACTTCCAATGTTTCTCTCCCTTAAATGATTTTGAATTGTGTGATAGTCAAATTTTGCCAACACATCTGCCTTAAAAGCATTATCTGATGACATGGCATGGAATACTGCTGCATTTACATAGTTCCTCAGCTCTTTCCTGTTCTCATATTTTTCTGCAAGTCCGTCAAACAATATTTCATTATCTATATATGGTGATAATTTCTTGAACTCATGGCACAGATTCTGTATTTGCTTATCCTGCGACTTGTATATTTTTTGATATTCCATCTCATTCCGCCCACCCTGGCTCCAATTTAACAACAGAGGCCTTAACTCCCTGACACGTTCTGCTCTATATTCTTTGTTACGTGCCTTAATGTCGATTATAGCTGAAGAATCGTGTTTTTCTCTTCTCATGCAATAACCGTCAAGTTGACGTATCTCATGCCCTTGCGACAAAAGCTCTTGATATAAATTCTGTCGGTCTGTATATAAAGAGTATGCAAGATGCCATTTTTCAACGAGGGCATCTATATTGAAATATGATGGTACAAAACACTTTTCAACAGCACTCTTTCTTATTATTTTTATAGGGTAATCCGCATTGGTTACTTTTGATTTTGCGGAATAATCAACAAAAGAATCAATAAATTTGCCCAATTCTTTCAGTTCAGGGTTGTTCTCTACAACTCTCATTGTACTATTCATAAATTCGGCATACACATCGGCACGAGAGAGTAATGAATTTTTATATTTTTCTTTGTCGCGGAAATGACTTTTCGGTATATTTTGGGGTATATCATAAATTATGGTTTCAGATAGGTTGCCATTTCTGCATCTTCCCGCAATTTGCTCCATTCTTTGGGTGGACAGATAAGTAAATGGTTGCAAATGGGATGTAATTGTAATAAGGTGGCATCTGTCTTGAATGTCAATACCCGCAAAATAAGCACAAGTCATAAACACTATTCTCTTTTGGAGATTAGCATCTTCACTGATTACATTGTCTGCGTCTTCAATGTATTCTTTAACCTTGTCATTATTCCTTTCGCTACACAAGATTCCACAATTTGAATTGTTCACACCATCAACATTCCTCTTTTTAAGCAGTTCTAATATATTAAGTATTCCATCTAAAGAATTATATGCTATGAGTATTTTAGCATCTGTATTCTCGGACAGCTTTTGTGTTATGATTTTAACCGCCGTATCATCCACATAGTTGGTATATATTAGGTCTATATTCCTTCGAGGGTTTTCTCTCCAACGGGTGACTATCTTTGATTCATATTCCATCTTAGGATTGGAAAAATCATTCAGGGTCGCAGATACCGCACTTCTAAACTTCTGGTTGAATTTGAAGTAATAGTCCATGACATACTCCAACCTAGGTCTATAGGCACTATCAGCTTGCATGGTGTCTATTTCATCCACCATTAAAAAATAACTGTTATACACATCTATGTTGTAGGAGTCAAGAATCTCTATAAGACGTGGCAGACTGTCAGCAACTACAAGGAATTTCTTTTTCCACTGATTGTTGCTGTCCAAATAGTTTTTTACTTGAGCTGGTTTCACCGCACTTCTGATTTCCTTTATCGGACTTCCAAAATAGAAAGCATATCCATCTCCAAAATGGTTGTTGGCTGATTTGTACTTGCCATATGCCAATGATTTGGTCGGAACTACTATGATGGAATCCCTTTCTTGGTTCGTTATCTCTAAAGTCGTAGCTCCTAAGCCTGTAATGGTTTTGTTTAATACTCCAAAAGGAATTCTGTCCATTACTTCGCCTATCTTTTGTCCTTGCTCAATGGTTATAGTCCAATCAGAATATTCTCCATCATGGTCTTTGACCATATCAAGCGTAACTAATTCAACTCCGTCCTTTTTGATGAATCTTGCCCCGTTCACCATTGAAAACAGTGATGGATAATCAGTGTCCAGCTCATAACATGCTTTTTTAAGTGATTTTGCTTTTTCTTCCATACGTTGTCTGATTTGCGCACCTAACTTTAGAAATTTTCTATATATATTCCGAGTTAGATGCGCAAATATACTCATTTTAGCAATTCCATCGCCTTGTCAATCTGATTATTTTCAAAATTGTCAAGATAGATTTGAGTTACCTTTTCTGAACTATGCCCCAAAGATTCACAGATGATAGAAGTAGCTACACCTGCTCTCTTTAAGACTGTTGCATAAGAGTGGCGGGCCACATAGGTGGTCAATTTGATTGGAATATTCAATTCCTCACCAATGCACTTTAATGCCTTGTTCACTTTGGTTATCACTTTATGCAGCCTGTTCAGCTTTTGCTGCTCTGTCCTATGGGAGATTGAAAGGATAGGGAATAAGTATGGCTTATTACTATCCTTATACTCCTTCAAGACCAATAAGGCTCTTTCCTGCATTGGCAGGTTTATCAGTTTGGATGTTTTTCTTCTGTTATAAATCAGTCTATTGCTCACTATATTCTTCCCAGTCAGATACGCCATATCAACAAAGTTGATACCTCCCATGAAGTAGGAGAATGTGAATAAATGAACAGCCAGTTTACAATAGAAGTCCTTTCCTGTGATATTGTAATTCACAACAGACAATATCTCATCTTTAGTCAAAGCTCTTTTAGCTGTTTCCTGATGCAGTTTGGAAACTTTGAGTTGCTTGAATGGATAGTTTTCAGGTTTTACCAATCCCATGTTGATAGCCGAATTGAATATCATTCGGATATTTCTGAATCTTATTCCAATGGTGTTTTCTGACTTGCCTTGTTTCCTTAACCATGTCTCATATCTTTTCAGCCAGCCACAGTCCATTTCAGAGAAAGGGATGTCCAAGTGGCTGTTGAACTTGATTAGTGAGTTATAGGTCTGTTGGATGGATAGCCTGTAACCTGTTCTTTTTTCCTCTTCAAGACAATGAATGTGTTGCTTGAATAATTCCCCGACTGTAATAGCTTTGGTTGGATGTGACACTTTCTCTACAAGTGTAGTGGCTGAGAACTCCTTATTATTCGACTTTAGTTCTACAATTTTGCTTTTTACTTCACTTATCTTGTTGGAAATCAGCTTTTCAATAAGTTCCCTATCAGGGCATGTTGGCTTAGGCTGATTCTTTTCAAAATCCCAATATTCCGATTTGGTAGAAACACCAAGGTTGATATACCTTGTCTTCCTGTCCTTACATACTTTAATCTTTAGGGGTAACTCTCCATTTTTCAATGGTTTGTACTTGTAGCATATAACATCTGCTGTTGTCATTTTGGGTAAAACATTGGAGAAAACATTTCTCTGTTTCAGCACCTGTTTGAGCATAAAAGAGCATAAAAAAAGAGAGCTACTAAAATGTAACTCTCTGATTTTCAAGTGGTGCCACCAGGAATCGAACCGGGGACACAAGGATTTTCAGTCCTTTGCTCTACCAACTGAGCTATGGCACCGACTTACTTCGGTTTTGCGAGTGCAAAGGTAGCGATTTAATTTGAAATGCCAAATATATTCGATATATTTTTGTGTAATGTAGGAGAAAAAAGTAAACTCTCACCTGTTTTCTGGGTTGGAGAAGACAGGTGAGAGTGTAGTTAAATGCAGACGGATTGTCTTTGATAGCAAGGAGGATTGTTGTCCAACCTGGCTGAAACAATGCGGCACATCAGCCTTTAAGCGGGTTCCAGCCTTGAGCTTTCAGTTCAAATTCCTGGCCATCCCTACTGATGAGTGCATAGCCTAATTCGGCCTTGGTGATATGGCCTATTATTTTAATGTCTTTGATCTGGCTGACTTTTTCGTGGTCGGCAATGGGGACTGTAAATAATAATTCATAGTCTTCTCCGCCATTCAGAGCGCAGGTCGTGACATTCATGTTCAGCTCTTCTGCCATAACAGCCGTCTGGTAATCTAAGGGAATATGTTCTTCATATATCCTACAACCGACACCGCTTTGCGTACAAATATGCAGTAATTCGGAACTGAGTCCGTCTGATATGTCGATCATGGAAGTCGGACGGATATTAGCGGCTGCCAATGCTTGCACAATGTCGCGTCGTGCTTCTGGCTTTAGCTGTCGTTCTAGTAAATACTCTTTTCCGCTAAAGTCCGGTTGGGCTTCGTATAATCCCTCTGTGGTCTTTGTTTTTTCGTTCCTGTGTGCCTCCTGCAACTGTTGGTTGAAAACGGCTTTTTCGCGTTCGAGCAACTGCAATCCCATGTAGGCTGCTCCTAAATCTCCGCTGACACAGATCAAGTCGGTTTCTTTGGCTCCGTTGCGATAAACCACTTTGTCTTTGTCTGCTTCCCCGATGCAGGTAATGCTGATGGCTAACCCCGTAAGCGAAGATGTCGTATCACCTCCTACAATATCGACCTCATGAGCTTCGCATGCCATTTTGAGACCATCGTAGAAAGCCTCCATGTCCTCTACACAGAAACGTTTGCCTAAAGCAATGGAGACCACCATTTGACGGGGGGTACCATTCATGGCATAAATGTCCGAGAGATTGACCATGGCAGCCTTGTATCCGAGATGTTTCATCGGGACGTATGTCAGATCAAAATGTATGCCTTCCATTAGCAAATCGCTGGTGACGAGGACTTGTTTGTCGGCCGGATATTCCATGACGGCACAGTCGTCACCCACTCCATAGCGGGTGGAAGAGTTTTTCAGCCGGATATTTTCTGTCAGGTGTTTGATAAGCCCGAACTCTCCGAGCGTAGAGATTTCTGTCCTGTATGTTTCTTGCATAAATTTATGGGCTTTAAGCGCGGTTTATCATCTCACGCATAATCTCGGCCATAAGGGGTTGTACGGCATCGGCAGCTTTCTGTACTTCCTCGTGGCTGACTTCCACAATCTTTCCTTCCACTCCGAGGTCGGTGATGACACTGATACCGAAGCATTTGATTCCGCAATGATTAGCTACGATGACTTCGGGTACGGTCGACATACCCACCGCATCGGCGCCCCAAATGCGGAACATTTTATATTCAGACGGAGTTTCGAAAGTCGGTCCTTGTGTAGCGAGGTATACGCCTTGCTGTACCTTGATTCCTTTCTCTTCGGCAATGGCGAGTGCTTGCCGGATGAGTCCCTTGTTGTAAGCTTCCGACATATCCGGGAAACGGGGACCGGTCGGGAAGTTCTTACCGCGTAGCGGATTCTCCGGAAGCGCGTTGATTTGGTCGGTGATTATCATCAGATCACCAATTTCAAACTTGGGGTTGGTGCCGCCTGCAGCATTGCTGACGAACAAGGTTTTGATGCCCAACTCATACATGACGCGAATGGGGAAAGTGACCTCTTGCATGGTGTAGCCTTCGTAGTAATGAAAGCGGCCTTCCATGGCCAGAATGTCTTTGTCGCCCAGTTTTCCGAAGATAAGATTACCCGAATGCCCTTCTACCGTAGAGACTGGGAAGTTGGGAATTTCTTTGTATGAAATGCGGGTCGCATCTGTGATTTCGTTGGCCAGTTTACCTAATCCGGTACCTAAAACGATAGCCGTTGTGGGGCTTGTTGTCATCCTACTTTTTAGCCAGGATGCTGTTTCTTGAATTTTTGAATACATAACCAGTAATGTTTTCGTTAAACGATTCTTGTTGATTTTGCAGTATCTCTATTTCGACCGGCAGGGCATAGAGAGATTTTCTAACCTCTTCGCTCAGGCCGTTGAGGTCCTTCAGGCGGGTCGCATCTTTTTCAGTGGTTACAATTAGCTTCGGCGAGGACATTCGGGCGTAAGTCTCATTGATTAGGGCTACGTCTTTGGCCGAGAAGTAATGGTGGTCGCCGAAAGAAAGCGGCGTGATATCCGTTTCATAATGTTCGAGGTCCATTTTCATTTGTTCCGGCGAAGCGATGCCTGTAAGCAGCAAGACATGCTTGTGGGGCAGCAACTCGTCCAAAGAATATTCTTCCTCTCCGAACAACGGTATGAGACGGCTGTATTTCAGTGTCGAGAAGAACAACTTCTGATAAGGGTACAACTTCAAGGCCTTACTGATGACCCGGAATCCCATGGGCTTGATGTCTTCCGGGCATTTGGTTACGATTACGATATTGGCCCGGTCTTTTCCTTCTTTCGGTTCGCGCAAACGTCCTGCGGGGAGCAACTTGTCATCGCAAATCAAGCGATGGTAATCTACTAACAGGATGTTGATACCTGGTTTTACATAGCGATGTTGGAACGCGTCGTCTAACAGGATGACTTCTGTCCCCGGTGCGATTTGCTCGTCGCATAACCGTTCAATTCCCCGACGGCGGTTTTTATCCACAGCGACATAGACATCTGGAAACTTTTGTTTCATCTGATAAGGCTCGTCACCTATGGCAGGCATAGACGTTTCGGATGTGGCTAAAATGAATCCTTTTGATTTACGTTTGTATCCTCGGCTCAACACGGCCACTTTATGCTTCTTACGTAGCAGGCGGATGAGATATTCCGTATGTGGTGTTTTCCCGGTACCGCCTACGGTGATATTGCCGACCGAAATAACGGGTATGTCGTAACTTTTGGATTTCAGGATTCCCATTTCGAAAAGCTCGTTGCGAATCCTTACGCCTATTCCGTAAAGCCAAGCCACCGGCAACAACCATTCGTTGATTTTGATTAAGTCTCCTTCCATGATGGTTTAGTTGATAAAGTTCGGCTCATACGGTATCCGGGTTTGCAGAACGCTCATTTGCCGGATCTGTCTCAGGCTCATTAGTGGGGCGTAATATGTTCCGAGGGTCTCTTGTAAGGCCGTGTTCAGATAGTCCTTTTTCTGTTGGTCAAACAAACCCTCGTACCAAGGGGACGGAGTCGGTGCGTATTCCGTATGGTAATCTTTTATTTGGGCCAATGAAGCAGCCTTTTTGATGGCGGTCTGGAGGTTGCCGTTGGCATCGGCCAATCCGTTTTCCACGGCCTGCCGTCCGGTCCAGACCCGTCCTTCGGCCAGTTTTTCCACTTGGCCGGTTTTCATGTTCCGTCCGTCTGCTACACGTTCGGTAAACAATTTGTAACCCCGTTGTATATATCCTTGCATCATTTGAGCTTCCGAAGGATTGAATGGGCGTGCAGGCGTACCGAAATCGGCGTGTGCATTGGTCTTTACAACATCGAAATGCAGGCCTAATTTGTCGCTGAGCAGTTGGCTTGCATCGGGAATGAGGCCGAAAATGCCGATGCTTCCGGTCAACGTAGTCGGTTCGGCCACGATATAGTTGGCGGCGCAGGAGATGTAGTAACCCCCCGAGGCTGCCATTCCACCCATGGATACGACCACGGGTTTGGCTTCACGGAGTAATTTCACTTCATGCCATATCTGTTCGGAGGCGTAAGCGCTTCCGCCTCCGGAATTTACGCGAAGTACTACTGCTTTGACCGATTCGTCCTCACGCAGGGTTCTCAGGTCGCGGCATACGGTTTCTGCGTCTATCACATTTTCGCTCCATTCTGTTTTTCGGTCTACGATGTCTCCGTATGCATAGTAGACTGCAATCTTATCACCTTTTTTCGGGGTTGCTTCGGTGGCAGCCGCCAGTTCTTTCACACTGACGAGGGGCAGGGCACCTTTGTCCTTTCCGGTTTTTGCGCGTAACATTCGGCTTATCCCGTCGATATAGCAAAGGCTGTCTATCATGCCATTCCGTACCAGTTCTTCTGCGGGACGGAATGTGAGCATACTGTCTGCGTATTCGTTCAACAAGTCCTTCTTGATGGAGCGTGAACGGGATACATCCGTCAGCATGGTTTGCCAGATGTCATTCAGGTAGGACGTGACCTGTTCGCGGTTGGCGTCACTCATTTGGGTGGCAGTAAACGGTTCCACGGCCGATTTGTAGCTACCTACTTTGAACACTTGCATCTTAATGCCTATCTTTTCCAATAGGTCTTTGTAAAAAATAGGCTGCGAAGCCATACCGCACCAGTTCACCTGTCCCTGTGGATTAAGGATGATGCAGTCAGCTATGCTGCAAATGTAGTAAGCCCCTTGGGTATAGTGGTCTCCGTATGCGATGATATATTTGCCGCTTTTCTTGAAATCGGCGAGGGATTCCCTGATGTCTCGTATCATGGCGGGAGTTGCTCCCAAGAGGGTTTGTGCTTCTATATATATACCGTCTATGTTCGGATTTTCTTTAGCACCTTGGATGGCTGTCTGTATTTCTCTCAGACTGAGGGTGGGGTAAGTACTGCCGAACAGATCTCCAAGAGGATTGTTCGGTGCATCTTCCTGTAATTCGCCGTTTAGCGTCAGGCGAAGTACGGACTGGGGTTTGATGGATGGGGCGGCACTTTCCACGGTCATCATCCCCGCAATGGATAGGATGCCTAATATGAAGAGGGCTATGCCGGCCAGAAACAAGCCACAGAGCGTGGCCAAAGTATATTTGACGAAATCTTTCATACGTTGTATAAAGTAGGTAAAGCTACACAATTACGCAAATGTACAATAATGTCTACGATTTACAAACGTTATACCTTATAATAATATTTAAATTGGTTTCGTCGGAGGGATAAAACTCAGTATGGGAAATTGCTTGTGTTATGGATTTTATGGAGATGGCCTTGGAGGAATCTACTTTTTTACGTGAGGATGTAGTGCGGTAGTCGTTGTGTCATTTAGTCAGAGTATCAAGTTGTTCCTTATAGAAATATGTTATTGGTTTTTGGAAATGCGTTTCGGGGCGTATTGAGTAACAGCAGGGTGTTAGGGGGAGTTATGGGTAAAATTATATTTTGTGTATATATGCATGTATGGTTTGTCGGTTTTATGCGGTTTTGGATGAAGATTTGCTCATTAAAGAATGATTCCTTCCCCTGCTCTCCGCTCCTTTCCTCTCCTTCTTCTTCCATTTAGAAAAAAGTTCCCTCTTAAATCGTGCATGATTTCGAGTGTTAAATATATGTTTTACAGCATATTCCTTGTTTGTTTGGGGAAGTTTTTCTAAATTTGCAGGAGTTTCCGCTTGAAAAAAAGTGGTTATAATATTTGGCAGTTACTGGAAAAGTGTCTACCTTTGCACTCGCTTTCAGGAAGCAAGGCCTTTTGGGTTTGTGCGGAGCGGGAGTGTAACAATAGAAAGAGTTCATTGAAAGTCTTACATAAAGAGAGAAAGTAGTACAAGAGCTTGGATGTTTTTTGGGGAGGACGTTGTTCTTCTTAGAGGTTATCCAAGGGTAAAAAAGAAACGAACCGTCATGATTCCCGTGTATGCTGGCCATATACGGGGGTGTGAAAAGAAACGAGAAAAACGGGTAAGTTCAGGGAGTCCGGAAACAGAACAGATGCCTTTCCCTTATGGGTGAAGGTTAAAGATATTCTACAATGAAGAGTTTGATCCTGGCTCAGGATGAACGCTAGCTACAGGCTTAACAC
>ERZ825384.22-NODE-22-length-194554-cov-10.829017_pt1 | contig 194554 bp, 202 predicted proteins | sample MGYA00519931_ERZ825384 | MGnify/ENA primary metagenome ERZ825384 (study PRJEB31778, sample SAMEA3449200) | human gut metagenome | biome: human gut; feature: human-associated habitat; material: faeces | place: United Kingdom | collected 2010/2012 ...
ACAATTTATTCTTGTAGCCTGCCGCTGATACCGTCTGGATTGTGCTTTTCCTTTCTTTTTGTTCCCTTTAATTAGCCATGAACTGCTTCATGCCCTGAGATTTTGCGCCAGGGTTGTCGTTGCCGTAACCTTCCAACAGGTTGATGACACCCCAGATACCAAGACCAGCGCCCAGAGCGATAACGAGAGTCTGAAGAACGGTAATTGCCTGTTCAAAAAATGCCATAAATAATATTAGCCGGAATCATTTGAATGATTAGTTAGGTTTGTTTCATAAGCGCACAAAAGCCGGAACAATCTGCCCTCGATATATGAGAGCCTGATTCCGGCTGTCCTCCTTTTTCATTATTTTGTTGATGATTGCCCGCTTTGTACGCCAATGGCCTCAACAGAGGCAGTTGCGGCAAATAGATACGATCACTCCTTTCTCAGCGGAACCGTATTACACGCCCTCCGTGTCTACTTCATATACATCGCAGACCTCATCAGGCTTGAGTTTTAGTCTGGCAGACAAAAATGCTTCAATATCAAAGGTATTTCGCTTGTCTGCATCAGCTGTGTATTTGAAATTAGGGTGTCTGGTAATGTCATACTTGTCTGAAAGAAACGGACGCACACCGCGCAACTGCAAGATGCACTTGCCGCCATCCATAACTGCCAGCTCATCCTGGCTCATCAGCTCCCTGCCGCAATGTCAAGTGATGAATCCAAATTCTGTTGATGGAAATAGTATCGTATGATAAAATGAGAATGTTTCAAAGAGACAAGTCGTAATTTGGTAGGGCGATAATATATGATTAGAAAAGCAAATTTTAATGATATTGAATTAATTGAGGACACATATAATGAGCATTTCGCACACGAACTTGAATGCGGAGCGTTTACGGTATTCAAAAAAGGCGTATATCCAACCAAGAAAGATGCAGAAAAAGCTGTAAATGATGGGACATTATATGTATATGAAGATAATCACAATATTGCAGGAAGTATCATTATAGATAGAGTTCAACCGAGAGAATATGCTGAAATTGCTTGGGAGAAAGCTCTTAAAAGCGATGAAGTAATGGTTATTCACTTACTGATTGTGCGTCCGAGCATGACCGGGAAAGGGGTTGCATCATCTCTTGTGAAGTACGCTATGGAAGTAGCAAGAAACAATTCATGCAAAGCATTAAGGCTTGATACGGGAGGACAAAATATTCCTGCTATATCGCTCTATAAAAAATTAGGCTTTCAAATCGTAGCAACAGCTTCTATGAAAGTAGGCAACGCAATAGAGCATAGTGGGCATTTATTCCTCGAAAAAGTGTTATAATCACACTTTGGGGGGCGGTATAGAGCAAGGGGGTGATATTATGTTGTGCCACATGAAGATTTATTTAAGCGTAGTTCTCTGTGCAAGGTCTGGTGATTGGACGATGCTTGCGCAGAGATGAATGGAATATAATCGTCCGCATTGGATTTTGCACTTATAGAGAATTTTTATGAAGCGAATCTATAAGGAGATAAATTCAATGAATAGTAATTTTAAGAGATACATCATTTTTTGGCTTAGTCAGGCATTGTCACAGCTTGGCAGCTCTATGACAACCTTTGCATTAATTCTGTGGGCATATACACAAAAAGGAACTGCAATGACAGTTTCGCTTATGACATTTTTTAACTATCTTCCTTACATTATCTTGAGCTTGTTTGTTGGAACTTTCGTTGACAACCATAGCAAGAAGAAGATCATGTTGGTATCGGATAGTATCGCTGCAATTTGTTCTTTGGCAATTCTTTGCTTAAACATCGGAAATGCCTTGCAGATATGGCATATTTATTTGGTAAATATGATCATTGGTCTTATGGGTGCTTTTCAGGATCCGGCATCGGATGTTGCACTCGGAAAAGTGGTGCCGAAAGAGAAGCTGGAGCAGATTAGCGGAATGAATTCCTTTTCCGATAATCTTGTTGCCGTTCTGTCCCCGGTATTTGCAGCCTCTTTATTTGCGTTTGGTGGTTTAAAACTGATCTTGATCATTGACCTGTTGAGTTTCCTGTTTGCTTTTTTGATATTGCTTTTTGTGCTGAAAATTCCTGACGATATCCCGCAGAAGGCTGAAAAGAAATCTGTCTTTATTGGGTGTAAAGAGGGCCTTCAGTATCTTAAGCAACATAATGGGATTTTCCTTGTCATTATTACAATGGCAGTGCTGAACTTCTTTTCCCGATTGACCTATGAGAATATTTTGTCACCGATGATTCTTTCGAGAAGCGCAAACGATAGCGTTACGCTCGGTATCGTAAACGCGGTAATGGGAATCGGAGGAATCATAGGCGGAATCATCGTTTCTTCTGGAAAGATAAAAGCGAACAGTGCAAAGATGATTTACATTTCAGCAATGCTATCCTTTCTGCTGGGAGACATTATGATGGGATTGGGTAGAAACGGAATTGCCTGGTCGCTTGCCGGCTTAGCGGCAAGCTTACCGATCCCGTTTATCAATGCGGGGCAGATGGTAATTTTATATCGAAATATTCCAGAAGATATGAAGGGAAGAATTTTTGCAGTAAGAAACGCCGTTCAGTTCAGCAGTATCCCCTTAGGAATTCTGCTTGGCGGTTTATTGGCAGATTATGTGTTTGAGCCGTTCATGCTTACACAAAACCCGATTACACAGGTTTTACATAAGCTGGTTGGTGAGGGTGCAGGAAGCGGTATGGCTGTAATGTTCTTATGCACCGGAATATTAGGTTCTTTGTTCAGCTTTGCTTTTTATCAGCGGAAGGATATTCGTGATTTATAGCGTTTACAACTTCCAGCTTGACAAACGGGAAAGCACTTCAAAAAGCCCTTCTCTCGGAAATGGGAGAAGGGCTGCTACGTTTATTCTGTTATCTCCGGTATCTCACCGACAAAGTTATAAATGATCTTGACCTGCTGGAATTTCTGGCCGTCTATCTTCTGAACCTCGCCCACCAGAATCTTGCTGATCAGCCGGTTCAGCACCGCTTCGTCCAGCTCCTGAATGGCGGCGTATTTGCGGATTTCACGGATAAATGTCCGCACATCGCTTTCCTGCTCGTCTGTGCGGCGCATCATCAGGGCTAAGTCTTGCAGGCGATTTTGGTTGGCTTCCTGCTCCTGTTCCAGCGCCGATGTCAGCTTCATAAACCGCTGTTCCGTCAGGATGCCCTTGGCCTTATCGGTATAAAGGCTTAGAAACATGCTGTCGATTTCCTGATTTCTCGCTTCCAGCCGTCCGCATTCTTTCTGCGTTTCGGAGGCGTCTGCCATATACCGGCGCTCCATGCGGCTGGAAAGCCGCTTATAGAATGCATCCGCATCTTTCAGCGCCATTGCCGCCAGTTCCTGGATGTCCTTTAGGACAAGGTTATACAAATCCCTTGCCTCGATCTTGTGGCTGGTGCAGGCGTCCTTTCCCAGCCGGTTATAAGTCTGGCAGATATAATACGCCTTGTCAATCGGCTCCCGCTGTTCGCCGGTAAAGCGGTTCTTTCCGGTTCTGCCTACTTTTTCATACCGTACCTGCATGGACTTCCCGCAGGTGGCACAGTAGAGAATGCCGTGGAAGAGATTATAAAAAGGGCAGGAGTTGCCCTCCATGATGGTTGGCCTGCGGTCAATGATCTCCTGCACCTGTGCCCATTCCTCCGGCGGGATAATCGCTTCATGGCAGCCCTCTATGACCTCCCAATCCTCACGGGGGATGATGTCATAGGTGTTGGAACGGATGCCTTTCTGGTGTGTCCGGCAGACCAAATGTGCGCCTTTGTAAAACGGGTTCCGCAGGATATGGCTGATCCTTGCGCTGCCCCACGCATAGTAGTTGATGTCACATTCCGTATTGCCCTTTACCCTCGTGATGGGAACCCTGTCCTCCATCAGCTTCTTTGCAATCCGCATACAACCCCAGCCATCCAGCGCAAGGTCATAGATTTTGCGGATCACCGGCGCAGTCTCCGGGTCAAGGATCAGATGCCCGTTATCGTCCGGGTCACGCATCAGGCCGAGAGGTGTCGGCCCGCCGCCATATTTCCCCTGTCTGGAACGGGTCATGCGCCCCGCCAGAACCTTTTTGGAAATATCCCGGCTATACATGTCATTCAGAATATTTTTGAACGGCGTAATGTCCATTTCCTGACGGGTCAGGCTGTCCACACCGTCCGTCACTGCGATATACCTTACATTGTGCTTTGGGAAAAAGATTTCGATATAGCTGCCTGCTTCAATATAATTTCGTCCCAGCCTGGATAAGTCTTTGGTAATCACGCAGCCCACCTTTCCCGCCTCAATATCAGCGATCATGCGCTGGAAAGAGGGGCGGTTGAAATTGCGACCCGTATAACCGTCATCCACATAGTATTCATACTGGAACATGCCGTTTTTCTCGGCATAGTCTTTGAGCATGAGCTTCTGGTTGCTGATGCTCATGCTCTCATTTTCACGCCCGTCCTCAAGGGAGAGCCTGCAATAAAGGGCAGTTATCTTCTGACTGGATTGATTTTTCCTGTTCATAGTCGTTCTCCTTATCTATGAACAGGGACACGATACCATTATAATACCATGCCCCTGCCGATCTTTCAACGGGTTTTAGCTGGCTTTTTTGCCCAGCCATTCCTCGAACTGCTCACAGGTATGCCGTTCAATGAGCTGTTCAAAGGCTTCCCGCATCGTCTGGCTGCCGGAGAACTCCCGTGTGACGATAAACTGCACCTTTTTCCGGTCTTTCTGTTTCTGCTGCTGATTTTCCTTGTTTTTTACCATAGGCAAATATCCTCCATAAATGAATTTGAGCCTGACAGCGCCTGCGGCAACGAAGTCCGGCAACGAACCCCGAAAAACCTGCAAGCGAATATCCGGCTCCCTGTTTTTCCTTTCCTGATTTTCTTTGATTTCTTTGTTGCTTTCGTTGTCATAGATAAAAATAAATAGAAGAAGATAAGGAAATACCTTGATATTACAGCATTTCCGGCATCCCTATGAGGGATTTTCCCGGCAACGAACCAACAACCTGCCCGGCAACAGGCCGCAGATTTTAAGCGATCCATTCTTTGGGAAGCTCCAACTGGCGGCATTCTTCCTCCGTCAGCTCCACAAATCCGCTTTCGTTGCCGGGGACTTCGTTGCCGGAACCGGCTTCCCGTTCCCAGCCCCTCTGCCTGCCGTACCCGGCAAACATCCTCGGATTGGAAAAAGGCTTCCAGCCGGTCACGGCGGTATTTATAATCTCGTTGATGTTGTGGAGCTGCCAGCGCTTCGGGTCGTCAAACTCATGGTGCAGGGCTTCCCTGTAAAGCTGTTTGGAACAGACCATGCTGCCGGTATACGTCTCCAGAAAGCCGATGCTCTGCCCAGCCTCGGTGTCCTCCGGCATGAAGTCTTTCTGCACAGCCACAAGCTGTTGCTGTATTTCTTTGCTGAATTTCATGGAACACTGGCCGCTCCGGTAGATGGTCATGGCTTCCGCCCATACCTGCAACAGATATGCCCTGGAAGCGTCCTCGTCCTCCAAAATGTGGACTTCCGCTTCCTCCGGATAGACCATGACCGGCAAGAAGCGCCGGTTTCCCGCCCGGTCAAGGGGCAGGAAGTCCAGCGTGTTGGAAGTGCCTCCGAACACGCACTGACGCAGTCGGTCTTTGGGCTGTGCCTGATATGGCGTCCGGTAGGTTTCCTTCTGCCTGCTGATAAAGGAGCGGATTTCCTCAATGCTCTTTGCGCTGTGGGTTGCCAGCATCTCCGGCATTTCCAGTATCCAGTGGCCTTGCAGCTTCGTGAACACCTTATCGTCATCCAGCCGCTTCAGATCGTCGCTGAACCATTCGTCCTCGATTGCCAGCAGCCGGAAAAAGGTAGATTTCCCGGCTCCCTGTCCTCCCACCAGGCAGAGCATTTCCTCATATTTGCAGCCGGGGGAGAATACCCGCCGGATCGCCCCAAACAGGAAATGCCGGAATACTTCCTCGATATAATCGCTGCACTCTGCACCCAGGAAATGGTGCAGGCAGGAGCGGATACGGGGCTGTCCGTCCCATACAAGGCTGTCCAACCGTTCCCTGATCGGGTGGTAACAGTTCTCGTTGGCGGCAATCTCAAGCGCCGCCGCAATCTTTTTTTCGCTGGTGATCCCATAGGTTTCCTCAAAGTACAAGAGCAGATATTTCATATCGGTATCCGTAATGACGCTTGTACTCCTGCGCCAGCCCAGATTCCGGACAATATCAATGCGCTCCGTCAGCAGGTTATAGCGGACAGCGCCCTTTAACAGCGGGTCATGCTGGAATACCGTCTTGCAGTTGCGGATCGTGTTCGCCGTCTGGCCCTTCTGCGTCACATCAAGGCTTTCCCTGACCTCATCGGCAGTCTGTTCCGGTGCGAGCAAGTCCGCTGCGCTCATGGTGGCCTGCCGGGTGGCTGGCGGCAAACTCTGAAATTCGCTGCTCAATCCGTATCACTTCCTTTCCCTGTTCCGCAACTACGGCGGCCTTTTCCTCCATCGTGCCGGACAGAAGGACGTCCAGCAGATAGCCGATATAATCCTGCTTTTGCAGGGCCTCCACAAACAGCGGATGCCACTGTTCATCCTCCCGCTTCGGCGCATACTCGGTTTTCCATTGCCCCAACAGATGATAATAGCCGGACAATACCCGAAAGCAACGCTGTTCCGCCTGCCGGAAACGCAGTTCCTCGCTGATTTTCCGTTTGACCGGCCTCCTGCGGGGCGGGTCATGTCCTTTGGCGGCAAAACTGACAGAGAAATCCTCCGACAGTTTCAGCGCCGCTTCCTTGCTGTTCAATCCGAACAGACGGGCGGTAAAATCAATCACATCCCCGTCCGCCTGGCAGCCGAAGCAGTGGAAACGCTTATCCACCTTCATACTGGGATTTTTGTCATTGTGGAAAGGGCAGACGCACATCCCGTTTCGGTTTACCCGGATTCCGTAATGCTCCGCAGCCTGCCTTGTGGTCACAGACTGCTTCACAGCTTCAAATACATTCGATTTTCTCACCTCCAGACAGAGCAAAAGGCACCCAACTTCCATAGAAGATCAGATGCCTTATAGCTCCATATCCTTCTTTTTTGCCGGGGCAATGCGCCCCTCACGTTCCCAACGCTCCCTGTTGTCCCGGTCTGCACGCACTTTTGCCCTTGCCATCCTGTCCTTGATCGATTCCCTGGCTTTTTCCTTGATCTGCTCCTTTCCGGCCTGCTTCACCTCCGGCTGCATGAGCGTCCTCTGGATTTTTGCCAGAGCGCCCTGCATGGCGTTTTTGATTTTTGTGATGACCCCATCCAGCCGGGCGGCGGCATACTCACGTTCTTTTTTGGGGGCTTTCCGTTCCGGCGAAAGCACCCACTTTTTTGTTTCCTCCACCAGACGGATGTCCTCTTTGCGGGTTTCCTGCCGGACAGCATCGGCCACGACCTCCACCGCCTTGTCATAGGCAGCGTCCGAAACATCATCCAGCAGCGTCTCCACATCCTCGATTTTCAGCGTCAGTTCTTCCAGCTTCTGCTCCTGCGCCGCCAGCCGCTCCTTCTGCTTCATCAGGATGTAGTCCTGCTTCTCCAGATAGTCACGCCCGCCATAAGACGGTTCCTGATCCAGATGCAGCCCATGCCGCTTTGCGATGTCAAACAGGAGCGTCCGGCAAATGGCGTCAAAGGTCTGCTTCCGGTTATTGTTCCTGCTTTTGGGTTTGCCCGGATTGGGAAGCGGGATACCCAGTTCCTCCAGCGCCTTTTCCTGCTGGGGACACAGCTCCCCGTATCGGTTTCCGCAGTCAAAGACATGGCGCTCATGGATATGGGGCGTGGCCTCATCCAGATGGAGCGCCCAGTCGATGATGTGGACATGGGAACCGAAACGGCGTTCAAATTCCTCCTGAAATTCTGTGACAATCTTAAACAGCACTTCCGGTGAAACGGATTGTTCCATCGTGCCGATCTGGTACAGCGTTTCTTCCGGGCAGGTCTTGTTATTTCTCAGCAAGTCCTCTACCGTGCGGTTGCGTTCGGTGTGACGGGTTTTCTCGTTCCGGGCGTTCTGGGCATCCACATGGCCGGAATAATGCTCGGTGTAGTACATCCGCTCAATTTCCTCAAAGCTGTAATCCGGCTGCTCCGGGTTCTCCCGAAAGTCATGGGTGGTAAAGCCCCGGTAGCAGTCCCAATACACATTTTGCCTGGCCCGGTCAGCGTCAATGTGTTCGCTGTTCTCCACATTGAAGCGGCGGTCATTATGCCGGGGATTATAGGTTCCGTTTTTGCCGGAGCGTCCGTTGTGCCTTGTCAGTTTCAATAGGCATTTTCCTCCATTTCAAAGATTTTCATGGGCGGGAGAGAGGCGGCGAAGCCGCATTCCCTGCGAAGGTTTTGCGTCAGGTAATACCCAGTACAAGTTGACGCACACATCAACTTTCCCTGGGCCGAGGTTTTCCACCTCTGGACACCGGAGTAAAGGCTCGCCGCCTCTACACACCGCACAGGCGCTGCCGCCCTGTACCCGGCCAATAGGCGTTGCCCCTTGACCCCAGCAGTGCGCTGCCGCCCCTGCACCCCGGCACAAAGGACTGGTCTCCGCTCCGCTTCGGTCGGCGCTAAGCGGACATCCACCGGATGTCCAGCGCCCCTCTGTACTCCCGCCCGGCAAAATCGGAAACTGCCAGCATGAAGCTGTCTCATTTCCGATTCTGCCGGTTTCCAATTTCCTGCCGAAATTGGAAATCCCGTCATGCCGCCGGTGGAAGATCATCCGGCTCTATAACGGGGATCGCCGCCCGCTTTGAAAGATACTGCGGGCATTCGATCAGCTGCGCCCGGAAGCTCTGCTTGCAGCTATGGCGGCATTTCCGGCACAGTTCGTTATAAGTGACACGGTTGCGGTCATTCAGGAAGAAAGCCAGTTCTTCCTTACGTTTTTTACTCATTCTCGGCATTTGCTGTTCCCTCCGTTTTACTGTCATGTTTCGGTGTCTTTTTTGGGCGTTTTCCCCTCTGTATGCGCCTTGAAAAAGACCGGTAATATTCCAGACAGGGGAAGATACCTTTCCCTCATTTGTCGCTTCCCGGTACGGTTTCAGTTCCCTTTGCCATCCAGTCAAAGAACGCTTTTTTACTGATCTTAATCAGCCTGCCGCTTCTAAACGCCGGAAAGCCGGGCGTGTGTACCAGCTCGTAGGCGCTCACTCTGGAAATTCCCATAATACGCCGGATGTCCGCCACATCCAGCACCAGCGGGAGATCATCGTAGCTTTTCAGTCTCTTGTTTTCACTCATTTCGTTGTTCCTCCTGTTATTAAATTTGATAAAATCTTCTGTTTTGTTTCCTTTCGCCGTTCTGCCTGACAGCCGTTATCCTCATGGCCGCATCCCTGCGGCTGCCCCATTCCTGCGGCGTATCCCATGTATTGGCACGCTCCCCGGCTCGGTATCTTCCCGATTTTCCGGCTCCCGGCGCTGCTTCCCCTCACGGTCATATCCCTGTCAGACGGTCATTCACTTGTCAAGGTACTGCATGTAACGAAATTACCATGTGTCAATCATCATATCGGCTTAGACTTGACAAATCAATACTTCTGCGGTACTCTTTATGTAACGGATTGAACTTGATTATAGAATTACCATAAAAATTGAGAGGGGTGAGCCTATGGAATTTGCATTTAATCGGCATGAACCGGTCTATGACCGGATTTTATTCGTCCTGACACTGGACAGGCAAAAAATGAAAGAGCGTATTTTGATCGGCGAGGAGGCGCAAATCCGTTTCCGCCTGCAAGGGGATATGGATGCGGATTTACTCTGTGACGCCATCCGGCCTCTGGGGACATTTCTTTCCGAATTTGAACATGACCCGGACGGGGAATGGAACCGTTGGGGACTGTCCCCGCTGCGGGAAGCCCTGCACTCGAACCGCTGGAAGCAACCTGCATTGGAACAGGCAGCCGGGGAATTTCTGTCAAAAAAATATCTCACCGGCGACCCGGTGAGAATGTATGCGGCGTTCCGTATCTGGAACGAGTATCTGCGTGCCAGGGAACCAAGGGACAGACCGGCCGCCTGTGACCGCTTTATCAGCAAAGTGAACGGCTTTACGGCCACATTTATGGAAGCCCCGCCGCTGGAATTTGACTCGGATACCGGCAGACCCCAACGGCTGAATATCTCTCATCGGATATGGGGATCGGTGCCAGCCGAAGATACCCGGCTCGACCTTTGGTATCCCGACAATAAAAGAGGGGCTGAATGCGTTGCCGCTTATGTGTCCCTCTATCCTTTGATTATATATTATCTGAACCGGCTTTCCGACTGGGGCCTGTATATCCGAAAATGCAAAACCTGCGGGAAAATCTTCCTTGCCAGGAGCCAGCGCTACGAATTGTGCAGCGAGAAGTGCCGGAAAGCGCAAGCACTCGAAAACAAGCGGGACTTTGATAAACGGGCCAGAGATAACAAATATGACCTCGTTTATAAAAACGAGTGCCAGCACTGGCGCAATATCATCAATAAAGCAAAGAAAAATCCCGGCTTCCCCTCTGACCGGCTGGAAGAAATGCAGGCAGCCTTTGAAGCGTTCAAAAAGGAAGCCCTGCAAAGGAAACGGGCGATTAAGACGGAAAAAGCCAGCCCGAAAGAATTTACGGACTGGCTCGTTGAACAAACAAATATCATTTTGGATTTGGCGGAACACTGACAAGGCGGCCTACTGTCCGTTCCCGCCTACTTCTGTATCCGCCATAAGGGAAGTAGGTTTCCATGACAGAATCCGTAATACCATTCTTATAAATTTTCCGTATGTCTGTAATGGTTTCGGGCGGTGTATGCTTCAGGTATTCCAGAAGCTCCGCCCGGTTGTCCATAATCAGGCAGCGCTGGCCTGCCTGCCGTTCAACCCGGTATCTCATGGCGGTCTCCTTATACATAGATCATTTCATGCAGTATGATTTCTTCCGCCCGGTTACGGATAGAATTGACGGCCCGAACCCAGTCCACTTGGGAAGTGCGCTTTAATCCCTCGGTCACGCCCTCCACAGCCATCATCTGCGCTGTGATCGTATCCAGCCGCTCCTGTGCCTGTTCATTCAGATCGGCAAGGTAAGTCCACAGTTTACCGGACAGCGATAAGCTGTTATAATATCCGGGACGGAACTCTTTCAAATAGTTTTGGTGCATCCGCCCCCAGCGTCCAATAGGGCGTCTTTCCTCCGGCAGCGTCAGCATCGGGATATAGTAATCCCCGGCAAGCACGTAGTCAATGCCATTTGCATGGGTATATTTCGGTAATTTCTCCATTTCCGACCTCCTGTATTCGATTTTTCAGAATCCAGTTGATCGTGTCCCTGTTCATGTAAAATTCAAGGCAACTGAACTCTTCACGAACAATTATGGCATATCTTTTCCCAATTTCTGATAGTTGAGCGAGTGGGAGGTCTCCCGTCCCCGGCTCTCTCCGGTGTTGTAAGTGTCTATGGTCTCCTTTCCCAGAACAGCCGCCAGCTCTTTCAGCGTTGTTGGCTCTTTGCCACCCAGGAAGATGGAAGTATCCATATTGCCGATGATGGTATCGGCATTATCTTTGTAAATTGCCTTGAGCTGGCTCTGTGCCTGCAACACCAGACAGGCAGAGATTTCACGGCTTCGGATGGTGGCCACCAGCTTTTCCAGCTTCGGAATCTGCCCGATGTTAGCACACTCATCAATCAAACAGCGCACATGAACCGGAAGCCTGCCGCCATACACATCATCGGCCTTTTCACAAAGCAGGTTGAATAACTGGGTGTAGCACATGGAAATGAGAAAGTTAAAACTGTCATCCGTATCACTCATAATGAGGAACAGAGCCGTTTTTCTGTCTCCCAGCGTATCCAGTTCCAACTCATCGTAGGATGTAACCTCGCGCAGCTCCGCAATATCAAATACGGCCAGACGCGCACCGCAGGAAATCAAAATCGACTTAGCGGTTTTTCCGGCTGCCAGCTTATATTTCTTATACTGCCGCACTGCGAAGTGGTTTGGCTTTTCCGATTCCAGTGCATCAAACATCAGGTCTACAGATACCGATAGGTAAGGCTCTGGCTTACACCTCGGCCTTTTCCCCCGGCCCACACCGGGCGGGCACCTTTCAGCGCACCCGGCGTACCCTCTTACTTTGTGAAGATTCCCCCATTCCAAAGGGGTCTCTTACTCAACAAGCAAATAACATATTCACAATCAATCTCTTTGCAAGGAATCAATGAGTGATTTTATTCTCCGAATCTTTCTGGGAAACATGGAATAAAGCCGCTCTGGTGTACTGCTGTGCAATATCGTGTGTTCTATTTCAGAGAGCACACACAGGTTTTCAAAATCATTTGTTCCGCCTTTGCTAAGTGGTTTTATGTGGTGGCAGTGATATTCATCTACAGGAATAAAATTCCCCGATAGATAGCTGACACCTTTCATGGAACTATATTTACTGATTCTGAACATGGCTAACCGGCTGTTCCTGATGTATTTTGAAGTATTGACTAAATAGCTGATGTCCTTCATTGATACACCGGGGTTATGCTTCTTTTCACCGTAGGCATAGGGATTTTTACGAATTACTTTCCCTTTGCTTGCGGCTATCAGCTTATCGTCCCAGCTTGCCCATTGGATTTCAACAACCGGGAACTGATGAAAGCAGTAGTAGCCACGTTTTCCCCATGAGCGGTATTTTCCACCCTGAAAGTTATCCTTGTAAGTTTGGTCTTTTATGAATTTAACATCTTTGCTCATCGTGTGATAAAACAATTCTTTGATTCGCCAACCTATTTTTCTAAAACTCAAACAGAACAGGGACATACCTTTGTAGTAGTTGTGGACTCCCACCACATAGGTATTCCATGCGTGTATTGTCTCAAAGGAAGGATTGCGTCTGATGTCATGCAGTAATTCCCTGCACTTTTTAACAATCACGTCCTCTTTGCTTTTTGGAAGTTCATTCGTCACCATCAACTTCCCTTTTTGCTGTGGGTTCTTCGTCTGCTTTTTATAGGCATAGAAGTAATATCCCAGATATTTCATCTTTTCACGGGTAAGGTCATATACCTTTGTCTTATCCTCATTAATTTCCAGCTTCATATTTCGTATCAGATAATTAGTGACACTGTATTTGAATTTTACAGCGTCCTCATAGTCCTTACACAGAACCAGAATGTCATCAGCATACCTTACATGAATCCCAACTTTTAAATTTGTGAGTGCAAGGTTGCGCCGCTTGTTCGCATAGTTGTGAAACTTTGCAACGCTTTTATCATGCCAACAATCGCCCTGGTCACGAAGCCATACATCAAATCGGTGCAGATATACATTACTGATTAGCGGCCCCAAAATCGACCCCTGTGGAGAGCCTTTTGGATTCTCCACTTTACAGGAATCCTCATAGTACCCCTTTTTAATGAAACGATAGATATAGTTGAGGATTATCTGGTCTTTTATCCCAATATGCCACAGTTCTCGGTATGCTATATTCGGGTCTATGGTTCCGAAGAAATCTTTCATATCAACGGACAGGACATAGGGCATTGTCTGGCATTGGCTTTTCACCTTTGCCAGCGCATTGTGGGTGCTGACCTGTTCCCGAAATCCGAATGAACTTTCTACAAATTTTGTTTCACAATAGGGTTCCACCACCAGTTGAATACATTTTTCAACCAGCTTATCCCAAATGGAGCAAATCCCAAGTGGCCGCTTCTTTCCATTGCTTTTCGGTATGTACGTCCTCCGTACATAGTCCATTCGTTTGTTTAACAGGCGGTCTTTCACAATCTCCGCAAGTTCCTGAATAGAGTAAGGTTCCAGAGTTTTGATGTTTGTTTTATCCGGCCCCAGCGCCATTCTTCCCGGACTTTTGCTTAATTGACGCAGTGCAAGGGCTACATTATCAGTGTCATAAACCATGACTTGGAGTGCCCGCAGGTCAATTCTGTTATTCTGGAAATCTTCAAACCGCTTTTCCATGTCCACAAAATAAATGTTATTGGTACTCAATTACTTTTCTTTTGTTCTTCATAGGTTGTCGCCTCATTTCCGTAACGAATAGTCTCTTGCGTCTAATCAGGCGAATCGGAAATATTGTTTTATTATTCAAAGCAAGACTAAGGCCCTTCGCTACTCCCTGTTTCTTGACAGGGTATCTACGCTACTATGGCCCCGCTGACTACCCGTTCATAACCTTTCTGGCCTTACCCTTTCAGTGCGGGCCGTCCCCGGTTATTCCTAAACGTCGGGCAGTTCGCCCTTATCAATATGACTGCCTTAATACTGCACTTAGGACTTCCTCTGCTCCGTAAACCTGGGTCTCCCCGATACGTTTCACACGTATTCTATGGCGGCCATAACGCCATCCCCCATAGTGACAAAACGAAATCACGTGAGGTAGGTTTATTACTCCGTCCTCTCTGCATGGCAGAGCAGGATAGGCTTCATAACGAAGCTTTAGCAAGTACGGAATGTTGAATCCATATGCAGTGGAACCCGGGGTGTGCTGTCACCAGCAGTGTCCCCGCCTTCACCTATGCTTCGCGACTGCCTGTTACCAGACAGCCGGCAGGAGTATTAGTCGAGGTCGGATACATGGAATATTTGGCTCCCATGCCGCCTCCAGTCATATCAATTACCTACAAAAGTGTGCCGTTTTTCACCTCCTTAGCACCTCTTATCAGGTTTGCAGTGGTGTCACCCTACTACGGGAGTTTTACACTGCAATTAGGGTCGCACGATTTTTGAACTCCTCGTCATCCTCCCGGACTTCCATGGCGTTGATGAACTCGATGAGGGTGGAGAAGTTTTGCTCCTCCACCGGAGCTTCATAGTGGATATATCCAATCAACGCGCAATACAGCAATGTTTCCGCCTTGACCCAGAAATCGTCTCCGGCCTTGCCTTCGCCTTTGGTATTGGCAATCAGCGTTGTTACCAGCTTCAAGATGTCCTTTTCGCTATGGATATAGGCGAAAGGGTTATAGTGCATGGACTTCTTGAAGTTGATGGTATTTAGGACCTTGATTCGGTACGGCTCATAAATGACCTTGCCGTGCTTATCCTTCATGGGCTTTCCGTCCTTCCCCAGCTTGGGCGCACCCCTTTGGAGCATTTTTCCGCACTCCACCAGAATTGTTCCCTTCGGGTCCGTCACAACATAGGAGCTGTGCATCTGCATCAGGTTGGGTTTCAGCCAGAATCGGGTCTTACCGGAACCGGAGCCGCCAATCACCAGTACATTTTTGTTTCTGGCAGTCTTGGGGTCCTTGGGGCGGCTGTTCATGGTCAGGCTCTCCGTTTTCGTCAGAATCACATTGTTCTGAAATACAGGATCAACGTAAGGTGCAATATCCTCACGGGTTCCCCAGCGGGCCGAACCATATTCCAAACCATGTCGATATTTCTTGGCGTTCTTGCTTTTAAGATACACCGCCAGCCTCAGACTGCCTCCACAACACAGTCCTACCAACAAGTCCAACGGATGCAGGCTTGGCCAGAAACTTTGCAGCGCCCCAGGCAGAACCGCAACCAGCGAAAGAAACTTTTCTGAAGCATCCGCCCCTTGTGCCATTCGCCATGCCTCTCCAAAATTGGTAGCAAACAGCCCCAGCAGGATATACGGCATATTCAGCAAAATGAGCTTTTTGATGTCCAATGTCTTTTTCATCGTTCCAGCTCCTTTCGCTTGGTGCGATCCACCACAGCATTTTTAACCATCTCTTTGAACTGGTTAAGTTTTGCCAGTACGGACGGGCGCTCTGTTTTCGTTGCCTTTTTGACCTTTTTATTGGTGTACTCTGTAAAGGCTGCTGTCAGCGCATCCGCATCGCGACCCTTGAAGAAAATCAGGTACTTTGGTGGAGAACTGCTACGATCCTTTTTCACCGCATAATCCACACCATATTTCCGGGCGATTTTCTCAAACTCCTTGATAGAGGGGTCTGTGATCTCAATGTTGGATATTCCCTGATTCTGCCCGACAAGCTGCTTCACAGTCTGTTTTCCGTGCGGAATAACCGGCGCATCACGGCTTCTCTGCTTTTGCAGTTTCTTTTCCTTGCGATGTGCCATGTACTTGCTTATGGCAGCCTTAAACATTCTGCCGGTAAACTTTGTTCCACTGACAACCAGCGTCAAAGTTCTGTTTTCCACTTCTTCCTGCATTTTCTCGCCTCCTTTCCACGAAGTTTGCAGGGAATCTCTTTTTTTGCTAAGGCGGAACCACCAGCCGCCGCAGAAGATAACGCTTCATACCGCCCTCCTTAGCGTAACTGGTCAGAACGGTCATAGTGCAGATTGCCCTGGCGTACCTTTGCGTGGCTCAAAATCTTAATCTGCCCCTTTTCCTGACTATCCAGTGCTTTTTCATAACCGGTATCCGACAGGAACAGGCGGGTTCGTTCGCCTTTCCAGCCAACAGGGGAATCGTTCGTCAGCACATCAAAAATAATCATGTGCCGGGTGTCCTCCGCAAAACGCTGGAGATCCATATATCCATGACCGTGATAATTCTGCGCTCCTGCCTTTGCCCGCATTTCTTCCATCAGCTGCCCTATGGTCTTTCCCTCAGACATCATGCTTGCTCCTTTCTCCCGGCAGTTCCGGGCAATAAAAAAGCGACCATTTACCAGCCGCCATACAGATCGTGATTTACTTGTGAGGTGTAATGATTGCTTATCGTGGTCGGTGCATTGAACAGAACGGTCAGAAGATACTGCTTCATGTTACGAATTTCCGTGGTGTTCTTCTGTAAACAGTCCATGACAAACTCAATGTGCGAGTTATCCAGCTTCAAGAACCTGGAACGAACGATTTCATGCGGAAAATCGCTTCCTGCAATACGGGTGGTCTTTCGCTTTGCACAGACCGTTTCCACGATCAACTCCACAATTTCGTCCAAATCCTCCCGATAAGTTTCATACTGCTGACACAGGTATTCATACCCGATATTCTCCTGAATCAATTCCCGATAACTCTCTATCTCTGTGAGTGACATCGCATCCCTTCCTTTCCGTTCCGGCAGACAATCTGCCGCGCAATCCCGGAAGGGAATGGAATCGGTACTTGATCCATAAATATTTTGTTTTTGAGTATTTGATTTCTCTATATTTAATTCTGCGGGCTTTTCCGTATCCGGTTTATCCATATACGGGTTTTCCGTATCTGGTGAATCCGTATCCGGTTTTCTAAGCTGTGGCTGCTCGTATATGACATACTCTGTATCGCTGATGCGTCCCTGCCGGTCACGCAGCTTGTGCCGCACAATGTAACCGGCAGCCTCCAATTCCCGCAACGCAGCGCCTATGGCATCCACGCCCTCCTTACAGATCTTTGCAAGACCACGGGTGGTGTAATTCCAGTCCTCTGGCAAAGACAGCATCATGGAAAGCAGCCCCTTGGCTTTTAACGACAGGTTTGCATTTCGTAAATGATGATTGCTCATCACGGTATAATCACGGGTCCGTTCAATGCGAAAAACGGCCATCGACCTCACTCCTTCCGAATTTTGGGTACAAAAAAACCGCAATCCTCATTTCAAAGAATTGCGGTGTTCAACGCTTTTCAAATTTTCTCGCATAAAACCAAAACAGCGGCTTTTGGGGACGCGCCCCTGTAAATGGTTCCTCCTGAGCGAAAGGAAGTGTTTGCATCACGCGGTCAATATCCGTTGAATCCATGTCATGTTGGGATCTGCAATCTTCCCGGATTGCTTCCTGAATTTCCTTTACTGTACACATAGTCATTCCTTTCCTTTCGTTGTATGGGTTTATGAGCGGCGGCGTTTTCCCGGTTTGAAATCGAGGATATGTCCCTCAATCACACGAGCGTAACGCTTAATCTTAATCTCCTTGCGCTGCTGGCTTTGCAGGGCTGTCTGATACCCGTCCTCAGTCAAAAACAGCCGCATTTCATCTCCGGGGCTGCCATAAGCAGTGCTGGGACGCAGGACAGAAAACTCAATCATCCAGCGGGTGTTATCCCAAAACCTCTCTACGGCGAGAATGTTGTGTCCTTTCAGCTCACGGGCTGAAATATCCCTCATAGGCGGCTCCTTTCATCGTTCCTGGTCTCTCTGACGCTTTTTCTGCCATGCCTCCAGCAGCTTGATGATGGTTTCCTGCATCCGCTGGGGCGTATAGCTTTTAGGGAAATACTTCCGCAAGGTGTCAGAGGTAAATGTCACTCGGTCCAGATCGCTTTTCTTTTCCTCACCCATGATGACACGCATCATATCGAGGGTCAGATGCCCCTCCTGACTGTATTTTTTGAGCCGCTGGGCTTGAGAAAGAGAAGGGGTAGCCTGTTCGCTGTCCATTGCATCCAGCAAATCCCTCTGTTCCTCTTTTTTGAGGAAGGACAGCTCATAAGCAGGATTTAAGGCAATTTTCTTTTCATCCACCATGTCCAGCAGTTCGGAAATCAGCTCGGTCAGACGGATAAATCTCTGAATTTGATTTTTACTCTGTCCAACCTGTTCAGCTAAAATATCTCTGGATTTTCTACCATCGGACTTGTGCCCAACTTGGGCACAAGTTAAATCCACTCGCTCTCCCTGGTGCTTCATAGCCTCCAACTTCATTTTATAAGCAAAGGCCCTTTCACTGGGAAGCAGGCTTTCTCGTTGTAAATTGCTGTCAACCATAATGATCGTGGCGGCATCATCATCCAGATCACGGACAATTACCGGCATGGTCTCTTTTTCTGCCAGTTCACTTGCCCTGTGCCGTCTGTGTCCGGCCACCAGTTCATAACCACCCTCCGGGTCAGGACGGGCAATCGCAGGAACCAGCACACCATACTGCTTGATACTGTCTGCGGTTTCCATCATTGCTTCGTCATCCTTGACTTTGAATGGATGCCCTTTGAACGGGTGCAGTTCCGACAGCGGGATTTCTACTATTTTTTCTCTCTGAGCATCGGCACGGCTCTCCTCCGTAGAAAACAGATCATCTACCGATGCCAGCTCTACTTTTTTCGCGCTGCTTTTCAAGTTTCAACACCTCCTTCGTCAGATTTCGATACCCCTCTGCCACCTTGCCGCCAGGGTCATGGGCGAAAATACTTTTTCCCTCTGCGCTAATTTCCTTTGCCCGGACAGAATGGGGGATTTCCGTTCCAAAGACTTTGATTTTACTTCCATAGGTGTCCCGCAGCAAAGCAGCAATCTCTTTGGCAAAGTTGGTGCGGTTATCCACCATCGTCAGCAGGATACCGTCAATCTGGAGCTTTGGATTGATCTGCCGTTTCACCTTACTGACCGTAGATAGAAGCTGTTCCAGCCCTTTGGCGGGCAGATACTCTGCCTGAACGGGAATTATGATCCTGTTCGCAGCCGCCAGCGCATTGACCGTAAGCATCCCCAACGAGGGCTGACAGTCAATCAGGATATGGGAATATTGTCCCTTCAGTGTGTCCAGATATTGCCGTAAAATCGTTTCACGGCTCATGGCGTTTACCAGAGAAACCTCCATACCGGAAAGCTGAATATCCGCAGGCATCAGGTCAACGCCTTCTGCATGATGCAGAATACCTTCTCCGGGGCGTATAGGCTGATCCATCAGAATTTTGCCCATTGCATCCGACAGTGTAAATGGCAGCTTGTCTGGTTGCGGATTTCCCAAGCTGATTGTCAGGCTTCCTTGCGGGTCCCCGTCGATCAGAAGCACTTTCTTTCCGGCCTGTGCCAGACCTATTCCCAAGTTCGCACAGGTTGTTGTTTTGCCAACGCCGCCTTTCTGGTTGGCGATGGCGATGATTTGTGTGTTCATGACTTCACCTCATTTCTGATTGTTGCTGTTGTTTCTGGAAATAGAAAAAGCCGCCACTTCAAAATTAACAGTGAAGTGACGGCTCTTTCTATCGCCGGAATACGAGTTCCTGAAATGAAAAAAGCACCCAGCATTTATACTGTGTGCTACATCAAATTCATATTCAATTATTCAAATTAGCTCAAACTATGCCAAACTGCCACAGCCAAAAAACGAGGGGAAGGAGGGCTGAAAAGCACCCCAAAAATCGGCTCTCGGTTAACCACTTTGGGAACCACTTCCCCCTCTTTTTGCCCTCTTTTTAGCCAGTTAACCACTTGCGGACCACTAAAAATTGGATGAAATCGGCTCTCGTTTTGCCAAATTTGGTCAAACCATATCAGCCCGTTTAGATATAGCAAAAGCCCGGAAAACCTTGATTTTCCGGGCTTTTTGAACCATTTTGATATAGTCTGAGCAGTCGATTATCGCTTGCTGAACTGCGGAGCGCGACGAGCTGCTTTGAGACCGTACTTCTTTCTTTCCTTCATACGAGGGTCTCTGGTAAGGAATCCAGCCTTCTTCAGAACGGGTCTGAAATCACCGTCTACCTGAAGCAGTGCTCTGGAAATACCGTGTCTGATTGCACCAGCCTGACCAGTGTATCCGCCACCGTGAACGTTAACCAGAACGTCGAACTTCTCAGCAGTCTCAGTAGCTGCCAGAGGCTGACGAACGATAACCTTCAGAGTCTCCAGACCGAAGTACTCATCAATGCTTCTCTTATTGATTGTAATATTACCATTACCGGGTACTAAATATACTCTGGCGATGGATTTCTTTCTTCTACCGGTTCCGTAGTATCTTTCTGTTTTAGCCATGATTTATTTTCCTCCTCTCAGTCCTTTAGAATGTCAGTACTTCAGGCTTCTGAGCTTCATGCTTGTGCTCAGGTCCTGCATATACGTGAAGTTTGGTGAACATCTGTCTTCCTAAAGGTCCCTTGGGAAGCATGCCCTTAACTGCAAGCTCGATTACCTGCTCAGGCTTCTTTTCTAATTTTTCTCTCAGGGTAGCTTCTTTTAAGCCACCAACGTAATCGGAATGATGATAATATACCTTCTGATCCATCTTCTTACCGGTTACTTTGATCTTCTCAGCATTGATAACGATAACGTTGTCACCGCAGTCGATGTGGGGAGTGAAGATAGGCTTATTCTTGCCTCTCAGCACTTTAGCAACCTCAGATGCCAGACGGCCTAAGGTCATGTCAGTAGCGTCTACTACATACCATTTTCTATCGATTGTAGCTGGACTAGCCATAAATGTTTTCATTATGTTCCCTCCATATTACTTTCGCCGATTCCTGATCGACTTTTTCAGTGTTCCGGTCTGATAGTAATCTGCAGATGTCCGGCTACATTTTACTTCTTCCCAAAACGGTTGAATACTTTATTTCAATGCTTCGTCGGGGCTTTGACTCAGCATATTGAAACACTGTCACAGTCATATATTATATGATACGGTTTCGTTCGTGTCAATACATAAACTAAACTTTTTTTGCGTTCATCTTTTATCGCTCAGCCTCTCTTATGTTTATATCACGTATGGCGAAGCTATTACAAGAACTCATATTTCACTAAAGTCAGTCCATGGGCCGGTGCGGTAGGTCCCGCTGTACTGCGGTCTTTTGCCTCGAGGATCGTGAAAATATCCATGGGGTCCCGCCTGCCCTGTCCGATATCTAACAGGGTTCCGGCAATGATCCTCACCATATTATATAAGAAGCCATTACCACAGACCCGGATCACCAGATCATTTTCTCCCTGCTCTTCCACTTCCACGGAATAGATGGTGCGTACGGTGGATTCCACCTGGGCACCGGTCTGGCAGAAGCTTTTGAAATCATGTTCTCCCTCCAGATAAGCCGCAGCTTCCTGCATCCGGTTCACATCCAGTTCATAATAAGTAAAAAGCGAATACAAACGTTTCACCGGCATGGGGAACTGTGCCCGGTAGATCCGGTATTCATAGGTCTTGCGGCTGTCACATCTGCGGGGATGCCAGTCCTGTGGCACCTGTTCGGACTTTTGTATCCGGATATCCTCCGGAAGTCTCTGGTTCAGCGCATACGATATTTTCTCCGCAGGCATCCGGCTGGTAGTGTCAAACACAGCGATATTCCCCAGTGCATGTACTCCGGAATCTGTCCTGCTGGCACCGATGACCTCGACAGGCTCCTGCAGCAGATCGGTCAGGCACCGGTTCAATTCGCTTTCGATGGTGATCCCGTTATTCTGGATCTGCCAGCCGTGATAATTCGTACCGTCGTATGCCACGGTAAGGCGCACACGCTTTTTTTCTTTTTCCGGCAGCGTTGACAGCCGTTCCATTGTCTTTTCCGCTTCCACTGTATTTCACCCGCTTTCTCTCCTGCAACCTGTCTTAGGTTCCCCGGCATTCTTTCCTGTATTTGACGATATACTATCTGCTAGGGGCATTATTGTTTTACAGTAAAAATTTACGGTAAAAATGGTAGCCTTCCTACCACAATGCTGATCACCATATATGCAGCAATACAGCCGTAAGCAATGTAATCTCTCTTATGATAGATCAGCGGTTTCATCTTCGTCCTGCCCTCTCCGCCGCGATAGCATCTGGCCTCCATTGCCATAGCAAGGTCGTTGGCTCTGCGGAATGCGGAGATAAACAGCGGTACTAAAAGGGGCACCATTGCCTTGGCACGTTTGAATATATTGCCGCTTTCGAAATCTGCACCTCTGGCGATCTGCGCTTTCATGATCTTGTCCGTTTCTTCTAATAATATAGGTATAAAACGAAGTGCAATGGACATCATCATGGCCACTTCATGTACGGGCACCTTGAATACCTTTAAGGGTCCCATCATTTTCTCCATACCGTCTGTCAGATTGTTCGGCGTGGTGGTCAGCGTCATCACAGAGGATCCAATGATCAGAAGTGTCAGTCGGATAGCCATGGAAATGGCCATCTTCAGACCTTCCTGCGTGATGGTCAGCTTCCAGATCGTAAGTAACGGTGTTCCCGGTGTCAGAAAGAGATTGAACACCACTGTGATCAGCATGAGCATAACAATGGTCTTCATTCCCTTTACCATGAATTTAAAAGGTACCTTCGACAGACGGATCACCATTCCCAGGAAAAGTGCCGCGATCACATACCCTGCATAATTTTTAAAGAAAAACAGAGAAATGATGAACAGGATCGTACCTCCCAGCTTTACTCTGGGATCCATCCTGTGGATCATGGATTCCGTCTGATAATATTGTCCTAATGTAATATCTCTAAGCATATTGCTCCTTACTGGGTTTCCGCCCGCTTTCACTTCCCGGGTCGGAACCCGCATCTTACCTCATGCTTCTCTTACGTATTCTTCGATTTCCAGACTCTGGCAATCTCTTCCGCTGCTTCCTCGATCGTCGTAGCATTCACATCCACATCTGCGCCTCTGGCTTGCAGATCATGCATAATGTAGGTGACCTGCGGTGCTGCCAGTCCTACTTCTTCCAATTCTTTGTAATGTTTGAACACTTCTCTCGGGGTATCGTCATACATGACGCTTCCCCTGTTCATCACAATAATACGGTCTACGTATTCCGCCACATCCTCCATACTGTGGGATACCAGCAGAATCGTAAGTCCTGTCTCGGTCTGCAGCTTTTTGATCTGCTGCAGGATTTCATCTCTTCCCTTGGGATCCAGCCCGGCAGTGGGCTCATCCAGGATCAGCACTTCCGGCTTCATTGCCAGCACTCCGGCGATCGCCACACGACGCTTCTGCCCACCGGACAGTTCAAAGGGTGACTGATAGAAAAGCTCATCCGGCAGTCCTACTTTTTTCAGAGCATCGTATGCACGAAGCTCCACTTCCTTTTTATCCAGTCCCAGATTCTTCGGTCCGAAACAGACATCGCTGAATACATCGATCTCAAACAGCTGATGCTCCGGATACTGGAACACCAGTCCTACCTTGCTGCGGAGCTTCTTCATATCATAATCCTTGTCGTAGATATCTTCTCCGTTAAAATAGATATGTCCGTCGGTAGCACGGATCAATCCGTTCATATGCTGCATCAGCGTGGACTTACCGGAACCGGTATGCCCAATGATACCGATGAACTGTCCATCCGGTATCTTTAGGCAGACATCGTTCAGGGCATGAACTGCCAGCGGTGTATCTGCACCGTATACATAATTCACATGATCTAATATGATAGACATTTTTTTGATCCTTTCCCGAGTACTTTCATTCGCTGCCATCCCCGCCACTATTTCCTGTCGGTTTTTCCATAGCCCAGTGCACTGACCAGCTCTTCCCTTGTCAATATGCCATCCGGCAGCGGAATTCCACGTTTCTGCAATTCATACGATAACAGTGTTACCTGCGGCACATCCAGCCGTAGCTTTTTCAGCTGCTTCACCTGTGAAAAGATTTCCCGGGGGGTACCCTGCATGGCGATTTTCCCCTCATCCATGACAAATACCTTGTCCGCATGAATAATTTCTTCCATATAATGGGTGATCAGGATCAACGTAACGCCTTCCACCTGATTCAATCCACGGACTGCACGGATGACTTCCTTACGTCCACTGGGATCCAGCATGGCAGTCGGCTCATCCAGTACGATGCATTTGGGATGCATGGCCAGTACTCCGGCAATAGACACTCTCTGCTTCTGCCCACCGGACAGCTTATTCGGGGAATACTTTCGATATTCATACATGCCTACCGCACGTAAGCTCTCTTCCACACGCTGCCAGATCTCCTCCGTGGGGATCCCCATGTTCTCCGGGCCAAATCCCACATCTTCTTCCACTACCTGTCCTATGATCTGGTTATCCGGATTCTGAAACACCATACCGGCTGTCTGACGGACCTTCCAGATGTTGTCCTCATCCTTCGTGTCCATACCGTCGACCCAGAGTGTTCCCTCAGTCGGATTTAAGATGGCATTCATATGCTTTGCCAGAGTAGACTTGCCGGACCCGTTATGCCCGAGGATGGCTATGAACTGTCCCTGCTCTATATCAAGAGAAACATCATTCACCGCTCTTGTGATCCCCTCCACATTTCCTTCTTCATCCCGACGAATATATTCATATACTACATTATTTGCTTTAATGATCTCCATAAATAATCTCCATTCCATATTCGCTTAGTGCCGGAGAATCTGCTATCTTCTGCTTTTGCAAGATATCGCTCCTATTTTACTAGATTATGCACAGATTTACAACACTTAACAGGGAACTGAGCCGACTTTTTCAAAATCTCTTGTACTGCTTTCAAAAAACCTTTATAGTTATGCTTGTATCTTTCTACAGCAGAAAGTTTCAGAAAATAAAACGAGGAGGCATTCTATGAATCCGATCGATCGTAATAAAATATGGAAGCTGGTGGGTATTCTTGCGCTCATCACTGTCGTTGCCGGAGGACTGCTAAGGGTATCCCAACACAGCTCTTACACTCTGGGAGATTATGCGTCTGACAATCCTTCCCTGGCTTATCAGACAGCAGAGCCATCACCTACCCCCAAGCCTACACCGGTCATCGACAATTCCAATGAAAATGCGACAGAAAACTTGCAGGAAGGATCTTCCATGTCGGAAACTGCTGCTTTGACTGGATATTCACTGAATGGAGAGCTGTTGACTGACCAGCGGACCACTCTGTCCGACGGCTTCTATTATGAGCCGTTATCCGAAAAATTACAGAGATATATAACAGGTGTTTCTTATCCATCCTCTGTGGATAACTCCGATAGTTCTTCGGAAACACTGTTGAAATCTGTCGAAATCGGCTATGATGATCTGCGCTATGTGCATATAAGGCATTATGATTTTGAAGGAAATCCTGCAGAAGGGGAATTGATCTGCAACAAAGCGATCGCGCAGGACCTGACAGAGATCTTCTATGAGCTGTATTGTAATGAATATCAGCTGGAAAAGGTACTTTTGATCGATGAATACGATGGGGACGACCTCGCATCCATGGAGGATAACAATACTTCCTGCTTCAACTATCGCCCGGTGGAGGGAACTTCCTCCCTGTCCAAGCATGCATTAGGGCTGGCAATTGATATCAATCCCTTTTATAATCCTTATATTACTTACAGTAAGGATGGCAGCGAAAAAGTATCTCCTGCAAATGCTTCCGCATACGCAGACAGAACCGCTTCCTTCCCCTACAAAATTGACGAAAACGATCTGTGCTATCAGCTGTTTAAGCAGCATGGCTTCACCTGGGGTGGACACTGGAACTCCTGCAAGGATTACCAACACTTCCAGAAGGTAGTGGAATAAGCCGCAAAGCAACTCGGGAATGCAAAGCATCCCCTCGTTGTACGGCTGTCGCCAAATAATTCTAAAAAAAGACAACCGCTAGTGAATGCAAGCATTCCCTCGCGGTTGTCTCTTTTTATCCTTACTTTGCTCGTAGCTTAAACAAGCTCCAGAACAACAGTCATAGCTGCGTCACCCTTACGCTGACCAATCTTAACGATTCTGGTGTAACCACCCTTACGGGTAGCATACTTGGGAGCATACTCATCGAAGAGCTTTGCAACCAGGTCAACTTCCTTGGTGTTCTTTTTCTTGCCTGCTGCATCAGCGGGAACCTCAACTACGGGGTTCAGAACCTTCAGCATCTGACGACGTGCATGAGATCTGGTAGGCAGATCCTTCTTGATTTCCTTCTCAACTTCGTCGTATACAGTAACGGTAACACCGTTCTCGATCTTAACCAGCTTGCCATCCTTATCACGATGGGACTCAGCCAGAACCTTACCGGTCTCCTTGTCAACGATCTGCTTTACGCGCTTGCCGTCCTTGTCCTTGCGGGCAACCTTGGTAGTAACCTTAACAGTTTCGAAGTTATCCTTCTCTTTTACTGCCAGAGCGATCAGTCCGTCAACGATCTTCTGTACTTCCTTAGCCTTAGCTTCGGTGGTAACGATCTTGCCGTTGTTAATTACTGCAGTTACCTGATTTCTTAATAATGCCTTTCTCTGTGCAGATGTTCTGCCGAGTTTTCTGTACTTTGCCATGATAATTTTCCTTTCTCCATTCATGGTACATCCGGCTATGCACTTTGGACTTACTTACCGAATGCGTTGTTTTTGCCATTTAGAGATAAACCGCATCCGAACACTTTGGGCTTACCGGATACGGAAATCTAACTTTTTATGTTCAGCTGAAATTAGTTCTCATCGCTGGGGTTCAGCTGTAATCCCAGCTCTTTCAGTTTAGCCAGAACTTCTTCCAAAGATTTACGTCCGAGGTTACGAACCTTCATCATATCTTCTGAAGTCTTATTGGTTAACTCTTCTACAGTATTGATACCTGCTCTCTTCAAGCAGTTGTAAGAACGAACGGAAAGCTCCAGCTCGTCAATACTCATCTCCAGAACCTTTTCCTTCTCGTCGTCTTCCTTCTCTACCATAACCTCAGCGGTCTTAGCATTTTCGGACAGGTCGATGAACAGGTTCAGATGCTCGCTGAGCACCTTAGCTGCCAGGCTGACTGCCTCATCGGGAGCCAGGGTTCCGTTGGTGTATACATCCAATGTAAGCTTGTCGAAATCAGTACTCTGACCTACACGGGTATTTTCTACCGTAACGTTAACTCTCTCTACAGGTGTATAGATAGAATCAATGGCAATTACGCCGATTGGTAAATCTTCGTGTTTGTTCTTGTCGGCACTTACGTAGCCGCGGCCTCTTGTAATAGTTAACTCCATGTAAAGCTTGGTGTCTTTACCGCTCAGAGTTGCGATTACAAGGTCGGGGTTCAGAATTTCAATATCCTGATCACACTGGATATCAGAAGCTCTTACAACACCTTCGCCTTCAAACTCGATATATGCAGTCTTAGCCTCGTTGGTCTCGCTGTTATTCTTGATAGCAAGGCTCTTGATGTTCATAATGATCTCAGATACATCTTCCTTTACGCCGGGAATAGAACTGAACTCATGAAGAACACCTTCAATTTTGATCTGGCTCACTGCAGCACCGGGCAGGGAAGACAGCATGATTCTTCTCAGGGAGTTACCCAGAGTAATACCATAGCCTCTTTCCAGGGGTTTTACTACGAATTTACCATACTTTTTGTCTTCTGAAATCTCGCTAACCTCAATATTAGGTCTTTCAAAATCAAACACTGCCAATACCCTCCTTTGCGAACTTTATATGTTGACATGTTCTTACGAACAATATCCCATGGAATATTATTCCACAGGAAATGTTCATTGGGGTTAAATAAAACTTACTTGGAGTACAACTCGACGATAAGCATCTCGTCAACAGGAACATCGATCATCTCTCTGGTAGGCAGATTCTTAATGGTTCCCTTAAAGTTCTCAACATCAGCATCGATCCATTCAGGTACTAATCTTCCAGCAGTTACATCAAGAATATCCTTGTATCTCTGCATGGACTTAGCGCTCTCCTTGATCTCAATAACATCGCCAGCCTTGATCAGGTAAGAAGGAATGTTTACACACTTACCGTTTACAAGTACATGCTTGTGGTCAACGATCTGTCTTGCTTCTCTTCTGGTTCTAGCAAAGCCCATTCTGAACACTACGTTGTCCAGTCTGCTCTCTAACAGGGTCATCAGGTTCTCACCGGTCATGCCCTTCATTCTATCAGCCTTCTCATAGTAGTTACGGAAAGGCTTCTCCAGAACGCCATAGATGAACTTAGCCTTCTGCTTCTCTCTTAACTGAAGTCCGTACTCAGATACCTTTTTGCCTGCTCTTGCAGAGGTTCTGTTAGACTTCTTGTCATAGCCCAGGTAAGAAGGCTCAAGGCCAAGGGCTCTACATCTTTTCAGTACAGGTACGCGATTTACTGCCATTTTTTTATTTTCCCTTCTTTATACTTCGGAAGTGACTTCCGAGGGTTGTTTACAGTGCCGCAATGCGGCACTTTCATCCAACTTGTTCTAATGTTACTTTATTAAAATTAACTGTTTCGTCTTCTGACGAATTCTCACTAAACGCGACGACGCTTAGGAGGACGGCATCCATTGTGAGGTACAGGAGTTACATCACAAATGCTTAAGACATCCAGTCCACTTGCAGACAGAGCTCTGATTGCTGCTTCACGTCCTGAACCAGGACCCTTTACAAATACGTCAACGGACTTTAATCCGTGAACAAGAGCAGCCTTTGTTGCTGTTTCAGCAGCCATCTGTGCAGCATATGGAGTAGATTTCTTTGAACCTCTAAAACCAAGACCACCGGCACTTGCCCAGCTAAGAGCATTACCTTCAGCATCAGTTAACGTTACGATTGTATTGTTAAAAGAAGACTGAATATGTGCCTGTCCGCGTTCAACGTTTTTTCTTACACGCTTTTTTGTTACTTTCTTTGCAACTTTTTTAGCCATTTTAAACTAACCTACTTTCTCATTTCCTGGGGATGCTTACATTTGCTTCCCTCTCACAGTTACATTTCGATCTCAATTACTTCTTCTTATTTGCCACCGTGCGCTTAGGTCCCTTACGAGTTCTTGCGTTGGTCTTAGTCTTCTGACCACGAACAGGAAGTCCTTTACGATGACGAATACCACGATAGCAGCCGATTTCCTGAAGTCTCTTGATATTCAGAGCGATTTCTCTTCTCAGATCACCTTCTACCATAACGCCGAGCTTTTCGATAGCTTCACTGATCTTCTTTACCTCATCATCGGTAATATCTCTCACTCTGGTATCAGGATTTACACCTGCTTCTGCCAACAGCTTGTCAGCAGTAGGTCTGCCTATTCCATAGATATAGGTCAAACCGATCTCAATTCGTTTTTCTCTAGGTAAGTCTACACCTGCGATACGAGCCATTTACGTTTCCTCCATTTTCCTGCGTAATCTCTTACGCTTTGCGCAACATTTCTGCGCTCACAACTTGCGTTGCGTGTGCGTACGTTTGGTCTGTTAGTTGTACGCCCAATAGTTACTAATTGATTGGGGCTCTCACCCAATCGGACACGATCCGATCTTTCCACGATTAAAACTTTGCTACACCAACGAAAAAACGCTTGCGTTTTTTCCGGTGAAACATAGTATTTCTTAAATTGCGTACTTTGCAATTTTAGAAATTCTTTTCACCGTGGTATCAACAAGTAATCTCCCGTAAGCTCTATCCAAATCTATTATGAAAATTGATATTTTTGATAATGATCAATTCAGCCGCACATAATAACCGGACAAGAACTCACATACCTGATCAAATGACGATCAAGCGGTGATTATCCCTGTCTCTGTTTGTGCTTCGGATTCTCACAGATTACTCTGATGCGTCCTTTTCTCTTGATGATTTTGCACTTTTCGCAAATCGGTTTTACTGATGATCTAACTTTCATGTTAAACCCTCCTTTCAAAAAAGACCGTCTTACATTATAGCATGACGGTCTTTCCTTTGCAAGCGTATTCTTGCGCTTTTTTCAATATTTTTTAAGTTTTTTCAACTTTTTTGTGGTCTTTTTGCCTGTTTTACGATCAAAACGATAAAAGTAATGATTGCAGCCACCGCTACGCTTAAAATACGGAAGGTAAATCTCGCGTGCAGCGCGGAATGATGCTGTACCGCAACGATCCATGCAAAGGGAATTGCAGCCACGATCACTAACGGAAGCAGCTGTGCATACTCATCCTTCCATCTGCCCTTGACAAACACCGTCACAAGCAGTATGACTGCCACTGCTGCCAGAACTCCTGCATCGATTCCCATATATGCGGGATACTCCTGCAGATTCAGTCCAATGACATAGAAACCGCCATTCATACGGGGTCTTCCACCAATGGCTTCCGTACGTCCGATGATGGACCAGATGGCATCCTTGATCGTACCTGTGTGCAGTGTCAGATCTGCGATGACCCATTTGGCTGCCCACATGCCGGCATAGCCGACTGCCCAGCTTATGCCGAAGCCAATCAGCTTCTTGATATTGCTCCACAGCTTATCACTTTCTAATAAGAAGTAACAGCACAGAGGAATTCCTAAAGTGACGATCGGATACGTCAAAAAATCAAAATAAGAAGTCAGGATACCGACGATCAGGAAAAACTCGGGATAGAGCTGTCTTTCATGTAGCTTATCGTGGTGTAACAGCATATATTCCACTGCCAGAAGTGTCAGGATCCAGCATACTGACATAGTCAGAGATACCAGCACCAGCACAGGCTTCATGAACAGAAAACTTCCCAAAGTAACGATTGCAACCGAAACATTTTTCTTTCGTATCGCAGTAACCAGTACCCAGATCATAAGCGCGATCTGCGCCAACAGTTCCAACCATACCACATGCTGCCAGGAAAACAACAGCAGCAACGGTTTCAGATACAATAGATATCCATGCCAGTATCTCGCATAGATGTGAAGATACATGTTGTTCACATTCTCGTGGGATTCACAGAATGCCTTCAGGGAATCCTCCGGTGTCCACACATCCTCTTCCAGATCATAGTGATACATCCACATGGCATGCTCATAGGCATTCTTATCCGGTAATCTCTCTATGGCATTCTGCACCATGATCGCATCGGTATAAGTCTCTCTGTTCTTCCACAGATACTGGGAAAAAGCATCCTCCGGGATCTCATCGCCGGTCTTTAGCATATCGCTGACACTTTTCTCCACATTCTTACGCATAGGACCTACGGGAAGCAGGAATACCAATACCAAAAGCAGGGTTCCCACTACCGCACTGACCGTCAGAATCGCAGCAAAGCTGCGTATTTTTTTAGCCATAGCTTACTTATCTCTCCAGATGATACGTCCCTTACTCAGATCGTAGGGAGACAGCTCCAGTGTCACCTTATCTCCGGGAAGGATACGGATAAAGTTCTGACGAAGCTTACCGCTAATGGTAGCCAGTACTCTGTGTCCGTTCTCCAGTTCTACACGAAACATGGTATTGGGAAGCTTCTCCACAACAGTTCCTTCGATTTCGATTACATCACTTTTAGACATAAATTTCCTCCATAGCTTTCTACTTTTTGATTCTAGTTCTTGTTCATGCTTCTCAGAAGCTGCAATAGTTCCACTCTGTCATGATACTCTTTTAAATGACTTCTGATCTGCTCATTGATCTCCTCTTCACGGTCTGCGGCAGGTTGCTGCACGTTCTGCATAAGTCCTGCCTTAGCCGCAAAATGTATGATCTGAATATGTTTTTTCTTTTTCTTTTTGGGATTTGTCACACCGCGAAGCCGTCCATCACACACAAATACACTGTCACCCTCTTCTCCAATGATCAGGTACAATCTGTCCTTGTCATGACCGGCTTTTGAAGTTGCAAGTTCTCCTATCATACCGTAAGTCTAACCTTTCTTACGCATTATAATCGCAGTGGATTGCTCTTAATACATGGTCAGGATCTCGGGCTCGCCGTCCGTGATCAGGACCGTATTCTCATAATGTGCGGACAGGGATCCATCCTCGGTGACTACTGTCCAGTCATCATCCAGCCATGCTACATCCGGTCTTCCGATGTTGATCATAGGCTCGATTGCCAGGGTCATACCTGCCTGGAGCTTAATTCCGTGTCTGCGCTGTGCGAAATTGGGGATCTGGGGATCCTCATGCAGGCTGGTGCCGATACCGTGCCCTACCAGATCTCTTACGATACCGTAGCCAAAAGGCTTGATATAGGCATCAATTGCATTGGAAATATCATACAGGTGGTTACCTGCCTTTGCCATCTCAATGCCGGCGAAAAAGCTTCCCTTGGTTCTCTCCATCAAAAGTCTTGCTTCTTCACTGACCTGACCTACCGGGAAAGTACGTGCCATGTCGGAATGATATCCCTTATAGATCAATCCCGCATCCAGACTTACAATATCACCCTCGTGAAGAATATGATCTTTGTGAGGAATACCATGTACGACTTCATCATTCACAGATACACAGATAGATGCCGGATATCCGTTATAATTCAGGAAGTTGGGAATGCAGCCGTGGGCACGGATCAGCTTCTCACCCAGGTTGTTGATGTCCAGAGTGGATACACCGGGGTGTACTGCCTTCTCCATCTGGCTGAATACATCCGCCAAAATTTTACAAGATTCTCTCATCAGCTCGATCTCACGCTGTGATTTGATAGTTACTGCCATTTTCTTCACCTTTCTGTTCCGGACCTTACTGCTGTTTTTCAGTGATCCGGACTTTTCTTAGCCAAGGATTGCTACGATATCCGCAAATACCTCTTTCATATCCTTGGTGCCGTCTACGGTCTTTAATACATTTTTCTTGGTATAGAAATCGATCAGAGGCTGGGTCTGGTCATGATATACCTTCAGACGGTTCAATACAGTCTCAGGCTTATCATCGTCACGCAGTACCAGTTCCTGTCCGCACTTATCACAGATGCCTTCCTTCTTGGGAGGAATGTGCTCGATATGATAAGTTGCACCGCAGGACAGACATGCGCGTCTGCCGGACATTCTCTTCACGATATTCTCATCGGGAACATTTACGTCGATTGCAAAATCAATCGCATCGCCCAACTCGGTCAGTGCCTTGTCCAGTACCTCTGCCTGGGGAATGGTTCTGGGGAATCCATCCAGTACATAGCCGTTCTTGCAATCATCCTGTGCAACTCTGTCTAAGAGGATCTTGACGGTCAGTTCATCGGGAACCAGCTGACCCTGATCCATGTATTTCTTCGCTTCCATACCAAGCTCGGTTCCGTTCTTGATATTTGCCCGGAAAATATCTCCTGTGGATACATGAGGAATTCCATACTTCTCGGCGATCATTTTTGCCTGTGTACCTTTACCTGCGCCGGGTGCGCCTAACATGATAATCTTCATATCTGCTCCTATCTGCCTGCAGCTGCAGGCTCTGCTCTTCTATGGATAAGCTACAAATACAGCCCAACATTTATATTTTAACTTTTATGCGGCTTTTTTGCAATAGATTTTCCCATAATACAAAAATAACCGGATGATCATAAACCATCCGGTTACTGTTATGCTGCTAATCTTCCAGGAATCCCTTGTAGTTACGAACAAGCATCTGAGACTCTACCTGCTTCATGGTCTCCAGTACTACGCTTACGATAATGATCAGGCTGGTACCGCCGAAGGATACGCTTGCACCGAACACACCGTTGAAGAAGTACGGGATCACAGATACAATGATCAGACCGATCGCACCGATGAATACGATATAATTCAGAATCTTATTCAGATAATCGCTGGTCGGCTTACCGGGTCTGATACCGGGGATAAAACCGCCCTGCTTCTTCATATTATCGGCAATCATCAAAGGATTAAATGTAATGGATGTATAGAAGTATGCAAAAAATACAATCAATACAATGTAAAACAAAAGTCCCAGGGAATAAATCGGCTGGCTGGGTTTGCACCAGTAACCGGAATTCAGACCCTTGAGGATCTCCGCCCACACGCCGGTTCCGTTATATCCGATAAAGGAACAGATAATAATCGGGAACTGCATAATGGACTGTGCAAAAATGATAGGAATAACGCCGGAAGTATTTACCTTCAACGGAATGTTGGAGGTCTGTCCGCCGACCATCTTTCTGCCCTGCATTTTCTTAGCATACTGTACCGGAATCTTGCGGACACCATCATTTAAGATGATAACCATTACCACCATAGCAATAATAATTGCGAAGATGATAACGACAGCAAGGATTGCGGTTGCCGGAGCTTTTCCGAACACAAACTGCTCAAACAGATTGCTCAGGTCTTGAGGAAGTCTGGAAATGATGTTGATCACCAGTACGATGGAAATACCATTTCCGATCCCTTTTTCTGTGATTCGTTCACCCACCCACATCAGGAAAGCACTACCGGCGGTAAGTGCTGTGATAGCGGTAATTACATTCAGAGCATTAAACTCGATCAGATAGCCCTGTCTGCCGAAACCGATTGCCATTGCTGTGGACTGGATCAGTGCAAGCGCTATGGTTACGTATCTGGTGATAGCGACCATTTTCTTACGGCCGTCTTCACCATCACGCTGCATTTCTTCCAGCTTAGGAATAGCAATTGTAAGCAGCTGCATGATAATGGAAGATGTAATATAAGGGTTGATATTCAATGCCAGAATAGACATGTTCAGGAAAGAACCGCCTGTAATGGCATCGAAGAAACTGAACGCACCGCCTGTCTGCTGGGCAAACCATTGAGAAAAGAACTTCGTGTCCACTCCGGGTACGGGAAGCTGTGATCCGATACGGATCACAACTAACATTCCCAGTGTAAAAAGAATCTTTTGTCTGATTTCTTTGATTTTAAATGCGTTTTTCAGTGTTGTAAGCATTACATCACCTCAGCAGTTCCACCAAGAGCCTCGATCTTTTCTTTTGCGGATGCACTGAATGCATCTACCTTTACATCAAGCTTTTTGGTAAGTTCTCCGTTTCCAAGGATCTTTACTCCATCTCTGGGGTTCTTAATGATTCCTGCTTCAACTAATGCGTTTACATCAACGGTAGCACCGTTGTCAAAGCACTCCAGAGCACTTACATTGATAGCAACGATTTCCTTAGTGTTTCTGTTAGTGAAACCTCTCTTAGGAATACGTCTGTATAAAGGCATCTGACCACCTTCGAAACCGGGTCTGGGAGCTCCGGAACGAGCCTTCTGTCCCTTATGACCCTTACCTGCGGTCTTGCCATTTCCTGAACCGTGTCCACGGCCTCTTCTAAAATTATCACTGTGTTTGGAACCTTCTGCAGGTCTTAAATTGGATAATTCCATTCCTAACACCTCCTTATCTGATTATGCTTCTTCTACCTTGATCAAATGATTCACCTGACGGATCTGTCCTCTTGTTGCATCATTATCAGGCAGTACTACGGACTTGCCGATCTTACGCAGTCCCATAGACTCCACGATTGCTTTATTCTTCGGCACTGCGCCGATGGTGGACTTTACCAGAGTGATCTTTAACTTCTTGTCTGCCATACTCTACTCCTTTCTGTTGGCCCTGTCAACTTAACGGGAAGATCCGGCTTACGCCAGAACTTCCTCAACAGACTTTCCACGATTCTTTGCTACTTCTTCGGGAGCCTTGATCTGGCTTAAGCCGGAGATAGTTGCAAGAACAACGTTCTGCTTATTGTTGGAGCCAAGAGACTTGGTACGGATATTCTTGATACCTGCAAGCTCACATACGACACGAGCGGGACCACCAGCGATGATACCGGTACCGTCGGGAGCCTTCTTCAGTAAAACGTTAGCAGAACCATACTTACCGATGAAATCATGGGTGATGGAATTGTTCTCATCCAGATTGATCTCTACGATGTGCTTAACAGCGTCTTCCTTACCCTTACGGATAGCTTCGGGAATTTCTACAGCCTTTCCCAGACCAGCGCCTACATGGCCGTTGCCGTCGCCGACTACTACCAGAGCGGTGAATCTCATGTTACGACCACCCTTAACGGTCTTGGTTACACGCTTGATGGTAACAACTTTATCATTTAACTCTAACTGGCTTGCATCTATGATTGTGTGTTTCATGGTGTATTCCTCTTTCCTTTCCTAGAATTCCAGGCCAGCTTCTCTGGCTGCATCGGCTAAAGCTGCTACTTTACCCTGATAAATGAAACCGCCACGGTCGAAAACAACTTCCTTGATGCCCTTTTCGATTGCTCTCTTTGCGATAACAGTTCCAAGATATGCTGCTGCATCAACGTTATTGGTCTTCTCCAGCTCTGCCTTGATCTCTTTCTCAAGAGTAGATGCAGATACTAAAGTGTTACCAACTGTATCGTCGATAATTTGAGCATACATATGATTATTGCTTCTGAACACTGCAAGACGAGGTCTTTCAGCAGTGCCGCTGAAGCGGTTACGAATTTTCATGTGCTTTTTTGCACGTACTAACTGTCTGGACTCTTTACTAACCATCTTCATACTCTCCTTATCTATTATTTCTTACCAGTCTTACCAACTTTACGTCTGATGGTCTCATCGGCATACTTAATACCCTTACCCTTGTAAGGCTCAGGTCTTCTCTTGTCGCGGATCTCAGCAGCGTACTGGCCAACTTTTTCTTTGTCGATACCCTTAACGATGATCACGTTCTGGCCTTCTACTACTGCTTCAATGCCTTCAGGATCGATCATCTCTACGGGATGAGAGTAACCAAGGTTCAAGGTCAGCTTATTGCCGGACTTAGCAGCTCTGTAACCAACACCATTTACTTCCAGCTTCTTCTGATAGCCTTCGGTAACACCTACTACCATGTTGTGGATCAGAGTTCTGGTCAGACCGTGAAGAGACTTCATCTTCTTCAGATCGTTGGGTCTGCTTACGAGAACTTCTGCTCCTTCTACTTTAATTTCCATCTCAGAGGGTAATACTCTTTCCAGAGTACCCTTGGGACCTTTCACAGTCACTTTATTATTTTCTGCAACTTCTACAGTTACACCTGCGGGAATTGCGATTGGCATTCTACCTATTCTGGACATGCCCGTACCTCCTAATTTACTAACTTACAACAGTTGCTAAAATCTTTTCATCCCACGGAGAATTTTACGCTTGCGGAAAATTCTCTTAGAGACGAAACTTAGAAATTCTTTTCGGCTCCGGAGAATTCCGCAGGAATTCTCTTAGGAATGAAATTTAGATTTTGTTAGTCAGCGTACTTTGCTGACTTAGAAAATCTTTTCATTCTTACCAAACGAATGCTAATACTTCGCCGCCAACCTGAAGCTCACGAGCCTTCTTGTCGGTGATAACACCCTGGTTGGTAGAGATAATAGCAATACCCAGACCGCCAAGAACCTTAGGCAGATCTTCCTTGCCGGCATATACACGTAAACCGGGCTTGGAGATTCTCTTGATACCGGAGATGATCTTCTCGTTCTTGTCTGCGCCGTACTTCAGAGTGATGTGGATGGTCTTGAAACCACCATCTTCAACGATGTCGTACTTCTTAATATATCCCTCATCCAGCAGAATCTGTGCGATAGCCAGCTTCATCTTGGAAGAAGGTACGTCTACGGTGTCGTGTTTTGCAGTATTTGCATTACGGATTCTTGTAAGCATATCTGCGATAGGATCGCTCATTGTCATGATTTAGTTTCCTCCTTATTATTTGACTTGAATCATGCTCAGTACATACATTTTGTATATACCATCTATATTATAAGATTACTCTTATAAACTAAGTTAAAACTTTTCGCTCCGGAGAATTCCATAGGGATTTCTTTTCGTCTCGGAGAATTTTGCATGGCAAAATTCTCTTAGGAGCGAAACTTAGATTTTGTTTTCGTCTCGGAGAATTCCGAAGGAATTCTCTTGGGGATGAAATTTAGTAATTCTTAGGTGGCGTCTTTCGACGCCTTAGAATTACTTTTCATCCTTACCAAGAAGCTTTCTTAACTCCAGGAATTTCGCCCTTGTAAGCCAGTTCGCGGAAGCAAACACGGCAAATTCCGTATTTTCTCAGTACAGAGTGGGGACGACCACAAATCTTGCAACGGGTATAAGCCTGAGTAGAGAACTTAGGTTTGCGCTGCTGTTTAATCTTCATTGATGTCTTTGCCATCAGAATTTACCTCCTTGATTACTTTGCGAAAGGCATGTTGAACAGTCTCAGCAGCTCACGTGCCTCTTCGTCGGTCTTAGCAGTTGTTACGAAAATGATATCCATACCTCTGGTCTTGTCGATCTTATCGTACTCGATCTCAGGGAAGATGAACTGCTCTTTGATACCGAGTGCATAGTTACCTCTGCCGTCGAATGCGTTAGGGTTAACGCCTCTGAAGTCACGGACACGAGGAAGCGCGAGGTTAACCAGACGATCCAGGAACTCATACATCTTCTCACCACGCAGAGTGGTCTTACATCCGATGGGCATGCCCTCACGGATCTTGAAGTTTGCTACGGAATTCTTAGCCTTGGTCAGAACTGCTTTCTGTCCGGTAATAGCTTCCATATCAGCAACTGCATTCTCAAGGATCTTAGCGTTTTCTTTTGCTTCACCAACACCCATGTTGATAACGATCTTGTCGAGCTTGGGAACTTCCATTACATTAGCGTAACCGAACTTCTTGGTCATAGCATCGACGATCTCATTGTTATATAAATCTTTCAGTCTGCTCACTTATATTTCCTCCTTCCTATTGATTAGTCAATCACTTCGCCTGTTGACTTTGCGAAACGTACTTTCTTGCCGTCTTCAACCTTGAAGCCAACTCTTGTGGTCTTGCCTTTTACAACAAGCATAACGTTTGAAATATCAATAGGAGCTTCTTTCTCAACAATACCGCCATTGGGGTTTGCCTGAGAAGGCTTTGCATGCTTTGTGATCTTGTTAACGCCCTCAACCAGGACTTTATGATTCTTTACGTCTACAGAGAGAACCTTGCCCTCTGTACCTAAGTCTTTACCAGCGATAACCTTAACGGTGTCGCCCTTCTTAATTTTCATTGTAGACATGTGGCAACCTCCTTATAATACTTCGGGAGCCAGGGAAACAATTTTCATGAACTGTTTCTCACGAAGCTCTCTTGCAACCGGCCCAAAGATACGGGTTCCTCTGGGAGTCTTGTCATCTTTGATGATTACTGCAGCGTTCTCATCAAACTTGATGTAAGAACCGTCTTTACGACGAGCGCCCTTTACGGAACGAACTACAACTGCCTTTACTACATCACCTTTTTTTACAACGCCGCCTGGTGTTGCATCTTTAACGGAAGCAACAATCACGTCGCCGATCTGTGCATATCTTCTGGTAGAACCGCCCATAACACGAATGCAAAGTAACTCTTTTGCGCCGGTGTTATCAGCAACTTTCAGTCTACTTTCCTGCTGAACCATGTTATTCCTCCTTCACCGCTTCCGCGGTTTCTTACAAACTTAATATTCGGTGCTAATTTATTTAGCCGAAGCCAAATTTATTTGGCTTTTTCTACGATCTCAACAAGTCTCCATCTCTTGTCCTTGGACAGGGGTCTTGTCTCCATAACTTTTACGATATCGCCAATGTTGCACTCGTTATTCTCGTCATGAGCCTTCAGCTTGTAGGTGTCCTTTACGATCTTTTTGTAAAGGGGATGCTTAACATGCTCTTCGATTGCAACTACAATAGTTTTATCCATCTTATTACTGATAACTTTACCAGTACGTGTTTTTCTTAAATTTCTTTCCACGGTTTGATCTCCTTTCTACGCACCCACGCGTTACGCTCTAGCCTTCTCGGTGATAACAGTCTGAATACGTGCAATGTTTCTTCTGACTTCTTTGATTCTTGCAGTATTGTCTAACTGATTGGTTGCGTTCTGGAATCTCAAATTGAAAAGTTCTTTTTTAGCAGCTACCAGCTCCTGTGCCAGTTCTGCATCGGACTTTGTCTTCAATTCTTCTACAAATTTATTTGATTTCATTCTGTCACACCGCCTTCCACATCTGCCTTAGCAATGATCTTACACTTACAAGGGAGCTTGTGCATAGCAAGACGTAATGCTTCACGAGCGTCCTCTTCGGGAACACCAGCGATCTCGAACATTACACGTCCGGGCTTAACAACTGCTACCCAGCAATCTACAGCGCCTTTACCGGAACCCATACGAGTACCGAGAGGCTTTACAGTTACGGGCTTATCGGGGAAAATCTTAATCCATACTTTACCGGTACGCTTGGTATAACGGGTAAGCGCAATACGGGCTGCCTCAATCTGATTAGACTTGATCCAGCAGGGTTCTGTAGCAACCAGACCAAATTCGCCATATGCCAGGGTGTTACCTCTGGAAGCTTTTCCGGCCATGGATCCACGGAACTGTTTACGACGTTTTACTCTCTTCGGCATTAACATTATTTATCGCTCCCTTCCATCTGATTTCCTTTTGTAGGAAGTATCTCGCCTTTATAAATCCAAACTTTAACTCCAACTTTACCATAGGTGGTGTTTGCTTCAGCAAAACCGTAGTCGATATCTGCTCTTAAGGTCTGCAGAGGAATGGTTCCCTCGCTGTAGAACTCAGCACGAGCAATATCAGCACCGCCCAGACGACCGGAACAGCAGGTCTTGATACCCATAGCGCCGGACTTCATGGTTCTGCCCATGCAGGACTTCATTGCACGTCTGAAGGATACACGGTTCTCCAGCTGCTGAGCGATGTTCTCAGCTACCAGCTGTGCATCTCTGTCAGGTCTCTTGATCTCCTTGATGTCAACCATAACCTTCTTATCGGTTAACTTGGAGAGTTCTTTCTTGGTTACTTCGATCTCAGCACCGCCCTTACCGATTACAACACCGGGCTTAGCAGTATAAATGATAACCTTTACTCTGTCAGATGCTCTCTCGATCTCGATCTTGGAAACACCTGCACTGTATAATTTCTTCTTCAGGAACATTCTGATGTTGTAGTCTTCTACCAGATAATCAGAAAACTCTGCATCAGCGTACCACTTGGAATCCCAATCTTTAATAACACCGACTCTCAGGCCGTGAGGATTAACTTTCTGTCCCATAAACTTTTAATAGCTCCTTTCCCTACTTCTTCTCATCAAGAACGATGGTAATGTGGCTCATTCTCTTTTCGATTCTATAAGCTCTGCCCTGTGCTCTGGGCTTTACTCTCTTCATGGTAGGTCCTTTGTTTGCAAAGCACTCTGCGACATAAAGGTTCTCGGTATTCATACCGTTGTTGTTCTCAGCATTAGCGATCGCTGACTCAAGCAGCTTCTTGATCAGGCTGGAAGCATATCTGGGGTTGTACTCCAGAATACCAAGTGCAGTCTGTACATCTTTGCCTCTGATGGCATCTAATACGAAACAAGCCTTCTGAACAGATACTCTTGCGTAAGACAGCTTAGCTGAAGGTCTTGTATCTTTCTGAGCGTTTCTTTCTCTCTTAATTTGGGATCTATGTCCTTTAGCCATAGATTTGGTCCTCCTTTCAAACTGAAACCGCGCAACGCACCCGTGTGTTTCCTAAGTGCTGCGCACAAAAATATCCCGTCTTCTTTCCTCTTAATATATAATTCCGAGGGAAGACCCTCGGGAGAGCGCATAGCTCTCCCAGCCATCTATATAAGATAGCATATTTTAAGCTCCAGGTCAACAATTAAATTATCTAACCTTGGATTTCTTCTCGTCCTTGCCGTGACCTCTGAAGGTTCTGGTTGCAACGAACTCACCGAGCTTGTGGCCAACCATATCCTCAGTAACGTATACGGGAACATGCTTTCTACCATCATGAACAGCAATCGTATGTCCTACGAAGGAAGGGAAAATTGTAGAACGACGGGACCAGGTCTTAATAACCTGCTTCTGTCCTGATGCATTTAAAGCGTCGACTTTCTTTAACAGGCTTGCGTCTGCGAAAGGTCCTTTTTTCAGTGATCTAGCCATGATCTTTCCTCCTTAACTATTTGATTGCTCTGCCGTCACGTCTTCTTACGATCAGCTTGTTGGAAGCCTTCTTAGATTTACGTGTCTTCAGACCAAGAGCAGGTTTACCCCAAGGTGTGCTGGGGCCGGGACGACCGATACCGGTCTTACCTTCACCACCACCATGAGGATGGTCGTTGGGGTTCATGACGGAACCACGTACGGTGGGACGGATGCCCATGTGACGCTTACGTCCGGCTTTACCGATCTTAACCAGGCTATGATCAACGTTACCTACAACACCAACAGTTGCACGGCAAACCAGGGGAACCATTCTCATCTCACCGGAGGGAAGACGAAGAGTAGCATACTTACCTTCCTTTGCCATCAGCTGTGCGCTGTTACCGGCGGAACGAACCAGCTGGCCGCCCTTGCCGGGATATAACTCAATGTTGTGTACCTGAGTACCTACAGGGATCTCGGACAGAGGTAAGCAGTTACCTACTCTGACCTCGGCCTCTGCACCGTTCATAACCTTCATTCCGTCGGTCAGACCTTCGGGAGCGAGGATATAGGACTTGGTACCGTCTTCGTAGCAGATCAGCGCGATGTTTGCTGTTCTGTTAGGATCATACTCGATACCGATTACGGTAGCAGGGATGCCATCCTTGTATCTCTTGAAATCAATTACTCTGTATTTTCTTCTGGAACCGCCGCCGCGATGTCTTACAGTGATCTTACCCTGATTGTTACGGCCGGAGTTCTTCTTCAGGGAAACACACAGGCTCTTCTCGGGAGAGGTCTTGGTGATCTCAGAGAAGTCAGAACCAGTCATGTTTCTTCTGGAAGGTGTATAGGGGTTATATGTCTTAATTCCCATTACTGTATCTCCTTTACGATGATTTTTTGCGCGAGCACTTAAGTGCCGCATACTTGAATCTTAAGCAGTAGCTTTACTCTTACAGACCTGCGAAGATCTCGATCTCTTTGCTATCTGCTGTTAACTGAACAATTGCCTTCTTGGTCTTAGCGGTCTTGCCGGTAACCATTCCACGTCTCTTGTTCTTGCCATCCATGTTGATGGTGTTAACACTCTTAACCTTGGTACCTTCGAACATCTTCTCAACAGCCTCTTTGATCTGAGACTTGTTAGCTTCGGTGTGAACGAGGAAGGTGTACTTCTTCTCGCCCATGCCGGCCATGCTCTTCTCGGTAATAACGGGTTTGAGGATTACATCATAGTATTTAATATCAGCCATTATGCGTATACCTCCTCAATCTTTGCAACAGCATCCTTGGTCAGGACAACTGTCTTAGCCTTCATTACGTCGTAAACGTTGATGGTATTTACCAGGGTGGTATCTACATCAGCTACGTTTCTAGCGGACATAACTACGTTAGTATCGTTATCAGCGATCACTACCAGTCCCTTTTCCACCTTTAAGTTATTCATAACATTGGCGAAGTTCTTGGTCTTGATCTCGTCGAATTTCAGCTCATCTACTACGATCAGGCTGCTTCCCTGAACCTTGCTGGTCAGTGCAGACTTCAGAGCTGCTCTCTTCTCTTTCTTGTTAAGCTTGAAAGAGTAATCTCTGGGAACGGGAGCGAATACTACGCCGCCGCCTGCCCACTGGGGAGATCTGGTTGAACCCTGTCTTGCATGACCGGTTCCCTTCTGTCTCCAGGGCTTTCTTCCGCCACCGGATACCTCAGAACGGGTCTTTGCTTTCTGAGTTCCCTGACGATTATTTGCAAGCTGCTGTACAACTGCCATGTGTACCAGGTGCTCGTTCACTTCAACACCAAACACTGCATCGTTTAATTCGATTGTACCAACTTCTTTGCCTTCCATATTGTAAACAGATACGTTTGCCATCTGATTGGTCCTCCTTTCGTCCTAAACTATGCCTCAACCTTAACGGTCTCTTTGATGGTTACTAAAGCTTTCTTAGGTCCGGGAACTGCGCCCTTTACCAGAAGCAGATTCTTCTCAGCATCTACTCTTACGACCTCAAGATTCTGAACAGTTACCTTTACACAACCCATATGTCCAGGCATTCCCTTGCCCTTGAATACACGGCTAGGGGAGGAACATGCACCGTTGGAACCCTGATGACGATGGAACTTGGAACCATGAGCCATCGGTCCTCTGTGCTGTCCAAATCTCTTGATTGCGCCCTGGAAGCCCTTGCCTTTGGAGATTGCGGAAGCGTCTACCTTATCGCCTGCAGCGAAGATGTCAGCTTTGATCTCTGCACCAAGGGTGTACTCCTCAGCGTTCTCAAACTTGAACTCTCTTACATATCTCTTGGAGCTTACGCCAGCCTTCTTGAAGTGGCCCTGCTCTGCTTTGTTAACACCATGTCTGTGTACGATCTGCTTCTTGCCGCTGGCATCCTTGTTAACAACCTTATCCTTCTTGTCAACGAAGCCTACCTGTACAGCACTGTAGCCGTCATTCTCCACGGTCTTTACCTGAGTAACCACGCAGGGACCAGCCTGAAGCACGGTTACGGGAACGAGCACGCCATCTTCATTGAAGATCTGGGTCATTCCAACTTTTGTTGTCAAAATTGCTTTCTTCATTTTTACCTCCTGTGTTCTACATAGCGGACCAAAGTAAAGGGCACTTTGTTCTTACGTCTAAGTAGAGGTTTTGTTGTTTGGCTTTACTTTGAAAAACTTATTAGTTGTTCTTCATCTTGATGTCGATGTAAACACCGGCAGGCATTTCCAGTCTCTGAAGAGCATCAACAGTCTTCTGAGTAGGAGCCATGATGTCGATCAGTCTCTTGTGAGTTCTCTGCTCGAACTGTTCTCTGGAGTCCTTGTACTTGTGTACTGCTCTCAGAATGGTAACAACTTCCTTCTTGGTAGGAAGAGGCACGGGACCACTCACCTGAGCTCCGGTCTTCTTAACAGTTTCGATGATTTTTTTGGCAGATGCATCAACAAGCTGATGTTCATAAGCTTTCAATGTAATTCTCATTACCTGATTTGCCATAAAAAAAGTCGCCTCCTTTTCGCACTTTTGTAAGTTAATACTTACTTTTTGTACGGACAAGCGGTGACTGTACACTTTCCCGTGTGTGTCTGCGACCTTTGTGCAACGCTTTCTTCTCTCCGGTCATAAACCTACACGTTGTTACTGCTCAAGGCAGATGTTAATTGGTACAGTGACTTGCCGTCAGTTTTCTAACTTGACATTCGCTCCACGGAAAACCCGATCTCCATTACTGGGAACCGGCAACCTCACGCTTCACAGCTATCATGCCACAGCAAGGATTAGTATACATTGAATTTATGGGCATTGCAAGACTTTTTTTCAAAAAATTGTATTTTTTTTAAAACAATTTATTTTTGTTGTTTTGCATAGGTTTGCCACTGTATTTTTGTGAGTTTCTTCTTAATATATAATATAGCCCAGTATAATATCGCCCATTATTTTTTAACAAATGAAGCCGTCCCCCTGGATGCTCTCAGATGCTGCCGGGGCTTATTCTGGCAAAATCTCTTGCTAAGCCCCACTGGTCCGAGATCCCCGGGGCTTATTCTGGCAAAATCTTTTGATGCGCCCCGCTGATCCGAGATCCCCGGGGCTTATTCTGGCAAAATCTTTTGTTGTGCCCCGCCGGTCCGAGATCCCCGTGGCTTATTCTGGCAAAATCTTTTGTTGCGCCCCGCTGGTCCAAGATACCCGGGGCTTATTCTGGCAAAATCTCTTGCTAAGCCCCGTTGGTCCGAGATCCCCGGGGCTTATTCCGACAAAATCTCTTGCTAAGCTCCGTTGGTCCGAGATCACCGGGGCTTATTCTAACGAAATCTCTTGCTAAGCCCCGCTGGTCCGAGATCACCGGGGCTTATTCCGACAAAATCTCTTGCTAAGCCCCGCTGGTCCGAGATCACCGGGGCTCATTTTGGCAAAATCTTTTGCTGCGCCCCGCTGGTCCGATTTCTTCAGGGTACAGATAGCTTGGATCCGATCTCAATACCCTCGTCCGCACAAATACATAAAAATACTGACAGGCAGATATCTTCGCTGTCCATCAGTATTTTTGTCTGTCAATATTTATTTCATCAACGGTCTGTTACAGCCGGTTCGCCTTCACATCCTCGAACTCCTGCAGCATTTCTTCCGAAGGAGCCTTGGTAGCAAGGCTGACTGCGATGATAGCGATAAGTCCCAACCCGAAACCAACTACCAGGGAATATAATCCGGTAGCTTTGCCCAGGGTCTGTCCCCCCATAAGAGGAATGTAATCCCAGATGATAACGGCAAGTGCTCCCGTGACAATCCCGGCTACCGCTCCGGGGAAATTGGTTCTCTTCCAATATAAGGACATCACTACCAGCGGACCGAATGCGGCACCTAAACCTGCCCACGCGTTGGACACCAGTCCCATGACAGTGTTGTTCGGATTCCATGCGATGATGTAAGCCAGCACAGCTACTACCAGTACTGTGACACGGCTGACATTCATAACGGTCTTGTCATCCGCATCCTTTTTGAGCAGTCCCTTGAAGATATCTTCCGCTACGCTGGAGGCACTAACTAACAGCTGGGAATCCGCCGTGGACATGATTGCTGCCAGGATACCACAGAGGAACAATCCTGCAATGAACGGAGCCCGCATCTCCACGGTAAATACCTTCTTGATCATCTCGATAAATACCTTCTCATTATTGCCGTTCACCAGTTCCGGCAGATAAGCTCTGCCCAGGATACCGATAAACACTGCAAATCCCAGGGATAATGCTACCCAGCTGATGGCTGTAGCCTTGGACTTGGTCATTTCCTTCTCATCCCGGACTGCCATAAATCTCACCAGGATGTGGGGCATTCCGAAATATCCCAGTCCCCAGCCGAGACCGGAGATCACGCTGACGATATTGTTGCTGCCATCACCGTTCTTCATCAGGTTCAGGAAGTTGGCACTGTCAGCACCGCTGGCTTCCAGACCGGCTGACAATGTCGTGCCGCCGGTTGTCAGGAAATGATAGGCGAACAGCGGTACTGCCAGAATACCGACCAGCATCAGCATTCCCTGGATAAAGTCTGTCACACATACCGCGGTGAATCCACCGAGAAACGTATACACCAGTACTACCAGCGCACCGATGGTCAATGCTACATGATAATCAATACCGAACACAGACTCAAACAGCTGACCGCCGGCAGAAAGTGCAGATGCACAATATACTAGGAAAAATACTACAATAGTAATAGAAGAAACAGTCATCAATACCTTCTTCTCATCATGGAATCTGTTTTCAAAATAAGTAGGCAGTGTCACAGAGTTATTAGCGCGGATCGTATATCTGCGCAGCTTCGTGGCGATGAACAGCCAGTTCAGCGTCGTGCCGATGAAAAGTCCGATGGCGATCCAGCCGTCACCTCCGACACCGGTTAAGTAAATAGCTCCCGGCAGTCCCATTAGCAGCCATCCGCTCATGTCCGATGCCTGCGCGGACAGTGCAGCGACGAAGCCGTTCAGCTTTCTGCCTCCTAAAAAGTAATCTTCGGAATTGTTGTTTCCCTTTGCATAGAACGCTCCGATAGCGATCATCATGAGTAAATACAGCACAAATGCCACAATTACCCAGCCCAGCGTATTTCCTGTCATAATAGCCTCCTAAAATTCTTCTTGTACATTTTCTTAATTGTATACAGTGATACGATTTATTATATACAAGAAATGGCTTATCGTCAACAAATTAGTTTGCTATCGCTGTAATGCACGAAAGTCCGATTTGATAGTTTTCCGTCATTCCACCTTTAAAGTCGTTCAGTTCTTCAACCATCTAACCTCTCTCTGCAAGTATTCCTTGAAAAAGTCTTTCTGGTATTATATTCTATTATTATGTCCTATAAAAGTTAGTTACAAAGTATACACACAGAAAGGTTTCTATATGTGGATTGCAGATAATTGGAAAGATTACGAAGTGCTGGATACGTCCAGCGGAGAAAAGTTAGAGCGTTGGGGAGATTATATTCTGGTGCGTCCGGATCCCCAGGTCATCTGGAAGACGCCCCACGATCATAAGGGCTGGAAGCAGAAAAACGGTCATTACCACAGAAGTGCCAAGGGCGGCGGAGAATGGGAGTTCTTCCATCTGCCGGATGAATGGGCGATCCACTACGCCCTGCCTTTTCAGAAGGAAGCCTCCGGTAAGGCTGATCCTCTGACCTTCCACCTGAAGCCCTTCAGCTTCAAGCATACCGGTCTGTTCCCGGAGCAGGCTGTGAACTGGGACTGGTTCTCCGGCCTGATCCATGAGGCAGGCAGACCCGTGAAGGTGCTGAACCTCTTCGCTTACACCGGCGGTGCTACTGTATCCGCCGCAGCAGCAGGAGCTGCTGTGACCCATGTGGATGCGTCCAAGGGTATGGTCGGCTGGGCAAAGGAGAACGCTGCTGCCAGCGGGCTTGCCGATGCTCCCATCCGCTGGCTGGTGGACGACTGCATGAAGTTCGTAGAGCGTGAGATCCGCCGTGGCAACAAATACGACGGCATCATCATGGATCCCCCTTCCTACGGCAGAGGTCCCAAGGGCGAGATCTGGAAAATAGAAGATAATATCTGGGATTTCGTAGGACTGACCGCACAGCTTTTATCCGATGATGCGCTGTTCTTCCTGATCAATTCCTACACCACAGGATTGCAGCCCGCCGTGCTGTCCTATATGATGAATTCCACCCTGACGAAAAAATTCGGCGGTCATGTGGAAGCCGGAGAGATCGGTCTGCCCGTCACCGAGAGCGGTCTGGTACTGCCCTGCGGCGCTTCCGGACGCTGGCAGCATGACTAAATGATACGCATAACGAGCACAACGCAAAAAGGAGCCCCCTCGTGAGGCTCCTTTCTTCTATAACACATATTTTCTTAGCACTGGGATCTTGCGCAGCACCCACGCAGTAGCTGTTGCCAGTGCCAGCACTACCAGACAAAATACAGCCAGCAACAAAATCAATACCGCATGTCCTGCGGCAACAGACTGCACACCGCATTGTTCCAACACTGTAAAGGGTGTGATCTTCACGAATTTATACAGCAGGTTCACGTAGACCGGATGTACCAGGTATACGGCGAAGCTCAAGGCTCCCGCCTCCTGCCAGGGGATCCGGTGTGTTCTGTCCTTCTCCCGGGCAGTAGAATCCGCACCGTCCCGTCCCCCTTTCCATCCTGCAGCGAACAAAAGTACTGCAAGCAATACTGTAAACGGATAATTGTATGCCATCTGGATGGAGAATCCGGCGAGTGTCCTGCTGAGGATCATTCCCATTATCAGCACTGCCGCAGCTATCAGCCACACATTCCATGCCTGACTTTCCACGTTTTGTGTTTCTCCGTCCCATTCTGTATTGTCTCCGGCTCTTCTACCACTTCCGGGCTCCACCATCTGACCGCCTACGTTCCTTCCCTTGTCCACACGTACTTCTCTCACCGCGAAAAGATATCCACAAAGATAATACAGGAAATACACACCGCCATCCGGCAATACCGGAATACTGTTACTATCCAGTACCTTATTCAGAAACGGTGCCACACTGCTTCCTAAGAAGATCACTGTCATAACTGCTACAACACTCCACACCGGCAGAATCTGCAGCACTTTTTTCAGAAGTGGTGTGATCAGATACAAAAACAATATCAGATACAGATACCACATATGGGACCAGGTATGTCCCGTCAGAGTCATCTTCAGTGCCTCCGGGATCATCATGACCCGGAAGCTTTTCTCCGCCACCACCAACTCGGACGCTGCATACGGAACGCCGAATAGGAGGATCGCCAATGCAATCCTCCTGCAATATTTTTTAACCATGACCGGATAAGTCAATGTGCGTTCCGGATTCAGGAACAAATATCCCGAGATCAATAAAAATATAGGAACACACCAGGTCACCAGATCCATAACTGACAGCAATAATGACCGGTATTCCGGCACTATTGACGTGTCTGTCACATCTATCGCACCTGTCAGTACATGCATCAGCACCACTGCACAGGTTGCCAGTACCCGAAGCACGTCCAGGAACTGCTTCCTGGGTCCGGATAAGCCGTTTGTCATGTCTCTCCCATCTCCTCCATCAGGCGCATGCCTGCAGTATCAGTCACAGGAAGGGAGAATACGATGCTTTTCGCCTTACTCTCCAGTCCTGCTTTTTCCATTATAGCACGCATGATGGAATTTTTCTGCTCACTTTTTACCACAATAAACAACATTTCTTTTTCCGGCACCAATGTCACGCCCAAAAACTGCTGTGCATTCTCTGTTCCGGTGCCCTTGGCATGGATGACTGTACCGCCCGCCGCATGTACTTCTCTCGCCGCATCCATGACCAGTTCCGTATATCCATGATTGGCTATCACTACCAGAAGCTCATTCTTCGTCTCTTTCAATGTGGACTCCTCTCCTTTTACGAATTTCTGCCCGCAGGTCAGGTAATTCAATGCTTTCTTGCCACCGACACTGCTCACGGGAATAATAAATGCAATTCCCATTCCCGGGAGATCGATCTGCATTTTCTTACGCAAAGCAGGCTTGATCTGCCGCCAGGCAGCATCTGTGACGAGATGAAACAATACGCTCTTCTCCATGCCGTCCAGTCCGAAATAATCTAAGATTTCATTCGCCGCGGTTCCCATGCCGACGGTAACACTGCCGACCTGTGCGCCGTTTTCTTTATAGCATTCCACGAATTTCCTCGTCATCTGACGATTGGTGATGGTGACCATCATATATAATTCACTCATGGGCACACCTCCTACAGTTCAATGATGGCATTCTCATCCAAAGCACCAAATGCATCCGCCGCACCGGCAAATACGCCTGCGCCGCTCTTTGGCTGCTTTAATTGATATACCATTCCCAATATCTGGATCGTGATCAGCGGTGTCATGGCTACCATAGCTACCACACCGAAAGCATCTGCGACTAAATTGCCGCCCACTGCCACGCAGGCGCCCTGCGCTAACGGAAGTAAAAAGGTAGCTGTCATGGGACCACTCGCCACACCGCCGGAGTCGAAGGCGATCGCTGTGAATATCTTCGGTACAAAAAAGGATAGTCCGATCGCCACAGCGTAGCCCGGGATCAAAAACCATAGAATCGGGATCCCCGTCAGCACGCGGATCATCGCCAGTGCTACGGATAAGGATACGCCCACGGACAGAGAAACACCCATGGATCTGGCAGAGATAGCGCCGTCCGTCAGCTCCTCTACCTGATGATTCAGTACATAGACCGCTGGCTCCGCTTTTACAATAAAATAACCGATCAGTGCTCCCACCGGCACCAGTACCCACCTGTAGGATCTGGCTGCCATGACCTGACCGAGATAATTACCGGCAGGCATAAAGCCCACATTTGCGCCAGTCAGAAACAGTACCAGACCGATATAAGTATACACCAGACCGATCAGGATCTTCGCCAGTGTCTTCCCCGACAGCCGCAGGGCAAATATCTGGAACAGACTGAAAAACAATACAATGGGAAGTAATGAGAGTGCGATCTCTTTCATATAATCCGGAATCCCATGAGCAAAAAGCTGCGCCAGTTCCACGGAATCAGCGATCTCCGGGATTGCCACCGGCTGGTAATCCGCATTGGTCGGCTTATAGATCAGCCCCAGCACCATGACCGCCAGGATCGGGCCGATGGAGCACAGTGCTACCAGACCGAAGCTGTCGTCTGCCGCATGATGGTCATTACGGATGGACGCAATACCGACACCAAGTGCCATGATAAAAGGAACGGTCATGGGTCCCGTGGTCACACCTCCGGAATCAAACGCCACTGCCCGGAAGTTCTCCGGTACGAGAAATGCAAGAACGAACACTGCTATGTAGAAAAAGGTTAACAACGGCGGCAGTGCCACACCGATCAGCATACGCAGAAGGGCAATGACCAGGAAGATTCCAACCCCCACTGCCACTGCCAAAATCAGCGTCATGTTCGGCACCGAAGGCACCTGTGTCGCCAGCACCTGTAAGTCAGGCTCAGAAATGGTGATCACCACTCCCAACAGAAAAGATAACACTACGATCAGCAGAATATTTTTACTCTGGGTCATTCTGGCACCCACTTTTTCTCCCATGGGGGTCATGGACATCTCCGCACCCAGAGTAAAAAACATCATACCGGCCATGACCATCACCGCTCCCACCAGGAAGCACAGCAGGATACTGGAGGTAATGGGGGCTATGGTAAAGCTTAATACGATCACGATCCCTACTATCGGCAGGACCGCCTTCAAGGATTCTGCAAATTTTTGCCGGATCTTTGGATTCAATAACTTCAATATTGGTCTTTCCTTTCTTATGTTTTCTTTATCTTAACATGAAGCAAAGACCCGATCCTACCGTTTTTCGTGAATTTATAAAATTTTCACGGGGTCTTAACGCAATCTTTATGCAGACAGCTCCCGGTCCTGCCCAGACTGCTTTTTCACAAATTTATAGGCCCAGACATCCACCACGATCACAAACAGGAAAAAGAAAACGAAGATCCAGTCCGCATCCAGAGACAATGCGGAATCATAGATACCGTGTTCGATCATCGGCATGAACACGCTGAGCTTCAGGTAGCGTTTCCTGCGTTTTTTATCGCCTGCAAGTTCTGCCTCCTTCGCAACACCGAAGAAATATCCCATGATCACGCCATCGATGGCATGGGAAGGCACGGACAACAGGGCTCTGGTCACTGCCGTCCCAATGTCACCTTCCAGACAATACAGAACATTTTCAATGGCTGCAAATCCCAATGCCGAAGTCACGCAGTACACGATGGCATCGAATTTATAATTAAATGCCGGATGCTTCCATGCCGCCCATTTGGCCGCCTTCATCTTGCAAAGTTCCTCGATCAGTGCCACCCCGATAAAATTATCCAGGATCACGTAGCACAGCGTATCTGCATCCATAAATACCAGAAATACTTCATCCAGAATGATTTCCAGTATCATGGCAGGGATCACAGACAATACGCCGAACAGGAATATTTTCCACAATAATCCCCCCGGCTCCTTCTCCACCTTATCCTGTCTATAGATCCATACCACCAGTGCGATGGCCGGCAATAGTGCCAATCCTGTCAGAAACATAACCTATTCCTCTCTTGTCCACATAGACGGTTCGCCCTTTCAGGACCGCCGCCATACTACATTTTAATCTAATGTTTTTCCTGATGTCAACCTAACGAAAGTATATGTTCCTATTTTTTGTGTCTTAGCTTTTCCGGAGGATACCTGCCTGCCTTTTGCCACAGCTTTAGGGGAAAATATTCCGGTTTTCATATATCCTTAACTACTTCTTTACACCTTGCATTGCAAAGTAATGGTACTATAGTTATAATAAATTTACAAAACAACTAACAATATTTCATGGAGGATCACACCGTGTTCCGATCATTTTCCGATAAAAAATCACCGCGGAAAAGCTTCCGCTTAAAACCACCCTTTACCAGGCACGCCATCAGTATCCTGATCTGTGTTGCCTGCATGCTGTGCGCCACACTTGCCTCTTTTTTATATCAGCATATTGTCCCGGACAACCATGCCAATGTAGCACTGTTCTACATTCTGGCACTGGTGATCATCGCCCGATGGACGGTGGGCTACGGCTACGGCATTGCCTGCACCCTTTTTTCCGTAATAGCGATCAATTATCTGTTTACCTATCCGTATTATAAGCTTAATTTCACACTGACCGGCTACCCTATCACCTTCCTGCTGATGAGTGGGATCACTCTGATCCTGTGTACCATGACCTCTCATATGACCATCCAGTCCGAGATGATCGCAGAGCGGGAAAAGCGGCTGGCAGAGGCCGAAATGGAAAAGATGCGTGCGAATCTTCTGCGCGCCATCTCCCACGATCTGCGCACGCCGCTCACCGGCATCATCGGCAACAGCTCCCTGTTTCTGGAAAGTCAGAACGATCTAAGCTCCACCGAGCAGCGTACGATCATGACCAATATCTACGATGATTCCAACTGGCTGTTGAATATGGTGGAAAATCTGCTGTCCGTCACTCGTATCCAGGGAGACAGCTTAAGCATCAATACCACAGAGGAACCGGTGGAGGAAGTGGTGGGAGAAGCTTTGGAAAAGCTGAAAAAGCGCTATCCCGATGCCGCCATCCGGGTCAAGATCCCCGAGGAATTTCTGATGATCCCCATGGATGCGGTGCTGATCGAGCAAGTCACCATCAATCTGCTGGAAAACGCCATCGTTCATTCCGGAAGCATCCTGCCCATTGATTTCATCGTGGAAGATCATCCGGAGCATGTCTCTTTTATTGTGAGAGACTACGGAAAAGGATTGTCGGAAGAAAAATTACAGAATCTGTTCGAGACGGGCACCTACAACAATTCCCGGAGTTCGGATTCCCGCAAGGGCATGGGTATCGGTCTGTCCATCTGCAAGACCATCATCACCGCCCATCACGGAACGCTGAGTGGCAGGAATCATGCGGATGGCGCGGAATTCTGTTTCACACTTCCCAAGGCGGGAGCCGTCGCTTCAGAAAAATAAGTATACTCAGCCACATAAGACAGAACTGTTGAAAATACCGGAAAGGATATGGATCACAGATATGAATAAGATCAAAGTTCTCTTAATTGAAGATGATAGAAGTATCAGTAATTTCATTACCGCTACCATGGACCGAGAAGGCTACAAGATCATGCATGCCTTAAACGGCAGAGAGGGACTTAGTCTCAGCACTTCTTTCTGCCCCAATGTGATCCTGTTAGATTTAGGGCTGCCGGACATGGACGGGCTGGAGGTATTACAGAAACTCCGTTCCTGGAGCGATGTTCCGGTGATCATCATATCTGCCCGCACCAAGGAGCAGGAGAAGGTCTCCGCTCTGGATCTGGGGGCGGATGATTATATCACAAAACCTTTCGGCACCGGTGAGCTCATGGCAAGGATCCGCACTTCTCTGCGGCACAGCCACGCCCAGACTCCCGGTCATGTATATAAGGCACTGGATCTGGAGATTGATTTCGAGAAACGACTGATCCGCCTGCGGGGCGAAGAGGTGCACCTGACCCAGATCGAATACCAGCTGCTTACACTTTTAGCGGAAAATTCCGGCAGAGTTCTGACATACAGCTATATCATGAATGCCATCTGGGGTCCCTATATGGACAATAATAATCAGATCCTCCGGGTCAACATGGCGAACATCCGCAGAAAACTGGAACAGAATCCCGCGCAGCCCCAGTATGTCTTCACTGAGATTGGTGTGGGCTATCGGATGCGTGAGAACGAGAACGGTGGAACTGTATAAACAGAAATACAATTCCCGACACTGCCTCCAGCAAAATGAGTACCGTCCCTCTGTCCAGTGCCTTCCAGACGCTGTCCAGGGTATCCATCCGACCCAGAATGTCTATGTAAAAGAAATCCAGATAGATGACCGCCGGTGAGATCACACATCCCGGATGCAGTACCGTCCGCTCCATGAGCAGACGGTACATTTCCACTGCCAGAAATATTACATTCAGGGCATAGCCCGCACAAAGCTGATTGTTCAAAAACGGTCCCAGGGAGCTGAGCTCCATACCAAGGGGAACACTTCCTGCCCGGACCATTCCGAAGCTTAAATACATGATTCCAACACTCCACAATAGCATCGCAAGGGATGCTATTCCAAGTCCTCTGCTTAATTGACTGGAGGGAATCATTTTCACATCCTCTTCCTTTCCGAAATACCGGTATACAAGCCCCAGCATCGTCAGCGTCCCCGCCATGGAGATTCCGACCACCTGGCAGGCAATATCTCTTCCCCCAAACAACCCTCTTCCGGAAAATAAACAGATCCCGATGAAACAGTTATAGATCAAAAGCCCCAGCACGATCAGATACAGGATCCTCTTTTCACGTTTCCGCTGCTCCTGGAGCTTTGCCAGTCTCACGACTTCCGTCACAGCCTCCTCCCGGTCTCCCGCCCGCTCTCCGGTCACAATGTCCTGAATCGGCAGTTCCAACAGATGGGACAGAGACTCCAATACGCCGATATCCGGAAAACTTTCTCCATTCTCCCACCGGGATACCGCTTTGTTGGTCACCCCTAACATCCTTCCCAGTTCACTCTGGGTATAATTTTTGCATTGTCTGGCTTCCCGGATCAGATTGCCCGTTTTCTTCTTATCCATACTAATCCCTATACCTTTCTGTACTCTGCAAACTCTCAGGTGCTTTAGCACCTTTGCTTTAGCACCGTATGCCGGCCGATCTGTACCCTTATGGTAACAATCCTTTGGAAAATGCGCAATCCATTGTAACGAGACTGCCTGTTTTCCGTGATTTTTGCGCAAAAAATTCCCCTCGGCGAGAGGGGAGTGTACCGAGGGGGATAGAGAGAAAAGTATTTTTGAAAGAGGCGGGTTCCTTTTTCAGTTATTATAATAGCGTAATTTATTTATATTTTCTGCTGTTTTTATAGCTTGTTCGTGTTGAAAATACTGTTTTTTTGTGGTATTCTGACTGTATCAATGTCAGTAGATTTAAAAAGTGAAGGAGCAGCTATGGATATCACAACCCAAAAAGGTAGACGCGGCAGAAAGGATATTGACCGGATCATTGTGGAAAAAGGCCGCAGAGGTGATTTTTCTCCCCTGCAGCCCGATCATTATCACAGCTTTTATGAAATATTCTATCTTTGGTCCGGCAGCTGCCGTTTCCTGTTAAAAGATACCGTCTATCAGATGGAAGCCGGAGATCTGGTCTTCATCGCTCCGGGAGAATTGCATCACTCCCTGTATTCCGCCGGAGAGATCTGCGAGATCGTGATGATCTATTTCAAGGAAGAATATCTGCATCTGTCAGATCTGTCCGCCGAGGATACCGACCGGCCGGCCCTTCATTCCTTCATGGGCAGCGTTCCCGCGGTATACCAGGAGGCGCTGCACTCCCTGCTGACCCGGATGCTCACCGAGAATTCCCGGTTCGACCGCTACTCCGAGCATTTTGAGCGTTGCTATCTGGAAGAACTTCTGCTCATGCTGATGCGGCATTCTGTCATGAATGAGAAGGAACCGGATCTTCTGAACTCCCGGGATGCTGACATCCTGCGTGCCACAAGATACATTTACAACAACTTCCGCAAGCCCCTGACACTGGAAGAGGTCTCCTCCGTGGCTTCCCTAAGCCCCACCTATTTCAGCAAAAAATTCAAGCTGATCACCGGTATGGGGTTCAAGGAATATTTAAATTACGTACGATTAAAGCATGCCCAGACGGCTCTGCTCACCTCCGACAGCTCCATCACGGATATTGCTCTGGAATATGGCTTCAACGACAGCAATTATTTCAAGGATCTGTTCAAAAAAGTATACGGAAAATCTCCTCGGGAATATCGGAAAAATCCGGATTGACGCCAGATCTACCGTGCGTCTTCCTCAAGGAATCTTCTCCAGAAGTCCTCTTCCTCTGCATGCGGAACTTCTTCCCCCTCTGCGAAGCTCTGTAAATAATTTAACACCTTCTGGTACTGGGAAGGATCCGTAAATTCCATACGCCACAGATCCTCTCCTTCCTGTCCTTCGGTGAATTTCTTACACCAGATGCCATCTTCGCTAAAGCAGGTGATATACCAGGTCTTAGGGTCACTGCCCTCTTCCGTGGTTTTCACACTCTGGGCCAGGATACTATCCACCTCATCCGGCTCTTCTGCTGTCTCCGACATACCTGTCAGTTTCTCTTCCAGCCGTTCTACCTTTTCCTTTTCGATTTTTTCCTCCAGTGCCGCCCGGATGGCATCCTGCACACTGTCGAATTTCTCTAAAAAGTTATCCCATTCCTTGATGGTAAATTCCTGATTACCGATCTGGAATTTGATCTCCGTGTCACCGTTCTGAAGTTTGTCGTAGATCTCCTGCATCTTCTCTTTAATCTGCTCCATAAGGCTCAAGTCCTCTTCTTCCGGTTCTCCTGCTGTCCCGGAAGCATCCGTTCCCGCTGCCTTGTCCACATCGGCAGTCTCTGACGCCTCCTCACTGTTATCCACGTCGTCTCCATTCTCCATGTCATCCAATTCCTTCTTCATCTGTCGGATCTTGTTATCCCTTGCCAGTGCCTCCAGGATCCGCTTCACATCCTCCGGACTGAACATGCCGATGGCCTTGGACAGGGCATCAATGTTGTCCCGGTTCACCAGCAGACTTCCACCGCCAGACAGCGGGATATTGATACAGTCCTCTTTATTGGTGGTGTCTCCCAGTGTCAGACGATTATGCTCATAATCGCAGACGAAGATCACACCGTTATATTCAATGACGCCGTCCTCTGCCATTTCTCCATAGGGCACCTTGTCCTTTCCCTCGATATGGCGGGCCAGCTGTACGCCGCGGGTCACCGGAGTCTTCACGGTGTTGTCTTCTTTTGCCAATTCCTCAATGCTCTCCGCGAAACGGGATTCTGCTGTCTCCGTCGCACTTCCCTGCGCACTCTGTACATCCCCTGCATTTACTCGCTTCTGTGCCTCATACATAAATGTCCTTCCGTAGCCGATTCCTGTTATTGCCATAGTACTCTCCCTCTCTGAGCAGTGATTGCTGACCTGTCGCAATGCCCGTCAAATCTTCATGCAGGCATGCGATGTTCTCGCTTTACACAAAAACGGATGGTCGCCTCACATGAGGCAGCCATCCGTAGCTATTTATCCATCCATGGTGTCTGTATTTTCCTATATAAGAATATCGGAAATTCTCAGAAAATCCTTAGCTATCATTCGAAAATTTTTAAAGAAGAAAGATCCAGTATCATGTCTTTGGCTGTACGATCCCGGCCAAGCTGCAGGAATACATACTCTGCCAGACCGCATTTCACATGATAGGCTGCCCCCACAATGCAGGAAAAAGTGATCATCACGAACATCACTCCTCCCAGAATCTGCAACCGCTCAAAGGTATAGACCGCCAGAGCAAAATAGCCGCCAGTTCTTCGAGTGGGTGGAGGAAGGGCCTTCCACTTATGCGAACCGCAAGGCCATGTTCGAAGCCCGCAAGGCCGCAGTGGAAGAAGAAATGAAACAGCTGGAAAAGACTCTGGATATGCTGAAATTCAAATGCTGGTACTATGAGAAAGCTATGGAAGACGGCAACGAAGACGGGATCCATGCCATGCTTCCCGATAATCTTCCCCCTGAGATCCAGCCCATCTACGACAACAGCCACGACAGATAATGTCTTACAGTTTTCCACCGTATACGTGGAATCCGCTGTTAGCGCCATAGCTTTCAATATGCTTGATGTTCTTCAAGACTTCCATATCCTCTGCGCTGATCTCAAAGTCTACCTCAGCATTGGTCTTCATATGCTCGGGATTGCCGGTCTTGGGCAGAGAGATGGTGCCTAACTGCAAAGTATACCGGATGCACAGCTGCGGTACGGAAACACCGTATTTTTCTGCCATGGCCTGAATCTCGGGCTGATGCAGGATCTCTCCGTGGGCAATAGGGGAATAAGCCTCTACTGCAATGCCGTTCTTCTGGCAGTACTCTACCAGTTCCAACGGAGTGTTGCTGATGTGGCACAGGATCTGGTTAACCATCGGTTTGATCTCAGCGGTCTCCAGCAGGCTCTCAATGTCTCCCACCTGGAAATTGGAAATACCGATTGCTTTCAGCTTTCCAGCCTTATAAGCGTCCTCCAGTGCTCTCCAGGCTGCTCTGTTGCCTTCCACATAACGGTTCTCACTCTGGTTGACTTCCACCCAGGGCTGGGGAGAGTGAATGATCATCATATCCAGATAATCCAGTCCCATTTTTGCCAGGGTCTCGTCGATGCTTGCGGCTGCGGATTCGTAAGTCTTGTGCTCTGCTGCCACCTTGGATACCACGAACAGTTCCTCTCTGGGTACGCCACAGGTTCTCACACCTTCTCCCACACCACGCTCGTTGCCGTAGGCCTGTGCGGTATCGATATGACGGTAGCCCAGTGCCACTGCTGCCTTTACTGCCTCTGCCGCCTGGTCATCGGGAATAAACCAGGTTCCCAGTCCCAGTTGCTGGATCTTCACACCATTATTTAAAGTCAAAGTATTCTGATACATTTTGCTTCTCCTTTCAAAACTTATGCTTCGTTCCTTATTTTCACCTTTTTTTCCGTTAGAAACGTTTCTGACGGGATGATTTTATCATAATACCTAAAGCTAACTTTAGGTCAATAGGGGTTTTGAGAAAAATTTTCTCTTGCGGCATCTTTTCCTATATGTTATACTAGGAAAAATCAGAAACGAAATACAGATCAGGTAACTATGTCAGCGTGGACATCTTCGGGTGTCTGCGCTTTTTCTTTTACCTGAAAACAAAGGAGGAGAATGTATATGGTAGAGCTCATAGCCAATGTGAACAATGCCATCAATGGTTTCGTATGGGGTGTTCCCATGCTGGTGCTGTTGGTGGGCACCGGTATCCTGATGACGATCCTGACGAAATTTTTCCAGTTATCCCATCTGGGACACTGGTTCAAAAACACGGTGGGCGGCATCTTTCACGATGAGCATGTAACGAAACATACGGAGGCCGGAGATCAGTCCATTTCCCAGTTCCAGTCGCTGTGCACCGCACTGGCCGCCACGATCGGCACCGGTAATATCGTCGGCGTGGCAAGTGCACTGGTCGCCGGCGGTCCCGGCGCCATCTTCTGGATGTGGGTCGTGGCTTTCTTCGGCATGATGACCAATTATTCTGAAAATGTACTTGGCATCTACTATCGACGCAGGAACTCCAAAAGCGAGTGGAGTGGTGGTGCCATGTACTACTTAAAGGACGGTCTTGGCTCCTATAAGGGCTGCAAACAGATTGGTGCCGTACTGGCTGTGCTCTTCTCTGCCTTCTGTCTGTTAGCCTCCTTTGGTATCGGCAACATGAGTCAGGTCAATTCGATTGCGGCGAATATGACCTCCGCCTTTTCCATTCCCGCTACCGCCACCGGCATTGTTCTGGTGATCATCGGTGCGCTGGTCATTGTCGGCGGATTAAAAAGAATCGCATCTGTCACTGAGAAGCTGGTTCCTTTCATGGCAATTGCTTATGTCATCGGTGCACTGGTGATCTTTTTTGCAAATATCAGTCACGTGGGTGCCGTGTTCACCGCTATTTTCAAAGGTGCATTCGGTCTGCGCGCCGTGGGCGGCGGTATCGTGGGCTCCGGAGTGAAGCTGGCTCTGACCTGGGGTATGAAGCGAGGTGTGTTCTCTAACGAAGCCGGTCTTGGTTCTTCTGTTATGGTACATTCCAGTTCCAATGTAAAAGAACCCGTGCGTCAGGGTATGTGGGGCATCTTCGAAGTCTTCGCTGACACCATGGTCGTATGTACATTGACAGCTTTCGCAGTTCTGTCCTCCGGACTGATCGACCTGGATACCGGTGCCGTACTGGTGGATGTGTCCGGTTCCGCTCTGGTGGGCCAGGCTTTTGCTACCGTATTCGGCAGCTTCGGTCCTGCCTTCATCGCCATTGCGATCCTACTGTTCGCCTTCTCTACTGTACTGGGCTGGAGTCACTACGGATCCAAGGCATGTGAATATTTATTCGGTACGAAATCCACCATTGTCTACAAGATTGCATTCGTACTGATGATCTTCATCGGCTGCACCATGAACTTAGGTCTTGCCTGGGATCTGTCCGATACCTTCAACGGTCTGATGGCGATCCCCAACCTGATCGGTGTCATAGCCCTGTCTCCCGTAGTAATGAAGATTACAAAAAATTACGTGGCACGTATCATTAAAAAAGAAGACGTAAAGCCCATGTTATCTGTCTTCCCCGAGATTCAGGAGGAGCAGGAAAAGGCTATGTAATTAAATTCAGGATCACACTTCTTCTCTGGTAATATTCTTCGCCCATTTGCCCTCGCGGTAATGCTTAATGACCCAGGGCCATTTGACGAATTCATCGGTGCATAACAGGAAATAGACCCACAGCACCGGGAGTTTCAGTACAAATGCGGCGAAGAATCCCAGAGGGATCGCATAACACCACATATCGATCGTATCGCAGATCAGTCCGAACTTCGTATCTCCGCCGGCACGGAATACTCCGGCGATCAGCGCCGTATTCACGGCAGCGCCCATAATATAATAAGTATTGATGAGCAGCATATATTTCAGATAATGCATGGCAGTTTCATTCAATGTAGCAAATCGTAACACAAAGGGTGTAATTGCCAGTACGATCAGGCCGCCTATAGCTCCGGCGATTACCGTCATCTTCAACATCCGGGAAGCGTAACTCTTCGACTTCTCCAGATTGCCTTGTCCCATAATATTTCCCAGCAATATGCTACCTGCACTGGCAATGGCAAAACAGAACACCGTACCGATATTGCGCACTACGACGACCAGTGAATTAGCAGCCACCGCATCTGTTCCCAGATGCCCAAGGATCACGGAATACATGGAAAACGCCACGCTCCAGGACACATCGTTTCCAAGTGCAGGCAGAGACAGACGCATGAAATCTTGTGTCAGCACCTTACTGTGAACGAACAGGTACTTCGGATGCAGTTTTACATTCTTGCTCAAGAAAGATACAATGAAACATGCCACCAGTTCCACCAGTCGGGACAGGGCTGTGGCAATGGCCACACCGGTGGCTCCCAGCTTCGGCATTCCGAACAGTCCAAAGATAAATGTTGCATTCAGAATGACATTCAATACGAAAGCCAGCATATTCAACGCCATACTGACCGTCACTCTTCCCACACTACGAAGGATGGCAAGGTAGATCTCCGTAATGCCCCAGCACAGGTATGTGATACCCATGATCCGCAGATAGGAAGCGCCGATGGTGATCAGCTCCGCATCCGAAGTAAACAGAAGCATCATCTTCTGAGGAAGGAAAAATGCAATCAGCGCAACAATACCTGAAATTGCCATAGAGAAACGAAGTGTGATTCCCTCTACAGTATGAATTGCTTCCAGGTTCCCCTTTCCATAATATTGGGCGCACAAGAGAGTGGCTCCCGTCCCCAGTCCGTAATATACCATAAACAGGACATTCGAAAAATTTGACGCCAGGGATACTGCGGATATTGCGGACTGTCCCACATAGTTTAACATAATGACATCCGCGGAATTCACCGCTGCACTGAGCAGATTCTGTATAATAATCGGGATGGTCAGTTTGAACATCTGTCTGTAAAAATCGTCTTTTTTCATTGCTGTTATCTGCATGGTATTCCTCACATTTTCTGTTTTATTTTTGTTCCTTACATACCTGATTTCGTTTTTTAGTTTCTACGCATGTGTTTTCTCTGCCGGCATACATACCTAATTTCCTTTTTCGCTTTCTACGCATGTGTTTTATCTACTAGCACACATACCTGATTTCGTTTTTCGCTTTCTACGCATGTGTTTTCCCTGCCGGCATACATACCTAATTTCCTTTTTCGCTTTCTACGCATGTGTTTTCTCTACTAGCACACATACCTGATTTCGTTTTTCGCTTTCTACGCATGTATTTTCCCTGCCGGCACACATACCTAATTTCCTTTTTTGTTTCCTACGCATGTTTTTCTTTGACAATTATACATACTCAAATCTTTTTTTCAAGCTTTATGCATGTATTTCATAACATTATTATCTTAATTAATAATAAAAAATCCGGGAATTGAACTGTCCCGGATTTTTAAAGCTTTGTATTGTCTGTATTGCCTGCAAGCAATCTCGCTGACTTTATGCTATGATCATTTCATATACGTTTTTTCCGTGCTTCGCACTCTCAAATTACCACTTCCAGCCGGCAGCCTCCATCTGAGTGGCTTTCATATGCCGGTAGATACCGTCTTTTGCTTCCAGTTCGGCAGGCGTTCCCTGCTCTGCCACCACGCCATCCTTCAATACAATAATCTTGTCTGCGTCCGCCACGGTACGCATGCGGTGCGCAATGATCATAACGGTCTTGTTGCGGATCAGCTTGGACAGGGCTTCCTGAATCATCGTCTCGTTATCCACATCCAGGGAAGCCGTTGCTTCATCCAACAGGATAATGGGCGCATCCTTTAAGAATGCTCTGGCAATGGAGAGCCGCTGTCTCTCACCACCGGACAGTTCCGAACCGTTCTCACCGATCATGGTCTGCCAGCCGTTCGGAAGCTTCTCCGCGAACTCATCGCAATGCGCCAGTTTTGCTGCAGCCAGCACTTCTTCGTCCGTAGCATCCTGCTTGCCGATACGGATGTTTTCCATCACCGTATTATTAAACAGCGTCACATCCTGGAACACGATGGCGTACAGAGACATCAAGGTCTCTGGATCGATGGTGGAGATGTCCATGCCGCCCACGGTGATCTTACCTTTATTGATATCCCAGAAGCGGGAAGCCAGTCTGGACACGGTGGTCTTACCGCCGCCGGAAGGGCCGATCAGTGCTGTCACTTCGCCCTGTTTCGCCGTGAAAGTGACATCGCGAAGTACAGTATCCTGACTGTCATAGGAGAATCCCACATGAGAAAATACAATGTCATACCCCTTAGGATCCATGGTGTCGGCACCGGTCTGGATCTCATGGGACAGGATCTCGTCGAGACGGTCACACTGCACACCGGTACTGATAATAGCTGCCAGATTCTGCAGTGCCACCTGCAGGGGATCATACATTCTGGATACCAATAGGAGGAATACGAAGAAGGTCAGGATATCGATCTCCCCCTGTACCAATAATGCACCGCCGATCAGTGCCACTGTGGCGATACCAAGCTTTAAAATCATCTGTGCACTTCCCACAAATACTGCTGTTCCAAGCTCCGTCACCAGTGCATGTTTCTCCACAGCACGGATCTTGCCCTCTAAGCCTTCCATGTACTCAGCCTGGGCATTGTTGGCCCGGAGGTCGCGTACGGTCTCCAGGCATTCCTGAATGCCGTCCGCACAGTCCATTTTCAATTTCATCTGCTTCTTACTTAAGCTCTTCTGTACCCTGCCAGAACATCCTACAATGAGGAAAGACACCGGCAGTACCCACAGTGCTGCGATTGCCATTCTCCAGTTCAGAAAAAAGGTACCCACAGCGATCAGGGTGGTGGAGATACAAGAACCAACCAGTTCCGGAATGAAATGGGAGGATGCGGTCTCCATAGTGGCACAATCTGCCATAATGGTGCTGGTCAGATCGGACAGGTCCTTTTTTCCGAAAAAGGATAACGGAAGCTTTCGCAGCTGCTCCGCCAGGGCAATTCTCCGTACCCCGCTCTCCACATAGGTTGCCAGGAAGGTAGCCCGGTACTGGATCAATGTGGTAATGGCGATCAGCGTAAGACACAACAGACAGCCAATGAGATAAAACATGCCTCTGCCTGCCATCGTCCCCTGCAAATAATCTCTTACCAGGAAATACAGCATCCATACCGGGAACATCAATACCAGATTGGAACATGTCACGGATACAAATGCCTTTATCATATCCTTTGCACCTTTTTCGGAAAGTGCATATTTATGCTGCAATTTTGCCTGTAAACTGCTCATTCTAATACTCCCCCTTTCCTACTTTCCAGCTGACAGATTTGTTATATGCTTCCCACATATGGGCATACAGACCGCCCTGGGCCAGCAATGTTTCATGATTTCCCTGTTCCACAATTCCGCCATCCTTCAACACACAGATACGGTCGGCCTCCACGACGGAGGAAAGTCTGTGGGCAATCATGATCACGGTCTTGCCTGCGGAAAGCTTCGTAAATGCCTTCTGTACCTTTGCCTCATTGTCGGGGTCGGCAAAGGCTGTCGCCTCATCCAGGATCAGGATCGGCGCATTTTTCAGCATTGCTCTTGCAATGGACAGACGCTGTGCCTCGCCGCCGGATACATAGGTTCCCTGACTTCCGATTACGGTATCCACTCCCTTCGGCAGCTTGGCAATAATGTCCTCACACTGGGCATTTTTCAAAGCTTCCATGACTTCCTCTCTGGTGGCATCCTTTTTGCCCATACGGACATTATCATAAATGGACATCTTCAGCAGCTTACTGTCCTGAAATACGAAGGACACCATATCCATCAGCTGCGGGGAAGGGATTTCCTTCACATCCACACCGCCGATGCAGATCTTCCCTTCCGTAGTATCGTAAAAGCGGGCGATCAGGCTGGCCAGGGTGGTCTTACCGCCACCGGAGGGACCTACGAAAGCCACATGCTCCCCTTCTCTGATATCCAGATTGATCTGATGCAGGGCATCCCGCTCTGCATTTTCATAGCGGAAAGACACATTCTGCAGGGCAATGGAATATTCCCGGATGTTCTGTTCCTTTTCCGCTTCCGGCAGAGGCTTCCTGTTCAGGATGCCGTCGATCCTGTTCAGGGAATCTTCCACGAGCATCTGATTTTCTCCGCTGTATGCGATCTTATTTAAGGTAACTGTCAGTACCGGCGTAATGATGATGTAAAATAGCAGGTTGATCAGTAATTCCGGATCTCCCACTGCCCCACCAAACCAGTATGCGGCACCGATCAGGACAGCGAAGATGGCATTAATCAATGTAGTAAAGCCTACCATAGGCCACATCAGTTCCAGGGTATAGGCAATGGTCCATTTTTCATATTTTTTAATAGCGGTCTGAAACCGCTTGAAGGAAAATACCGACTGTCCGAAGGTCTTCACCACCGGAATACCACGGACATATTCCACAGCTTCGCTAGACATTTCCTCTAACGCATTCTGGTATTCTGTCATTTTATCTTTCATGCGCTGTCCGGTCATGGCACCCATGATGAGAAATGCAAATACCACCGGCACCAGACTCAACAATCCCAGTTTCCAGTCAAATATCACCAAAAGTAATAACAGTCCCACGGGCGTTGCGATTGCACCTGCCTTATCCGGCAACTGGTGTGCCAGATAGGTCTCGGTGGCTGCAGTGGATTCGTTGACGATCTTACGGATCTTACCACTGCCCTCACTGTCCATGAATCCCATGGGCAGCGTCAGGATATGACGCATCAGCGTGCTTCGCATATTCGCCTGCACGTGGAAGGCTGCAATGTGGGAGCACAACAGTGCGCAGATATAAATGATCATGGAAAACAGTGCAAATCCCACGGCACTCCATCCAAGCCCCGACAGATTCTGCGCCTTGCTGTAATCCGGCGCTGCCAGTACAACCTCCTGCATGATCCGCCATATGTAATAGAACAGCAATAGCGCGATCAGGGCACTGGCAGCAGACAGGATCCATGACGCGATGGTCAGATACTTGTAGCTGCCTGCATAGGTAAACAGCTTCTGCATAGTACTTTCTTTTTTCATATGATCTTTTCCCTCTTTCCCTTTATGCTTTTTGTCATAACACTGCTTGTTTTGAATTAGTTGTAACTAACCGCATCGGTTTTTATAAGACTGCCTCTGCTTTCAGAAGCAGTCTTTTCATTTCAGATTTTCCGGGTATTCCGAAGTATTAGTCTTCCCCTTACCCCAGCTTTATGATGGCACCCCAGCCACCATAATGATATTTCTCCAGCATATGCAGATATTTTCTGGCGGTATCTCTGTCCATGCGGTGTCTGACGACTTCGAACATACTGTCGAACATGGCTCTCGCTGTGATGTGTACGAACTCCTCCGTAATTTCGCTGCCGTCCTGCAGGGACGCCGTCGCTTCCATGTATTTGTAGGTGTACTCCGTCTCTATCTCCACCAGATGTTCCACGAAATCCTGATACCTGGTACCGTAAGAGGCATCCAGCAATAGCTGGAAATCCTCAAAGTGATCGTAGACATAGTCCAGCATTTCGTCCATTCCGGAAACCACATAAGTCTCCATCACCTTCGGCTGAACCTCTGCCTCCCTGGCATGAAATTCTTCCTGCGTCTTCAGAAATATCCGGGTCAGTCCCTCTGCTGCCGGCTCCACAATGGCACTGAACAGTCCTTCCTTATCCCGGAACCGGGAATAGATGGATCCGGTGGTAGTGTCTGCCTTCGCCGCAATAGTCCGCAGGGATGCCTCAGAATATCCTTTTTCCAGAAATTCTTCTTTCGCACATGCCAGAATTTTCTCTGAAACTCCTTCGATTGGTTTTGTCACTTTTTCCTCCAAAAATTTATAACAGCGTTATATAACACTGTTATAAATATAAACACATTCTATTTTTCTGTCAAGAGGGAAAACTTATTTTAAAGTTCAGCCCGCACCATCGTGCACACCCGGTCCGCCAGTTCGATGGTGGATGGTCTGTGGGCGATCATGAGGATCGTCTTCTGTCCCTGGAGGTTACGCAAAGCTTCGTTGACTGCCTGTTCGGACTCGTTATCCAGTGCCGAGGTTGCCTCATCCAGCAGGATGATGGAAGTATCTTTTAAGATTGCTCTGGCAATGGCAATCCGCTGTCTCTGCCCGCCGGAGAGATTGTTGCCCCGCTCGCCCACCGTGGTATCATACCCTTCCGGGAATTCCATGATAAAGTCATGGGCATGCGCCTGCATTGCCGCTTCTCTGATCTCTTTCTCTGTGGCATCCGGTCTTCCCATACGGATATTCTCCGCAATAGAGCCCTGGAACAGGTACGGCTCCTGGGGGACATAGGCGATCTGACGGCGCAGGTCTGCCAGGTCACTCTCCCGCATAGACATTCCGTTGACACGAATATCGCCTTCTCCTAAAGGATACAGTCCCAGCAGAAGCTTGGAGAGGGTCGTCTTGCCGCAGCCGGAAGCACCGGTGATGGCGACGCATTCCCCCTTTTTTACTTCTAGGGAAAAATGACGGAGCACGTCTTCCTCCCCGGTGTAGGAAAAACGGATAGACCGGATTTCCACAGCATTGGCATGCTGTATCCCGGTCGTGGTCTTCTGCCCGGCAGGCGTCTCTGCCTGCGCTGTCTCTGCTACCCGTTCGTCGCCGTTCTCCCGATACCAGTTGGCAGGCTCCTTCACCTCATCGAGGAAATCGAAGATATTCTGTGCATTGGCAAGACATCCCACCAGCTCCGGAATGTACTTTCCGATCTGTAAGAACTGGAACGAGAAGGAAGCATACATGGTATAGATCGCCGCCAGCGCTCCCAGGGTGGTATAGCCTTTGTCCACGTAGTAGATTCCCAACATCAGAAATACCAGGGAACACAACAGTTCAAAGCCCTTGCTGCTGCCCTCCAGGCAGGCGGTATACAATGTCTTGCGACCGTTTTTTTTCTCATAATGGTGATTTTCTTCCCGAAACTGCGCCACGGTTCCCCGCCCGCCGGGAAACATCCTCACCTGCTCCATTCCCTGCAACATGTCCGACAGCCGGTTCGTCATAGCAGTATTTACTCCTGACAGTTCTCTGCTGATGCGGTGCATGGGATTTAACAATAACAGCTCAATCGCCATCATCACGCTGTTAACTGCCAGCAGGCACAATGTCAGCTGCCAGCTTAAGAGAAACATAGGAATCAGGTATGACACCACCTGTAAAAAGGGCATCACCACTCTCCGTAGTCTGGAACCGTAGATGTCTCCCATTTTCGTGAGATCATAGGACACTTTGGAGACGATCTCGCCGCTGTGGTGTTTTTCATAATAGCTGTAGGGAAGGCTCATCTCCGCATCCAGCACCCTCTCCGACAGATCACCGTAGACCCGCTTGGCTTCCACGTTGTAGCGGATCGTTGCCACACGGTAGATCAGTAGAGAGATCACGCCTACTACCACAATAGCTACGATGGAATACCCCAGTCTCTCATATTCCCCAGTCTGGGCAATATCCACCACACATTTCATCAGCAGTGAGCTCATGATCCCGAACAGGGCAAAGGTCACACTCATGACGAAGATGGATCCCAGGTAGACAAACCGCTTCTTCCCCATGACACGCATGGAGCGGATAAATAGCTTATAATTCTGCATGGTCTGCCTCCTCTCCGTACATGGCCGCATAGACTCCACTCTGTTTTAACAGTTCCTCATGGGTGCCGCACTCTGCGATCCGGCCCTGCCTGAGTACGCAGATCCTGTCTGCATTCTGTACCGTGGACAGACGATGTGCAATGGTGACACATGTTCTGCCCGCCATCACCGTGGAAATCGCTTCCTGGATCCCGCTCTCCGTCTCCACATCCAGCGCGGAGGTTGGCTCATCCAACAGAAGCACCGGGGCATCCTTCAGAATCGCTCTGGCAATGGCAAGGCGCTGTTTCTGGCCTCCGGAGAGGATCACGCCCCGTTCTCCCACCATAGTGTCGTATCCTTCGGGCAGTGTCTGTATAAAATCATGGATCTGCGCCTTTTTGCAGGCTTCCACGATTTGTTCTTTCGTGGCTCCCGGCTTACTGTAAGCGATGTTCTCCGCGATGGTCGTAGGGAACAGGAATACATTTTGGGACACCAACGCGATCTGCTCCCGCAGGGCTTCCCGGTTCCATTCCTCAATCCTTCTGCCAAAGAACCGGTATTCTCCGGCCGTCTTTTCATAGAAGCCGCACAGAATGCGGAAGATCGTGCTCTTTCCGCCGCCGGACTCTCCTACAAATGCGATGTTTTCTCCTTTTTTTACCGAAAAAGTCAGTCCCTGTAATACCGGCACCTCTTCATGGTAGGCAAAATCTACCTGATCGAAAGCGATCACGTTCTCTGCTGGCAGAAGCGCCGCATCCGCGATTCCCTCGCCGGAGGGTTCCTCCTCCGTAGTCAGTATCTTCTCCACACGATCCACGCTGACCATTCCCGTGGAGGCATCCACCATGGCAAAAGGCAGTCCGGTATAGGCATCCACAAATTTGCTCAGGATCAGAATAAACGCCACCAGTCCGCCCAGACTGACCTCTCCGCGGCTGACCAGCCACACGGCGTAGATGGCACTGATAATGTTGGGAAGCCACTGAATCAGCTTTCGTACCACAATAGCGGTATTGGTGATCTGGGTACGCTTTTCCTCGTTCTCCACCAGTTCCACCGAAGCCCGGTGCATTTTCCTGCGGAAGACATCTTCGATGCCGAAGGAGCGCAGTACCAGAATACCGCTGACCGCATCCTGGGCGATCTGTGCCATTACGTCGGTCTTCTGCCGGTAGTTCGCCTGTAAACCGCGGATCCGTTTCACCAGTTTTCCTGCAATCCAGAAGATCAGGGGATATGTGATCAGAATGACCATAAGCAGCCCTAGGTTCGTCTCCCCGATATAGACTGCATAGGTAAAAATGCCAATGAGGCTGGCGATCATATCCGGCAGCACCGTCTCCAGAAAACTTGTGATCTCTCCCAGATCTCCGATGACTTTATTGAGTAAGGTAGCAGAATAATTGGCATCAAAATATTTATACTCCGTGCGGTACAGCTTCTCCGCCACCAGATCCCGGTACTCCGTGCAGACCGCCACCGCATACCGGTTGGCTGCGGCACTTTGCAGAAAAGCGGCAATGGTTCCCACCACCGTATAGATCAAAAATTGCAGCAGAAAGCTGCCAAACAGGACTTGCCTGCCTGACAGCATTTCGTCGATCACGCCGCTGATGATTTTATTGCCCTGCACGAGGATCACGCTGACGGCCAATGCCAGAATCGCTTCTGTCGCAAGCAGTCCGCCGTGTCGTATCATACAGCCTGGTAATACCTTCTTATTATGCATACGCCCCCCCCGTTGTCTTTTGTTCGTAATTTTAATAATACTATATATTATAAATTACAATTTTATAAAATACAAGTTTGACATTTTATAAAAGTTATGTTATCATAATTTTAGAAAAGGTGCTACTGATGACGGTTCACCTGATTTATATGAGAAAAAATGACTGCTCAACTTGTCAGGTTAGGGGCGGTCATTTTTTTGTGGTCTTATCACTATTAGAACCAATCGAATAGCCAAGACCCAAACAGGTTAAGCAGAGACTAATCACTGCAATCAAGTCACCGATTGTTAGCATAAGCAGAGTCCTCCTTTCCAAGATTTCCCATATGGGATGATCTATGTAATCAGAGCTATCAACTCTCCGCAAAAAGTGAACCGCCATTCACGTCAACGTGAAGTAGCACCTTAAGGCTAACGCCCATATACATTATATAGAACATTCGTTCTGCTCGTCAACTTATTTATTGTTAGTATTCCTTTTCATAGGTATGATCTCCGTCCTGATAGGATCCATCCGATACCAGGAAAATGGATGTACCGTCCATTTCCATCTGTGCATAAGCAACATACCCTTTCGCGGCAAAGAAACCGCTGTAGGAACTGTTCTCCACATAGATCCAAGTGGTATTCTCCTGCTTTGCGGTGTCCAGTCCCGCCGCAAGCGACTCCTGTTGTGCTGCAAGTGATTCCTTCAGTTGTTCCACCTCTTCCTGTTTTGCAGCCGCCTGCTCCAGCGCCGCATTCGTTGCCGCATCAGCTTCGCTGCTCCCCGCTTCGTTGGTCAAAACAACTGTCGTTCCGTCCTTCGGATTCGTCAGAAAACATACCGCCACGATCACGCATACCACGACTGCCGCCAGCAGGATCCAAAAGGACGGTTTCTTATAATTCAATACTTCTTTCACTCTTTTTTTCACCCCTACTTTCCCAAAGGCAAGCGGACATACCATCACCAGCCGCCTTTGCATACTACAGGAAAGCAGTGCATAGGAATAGCTTTTGCGTTCTTACAGAGTAAAATCTCTCACCGCGCTCTCATCACATGCCAGTTCTAGATCCCAACAGAACAATATGTATGCTGCCCAGACTAACGGATTGAACCAGTGAATCATAAGGAGCACAAAACCGAGTGGTTTCCACCACTGGTCGCCCCGCTTAAGATAGTACCAACGAAAAACGTGTTTTTCCGTGTGAAACTTAGAACTTCTTCACAATAGAGCCCTTGCTCTGAGTGATTAGAAGTTCTTTTCACACTGCTCCCCCTTCCGCTTCGTCGATCATTTTCCGGATCTTCGCTGCTTCCTCTGCGGTCAGCGCCCTGTCCTTCGTAAAAGCTGCAAAAAACGCAGGCAGAGAACCCTCAAAAGTGTCCTCCACAAACTGTCTGCTCTGCATCGCATAGAACTCATCTCTGGAGATCAGGGACGTCACCGTCCCGTTGTCATTGCGAAACAGACCCTTGTCGCACAGTCTGCGCAGCACATTATGCGCCGTGGTGCGTTTCCAGTGAAATGCTTCCTCAGTCAGCTTTACCAGCTCCGAAGAAGACACTGGTTCATGCTCCCAGATCATATCCGCATATCGTGCCTCGACCACACCTAACTGAATCTCTGCTATGTTGTTTCCTCCTAATACTGTTTTCCTGATTACATTATTTGTGATAGTTCTGTTTTACTTCCGCTGGATATCATATGTTTCCGGCCAGCCTGCCCGTTCTCCCCTCTCGATCTCCCTCTGGATCCGCTCGTAGATATACAGGTTTTTGTGTTCCAGATCGATCAGCTGCAACAGTTCCTCATCCGTCAGCGACCGTTCCGGGTAGTAAAACTGTGCGTCTGCAATACAGTAAACAAGTTCCTGCCCGTCATATTCTTCCGGGAATGTGATCACTGTAATGGTTGTCTCTGTATAGGCATTTTCCTGTTCGTACTTTTCCGTCCACTCTTCATAACGGGTCTGTTCCTCCGGTGTCAGGTCACGGCTGTCCCCTCCCCAGACATCCACAGGCGCGGAAGAAAGCATTGCATACAGTTCATCGATTTCCGCATCTGACATCTGTTCATAACGATCAAAATAGGACATCTCAGAATATTTCTGCTGCCATATTTTCTCCTGTATGCTGTAATCCAGCTTATGCACATATTCGATAACTTCCAGCCATTCCTCTTCGGTAACAGTGGTACTCGGCAGATAGATGAGACAGCCGTATTCTTCCCCGGGGGTGCTCCGAACGGCTACACCTGTGCCGGAATAGTTCTCTTCTTCGGCTAATTCATGAAGCTGTCCCGCAGGATATTTGCCATCCTCTTCATATTCCCGGGTCAGCTGCTCATATACACTCTGTTCTCTTGCCGTCAGTTCTCTGTTAAATTCCGCCTGAACACTGCCTTGTCCTGCCACCATCTCCAAGTGTCCCAATTCTTCCGTCCCGATGTCAGTCATGCGCTCTGTCAGATAGCGGCGGTATCCCATGATTCCGGCGGCGGTGGCGGATACAGCTGTGACAGAAAGTATCACCACAGCTAACAGGATGCCTGCTGCCCGGGGAAAGCTTCTGACTCTCCTGCCCGCAGGACTCTCCTGCGCTGCCTGTTGTCTGATATGTGCATAGGCTGCATCTGCCCGCTCCAACACGATCTGTGGAAGTTCTATTTCTATTTCCTGTATTCGTCTCATTTTCTTCCGCCTCCTTCCTCTGTCTCCGCATAATACTTTGCCAACTGCTCCCGTCCTCTGGCAAGCCTTGTGCGCACCGTGCTGTCCGGCAGTTGCAGTAATTTCCCAATCTCTGCCGTCCGTAATCCTTCCGCATAGAACAACACCACGATCAGACGATATTTTTCATCCAGTCCCCGCAGGGCTTCCTTCCATTCCAGATTGGCCTCCGCCTCTACTGTACTCCCCGTTTCCTGCTCCGGCAATTCCTCCACGCAGACCATCCGCCTCCCCAGGCGCAGGATATCCTTGCATTTATTGATCAGAATACGGATCATCCAGGTCTTGAAATACCGATTTTTCTGCAACGTGTCTATTTTCTCCCAACAGGTGAGAATCGTCTCCTGCATGGCGTCCGCAATATCCGCATCCTGCGACAGGATTGCACTGGCCGTACGGTACATATCCCGTTCATGAAGCTGCATCAGCTCCGTGAAAGCATCCGGATTCCGCTTCTTCGACCTGCGCACCAGTTGTTCTACCTCTCCCATATGCCTCGTCCTTTCTTCCTCATAAGTATACGTCTTATGACTATTAGACGGAAGAGCTGCCGGAAATGTCCCGATTTTTTGCGAAAAAATAAACCTACCTTGTCACTTGACCAGTACAGGTAGGTTTATTATATAAAATTTTCCAACCGCTTACGGTCTCTGTCCCATAGCGCCTTCCAGTGTCAGGGTCTCACCGCTCATATACTTGAAGTCGGGGGAAGCCAGCTGTACGCAGACGCGGCCGATCTCCTTCTCCACGTCGCCGTAATGTCCCATGGGAGGCATCTTGACATTTGCCTTGAATGCATCGGGATATGCCTGCTCGAATTTCTCCAGCTGTGCGGTCCATGCCAGAGGACATACAACGTTGACATTGATGCCATCGGGACCCCACTCGGTAGCTGCGACTCTGGTCAGTCCGCGGATACCTTCCTTGGCTGCCGCATAAGCGCACTGTCCGAAATTACCGAAGAGACCTGCTCCGGAGGCAAAGTTAATAACAGAACCCTTAGTCTCCTTCAGATAAGGATAGCAGGCCTTCATATAGTAGAATGCTGCATACAGACCGGAATATACCGCCAGGTCAAACTGCTCAGTGGTATGATCTGCGATGGTTACGCCGGAAGCGGAAGCCTGCGCATTGTTGATCAGTACATCGATCCTTCCGAAAGTGTCAATCGCCTGCTTCACCACATTCTGTACGATCGCTTCATTGTCTGAGCCGGCGCTGACATCTGCCTGAACGGGAAGTACCTTGATACCGTACTTTGCCTCCAGTTCTTCCTTCGCATCCGTCAGCTTCTGTACATTGCGTCCGGTCAGTACAAGATTGGCACCTTCTTTTGCATAAGCGGTTGCGATTCCGTAACCGATGGATCCGCACTCTCCATTACTCAATACCGCTCTTCCTCCACCGGTGATGATTGCTGTCTTTCCTGTTAAAAATCCCATAAAATACCCTACCTTTCTTGTTTTTATCTATTTCCTTATAAAACTGCTTATCTGCCTGAATGCAAGCATTCGCAGAACGCAGTTTTGCATGACTCTGAATAGTTACCATTGTAGCATAATTATAAGCGCTTTACCTGAGAAAAATACTCACCAATATTCCTATGATTCCGCCAATAATGAAAGTAGCAGGAATGCCGTAAGCATCCTTTTTTGTCATCCGATCCCACTCAATCCGCGAAGGTGTCATCTTCGTATGGCACATGCTCTGATAGCAGAGATAAATATGTCTCCAACGACACAGATATCCCACCAGATTATAGATTCCATCCAATAATATTCCCACTGCCAGTACAAACAACATTGTAATTCTCCCCCGGTAGAAGTCTGCCAGCGCTCCTGCTATCAAAATCAATACCGGATAGCCATAACGATCCAAATATGCCAGAATGTACATTACTGTCGTAGAATAACTGCGCTCCGGCTTCTTCTCAACGATCACTTCCGTGCACCCCCAGTCGCTCTGCCTCCTGTAAAAACCTGACTTCGATCTCTCCCGGCGTATGCTCCGCGAGATCCGGTACGGAAAACAGCTGCGGCACTTCTCTGTTCTCTTCGCCGTGAAGCAATATCTTCAGTTCCAGTTCCAGGATCTCATCGTCGATCTGTTTCCAGCGGAGGTTCTCCTCTTCCGTCAGATCATCCAGTCCGAAGTGTGTAAGAATCGTTCCCATAATCTTACTTTCGATCTCCAGATAATTGGTCAGATAGATCTTCACCGGGCGAATGATATCCGAAATATATCCCTCGCTGGCATCATGGAGCAGACAGGCGAGCTGCTGCCTCTTAGACCACCCTCTGGCTTTCGCTTCCGCAGCACAGTTGAGCGAATGCTGTCCCACCGAATAAAAATAGGTCAGCTGTCCGCCTCCCCGGCACAGTAAGCTCAGCGCATGAGCGATATCTTCGATATAGACATCTCCCGGTGTCATCTGCATGGGATCGAATTTCCTGCCGGAATAGGTCGTCATGGTGTTCATAGCTTTTGCTCCTTATTTCTCCGCACGGATCAGATTCTTATAAAAACGGACTGCTCCGGGCAGACAATTATACTCAATATTTTCGTTCAATCCATGCATTCCCTTCATCTGCTCCGGTCCATAGATCACCGGTGCGAAGCGGATGCAGTTCTTGCAGATGGGCTGGTAAAACTGTGCATCGGTCGCACCCGTCATCACATAAGGACTGGAAGGCAGTCCCGGGAAAGTATCTGCGATGGTCTGCTCCACCAGGTGGAATGCTTCTCCGTGAATATCCACAGGCGGCGTATAATCGTTGGCATGCAGCACTTCGGTCTCCAGACCGTATTTACCTGCTACTTTTTTGATGATCTCCAGGCTCTCTTTTTCCCCCTGATGAGGAATAAAACGCATATTGGCACCCACATAGGCTTCCTGAGGCAGCACATTATAGGCATCGGAGCCCTTCTGCACCGTGAAAGCGATCGTCGTCTTCAGCATTGCACCTGCCTGGGCACTAATCGCAGGCATGACCGCTTTTAATACCGGTCCGAACAGCCACACATTGCCGAATACCAGCTTCATTCCAAATCCGGCGTAGGGCGCCAGTTCTGTGAACATCGCCGATACCTCCGGCAGCAGCTTTTTCCGGAACGGGGAATGCGTCTCCACCTCATTGACAAAAGCGGATAATCTGGCAATGGGAGTTCCCTTCGACGGTGCGCTGGCATGACCGCCGTTGCTCCGTGCGGTGAACTTCACATCTGCCTTGCCCTTTTCAAATACGCCTACCATGGCAAAGTTGCCGTGAATACCGCCGATGGGTTCGGTGATGATCGCACCACCCTCATCGCATACCAGGAACAGCTCGATCCCTCTGCGCTGCAATTCTGCCACAATCTTCGGTGCACCGTCACCGCCCCACTCTTCCGTGCAGGAGCTTGCCAGATAGACATCGGTGGGCGGGACGAACCCTTCCGACAGGAGTTCCTCCACCGCCTGGAAAAATGCCATTACAGAGGCCTTGGTATCGGATGCACCTCTGCCCCATACTTTTCCTTCTGCGATATCTCCGGAAAAGGGTGCATGAATCCATTCACCTTCCGCCGGCACCACATCCTGGTGGCTCATGAGCAGGATCGGTTTTTCAGAGCTTTTTCCTTTCCAGTAAAATAACAGATTCCCATCAATCTCTGTCTTCTCCAGCTTCTCATGTACCAGAGGGAACAGTTCCTCCAGCACCTTATGGAAGCCTAAGAATTTCTCCACCTCTGCCACGTTGGCATAGGAGGTGGTGTCATATTGGATCATTTTCGACAGCTTCTCTGCCAGTGCCAGCGCTTCCTCCTCCGGTTCGTCTGCCACATAAGTCGAAGTCTTCGACGGCATCAGCAGGGTGCGGAGCACCGCGATCAACAGCAGTAATATAATAACCGCAACCACTGCAAGTAAAATGAAACCTATATATTTCATATTTTCCTCTTTTCCGGGCGCTACCTTCTATTACTCACATAACCCGACAGGTTTGGCCCCTTTTCCATTCATCTGTTTTCTGTCCATATAGTCTTCTGACTATTCAGCCCCGGTATTTACACTATTGGGGGCATTTTGTCTATTCCGGACTCTGTGTATTCTTTTTCCGGAACAGCAGATATGCCACACCGATGGCAATGGCGCCGGAAGGAACGATCATAAAGCTGGTGGAGCCGATCAGGGACGGTACCAGAATGAACAACAGGCTCATGAGGATCAGCGGCAATGCAGCGATCTTCATATTTTTCCGGTAATATTTGTACGCCATGGCACCGAACAGCGCCGGAACCACATTTTCAAAAGCCGGCTGCAATACTTCACTCTGCAGCACGGGCTGCAGCGGCACCATCAATAACACGCCCAGTGCCAGGACGAGGATTGTCACCAGTGAAGATGTGGCGATGGAGATCGTGGAGATGATCTCATTTTCCGGAGTTCCTGTCTTCGCTCCTACCATATCTCTCGCATTGACCGCGCAGGGGATCTTCATATTGATCAGGTTACCGGTGATAAATGCCAAGTATCCGCCGCCGGCTCCCAACATCGGTGTGTAGATCAAAAACTCTGCGATGCTGCTGACCAGCCATACGATTCCCACAGAGAGGAACCCCTTGCCGACAGCCCCCAGATCCGGATACGCACCTAAAAGCTTACCGATGAGAAACGGTGCTCCAACTAACATCACCAGCGTAATGATACTCACAGTCCGCCCAATGACATGTGTTTTCTTCGTGTAGGCCTGCCAGGTATCCGGAGTCTGCCTGGTCTGTTCCTTTGTTGCTTCTCCATTATTAAGTTCCTTATTATCTATTGTCATGCTATCCGTTTTCATATTAATCTCCATTCCGCAGACGATTCCTTCCGTTGGAGGAATTGCGAATCAAATTTTAAGGTTGTCACGTCAGCCTTTACAGCAATCCCACCAGTACGGCTGCCGTCATGCCGATGATCATGCTTCCGGCAATGGAAAAGCTGTCCACCCAGGCTTTTCCTTTTTTCTCAATGAGGTATACAAATCCTGCCATCACCAGTGCCGATACCGCCATTACCACTAACGGAATGTAATCTCCGTGAAACGTAAGCAATCCGTTCTCCGATATAAAACCGCCGAGATATCTTCCGATGTAGGTGCTGACCAGTCCGATGAACATGGCAGTCATTGCCATATCTCCAAAGCCCGGCTTGCCGGATTTTTTATTCGAGGTCAGCTTCTGTGTATATTTTTTATTCAGGAAAATGGACAATGCCATGCCCCAGATAATGCAGATGCTCATGAGCAATGCGATCGTGGAAAATGCCTGCGGTGTCATTTCCGCAGCAGACAATGTGCTCATGCCCACCTGCTCTGCCGCTGCCTGCGCCACCTGGGTCTCATAATGCAGGGCACCAATCACGGACAATCGAAGCCACGGCCAGGGTGTTCCCAGACTTCCCGACAGGGCGATGACACCCAACAGGATCCCCACACTGGGCAACAGGGAAAAGGTCGCACTGGAGATGATCGTACGCTTCATTTTCGTGGTATCCATACCGAGTGCCTGCCCGGCGCGGTATGCCCTCACCAGAAAAATCACACAGACCACCGCCACAAAAGCAATGATCCCTCCACAGATCAGGTACATCGGTACACTGTTTAACTGACTTAAGATTGACATGTCTCTTCCTCCTTCAGAATCTCTCTGATTTTATCTTCCTGTAAATGCTCTCCGATGACGATCAGCACCTCCTGCCCCACTGCGACAGACTGCATTGCATGACTGTCCGGTGTAGCATTCAATTCCATCCATTGTCCTGCTCCGTTTTTCACATAACCCTTGATCCGGAATACTTCTCCGCAGGACTTATCGGCAAACAGTCTGGGCACCGCCCGTTCCAGCGCCTCTGGCTTAATCTTCTCTTCCATGAAAAATAAAGAGTCGAAGCTCTGCCCATTCTCTAAATCCATCTTGCGGTAACTTTCCAGACGATAACCGCATTTGGATACGTCCTCTAAATCTTCATTTGTCAGATCCGTGAGATTTTTCTGTAAGATATCCTTCTTGGGGTCGATTCTCCGGTCACAGCGGATCTGCTCCAGTGCCCGGTTGAGATGTGCCACCGTGTCCTCACACTGTTCCCTGGTGGCTGCATCCGCATGGCTCAGGATCACTTTTCCGGCATTGGCAGCCTCCGATGCCAGCAGATAGTCCGCCTGCTCTGATAGATTATCCTCCAGTCTTGCATCCAGTATGGTGATGACATTGCCGATCTCATACCACTGGTCCAGCGGCTCCTCCCGAAGTACATCAAAAAACTCATCTACATCATAGATTCCCGACGGTTCCACCAGCACCCTGTCATAACCGCACATCCGCATGGAGATCAGCTTCGTACGAAAACGCCTCCTGTGGCTCTCCGCATCGCATCCTCCGGCGATCATCTCCAGTTCGCACTGATCTCCCCTGAGTTCGTGGAGCATCAGCATATCCACGTTGATAGCACCGAAATCATTTTCCAGAATACCGATATGCAGTCCCTGATCCATGAGATATTCCGCATATTTTTTCAGAAAAGTAGTCTTTCCGGATCCCAGGAAGCCTGTGATCAGATCGATCGTTACCATATATCGTCTTTCCTCTCTGTTTCATTGATTTGCATAGTGATCACTTCTATAATTCTTTCTCATAACACCAGTAGGAATGCCCGAAAAGCTCACATTCCCCTGCTGTGGAAAAATGTAATTTTTCATAGGAACGCAAGGCTTTCACATTGTCCTTTGCCACTAAAATATGTACCGCCTTATAACCCTGTGATTTCAATTCCGCCATAGCCTCCTGCAACAGGATCCTGGCAATGCCACGATTCTGATATTCTACCGCCACTCCCAGTCTGGACAGCTCTGCCACCGGGGTAAGGTCCTCTGACCAACAGGACAGTGCCTCCACTTCCGGGTCATCGTCTATGGAGATTGTGCCCATCAATCGTCCTCTCGTAACCGGCAGAGGTTCCGCTGTCTGTTCTTCCGACAGCCTCGCCCTCTGTTCTCTCTCATCAGGTTCCGGCATTTTCTCATACAGACAAAACAATGCATTTCTCGACAGGTCAAATTCCACTTCCCGTTCTGTGGGATAATTTTCTGTCCAGACACAATATTCGGTTCCGATCAGGGAACGGTATAATTGCAGGATCTCTTCTGCTTCTTCTCTGCGTGCCCTGCGAAATTCCATGTAACGATCCTTCATGCTGTTCCATTCCTTTACTGACTTATCTTTTACGTTTTTAAAGTTCTCCGCTACCGCCACATACAGTACACTTTTTGTCTCCGTGACACAGAATGCAGTCATCAGAGATCACACCCTTGCCATGACAGATACTACAAGACTTACCACCGCTTCCACCGCACTGCTGGCAGGTATTTCCACCACTGCCTCCACAATGCCTGCAGCTGGTTCCGCTGGTAGCATCCACACCGCTGCCGCCGCATCCGGGACAGGTCTGTCTGCCACTGCCTCCACAGGTACCGCAGGTCTCCCACAAGGATCCTCCACAACGCTTACAAGGTGCTGTACCACCCTTGCATTCCTGGCAGATTCCGGTTCCGTCACAGGCACTACATTTTGTCTTCTGTGAAACGTTTGTTGCCGATCCATTACCTGTAATTCCATTTTCCGGAACCGCATTGTTTGCTCCGCTTTTCGTCACATTTCCAGCCTTATCTGTATTATCTGTATTATCCGGAACAATTTTCCCGGCTCCTGTGTCGGCTCCTTCGATAGCGACCGGCGTACCGGCATCCTGCAGATCTAAGGCAGCATCCACACCTTGTTCTTTTAATTCCGCAGTAACTGCAGCCGCGATCACCTGTTCCACTGTGTCTGCCTGTCCGGACTCCGTTGATTTTTCCAGATCTATGGTAATATTTTTACCGTCTGCCAGATACTCTTTTGCCACTGCCTGCTGTATGATCACAGGCATAGCCTTTTCCACATCCATCCCCGTGAGGTCCGTCTCTGAGAACAGATCTTCCGCATCCTGGTTCAGACATGTAACCGCCACTACCTTTGACTGCTCATCCAGATATAACCTGAATTCGGGATTGATCGTGATATGCAGCCGGTATGCATAATCCAATGTTTCCGGATCTACTGTCTCTGCCTGCTCTTCTGCCGCAGCAGTCTGTTCTGTGGCAGTTACAGCGATGTCTGTCTGTACCTGTGATCCTTCCGCTTCCTGTGCTTTATTGCCGCAGCCAGATAACAGCAACAAACTTATTCCCGTTAACAACGCCGCTATTTTGATTCTTTGACCTGATAACACTTCTTCCTTGTTTCTCTTTTTCATATCCTACCTCATAGCTTTCTTGCATCTGTTTTACACCTTTAATGTTTTCAGATACTCTTTCTGCTCCCGGGTGATCCGGTAGCTTTCCCTCGCCTTCTGTATAGTCTTGTTATGAGTCCATGGATCCAAGCATTTTTTCTCGATATAGCCAACGGCGACATCCCACTGTTTTGCCAGTGCCGTGGCATAGAACCACGCGATCATCATGTTCACATAATATTCCTCGGAATGTACCGCTGCCGGGATTTCCAAATATTCCACCCGAAAATCCTCATCCAGGAAATGTGTCATCAACATTTCCATTCCGAAGCGGCAGGTATATGGGTGTTCTGAGGCAGCCCATTCCTTTATTTTGTCTATCAGCCGGTCTCTGTTTTTGCGAAACACCCTCGGAGAAAAAATATCACACACCGCCCAGTTATCCACATAAGGCAGGAAGCGCTCCACTTCTTTTACACAGACTTCGTAATCTTTGATCTCCGCCACCAGCAGCGCATGCAAAATATTTTCATCATAATAAGTGTGCGGCAGCTGCTTCAGAAACTCTACGCTCTCCGGATCCTTTCCATACTCCTTCGCAAGTTTACGAATAGTGGGAATGCGGACGCCGATAATCGTCTCCGCAGGAATCGTCGGGATTAATTTGCTCTGGAAATCACGGTAACCTTTATCTTGCAATTGAAATAATAATTCCTGTGCTTTCATACAATTTTCTCCTCAAAATGCCTGCTTTCTGTTTATTGTACCACAAGCATAAAAGATATGCAAAACAGTCATGGATGGAAATTGAGAGCTGGGGCGGCGAACGCCCGCCTGTGCCCTTCTCCGCCTCAGCGTGGGCACAGGAGATAGGAACAAGCTAGTCTGTACCCTTCTTCCGCCTCAACGTGAATAGTTTGTGGGTATACCCTGTCAATGTTTCCTTGGTTTTAATAACTGGTAATCCATCTTTTTCTGAACATAATTCCTTATAAGTCTCTATAGATAATAATGGAACCCTAATAATAAACGTCTTTCCTACTTCATATGGCATCATATCAATTCCTCCTAATTTGCTTTTACTTTATTTCGTAACTCTTTTATTACTCCGACACTTGAATCAAATACTTAAAAGTTCTATTACCAAAACATAATAATCTTTTTCACATAACGTTATATATTTATTATTTTTTGTATTATATACTTTACATTTTGTTTGATATATCATATAATGCATATAGAAAGGAGGTTATATAAATGAAAAATATGCGTCTTAAATTAGCGCGCGTTGAGATGAATCTTTCTCAAGAAGAACTGGCTGCCAAAGTTAATGTTACACGCCCTACTATCAACTTACTAGAAGGCGGAAAGTTTAATCCCAGTCTTCAGCTTTGTATTCGGATATGTAAAGAACTTAACAAAACATTAAACGATTTATTTTGGGAGGAGGACAACTTATGAAAACCACCATTCACTGTGATGAAAGGATCACAAATATTCGGCACACAATTTATGTTAAACTTTTTTGGGGTATAATTATAGCAAATGAACTTACTTATCTACTAGATTATTTTTTTAAAACAAGCTTAAACGGTTGGGTTATTCCATTAGCGCCTGATGTGTTAATCATTTGGATGTCAATAAAAGGAGTTCTTTTTAATGGAACCCAACATTTTCCACTCTGGTGTTGGCTATTTGCACTATGCTATTCTAGTTTAAATACTATTATCGTTTTTGTTGAGAGTTTCCAAATTGATACTGTTTTCTATCTTGAACAGATTAATCAAAGAATTATTGTCTCCTTAATATTTCTAACTGTTTATTTCCTTGTAGTATTGTTATTTTTTTACATTTCTTATCGTATTGCTCTAAGAAAAATTAATAAACTTTCTACTGACATCTAATTATGTAAAATTAAATGATTATCAATCCCACATGGGAAGCTTGTTTTGTTGCTGATACCCACGCTATGAAAAGTTCGAGGGTATGGGAAGCTTATTTTGCTGCTGATACCCAAAATGTGAAAACCGGAAGGTATAACAAGGGAACTCTATATTCTAAAATGTTCGTCGTGGGTGTCCTGTATTTTGGGTCTATACAGAAAAAATGAGTTGTGAGATACTAAAATTGCTACAAATAACGCATAAAAAGATGAATATGGGTCTATAGGGAAAAAACCGGCTCTGAGGTACTCATTTTGAAGAAATTGAGTATCTGGCAGGCAAATTTTTAGCTATAGGCCCATATTGTTTAGTTTTTGTTTTTTTACCTGTCCCCAAAAGTACCTACAGGGAAATTTATCTTCTATAGACCCATGAAGGTTTTCAAGAAATCAGTAGCCCCGGCTGGGTATAAGAATAAGCAGTGCCGCGTTTCTTATACCCTGCCAAGGGCTACGGGGATTAGATACAATTTTCTTCGCTAACTCTCAATTTACAACACCTTGGATCCGTTCACGGTCAGCTTAAAGGATGCCTCCAGCACTTCCGCTGCGCGCTTACACATCATCATACGTCCAAGGAATATCTCAAAATACTCATACATGCTGCAGATCTTCGGATCAATCTGCAGATTCAGTGAAATCACTCTCTTCTCCACATTGATCTTAAGCTTCGTATCCGTAACCGCATAATTGACGCGGTCATGTTTATCGAAGGTCGCCTTATTCTTCTCCCGGACTCTGCTCCTGCGGACATCGGTCTTATCTGCAATGATCAGCGCCGCGGAGATGGGATCGGTAGCACCGCCGGTAGATTCGTCATGCAATCCGATGGCGGACACGATCTGCACCCGGTCCTCCAGGGGCAGGTCTGTCTTCTTCAGAATGTCATTTGCAAGCAGCGCCCCGTACTCTGCATGATGGCTACGGTTCACCGCATTTCCGATATCGTGCATAAATCCGGCGATCTTCACAAGTTCAATATCTTTTTCCGGATACCCAAATTTTTTCAGAATCTCCGCTGCCCGCTCTGCCACCAGTCCCGAATGCGCCTCCGAATGATCGGTGAATCCCATGGCACCCAGATTCGCATTTCCTTTTTTAATAAATGTCAGTACTTCTTCATTTTTTCTGATTTCACTATATGTCATTCTTCTACTTCTTTCCTTCCATCATGTGTTGATTCCCGTGTCTTTATATACATCTTATTTCGTGTTCATTGTACCATCCGCCCACAAATTCGTGCTATGATACGCTACATCCTGTTTTGCAGTTGCTTTTTTTCCAAGGCGCATTCTATGTTACCAAAACTGTTGCAGCAACACTATCCTGGGCAGGTAAACAGCATGTAATATCTGTGTAAACAACCCGGATATAAGCTGACAGGCATTCACATTTTCTTCTTTTCAGTTTTCACCGGTAGGAGTATAATAAAACACAGAAAATATTTGGAGATTTTGTTCCAGAGAGGAGACCACAATGAAATTAAAAGAATTACAGGATGCTATGATCGCTGCCATGAAGGCAAAGGATAAATTCAGAAAGGATGCCATCTCCGCACTGGTATCCGCTGTAAAGAAAAAAGGAATCGACAACGGCTGCCGTGACAACATTCCCGATGAGATGGCCAACGAAGCCATCTTAAAAGAGATCAAATCCGTGAAGGAGCAGATCGATACCTGCCCCGCAGACCGTACCGAGCTGCTGGAGGAATACAAAAAGCGCTATGAGATCATGAGCGAGTTTGCTCCCAAGATGCTCTCCGCTGAGGAGGTCAAGGCAATCCTGGAAGAAAAGTTTTCCGATGTCCTGGCTACGAAAAATAAGGGTCAGATCATGAAGGCTGTTATGGGCGAACTGAAGGGCAAGGCTGACGGCAAGGTCATCAATCAGGTCGTTGCCGAGCTGACCAAATAGTTCATCATTTTCTGAAAAGCGACTTTCGTATTACAACCGAAAGTCGCTTTTTCATTTGAAATTATCTCTTATGCTTATGCCGACCAAATGTCTGACAATTCCTCTTTGTTCGGCACCGAGGGAATTCCCCCTCTTTTTTGAACGCATAGTCCGGCTACGCTATTTCCCATCACCGCACATTGCATAATTTCTTCCCACGATAAAACTTCTATTCCTTTACCATATTTCAGATATTTGCTTAGGAATCCGCCCCAGAAGCAATCTCCTGCCCCTGTCGTATCAATAATTTTCTCAACAGGTGTTGCCTTTACTGTCTCACAATGTTGCTGTGTTGCAATCATAGCCCCTTTTTCTCCTAAGGTCACTGCTACTATCCGAGGTCCCTGCTTGAGAATTTTTAATGCTGCCTTTTCATAATCCGGTTCTTCTGTCAATAAAAGCAGTTCTTCCTCGGACACTTTCATCACATCCACCACAGGAATCACTGACTGCATGCTTGCAACAGCAGTTTTCTCATTTTCCCAGAGTCTTGCACGATAATTGGGGTCATATGATATTAATGCCCCATGCCGTTTTGCCTCTTTCAACGCCTCTAACGTTGCACTTCGCGACGGTTCTTCGGTCAAAGACAGTGAGCCGAAATGAAATATTTTACAATGCTGCAAAAGCTCTCGATCCAGTTCATCCTTGCGAAGCTGCGTATCGGCTCCCGGTTTTCTTGCAAAAGAAAATTTTCTCTCTCCGTTTTTATCCAGTTCCACAAATGCCAAGGTAGTAAAATAATTTTCATCCTCTACAAGGGCTCTTGTATCGATTTGTTCTGATTGTAAGGATTTTTTCAAAAATTCTCCCTGCATGTCTTTTCCGATTTTTCCAATGAACGCGGTCTGAAATCCAAAATGACTTGCTACCGTAAGAAGGTTGGCGGGTGCTCCCCCGGGATTCTGTTCAAATAGTTTCTGTCCGTTTGCACTAAATCCTGCCTCGGTAAAATCGATCAACAATTCTCCCAGTGCGACGATATCAACCTTTCCTGCCATTTTCAGGTCCTCCATTATTTCACTCGTACTGTTTTATTTTTCCTGAACATTAATAATGACCTTCATAGTCGTCTCTCTGTTTGCATCGATATAATGATATGCTTCCAAATAATCTTTAAAGGCAAAAGTTTTTGAAATCAGAGGTCTTAAATGAACTTTTTCTTCCTTAACCAATCGAATACCATCCAGATAATCATCATGCCGGTACATCATAGTACTCTTAATATCCAATTCGTGATCGTTGGCTACCGCAAGGTCAACTTCCGCCATGCCTGCAAATACAGCTACCAATACAATGGTGCTTCCTTTTCTTGCATACTTGATTGCCTGTCCCATGGTAATATTATTGCCGGCACAGTCATAGATGACATCTGCCTTATCTGGACCGAATGCCTCAATCATAGCCTCTCCAAAATCTTTTTTGGCGGTATTGACGCATACATCAATTCCACATTCTTTCGCTTTTTCCAGACGCAAATCGCTTACATCCGTAATCATTACCTTGTCGGCGCCCATTCCTTTTGCAGTCTGTGCCACTAGATTACCAATAGGTCCTGCTCCCAATACGGCAATTTTCATTCCTGTCACATCGCCCATTTGCTTGACGCCATGCACCGCTACTGCCAGCGGCTCAATCATGGCACCCTCCTCGTAAGACATATCTTCCGGAATCGGTGTCACTTTAGAAGCATCTACCGCAAAATATTCCGATGCCGTACCGGTTGTCTGGAATCCCATTACTTTCAATTCCTCACATAGATTATATTTTCCGTGACGACAGGGATAACAATGTCCGCAATATACCTGCGGTTCAATGGTCACCTTCTCTCCGACTCGAAAGTTCTGTACCCCAGCTCCCAATTTTACGATTTCTCCGGACACTTCATGTCCCTGTGTCACAGGATATTTTGTAAAAGGATGCTTTCCATGATATACATGGATATCCGATCCGCAGATTCCGATGTTCATAATTTTAACCAATACCTGGTCATCTTTCACTTCAGGGATCTCTACTTCTCGAAAAATAATTTCTCCCGGTTTAGTCATTACCTGCTGTAACATAATGTCTCCTCCTTTATCATAATTGATCAAATTCAAAAAAGTTTCTTACATTGTAATAGCAAATGTTCTGAATCACTTTGCCAAGTTCTTCTTCCGAGGAAAAATATTCGCCTCGTTCTATCAACTCTCCGAAATAATTACACAATACTCTCCTATAGAGTTCATGCCGGGGATAAGAGATAAAACTGCGGCTGTCCGTAAGCATACCTACCGATACGCTCACCGGATACAGATTGGCGCATGCGGCAAATTGCCTTGCGATCCCGTATTGCTGGTCATTAAACCACCATGGTGCCCCTAACTGTACTTTCCCTCTGACGGCTTTCCCGGATGCATCTGCGGAAAATCCTGCCGCCAGAACAGCCCATGCTTCTATTTTCGTTCCGTCTAACGGATACAGGATGATGCGCGGCAGTTGTCCCGCCAGTGTCAGACGGTTTAATAGTTCTCCCACAGAGCTGACCACTGTGCTGTCATCTATACAGTCAAAACCGCATGACTTTCCCGCAAGCTCCACACCTTTGGTATTCGCATCCAGGTATGTCCCGATATGAAGCTGCATTACGAAGCCGTTCCGATAATACATTTTCCCCATCTCGAACAGAAAAGCAGTCCGGTATTTATCACGTTCATTTTCCGTCAGTCTTTCATTTTTCCGGGCCTTTTGAAAGATTTCATCTATTTCTTCTGCTGCGTAATCGCACCAGTTAAGGAAAGGGATACCATCATCCGATACCGTTGTCCCTGTGATCTGTTTGAAGTACTGCAGCCTCTGTTCCAATGCTGTCAACATATCCGGGAAACTCTGTATGCTCCGTCCGGATACCGTTTCCAACTGCTTCATATATGCATCAAATCCGCCATCTTCTGCAAACATCGCCTTGTCCGGCCGAAATGCAGTAATAACCTTTACACCGAAATTCTCCTTCTGAAGCTGTTTATGGTATCTCAGATCATCCACCGGATCCTCTGTAGTAGATAACAGTTCCACATTCGAATGCTCCAGGCACCACCGCCTCGTAATGTGCTTTTCCTGTATGATCCGTTTCGTCTGACGATAGATATCTTCTGCATTTTCTCCATTGACCGGTACATCAATATCAAAATATCTCTTCAGTTCCAATGCGCACCAGATGTAGAGAGGATTTCCTATTAATTCCGGCAGAACAGCTGCAAATGCAAGAAACTTATCATGATAGCTTGCGTCACCTGTAATGAAGCTCTCGTGAATTCCCAGAGTCCGCATAGCACGCCATTTGTAATGGTCACCCTTCAGCCACATTTCTCCAAGATCTTCAAATTCCTTATTTTCTGCGATTTCCACAGGCTGAAGATGGCAATGATAATCAATGATCGGCATGTTCTCCGCATATTTGTGATATAGCATACTGCCCGTTTTATTCGTAAGGAAAAGTTCTTCACTAAATCTGTTATTCATTTTCTTTCCTCTCTAGAAGCCGATCAGGGCTCCTCCATCAACCGGAATACAGCTTCCGCTGATATACCGGGCAGCATCACTGCACAAGAAAGCTGTCACCATTCCGATATCCATCGGGTCTCCGACCATTTTTGCCGGAATGCGTCCCAGGATTTTTCCAAGTCTCTGTGGATCACCGTCGGTTGCCTTATGGAACATGGGGGTATCGATCCATCCGGGTGCAATGGCATTGGCAGTAATTCCATATTCCGCCAGTTCAGCAGTCAGCGTATGTATCAACCCTAGATATCCCGCTTTTGCTGATGCATACCCTGCCACCATGGGCTGGCCGATGTAACTGGTCATACTGGCCTGAAAAATAATTCGCCCATGTCTCTTCTCTTTCATATAGGGTACCACGGCCTTGGTAAGTGCAAAGGCTCCTGTCAGATGAACATCTAAAACACTTTTATACTCTTCCACCGACATATCCCAAATATATTTTTTACAATGGTTTCCCGCATTGTTCACCAAAATATCCACGGTTCCGTGTTCCGCGGCGATTCTGTCCACCAGCTCCTGCGCCTTCTCCGTGTCCGTAATATCGAACCGGTAATAATGTACCCTGTCGCCGAATTCTTCCAGGGCTTCCGCTACTTTTTCAGGTTCACTGCGGGCTGCAACACATACAACAGCCCCTGCACTGATCAGGCATCTGGTAATAGCAAGTCCAAGTCCGGTAGCGCCTCCGGTTACAATAGCGACCTGACCCTTCAGGTCATACCAGTCGGCAATATTAAACTTTTTCAACATCTCACCTCTTTCTCTTGATATTTATAAGGAATAAAGTACTCCTTATGTCCCATCTCCTCGCTCTTGGTTTTCTCTCCGGATGCGACTCCGATAATCGTCCGAAGCAATTCCTCTGCCATCTCCTCCTGCGACATCTCGCCACTTAAGATAGGACTGGCATCAAAATCCATGTCATCACGCATCCTCTGAAAAGTACTATGGTTTCCCGTGATCTTGATACACGGCCCTACCGCAGATCCTACTACATTTCCTCTGCCCGTCACCAAAAGTACGATGTGTGCCCCACAACTGATCAGATCCATAAGGCCCTCGTTATCATTTGGATTGGTAATCCCAAACTGCATAAAGTACGGATCCGGGGTGGAATCAAGCAGCCACAAACCTCTCCTTTTCGCAGATCCGGATACTTTCAGGACACCCTGGATCGGTCTGGTACCGCTCTTGATCAAAGCTCCCATACTCTTTTCTTCTATGGTAGATAATCCACCTGCAAAATTGCCTGGGCTGACAGAATACTGTTGTACGGATTTGCAATAATCCAGTGCTTTATCATAGGTATATCTCAGTTCTTCTCTTGCCCGCTCATCGACTGCTCTCTGTATCAGCAGATGATCCAGACCGATTGCTTCCACGATCTCTTCAAAAATAGCGGTTCCGCCCAGATCCACCAGTCTGTCATATAACCTGCCCACCACAACATTGCCTGCCAGTCCGCTGGTATAATCCGATCCGCCGCATTCTGCCCCGATGACCAGATCTTGTACTCCCATAGGGACACGTGGTACCTGCAGCAGCATTTTTTTAGCTTTTCCGACCCAGTCAAGGCCTTTCTTCACTGCATTGAGGGTTCCTCCCTCGTTCTGGATGAAAAGCCACTCTGACGGTTTTCCTTCCTTCCGGGCAATATCCGCCAGCCACTCAGGCTGGATGTATTCACATCCAAGCCCCACTGCCAGCACAGCACCTACATTGGGATGTCTGATCATACTGATCAGAAGATTCACCGCATATTGATTGTCCGTGCATCCGTCAAATCCTATCAGTTCCACATCCGGGTCATCGGAATTTTCCACGATTTTTCTTGCTACAAATTCTGAGCACTTCACCGTATAGATCACCAGAATGTGATTTCGTATTCCGCATCTGCCGTCTTGCCTCAGATATCCCTGCCAACTGTATTTCTCACTTTCCATTCCATTTCCTCTGTTTCGGTTCTGCCTTCCGTTTCCTATTCGTATCTGATATCGCTGGGAGCTCCTGTCTTCACATCTAAGTGGGAAGAACGTTCGTCGTATACACTGTGCATTACATGTAAATGTACCCAGCTTCCCCGGGGAATATATACACCGGCTTTTCCAATGCACACCCCGTATTTGAGAATTTCTTCCCCTGATACGATTTCCTTCAGTGCCATCTTGTGACCGACAGGAATATCGGTTGTCGCAACAATACTGTGTTCCGTACAGTTCCCGATAATATGTACCCGCTCCCCGCTTGGAATATCCTGCAGCGCCGTCGCTACAGTATCCTGTTTGTCTATCTGAAAAACTCTATATTCTTCACGCATTCTTACACCATATCCTAAAAATTATCTTCAGAATCACAGAATTCCAAATGTTGCAAAAGCTTCCGTTGCACTCATTCCATTCTCGATTGCGTTGCGTACTTTCTTTTCTCCGGAAGCTTTGATCAGCGCTTTTTCAAGCACTTCATGCATGATCTCTTTCGGGATCACCAACACTCCGTCAATATCTCCGAATATCAGATCCCCATCATGAATGGTTACCTGGCCGATTTCAATCGTGCACCGGAAATCACATACATAGGTCCGTACAGAAGAATCCTGTGCCCAGGTTGCGCTGCAGAATACAGGAAAATTCTGTGAAAGCACCTGCGGCGTATCACGACTGTAACCATCCAGTACTGCACCGATCGCTCCTCTTTTCTTTGCTGTTGCTGTCAGCAGTTCGCCCCACAGAGCACTGTTGTGTGCACCGGTTGCTACGAAAATCTCGTTCGGCCTGAGTTGATCCAACGCTTCCGTTAACAGACCGAAGGGCTTCTTGGGCGGTCCGAACACATCGTTTTCCAATACGGTGCATGCGTACCCTACCAGTTTTAAGCGATGATCTTCTTCCGTTCTGTCAATATACGCATCCGACGGAACCAGACTTTCCAGCGGTTTGATATAAGCCGGCAGGAACTGATGACAATATCCCATCTGATCCAGTATGTCTCCGACTACCGGGGTATACAGTTTTTCTTTGATCAATGCAAACAATTCTTCATCATTCTTTTTCATACACACTTTATCCCTCTCCTTACTTGAAGGCTTAACCCTTGAGACCGGAAGTGCTGATTCCATCTACCAGATATCTTTGGAAGATCAGGAAAATCAGAATCGAAGGTATAATAGAAATCGTAGCCATGGCAAACATTGCACCATAGTCGGAAGAAGAACCCGGGTCGCAGAAAAGTTTTAATGCAAGAGAAACCGGATACTGTACCGACTTTTGTACATAAAGCAATGCCGAAAGGAAATCATCCCATCTCCACATAAAAGAGAAAATACAAGCAGAGGTAAGTGCCGGCTTTAACAGGGGTAATATAATTTTCATGAAAATCTGGTAATAAGAACAGCCATCGATTTTTGCTGCTTCATCCAGTTCCGTGGGAATACCGTCTATAAAGTTCTTAATCAGGTATACGAAGAATCCCTGAATTGCAAAAAAATACGGAACAATCAACGGTAAATAACTTCCGACCCAGCCCAGTTTCTGATACCATAAATACTGCGGAATCATCAAAACCTGTGCCGGAAGCATCATAGATGCCAACATCGCTGCGAACAAAATCCCTTTCCCGCGAAATTGAAAGCGAGAAAATCCAAATCCGACCAACGCGGATGAAACAATGGTTCCTATGGTAGCCACTACCGCAATGAACAGGGAATTTGAAAAGAATCGTCCGAATGATACTCCTCCGAAACCTTTCCAGCCATTAATGTAATTATCCAATACCCATTTTTTCGGGATCAATTGACCGGCTGTTTTAAAAATAGTATTTGTCTCTTTGAAGGAGCTCATTATCATCCACACCAGTGGGTAAATCATGATCAAACCTATTGCCAGAATAATAGCATTATAAATAATAGATTTTGCTGCTTTTTTCCCTTTCATATTTTAAAAGCCTCCTTCATATACCCAGAACTTCTTGGTTGCAAACAGAACGGCAGTCATTGTTCCGATAATGATCAGCATTACCCATGCAAGTGCCGCTCCGTATCCGGTATTATAATATTCAAAAGACTGCTGATACATATACACTGTGTAGAGAAGCGTGGAATTCATCGGTTTTCCCTGCGTTATGATATAGCACTGGGAGAATGCCAAAAAGCCATTAATCAACTGCATTACCAGATTAAAGAAAATATTCGGTGTTAACAGAGGTAAGGTAATGCGGAAAAATCTGTCTGTCTTACCGGCTCCGTCAATATCCGCTGCCTCATACAGAGATGCGGGGATCTGCTTTAAGGCAGAGAGAAAGATTAACATGGAGGAACCAAACTGCCATACTACCAGGAAGATCAGCACCCAGATTGCTGTTTTGGTATCACCCAGCCAGGATTTTTCACAAGGGATTCCGGCTGCCTGCAGCAAGCGGTTAATCACTCCGTCCATGGCAAACATTCTCTTCCATAACACTGCAACCGCAACAGATCCTCCAATTACAGAAGGTAAATAGTAAGCAGCTCTGTAAAATCCCGAAAGCTTACTGTTCTTTAACAGCAGCATTGCTACAAAAAGAGCAAATATCAGTTTCAACGGAACAGAAACAAAAGCGAAATAAAACGTCACTTTCAAAGACAACCAAAAGGTATCATCTGTAATCATCTTTTTATAATTGGCCAGTCCGCTGAACTTTGCCGGTGACAAAATATTATAATCGCAAAACGAATAATACATAGAAATTATCATTGGCACCAATAAGAAAAACAGAAATCCGAAAATAAGCGGTGCCGTAAAAACATATCCGGCTACAGACTTGCTGTTAAGCTTTTTTTTAATTTTTTCCATAAAATCCCTTCTTTCCGACTGTCATTACAGATTTGTCTCAAAATAATCATCATAGGAAGTGAATATATCTTTCACGATCTCATAGGACATCTTCGGTCTTCTATACTCGTCCACAATGCCTTTGTTATTCATGGTCCTTGGACGATTCTCGAAGCGTTCTCTTGATATCCTGACATCTGTCAGCTGCCATATGAATACTCCGCAGCATTCCGCCGATTCCAGGACTGCCCGCAATTGATGTTCCAGTGCAATACATTGATACTCTTCCGACCATTTATCTTTTGTCCGCGTATGATATCCATAGAGTGCTCCCGCTCCGATTTCCGATACAATAAAAGGTTTATTCCTCGTCACCGGATTGTTGCGAATCCATTGCATCATATCCTGTATGCAGTCCACCGCCGTCTCATTCTGATCGCTATACCACTCCGGATACAGATTGAAAGATACAATCTCCGGTATATCCAGGCAGATATCTTTTTTATGTTTATTACTTGCAGATGTTCTCGGACGGGTCCTGTCAAGTTCTTTCAACTGCCTGTATTGTTTTGTATAGCAGTCTCTGCCGTACAAAGTTTCGCTGGCGCACTCGTTCAAGATTCCCCATACAAAGATGCAGGGATGATTCTTGTGATTCATCACCATCTCTCGGATACAATCTTCCGACTGCTTCTGAAAATAGGGATTCTGCATATGATATTCCTTCAATCCTCTTGCATGACTCTCTTCCCAGACCAAAATTCCCTGCTCGTCGCATAAGTCTAAAAAAAGTTCATCGTTCGGATAATGAGATGTCCGAATCGCATTTGCTCCCATATCCATCGCAATCTGTATATCCTGCTCTATTGCCTGCAATGGCATTGCGCAGCCAAACATGGGATGATCCTCATGCCTGTTAAATCCTTTGATACGAATCGGTCTTCCGTTGAGCAATATGTATTTGCCGCTCACCTTTATCTCCCGGAATCCAAAACGCTCTATCAGATCATCCATCGGTTCTGTATCTGAAAGAATTGCCCGAACCTTATACAAAACCGGATTCTCCGGTGTCCATTCGGAAACATTCTCAAGATAAATCTCTTTCTGCACAATCCGGCTCTCATTTGTCTCCAGATCTATCGCAATTTCATCCGTAAATAGTGGATCTGCCTGCAAACGGAGCGTATATCTTTCCGACGAATCACTTATCCCGTTTATTTTCGTTGTAAGCAGAACTTTCCAGCCGTTTTTTCCCGCTTTGCCTACTTCTACATGGAGATATTCAATATATGCCTTTTTCAAGTGTTCCAACACAATGCCGCGATTAATGCCGCCGTACGTCATATAGTCATTCGGTATATGAAGAGCACTGTTTTCCGAGAATCGATTGTCAACTATAATCTTCAATTCATGCTCTCCGCTCGGAATCTGTCTTGCCAGAAGTGAAAATGGCGTATACGCATTATAGTGTTTTCCAAGAAGGCGGCCATCTAAATAAATCTCTGCTGTATGGCTGATTCCTTTGCACACAAGACGCACATTTCCCTCTCCGTAAAATTTTCTGCGAAAACACCCACGCCCTCTGTAAGAGGCAAATTCCGGAAGATTTTCCCAGACTGTAGGTACCACAACAGAATAGGATGTTCCTGCATGCTCGCCGCTTTCCGGGACAAAGCTCCACACACTTCCGCTCAATTCTTCGGTATTCCGTATTTGATTAGTGCAAAAAGTCCGAACCATTTTCCACTCCCTCGGATCAGGTATTATCGTAGGTATCTCTTTCTTCCTGAGAACCTCCGGTTACTTTTATGTTCACATCGTTCATACTGAGCTTTGCTATATTTCTGATCATTCCATATTCATTACAAGTAATCTTCAGATGATTCATTGTAATATCTTTGATAGGATCTTGTGCATAGCCATCTATGACAAAGGCCTGACTTATCTTGTCGTAATCCTCTGTCAGCTCTGCCGTGATATTCTGAATACACAAATTCTTCAACTCCGTAGGCGGAATACTATCCGATACAGGAGCCATAATGGTTTTCCAATGCTCCGGTATCTCTCCATGATAATTTTCCCCAATCGTGCATACATTGTAATTAACATTCCAGTTCAATTGTATATGTACCGGGAACCTTACGTTCTGCATATACAGATCCTGCACCTTAATATTACGAATGTATCCTTTTCTCGGATATGCGGATTTAATTCTGAATCCACAATCTGTTCCGTAAAAGCTGATATTTTCAAGTACTACATCACTGATGCCACCGGACACTTCGCTGCCGAGTGTTACGCCATATCCCTCATAGATCTTACAGTTTCTTACTGTTATACGCTCACAGGGAATATTGACGCGCAAACCATCCGAATCCCGACCTGACTTTATACAAATACTGTCATCGTGTGTATGTGTTTCACAATTTTCAATAAGTACATCATGGCAGGAGTCAATGTCGATACCATCCGTACTGGGACCGTTAATACTTCCACAGATCACCTGCACATGATCAATATGAATATTTCCGCTATAGTACACATGAATATTCCAAAATCCGGATTTGAAAGAAGTAATATCCTTTAACGTAACATTTTCGGAATCGGAGATTACAATATTACGAAGTCGTACGGCATCATAATCACTTGCCCATCGAAGACCATAGGGCTCATAGATCCCGCGTAAACCGCTTTTTCGGTCATCTCCCCAATATTTGGCCCACCAGTGTTCACCCTGACCGTCAATAACTCCTTTACCGCTGATGGTCACGTTTTTCTGTCCACGCACATTCACAAAACCGGGATACCATTTCATTTCAATGCCGGCAACTCTTGTATCCATCATGGGATATGCTTCATCATGTATGGATGCCAGCAATCTTGCACCCTCTTCAAAATGAAATTCCATATTGCTTTTCAGAAAAAGCGAAGAGGTAAGGTAAGTTCCCTTTTCCAAAATCAGCATTCCGTTTTCTTCTGCTGTCAAATCAATCAAATGCTGTAATTCTTTTGTCACATCTACGATGCCGCTTGCATCAATGTTATATTCTGTCGTTTTAAATATTTTCATAATCTTATCTGCCTCTGTGAAAAAGGTCGGCGAAATGCCGTAATGACTTTCCACCGACCTTCTGTTTTGGGGGTCCTTTTTTTAATTAGTTCTTAGCTGCTGCATCCGCCATAATCTGATTGCCTTTTTCAAATAACTGATTGCCGGCATCCTCTGCGGATATTGCTCCATAACATACTTTTTCCACCAGTTCATTTGCAAGTGCTGCTACCTCTGCTGCTCCATCTGGCTGAGGCTTGCTTGCTGCGGAAGAATTGGGAATGACAACGTCATTCATATAGGTAATTGCTTTCTGGTCCGTTTCACCCAGAGAATCCTTGATTGCCTCACTGACAACGGAATTGGTCTGAATACCACGCTCAGTTAAAATCACTTTATTAGCGTCTACAGAATTCAGAAGATAATTAATAAATTTCACAGACTCTTCCACATTTGAAGTATCTCTTGTAACACAGAATAACTGTGAAGGTTTACAATAATTGGACAACTTAGGATCCTTGGTCGGATAAGTTGTCATCTCAAGATCAATCTCATCACCGACTACATTCTGCATGGTTGTAATCTGGTTGTTGTACTTAAATGCACACCAGGAACGTGCGGATTCCGTTTCACCATACACTAACGGGTCCTGTTCCACTGTGGTTCCGCTTCTTTCAGCAAAAACATCAGCGCTGATCAACCATCCTTCTTCAATGCCTTTTTCATATATCTTGAAATATTCAACCAGAGGATCCGCTGTTTTACATCCCAGTGCTCCGTCTCCGTATAAGGATCCTCCTTCTTCGGCACGCATAAATACTTCCAGATAAGCGACATCATTATAAGAAATGTTTGTCTTAACGCCCGTCTTTTCATATACTTCGCGGCACTTTTCAAAGAACTCATCAAGTGTCATGTTGTCATGGATCTCAATTCCGTTCTCGTTCAGAAGTGTGGCATTATATATCATTGCAGGCGGTGATACGGTAAGGCAAATACCATAAATGCTTCCGTCTACAGCACCGATATTCAGATTATCTTCACTCATTCCGCTGACATCCAGTAGGCCGCTTTCAATATAATCATCCAAAGAGATCAATAACCCTTTGTCTGCATACTGCTGCAGATATTTGTAATCCATTTGGATTACATCAGGCAGGGAATTACCTGCCGCATAGGTTGCCAGTTTCTCCCAGTAGTCACTGAAAGTAGAGAACTGACCATCGATACTGACGCCGGCATTTTCAGCGCAGTACATATCAATAACTTTCATTGTCATATCATTTCTGGTCTGGTTTCCCCACCAGGAGAATGTCAGGTTTTCGCCACTCCCTGTATTTTCTGTCGTAGCTGCGCCGCTCGTCTCCTGCGTTGTCTCACCCGAAGTGTTTCCACACGCTGCCAATGAGATCGTCATCATTGTTGCTAACCCCATAGCAATTGCTTTTTTCATCCTTCTCATATTGCCTCCTTTTGTTGTGTGTACTTGTTGTACCATCGTGTACAACTCCTTGTGTAACTGTATCTTACCCAAAATAAGTTCAAAATGAAATCAACAAAAACAACTTACATTTGTACTTTTTCCACCTTTGCATTTTTGGTATTTTAAAAAATTTTACCTTTTCTGCACAAAAACTACTTTTTCAAAATCCAATAACTAATTCGGTTGAATAAGATAAAAAAAACAATTATAATTGCTGTAATCAATTGTATCATAACCATCCATGGAGTAGATATTATGAATTATATTCGCCAAAAGCTTCACCAAAAGTTTGCTTTTTTATCGGAACTTTCAATCAGGGCCAAGATTCAATTGCTGGTTATTTCCAGTATTCTTGTTCTCTCCATAATATCTCTTGGCGGTACACAAATGATCATCCGCAAATATAACGAAACACTCTATCAGTCTGTCGAAACCTCTCTGTCCTATTCGACCAAGGAGATTTCTTCTTATCTTGACACAATAGATAATATGGCAGATCAGATATTAGCCAATAAAACCCTTCAGGAATCCCTTGCCTCCTGGAGTGACGCCAGCGCTTCTCTCAATTCTTCTACTTATAACAGTTTATATCAACAGATTACCAATTATATGATGGGATCAGATGGCCGCTTTCTCTCTTATATGATCATCAAGCAGGATACCAAAACGGTATACAGCTCCTATTTGGTATCTATGGAAACTCCGGCTTCTATGTTAGATCATTTAGTCGATTACGCGGAACAGGCTGACGGCAGTGTCAAAGTAGTATCCGATTATTGTAATGATTCCGGCCTATTTATGGTCCGCAAGATCAAAGAGTCCAAAAATCTGTCCTTTCGTAATTTGGGATATGTTCTTATTAACATCAATATAAAAGAATTGGTCAATCAGGCATTGGAAAATAAGATGAGTAACGATATCTCCTACATGCTATTGGAAAATGACCAATTATTACTTGCAGAAGGATCGTTCGATGAAAGTGACCTTCCAAAGCTCCGGAAAACTCCTCAGAATGGGTACAGCCTCTATTCCAAAGACGGAAAAACTTTTTTCATCGTTCGGACCGATATTCCCAAATACAATTTTAATATCATTTATTCCGTTCCATACAGCACAATCTATGCCGCCATTTCAAGAGAAACCTTTTTGATATGTGCTTTTGTAATCGCCGGCATTATACTTGTAATTTTGTTTTCTACTACCATAACCGCGTTATTGGCGAATGACTTCAAGCTTTTAATTCACAATATGCAGTTATTTGCTTCCGGAAAATATACGCTGACCGAGCAAGAGCAAATGCTTTCTTCCAGAAAAGATGAAATCGGCATGCTGCACAAGGGATTTAATGATATGGCTGTTGAAATTAACGATCTGATTGAAAAAAACTACGTCAATGAATTGCTAAAAAAAGAAGCTCAATTAAAAACTCTGGAAAGCCAGATGGATCCTCACTTTTTATACAATACACTGGATTCCATCAACTGGCGTGCAAAGGCAATTCACGCAGATGATATATCCCAGATCTGTACATCTCTCGGATCTTTGCTTCGCATTACGCTTCATAAAGACATGGGGAATTTTACAGTGGGGGAGGAAATGCAGCTTGTATCAAACTATATGACAATTCAGCATATGCGATACCCGAACAAGCTAATTTATCACTGTGATGTTTCTGAAAATTTGTATACTATTTCGATTCCGAAATTCACAATACAACCTCTTGTGGAAAATGCCATTCGGTATAGTCTGATGAATGCCGTTGATATCTGTGAGGTTTCTGTCACTGCTTTTGTTTCAACGGATCAAAACGGTAGCGAAATACTGACGGTTCGAGTTAAAAATAACGGTTCCTACTTTGAAGACAATATATTACAAAAGCTTCAAAACGGAGAACGCCAGCCTCATGGCTTTGGAATCGGGCTTTTGAATGTATTAAATCGTTTACAGATTACTTACGGAGATCCTTTTGGATTACAAGTATATAATGAATATGACGAATATGATACTTATGCAATCGCTGAAATACGTATTCCTGCTGTGTCATTTGTATAGGGAGGTAATCATGCTGAAATTATTAATTGTGGAAGATGAAGAAATCATTTGTGAAACACTTGCGCGCCTCACAGACTGGTCCTCGCTCGGAATTGAATTGATCGGCACCTGTCAGGACGGAGTGGATGCATACCATATGATACTTGATGAATGCCCCGATATTGTTATGACAGACATCAATATGCCCGGGATTAGTGGTCTGGAGTTGATTGAGCGCATCCAGCGCACCGCCTTAGACACACGCTTCCTTATATTATCCGGCTATGCGGAATTTGACTATGCGAAAAGAGCAATGAAATCGGGTGTAAAACATTATCTTCTGAAACCTTGTGATGAAGAACAGCTACGTTCTGCGTTACAGGAAATGGTATCGGAATGTTTACAATTAAAACAGGAAAAAAATTTATCCCCCGTTACCATTCAGGATGCCCAGATACAACATGTAATGCTTCAGAATCTTATTCGTGAAGGTATCCGGCTTCCCAATGTAACCACGAAATTATTTGAAACAAATGCTCCTTATTTGGAACTATACGAACAGCCATTCCAATACTGTGCCATTTATTATCTGGAAAAAAATTTTATAAATTCCGCTATGGAGCAACTTCGCAGATATTGGACAAATACATCTCAAAATATCTGTTTTCACGCCATTTATACCGTTAATGTTTTATTGCTTATATTTCCCGATTATACAAGGGATTACAGCTCCCTCGATGACTTTCTCTCAACGCTTCACTTTCCCGATCAAAAAGTGAGTATTGTATATGAGCGAAAGACATTCCCAAATCTGGAAAAGCTTTTACTTATGCTGCTTCCGAAGCTGAAACGCTATGATACATTCTATTTTGTAGAAGAAGATCATCTCATTCCTAATTCTAATTATGACCTGATTTTTTCCGACGTTTCATTGATTACACAAAAATTGCTGCAAGAGCATTCCCTCGGCGATGATCGTTCTATTATAGAAATTGAGGAAGAACTTCATAATATTCTTCTATCTGTCGGAGATAAGGATTTTCTGATACAATTAGCCTCACAACTTTTAATCTCCTTGAGTATAGAAACTGTCTCCGGAGATATTAAGACCGTATCGCAGACGCTTTCACGGCTTCACAATGAAGACAATCTCACAAATATTTGCAACATTACCATGAATGAGATTTATCAGATCACCGATACAAGTTCCAACGGAAAATACAGCCCGTTTATTCAGAAAATAATCAATTACGTGGATGACCATATTTCCGAAGAAAACATGACATTGAAGGGTATTTCGGAAAATATACTCTATATGAACGCGAGTTATGTCAGTCGTATTTTCGTAAAAGAAGTCGGGCAGACTTTTTCAAGCTATGTAACCGAACACCGTATTGAAAAGGCAAAAGAAATTCTGTCCGGAACAAGTGTGGAACAAATCCAAAATGTTGCCACATTGGTCGGCTGCGGAAATAACCCCTACTATTTCAGCAAAATATTCAAGAAAGTTACAGGAATGACACCTACGATATATGCACGGCATTTTGGAACGTCTCCCCATAATTAACTCTGAATGGCGGCAAACAATTTTAGGTCGAAAAATATGCGGCTTCCGGGGGATCTCCGAAAGCCGCTTTTGTTCCTACTTCGCCAGTAGCTTCACTATTTCCTGCTTTCCATAAACGCAGCTTTGCCAACTAAGCCTTCCGCTGTCATTGCGGCTGCCACAGCAGACATACTACGACTTGTCTGTTTCTATGGAAATCTTTTTTTCATAAAGAGCATTTTTCTCAAGTATTTCCCGGAATGCTGTCGAATTTTCTCCCAGTGCCAGTCCCTTGATCTCCATGTATTCGTCATAATCATAGAGGTACACTGTGATCTCGGATATATCATATCCGCTGACCGCCAGCTCGTTGGTATTGTTTCCTGCGTATGTCAGTTTTCTTCCATCTTTATCCAACACTACGGTCACAACAAGATGATCTTCCGGGAAAATGTCATATACCGTAAGCTCCACCGGAGAGACTTCGATTCTGTCCAGCCCGAAGCCTGCCTCATTTGTTTCGCCTATCTCTATGACCTGCATTTCCTTATCGCTCTGCGCGATGGAAAACTCCGGGAATTTCCAACTTCCGCGTACTGTCTCCTTAGAAGCCCCCTTCGGATATAGGAAAAAATACGGGATTTCCAGTTGCAGTGTCATGTCTTCCGGAATCTGTTCATAGTATCCCTGATCCCCTGTCTGGATCGATTTGTAATCGATACGGATCAGTCCCAGAAAAGTATGTTCATCTGTAAGCTGCCCCACAAGCGCCCTACCCCCGTGTACCGGATCGCCGCTTCGGAAGGAATACTCCTCCAGCGTTGCGATCATGATCTGGCTTTTTCCGTCACTATCCGCTGACATCTCCGGGAATCCCTCTTCGCACTCCATTTTTACCCCCAGGAAAATTGCCTGGTTCGTGGCATAATAATCCGTCAACGTAACGGTATACCCCTGGTCCGTTGTCTGATACTGCGCCGGTTCTGCAGCTTCCACACTGGTTTCCGTACTTTGGATCCCAGTGGCCTCGGTATTGTTGTCCCCAGCCTCTTCTCTCTCCCCGGCATTGTATTTTCCTTGTCCTGTCGGATCCAGCGCTACGATCTCTTCTTCCGGGATCTCTCCGAATCCCAACAGTTCCTGCACGCGTCCAATCACACCACCGATCAGAGGCAGTTCTTTTGCCAAAACCGGATTTGCCGCACAGAATCCAATAGCTACAACAATCGCTGCCGCAGCAGCCCCCGTCTGCACGAACTTTCTTTTTCGACTCCGTCTTTTTTTCTTTTCCGATGTTTCTCTGATAATTCCGTATGCTTCCTCTATTTTTCTGTCAATCAACGGACTGTTTGTCATGGCTATTCTCCTTTCCTACACCCATCTGCGATCTCAGCTGTTCTCTGCCCCGGTGAATTTTACTCTTCACCGTATTTTCTTTCATATGGAGCAGCTGTGCGATCTCTCCTATGGAAAACTGTTCCCCATAATACATCTGGAAGATCAGCCGGCTGTCCTCCGGCAGAGTTTTCAACAGATCATTGAATTCCAGATCCGTACTGAAATCATAGAACTGTGAAGCTTCCTCCGCCTCGTTCATGGGAACCGTCCGACTCCTGTGCCGTCTCATTGCAATACATTGGTTGATCAGAATACGAATCAGCCAGGTTCTGAAATATTCAGCTCTTCGTAAGTTATCCAGCTTTTCAAAAGCTGAAAGTATGGTCTCCTGCATGGCATCGGCAACATCCTCTTCGTTCCCCAGATAAGCGAACGCGATCCGTATCATGCTCTGCCTGTTCTGTTCCATCAGAGCGATGAAGGCTTCCGCGTCTCCTTTTTTCGCTTTTTTCACCAGTTTCTCCATGGTTCCTCCTGTTCTTCATCCGGCCGGATGCCTTGCAAGGTATTTTGTGTTCACATACATTAGATAAGCATATCGTATTATCGGTTGCAGAAAAATAAATTTTTTCCATAAAAAGTTTTTCCATAAAATAGTAAACAGCTTCCGAAGTTTCCTTCGAAAGCTGTTCTTAAAGCTATTAAAGCTATTCCACTACTACCGTACCGTCTTCTTTTACGGTAATATTCATGTCATCCTTCACATATTCCAGGAACTCTTCCCCCAGACTGTCAATGACAGGCATCTGCACATTGTCAAGCCACACATCTGCCAAAATAGCTCCGGCTGCCGCCAGGGAATCAATAGGTTCGGAAAACAGCATACATGCCGGCTGCCTGTTCATTGAGCAGGCACAGTAAAGTACCAGTCCGCCGGTGGTAGATCCTATGGTCGTCGGCAGGCACAAGGCTTTGCCCGCCATCTGTTTACCATAGAGGTCGGGATTATTCTGATCTCCGCAGGTTGCTTTTTTATCGCCAAACTGTAATGCCTTCTGGAAAGATGCCAGTGTGTTCAGACCCCCGTGAGATACCAGTGCCTTGGCTGTTACAGTTCCGGAGGCTACGATTCTTCCTTTAAATTCTTTCATTTGTCCGCTCCTCCCTTCGTAATCTGCTCTAAGATCTCAGCATCGGTATAATATCTTGCGCTGGTATAGGTACGCAGCTTGTTGCTGGAAGTAATGACCGGCATCTTCTCGCTGAGAGGATTATTCATATACATTAACGGGCAGATATAGGAAGTAATGACTCCCGTTGCCTTTAATGTCTCCGCATAAGGGGTCTCCTGAAACTTTTTCAGTACCGCAGGAGCCGCTGTGAATACGGTAGGAATACACACTCTGGCTCTACCGGCTTCTTTCAGGCTCTGAGAGACTTTTTCCGTCCAGTCGATGAGCTGCTGTAAACTCATATGGGGACATCCCATGAAACACAGCTTCGGCTTGGCATCCTTCTTTTTCCAGATCACCGGATAGCTCTCATAGACCCTCTGAAGTTCCGCATCATCTACCACATAGACCTTTGCATCCTCCGCAATCAGATCTTTTCCGTATTTTACAGCCTCCGGAGTGATATTTTCCACATGGTACAGACCTACCGCACCGTTGGAAGCAGTCGCTGCGCCGAAGTCTTTCAGATAGGTCTTTGCTGCATCATCCAGTTCACCGCCCAGCCACTTGTCCAGTCCTACGATATAGGGAACATCCGCCATCACTTTCATACCGATGGCAGATCCAAGTAGCTGTGCTTCCGGCTTTTTCGTGGTCTCGATCTTAACGATCCAGGTGGCTTTTCTGCCTTCATCCGTTAACAGGCCAAAACAGGGCACATAGCCTACTACCGAGCCCATGAGGTCAATGATACCGGAGTTACGATTGCATCTTGCCCCCAATACGGAGTTGGCATAAACCACTGCGGAAGACTCAGACCAGGACAGCACCTCTCCCATGGCCGGGGTATTTCCCACTTCATCCATGTAACAGGTGCAGGTGTAAGCATCCTTTTCCATGATACCCAGCTGTGTCAGCTGTTTCTCGTAATCATCCTGCTTGGAGTACATGAAATTTTTGAACACAAAATCCTGTAAAAAAGAACTGGGCACATTGGGATCCAGTGGTCTCGGATCGGCGGAAAATTTCTGTTTGGATACATTGCCGGATTCGATCAGCTGATTCATCAGTTCATACACCGGCGCCAGTGCTTTCAATCCGAAAGAGGTTACCAGATGGTTGTATTTACTGGTCACAGGCACCATACCGTCCGCACCGAACAGCTCGCCGTAGCGCACCAGCGTCTGCATGACCTTCGCCAGGGTCGCTCCCTGTTTTCCATCATATATTTCCTGTTGTTCTTTTGTTAAGTTCATTGATTTCCCTCCCTTTAAATCTTCATGGCAACTTCATAAGCGCGCCATACGACACTTCGCAGATTGCCTACACCGTCACAGTCACCTACCAGGCTGACATTGCCGCCCTTCGGTGCCAGTGGATTGGGAATGTATCCTGCGGAGCTGATCACACTGTCACAGGGAATTGTGATCTCTTTTCCGGAAGCATCCTTGCATACGATGCTGTCATCCTTTACTTCCTGCAGCGTAGTTTCCAGATATACGGGCACTTTCTTCCAGGCGAACCACTCTCTCAGATAGGAGCTGTTGGCCAGGCATACTCCGGTCTGGGCGATGAGATCGTTTTTCATCTCTACGATTACAGGCTGTTTGCCCTGCAGCGCCAGTTCATAAGCAATCTCACAGCCGGTGAGTCCGCCGCCGATGACGGCAACCTTTTCTCCTACGGGAGTACCGGTAAGGTATCCGCATGCCTCAACCATCTTCTCATGACCGGGCACTTTTTTCAGTACTCTGGGCACTGCTCCGGTAGCGATGATCACGGGAGCACCGGCAAACGGGGCGATACTCTCCACTTTTTCATTGTAATGAATCTCAATTTTCAGATCTGCCATCTGCTTCCGATACCAGGTCAGAAGATCCCGCAGTTTTCCCTTGTAGCTTTCCGCACTGGCAGCAATAAAGGTTCCGCCCAGGTGATCTGTCTGCTCGTGAATCACCGGCTCGTGTCCCCGCAGTTTCAGTACTCTGGCAGCCTCCATGCCGCCGATACCGCCACCGATAATATGTACCTTCTTCGGGCTGGTGGTCGGGACGATCTTGTGCTTCTCCCACTGCATGGTCTCGGCATTTACCGCACAGCGTGCCAGGTGCAGGGAATCGGATAATGCCTGATCATTGGGAACTCCCTTATAATGACACATGTTGAAGCAGCCGTTATGACACAAAATGCAGGGACGGATATCGTCCTCTTTATCATTCATCAGCTTGGTCACCCATTCCTGGTCCGCCAGGAACTGTCTGGCGAATCCGGCACCGTCGATTCTTCCGTCTGCAATGGCCGCCGCAGCCGTCTCCGGATCCATACGTCCGGCGCATACCACAGGGATATCCACGAATTTACGGATATGCGCCACATCCTCCAGATTGCAGTTTTCCGGCATATAGATAGGGGGATGTGCCCAGTACCAGGCATCATAAGTACCGTTATCGCAGTTTAACATATCGTAACCGGCATCCTGCAGATACTTCGCTGCTTTTTCGGATTCTGCCATATCACGGCCTGCTTCTGTGAAGCTTTCTCCGGGAAGTGCTCCCTCACGGAACCCCTTGGTCTTGGATTCCACACTGTACCGAAGAGACACAGGGAAATCCTGTCCGCAGACTTTCTTGATCTCTTTTACGATCTCTACTGCAAAACGATATCTGTTCTCAAAAGATCCACCATATTCATCGGTTCGCTGATTCACATATTTTAAAGTAAACTGATCCAGCAGATAGCCTTCATGTACCGCATGAATCTCCACCCCATCCACACCGGCATCCTTTAATAATTTTGCAGTCTTGCCGAATGCAGTGATGAACTCCTGAATCTCCTCCACGGTCATCTCCCGGGAAGGAACTTTATCTGACCAACGGTTCGGAGACGGGCTGGGTGCGGCTGTAATCTTGTCCAGATCCATAAAAGGTTTCGCCAGTACCCGCAATGCCTTATTGGTGTACAGGGTCTCCATCATTTCACTGATGGTAAACGATCTGCCGAAACCTGCCGTCAGCTGGACGAACAGCTTTGCTCCCGTCTTGTGGAACTTTGGCATCCACTTTGCCAGATCCTCATACATTTTTTTCTTCTTATACAGCCACTGTCCGTACATGGGATTGTATACCGGCTGACATCCCGGAAGCACCAGACCGCAATTATTTTTCGCTACCTCCAGAATAAATTTCGCACCATCCTTGTCAAAATGGTTCACTTCCATCCATCCCAACAGGTTTGTGCCACCCATGGATGTCAGGACAATGCGGTTCTTAATCTCGCAGTTTCCGATCTTCCACGGCGTAAACAACGGTTCCAACTGTTGTTTCATTGTAACTCCTCCTTTGCCTTCTCTCTTCTCGTTTGCGTACCCCTATATGTATTTTTATTATAACACGCCGCCTTGCCGGCAGTAAAAATATTTCTTATTGATTATTCTGCAAAATAGGTCGCATTTTGTTGTTGCATCAACAACTTTTTTTATTTTAACAGACTATATGTCACTTGTCTACTCTGTCTTCCACAGGTCTCCCCATACGGAATCACACAAATTGACACAGTATTCTCTGGAAAACTCCGGATCCTGCGAAACGATCTCATTTTCCTCTGCCAGTTCTTCCGGATAATCCTCCAGAAAATATGTTGTCACACCTTCGGGACCGGAAGTCACATGACTGATCATAGGTTTCACTACATAGTCAGCGATCTCCACCTCTCCGTGATCATTTTTCGTAATCGTTACCTCTGCCATGCCGCCTACCATACGGTTAGCGACTCCCTCTCCGGTGCCGGAGGTCCAGTTCACGAAATTGCCCAGGGAATAATAGACCAGCATTTCATGCTCGCTCGCTTCATCTGTCACCCATTCTATGGGTTCAATGACATGCGGGTGGGTACCCAGGATCAAATCCGCACCGTTTTCCGCAAATATTCTGGTCCATTTCTCCTGGGAAGCATCTGACGTCAGCCTGTACTCCGTTCCCCAGTGCGGACATACGATGGTGAAGTCCGCCAATTCCTCTGCCCTCTGAATATCTGCCGCCACCTGCTCCTCATTCAACAGATCCACCGCATAGGGCATATCCGCCGGCAGGGAAATGCCGTTGGTTCCATAAGTGTAGTTCAGGACTGCAATCCGTATGTCTCCCAGCTCAATGATTGCCGGATCTGCGCCGCAGGAAGTGGAGGTATCCGCAGTATCATGGATGCCGAGAACTGTGATCTGTGGGTATTCGTCCCTCCAGTGCTCTGCACAGTTTACCAGCCCCGCACGTCCCTTGTCCATAGCATGGTTCGTGGCATGACAGATGACATCGAAGCCTGCTCCCGCCAATGAATCGCAGAGACTGTAATCCGCATTGAAGCAGGGATACCCGGAGATTCCAAGATCCGCACCGCCTATGATCACCTCCTGATTCACCAGGGCAAGATCTGCTGCAGCAATCTCCTCTTTTGTATGGGAAAACAGAGAATTATAGTCGTAACTTCCATCCGGCTGCAGACAGCTTTCCTCCACCGGAGTGTGAAGCAGTATATCCCCTACCATGATGATCTTGTACTCCGGCGCGGCTTCCGGTGGTTGATTGGAAGATGGCTGGATTGCATCCTGCGTTTCTGTTTCTATTGCTTCTGTTTCTATTACTTCTGTTTTAATTGCAATAGTTCCTGTGGTGCTGACAATATTTTCATTTGTTACTGTATTGTCCTCAGACACCATCTCAGTCTTCGCACAGCCGATCAATAAAAAAATGTTCCATATACAAATATAAAACATTATTGTTTTTCTTAAAGTCAAAAGCCTTCTATCTGCCATTTTCTGCTATTTCTCTACCTTTTCACTGATTTTTCTGTATTTTATTCACTTCTTATATGTTCCATTATAACATACATATTTCTTTTATCAAAAATTGCATTTCAAAATATTATTATTATCAACAAATATTATCAGAAGTTGTTTGATTATACGGAAGTATTCACATCTTTTTTCGGACATCATTTATGTCCTAAATATTTGACTGATGAGATTTTCCACATTCATTGTATTTAGACTGTATTTTTCTGATTCAAATGTATATATAATGTCTCTACCTTGTATAAACCCATTCTTAGAGTAAATGTCTATTTTTTTCATAGCTTTCTGACAATAAATCGGATCTGTCATCATTCCCAAATGCTCCCATAAAATCGTTTTTCGATCTGTTAACCGCAGGCAGGTAAAATCCGGATATATCGTTCCCAATCCCTTTAGGGTTATAGGGCATTCATACTTGTATGGGATATTTTTATGGTACAACATATCTGCAATGATCTTTTCTGACTTTGATCTGACTCTTTCTTTCTGTTCTGTGTAAATTTCTGCCTGTCCTTCTTCAAAATCTTTACCTGAATATATTTGTGCTGACCACTGATTCACATATTCCTTATCCGACATTATCCTCGAATCCACCATTTTTTTCCTGGATGGACTCATTCTGTCATAGACACTATATAGTTCTTCTACCTGTACTATTTCTTGTTTTTCATATTTTTTAATAATATTTTGTATGTTCTTTAATTGCTTTTCTACCTCTGACAGCAATTTCTCATCATAATTTCGTTGTGCAAGTTTACCTGCCAATTCGAGATCAGATTTTCGCAGATATTTTCCGTTTGGATAGGATGTTCTAGTTTCAGCAGAGTCCAAATAATATTGTTCAACGCCTCTGCAGTTAATTATTTTCAGATTACCTGATGGTGCATTCTGTATACTTGTTTCCAAATTTTGTTTCAAATCCCTTAGCCACTGTTCTCTTTTTATCAATTGTTCATATAGTAAATCCTTTATAGCCTTTTCCTCCCGCCGTACATTTTTTCATTTATTGCTTTTCATTTTATCTTTATTTTTCCCTTTTTGGCATGTATTCTCACGCCTCTGGCACATACCTAATCCATAATTCCCCCTCTCTCGCATGTGTTTCATCGCCTCTGGCACATACCTATTTCATCTTTTTTCTTTTTTCGCATGTGTTCCCTTGCCTCTGGCACATACCTAATCCATAATTTCCCCCTTTCTCGCATGTATTCTCCTACCTCTGGCACATACCTAATCCATAATTTCACCTTCCCTCGCATGTATTTTTCACATTATTACTCATATGTTTCCTATGCATGTATAATTTCTACAAACCAAACTCTTAAAAAATAATGCTATTATACAAATAATTGAAATAAATATCTTGAAATATCCGACACAGAGCTGTGTCACTAAATGGCTAAAAGAAAAACTGATCTTTGAATTAATATTTTGAATTGTTGTTTTAAATTACTGTTCCGAATTACTGTTCTGAGTTACTGTTCTGAGTTATTGTTCTGAGTTATTGTTTAAAAAACTGGGGAAGTACAAGTACTTCCCCAGAATAAAAGCTATATACTATCTATCAAAGATTACTCGATGATGGTAGCTACACGGCCGGAACCAACGGTTCTACCACCCTCACGGATAGCGAAGGTAAGACCCTGCTCCATAGCGATAGGATGGATCAGTTCGATGGTCATCTCTACGTTATCACCAGGCATGCACATCTCAACACCAGCGGGCAGTTCGCAAACGCCGGTAACGTCGGTGGTTCTGAAGTAGAACTGAGGACGATAGTTGTTGAAGAAAGGAGTATGACGTCCACCTTCATCCTTGGTCAGAACGTATACCTGAGCGGTAAACTTTCTGTGGCAGGTAACAGTACCGGGCTTAGCCAGAACCTGTCCTCTTTCGATTTCAGTTCTCTGGATACCACGAAGCAGAGCACCGATGTTATCACCAGCCTGTGCCTCATCCAGCATCTTACGGAACATTTCGATACCGGTTACAACAGTCTTCTTGGTCTCTTCCTTGATACCAACGATTTCAACTTCATCATTCAGATGCAGAACACCACGCTCTACACGACCGGTAGCAACGGTACCACGACCGGTAATGGTGAATACGTCCTCGACAGGCATCAGGAAAGGCTTATCAGTATCACGCTGAGGATCAGGGATATAAGAATCTACAGTATCCATCAGTTCCATGATCTTGTCGCCCCACTCGCTGCTGGGATCTTCCAGAGCCTTCAGAGCGGAACCCTTGATGATAGGGCAGTCATTGAAGTCGTACTCTTCCAGCTGCTCGGTTACTTCCATCTCAACCAGCTCGATCAGCTCGGGATCGTCAACCATATCACACTTGTTCAGGAATACGATGATGTAAGGAACGCCTACCTGACGGGACAGAAGGATGTGCTCCTTGGTCTGAGCCATAACACCATCAGTAGCAGCTACAACGAGGATAGCACCATCCATCTGTGCAGCACCGGTGATCATGTTCTTAACGTAGTCAGCATGGCCCGGGCAGTCAACGTGTGCATAGTGTCTCTTCTCGGTCTGGTACTCGATGTGAGCGGTAGAAATAGTAATACCACGCTCTCTCTCTTCGGGAGCCTTATCGATGTTATCGAAGTCAACCTTCTCGTTACCAGGTACTCTCTCGGAAAGAACCTTGGAGATTGCAGCGGTCAGAGTAGTTTTACCATGGTCAACGTGACCGATGGTACCAATGTTACAATGGGGCTTTGTTCTGTCAAATTTAGCTTTAGCCATTATTTAAGTCCTCCTTAAAATAATTAAACAGTTTCGTAGTTTTATTTTTTTAACTCGCTACCTCTGATTATATTAAATAATCAGAGGTTTTTCAAGTCATTTTATTGATTTAATACTTATTTTGCTTTTGCAGCAAGAACCTTGTCCTGAACGTTCTTGGGAACGGGCTCATACTTTTCGAAGAACATGGAGTAGTTACCACGACCCTGAGTCTTGGAACGCAGGTCTGTGGAATAACCGAACATCTCAGCAAGGGGTACGTATGCTTTAACCATCTTACCACCGCCGATGTCTTCCATACCTTCTACACGACCACGACGGGAGTTCAAGTCACCGATTACATCGCCCATGTATTCCTCAGGCATGGTAACCTCAACCTTCATGATCGGCTCGAGCAGTACAGGAGCTGCCTTCTGCATTGCTTCCTTGAATGCCATGGAACCTGCAATGTGGAATGCCATCTCGGAGGAGTCGACCTCATGATAGGATCCATCATATACGTTCGCATGAACACCCAGTACAGGGAATCCACCCAGGATACCAGCTCTTGCTGCTTCCTGAATACCTTCACCGATGGGAGGAATGTATTCCTTAGGAATAGCACCACCGACAACGGTAGATTCGAATAACAGGGTAGGAGGATCGTTGATCAGAATGTTTGCCTTAGGATCATAGTCAAACTTCTCACAGTTAGCCTCCAGGGGCTCGAACTTAACTTTACAATGACCATACTGTCCACGTCCACCGGACTGTTTTGCATATTTGTATTCCTGATCAACAGCCTTGGTGAAGGTCTCCTTGTAAGCAACCTGAGGAGCACCTACGTTAGCTTCTACATGGAACTCACGAAGCAGACGGTCAACGATGATCTCCAGATGTAACTCACCCATGCCGGCGATGATGGTCTGACCGGTCTCCTGGTTGGTATGAGCACGGAAAGTAGGATCTTCTTCTGCCAGTTTTGCAAGAGCCTCACCCATCTTGCCCTGACCGGCTTTGGTCTTAGGCTCGATAGCCAGCTCGATAACGGGCTCAGGGAACTCCATGGACTCCAGGATTACAGGGTGCTGCTCATCACAGATGGTATCACCGGTAGTGGTGAATTTGAAACCAACTGCTGCTGCGATATCACCGGAGTAAACCTTTTCCAGCTCTGCACGCTTGTTCGCATGCATCTGCAGGATACGTCCTACACGTTCCTTCTTGTCCTTAGTAGCATTGAGTACATAAGAACCGGAATTCAGAGTACCGGAATATACACGGAAGTAAGCAAGCTTACCTACGAACGGGTCAGTCATGATCTTGAATGCAAGTGCGGCGAAAGGCTCTTCATCAGAAGACTTTCTCTCTACTTCATTACCGTCAAGGTCAACACCCTTAATAGCCGGTACATCCAGAGGAGAAGGCATATACTCGATAATAGCATCCAGAAGCTTCTGAACACCCTTATTTCTGTAAGCAGTACCGCAGCATACGGGAACGGCTCTGCACTCACAGGTAGCTTTTCTCAAAGCAGCCTTCATCTCTTCAACGGAAGGAATTTCACCTTCCAGATACATCATTGTCAGATCATCATCAAGCTCACAAACCTTTTCAATGAGCTCGTCATGATATAAAGCAGCCTCATCAGCCATATCTCCAAGATCATCGGTAACGGTGATATCGTCACCCTTCTCATCATTGTAGATGTAAGCCTTCATCTCGAACAGATCGATGATTCCCTTGAATTCATCTTCCTTACCGATAGGCAACTGAAGGCAGATTGCATTCTTGCCAAGTCTGGTACGGATCTGATCTACTGCTGCGTAGAAGTTTGCACCCAGGATATCCATCTTATTGATGAATGCCATACGAGGTACGTTGTAGGTGTCAGCCTGACGCCATACATTCTCGGACTGAGGCTCTACACCACCCTTTGCACAGAAGACGCCGACAGCGCCATCCAGCACACGAAGGGAACGCTCAACCTCAACGGTGAAGTCTACGTGACCCGGGGTATCAATGATGTTGATACGATGTTCCAGAGCACCGGGCATGGGTTTGGTCTCTTTTTCAAGAGTCCAGTGACAGGTAGTAGCTGCAGATGTAATGGTAATACCTCTCTCCTGCTCCTGAGCCATCCAGTCCATGGTAGCAGTACCTTCGTGAGTATCACCGATCTTATAGTTAACACCTGTATAATACAGGATACGCTCGGTAGTAGTGGTCTTACCGGCATCGATATGAGCCATAATTCCGATATTTCTGGTTCTCTCTAACGGATATTCTCTTCCAGCCAAGTTTTTTCCCTCCTACTAGAATCTGTAATGAGCAAAAGCCTTGTTTGCCTCTGCCATCTTGTGCATGTCTTCTTTTCTCTTAACTGCAGATCCGGTATTGTTGGCTGCGTCAAGAATTTCGTTAGCAAGTCTGTCTTCCATGGTCTTCTCACTTCTCTTACGAGAGAACATGGTCAACCAACGAAGGCCCAGAGCCTGACGTCTCTCAGGTCTAACCTCGATAGGTACCTGATAGGTAGCACCACCGATACGTCTTGCTTTTACTTCCAGAACAGGCATGATGTTGTTCATAGCCTCTTCAAATACTTCCAGAGCAGGCTTGCCGCTCTTCTCTTCAACCTTAGCAAATGCTCCGTATACGATCTTCTGGGCTACACCCTTCTTGCCATCTAACATGATGTTGTTGACAAGCTTGGTAACCACTTTGTTGTTGTATAAAGGATCTGCTAATACATCTCTTTTCTGAATATGTCCTTTACGTGGCACGGTTCTTCCCTCCTTAACAAATTGTTCTCGTGAGATTACGTTATCTCGGCATCTAAGATGCCTCGATGTCGGCTGTTCGCCGACCCATCCCTTCCATAAAAGTTCGTCTGCAAGCAAGCTTGCACTCGCTTTTATGTCAGTTCTGTCCTTCTCACTAGTTACGTTAAATCATAGGTACTCACATGTGTTTCCCCAAGTGTTCGCGCTGTTATATCTGTATCACAGAATTCCAACACTTTTCTTAGTTTCGTTTTTGTGGTACAAAGACGATGTGCGCATCGTCTCCAAAAATCCTCGCGGATTTTCATCGAACTCTCGGTCCGACGTTCAAAACGCCCCGGATACTACTTATTTCTTAGCATCCTTAGGTCTCTTAGCGCCGTACTTGGAACGAGCCTGTTTTCTGTTAGCGACACCGGCGGTATCAAGGGTACCACGGATGATGTGGTATCTGGTACCGGGCAGGTCCTTAACACGACCACCACGGATCAAAACAACGCTGTGCTCCTGCAGATTGTGACCTTCACCGGGAATGTAGCTGGTAACTTCGATTCCGTTGGAAAGACGTACTCTGGCGATCTTTCTAAGAGCAGAGTTAGGCTTTTTAGGAGTTGCTGTCTTAACAGCGGTACATACACCACGCTTCTGGGGAGCAGAAACGTCTGTTGCTTTCTTGTGAAGAGAGTTGTAACCCTTCTGGAGAGCAGGTGCAGTAGACTTCTTAACAGAGGTCTGACGTCCTTTTCTTACTAACTGGTTAAATGTTGGCATTCTGTTTCACCTCTTTCTTAAATAGTATAATAGACGCACCTTTTCTGGCACGCTTTAATAGTATACTTGTTCCAACTTCCGTTGTCAACTGGTTTTTCGTGAAATTTACAGGGTTTTTCACGACTTTTTCATATTATTATAACCAAAAGAGGAGCAGTACCGTTTCCGATACCGCTCCATGAAGTATTTCCCATAAATTTCCCCCTATACAGGGTCTGCTTATAAAGGAACCGCTACTGTATCTGTGGCAGATAGCGTTCCAGCGCATCCTGCCAGGAAGGAAGTCTCTCAAAACCGTTCTCTGTGAGCTTTTCCTTGCTCATACGGCTGTTCTCCGGTCTCTTTGCCTTCGTGGGATACTCAGAGGCAGGTACGGGAGCCACATCCACATTCATTCCCGCCTGGCGGAAGATCTCGCAGGCGAACTCATACCAGTTACAGATGCCTTCGTTGGTCGCATGATAAATGCCGTATTTGTCGGTCAGCACCATGTCCACCAGAAGCCTTGCCAGATCGTAAGTATAAGTAGGAGAGCCGAACTGGTCATTCACTACTGTCAAATGATCATGGGTCTTACCCAGATTCAGCATGGTCTTGATGAAATTCTTACCGTTCACACCGAATACCCAGGAGATTCTTACGATAAAATACTTCTCCAGTGTATTCTGCACTGCCAGCTCACCCTCGTATTTGGTCTGTCCGTATACGTTCAGAGGATGACACTCGTCATCGGGCTCCCAGGCTCTGGTACCCTTGCCGTCAAATACATAATCGGTACTGATATAGATCATCTTGCAGTTCAACTTCTTGCAGACATTGGCAATATTCTGTGTACCGTCCGCATTGACCCTGCGGCAGAGCTCCACGTTGTCTTCCGCTGCATCCACTGCTGTGTAAGCTGCGCAGTGAATCACAGCATCCGGTGCTGCCTTACCGATCACTTTTTCCACGCTGGCAGCATCCGTGATATCCATGTCCTGAATATCCACGCCGACCGCCTCAATGCCGCGCTTTGTAAGTTCATTTACCACATCATATCCCAACTGGCCCTTTACGCCTGTTACTAAGACTTTCATAGAATGCCTTGCCTTCCTTTTCTTTCTTATGTTCTTTATGTTCCTGCACATATTGCATAGGTTCAACAACTCTGATTATAACATCCACACTCAGCATCAGCAATCCCAGAACAGCCAAAAGAGGCTCAATGATCACACCGGTTACGATCAGAGTGCCAGCAGCCACCACGCCGAACCAGTTTATCTCCGCATAATCTCTCTTCATATTTTCCCCTGTCTTTCCGAGAATCAGTATTCTCCCCGAGTTCTGATCTCTCTAACAATTTAAGACGTCCTTTCACACCAAAAAGGGTCATCTTTTGAAAAAATATTTTATGCTGTTTTGTTATTATCTATACATATTTCATTACTTTAATAGGCATCATCATGCTTCAGCAGAACAATGAACGTTTTTAATATGATCTTGATGTCAGACATAAGTGACCAGTTGTCAATGTATTCCACATCCATCTCAACAATATCGTCAAAATTATCTATCTTGCTTCGTCCGTTCACCTGCCACATTCCTGTAATTCCCGGCTTGATACTGATGCGACGCCATTGTTTTCTCTCATATTTTTCCACTTCATCCAGTGTCGGCGGTCTGGTACCTACCAGACTCATGGATCCGCCTACTACATTAAAAAATTGCGGCAGTTCATCAATACTGAACTTGCGTATCACCCTGCCTACCTTTGTGATCCGGGGATCGTCCTTCATTTTAAACATTACACCGCCGGCAATCTCGTTTTGAGCCATCAGTTCTTTTTTACGTTCTTCCGCATCAATATACATACTGCGGAATTTATAGATTTTAAAATTTCTGCCGTTCTGCCCCACCCTGGTCTGTTTGAAGATCACAGGTCCCGGAGAATCCAGTTTGATGGCAACCGCCGTCACCAGCATAACCGGGGAAAATAAAAGGATCCCCACCATACCACCAATAATATCCATAAGTCGCTTTATAGCCATTTCATAAGTGTTCAGGCTGATGGTATGATACGTGATGACCGGATAGGTGCCAACGGTACTCACATAACTATAGGCACGTCTTCTCTTATAAAAGTCCACCACCAGGCGTACCGTCACTCCCATGTCAATACAGATATCTACATATTGCTGTGTAAATGGCAGTTCTTCCCCATGCTTCTGAATAATATATATCTGATCCAGATTATTCTCCCTGATCAGCTGCTCCAGTTCTTCCAGACATCCCAGATATTCTTCCTTATCCGCCTCATACTCATCTCGCTTCATTGCAATATAACCAACCATTTTGACCGGTATGGATGTTTTATCCAAAAAATAACTGAATTTATTGAATTCTCCTTTTTTCCCCACATATGCCGTTCTGGGTGCCCTGCCTTCTTCCAGCATTCTGATCAACGGTTTGCCAAAAATCATTTTTATACTGATCAACAGATAAGCCATGATCAGATAAATAATAAAGAATTCTCTTGCCTCCTGTCCCGGAGCGACAAACTGCAGCAGGATCCCCGTCACCAGCATGGCAACAACGAAGGATTTCGTAATCTTTCGGTGCACTCTGTCCAGATAATAAAACATTGTTACATTGTATAGATATCCTTCTTTGTTGGAAAGAAGATAAAGCAGCAAAAATACTCCCGTCAGAACCTCCAGTCGCAACTGTGTCTGATCATCCAGCCGCTGTCCCCTTATCAAAAACGTAATTCCAAATGCGCATACAAGCACAAAGATATCCAATAATATCTGGGTCGTATTCGTATTTGCCCCCGAATTTGTCTTGTTCAATTCCCCGTCTCCTCTCATAGTCTTCCACATCCAACAGCTCAATTTATTTTATTATAAGAATCCGGCAAAATCAAGCTGCGCGATAGCTTTTCTCATTCCACATATTAACTTTTTACTCTGATAATGATACAATGATGTCGGGGTCAAAAGCCCCCCCGACTTAGTAAGGCATTGACATAGGAGGTATTTCATGGCAGTGATCCTGATGATAGATGATGATCGTGAAGTGTTGGAAATCAATAAAAAATATCTGACCGGCGAAGGCTTCGACGTATCGATCGCATCCTCCGCAGAGCAGGGGATCCGTCTTGCAAAGCAATGTTCTCCGGATTGTATTCTGCTGGATGTTATGATGCCGGACAGGAACGGTTATGAAGTGTGCCACATACTCCGCACCTTCACTTCCGCTCCCATTCTGTTTCTTACCGGAAAAAGCAGCGAAGACGATAAGATCACCGGTCTCACCAGTGGTGCCGATGATTATATTGTAAAGCCATACAGTCTGCGAGAGCTGAAAGCCCGCATTGATATACTCCTCCGGCGTATGGGACAGTTGAAGTCGGCATCCGATAATCACACTTTGGTCATCGGCAATCTTACCATTGATAAGGTGGCACACAAAGCGCTGTTCCTGGGCGAGGATCTTGGACTTGCTAACCGGGAATACGAGGTTCTCCTCTATCTTGCGGAGCATCCCGACCGGGATATTACCTTTGAAGAACTGGGCAATGCCCTATTTGGGACTTATATGGAAGCCGATCGCCGTTTAGTTATGGTGAATGTAAGCAGACTGCGCAAAAAATTAGATTGCAGCCATGAACTGTCTAATCACATTGAAACTGTATGGGGCAAGGGATATCGTTTTATCATTGCCTCTTATCGTCAATAATATTGCAGGGGGAATCCCAGAATGAATAAAGCCAGTTTTGTCTCTCCTTCCGTAGAAAAAGAGACCATTGAAAGTCTTTCCCAGAAGCTGCTGGAAGTCAACCTGCAGTTAACCGAAGCAAATAGAGAATTGAAGCGCGTACAGTCAGAAAAGGAAGAAATGCTTTCCAATATCTCGCATGATCTGCGGGCTCCCATAACCGCTATCCGGAGTGCATTGGATTATCTGAATTCCGGTCAGGAAATATCCATGGAGGATTACATAGCTTCTCTGCAGCTGATCGACCGCAGGACACAGACACTGGAAAATCTGATCCAGGATATATATTATCTGTTCTGTGTAGAAGATACATCCCGGGAACTTGAGCTTGTCACCTTGGAGGCAGCACCGTTTCTGGAAGAATATTTTTATGATATGATTTCAGACAAACGCTATGACGATCATGACATGGTATTGGACCTTCCGGAGAATCTTTCCTGTAAGTTTTCTGTTGATGTCCAGAAAATGATCCGGGTATTGGACAATCTTTTCACCAACGCCGCAAAATACTCCGGCACCGGCAGCCGCATCACCCTACAAGCCGGATGCATCGACAATCAGCTGCAGATCAGAGTCATCGACAATGGACCCGGCATTCCGGAAGATGCCCTTCCCCATATTTTCCGAAGGACCTACACTGTGTCACATTCACGCACTCCGGGATCCGCTACCGGAAGCGGTTTGGGGCTCTCTATCGCCAAAGCTATCGTAGAGCGTCTGGAAGGAAGCATCTGTTGCACCAGCGAGCCGGGAGAAGGCTGCTGCTTTCTGATTCAGCTGCCCCGTATCTGACATTTCAGAATCTGGTGCAGGATATGAGCTACTTCCGTTGTGCTGTCCCCTTCTGCCGGACGTGCTATATAAAAGGTCGGAACCGTTGTAGCCATGGCAATACATTTTGACCCGATCTGAGGAGTGTATTTCTCCTCTTGCAGCAGATGCCTCAGGAAAAGATTATCCGCATATACCGGGAACCTATGGATTCCCATAATTTCTCCGGTCTGCACCTTTTCACCCTTTGTAATCCCCAACATAATGAACGCTTTTACCGGTCTGGCTTCTGTGGAAAATGCCCCCCGGTAAGGCACCAGAAATTTATCCTTTTCTTCATTAATATAAAGTAATCGTGTCAGATCATATCCTTGTTCTACCGCTACATTGCGGCACAACTTCTGATAGGGAAATGCAGGATATACAAAAGTCCTGTCAGTCCGCGGTTCCACTACCGCCATATCATCTGCCATCAATTCATACCCTTGTTCAAGCAGCATTGTGGTGATCGTGGATTTTCCGGCGCCACTCTCTCCCGCGATCAGTACAGCGCCACGCTCATCTGCTACTGCGCTGCAATGAATGGCCAGCTGTCCCCTCTGCATTGCAATCATCGCCATACCGTATCCCAGCAGATATGTTTTCAGATAGAAGGGATTACTTCCCTCCTTCCTGCGGTATCTGATGAATCTGCCCTGTTCCACCACCATCCACATGGTTCTGTTGCTTAAGAAGCTAAAGTCCGGTCCAAAGTCATATTTCCGTCTTGTTTCCCGTATAATTTCTTTCGGAATCTCTCCCTCTTCGATCCGGATCTCCGGAACCGGTTCTGTAACAGTTTCCGCGTCTTCCACCACCAGTTGGGGGAAGTCCAGATCCGTCTTTATCCGCAGTCCGTAAAGTCTGTAGCTGTACTGTGCCATTTTCTCATCCTTCCATGAGTCCGTCGTCTATATCACCTGAAAATCGCATGGATATCTTACGAAAACTATGTTATCATATCCTATATTACGAAACAAGTCGGTTTCCGCACTGATTCGACTGTCGAAGTCCGCAAAAAGGGGGTCATTTTATGTCGGCAATCTGGGGAATCATTTCATGGGGTGCGCCACTACCACAGACTATAAAAGAACAAATGCAGCTACCGTTTCAAAAAAAATGTAAGATTGACCGTTATTCCTCCGTACAGAAAGATACTGTTTTCATGGGATGCGGAATACAATATCTGACAGACGAGTCTCTGTCAGAGGTGCTGCCCTATACTTCCGGCAGCCCCGATTTTTTCATGACCGCAGACTGCCTGTTAGACAACCGGGAAGAACTCCTTTCCTTGCTGCAGCTTCCTGCCTCCACTCCGGACGGCACCGTGATGGCACAGGCCTACTCCCGCTTCGGGATTTCCTGTCTGAAATATTTCCGGGGACTGTTTTCCCTGGCGGTCTACGATTTTGCCAAGAAGACTCTGTATCTGGCAGCAGATCAGATGGCTTCCCGCTGTCTCTATTACTACGAATCAGGAAGACAGGTGTCCTTTTCCACTCTCAGTTCTGCGATTCTCCAGGTATTTCCGGAGATTCCTGAAAACCCCTTGTTTTTCAAAGACTTTTTAACTGCTCCCGGTCTTGCTCCCAATATTTCTCCCGAGGATACTCCTTACAGGGGAATGTATAAATTAAAACCGGGCACCTATCTGGAGATCACCTCACACGGAATTACAGAACACACCTACTGGACTCCGGCAGACGAGGCATCCCCTTTTTCCTGCGGCAGCTTTTCCGCCGCCCGGTACGGCCGGTCCTTCCGGCAGTTATACAGTGATTGTGTCAGGGATGCTCTGCGCTGTAACGGCGAAGTCGGAATCTGCTTAAGCAGCGGTCTGGATTCTGCCAGTGTCGGTACCCTGGCTGCCACCCATCTGCAACAGGGGCATCGTAATCTGTATGCCTATACTTATGTTCCCTATGAGACACCTCATCCGGATAAAAACCGGGACCATGTCACGGATGAGACCGCCGATGTGCAAAAAATACTGGACATGTATCCTAATATGAAACCCCACTTTCTGAACAATCATGGGAAAAATTGTCTGGAGGCCTTGCAGGAAGAGTTGGAAATAATGGAAATTCCATTTAAGGCCTACGCAAACCTTCCAAACCTTATGGAAATCTATGAGGAAGCCTCCGCAGCCGGCTGCAAAGTACTCCTAACAGGACAGGCTGGCAACAGTACCGTTTCCTATGGATATATTGACAATATTCTCTGTCATGTCTATCATCGTAAACACTATATGACGTTCCTGTACTGGCTTAACCGCTACGCAAAACATGTAAAGGAGAGTCGAAAATCCGCATTGAAATCCTGTATCCGCTATTACAATGCTGCCGCCCGACAGCAAAATCTGCCGGATACGTTCCCCGGATCAAAGACTGACAACCCTTTTGTGAACTCTGAGATTTTAACAGACTATCCCCTGGCAGCGCGTCATACGAAATATGCCCCCACCCGTACTCCGGGGTTTCCGATGACGGAGAAGGATTATCGCTCCTGGGTCTGGTTCGCACCGTTTCTGACTTATATCGGAGAGCTGGAGACCAAAATGGGACTTCACTATGGCCTGATCCTGCGGGATCCCACCAGAGATTCCCGCATGGTGAATTTCTGCTATCACCTTCCTTATGAAATCTTCGCATGGCAGGGAACTCCCCGCTGGCTGATCCGGGGGAACTTCCGGGATCTGCTGCCTACAGATCTGCTGGACCAATGGATGCGCTACGGTGTGCAAAATTCTGATTACTATCTCCGGATCCAACGGGACTGGCAGAAACTGCTCCCGGATCTGAAGAAGGAACTGGAAGCCTCTCCCTGCAACTATTGTTCCGAAGGTACTGTACAAGCCTTTCTGGCACATTACCGTACGGGACTGCCGGATGAGGCCCAGGATGATTTTATGTATCTGTGCTTCGTGTATATATTACAAAAGTATCTGAAAATCTATCATTTCTGTTAGATTTGTTTACTTTTATATAAAACTGCCATAGTATAAGACCATAGTTCTTGATATATAATATTATCAAAAAGTGAGGTATTTAATTATGAAAAAGTGGAATGCTCCTTCTGTAGAAGAATTAAACATCAATGAAACCGCTCACAACTTGTTGGGTAACAGCTGGGACGGTGGTTACATCGGTGACGGTGTGCTTTCCGGTCATCTGGGGTGGGGCAATTCTGAGGGCAAACCCAAGGATCCCAAGGATCCTGTTGAACAGCTCAGCTAATCATCTCAAACACAGAACAAAACAGCTAAGCCACAGGCACTTCACCTGTGGTTTTGTTTGCTTTATCAAACTAAGGGGAATATCTATGTCTGCAATCTGGGGAATCGTTCCTGTCTCTTCCACAGAGAAAACGGAAGAAGCCTTACATACTATGCGTACTTCTTATGCGCCTTTTGCGATCGACCGCTATTCATCACTGTCTCTTGATACCGGGGTCTCTTTTCACTGTGGTCTGCAATTTTTTACCGAAGAATCCTTTCAGGAGGTTCTTCCTTTTTATGATAATACCAAAGGGGTTTTATTCACTGCCGATGTCGTTCTGGACAACCGGGAGGAACTTCTTTCGCAATTCCCTCTGCTCTCCGGGGACACTACTGACAGTGGTCTGCTTCTGGCTGCTCTGGAAAAATGGGGATCTTCTGTATGTGATCATCTTCTGGGCGCGTTTGCCTTTGCTATCTATCATACAAGTACCCACACACTTCATTTATATACTGATCATATGGGAAACCGCAGCTTGTTCTATGCCATTCTGCCGGACCGTATTCTGTTTAGCACTGCACTGGTTCCTCTGGCCCACACTCTGTCAGCAGTTGTCTCCGAAAAATGGCTTGCTGCATGTCTCGCCACCACTTCGGCAGATATGATGCTTTATGAAGCTCTGACTCCTTATGAAGGCATCCTCCAGATGCCTGCTGCCGGCCACCTGACCTGGACACCGGAGTTTTCCTCCCTTGATATCTACTGGGATCGTACTTCTCTTCCCAAGCCTCTGCCTCATAAAGATCCGATGCACTACCAGACGTTGTTCCGGGACACACTCTCTGCCTGCGTTTCTTCCATGCTCCGAAGTGCAGAACATACCGGATGCACACTAAGCAGCGGTTTAGACTCCTCCGCAATTGCTGCGCTGGCAGCTCCCCGGCTGGCAGAGATGGGTGAGCAGCTATACAGCTATACCTCCGTGCCTTTGCGGGATTTTGTACCGGAAGGGACGGAGCCGGCGGATGAATCTGCGGGAGTACTGGCTACCTGCAGACAATATCCGAATATCTCACCTGCCTTCCTCTCCTGTCCGGGACAGGATGCCTTCACCGAGCTTTCCCGGCTGGTGCCGCTTCTGGGCTATCCTATGAAGTCCGGTCACAACCTGACCTGGCTGGATGCCATCTATGAAAAAGCTCACCGCGACGGCTGCCGGGTCGTGTTAAAAGGACAATATGGTAATGCCACGATCTCCTGGGGCAAGGCTTTGTCTGTATTTTATCAGCTTTTCTGTTCCGGGCATCCCCAGATCGCTCTCCGGACGATGAAAGACTTTGGTCACCGGTACGGCATTCCGAGGAAATATATGTTAAAATGTATACTGACCGAATGGATAGGCAATCTCTTCCCTGCCAAGCCGGAATATCCGCTGACGGCCCCCGGACTTATGCAACGCTATCATATTTCCCGCGCCTACCGGAAGCAGATGCGTTCTGCCGGCGGTGGCGAGATGGATTCCCGGGAAAAACGTCTGTCTTTTATCTTCAATCCTACCGCGCAAATGCAGCTTGGGATGTTCGATACAGCCATGAGTCTGATCCACGGAGTATTGATCCGCGATCCCTCCAAGGACAAAAGGATCATAGAACTATGTTGCAGTCTCCCGGTGGAATGCAGTCTCAGTGGTTCTCTGGAGCGGGGTATGGTCCGCACATATCTGGAGGGAATCGTCCCGGATTCCATCCGGAAAGAAATCTTTCACCGCGGGGTACAAAGTGCTGACTCTACATTCCGCAGCCAGCTTCTATGGGATGAGAACCGCAGGGACATTCTGGAGACCCTGCATTCCCCCACGCTACGCCGTTATATAGATCCAGGGAAACTGGATCCCCTGCTCATCCGCCTGGAAGAGGCCTCCGCATCCGAACTGACCTTTTCCGATCTGCGTATGGCAAATGTCCTGTATTCCTGCAGTCTGTTTCTAAAGGAGGTCTGAATATGTATTATTATCGTCTCTACGGCATGCTGCTGGAGAGTGAGCTTTGCTTTCCGGAGGCCGATGAACTAACGCCCCCGGTCACTCCGGATGCCACACTGACCCTCGGCATGCCCCCTGAATGGGTCGTTACGGAATACCGACAGGGAAAATTTTCTTCGATCACCGAGCGGGTCATGTGGTTTCGATTGTATGATGAACTACTGGTCTACGTAGAACAAGGTTCAAAGGCTATCGTCTGGAAGTTAGATCCTGCTCTCGACGAAGTGCGTATGCGGACTTATCTTCTGTCCGGTGCCATCACTTTTCTCCTTTTACAGCGTGGCTATCTTCTAATCCATGGGAGTGCGCTGTGCTGCAAGGATAAGGCTTATCTGATCTCGGGCCCCAGCGGCAGTGGTAAATCCACCACCGCTCTGCATCTGATGAAACAGCCGGGAATCCTGTTTGCCTCCGACGACATCTGTGCTGTCCGCACGGAAAATGGTCAGAGCATCCTCTATCCGGGACCTCCCTGGCAGCGGGTATGCGCGGATGTCATGCGACGCAATCCGGACAGTGAATATACCTATATCCGGGAAGCCGATGAGAAATACGGGAGAAAACTTACAGACTCCTACTGCCGGGAACCGCTTCCCGTGGGAGGCATGTTTACAATCTACCGGGATAACTGCGAGGAATTGTCCTGTGAGGAATTATCCGGCAGTGAAAAGCTGCAGGTCCTGACTCATAATCTATTCCGTGGAGAACTGCTGAACCTACTCGGCATCACTCCCGCCCGCATGACGCAGTTCTTAAGCGCAGTAACAAGCTTTCCCATATATAAGATCGCAAGGCCACAGAACCGTGACACCACAAAAGAGATACCGGAAATCATCTCTAAATATATCAATGATGTTAGATTTCTTGTATTTCCCTCCTGAATCAGTTATAGTCTGAGTTGTCAGTTATTAATAGTTTGATAGAAAAGGAGTATATGAGAGCTATGAAAAAATGGAAAACACCTGAAGTTGAAGAATTATCTATTTCCTGTACTGAGCAGGGTAAAAATCTCTCCTCCCAGTATGATGAAATCCGCGTAGATCAAAACGGCAATTACTGGTTAAGCTTCTCCAGTGGTTTTGATTCCAACCCCGATATCGACGGTGACGTAACTGTACACTGATTCTCTCACGTAAGATAATGAATTAATAAAAAAACGGGCAGGAAACAGTTTTCTGTTTTCTGCCCGCTCTTGTATTGTCACTTCATTTTTCAGGAGGCATCCATGGATTCTCTCATCAGCGTTATTATTCCGGTCTACAATGTAGCCCATTATCTGATATCTTGTGTGGAAAGTGTTACCGCTTCTTCCCACCGGAATCTCCAGATTCTGCTCATTGACGACGGTTCCACCGACGGCAGCGGTCCTCTGTGTGACAGACTCGCCCTTACGGATTCCCGCATCACTGTCCGGCATACGGACAACGGTGGCATCTGCCATGCCCGCAATGTGGGACTGTCCCTTGCTACCGGCGACTACATCTCCTTTATAGATTCCGACGATCTGATCCATCCGGATTTTTATCGTCTCATGCTTTCCGCCATGGTCCATGAATCTGCGGATCTGGTGATATGTCATGAACAGATATTTTCCGACAGCAGAGTGCTGCCTTCCATGGAAGCCTGCCATACTTATCACTTACAGAGTATAGAATCGCGGGACGGATTTTTTCTGCACTTTATGGATCCCTTTACGGGGCCTGTAACCTGGGTGTGGAATAAACTCTACCGCCGCAATCTGCTATCCGATATCCATTTCCAGGAAGGAAAGAAAATGGAAGATATTTCTTTTCTGACCGATTATGCACTACAATGTCAAAAGGTAGTATGGATCGAAGAGACTTTAAACTATTACCGTCAGCGCAAAGACAGCACTATGGGGGAAGGCTTCTCTGATATTAGCTGTGACTATGCGGATGCACTGTTGTATTCTCTCGACCGTATTCAGACATCCCCGGAAGCTTCTGACTTTTCCGCTGCCTACGCTGTCTATGTGACCAACAAGCTGGCCCTATTGTGCGTGAAGTCGTGCAAATATCATTGGCAGAACAGCTTTTCTTATTTAGCGCAAAAATACCGGGACAGCTACAAGCGTTATCATCAAAATGCAGAGTCTCTGTCTGCACGTGGTAAGCTTTTCCTTGCCCGGTATTGTTTTCCTCTTTATTATATGCTGCAGAAAAACCGCATCCGTATCTAGTCCTTCGTCACTTCCATCACCTGTTTGTCCACGATCTGCAGTTCTCTGTCACAATAAGGCAGAATACTTTTCCTATGGGTAATGATAAGACAGGTAGGACGGGGCGACAATTCCTTCAACCCCTGCAGCACTTCCAGTTCTGTCTTCTCATCCAGTGCGGAAGTCGCCTCATCCAGTATCAGGAACGGAGCTTTCCTTAGAAAGGCTCTGGCAATGGCAATCCTCTGTGCCTGTCCCTCGGACAGACCGTGTCCTCTCTCTCCGATCACAGTATCGATCCCTTTCGGAAGTCCCATGACAAATTCATATCCGGATGCCAATTTCAGTGCCTCATACATTTCTTCCTCCGTTGCATCCAGTTTCCCCATACGGATATTCTCCCGCACCGTACCGCTGAACAATGTATTCCCCTGGGGTACATAAGATATAAATTTCCGGGTAGCGGCATTCGCCCGCTCCAGATCCCCTTTTTCATTAAAAAAGGTAACACTGCCCCGGATGTTACTCATAAAAGACATGATAATACGGATCAGCGTGGTCTTGCCGATACCGGATTCTCCGATTATAGCCACAAATTCTCCGGGTTCGATCCGCAGATTTACATTCTCCAGTACTGTCTCATCCGTATAACCAAAGGTCATGTCTTTTATCTCCACGCCGACCTGGGCCGACGGGATCTGAGTGTCCGTTTTCATCTCCAGTGGAATCTGCTGCAATTCCATGATTCTTCCCGCGGAAGCCAGTATAGACACTACCTTGGGAATCTGTTGTGCAAGCCCCATGACCGGTGCCTGCACACGGTTCACCAGTGTCAAAAATACCGACATGGTTCCGTAGGTGATCATCTTGCGGGAAATCTGTATTGCTCCATAGCAAAATGCTACAATATATCCGGTCTGAAATGCCAGGGACATCACTGTGGAACTGGCTACTCCCATTTTCGTCCGACGGTATACCCAGTGAAACCTCTCCTCCCGAAGCTGTGTCAGACGCTCCGTGGAATAATCCTCGTTGGCAAACGCTTTTACGATCAGTAGATTTGCCAGGCTTTCCTGTAAAAAAGACCGATATGCTGCTTCACTCTCCTGCACCTTCACCTGAAGTTTTCGAAGTTTTTTGCCAAGCCACCAGGAGCTGAGTGCTGCCACCGGAGCTACCAGCAGGGCGAACATTGCCAGCATCGGCGAATAATAGAACAGCGTAAGAAATACCAGCAGCAGTTCCACCGCCAGTTGGATAATACTTGGAATAGTTCCGATAATACCGTCCGCCACATTCCCCGCATCGCTGGTAAGTCTCGTCATCAGATCCCCGGTGTGATATTTTTTCACATCCATCCAGTGGGAATGAATGATCTTCTCATAGATCTGTTTCCGTATGCCAAAAGAAAATCTCTCCGTCAGCATGGTGGATACCAGCGACGAAATTACCGTCACCGCCTGCATTCCCAGCATTAACAATACATAGACCACCATCAGGCGTACAAATGCATTGCCAAAGGTGGCATGGTCTATGATTTCTTTGGAGATCTGAACCATCAGCAGTGATGCAATTGTCTCCAACAGTCCGAACACCATAACCAGAAGTATTTTTCCCAGATACGGTCTGGAATACTGCCATAACCATTGTGCATACCGGTACTGATTTCCCCGATCCTGCCATATTTTTTTTACTTTACCCATATCTCACAGCCCCCGGATTTACTCTATAAAGCCATTCCCCCTCATCTGTTCCAGGAACTTCATGACGGACTCTTCACACTCCTCTCTGGACACCTCATAGATGGTCAGTAACCGGTCCACGATCTGCGTGGGAGTGATCTCCTCCTGCAGCATATCCCAGATGTCGTTGCCCGCTCCTTTGATCAGAAAATATTTTCCCGATTCAAAATCGATCATGACCTTTTCTCCTGCCAGATCCGTCACATTTAATTGCTTCTTCAGTTTGATGATTGCATTTTTCTCCATCCTTTTACCCTCCGTTTTCTTACTTAACTTATTTTTCTCTTATTTCCACTTATTTTCGGAACTTATCCACTACCGAATAATCTTCTCCGCTTCCTCCGCTGACGTACATTCTGCCGCAACGTATCCATGCATGGGCTACCATCTTTCCTTCTTCGAGCTTACATCCCAAATACATTGTAGAAGAAATCCCTTTGTTTTTCAATAATCTCTGCGCAGTAAGTGCCCGCACCAGACACTTGCTCTCCCAGCTCGTCCTGCTGCAGACCCGGTTCACACAGTATGCCACCTTTTTGGCATATCGATAATGCTCGATTGTCTCCTCCTCGGGAGACTCTTCGCCCTCGCTGCCCCATTTCACGCGCAGCCTGGTTGTATTACCGTAGAGCACCTGCAGGCGATAGATGGCAGAATAAATCCAGCATTGTACAGACAACCATTTATGATCGTTGTATCTGAGGAAACGATATCCTCTCTTCAAAATTGTCATTTCCGTTTTCTGCCTTTCTATGACTGGAACTTCAGATCCATCTTCTCATAGATATCCTGTACCGTCCGGATCCGTTCTTCATCAATGTGATTCATCATCTGACGTTTATAGGTGCCTTTGTGCTTTGCCAGACCTGTGATTCCTCTGACCAGCCATGCCCAGGGGAGCAGCCATGGACAATCCTCCAGGTAAGGATAGTATTCTGCCATATAGTGCAATGGGGGAAATGCATACCAGAATTTCAGTTGTTGTCTGCCTGCGGTTTTTCCCTTCTTTTTCTCCTCGGCAAATTTATTCCAGATGCCGTTCTCATCTTTACCGTAGATACCGCTGTCCAGCAGATAGGCAAAGAGATTGTCATACAGTGCATTGCTCTCCTCTTCCTCCAGCCACAGATAGGCCAGTTTCTCCATGTGCCCGGTAAATGTGAGAATACCACACTGTTCCAGTTCTTTGTCCAGATAGTTTCTGTCCATCTGTTCGCCAAATCGTTCCAGATAAACATAGATATCGATCAGATGTCTGATACCGCAGCCGGTCTGATAGAAATGCTTGGCCGCATGCGCCATCATATATACGTAAAAATCTTCCGTTCCGAAGTCCTGTGTATATGTACATCCGTTTCTGGTATGCGTGCGGGAAAAGTTTTTGAAATAACCGTACTGATTGCGGTCCACCGTCTTGTCGTACATGGCACGATGAGCCTCGATCACCAGAAACGGCGGTTTCTGGAAAATATCATGGTGTTTTACTGCACGGTACAGAGTGTATCCCCGTTCTTTTAACAACTCCTGTGCCTCTCCCATGTTTTGTTCGGCGAACAAAATATCGAGGTCACTCATCTCCCGCATCTGCGGTGCCGGATAGTAGAATCGCAATACCGCCCCTTTCATGGGTTGATTGATAATCCCTTTTTCCTCAAACAATCTTTCCAGCTCTCTCTGTTCCTGCACCTGCACACCGCAGCGCAAAATACTGTTCATTAACGGAGCCCGCAGCCTGCTGCGTTCTTCCTCTGTAAGATTGTCTACCCGGATCAAAGCTCCCAATAGGAGGTAATTCAGATGATGTTTTTTCGCAATCTGCACGATTTCATCCACCGTCACGCCTTCCGGCAGGGAAGGTACTTCCTCCTGTTTCAGCTGAGCGCGTATCAGCTTTGCCAGGTATTTTTCTTTCTTTCCCATAGGCACACCCCTTCACATTTATTTCCATAAATCGTATGGAAAACTTTTCTGTAGTCCCTCTTGCAGTTTATCTAATTGGGGTAATTCCATCGGAGTCATCCTTTTCGCCTGTTGTAAATCAGATGCTATTTTGACATCGTATCTGCCTGTCGCATAATACCAGTCATAGTATTTCAACCATTCCTTCTCCATGCCATTGCCGATGAACACCGCCGGAATCCCATAAGACTCCGCCAGAATAATTCCATGCAAGGAAGAGGAATATACAATTTCAGCCGTAAGCATTCTATCGATAAATGACCTGTAATCCGTTGTTTTAATATCCAATTTTTCAGCATCACTGTTTTGTTTCAAATAATGTTCTATCACAACATAATCTTTTCCCTTTTTACGTTCCCCCGGATAGATGAGAGGCATCAGGATTGCCGGATCACCGTAGATTTCCGGGCAGTCATATCCGTTGGCAGTCATGACCTGCCTGCTGACCGGGCCCCGCAAAGCCCGCACGTCATATTTCCTGTATTTTTTCTGTTCTGTTACATGCGCTGCGTTCTCAAAAGAGTTGACACCGCTTCCCCAGACAACCGCATCAAATCTGCCCAGTCCCAGAATAGATCCGACTGCCATAAGATGCTTTTTCCCCGCACAGATGGTTTGAAGATTCATACCTTTTTGTGCCAGCATCCACTCAACGATCACAGGAGCTAAAAAATCTCCCAGATTATCCTCGAAATCCCAATACTCCAAAGCCACTCTATGCTTCTTAAGCCGCTCACCGTTTAATTTTTTTCGATTTCTTACGACCGCTATATCTCTGAGCATAACTCCTCCTACTTTTTCCTTCCGAGCATACTTTTACACTTTTTCACAATTAATTGCGTTCCCTCTGTCTTCCCATATGCCACTAAAAATACCACGCTGCAGATTCCGCCGATGACAACTCCCTTACCGATCAGCTGCAACCAGTTCTGTGTCTGCACTCCGGATAACAGCAACCAAAGCACCCCTATGGTAGCAATCATAAGCAATGCATTTTTTAAAAGTGACACATAGTATCCCGCTACACTTTTCTCGAAATACTCCCGGAACAGAAGTCTCGGCTCGTACCAGAAATACGTACTCAGCCTTGCGATTGCCGATGCCAGCACGATTCCGGTCAGTCCCATGACTTTTCCCAACAGAATCGACAAAACAATGTTCAGCACAGCACCGACCAACATGACGTACTTGGTACGAACATAAAGTCCGGTAGCATCCCTGTAGATCCACAGCGGCTGCAGAACACAGGACAGATAGGTATTCAGTGTCATCGCCAGAATGGCACCTGTACTGATGGTAAACCCGCTGCCCAGCCACACATAGACGAAATCGTTCGCCATGATGCAAAACGCACTGACGATGGCACCACAGAGAATAAAGCTGACAGATTGTATGACGCTGAACACTTCATAACGTTTCTCACTCTTCTCTCGGACAATGACATTACCGACGCTGGCCGTCAAGGCGGAAAAAATGATCTGAATGATCAGAAGAAGCTTATTGCTCACCATCAGGTAGTTGGAATAGATTCCCGTCATAGCAGTTCCCACCAGCACGGAGATCAGGATATTATCCGTGGCTGTAAAGATCGTGGAACTGATCTTGTACAAAAATACAGAACGCATATTCTCGAAAATCGCCTTCTCTTCCTCTTTGGTGATCTTCCGCTCCATTTTGATAAACGGATACTGTTTCTGTGCCTCCCGGGATGCCATGAGATTATTGAAAAACTGCACTGCCACTCCGATTGCCAGGTACAGAATATAATTCTGCAGCAGTAAAAGGGAAAAAATCTGCAAAATTGTCTTCAGCAAGCTGGTCCAAATCGAGATATTGACTACTTTGTAGTTCTTCTGATCTGCCGTAAGTATCGTGGATTTATAGACAAACAGATAAGAAATCACTACGTTTGCCAGCGAGAACAGATAATACACTGCGAGATGGGGAATCTCCTGTTCTGTATTGACGATATATTTCAGGAACGGAATCACTGCAATTCCCACTACCGTCACCACCACGGCGATCACATTGTATACTTTTTTATAAAAATGAATCAGTCCGGCCAGTTTCTCTTCGTCATGTTCCGCCAACGGCTTGTAAAAGCTGTAAGCCATGGTCGTGTTAAAACCAAGATCCGCCATGGACAGCAGATTTAACACATCGGAAAAAATTCCGTTCAGTCCCAGATATTCCGCTCCCAGGGTATGGATAAATACGGTTCTTGCTACAAAACTGAGTATCAGGGTAAGAAACTGATATGTAAAACCAGATATCATATTTTGTACAGAGTTCTTTACACGACTACTCATTCAGATTTTCCGTTCCTTCCTCTGCTGCTGTCTGCTCCTGCGGAATCTCCGCATCCCAGTTCACAGTACCTTCTGCCACTTCCTGCGTATAACGTAAAATATACGATTCTCTCTCCCTGAAAAATTCTTCTATTTTCTTGACTTCCTGATGGTATACCGTGTCTTCAATGTTCCCACGGAAACGCTTGTAATTACTGAGGACAATTTTCTTTTTTTCGGCGGCTAATTGTCCCAGTGCCGCTTCTACTTCCTCATCAGCGAAGGTATGCTCCGCCATTTCCTGCATCACGGAACTTAAGCTGTTCCGAAATTCCTCATTATGCAATAAAGCTCTGAAGAAGATATCCTGCGAAACACTCTCCATCAAATAGGAGTCAATGGTTGCCGTCGTTTTCCCGCCGGTGGCCTTATTCCCCATGGAATTATCCAGTCGGCACATCAGAAATCTCCATCTGCCATCTCCGAAGCCCGTCCCGTTTTCCGAGATTGTTCTCCAGGTTATCACCGTATCCTCTCCATAGAATGCATTTGCAAGGTAAAGATTTGCGCAAAAATATTGCAGGTAATTTTCAACATCCATCATTTCTTTTACCTGTTCATAATTCTGTATATCAGACATATCACGCGTAGTCACAAAATCATAGAGTTTACCAAATGTAGTGATATTCTCCGTCACTGGGTCGGTCACTCCGTTTCTTGCAAACAGTACATCCCCTGCAGCGACACCGTATTCTTCCGCAATAAAATCCGCATCATAATTTCCACGCAGCATATAAATTCCCCAATACTCTCCGTTCAGGAATACCGCACACGATTCCATATTCTGCGTTCTTACGGTGGTCGCATCCAAAAGCCTCTGTGCCAGATATTCTCGCAGCATAAACGTGTTGTCTCTTCTGTGCGTCAACAGTGAAAATCCATTTTCACCTTCTCTGTAATACCGCTCCAGTCCGGTTCCCTCGCTGGCACAGTTTTCTCCCGTAAGCTTTAGTCCTTTTTGTGGCCATGTGGTGCTGATATCATTGATAATACTCACCTGCATTTTCTGTGCAAAGGTCTTATCTTTTTGGTTAGAAAAGAATTCCACATAGACCGGTTTGCTCCAATTATTGTAATAGTTTCCCGCGCCTCCGCCGTCATATCCCTTGGCGATCTCATCTTCATAAGAACGGCCTTTCACATAAATGCCTTCAAAATAATCAAACAGATTATTTTCGTCGGTTGAGATAGATATTACCGGCACCCCTGTGATATCACCGGATTTTTCGATACCGATAAAATAGGATTGCGTTACCGTATCACTCTGTTGTCCCAAAGTATCCACCGCAATTGCCTTCAGTACGGTTCCCATAGTGATACTTGCCGGTTGAAAAGTTGCTGTATAATACTCCATCTGAGGATTCACTGCCAGCGTCATGTCCGAGCCGCTCCGGTTTATAATCGTAATAGGACTCTCGTACAGCGTGGACTGTGTGGTAGGCTCGGAACCATCCAGGGTATAATAGATCCGGCTGTTCTCTCCGGCAGACAATTCCACCTGTATGTCATTATCATAGAAACCTCCGGGAACAGAGAAATGCAACTTCTCCGTCTCTACAACTTCTCCCTGCGTATTGCTTTCTCCTTTGGTGGCGGTCATCCATTCCATGCTTTCTGCGCCATCCGTGATCCGTCCGTAGCTTTCTCCACTTTCCAGATCCGGGACCAGCATACTGCTGTGCAATATCTCTTCCGGCAAAAATACGCTGATCACATCTCCCGCTGCCAGAGATCCCAGATTCTCCACGCACAGATACCCTGCTGCCGGCAATACCTCTTCTTTGGTAAATTCTTTTTTCACCTGTCCGTTCACTGCGATCTTACAGTCCTGCAGGGGAATTTCATCCCGGGATAATCCGTTGTACAGTTCGATCCAGCCTGCCTGATTTATCTCGTTGATGTAAAGCCCTTCTGCCAGCTGCGTCAGGTCTTTTTGTTTTGCATCTGCCGTACTCTGTTCCTCACTGATCTCCTGCAGCATCTCCTGTTCCTGCTGCTGTTTGCGGGAGGAATCCCACATAATATATCCGAGCACCAGCACTGACGCTAGACTCAGCAGGATCACAATCCTGTCTTTTTTAGAAAATCTTGATTTTTTATCCATGATTGCTCCTTGTCTTTCCCTGAGCCGGCACAATTACATACAAAATCACCGTTGCCAGACCACCCAGAATTCCACCTGTAACATTTGTAAGAATATCCATCAATTCAAAATAACCTCTATGTGTCAGCAGCTGGATCACTTCGATACAGAAGCTGGTCAGGAAACTGTAGCAGGTCGTTAGAAACAATTTCCTGCCTATCTTCTCGCGTCCGCGGAACAGGGCAATCAGCGCTCCCCAGGGCACGAAGAGACATACGTTGAGCAGGTCATAGATCATCTGATTGGACAGATCCGGACTGCCGCTTTTCAACCACATGGAAATATGAGTGAAAATTCCGGAACGGCTTCCTTCTTCCCGATTATAGAATGTTATTTGAAACAGAAAGCATGCATATCCCGCCAGAAGCATCAGCAGTATCTCTTTTCCGGAGCGCATTTCTTCCCCCCGCAGCCTGGACCAAATCAGCACTGCGACATGCACCAGCAAAAAAACTGCTGTCATCATGAGAAGCAATAATGTCCAGGAGATTCCCTCCAACTGTTCTGCGATCAGTGCATTGCATCTGACTATAAACTCTTCCATTGTCAACCTTTCCTTCCTCTACGAATTATTTACAGCTCCGGAAGAGGATGGTTTTCCTTTTGTGCAAGATAGTATTCATAGAATGGTATCTGGGTCTTGAGCTTGTCATAGCGTTTTTTCCGCACCAGTATCTGGACTTTGTCAAACAGCCATGGCCATTTCCCGATCATTTTTTTGATGCGGTTCTTCATTGTCTTACTGTCATCTGTTTTCAATCTCCACTCTCCGGCACACAGATGTACTGCATATTGTTTCCCTGTGATCGTTCCGATCTCGAACAGCTCCTTCGGGAAGATCACGAAATCCACCAGATCCTGGAACTGATTATTCAGGCGAAACTGCGGATAATGTTTCAAAATATAGTAGGTATAATAATAATTGCTGGTGGCATATCCATCCACGATAAGTCTGCCGTCCCGGAAGTTAAATACTTTCCCATCCGGATTCCTGCCGAATTCGGTGGCATCATACATATCCAACAGCGCTTTCACCAAAGGATTTCCCGGCTGTGCTCCGATAATGGCCGATCCCACCGAACAATCAAAAATAAAATTGAAAAATGCCGGATAGGATAACAGCGGATCAAAGGAGCGGCATACCTTCACATCGGTATCCAGATAAATCCCACCGTATTCATATACCGCCTTCAGGCGATAGTAATCACCGATAAATCCCAGTTGCTTTTCCGCATAGGTTCTGCGTACAAATTCATTTTCATCAAAGGTACAGTTGCTTTCATCCCATCGCATGACCCTGTAACCTTCCAGTCTGCTCCAGGAATCAATGCATTTCTGCAAATCCTCCGGAATTGGCTTACCGCCGAACCAGCAGTAATGTATGATCTTGGGTATCGTTCCCTTACTTCCCTTTCCTTCCATACTTCTCTCCTCACAATTATCTTAATTTTCCCTGCATCAGATACTGATAAAAGGTATCCTGCCCCGAAGTCTCTTTCTCACTGAAACGTGTACTTAACTTATGGAATCCGCATCTTGATTTCAGAACCTCATATTTGATTCCGTCGTATGGCTGTCCCATATATGTCGCCAGCACATGCGACTCCACCTGACTGACAATAGGCATCGCCTGATACTCTTCCCGATAATAATCGCATGCCATAGTCATAAACAGGTGAAAAATATAGTAATCCACTGCCCGGTCGTTGTCCTTCCAGTAAGCATAGAGCAGTTCTCTGGTCAGACAATAAATATTCTGATTCGTGGTTCCGTACAGAAACCAGTTATTTGTCTCCATGATCTCCGGATTGAATCCGAAATAATAAAAGCTGTACATGAAAACCGGCAATTGATCTGTATATGCCAGTAGTCCCCCGTCCGTACAGTAGACCGTTGCATCGATCCAGTATCCGCCGTAACGGACCAGAAGCTCCAGACGGATCAGATCTGAGAAATGTGCCGGACCGATGATCCCTCTCTTCCATTTTTCAACAATCTCTTCCGGAAGTGTGATATAATCAAATACATTCTTCGCATCGATCACGACGATCTCCCGGTCCGGAAGCTTTTGTCTCAGAGCTTCATAGCACAGCTTCACCAAAGGCGGTGCCTGCTCCAATCCCTGCAGCCAGCAGAACCAGACTCTGCCCCGGTTAGCTTTCTTTTCCAGTGTCTCCCATGGACGGTCCGCCGTCACTTTCTCCAGATATTTTCTTTTTAATTTTTTATAATACAGCATCCGGTGCTTTTGCCCGATCATCACATTGTACAAAAAGGACAATTTTGCATCCCTGTACTTTGTCTTCAGCATCACATTGTCATAGATCGACCCCAGTAACATATGATCCTGTATTTTTTCTTTGATTCTTCGCAATGAAGTATCTCCCATGCTTCTCCCCTTCTCAAAAACATCTCTGCTGAATACCGTTCCAGCTCCGGTACAGTGCAATGATCCATCTGGTACTTTGCGTCTTCAACAACAGATAAAGTAGTCTTCGTTTTCCCTGAAGTCCGGATTTTCTTACTGCTTCCAGGAAATCCTGTTCCCGACAGATTCTCCGTACAATCTCTTTCCTCTCAGAGTCGGCGATTCCTCTGCGGCAGCTGAGCTGCTTGAGAAATGTCAGGCCCAGCCCGGAATAGACCCGGCAGAATGCCATCTCCTGCTCCTCGTGTTCCGGGAATTCCCGACAGAAATCCATCGCATAATGATAAATCTTCGTGATATTATCAAAAAAACGTGGATCGTAACTGTTTAACTGGGTTCCCTGGGTCTGCACATTATACTGATAGAACAGTTTAGGATTGACTGCAATCTTATGGGCCCTGCTCACTGCCTGCAGTGAAAAATACAGGTCTTCGTAAATACGGATCTGCGGATCAAACGCAAGATTTTGTTCCCGCAGAAATTCTCTGCGAAACACTTTGTTCCAGGGTGCGTTGATCACCTCTGTCTCCACGGTTTCCACCAGACAGTCCCGGAAAAATTCTTCTCTGCTTCCACAAAAGGATGTTTTCATCGGTCTCGTCACTTTGCGGTCATTGGCCACATCATAATACCAGAACCCGAACATCAGCACATCCGCATCGCTCTCTTCCGCGATCCGGACATTTTTCTCCACGGCATCCGCCTGCAGCAGATCGTCCACATCCGTGAACATCAGATACTTTCCCTGTGCATGTGCAATTCCGGTATTTCTCGCCCTGCTGGGGCCGCCGTTTTCCTGATGAATGACTCTGACATGGGAGACAGCCGCCGCATAGCGGTCACAGATGCCACCGGAGCCATCCCCGCTACCGTCGTCCACCAGCAGGATCTCCAAAGGAGCATAGGTCTGTTCCAACAGCCGTTTCATACAGTCGTCAATATAACGTTCTCCATTATATACCGGCACTACAATGCTTACTAACGGATTCATCTTGCTCCTCTTTTCTTCAAATACTTCGATGTTGTCATGGGCGGTGCATCTTCCCCCTCCCGTACCGGATCCAGGCACAGAGAAAGGGCGAACAAAATATAGAGATATTTCAATGTCTGCAGCGAATCGACCCAAAAAAGATTGATCAGATAACAGACACTGCCTACCAGAAGGATCTTCGGCAGTCCGCTTTTATCTCTGCGGACCCTCTTTATCATACCCGCGATCATACTTCCGAGAAACAGCAGATAGGTGATCATTCCCGGATACGCATAACGTACATATTCCGCAATGTAGAAATTATCCACAGATTCAATGAAAGAACCGTTGATCTCCGACTTAAACGAGCGCTTCCTTCCCAGCCCCAGCAGCGGATTCAGCCAGTCCACCGTGAAAATATATTTGAGCTGGTCCCGGTAATTGGAACTACTGCTTAATGCCGTTAAATCCGCACCGAACTGCACCGCCAGTTCCGTTCCCAGCAGTTCATCCAGGATACTGGTGATCTGTAACAATATGTATCTTCCCATCGTCGTATTTCTGATAGCTGCCAGAATTACTGCAAAAATACCCGCCAGCAAAAGCGCGATCATCACAAATTTTTTAATCTCCATTTTAGAAGATAAGCCCACCAGCAGGATCACTTCCAAAAGAAATACGCTCAGTGTGGATCTCGACCCACATAAAAATACGTTGACCCCCAGCAATAGTAACAAGAGCGGCTGTGCCAACAGATTGACGCTCTTATTTTTTCTGTCGTAACAGGCAAAGGGAACCATGGTGACCAGCATCAGACCATAACCCAGAGAGTGGTTACAGGAGCTCATGATACGATAGCTTCCCGATCGTACAAATCGTCCCGTATAGAGTCCCTTGATCGTCTCCAGATAGGAGAACGGTGATCTCCCCAGCACATATTCCACGATGCCCAGCAATGCGATCACATAAGAAAATACAACGATCATCTGTATCGTTTTTTCCACTCCCAAAGTGTTCCGGATGAGATAAATCAACAGATAAAACGTCAACAATTCAATAAACGGGTTTAAAAAGGCGTTGACATCCGCACGTAATACCATAGTATATCCGATCACCATAAGGTAAGGAAGTAACACTTTGGTACATGGTTCTTCCACCACCAGCAGCACGAATCCCCGGATACGCTCCGGCTCTGCCAGCATCAGGAGTAATACCGCCACGATCATGATGCGCAGTGCCGTCAGGTCGAACAGAGGAAACGGCAGTCCGAAATACTGCGGCAATACATATAATGTAAAAAAGAACAACACTGCAACCGCCTGAAAGATTTTCAGTTCTCTCTGCGGTTTCAGATATCTGCTTTGTTGTGCCATTTCTCTCCTCCTTCCCACAATTTTCCCACTGATCTCTTTGATCCTCTATCCCCGGATCGCCATCATCAGCTCTACGGGAATAGACTTTCTGCTGTGATAACAGTCCGCATATCCAAATAACAGCGGCAAAGTATTCCATACTTTACGGTCACGCAGCAATTCGATCCTCAGCTGCGTTGCCCGTATATTCCGATGTAATAGTCTACAATCCCGTTCACTCATTGACAGTGACTCTGCAAAGACCAGGGTAGCCTCATGGCTTTTCTTCAGATCCTCCAAAAAACGTACTCTATCCGGAAGATCACGCATTTTATGCATTGTCACGTTATTGGAATGAAGTCTTCTGCGCAGTGTCACCCCATGGTAGACGTACAGTCCATCTCTGCATAATGCCAGCTTCCAGACAAATTCATCGTGGGCCCAGTTCGGATACCATCTGTTTTCCACCTCCTGCCAGAATTTCCGGCGGATGCACATGCTGCATCCCTGACAGTTGATAAACAGATTATGCGCTTCATAGGGTAGATGCTCAAGGGAATGATCCCGGCGGAACTGCTTCTGTTCCCATGTCGGAACACTGGGGGCGTCCGGAGAAGACACAAAAGACTCGAATTCCGAACACAACAACAGGATCCCCGGATGCTCCTCCATCTGTCCCACCATGACCTCCACCCGGTCCGGTACCCAGATATCATCCTGATCGCAGAAGAAAATATATTCTCCCTCCGTCTCCTTCACTGCACCGATAAAATTTGCAGCATATCCCAGATTCTTCGGATTCTGCGATACCTTCCAGGTTCTTTCCAGTCCATGTTCCCTGATATATTTTTCCACGATTGCTACGGTATCGTCAGTGGAACGATCATCGTGGATGATCACTTCATCCACCGGCATGCTCTGGGTCCGGATAGACTCCAGTTGCTCCACCACATATTCCGCTCCATTGTAAGTTGCCATTGCTACGGATGTTCTTATCATAATACTATCCTTTCAGAATCCTGCCACTCAGTACCGCCACCGGCTGACAATTCCATCTGCGGACATTTCTCAGATAGATGCCGATCTTCCCCCGTACATACGGGTTCGCTCGATAGTCCGGAAAATGCTCCTGTAAAAAGGCAAAGGTCCGATCCAGCAGATCCTTGCGCAGCCTTGCATCCGGTACTCTGCCGATCCGGCTCAAGGAACTGCATAGAAGTATCTTAACGCAAAAGTATTCCAGCTCCTGTCGATATTCCTCGTAAAATCCTCTCTCCCTGTAAAAATCCAGTATATTCTGTAACACCGGAAAAATATCAGCCACTTTTTTACTTTTGTTGGCATTCATAGTAGAGGTCTCCCTGAGGATATAAGATACAAAGGGACGGTCTACATAGGTTTCCCGCTGAAGATACGGGATCAGTTTGATACAGAATGCCGTATCCTCATAGATTCTTCCCTCCGGGAATTCCATTCCCTCCCGCAGCAGGATCTCCCTGCGGATCAGCTTGTTCCAGGGGCAGGTCATAGGATCGATAAACATATCTTTCCTGTCCCGGTACTGCCTGATATTTCCTCTGGTAGCCAGTTCCTTCTGCTGACCATCCTTTTCCTGAAGATAGTGATAACTGCATTCCACCATATCACAATTGTTCGCAAGCGCTGCCCGAAGCATTTCCTCATACATTGCGGTATCTACATAATCGTCCGAATCCACAAACCCTACATAATCCCCAATGCACTCCCGGATTCCCAGATTCCGTGCACTTGCCTGCCCTCCGTTCTCCTTGCGGATAACTCTGACTCTTCCCGGATAATTGTTTTCAAATTCAGAAAGAATCTCCGGAGAGTGATCCGTGGAACCATCATCCACCACCAGGATCTCCAGATCCTTCAGTGTTTGATGTACCAGACTTTCCAGACATCTGCGTAGATATTTTTCTGTATTATAAACCGGTACGATCACACTCACCTGCCTGCTTGCTGTATCCATCTTTTTCCCCTCTATGGTATCTTAGGATGCGCATCCGTACGTTCTCCCAGTAATTCCCGTGTCCGTTCCATGATCATCCCAACCGCCTTGTTATGCTTTTTTATTATATGAGTAAAGTCTGTATATTGGTCACCGACACCATGAATGTCACTGCCCAGTGCACTGATCCTGTCATGTCTCAAATACTGTTGTGCGCGGAACCTCTGCCTGTTCCATCTTCCCACCAGACTGCCTATATTCACCTGTGCAAGGCATCCTGCCTCTAATAAAGGCATAATCTGTGACATCCGGTATCGCTCTACATGGGCAAGCACCACCTGCAGACCACATTTATCCTGTAATGCTGTCACTGTATTTATCAATTCCGGATCCCATATCTCCGTAAAAGGCATTTCCAGCAGTAATACCTTCGTTCCATCTATACAAAGTTGTTCAAGCCCTTCCATCCGTTCCAGTCCTTTACAGATCAGGACCTCCGCTCCCTGCACAATTTGTATTCCTGCTGCCCGGATCTCTTCCTCTCCGGCAAGTTCCTTTTGCAGCTGCACCCACGCCAGCCTGCGGCGTTTTAAGAAACTGTCCACACTCTCCGCATGTGGGTAAAAATGGGAGGTGGCAAGGATACAGTGAACCCCTGCCCACACTGCTCGCCGGATCTGCTCCATTGCTACCGCAGTATCACTGCATCCATGGTCCAAACCGGGCAAAATATGGCTGTGAAAATCATATATCTTAAGAATATCAGTATTTGTAGTCTTTTGCATAATGTTTATAATGATAATCCTGAGATTTCATAGAGATTCCGTTGAACACGAATCCACAGATATTCGCTCCCACCGGCTCCAGCATCTGCACGATCATCTGCTCTCTGTCAAATTTTGTCACGCCCTCTCTTACCACCAGAATATATGCGGTCGCTGTTGCAGCCAGGACCAGAGCATCTGCCACGATTCCTGCAGGAGGCAGGTCTACGAAAATACAGTCATATTCCTCCTTGCATTTTCCCAAAAGCTCACTCCAGCGCTCACCGGACAGAAGTTCTGCCGGATTGGGCGGTACTTCTCCCGCCATAGCAACATAGAGATTCTCGGCTCTCTTATAGACCTTCAGTTCTTTCGTGATCCCTGCAAGGTATTCACTTAAACCTTCCTTCCCCTCAATGTCCAGCAGACTTTTCAGGTTGCTCTTTCTCATATCCGCATCAATCAATAAAATCTTTTTTCCTAATTGAGCGTAAGCGGAAGCAAGATTGATACAGGTCAGTGTTTTTCCCTCCCCGGGATCCGCACTGGTAATGGCGTATACAGGACATTTCTCACCTTTACCGGTAAACAGGAGCTTTGCACGGATACTGTTATAAGATTCCCGCACTGCAAAAGGGCTCTCATTATGTAATATTTTATTGACCTTTTCACCTTTTGCCGCCGGTTCCATCTGTGGTACATCTCCCAGAATAGGAATGGTAAACAGATCTTCAATCTCATATTTCCGGCGGACGGTAGTATCCAGCATACTTCGTAGCAGGAACCATGCCGCAGCCAGAAGGAAACCTGCTGCCGCACCCAATATTGCATATTTCAACACACTGGTGGACTGGTAAGGTACCGTTGGAAGCTCTGCCTCATCCAGTACTTCGATTCCACCGGATTTCACGATCCGTATGATCTCATTCGGCGCCAGTTCACCGATAGCATTTGCTATATCCATGGCATTCACCGGGTTTTGATCGACTACACGTACCACAAATGCAGCCGTGTTTTCAATCGCACTGGCACTGATCTGGGATTTCAGATAATCCGTGGAATAACCCAGTCCCGTTTCCTCTTTTACTTTTTCCAGAAAGGTCCGGCTCTTCAATATCTGCATATAGCTCGTGATCAGATTTTTCGCCTGCGTGATATCAGAACTTCCGATATTTACAGACGAGTCCGTAATATAATCCGGATTACTGTATACATAAAATGAAATCTGTGCCATATACAGGGATGTACTGGTAATGCTGGCGTAAGCCCCTGCCACCATTCCCAATACTGCTGTGCTCAGGAAAATGTATAATGCTTTCTTCTTTAATGTCCAAAATATTTTTTCCAAATGAAAGTTAGACAGAATCGTCTTAAACATTTTCGATCTCCTCTCTCAGATAAGTTTCTATCGTCTGCAGCATCTGATCTCTGTGCGATTCGTATGGCTGAAAATCAAACGTTTCGCTTTCCCGAATGATATTCTCCAACGAATCTTCTTCCCCACATACCAACACCAGATGTTTTTTCCCAAAAGCTTTTGCAATGTCCCATTGGTGGTCATCCACATGTTCTTTATATTTTTTCAGTCGTGGAAATACGATCACAGGTTTCCCATGACGGATTCCCGACAATATGGTCCCGACACCGCTATGGGTGATCAGCAGAGAACATTCCTCCATCTTCTGCTCAAAGTCTTCTTTGTTCAGAAAATCCACCGAAGGATAGTATTGTGGGATATAGTCGGAGTGGCCTTTCTGCGCAAATACCGGATCTGTTATTTTCTGCTCTTCGACCAGCCGGTCTATCTGTTTCAACAATCTGTTACACTGGAATTTCTGGGTTCCCAGCACCACAAATATCAGCTTTCCCTTCATCAAAAAATTCCTCCCGCATAAATCGCCTTCGGAAACACCTTCAGCATATCTTCCCATTGTACCAGGAACAGGTCTGCTAATGGGTACATCAGCTTCCCCGTAAGGGAAGCTTCATCTACCCGGGCAAAAGATTCTATATATATAATATGAATTTTTCTCATTTTACCTAACAGACAGACCGGATATGTCATCAATGCTCCTGTGGATATGATACAGTCCGGCTTTTCCTTCTTCAAGATAGCATACGCCTGAAAAAAAAGCTTGATAAAATGAATAAGAAAAAACGGTTCCTTGCGATTGATCTGTCGTAAAAAGTAAGTTCTGTCTCCCCATGCTGTTGTAATGTCTTCTCCGCTTTTTTCCGTAATCAAAAAGGAATCGTTCTCATTAGTAATCTGTCTCAGACACGTGATCTCTTCCAAATGGCCTCCCGAGGACGCCGTAAAGCATAATTTCATATTCCCCTTCCGTTTCCTATCCTGTTTTCTGATAATAAACAGTAAAAATTCCATCGTCCTCCGGTTCTTTCCTTCGGACGATGGACTTTTTCGTTTTTTACGATTCCTCGTGCTTTTGTAACTTATCTATTTTCTTATACTGGATATACGTAGTCAGAACTGTCACTCCGAGAATAATAGCTGCCAGGATCGTCACATACAGATCCAGATGGCATCCCCAGAAGAAATACAGAACGACAAGCGCCAGGACAAACAAAACCGGAACCGCAATATCAATGCATTTCATTTTTTTCATTTTGTCTCCTCCTTACACCTCTGTCTGGCGTGCTTCACCGCGAAGTTCATTGATCTTTTTGTTTCTGTTGATGCAACGGATCAATTCATATGCAGTATATACGACTGTCAGCAACAGGATCAGCCAGTGGATCCAACAGTTTGCAGATGCTGCCAGAGGTGCCGCCTCATCCTCAATGCTGACTACATTATTATTCGTTGTTGCTGCAATTCCCTGCTCCGGTTCTTCTGTCGCAGCAGGTGCCAAAGGAGTGGTCTCCTCTTCGATCACTGTCTGAGCAACGGGCTGCTGTCTCACACCTGCTACCTGCTGTACGGTAGCTACGGTTGTGTTGCCTGCGGGAGCAGCTGCTTCCGGCGCCGTTACGGTTCCGGTAGTCGTACCATCTTCTCCGGACTCTCCGCCACCTTCACCACCGGTGGGTTCGGTTTCGGAAGGAGTTACGATGATCGGTTGGTATATAATACTTGCTACATATCCGTCTTCAGTCTTCTCATATCCTGCCAGGACACCATTCTCACAGTCACCGGGTCTCCATGCATTCAGAGAATCTTCGGTGAGCGTTGCGTGATAATCAGCTGCCTGAGACTTTCCGATGTTACGGATCTCTGTGTGCAGGAGTGTTCCGTTCACGCTGTCACGGTAGTAGTTCACGGTAATAGGTACGCCTTCTTCCTTACTGTACCATACGGTTACTTCTCTGTCGGCAGTCGCGGTACCGCTAATCTCCGCCTCCGTTGCGTTTTTAGCAGTGAAACTAAATCCGTCAATGACTGCACTCGGAGTGGTAATGTGATATTCTTCACCCAGTTCGTAGGTTCCTACGAAATCTTCCGCTACCTTTACCGTGTTACCGGTTTCATCCTCATACAGATAATGTACTGTCACATTGAACTTCTGGTTCATGATGATGCCGTCTACATGGATACCGTCATTTTCGGTTTTGATTACATACCACTTAATGTATTCGCCTTCCTTCAGGCTGACACCCAGCTGGTCCGCTGTCGGTACGTTCTTAAGATAAGGGGTCAGATCGGTATCTTTTACGCCATTACCCTTTGCATACATATTCAGATAGCTGTTGTTGTCACCCTTATTTAATTCTCCCTGTTTTCCACCGATATAGTTTCCAGAAGTATAAGATTTTACTTCCGCCGGCTGAATCAGGCCTCTCTTCAATACATAGAACCGCGCATATACCGGTTTCTCATCAAAATTATCTTTTGCTTCTTTATAATCCTTTTTTGCTTCATCTGCCGCGCTCTGTGCGTCCTCGTAAGCCTTCTTGGCATCCGCTACATTTTCTTTAGCTGCTTCCAGTGCCTTCCGTGCTGCATCCAGCTGCAGATCGTTCAGTTTAGCCTTTCTGGCCGCTTCCAGTCTCTTCTTTGCTGCCTCCAGAGCTTCTTTTGCAGCGTTGTACTGATCCAGTGCTTCTTTCTCTGCCTGTTCTGCCTTTGCTGCTGCAGTTGCGGCATCTGCTGCCTTTGTTGCTGCCTGTGCTGCTGCCACCTTATCAAAAGCGGTGGAGTATGCAGCGAATTCATGCTCATCTACCAGAGTTGCGGTCAGTTTATTGTTTTCCCAGGTCAGTAATACCTGCTCGTTATTCTTGTTCTTGCCCAGTAACAGGGTCAGTCCATCGTTGGTGTATTTCAGTTCCAGATGCTCCCAGTCCATCTCGATCTTCGCATTGTCATTCTTGGCCTCAATGGACAACTCTTTGTATACCTTGCGGAACCATTCGATCAGTCCAACATTGCTTCTGTCAATGGCATCCTGATACTCCTCCCGAAGATCCTTCGCATCTTCATACTTTTGGGTGGATTCCTTCAATTCATCCAGCAGCGTATTGAACTCATCCTGTTTTTCCTTGTCCAGATAAGTGATCTGGGTATTATTATCAGCTACCAGATCTTCTACAACCTTCTGTGATGCCACAATACCTGCAATGTAAGTATTATTCTCGGCAATCTGTGCATCCTTTGCGGCAATCTCGGTATCCTTCAGGGAAATGGTGTCCTTCGCAATATTGATGTCACCCTTCAGGGTGTCGATATCATTTTCCAAATTGTTAATCTGATCTTTCAGTTCCTGTGCTTTTTTATATTCATCGGACCATACCAGATGTCTTCTTCCGCCCAGATCATCAATTGCTTTCTCTACGGCTTTGATCTCTGCTTCCTTGGCTGCGATCTGTGCTTCTTTGGCGGTGATCTCTCTTCTCAGGGCATCCTGCTGTCCCTGGATCTCGGACTTCTGCTGTTCCAGCTGTGTATTGTCATCCTCTTTTGCAGTCTTTTTCTCGTCCACTACCTTAGCCGCTGCTTCTGCTTCGTCGGATTTCCCTGCAGCGATTCCTGCCTGATCCGCTGCTTCTTTTGCAGCCTCTGCTGTCTTCTGTGCGATCTCATTGCTGCCGGTAGCGGTCTTGTAAGCATCCTCTGCCTTACCTACTTCTGCTTCTGCCGCTGCAAGTGCTTTTTCAGCCTCTTCCAGTTCCTTGTCTGCATTTTCGATACCGGCTTTGATATCTGCTTCCGCCTTTTCCTTTGCCTCATCATAGGCTTTCTGTGCTGTATCTAATGTATCCTTTGCATTATCATATGCCTGCTTTGCCTGATCTGCTGCTGCCTGCGCATCCTCCGCAGCTTTCTTTGCAGCATCCAGCACATCCTCCAGCTTGGCATCCGCCCGTTCTGCATTTTCGATCTGAGCTTTCAGAGCCTCTGCCTGCTTTGCAGCCTCCTGGGCTTTCGTTGCTGCATTCTGGGCTTTCGTTGCCTCTTCTGCAGTCTTATTCTCTGCCTCGGTTGCAATATTCTCCAGATTCTTGGATTCTTCTTCCACTTTCTGATTGGAGTCGGCTACTGCTGTCTCCGCTTCACTTATCTCCTTTTCCATCTCTTCTTTTAATGCCGGAGTAGCTTCCGGAGCAACAGACGGACCCTCGGTGGCTTCCGGAGCGGGACTGGCCAGGACAGCATCTGCTGCTGTTTTTCCAAGATTAACTGCCGCGTTCTTCGCATCCTCCGCCGCGGTTGCTGCATTCTGGGCAGCCTGTGCCGCATCATATGCTGCCTTGTCCGCCGCTTCGCCGTTTTCCACTGCTTCCTTGAGATCGGAGTCCTGTGTGATGGCAGAGACAGCTGTGCTTTCCTCGCTTGCTCTTACGGTAAATGTGCTGACGTTCACTGTCTCTACCAGCATGGTAGCGCACATACAGATTGTTAAGATTCTTTTGAATAATTTTTTCTTCATATCTTCCTCTCCTATCACTTTTAAACCGTCATATAACCTTCTGCCGCTTTACGGATGTCTTCTACAATTCCTTCTGCTTTCTGATATTCCAGCTCTGTGATCTGTCTTCTGAGCTTCCACCAATTCCATCCCGGATGTTCCCCCGGCTGTAGTTCCCGGATCCTCTTACGGTATCTTATGCATAGCAGGATGTATGCAGTAGTCATCAGGATCAGTCCGATGAGCAGCATTGCCGCCAGCGTATCCCCGTAATACCCTTCCTGTACTGCCCGGCTGTAGATTCCTGTGCTGTGCGTACCAGCAGCCAATGGGGTAGGATCATCTTCAATTCTTATGATCCGGTAACTTGCCAGCATGGCAAATCCGGAATATATGATACCGAGCATAACCAGTTCCTCCATAATTACTTTTCATCTATAAAGACTGTCGTATTTTGAAAAAAGGTTCAGAAATTCTTTCTTTTTTTTTCATTCTGCCCTATACTATAAGTAAATTCATGTATTTACCTTATACAAAGGAGCTTTGTTGCTATGCGAAATAAAAAATTCATAAAAACCTTCCGTAACACCAAAACCGTGCAGTTAATCCTTCTGCTTCTGTTGGAAGCTGCGTATGTTCTGGTGCTGACCCTGCATCCCGCACTCGGCACGCAGCTGTTTGAGAACCGGACACTTTTTATCTTATGCACACTCTCCTGGATTCTTGCTTTATTTAATCTGGTATGGTTATTATATGATTTCTATAAATTGCGCACCTTCGCCGAAGAAAGTCATGCGCTGAACCGCGCAGCTTTCCTGGATCATCTGACCGGCATTCCCAACAGACACGGACTGGATGTGGTCTTTGAGACCTACGACTCCCCGGAATCTCTGGAGCATGTAGCCTGCTATATGGTCACCATCAGCAACTTAAAGGAGATCAATCAGACCATGGGCCATGTCGTGGGCGACCAGATGTTGAAGGATTTCTCCGGTATCTTAGAGAGTGTCGGTGATGCCTTCGGTGTGGTGGGACGTAACGGCGGTAACGAATTCTTAATGATCGTCAATCACGGCTCCCATGATACCATGGACTATTTTATCGAAAGTCTGGCGCAGCAGCTGAAGGAATACAACGAGGAACACAGTAATGCGCCCATTCAGATCAAGTACGCATATATTTTAAATGAAGAAGCACATGCAGAGTATTTCTCCACTCTGCTTACCGAGACATACAATAAGCTCCACTCTCAAGGAACCCGTTAACCAGACAGTGAGACGAACGCATGAAAGATTTGAATATTTCTTACATTGCCGGTCTTGTGATCCGTGCCCAGCACAGCGACTCGGATGCCTTCGCAGAATTGTATGCTCTTACCTATAATAAAGTATACAACTATACCAGACATTATCTGAGAGATGACTTTCTCGCTCAGGATGCCATGCAGGAGGTCTACATACTGGCTCTGAAAAACATCGGAAAACTGAATGATCCTACTGTTTTTATCGCCTGGCTGAATCGTATCTGCTTCCATGTCTGCTACGATATGACCAAGAAGCAGCGGCCGCAGAATGACTGTCAGACCTTAAATCAGGAGATTCTCGATATTGTACAGGATCCTCACCCGGATACCAATCCGGAACTGCATTACCAGCAGAAGGATGAATATTCCCGGCTGACGGACGCCTTAGAACAGCTTCCTTTCAATGAGAAGCAGGTACTGATCATGCGATACTATAACGACATGAAGCTTGAGGAGATCGCTGCCGCCATGGAGATCAGCCGCAGCAGCGTAAAACGCTATATCGCCTCCGGGCAGGAGCAGCTGAAAGCCAGCATGAGAGGATAGAAAGGATAATACAGTTATGTTTTTTCATAAAAAGAACCGTTATGAGTTGGACATGAACACTGCAAACAATGCTCTGCAGAATATCCTGTCCACCTGTAACCAGCCAGTCAATACCATTCCTTTTGACAAGCTGGTGCTTCGTAAAAAAATCAATGCAGCTTCCTATAACCGTCTGATCGTGGCTACCGCTGTGATCTTTGTGCTGACTTTTCTGTCGCCCTTAATCATCGTTCCGCTCTCCGAATTTAACGAGAAAGTGTTTGCCCCCGCTCCCGCGGAGCTTACTCTGGATTATGTGGAGAATAATGTTTTAAGACTTAAGTTTACCGGAGATAACATTCTCTATGACGAGGCTTTTATGGAGACGCTGTCCGGTGAGATCATCGAGCCGCTCTCCGTGGACAGTGCCAAAGGCGTGATCAGTTTTCCTTTCCTTACAGAGGAAGCCAATATTTATGTTCCCGTGAGTGGCGGCGAGACGATACATCTCCTCTTTACCCCCGACAATGTCACAGGAATGACACAATAACAACAGGATGTTGATGTTTCTATGCAAATACCCGGATCCTTTGCGCGGCTGCGCATTTTATTAATTACATATTGTATCATGGCCGGGTTATGTGCCTGTGGCTCTGCTTCTGACTCTCTGCCTGCGGCTGCCCCTGCGACGGACACTTACGATGACCAGTCCCCCGCAGTTCCCGCTTCTGCGGATACCGGCACAACTTCCACGGAGACAGAAAGCACCGCCCCTGCAAAACCTCTGCGGGATGCCACTCCCGTCTGCCTCGTACCGCAGGCCGACGGCACTGCGGTGGTCTCCAATGATGTGGCAGTCATCGACTATTCCCATATGTCGGACGGATATATCTGTGCCAGTTATACCGGCACCTGCCCGAAAGTCAAGCTGCGGATCACCGGTCCCGACACAGTAGTCTATACCTACGATCTGCATGGGAACGGCTATGAGACCTTTCCTCTGTCCTCCGGGGATGGCTATTATGATGTGACGATCTATGAGAATATCTCCGGTACGAACTATGCCACCTGCCTGTATGCGGATCTGGAGGTACAGATCAGCGATACCTTCGGACCTTTCCTCTATCCGAATCAATATGTGAATTTCAATGCGGACAGTAAAGTCGTGGCGAAAGGGCAGGAACTTGCCGAGGGCGCTTCCTCGGACCTGGAAGTGATCACCCGGGTATACGACTATATCACACAAAATATCACTTATGATTATGCGAAAGCTTCCGATCCCCCCACCGGATATACTTCCGATGTGGATGCTATCCTGACTTCCGGAACCGGTATCTGTCTGGACTATGCCGCTGTTATGGCAAGCATGCTCAGAAGCCAGCGAATACCTACCAGACTGGAAGTCGGTTATGCGCAGGATGCCTACCATGCCTGGATCAGTGTATATACTGCGGATACAGGCTGGCTGAACGGTATTATCGAATTCGACGGCAATGTATGGACACTGGTGGATCCCACCTTCGGTGCCAACACCGATGACAAGGCACTGAAGAAGTTCATCGGGGACGGCACCAATTATATCCTTCAGAAAATGTATTAGTGAAAGGGAACAAATCGAAATGAAGACTACGGAGAAAAAATTACTGTCCAACGAAGAGATCGCCTCCTTCTGCAGCCAGACAGCTATGCTGTTCCAGGCGGGAATCCCACCTATGGAGGGTATGGCGATCTTACAGAGCGATGCAGGGTCCCCGGAGGGAAAGGCGATCTTTGACGAGATCCTCACCGTCTGCAGACAGGGAGAAAGCTTCCACAAAGCATTGGAATCTACAAATGTTTTTCCGGATTACTGCCTCCGCATGATCGCATTGGGAGAAGAATCCGGTAATTTGGACGTATGTATGCTTTCCCTGGCGGATTACTACGAGAAAGAAGATGCCATCTCCCACAGCATCCGGGATGCTGTGACCTATCCTTTTATTATGATCGCCATGATGGCTGCCGTCATTGTGGTACTGGTCAGCCGCGTTATGCCGATCTTCGAGCAGGTCTATGTGGAACTGGGCAGTGAAATGACCGGATTTGCTGCTTCCCTTTTGCGGGTGGGCAATCATCTGAACCGCTATTCCTTTGTATTTGTAAGTATTTTATGTATATTACTTCTGTTATATCTGTTCGCCACCAGAACCCAGACCGGTAAACGTGTCACCACCCGGTTCTTAAACTGGTTTCCACTGACGAGAAATTTTTATGAAAGTGTTGCCTGTGAGCGTTTTGCGAGCGGCATGGCACTAACCTTAGGCAGCGGCATGGATACCTACTCCAGTCTCGATATGGCCGCTTCCCTGGTAAGCAATGAGAAAATGAAACAAAAGATTCTAAGCTGCAAGGAATCCATTCATACCGGAGCTAATTTTGCCGAAGCCCTGACCGGTGCCGGTATTTTTAATCATCTCTATTCCCAGATGGTATCCGTTGGTTTCCGCAGCGGTAACGTAGATGTCGTGCTCAAAAAGATTGCCGACCGCTATGAAGAAAATACCAACCGTAAACTGCAGTCCATCATTGCTGTCTTAGAGCCCACACTGGTAATCATTCTCTCCGTTATTGTCGGATTGATTCTGTTATCGGTCATCCTGCCCCTGATGGGTATTATGACCAGCATCGGATAGGAGCGCTGCTTATGAATCGTTTTGAGCAAAAAAACCGGTCTCTCTGGCAGAAGCTGATCTACCTGCTTCCGATCCTGGCATTCATAGTGTTATTTGTTCTTTTTCTGCAGGGCATCGGATCGGTCAGTGAATCTACCTTAAGCAAACAGCAGGAAAGTCTGGAGACAGCCCTGGAGCGAAGCATTTCCCAGTGTTACGCCGTAGAGGGCAGTTATCCTCCATCCCTGGAATATCTGAAACAGCATTACGGACTGTTATATGATGAAGACAGCTTCTTCATTGATTATGAATACTATGGCAGCAACCTTCTGCCGGAGGTCACGGTACTCCGCAGAACCGTTGGCCGTTAAAGGAGTTCTGACATATGAACGATAAGACACAGGAAAAACATTTTATTGTGGATATCTTGTTCGTTTTGGCGTTGTTCGGTGTATTTGCCGTCTCCGCCCTGTCTCTCGTCACCATCGGAGCTGATGTCTACCAGCACACGGTGGAAGATATGAGCGTGAACTATGATAGCCGGACTGCTGTATCCTATATTATGGAAAAGGTGCGTCAAAGTGACACAGCAGATAGCATCTCCTTAACTACATTGGAGGATGTTCCGGCACTCTGTATGCTTTCAAAGATCGATGAAGATACTTACTGCACTTATCTCTATTATTATGAGGGACATCTGAAAGAGCTCTTCATGCGACAGGGAACTTCCCTCGGCGGACAGCTTCTGCCCGCCGGTACGGATATTTTGGAGCTGACGGATCTTACCTTTTCCTATGCAGGCAATGATCTGATCCGGGTCTGTTTACAGACGCCCTCCCGGGAGACCCATACCTTTTACATTCATGTACATTGCAGTACTACGGAATAGAAGAATAGAATGACGGAAAGGATTCGGAATTTATTATGAAGCACTCCAGATCCAGTTTATTTTTAATGGAAATGATCATAGCGATCCTGTTTTTCTCCCTTGCCAGTGCTGTCTGCATTCAGTTGTTCGCCAAATCGCATCTGCTGAGCACACAGACAGTCAACAAAAATCACGCTGTTATCTGGGCACAGAATCTGGCGGAATCTTATCTGGCTTCGGAGGGCGATCTGGGCGCCATGCACGACCTGTTTACCTCTTCACAACAGACAGAAGAAGATACCATGACGCTGTACTTTGACAGCCAGTGGAATCTGTGTTCCCCCGGTGACAGCGCCGGCTTTTCGGCAGAACTGACACATACACCGGATCCCGGAACCGGTATTATGGAAGCGCAGATCAGTATCATTGAGATTTCTTCCCCGGATTCTCCCATTTATACGCTCTCTGTCATGCACCACGCCGCAGAAAGGAGAGACTTACATGAGTAATGCTTCTAAGAAAAAACAATTCGGCATGAATATCGGATCTGCTTCTATCCTGCTGGTATTCGTGATCCTTTGTCTGGTATCCTTTGCGGTACTGTCCATCGTCAGTGCCAATGCCGACAGTAAGTTAAGCAACCGGGTACTGGAACGTACCACCGCCTATTATGACGCCTGCAATCAGGCGGAACAGTCGTTAGCCGGCATGGACAAAACATTACAACGCGTCTATGCTTCCTCCGACAGTGAAGATGCTTATTTTGCTTCTGTGGGCCATGGGAAATCCTACGTGATCCCCATCTCCGATCTGCAGTCCTTGCAGGTCACTATCGAGATTCTCTATCCACAGACCGATGAGGATACTTTCTACCGCATTACCGCCTGGCAGGTACTGAATATTGATGAATTACAATAACTGAAATTACAATAATTGAAATTACATAACTACTAAATTTAAGACAAAAAACTCCCCGGGAATTAACCCAGGGAGTTTTATTTTACTGATTATCAGCTTCGGTTCCTACTTCTACAGTTTCTGCTTCTGCACTGGCATCTGCATTCTCTGCATCCAGATCGGTTCCATCGCTCAGATTCAACTCTGCATCATCACCGTACATATCACCACTAAAATCAATGGTCTCTACGGCATCGGTGCTCAGTCTGGTGTTACGATATCTCTTCATACCGGTTCCTACAGGAATCAGTTTACCGATGATAACGTTCTCTTTCAGACCGATCAGTTTATCTTCCTTACCCTTGATCGCAGCTTCGGTCAGGACCTTGGTGGTCTCCTGGAAGGATGCTGCTGACAGGAAGGATTCGGTTGCCAATGCTGCCTTGGTAATACCAAGAATGATACGCTTGCCTTCTGCAGGCTCTTTGCCTTCTGCGATCAGCTTCTCGTTCATCTCTTCGAAATCCAGAACATCTACCAGAGTTCCGGGCAGGAACTCAGTGTCTCCGTTATTCTCGATACGAACTTTCTTTAACATCTGGCGTACCAGGACTTCGATATGCTTATCAGCGATATCTACACCCTGTAAACGGTATACACGCTGTACTTCACGCAGCATGTAATCCTGTACGGCACGGATTCCCTTGATCTTCAACAGATCGTGAGGATTTACGCTACCTTCGGTCAGTTCATCACCGGCCTCTAATACCTGTCCGTCCACTACCTTGATACGGGAACCGTAAGGAATCAGATATGCCTTGGATTCACCGGTCTCTTCATTTGTGATCACAACTTCACGCTTTTTCTTGGTATCGCGGATCTCCGCCTTACCGCCGAATTCAGCGATGATTGCAAGTCCCTTAGGCTTTCTGGCCTCGAACAACTCCTCGACACGGGGAAGACCCTGTGTGATATCGTCACCTGCGACACCACCACTATGGAAGGTTCTCATGGTCAGCTGGGTACCGGGCTCACCGATAGACTGTGCAGCAATAATACCGACTGCTTCACCTACCTGTACAGCTTCACCGGTTGCCATGTTGGCACCGTAACACTTTGCACAGATACCAACGTGGGAACGACAGGTTAAGATCGTACGGATCTTCACTTCCTCAATAGGCTCACCCTGTGCATTTACGCCAACACTTAAGATCTTGGCTGCACGGCTGGGGGTGATCATGTGGTTGTGCTTTACGATCATGTTACCGTCTTTATCGTAAATATCCTCACAGGAATATCTTCCTGTGATTCTGTCTTTCAGGCCTTCAATGGTCTCTTTACCATCCATGAATGCTTTGACTACCATACCGGGGATCTCTGTCTGACCCTCGCAGCAGTCTACCTCACGGATAGAGAGCTCCTGAGATACATCAACCATTCGTCTGGTCAGATAACCGGAGTCTGCTGTACGCAGAGCAGTATCGGACATACCTTTTCGTGCACCATGTGCAGACATGAAGTACTCCAGTACGTCCAGACCTTCACGGAAGTTTGATTTAATGGGCAGCTCGATGGTTCTACCTGTGGTATCTGCCATCAGTCCACGCATACCTGCCAGCTGTTTGATCTGCTGACTGGAACCACGCGCACCGGAATCTGCCATCATGAAGATGTTGTTGTATTTATCCAGACCGGACAACAGTACGTCAGTCAGCTCTTTATCGGTCTCGTTCCAGGTCTCTACAACGGCACGATAACGCTCTTCCTCAGTGATCAGACCACGTCTGAAGTTGCTTGCGATCTTGTCTACGGTAGCCTGTGCGGCTGCCAGCATTTCACCCTTCTTCTCAGGGACAGTCATATCGGAGATGGATACGGTCATAGCTGCTCTGGTAGAGTACTTATAACCGATTGCCTTAACATCATCCAGTACTTCTGCAGTCTTGGATGCTCCGTGAGTATTGATAACCTTCTCCAGAATCTGCTTCAGCTGCTTCTTGCCTACGTGGAAATCTACTTCCAGCTTCATGAAGTTCTCAGGATCGCTTCTGTCTACGAATCCCAGATCCTGAGGCAGGATCTCATTGAAGATAAATCTTCCCAGAGTGGACTCTACCGTACCGGTGATGGTCTCTCCGGCTGCATTTACCTTGTGCATACGCACATGGATACGGGAATGTAAGGTCAGTGCCTGATTCTCGTATGCCAGAATCGCCTCATTTACGCTCTTGAAATACTTGCCTTCGCCGATTGCTCCGGGTCTCTCCTGGGTCAGATAGTAGATACCAAGTACCATATCCTGGGAAGGAACGGCTACTGGACCACCATCGGAAGGCTTCAGTAAGTTGTTCGGAGACAGCAGCAGGAAACGACACTCTGCCTGTGCCTCCTGGGACAGAGGAAGATGTACTGCCATCTGGTCTCCATCGAAGTCCGCGTTAAATGCGGTACATACCAGGGGATGCAGTTTGATGGCCTTACCTTCTACCAGAATGGGCTCAAATGCCTGAATACCAAGTCTGTGCAGTGTCGGTGCACGGTTCAGCATAACAGGATGTTCCTTAATAACCTCTTCCAGCACATCCCATACCTGCGTATCCAGTCTCTCTACCAGCTTCTTGGCATTCTTGATGTTCTGGCTGATTCCCTTGGCTACCAGCTCTTTCATTACAAAGGGCTTAAACAGCTCAATTGCCATTTCCTTGGGCAGACCACACTGATAAATCTTCAGTTCCGGTCCTACGACGATAACGGAACGTCCGGAGTAGTCTACACGCTTACCTAACAGGTTCTGACGGAAACGACCGGTCTTACCCTTTAACATATCGGACAGAGACTTCAGTGCTCTGTTGCCAGGTCCGGTAACAGGACGTCCGCGTCTGCCGTTATCGATCAGAGCATCCACAGCTTCCTGCAGCATTCTCTTCTCGTTACGAACGATAATATCAGGAGCACCTAACTCCAACAGTCTCTTCAGACGGTTATTACGGTTGATGATTCTTCTGTACAGATCATTCAGGTCGGAGGTTGCAAAACGTCCACCATCCAGCTGTACCATAGGACGAAGATCAGGCGGGATCACAGGGATCACATCCATGATCATCCATTCGGGCTTATTGCCGGACTCGCGGAAAGCTTCCACAACTTCCAGTCTCTTAATGATGCGGGCACGCTTCTGACCGGAGGATTCCTTCAGTCCGGTCTTCAGTTCTGCTGCATCCTTCTCCAGGTCAATGGCCTGCAGCAGCTCTTTGATAGCTTCCGCACCCATGCCTACACGGAACTTGTTGCCCCAGGTCTCTCTTGCATCCTGATATTCCTTCTCGGACAGCACTGCCTTGTACTCAAGGTTGGTGGTTCCCGGATCCAGAACGATATAGGAAGCGAAGTACAGAACCTTCTCCAGGATTCTGGGAGACAGATCCAGGATCAGACCCATACGGCTGGGGATACCTTTGAAATACCAGATATGGGATACCGGAGCAGCAAGCTCGATATGTCCCATACGCTCTCTACGAACGCTGGCTTTGGTAACTTCTACGCCACAACGATCGCAGACAACGCCCTTATATCTGATCTTTTTATATTTACCACAATGACATTCCCAGTCCTTGCTGGGTCCGAAAATTCTCTCACAGAACAGACCGTCTCTCTCGGGCTTCAGTGTTCTGTAATTGATTGTCTCCGGCTTTAATACCTCTCCATGGGACCACTCCCGGATTTTCTCCGGGGAAGCTAATCCGATCTTGATGGAATCAAATGTCATAGGCTGATAGGTTGTTTCATTTTTTGTTTCTGACATTAATGGCACTCCCTTCTATACAAACTATACAAAGCATTAAAATTCATCTTCACTGCCGTCAAAGCTATCATCGGTGTAATCATCCTCAACGTAATCGTCGTCCTCGGAGTTCACCAGTTCACCGTTATCATCGAATTCCTGTGACTGATAGCCCATCTCGCCAAGGGAGTTCTTATCGTAATCGTCATCGTACTTACGATCACCTTCCATCTCATAACGGTAATCGGTATCACCGTAATCAACGGTCTCCATGATCTCAACCTCGGTATGATCCTCACGCAGCACTCTGACATCCAGCCCCAGTGCCTGTAATTCCTTCAGCAGAACCTTGAAGGATTCGGGGATACCGGGCTCAGGGATATTGTCTCCCTTGATGATTGCTTCGTAAGTCTTCACACGTCCTACAACATCATCGGACTTCACAGTCAGAATCTCCTGCAGGGTGTAGGATGCACCATATGCCTCCAATGCCCATACTTCCATCTCTCCGAAACGCTGTCCGCCGAACTGGGCTTTACCACCCAGAGGCTGCTGTGTTACCAGGGAGTACGGTCCGGTAGAACGCGCATGAATCTTATCGTCTACCAAATGATGCAGTTTCAGGTAATGCATGTGTCCGATGGTTACAGGACCGTCGAAGTATTCACCGGTTCTACCGTCGCGCAGACGTACCTTACCGTCTCTGGAAATAGGAACTCCCTTCCATACGGATCTGTGGTCTCTGTTCTCGGACAGATACTGCATAACTTCAGGGAGAAGCTCCTCACCGTGCTTGCTGGTGAAGGTCTCTCCGGCCCAGGGCTTACCGTCTGCGGTAGTCTCCTGACCCTTTTCCTTCCACTCTGCACTCTCTGCATCGTCGAAAGGAAGATTTACATAATCGTTGGCAAGATCCAACGTATCCATAATGTCTTTCTCGTTTGCACCGTCGAAGACAGGTGTTGCCACATTGAAGCCCAGTGCCTTAGCAGCCAGGGAAAGGTGGATCTCCAGGACCTGTCCGATATTCATACGGGAAGGCACACCCAGAGGATTCAGCACGATGTCCAGAGGACGTCCGTTGGGCAGATAAGGCATATCTTCTACCGGAAGCACGCGGGATACGACACCCTTGTTACCGTGACGACCTGCCATCTTATCACCTACGGAGATCTTTCTCTTCTGTGCAATATAGATACGGACTGCCTGATTTACTCCGGGAGCCAGCTCATCGCTGTTCTCGCGGGTAAATACCTTGGCATCCACTACGATACCGTATTCACCGTGAGGTACCTTCAGGGAGGTATCTCTTACTTCTCTTGCCTTCTCACCGAAGATCGCGCGTAACAGTCTCTCTTCAGCAGTCAGCTCAGTCTCTCCCTTAGGAGTAACCTTACCTACCAGAATATCTCCGGCACGGACTTCTGCACCGATACGGATGATACCTCTGTCATCCAGATCCTTCAGCGCATCATCACCGACACCGGGAACATCACGGGTGATCTCCTCGGGTCCTAACTTGGTGTCACGTGCTTCTGCCTCATACTCCTCGATATGAACAGAAGTATAGACATCATCACGTACCAGTCTCTCACTTAACAGAACAGCATCCTCGTAGTTGTAACCTTCCCAGGTCATGAAACCGATCAGAGGGTTCTTACCCAGAGCCAGCTCACCCTGTGAAGTGGAAGGACCGTCTGCAATGACCTGACCTGCCGCTACATGGTCGCCCTTGAATACGATGGGCTTCTGATTGTAGCAGTTGGACTGGTTACTACGGGAGAACTTGGTCAGATGGATTTCTGCCTGCTCACCGTCATCATAAGCGATACGAATGGTCTTGGAAGATACGTAAGTAATGGTTCCGGGCTTTTTAGCCACAACGCAGACACCGGAGTCAACCGCTGTCTTTACTTCCATACCGGTACCTACTACGGGTGCCTCGGTGCTTAACAGAGGTACTGCCTGACGCTGCATGTTGGATCCCATCAGCGCACGGTTCGCATCATCGTTCTGCAGGAAAGGAATCAGTGCAGTAGCCACAGAGAATACCATTCTCGGGGATACATCCATGTAATCAAACATAGCCTTGGGATATTCCTGTGTCTCATCCAGATAACGTCCGGAAACGGAATTTCTCACGAAATGTCCCTCTGCATCCAGTGCTTCATTCGCCTGTGCTACATGGTAATTATCTTCTTCGTCCGCAGTCATATAGACTACTTCATCGGTAACGCGAGGGTTCTTCGGATCGGACTTGTCGATCTTACGGTAAGGAGCCTCTACGAAACCATATTCATTAATTCTTGCATAACTTGCAAGAGAGTTGATCAGACCGATGTTTGGACCTTCGGGAGTCTCGATAGGACACATTCTTCCGTAATGGGAGTAATGTACATCTCGAACCTCGAATCCGGCACGATCTCTGGACAGACCGCCGGGACCCAGTGCAGACAGACGTCTCTTGTGGGTCAGCTCACCCAGAGGGTTATTCTGGTCCATGAACTGAGACAGCTGGGAAGATCCGAAGAACTCCTTCACTGCTGCGGTCACAGGCTTAATATTGATCAGAGACTGGGGAGAGATCTCCTCAGCGTCATGGGTAGTCATACGCTCACGTACCACTCTCTCCATTCTGGACAGACCGATACGATACTGGTTCTGCAGCAGTTCACCTACCGCACGGATACGTCTGTTGCCCAGATGGTCGATATCGTCATCGTTGCCCAGACCATACTCCAGATGCATATTATAGTTGATGGAAGCTAAGATATCTTCCTTCGTGATATGCTTGGGTACCAGTTCATGTACATTCTTCTTGATTGCCTCTGCCAGCTTCTCGGGATCCTCGCCGAACTCCTCAAGGATCTTCTCCAGAACGGGATAGTATACCAGCTCATGGATACCGAAATCTCTGGGATTGCAGTCTACATAATGGGTCAGGTCTACCATCAGGTTAGACAGTACTTTTACATTCTTCTCTTCTGTCTGAATATATACGAAAGGAACTGCGCTGTTCTGAATGGTATCAGCCAGTTCTGCTGTCACCTTGTCACCTGCGGATGCGATCACTTCACCGGTGGAAGGATCTACTACATCTGCAGCCAGGATCTGATGACGGATTCGATTCTTCAGAGCTAATTTCTTATTAAATTTATATCTTCCGACTTTGGCTAAATCATATCTTCTGGGGTCGAAGAACATAGCATTGATCAGGCTCTCTGCGCTCTCAACACTTAAAGGCTCACCGGGACGGATCTTTTTGTATAACTCTAACAGACCCTCCTGATAATTCTCAGCAGTGTCCTTGGTAAAGCTTGCCTCGATCTTAGGCTCGTCGCCAAACAGCTCACGGATCTCATCGTTAGTACCGATGCCCAGTGCACGGATCAGTACAGTGATGGGAACCTTACGGGTTCTGTCCACACGTACATAGAAGACATCGTTGGAGTCTGTCTCATACTCCAGCCATGCACCACGGTTCGGGATCACGGTGCAGGAGAAGAGCTTCTTACCAATCTTATCATGTCCGATTCCGTAGTAGATACCGGGAGAACGAACCAGCTGGCTGACGATAACACGCTCTGCGCCATTTACCACGAATGTTCCGGTATCAGTCATCAGCGGAAGATTACCCATGAAGATCTCGTGCTCACTGATCTCTTCCTTCTCCTTATTATAGAGGCGGACCTTAACCTTAAGAGGTGCCTCATAGGTAGCATCTCTCTCTTTACACTCTTCGATAGAATACTTCACATCGTCCCTGCAGAGTTCAAAATCCACAAATTCCAGACTTAAGGCACCGCTGTAGTCAGCGATCGGAGAGATGTCGTCAAAGACTTCCTTCAAGCCTTCGTCTAAAAACCACTGATAGGAGTCCTTCTGGACCTCGATCAGATTGGGCATCTCTAAAACCTCTTCTTGTCTTGAATAACTCATACGCATAACCTTGGTACCGGCAATCGGACGTATTCTGTTCTTTTCCATTGACATTTCACCCCGTTCTTTCAGATTTAAAGCCTATTTTGCGTCGGCAACAATGCAATATATATAAACGTCAAATTTTATGCATGACAAATAAGCATAGCACCGCACAATAGTGCACTATCCATAATAGCACAATGATGGAAATACGTCAAGGAAATATTTTGAATATTTTTGAAAAAATGATAACTATTCAGAGCCATGCAAAACTGCATTCTGCGAATGCTTGCATTCATGCAGATATGCAGTTTTATATGGCGAAGTAACCACATGAGCAAAAAGGAAGCCTCGTAGAGGCGATTTTGCGAATGGGGTTCTGAATAGTTACAAAAAATGAAAAATAAGAAAATAATAACAAGAAAGAACCATGCACCGGCAGGTGCCGGCACATGGTCCGTCATATACTGGTTAAAAATTACTTCAGAGTAACCTTTGCGCCAACTTCTTCAAGCTTCTTCTTGATGTCCTCAGCCTCTTCCTTAGAAGCGCCTTCCTTAACAACCTTAGGAGCTCCGTCAACTACGTCCTTAGCTTCCTTCAGGCCCAGACCGGTTACTTCACGAACAACCTTGATAACCTTAACCTTCTCAGCGCCAACCTCGGTCAGCTCTACGTCGAACTCGGTCTTCTCTTCTGCTGCTTCAGCAGGACCAGCTGCTGCTACAACAACGCCAGCTGCTGCGGATACACCGAACTCCTCCTCGCAAGCCTTTACGAGATCATTTAACTCTAATACAGATAACTCTTTGATAGCATCGATTAATTCCTGTGCTGTTAATTTAGCCATTTTAATTTCCTCCATTTGAAATATTTTGATTGATTGTCAATTAGCTGCAATATTATTCAGCTGCGGGGGCTTCTTCTGCAGGTGCTGCTGCTTCGCAAGCTGCTGCGCCGCCTTTTTCAGCCAGCTGATTCATAACACGTGCAAAATTGGTGATAGGACTCTGTAAGCTGCCAAGCAGTTTGGAGATGAGTACGTCTCTGGAAGGGATGTTAGCGATTGCAGCCATACCCTTAGCATCATAAACAGTACCTTCTACCACACCGGCCTTGATCTCAAGCTTATCAGCAGTCTTAGCGAACTGAGCCAGTACTCTTGCAGGAGCGGTTGCATCCTCGGTAGAGTAAGCCATTGCGCTGGGTCCTTCCAGATACTCGGACAGACCTTCGAACTGTGTACCCTTGAACGCGAAGTTCATCATGGTGTTCTTGTAAACCTTGTAGGTAACTCCTGCCTCACGTAAGCTCTTACGTAACTGGGTATCCTGCTCAACAGTAAGTCCACGGTAATCTACCAGAACTACAGACTGGGCATCCTTGATACCAGCAGAAATCTCTTCTACTACAGGCTGTTTTAATTCAACTTTTGCCATTTCTTTACCTCCTTATAGATTTTGTGCCGATAAGAAGAATATAAATAGAATCCTATAATGTAAAAAACTCTCTGTGAAGACACAGAGAGATGATATCATCATACTTATCTCCTCGGCAGGACTTACGCTCGGTCTCCCTTGCACCTGCTGTCTTCGGCATGGTTTTACAACCTCAGATAGAATAGCATAGGAGACCGTACTTGTCAAGGATTATTTAGTATTTTTTTGCGATTTTTTTTACAAAAACCGCCTCACTGTAAACAGTGAAGCGGCTCTTCTTGCATTCGTTATCTAATTAGATTAGAGATCAGATTAGAATTTTGCAACGCTGACCTTAACGCCAGGTCCCATAGTGCTGGTCAGGGTGATGCTTCTCAGATACTGACCCTTTAATGCGCTGGGCTTAGCCTTTACGATAGCGTCCATAAGTGCATTGAAGTTCTCCTGCAGAGCTTCCTCAGAGAAAGAAGCCTTACCAACGGGAACATGTACGATGTTGGTCTTGTCAAGTCTGTACTCGATCTTACCGGCTTTGATATCGTTAACTGCCTTGGTTACATCCATGGTTACGGTACCAGCCTTAGGGTTAGGCATTAAGCCCTTAGGTCCGAGAACCTTACCCAGACGACCTACAACACCCATCATATCAGGGGTTGCTACTACAACGTCGAAGTCCAGCCATCCTTCGTTCTGAATCTTCGGGATCAGCTCTTCGCCGCCAACATAATCAGCGCCTGCTGCTTCAGCCTCGTTGATCTTATCGCCCTTTGCGAATACCAGAACTTTTACAGTCTTACCGGTTCCGTTAGGCAGTACAACTGCGCCACGGATCTGCTGCTCAGCGTGACGTCCGTCACAACCGGTTCTGATGTGAACTTCGATGGTCTCATCGAATTTAGCAGTTGCAGTTTTCTTAACCAGAGCGATAGCATCGTTAGGCTCATAGAATGTAGCGCGATCTACCAGCTTGGCAGCTTCGGTATATTTCTTACCATGTTTCATTATTTTACCTCCTAGGTTCCAGCGGCAATCTCATTGTCGATTGCCTCCCAAATATTTATAAGTTACTCCTCAACAACAATACCCATGCTGCGCGCAGTACCAGCGATCATGCTCATAGCTGCTTCCAGGCTTGCTGCATTCAGATCCGGCATCTTCATCTCAGCGATTTCCTGAACCTTAGCCTTGGAAATGGTAGCTACCTTGGTCTTGTTGGGAACGCCGGAACCGGACTTGATGTTGCAGGCTTTCTTTAACAGTACTGCTGCAGGGGGAGTCTTTGTAACGAAACTAAAGCTTCTGTCTGCATATACAGTAATAACTACGGGAATGATAAGATCTCCCTTGTCTGCTGTTCTTGCGTTGAACTGCTTTGTAAATTCAACGATGTTCACCCCGTGCTGTCCAAGTGCAGGACCAACAGGGGGAGCCGGTGTTGCTTTGCCGGCAGGGATCTGTAACTTGATATATCCTTCTACTTTCTTTGCCATTGTGGCACCTCCTATAATGTGGTAATTCGGCGCAGGCTGCTTTGGTGCTGCCTCCTGCTCCCACTGGAACGTTTCCGTTCCTTTTGTGCTGCCTCTTTCCGATCCTTACGGACCAGAAAGTTTATATTTTATCCCGGAAATCTCCGGAAGAAAATATCTTTGTCTGCTTTTAAAGCTTTCTGACCTCTGCAAAGCTGATTTCCACAGGGGTCTCTCTTCCAAACAGTTCTACATTGATGGTAGCTGTCTGTTTGCCATAGTCCAGTTTCTGCACCACGCCGACGGTATCTTTCCATACTCCGGCCACAACAGCAATGCTGTCGCCCTCGCCAAAGTCGATCGATACATTCTCGGTCTTAATGCCCAAAGGCTTCATCTCAGCTTCTGTAAGAGGTACAGGTTTACTTCCGGGACCTACGAAACCGGTCACACCACGGGTATTACGAACGACATACCAGGTATCATCATTCATTTCCATATTAAGAAGTACGTATCCGGGGAACATCTTCTTGGATACCGTCTTGCGGGCTCCGTCCTTCAGTTCCACCACATCCTGCATAGGGACTCTTACCTCAAGAATCTGTTCTGCCAGATTCTTGTTGTTCTCTATGGTCTTCTCGATATTGGCTTTGACCTTGTTCTCATATCCTGAATAGGTATGGACTACATACCATTTTGCCTCTGCCATACAATCACCCTCGCTCTATAATGATGTTAAGAAGTTTACGCCGTACTGAATAAAATAATCCAGCACTGCAATAATCACACCAACTACAACTGAAATTGCAACAACCGCTACGGATTGCTTCAATGTGGATTGTCTGTCCGGCCATGAAATTTTCTTAAATTCAGCTTTTACGCCTTTGAAGAAACTGGGGCGCTTCTGTTTTTCTGCGGAATCTCCCATTTCGACCTCCCATGTTAGAACGGCTGATTATTTGGTTTCTTTGTGCAATGTATGTGTTTTGCAGAATCTACAATACTTCTTGGTTTCCATTCTATCAGGATGAGTCTTCTTATCCTTGGTAGTATTGTAGTTACGCTGCTTGCACTCGGTACATGCTAAAGTAATTTTTGTACGCATTTTTCTACCTCCACTTGTTTTCTGATCTCTAAATTTAAGCATAAAAAAAAGACCTAAATCTCATCTCGCTTGGATACTATACCATAATCCGCCCTGTCCGTCAACTGTTTTTCCCGAAAATCCCTTTATTTTTCTTGTTTCTTCTTATTATTTATGCTATAATCCTCTCATAAAAGTGGGTTATTGTAATTTTTTATAAAATATCCTTGATTACGGAGGAGAAAGGAGATATCTATGAGTGCAGTTCTCAATACTGTTTACAATAATTATCTGACGGCGTACTCGCCCAGACAGCTGACGAAATACGACACACATAAAAAGAGTGAACTTCGCAGTGTCTATAATTCCATCATAAAACTGAACAAGGATGCACCCTGGTATCTCCCCACCACCAGTAAGGATACTCAGTATTATGCTGTGGATGTCAAGGAGAACGCCAGAGAGCTTCACAACTCCATCGCACAGCTCGGCGGCCTGGAGCAGGACGGCATGTTCCGTAAAAAAAGTGCCTATTCCACCAATGACGATATCGCTGAGGTTGCCTATATCGGTTCCGACGCTTCTTCCGCCGCTTCTCCTGAATTCGATCTGGAGGTACGCGCCCTTGCCACTCCCCAGGAGAATCTTGGATATTTTCTCCCGGATCTGGCTACCACACTGGCTCCGGATACTTATTCCTTTGATATTGCGATCAACGATATGAACTATGAATTCCAGTTCAATATTAACGAGGGCGATACCAACCGTCAGATCATGGAGCGGCTGTCGAGGCTGATCAACAACGCGGACATCGGCATCCGTGCAGAGGTAGCGGAATCCGATTCCCGTTACGCACTCCGCCTGACATCCGACGCCACCGGTATTCCGAACGGCAGACCGTATCATTTCCGGGTCAGCGATGATCATACCAGCAAGACCTCCGGTGTCGTAGACAATATGGGACTGAATTATATCAGTCATTCCGCTGACAACGCAAGCTTCCTGATCAACGGTGAGGAACGTTCTTCCTCTTCCAACCATTTCACGGTGGGCAAGTTGTTCGATGTACAGATCAAGGCCGTAAGTCCTGAAGACAAACCGGTACATATCGGACTGAAGACAGATACCGAATCCATCACCGACAATATTAACCAGCTGGTAGGCAGTTACAATAATTTCATACGTGCGGCATCTTCCTATCTGAATACCCAGTCCAGAAGCAGACAACTGGTACGGGAATTTTCATCCATCGCATCCCTGTACGGCAATTCTTTGGAAAGTATGGGAATGCATCTGGAGGATGACGGTATACTCTCCATCAATGACGAAAGACTGCGGCAGACCGCGGCAGCCTCGGGAAATGATCTGTCGGCTTTCAGTGTATTAAAGGATTTCAGCAGCTCTCTGTTACACAAAAGCGATCAGGTCTCGCTGAATCCTATGGATTACGTAGACAAAAAAATTGTGGCCTACAAAAATCCCGGTCACAATTTCATCAGTCCTTATACCACCAGCGCTTACAGCGGTATGATGTTCAACAGCTACTGTTGATCCCCGTTTTAGGGGATTCGATCAGTAGCTGTTTCATTTTTACTTATTTTACTTCTTATTTTGTTTTCTTGTTTTTCGCCTTGTACTTATCAATCTGTACAAAATCATCCATCAGCTCCAGAATCTTATCTCTTCCGGTCTGATTCAGTTTCACATAATTCTGCATAACACGATTTTCCAAAAGCTGTGCTCCCAGGGATGCGTCCCTCTCCAGTGATGAAAAATCTACAGGATTCAGACTCAGCTTGTCACACATTTTGATAACTGTTCCGTATGCCATCCCTTCAATGCCGCGCTCCAGAGCCGTTACCAGTGTGCTGTAAGGAATATTCATCTCCATGGCAAACTGTCTGACACTGCGATACTGTCTTAAGATTTCTTTTTTTAAGATTTCCGCCTTAGTCATATTTATTCCTCCACATATCCTCTAAACTTGGTACAGCTATAATATACGATTTTCCGTTTCCCATTTCAAGTAAAAAACAGAAAATTAAGAATTTCGACGAAATTTTAACAATATTTTTATATTTCCTCCAGGCGGTCCAGCCAGATCCTTGCACAGGCATCACTGGGCATACGCAGATCCCCTCTGGGGGAAAGTGCCACGCTTCCCACTTTGGGTCCGTCCGGCAGGCAGGAGCGTTTAAACTGCTGCGAGAAAAATCTCCGATAGAAATTTTTCAGCCATTTTTTTATGGTCTTAGCATCATATTTTCCGGCAAAGGTCTCTTCTGCGATCCGATATACCTTATCCGGCGCACAGCCGCAGCGCAGCATATAATATAAGAAGAAGTCGTGCAGTTCATAAGGTCCCACAAGATCCTCTGTCTTCTGCGCGATATTTCCTTCTACCGGCGGAAGCAGTTCCGGACTCACCGGCGTATCCAGCACATCCTTCAGTACTTTCGACAGTTCTTCCTGTCCACAGGTATCCGCGTAATACTGCACTAAGTGTCTTACCAATGTCTTCGGTACGCCCGCATTGACGCCATACATAGACATGTGGTCTCCATTATAGGTAGCCCAGCCAAGTGCCAGTTCTGACATATCTCCCGTACCGATGACCAGGGCATTCTCCTTGTTCGCAATATCCATAAGCACCTGTGTGCGTTCTCTCGCCTGCCCGTTCTCATAGGTAATATCATGACATTCCATATCTTGTCCGATGTCTGCGAAATGTCCGGTCACTGCCTCACGGATATCCACTTCCCGAAGTGTCGTACCCAGAGTCTTCGCTAACAGGCAGGCATTCTCGTAGGTCCGGTCCGTGGTACCGAAGCAGGGCATGGTCACGGCAATGATTCCTTTTCTTGCAAGTCCTAACAGATCAAACGTCCTCACCGTCACCAAAAGTGCCAGTGTGGAATCCAGTCCTCCCGAGATTCCGAGAACCGCCGTCTTACCACCGATATGTTCATAGCGTTTTTTCAGACCATACGCCTGAATGGATAAAATATCTTCACATCTTCTGTTACGAAGAGCCGGATCCTCCGGTACAAAAGGATGCGCCGCGAACTTCCGTTCCAGTTTGGTCTCCGTAAGTTCCATGGAAAACGGAATCTTACAATAGGAAACCGTCGGCTGTTTTCCAAAGGTTCCCATTCTTCTGCGCTCGCTGCTTATTTTGAACACATCCAGGTCTGTGTAGAGAATTCCTGTGGCGAAACGGGAAGACTGTGCCAGCAGTGTTCCGTTCTCCGCAATCAGATTATGCCCTCCGAATACCAGATCCTGAGTGGATTCTCCTTCTCCGGCGGAAGTATAAATATACCCACACAGAAGTCTTGCGCTGGTGGATTTTACCAATAGTTCACGGTAAGCGTCCTTGGATACCGTCTCATTAGATGCCGACAGATTGGCGATCACCGTAGCCCCTGCCAATGCATGGGAAGTGGATGGCGGATCCGCCACCCACAGGTCCTCGCAGATCTCACAGCCAAGAACCAGCTCCGGCAATTCCTCACAACAAAACAAAAGATTCGTTCCAAAAGGGACCTCATATTCTCCCAGGCGGAAATTCGTTATCCTTTCCTCCCCGGAAGTAAAATATCTGCCCTCGTAAAATTCCGCATATGTCGGAATATTTTTCTTCGGGATCATGCCCAAAATACTTCCACGATATACTGCGGCAGCCACGTTATACAGACGACCGTCCTTTTCCACGGGAAGTCCCACAAAAAGCAATGCTCCCAACCGGCTCGTCTCTTCTGCGATCGTAAGCAGTGCTTCTTTTGCCTTCTTCAGCAAAAGATTCTGCAAAAAAAGGTCATTACAGGTATACCCGGTAATACACAGTTCGGGGAACACTATTATCTTCGCTCCGTGTTCCGCCGCTTCTTTTGCCTGGGTACAGATTGCCCGGGCATTATAGACCGGATCCGCCACCCGGATCCCCGGTGTAGCGGACGCAACTTTGACAAATCCCTGTTTCATAAGCTTCCTCACTTTACGGAATCCATTACCGGATCATCTGTTTTAATTCATCCACGGTAAAGTTATAGTTTTTATTACAGAAATGGCAGTTCACCTCGATCGGCTTAGCATCATCGATCATAGACTGCAGCTCTTCTCTTCCGATACTGATCAGGGCCTTGCGCACTCTGTCCTTGCTGCAATTGCAGGCAAATTCCACAGGCAGCGTATCCGTGATCTCCGGATTCATTCCGGAAAGCAGTACTTCAAGCATTCCCTCCGGAGTCTTACCTGCATCCAGCATAGCGGTCACAGAGGAGAGATTCTTGATATTCTCTTCCAGCCTGCTGATGGTCTCCTCCTCTGCGAAGGGCATCAGCTGTACAATAAAGCCGCCGGCCTGTCTGACAGTGTTGTCTCTGTTCATCAGTACTCCCAGCCCCACCACGGAAGGTACCTGCTCGGATACTGCAAAATAATAGGTCAGATCCTCTGCGATCTCGCCGGTCTGCAACTCGGTCTGTCCCACGTAAGGATCCTTCAGTCCCATATCCCGGATCACACTTAAGACACCGTTTCCCACGGCGCCGCCCACATCCAGTTTTCCCTGGGCGTTTGCAGGCAGGATCACATCGGGTACATTCGCGTAGCCCTTTACATGTCCGTTACCGTCTGCTGTCACCGTAAGTCCTCCCACGGGACCGTCTCCCTTGATCTGCAGTGTGATCAGTTCATCTTCTCCTTTTAACATACTGCCCATCATAGCTCCGGCACTGAGGAGTCTTCCCAGTGCAGCTGTGACCACCGGGCTTGTATTATGCGCTGCCCTAGCCGTCTCCACTGTCTCTTTCGTTGTACAGGCGAATGCACGGATCTGTGCATTCGCGGCAGTTGCGCGTACCATATAATCTTTCATTTTATTCCACGAACCTTTCTTACAGCAGCTTTTTTTGCTGCTCTTTTGCTACGATATATACTCTCTCGCTGGTCTCGGCCGCTGCTTCACCGGTATCGGAATCCTTGATTTCAAGGATCTTTAATCCCGCCTGCTCCACAAGCGCCAGCATCTGCTCCACCGTATAGCCCCGCTGCAAATGGGTCTCTGTGAATCTCCGGAAAACATCGTCCTCTTCCTGTACGAAAATCGTTAGATCATACTCATTGATCTCTTCTTCCGGATCATAATAATTCTCCCAGATAAAACTGCAGTCCTCTCTGTTCTCCGCAATGGTGGTATTGCCGATGACCTCCCGGTATTTATAGGCGGTATTGAAATCAAAGATAAACACCCCGCCGGGATAGAGATAGTTGTTCACCAGCTGAAATACCTGCAACAGTTCCTCTTCTTCCAGAATATAATTCACGGAATCGCAGACACTGATCACCGTACCTACGGTAGAATACAGATCCAGTTCCCGCATGTCCTGATGAAGATAGAGGATTTCCGAACCGCTCTGTGCTTTTTTGTCCATGGCAATGTTTAACATCTCCTCGGAATTATCCACACCAATGCAGTCATAGCCCTTTTTATACAATAACTCCGTCAGTGTACCGGTTCCGCACCCTAAGTCCACCACCAGATTTCGCTCAGAATCCAGAATGCCTTCCGCATCCCGCGTAGGTTTGGATACACCGTAAGCCGTAATCAGCTCATCTAAGCGGTCACACCACATATCATAGGGCGTGTTGTCCATGAGTTCGTCATATACTCTTGCAAAGTCTGTGTAGATTTCTTCTGTATTTTCCATAATTACAGTATCCCCGTTTTTTTAGAAAATAGTTCCAAGTGCTCCAAATACGCCCATGCTGAGCAGACCCATGATCACACCTGCCAGTACCACTCCCAACATCACGGCAATGACACTGGACTTAAAGTCCATGTCTAACAGACTGGCTGCCAGAGTTCCGGTCCATGCGCCGGTTCCCGGAAGCGGAATGCCTACAAAGAGAAGCAGTGCCACGAACAGACCTCTTCCGGCCTTCTCCTGCAGCTTCTTGCCACCCTTATGTCCTTTTTCCAGGCAGAAGGTGAAGAACTTACCGATGACCGGCTTGTCTGCGCCCCATTCCAATACCTTTCTGGCAAAAAAGAAAATAAACGGCACAGGAAGCATATTGCCCAGGATGCAGACAATATAGCTGGGAAGCAGCGGCAGATTCATTCCCACCGCAATAGGAACAGCGCCTCGAAGCTCAATCAAAGGAACCATAGATACCAGAAAAATGATCAAATACTTTTTTAACATGTGTTTGCTCCAATTCTTTTATTTTTTAATTATGCCCGCTTTTCCAGATATTCTTTCAGGAAAGCGATCAGACGGTCCATTTCCTCATCCGTACCGACTGAGATACGCAGAGAGTTGGCAATTCTTTCTTTGTTCCAGTGTCTGACATAGATGTCTGCTGTGCGAAGTGCAAGAAAAAGCTCTTCGGCAGGTACTTCCTTATGAGAAGCGAAGATAAAGTTCGCCTTAGAATCCGGGAAAGTAAATCCAAGCTGCGAAAGCTCCTTCTTAATGCGCTCTCTGGTCGCCACGATCTTTGCCGTAGTCTCTTTAAAATAAACATCATCCTTTACCGCTTCCACACCCATGACCTGAGAAGGCAGATTCATGGTGTAGGAGTTGAAGGAAAATTTCACATCATTCAGATAGTGGATCAGCTTTTCATTACCAATACAGAAACCGATACGCATTCCTGCCATGGCTCTGGACTTGGAAAAAGTCTGCACCACCAGAAGGTTTTCGTATTTTTTAAGCAGTGGCAGGGCACTCTTACCGCCGAAGTCCACATAAGCCTCATCCACGATCACTACCACGTCGGGATTCGCCTGCAGGATCTCTTCGATCATTTCCAGCGATTCCTCCACACCGGTGGGGGCGTTGGGGTTCGGGAAGATCACGCCGCCGTTTGGCTGTTTGTAGTCCTCGGGATTCATGTGCCAGTTCTCATCCAGGGCACAGGTACGATACGGGATCCGGTACAGATCCGCCCATACATCGTAAAAGGAATATGTCACATCCGGGAACAGGATCGGTTTTCCGCTGTTGAAAAAGGTCAGGAATGCCATGGATAATACATCGTCGGATCCCACACCTACAAATACCTGTTCCGGCTTCACATGATAGTATGCTGCCAGTGCATCCACTAAGGGCTGTGCATTGGAATTCGGATACAGCCGCAGAGATGCGCTTTCCATATTTTCCGCTGCCTGCCGTACTCCGGGTGCCGGAGGATACGGGCATTCATTGGTATTCAGTTTGATCATGTTCTGGCGGTTCGGCTGCTCGCCTGCCACATAGGGCACCACCTTACGTACATTTTCTTCCCATTTCATAATGTTGTTTGCTCCTCATTCCGCACACTTTTTCACGACTTCATTACCCTGTGTGCCGGGCAGTTATTTCTCATTTTCATTCTGTCGCTGTTTTAACTCTTTCCGATAGCTTTCCGCCTGTTTTGGAACCCCTAACTGTTCATAGCACCGGATCAGTCCCTGCAACGGTTCTTCTCCTGCGCTTCTAAGCGTTAACGCCGGCTGTGTCTCATATGCTGCATTATAATACCAGATGGCTGCTTCTTCGTAATCTTGCTTCTCTTCATAAAAATGACCCAGTTCACAACAGATCTCCGAACACCCTTCTAGCGCGATCACCTTGGAAGTGTGCTTGAAAAACGCCACGGTATCGCCCCGCAGTCTGGCCGCTTTGGCTGCCACACAGCAGCCTTCCGTGATCTCGTCCGTACTTCTGTCCGGGGAAGAAACTTCCGTCCGGAAGTAATTTTCCGCTTCCTGAAGATCCTGCACACTTCCTGCCAGGAACAGTTCTCTGGCATACATGCCGTACAGTCTTCTGGATAATTGTCTCCCCGCAGCAATCTGTTTTCGGAAATTGCCCAGATCTCTGCCTGCATGATTCTGCTCCGGCATGTGAGTGATCACGATGTCACTGTCATAGACCACCGGCGCAAGCCGTACCATTTCATGGATCGGCTCCTCCCACACAAAGTTCCGCAGTCTGCGGAATAATTTGGGACGATACTCTTCATCAAAATTATAGACCGTGCCGTTGTGCAGCTGATTGCCGTATTTCATTTGGACGATCTCAATTTCAGGAAGCAGTGTTTCTTTCAGCTGGCGGAATCTCTGCCTGTTCTCCTCCGAAAGCACCTCATCCGCATCCGCTGAATATATATATATTCCTTCGACGCCTTGGAAAAGGCGAAATTCCTTGCTGCGCTGAAATCATCGATCCAGGTAAAATCGTATATCTTATCGGTATATTCTGCAGCGATCCGCTTCGTGGCATCCGCTGATCCCGTATCCACGATAATGATCTCATCCACCAGGTCTTTCACACTGTCCAGACATCTTGCCAGAATCCGTTCTTCGTTTTTAACGATCATACATAAAGAGATTGTGATCATTTCGGATCTCCGTTCCCGCATTTTTACATGCGATGCTGTTCCTACAGTACTTTGGATAAAAATTCCTGTAATCTCGGACTCTGGGGATTGGTAAAGAATTCCTGCGGCGTATTCTCCTCCACGATATTACCGCCATCCATAAAGAGCACCTTCGTACCTACTTCTCTGGCAAAGCCCATCTCGTGGGTAACCACCACCATGGTCATGCCGCTCTCTGCCAGTTCCTTCATAACTTCCAGTACTTCTCCTACCATCTCAGGATCCAGTGCGGAGGTAGGCTCATCGAACAGCATTACTCTGGGGTTCATCGCCAGGGATCTTACGATGGCGATTCTCTGCTTCTGACCGCCGCTTAAGGAGGCAGGATATGCATCCGCTTTTTCCTCCAGCCCTACTCTCTTTAACAGCTTCAGCGCATTTTCTTTGGCTTCTTCCTCGTTCATCAGTTTTAACTTCACCGGAGCGAGAGTAATATTATTCATGATGGTCAGATTATTAAACAGGTTAAAATGCTGGAACACCATACCCATATGCTGACGGATTTTGTTGATGTCGATCTTTGGATCCGTGATGTTCTGTCCGTCAAACCAGATCTCACCGCTAGTAGGTCTCTCCAATAGGTTCAGGCAACGCAGAAAAGTACTCTTACCGGATCCGGAGGGTCCTACCACTACGATCTTCTCTCCGGGATGAATATGGTAATTTACTCCCTTTAACACCTGATTATCTTCAAAGCTTTTATGCAGATCTTTAACGATTATCACTCTTACGCAGCCTCCTTTCCAGTTTTGCAAGCAGGATAGACAGTACCTTGGTCAGCACGAAATAGATGAACGCGATACCAAGCAGCGGTGTAAATACATCGAACAGCTTGGAAGTCATCTGATTTGCCACACGGGTAAGGTCACTCATTCCTACGTAACCTACAATAGAAGTCTCCTTGATCAGCACGATAAATTCATTGCCGAGAGGAGGCAGAATGCTCTTAAATGCCTGAGGGATAATGATGTAGCGCATGGTCTGGAGCTTGTTCAGTCCCAGGGATCTTCCGGCTTCCATCTGTCCCTTGTCCACTGCCAGGATACCTGCTCTTACGATCTCCGCCACATAGGCTCCGGAGTTAATACCGAAAGTCAGGCTGGCGATCAGCACACTGTTCTTACAGGTAGCCAGAATACCGGACCACATGATCAGTAGCTGTACTGTGGTAGGTGTTCCCCTTATAATATCAATATAAGCGCTTGCGATGCGGGACGCTATGGTCTTCGATCCGTTCTTTCTCGTAGAAAGTTTTAAAAATGCTGCTATGGTTCCGATCAGAATACCGAGCAGTGCCGCAAAAAAAGAAACCTCTAAGGTTACTCCCAGTCCTTTCAGATAAAGCTTCCATCTGTCCGCTTCAATGAAGGCTGCATAAATATGTTGCCAGATATTTTGCATGTTATTTCCTATGCCTTTCTTAAATGAAATGATGAAATGTATAAAAATTGCCATTACCTACCTTAATATAGCAAAAAGAAGAGAATGGCACAAGCCATTCTCTTCTTTTTTATATATATTTCATGCATATTTTTAACACATATTTTGTATAAATTATTCACCGATGTACTCAGATACCAGTGTATCAAAGGTACCGTCTGCCTTCAGATCTGCCAGTGCCTGATTTACCTGCTCTACCAGTTCGCTTCCCTTAGGAAGTGCAATTGCATATTCTTCGGTCTCGAAACCGAACTCTGCACCATCGATAATCTTAACCTTGCCTTCGAACTTTGTGTTGAATACTTCTGCAGGGTTCTTGTCGATGATAACCGCATCTACTCTGCCGTTTACCAGATCGTTGACAGCATCGATGGCTCTGTTATAGGTCTGTGCAGTAACACCTTCAATGTCCTCGGAAAGGAACATTCCGGTAGTACCCAGCTGGCTGCCGATCGTCTTGTTCTTCAGATCATCAGCGGTTGCAATATCGGAATCTGCCGGTACAATGACGAACTGTACAGCCTCGTAATAAGGATCAGAGAAATCCACCTGTTCCTTACGGTCGTCGGTAACAGTCATGCCTGCGATAGCACCATCAATTCTGTTGCCAATAGAGCTTACCAGAGAATCGAACTCCATGTTCTCTACCTGGACTTCCATGCCCAGCTTCTCGCCTACTGCCTTGATCAGAGCTACGTCAAAGCCATCAGGCTCTCCGTCATCTCCTACATACTCAAAGGGAGGGAATTCTGCGTTGGTACCGAATACCAGTACGCCGCCCTCGGTCTTATCAGCTGCCTCAGTAGCTGCAGCTTCGGTAGTTGCAGCAGCAGTTTCAGCTACACTGCTCTCAGTAGCCTGGGTGCTCTCCTTTGTTGTGGAATCAGAACCACAACCTGTCAGCATTGCTGTACTCATTACAGTTGCAAGTAACATTGCGATTGCTTTTTTCATAATATTTTCCTCCTGTCTGTTTATACGGGAGCCATCCTCCCCTAAACTTTGATTACTATATCACTTTTTCCCGAAATACGCAACTGTTTATGCATAAATATACGTTGCATTCAGGAAATATCGTAACACCGTAACCATCCAGAAAGAAACGGTAATATAAGGAATAAACGGCTGTGGAACCCTCAGTCTCCCGTCTAGCGTAACATTTCCGTGAAACAGCTGCACCACCGTAAGCAGTATCACCGCCAGCAGCATATGACACAACGGCCATAGGATTCCGGTATCCCCGGTACATTCCGCCAATGCACACACCGAAAAAGCATAGCAGTCCGCCCTTCCGTACATATGACCAAATACCAGCTGCTGCAAGGCTGCAAATCCTGCTGCCGCAATCCAGGTTCTGATATCCCATCCTTCCGACAGGGCGAGCAGACAGGCCCAGGGCAGGCACCACCACCATACATAATTATACACTAGGCACTCTTTCCTATCCATCCAGGATGCCATCAGAAGTCCTCCTGACAGCATGATATATGCCATAATCCGGATCACACCCGCTCCCTTCCGCACTCTCTGCATGCTCCTGTCCTGTGGTTTTCCCCTATTATCCTGTCTGTTTACCGCAGTCTCGTCCGCAGATCCTCTAATACACTTCCTTTCACACCGATGACACTGATCTGGGGATGATCTTCCAGTTTCTTATCCCCTTTATAAGCCCGCACAGTGATTGACAGCTGTTCATTCTCCGGTGTATACAGCGGCACCATAAACTGTATACTTTCCGTGATTCGATACCCCGGCTGATCCCTATAATCATAGACCCTGTTCAGTTCCGGATTCTGTCTCGTCATCTCTTCCGGGAAGATCACCTCCACCAGATCCGCATATCCCCATACCGTAAATGTCAGTATACCGCTCTCGCCGCAGCGAAATGTCGTCCCCTGTGGTTCCCGTATTCTCATAACATCCGCTTCCAGACCGAATTCCGTTGTCCCTTTGGTTATCTCCGTCTCGTTTCCCACATAATCTGCCGCATATGCCATTACCGTAAAATCCCCGCTGAACATTGCGTCATCCTCCGTGATCACGATCCGGATACTTCCGGTGTCATCCGGTACAAAGGTCTTCGCTACCGTATTATCGGTATTCTGTATTCTGACGTAGAATTCTTTTACGCCGCTGACCGCGTCGGAGGCTGTCACGGTAACGGTGACCTCTCCCTCCCTGCGGTCGATCAGTTTACGGTCTTCTAACAGATCCAGTCCGTAGATTGTCGGAGCCTCTCCATCTGCAACCAGTGTGATCTTATTTTTTTCATCCAGTGCATGTGTCGAATATACTTTTGTATCTCCCGCATCTGCCTCCGCAATGGGAATCGCCTGGATTCTCTGTCCGGAATAAGCCGCGTCGATCGTGAATTTCTGCACACCGGTAAGTTCCCTGCACAGATTCGATCTTACCGTATAGGAATACGGATATTGCTGCAGTACTGCCACTCCTTCTGTGGTATAGGACAGTCCGGAAGCATCGGTACGGATATTGCCCTTACGGATTTCTCCGGAAGGCGTGTGGATGATATTGCGTGCTACGGTGCCGTCTTCGCTTCGGGTCTCATAGATATTTTCATTGGGCTGATATTCCTCACAGGCATCCCCGTCCAGAGAAGCATTATTTTTTAAAGTGAACGGGGTCTTACCGTCCGCTCGGACATACCAGCTTTTTGCCTCCGGCGCAGGATACACGTTGTCTCCGCTCTCTATTTCCAACGGTCCGGTATAAATCTTCCACTTTACATCGGTATCTTTCATACTAAAATGTGTCGTAGGTCCTACATTGCCTGCCACGTCCACAGCTGCCACATGAAAATACTGTGTTTTTCCGTTTGCAGTCAACTCAATAGCCGTTTTTTCGGTGTATTTTGCATTCTGCGCTCCCACCTTTGTATCTGCCGCGTCGTCTATTGTGAAATAGTAACCTGCAATGCCGCTGACCAACAGATTCCCAGTAATATTAGAAGTACAAAGTCTTTTAGTACTCCCGGTCAGATAGGACTCCGCCTTATGATAATACCGGGTTCCGTTATCACTTGGCTGCTGCCAGGTAATCTGTACCCGCTTATGGTCCAGCGCTTCCATAGTCATTTCCGCAGGGATCCGATCCGGTGCTGCCAGGTCTGTCGCCACAACCCCCTCCATATGGCACTCTTCCTGATAACCTATTGCCTCGGACTGTATCTGTATGCTTCCGTCTCCCCGGTGTACGCCGCTTTCGCTTTCGTACATCCGGGCATACGCCGTATTCACATAATTACTTCCTCCGTAAGCCGGTTTCGAGGAAAGTACCTGTCCCTCCGTATAACCGCAGGTCAGCATTCTGCCGCCGGAAAAGCTTAAGCCCGTGATCTCCGAAGTGAGCCATGCATCCGAACAGTCATGGGAAAACTTCAGGTCTACGAAGATCTTCGTCGTCCCCTCCGGCAGGGTAAAATGAAAGGTACCGGCGAACTTACTGCCGCCCGGTGCACCGCCCCAGGAACCGTCCGAATTCTCCCATGCTGAGCTGGAAGACCCGCTCATGGAATAAACCGCATCCCGGAAGCTGCCGGACAGGATTACTTTTCCGTCCTGGTTCAAAATCGTATATTGTGACTTATTCAGAGAAAAATTACAGGAGGATCCCCAGCTGTCCGCATAGACCGAAATATTTAATTTCGTATTACCGTTAGTGTTGATTCCCGGGTATCCTCTCGTATTCCACCGATTCCCCTCATCCCAGTAATACCGGGACCAGCCTGCACGGATAATATGATAAGGATCGTCGTCCTTGGTATGGCTGTAAGCCTTGGTGGCAGTGTAAGTCTCACAATAATCATCATGGCCGGTCACATAGTGCTCCCAGCTGCCAAGTGCCGGGGTATAGGCTGCCTCCCTGTAACATTGATTCGTATGGGAGTGTACAATCTTCTCTCCAGCACTTCCTCCCCGGTATCCGGCACCACCACCCGCCATTCCGTCCTCACCGCTGCTTTCTTCCCGCACGCTCTCCGCACTGCCACCGCTTTTTCCGTCTCCCGCCGGGGAAGCGCCTCCGCCGCCACCGGCAATGAGCAGGATTCCCTTGCGGTCTGATGTCACAGATGTCATACCACCTCCATTCCCGTAAGCAGAAGCCGTTCCTCCGCCGTTACCGCCATCCTGTCCTCCCGGAAAACATGTGATCTTCTCTCCCTTTTGCAGCCAGAAGGTTCCGGACACGCGCCCACCGTATCCTCCTGTGCAGGATTCAAAATCCTGTCCCTGGGCTCCCTCTGCCGTAAGCGTATACAGCCCTGTGTAAGGGATGGTATATTCTTCGGCACTACCGCTGTAATTCTCCGTTATAGCGACCTGTGTCATGCTGCTGATATCCTCAGCGGAATTAATGCGGGTCCAAGTGCCGTTCTCCTTCTTTTGGAACAACAGATAGGTCTTGTTCTTCTGGTCCGTCTGTGACCAGCTAAGATCCACTGCACCCTTCCCACCATTTGCCTTATAATTGTCTACAGACTCTAGCTTCAGATCGACCCACTGGGCATACAGTGTGCTGTCAGCGGAAGGAATAATCTCTTCCCCTGCCGCCCCCGCCGGCAATGTAAATGCTTTATCATAATACCAGCCTCCGAAAGACCAGCCTTCTCTGACTGTCCCCGGCAGAGTCACGCAATCCCTCCGGTACAGCGCCTTTACAGTATCCCTATTTCCTTCCGTGGCACAGTAGGTATAGACATTTCCCTCCAGTTCTCCCAGGAAGGGAAGCACACGCGTCCATTCTTCAAAATGCTGTGTTCCCCGGATGGAAGGTACTGCCGTTCCACCGTTTGTCTCAAAAGTCAGTGTAGATCCGGCCGGAGGCTGAATCCCTTCCGTATGCAGGCGGTATTTTTTACCGTATACATCCGTAATCTCCAAAATGTTTTTACCCAGATATTTACCGCCGCCGGCATCGATACACAGTGTACTCTCACATGGAGTCCACTGGGCGTACAGTGTGACCGATCCGTTGTCTCTGTCGGTCCAGGTCGTCCTGTCCCGGTGATCCGCTGTGGCAAGATTACATATCTCGGCCTCATCCGCGTAGGAATCGCCGCTTCCGTCCGGTGCGGTATTCCACCCGGTAAACAGATAGCCGATACGGGTATAATTGTTCTTCGTCAGATGGGTGACCGGAGTCACTTCGCCACCTTCGTAAACTTCCGCGTTATCATACATATGATAGCTTTCCCCCATAAATCCTACACAGGATCCGGGATCTGCATTTGCATCATATATTACCTTATACTGATTGGGAGAAATCTTCTTGCATCGGTGTGCCGGGAATGTCACTCCCTGCTCTAGGTTGGTACAATGCGGACACAGATAATAATAGGTCTCCGGTGTCTCCTCATTGCCAAGCTCCATGTAGTGGATTGTCGCTGCCGCCTCTCTGCTCATATAGATGTTCCACGTTTCTATCCATTCCCCACAATCCGCGCAGACCGGTTTCCAGCCGGAATTATAGTATCCCTGACATTTTGCCGTACCAAACCGCAGACCATGCCAGCCCTGTTTCCTCCCATAGGCATTATGAATACACTGTGCCCTCCGCCAGCAGACCTTCCAGGCTCCGATCGGTACTTCTCCCATGCGGCTGACACTGTAATAATGTTCTCCCGCAACGGGCTTTCTCAGAGAAGATTTCATTCCCGTAAATACGACCGTATTTTCTTCATACCAACGATATCCTTTCTCTCCGGCACAGGTAGTCCATGCTTTCCCGTCCGGACTGAAGGACACGTAAGGGCTGTTATAAATGGTCTTCTTCTCATAAGCCTGTACCGTCCGTACGGGAAGTAACAGTACGATTCCCAGTGCCAGCATAGCAGCAATGCACAGCCTGCGGCGCTTTTTCTTTGTCATGCGAGTTCTCCTTCTTACAGTATCTTCTTACAGTATCTTCTTACAGCATCTTCTTACAGCATCTTCTTACAGTGTCTTTCCTATGACGGATCAGTTGCAGATCTTAACGACCCGCAGTGACCCTTTTGCCAGATTTCTGTAAAACTCCTCCACATTTTTATTGTCCAGATAAATATTCACTCTTTGCGCCGGTGTAGTGGTGTCCTCACAGGGAATGATGTTGCCGCTCTGATCAAACACCTGCTGTACGAACAGATTCTGCCAGCCCGGATTTTCACCGGAAAAATCGTCTTTATCCTTATCGATGCAATAGATATGTATTCTGTCCCCGGCGCGCAGGACACCTCCCACAGCCTGGTACAGATCTTCCGCCCGGAAACCGGCGATCACCGGTTCCGTCATTTCTCCCAGAATCTGCTCCTTACCCTCTGTCATTTCCCCGGTGATAACGCTGCCCTGCCCGATATCACATACCGTTATTCTGCCATACAGACTGTCCCTGTCCATCACCGCTGTCACCGGCACGATTCTCTGGTCAATCTCCAGAGGCATTACATAATCTTCGATATTCTCCTGCGTCAGTTCCTCTCCCCGGGGAATATCCGTTGCTGCCACATATACCTCCTTTTTCTCGTATTCCGCAAGCGTCCTCTTCTCAGTCTGCAGCATTACGGCAAATACCGCAGCGGCAGCAATAAATGCCGCCAAAATGCTGCCGTTCCATATTCTGTTTTTTATGGTTTTATTCCATTTATTCGGCTTCTGTAATTTCATCTTCCCTCTCCTTGTTATTTTCTCTTACCACATCCACAAGTTTTCCCTTATGTGCCTCCATGTCAGTTCCCATAAATCCTTCTACAAAATAAGTAATCTCACTGTATACACCGGTGTGTTCTATGTACTGCCCGTCGGGGGATTTTACCTCCCCCAGTGTTCCTTCCCATTCCTGTATCTGTCCGTCTGCACCCTTCTGCCATACTTCCACCTGCTCCCCCGCGACATTGTACAGGATATATTGCTGTACCGTGACCTGTCCCGAGATCAGCTTCCGGTTCCCGGCATAGAACGCGTCATCCAGTCCCAGATTCTCCTTCAGGGCATGGCAGTACCGTTCATAGGCTTCTTCCGGATCCGTGATCCGCACTTTCTGCGTAATGCCGTATTCTTCCACATCGATTACTGCGGATGCCAGCCCCGACAACGCCAGCGCATCTTCCATATACATAGCGGATTCCCTGTACAGAGCGATCTGCAGCTGCATGCATAATAAAATTGATAAAAACAGCAGAAGAAACAGTCCAAACACCCAGGATACCTGTCCACGTTCTGTATCCCACATCTTTGTCTTAATTTTTTGCCGTAGATACTCTCTTCTCGTATATTTCATAGTCTTCTCCCAACCGACCTCGGATCTGCAGCACTACGTCGTTGCCATACCCCACCGGTTCCAGGGAACTTCCGTCATAATCAATCTGTGTAAGTCCAAGAACCTCCAGCCGGTCTTTCAGTTCCGCCTGATCTGGCGCCGTCAGATAGCCGACCGTCTCCATTTTCAACAGATAGCACCTTGCCAGCTGTCCCACTTCTGCCTTTTTCGCGATCAGTTGTACATTCTCCATATAGCTTAACATCACCGCTGTAAGCGCCAGTACACACAACCCCATCGCCAGTATCTCCCCCACATTTCCGGGTTCCCTTTTTCGTCCTGTCATACCTGCTCCCATCTTATACACCCGTGAGAATATCCGCAGCTTTCGTCTGCATAGCCGTCACAATGGTCTGTATGAATGCTGTCAGACTGTCTTTCATTACAACACATAGCAGCAGTGCAATAATGCACAATCCCACTGTTACCAGGATTCCGTCAATTCCCGGCTCTTTGCGCAGAGCATATTCCGTTACTGTTTTTCTGATCTGTTCCCACTTTCTCATCCACTGATTTTTCATTTGTCGTTTCTCCCTCTTTTTTCTGCTTTTTTCTGCTTTTTTTACTTTCTTTTGTTTTGGACCTATTTAAAATTTCACTGCCGCCCGGAACATGTATCCCACACAGGCATATAAGATCACCCCCAGGGTTGCGCCGAGCATTCCCAGCTGATAGAACGTAATACTGCGGTCGAGCGCGCTCTTCTGGTGTCTTAATGCCGTCAGCTCCAGATCCTTCAGCTGTTCTCCCATATCCTGAAACAGTTCCACAGCCTGTCCGGATTCTCCCGCCTGGATCAGAGTAATACACAAAGCATCTATCTGGCGATTATCGAATTTCTCCTGGAAATCAGATAATGCCGTCAACGTATCCGACTGCATGACCAGGTCCCCGGCCAATTCCATCAGCGCCTGCTGCAGTCTCCGCTGTCTCACACTCTGGCAGCACTCTGTCAGGGCATCTGTTGCATAGATTCCTGCATGGATCTGCACCTCCAACGCCTGATAGATCAGTTTGATCTCCGGCAGCATGCTCCGGTTGTCGCACTCGTTTATGTATATCATAAGTACCTCCGGCAGATAATACAAAAGTACCGTTGCAAGCAGTGCATATCCGATGCCGATCACCGACATTCCCACTGCCCCTGCACATGCCAGCAGAATTCTTCCCAAAAAATATTTCATGGCGGTAATATTTTTCCCGTAATGGTACTTTGCGCCATTGCGCCTCAACTTTTTTTCTGTTTTCTCCCTCCAACTGCCAAGCTTTTGATTCTGACGAACGAGCCCGGTCAGTTCCTCCCATGTGTGCACGATCGTCTGCGGCGTCGTGCCCGTTCCCAGCCAGAATACAAATATTCCGCTAAGCACCGCTCCAAACAGCTGCGGTATCCATAATGTACGAAAGCTCAATCTTGTTTCCTCCTTTTCCTCTTTTGCAATTCCGTGCAGGCATGTTCTTATCTCCGGAATCCGTACACCTTGCGCAGGAACAGGAAAAAGATTCCCACATAGCTGCCTGCAGCCAGATGTCCCGGAATCGTTTGAAGCAATATCTTCCAAACAGATTCATCGATCAGACGATCCACCGTCAGAAGTGCAAATATTGACATGGCTGCCAGAAGCCCCATATTGATTGCTGCCTCCCGTAGCATTCCTTTCCGTTCTTCCTCCGTCCTCAGATATTCCCGCACGGAGCGTCTGCTACTGTCCACCAGTGTGGTCAGATCAGCCATGTACCGTATGCTGATCTCCAGATTCCTTGCCAGTTCTTTGAATTTTGGATGCTCCACCTTTTCCGCCATCGTTAGCAGTGCTGTGGAGTGGTCTCCGGTAATCTGGGCTTCATAAGCACATTCCTCCATTGCGCTTCGCAGCGGTTCCTCCATGTATTTGCTGACCTGTCCCAATACGGAGGTGATCTCCCCTGCGGTGAGGCTGTAATTTCCCAAAAAATTCAGACACTTTAACAAATCCTCGTTCACCGAGCGAAATTCCAAAAAACGTAAGGTATTCATGACCATCCATTCCATAACCGCTACGCTCACCGTTACAGCTACTGAAACTGTCACCTTTCCGCCGGCCACCTGCACTATGCAGAACACTCCGGCATACATAAGGAGATTCCCTGCGATCCACTTCTCCGCGGTGCACCCCGGAAATCTTCTCGACAGTCCGCTGTATCGTAGCGAATCTTCCATGCGGCGCCAGATAGTGTTTCTCTGCCTAAGTTCCATCAGCCGGTGTCTGTTTTCCAGTGCCCGCAGATGGGAAGCCTGATCCATCCCTTCCTCTGTCCGTCGCAATAGTTCCTGCACCTTTTTCAGCCATGTCATCTGACCGAAAAGGAGCAAAAATCCCATAAATATTAAACAAAAGATCCATGCGTATATGATCATACGTTTCTCCTCTCAGGTATTGTTCAAAACAATCTCTCATATTCCAGATTCTCTTTCTCCGCATTCCAGCCAAGGCAGGCAAAAATTTCTTTTACTTTATAATGTTCCATGAACACCAGGGTCTGAAAGCAGTCCATCATTTTCATTAACTCATTGCGGGAATACCTGCTGTCATACATGGCATAATCCACAATCTTCTCCGGTGCCCTGTCCGCCGACGGGGCATGAACCGTAGCAGCACAGATCTGTCCCGTATAGGCAGCATTTAACAGATACAATGCCTCTCCTCCTTTCACTTCACCGATAATAAAAAAATCCACATCCATCGTAAGTCCCGCGATGCTGATATGCTTCAGGTCATAGTTCACACTACTCTCCGAAGTACCGGGGAGCGAATGCAGAAACATCATATCCGGATGGTAGATCGTCGTCAGTTCATCCGCCTGCTGTGCCACCAGAATCGCCATATCATCGGGAAGTGTCTCCTTCAGTGCATTCAGTAGTGTGGTCTTACCGGAAGAATTACCTCCGCAGATCAGCGTTGATCCCTGCCGGAATCTCTGTACCAGAAGCTCTGCTGTGTTCCGGTCTAGCATTTCTCTCTCCACCAGCTCCGACATCATGGGAAAAGCCTTCGGAACCTTACGGATACAAAGATATGGTTCACTGTACGTATTCACAATCGGCATGGACAGAGTAAAACGGAAAATAAAATCCGGATGGCTCTCCGTATCTGTAAATCTCTGAATTGCATTCAGATTCGAGATATTCACCTGGTTCCTGGCAGCAATATAGTCGATAAACTGGCGGTATTCCCTCTCCGAGGTAAAAGCGATCCCTGCGTCCATACGTTTTCCCTGCCTTTTGATCCGGATACAGTCATGGCTCACCACACGGATGTCCGAGATTTCCTTATCATCCATGAGTGGTGACAGTCTGGAATATCCAAACACATATTGTTCAAATTCCTTTAACAGCACTTCTTTTTTATCCTTGGGGAAGGAGTAGTTTCTGTCCAGGTGCTTCTCCGCTTCCGCAAGAAAAGCTTCTTTTCCCAGGAGTCCCTTCTTCACCTGTAATAACAGCGTCTGTTTCTGCGTCAGGAAATCTTCTATCAGTCTCTGTAATTCCTCTTCCATTTTCTCCCTCTTTTCATTATAAATTTTATTACGTTGTATATAATTCTCAATATCGTTCTATTCAGGCTTTAAAAAACTGCCTCTGAACGCTTCCAAATCACTTCTTCTGTAATGTGAACCCTGGTCGAATATGACCCGATCATAAGACACCGACTCTGATAGAACCTGTCGGTAATATGCAGATTACTCCCTCTGCAAAGATATGTCAATGCCTCTAAAACTATTTCCCCATTTTCATGATAATGCTCAAAAAAAGACCGTATTCTGACGGATGTTCTTCAAAAATCCAGTCAGAATGCGGTCTTTTGCTTTGTGTATTTTGTCTTTGTCTATTTTGCACTATGAGAGCCCTGTTCCTGGGCGAGTAACAGGCGGTCGAATTCCTCCACCGGCATCGGGCGGTAGAAAAGAAAGCCTTGTACATCTGCACAACCGCAGCCCAAAAGGAAGTTTTTCTGTTCCTGTGTTTCCACCCCTTCGATGACAATATGCACCCCAAGCTGCTGCAGCATGGCAATGGTATTACGGATAATGATCCGGCTCTTGTCCTTCTCCAGATCCCGGATAAACTCTCTGTCAATCTTGATCTCATCCAGTGTCTGGTTCTTCAACATATTCATAGTGGAATAACCTGTTCCGAAATCATCCATGGCCACCAAAAACCCATGTGCCCGCAGATTTTCCATCCGCTGATACATTCCCTCCTCGTCCTCGAGGAACGCGCTTTCTGTCAATTCTAACGGAACATATCCAGCCGGAACCTCATATTCTTTCGTAAGCCGGAGCAATGTATCTGTCAGCTTGTCATCATAAGCATGTAATCTGGACACATTGATGGAAATCGGGACAAGCATTCGCCCCGCCTTTCGGAGTTTACTGAGATAGGCAAACACTTTCTCCCAGATATAATCATCCACATTGATAATAAAACCGTTCTTCTCCAATACCGGAATAAATTCTCCGGGAGATATCATCCCCTTCTCCGGATGCCGCCAGCGTACCAGTGCTTCCCCGCCAATGATCTCCCCGGTATTCATATTCACTTTAGGCTGTACATACAGCAGAAGCTCTCCATTCTCCAGAGCTCCTACAATATCATTTTCCACCTGTCGTTCCCGCATCAGCTGTCTGCGCATTTTGTCATCAAAAACAGCGTAGGTCTTGTATACCTTTCCCTTGACACTGTTCATTGCCATGGTGGCACAGTCCTTCAGGTAACTGACTGCCGGTTCTCTCTCCGGAGAGATACCGATGCCGAAGGAAGGCTGTACTTTATAAGTGAAGGGGAATTCGTCGATCTTTTTCTTAATCTCACTGACGATGTTCTCCAGTTCTCCTACATCCTCATACCGTGTACACAGGCAGAAAATATCCGCCCGGATATGACAGCAATAGGTGTCCGACCGATGATCTTCGTACCACTGAAAACATTCTGCTATAAATTTTAGCAGTCTGTCCCCTTCCTTCCTGCCGCAGAACTCATTCACCGCTTTAAACTGAACAATGTCCAGGATCACGACACTATATTTTTGATCCGGTTCTTCCTTGATCATTTCTCCGCACAAATAAAAAAAGGATTTTATGTTATGCAGATGTGTCAGCTCCGTACGATTATTTTCCACATTATCCTCTGCCATTTTCCGGAGAGAATACAGATACAGTTCTTCTTTCCCGGCATCCGTAGTCTGCGGAGACGCCTCCACTATTTCTTCTTTTGCTCTCTGATATGCCATAAACATCCCTCACAAGAATCCATGTTATCAGTACCTTCTCTATTTATCTATTATAACTCTTTTTATTTCTTTTTTCCACTCTAACGGCAGTTTGTTCTTGTATAATAAAAATACCTTTAGGTAATTTGTACTTGAAAAAAACAGTTGTGGCAGTACTTTAACAGATCAGGTTTTTTCTCTCCGCAGTCCTTCACATAACATCTCAACCATTCCTTCTCGGGTATAGTTATGCATTTCTCGTAATTCTCTTATCCTATTTTCTACTTTTTTCCTTTCCATTTATCTTTGCTCCCATCATATTTTATCTTTCGTAATAGCTATTTATTATACATTACTCTATCAAACACTACGCATTTTTAACTTGATTGCAGTTTTTCTTCATCTAAATCTTATTTTTCATCTCAAGAATCAAGTTTTACTATGCTTAAGCAAAATATATCTCATTTAGGTCAAATATACGTAAATATTCATCAGAGTTGATATTCTGATTACATACACGATAGGAGAACCTGTACATTTATCAATACCTCAGTTACGTTCTGAAACAAAGACCGAATGAAAACTGGAGTGATGAACAGCTTGCAGATCTGGCCCCCTGGAGTGAAAAACTCCAAACTCTAAAAATATAATAATGAATTTGTAGTAAAATACTCCAACCTGAAAATAGGCTGGGGTAAATTTATAGGTACCACGGGATTATTTGGCGCTTACCAAAAAACAAATCATTCACCAATAAAGGATAATATGGGATTATTATTGGCAATTAAGGTTACTATTAATAAATGGGTAATATGAGCAAGATTTTTATCAGTTGGTCTAAAAACAAAAGTGAAGAATTGGCTAAACTTACTAAACACACTTTAGAAGAGCTGTTGCCTGACACAAATTTTTTTATGTCTGAAGAAGATATTCAGGCAGGTGATTGTGTTCAAAATACAATTATGCATCAAATTGAACAATGTGATATTTTTATACTTTGTTTTACTTCCGATAATAAAAAATCTCCGTGGTTATTATACGAAGCAGGATATGCTAGTGGGTTGCATAAACGAGTTATTCCAATTTTATTTGATAAAGATTCTTTATGGCATTCATGGATAGATAATCCAATGAATGTATACTGTTCATTTGTTGCATTGTTTTTAAGTTTGCTTTCGTAAATAGAACTATCTCGCATATTAATTCCATGTCTGCCTATCAGATCCTTAACTGCTTCTATTTTATCCGCATCATTATGCTGATGAGATACAAAAATATTTTTAATTTTGTCTGCCATAAATACTCCATCTTTACTGATCTCATAAAGTCCTTCTATATACTATATGGCATTGGCTTGACAAAATCTTACAAACTTTTTAAAGTTAGTTGATTTTAGTTGATTTTTTAGAAAAAGTTAGAAAAAGGTTTTAGAAAAAAGGTTTTTAGAAAAAATCTAGAAATGAATTTTTGAAAAATTGACCAAAGAGTGAAAAAGAGTACCATCTAAAAGTTTCCAATCAAATGCCGAAAACTATACCACCCGCCAAGATCAGATTTATTTAAGACTTTTATAATATTAAATCATCCTGCTCTATCACGAAATCACGATCTAGCAAATCTTGTAGTATTAAAACGAAATGCTTTTCTTTCTCCAACTGATTCCAACTAATCATTTCCATCAGTTCAATGATTGAAGAACCTATATATTTTCCACTAACTACCACAATAATAATCGTAATGCCAATGGCAAGCCACTCTGCAGCAGACGATTCTGTTATATTAATTCTCCCTGCAAAAAAAGCTATCACAGGTATGATATAAGTGCAAATGAATGTTTTTATATCACTACTCTTATTTTTATTTCTCGTTTCCTGTTTTTCTATATCTTGATAGTATTTATAAATCAATTGCTTAATTTTATTTTTCCCATATAAATCGAAATCTTTTTCTTTTAATAATTCAGCCAATAAATTTAACTCAATATTATATTCCTTAAGGTTAGATTCCCATTTTTTACGGTGTATTCTCTCCAATACTAAAGTCACTATATATACAACTGCTCCATATACACTCATTACAACAAGCAGAGCTGGTTTAGGAATAATAAATCCACAAATAAAGAGCACTATCGCGCTAATAATAACTCCCCAAAATACTGCCTTAGTTATCTTATCCATTTTTGACAGTTTCTGCGCAAATGTCTTTCTCCCAACAATTCTTGCTTCATAGGCCTCTAAAACCTTCTCAATCATTATCTATCCCCCACTTCATTACATTTTTCCTTGCCTGCCAAATCCGGTTACGCCAGTACAGTCTTTTTCAGAATAAACTTGCCGATACCGCTTTCCTCAACAATATCATAATAATAAGTCTTTTCATCCATCCTCCGTTATAACAGACGTTAAACACTATACTGTGAATTACCACTCTTGATACAGTTTTATTTCGTCTATTATTTCATATTTGTTATCTTTGTTTTCTGCTTTCCTTACGATAAATATCACATCAGAGGTCATCTCGTTCTGTCCTTTTCCACTCACTACATAGCGGTTGCCGCCCTGCTGTTTCCATATTTTAACCGAAGTCTCGTCGATACCCCAGACGAATCCATCCGCTTCAGTTCGATAAAGCTTTCCATCCTCTTCCGTATAGATGTTACCTACATAATAAGGTGTAAACACTTCCTGTATGTAAGCATCATCATATATCATTCTGGCTTTTTCTTCGTAATACTCCCAGGAATCCGCTACTTTCACACGATCCATTACCGTTTCATTACCGCCCGGCAAATTCACAGAAATGGTATCCTTGCTGTCTACTGTGGAAACCCACTCACATGATAATTCATTCAACAAATCATATCTTTCCTTTAACAAACGAGTGACATCGCTATAGACAGTGCTCTCCGATGTTCTGTCTAAAGGCACTCCCTGAACTACAATTTCTTTATTTTCTGTTATATTTTCTGCGGTTTCCGATGCTATTACTTCTTGCTGTTTTTGTTGAACACTTTCTTGAATAGTTGCTTCATTACTCTGGGTAGTCTGTGCCTCATTTTTCTCCACAAATCCGCAGGCATTTAATAAAAAAAGCATACTTAACATACTTAAACTTTTGCATATCTTTACCCCTTTGATTGTACTAGAAGTGGCATAATTATACAATTAAATTATATAAAAAGGATAGAGTAAACTTACTGTCAGTTGGAGAGTCGCAGAAGATTCCCTGCTATGAACTTGCCCAGATCGTTTTCTCATAGTCTACTTCTCCCACAGTGTTTTGTCAAATACCTCCCAGACGCTCCCGGATTGCAAGCTTTTTCCGGATGTCTATACTCGGGATGGTTGCCTGCAGCTTTTCGATGTATACCCTGTCATTGTCATGACTGTGGAGTAACAGACTCCTCATGTATCCCCTGTTTGGACGCACTGATATCTCCTCGGTTCCCGTTGCTTCTTCCTGCTTATGGCTCCGCCGGTACTTTACCAGTTCCAGGATCTTTTCTTCTCCGTAATCCTTCACATAGCATCTCAGCTGACACATCGCATCCGCTCCGGCTTCGCTCCAACCCATCGGACGGGAACTCATCCGGTCGGAATACATATGACTCACATGACCTTCTGCACTGCATCCATAGACATTCTTATCCTGCATTCTTCTCACTGCGCTATCCCAGTTGTTCAGCAGGTATTCCTCGCAGTCATTCACTGCTTTTTCGTTCGGCGCACATTTCCGGATAGCTTTTATAGTCTTTACAAACTTTTTCTTCTTGCCCTTATACAGGGCCTTCCACAGCCGTCCTTTGGCTTCCCCTGCCTCATCCAGCATCTGGTTGGCCGCCTTGTTGATATATTTCATCATGTGGAACTTATCCAGTACCGGAACTCCCTTTTCAATATATTCCGCCCCTGCTTTGATCCATGCTCCTCCATCTCCACTGATATACACCGCATT